>Ga0074195_1000024_pt1 | contig 415880 bp, 363 predicted proteins | sample EPASupsiteHSE623_FD_64525 | JGI IMG/M metagenome (GOLD analysis project Ga0074195, IMG submission 64525) | Bioremediated contaminated groundwater from EPA Superfund site, New Mexico - Sample HSE6-23 | ecosystem: Environmental > Aquatic > Deep subsurface > Groundwater > Contaminated ... | reverse complement strand
CCATTAAAGTGGCACGCGAGCTGGGTTCAGAACGTCGTGAGACAGTTCGGTCCCTATCTGTTGTGGGCGTTGGAAATTTGAGGGGATCTGCTGCCAGTACGAGAGGACCGCGGTGGACATACCGCTAGTGCATCAGTTGTGGCGCCAGCTGCATCGCTGAGTAGCTATGTATGGACGGGATAAGTGCTGAAAGCATCTAAGCACGAAGCCTTCCTCAAGATTAGATTTCCTTTAAGGGTCGTAACAGACTATTACGTTGATAGGCTGCAGGTGTACGGACAGTAATGTCTTCAGCCGAGCAGTACTAATTACCCGAAGACTTTCGCTTGGCTTGAAGGTTTTGTGTTCTTTAAGTTTAGTTACGTTCTTTTCCCGGCATGTTTAAAATATTAGAGCTGAGAAGCTGTCAGCTGTGAGCTGTGAGTAGGAAAGCAAATAAAAAGGCAGTCTTACTAATAGGTAAAGGCTAATAGCTAAAAGCTAAAAAATATTTAAGTGTTGTATAAGCATCAAAGTTGGAAGCAATAAGCGATAAGCTGCAGGTAGAAATACTAACAGCTAACAGCTAAAAGCTCAGAGCTAACAAATTAAGGTGATTACAGCGGCGGGGTTCCACCTCTTCCCATTCCGAACAGAGAAGTTAAGCCCGCCAGCGCCGATGGTACTGCAGTCATGTGGGAGAGTAGGTCGTCGCCCTTTTATCAGACCCTGTGTTCAAACGAGCACAGGGTTTTTTTATGCCCCATGCGCTATGCCTTTATGCAAAAAAGGCACAACCTTTAGGTCATGCCTTTTTGTGACGTCTGATGACGCCTAAAAGATCCGTTATCGTCATTTTCGAAAACCGAAAAGATTCTTTTTCTTTTTCATATCAATGGTCTTTCCTGTGATTAGTTGGTAGGCAGTACCCCAATCCAGCAACCCTCCCAGGTTCCGGTCGTCAATGAAAATATCTGCGTGGATCTTCCGGCTGTACGAGAGATCGTATTTTTCTTCCGGATAACTCTTGTTGACCGCAAAGAATTCTAAACCCTGTGTGCCGCAATAATCCACTGCCTCCTGAAGTTCTTTTCCACTTCTAAATGTCCACAGAATAATCTGATGCCCCTCTCTCTGCAATATTTTTAATGTCTCAATTGCAAACGGGATCTCTTTTCCTATTCTGGGATATTCATGTTCAACAACGGTACCGTCAAAATCAACAGCAATAATCATTCGCTATAGAATTAAATTTCCCGAAAATAAGAAATTTAACTGAATTACAGAAAAATCAGGTCGCTTCCAGATAATAGTCGTACCCATAATTATGTTTGTAGATATATTGAGCCCCGTAATAGCCGACCTGGGCATGTTTCCGGATATGGATATCGTTCAGAACGATGCCTGCATTTTTCATTGATTTGTTCACATGCATGTGGTTGATAAATCTCACTTCGCCCTTTTCACTATAATCCTGACGGAGCACAAAAAGATTGACATCGGTGAACTGGCTGATAATGATCCCATCTGAAACAAGGCTCAAAGGAGCGTTATCAATGATGATATAGTCGTATTCATCACGCGCCTCTTTAATTAAACCTTCCAGCCGGCCGGTTTCCAGAATCTCTGAAGGATTTGGCGGTACAGGCCCTCCGGCGATCAGGAATAAGTTTTCAATCTTCGTTTTCTGAATGATATCCTGTTTCTCATGCTGAGTGATCAGGAAGGTGCTTAACCCGGAATAGTTCTGACATCCAAACTGTTTGTGCAGGCTTGGCTTCCTTAAGTCACAGTCGATCAACAGTACTTTCATGCTGTTCATCGCAATCATCGAGGCCAGATTTACTGCGGTAAATGATTTTCCTTCCCGGGGTATAACTGAGTTTACGCTGATGACTTTTGAATTTTCGTGTTTATACAGAAAACGCAGATTTGTTCGCAGCTCCCTGAATGATTCAGCCAGTGCTGAACGCGGATATTTGATGGCAGGGGTCGGTTCCTTGCGGTGAGAATTGTTGACGATGTTTCCCACGATCTGGATCGATGTTAGTTGTTCAATTTCTTCAGCCGAATTGATCCGGTCATTGAAATAAGCGCCAATCAACATGAAAAAGATCGGAATTGTCAATCCTGCCAATCCTCCTGCAACGATATTGAACACCGGATTGGGACTGATGATCGTGGCCGTGCTTTCTTCTGCCTGGTCGATCACCTGTGCATCAGATACATTGGATGCATGCGTAATTGCTGCTTCTGCTCTCTTTTTCAGCAGATAGGTATAAAGTTCATTATTCAGGTCGAATGTACGCTGGATGTTCATCAATTCCTGTTCTGTTTTTGGATAGGCCTGAAGTTGAGCTCTCATCCCTGCAATTCGGCGGTCCAGATTGCTGAGGGTAATCCTGGAATTATTGAGCAGATTGGTGAGATTTTCTTTCAATGTCTGGGTTGCCATGGCAATTTCATTTTTGACAAGTACCAGACTCGGATTTTTTTCCTGTACCGAATAGGACAATACTTCACGCCGGTTATACAGGTCAGTCAGTCTTGTTATCAGATTGGTGAGGGTTGGATCCGTAATTCCAACAACTGAAGGGGCTATGACCTGCTGCATTTTCTCCTTATCGTTCATATAATTGTTCAGGTTCTGATAATACGTGAGGCGGGCCTGTTCTTCCTGACGTTCTGTTTCCAGTTGTCCAAGTTTCTGCGTGATCAGATCTCCTTCCTGTCCGATATTAATGATCTGATTTGCGGCGCGGAAGGAAGTAAAATTTTGGCCTGTTTCATTCAGGGTGTCGATCACCCCTGTCAATTGGTTGTCAATAAATTTTACGGTATTCGACGATTTTCTGTTTTTCTCGATCAGACCAAATTGAATGAACACCTTGCATAACTCATTCAGGTAATCGGCTGTTTTTTTTGGATCCGTATCCACTAATCCGATGTTAATCAGGTTAGAGGTACTTTCTTCCGTATCCACTTCCAGCTTCGAAGTATATTCAACTGTCTGGCCATGAGGGTCATTAAACTTAAAATAATAACTTCCTTCAGGATTCGCTGCCTTTTTCCAGACAGTAAAATTGAAGTATCTGTTATTAAAAGCTTCTCCGAATTTTTTTGTTTCAGATATGTTTACGCTGGTATTGACTCCATCGTAAGTAAAAGAATCATTGACCTTTACGCGGTATGTTAATGAATCTACCATGGAGATGTGAACAGGAACATCGTAGGCGTTTTTTCCTTCACGGTTCATGGTAATGATAAAAGGCTCATCTCCGTAAAGCTCCTTGTCCCTGAATAATTGAGTCTTGTACCAGGTGGTTGCCCAATCGAGGTTGGCAAGGACTTGTTTGTTCAGTGAAAAGGACTTCAATACGCCGATATGGTTGTTAATATTGATGTCCTTTGTCAGCGACTGGTTAACATCCCCTTCTCGCATTACATTCGGGTCTGCTTCTTCTTTTATAAGTAGTAATGCTTTGGAATGATAGGCAGGTTTCAGCGATTTGGTGATGACTATTGCAGCCAAAACACCAACGCATACACTGAGAAGCAGCCATGGCGAGTTTCTCAGCAGGCGATGAAGGAATTTCTTGATAGCAACCGAATCTTCCTTCTCCAGTGTATTACTAAAGCTTTCTATTTTTCTCATGAGGTTTCGATAATTTTTTACTCCTGTGTGAATGACTGTTTCCCGGCTGCTGTCTGGCGTTGAACTTGCGAAATCCGCCGGACGAAAAGCCGTGGTGGTGAACACATTAATCGCTAAGGTATTTCAGGATAACGACCAGCGTGGAAACGCTTGAAAGGAACAGCGCATACATGCCTGAATTTAACCGGGTATTCTTGAGCGATTGCGGTTCAATGTAAATGACATCATTTGGATAGATGTAATATGCATCCGAATTAAGAACGTTCTTTTTTGTCAGGTCAACCTTATACGACTTTGTTCCTGCTTCTGTTTTTCGAATTACAGACACATTTGTCAGTCCGGCATATTCGGTTATGCCATTGGCCATTCCGATGGCTTCGAGAATCGTCAGCGAGTTATTATAGTTGTAGTAGACTCCCGGCGCTTTGACCTCGCCCAGCACATTGACTTTATAATTGAGCAGTTTAACCTGGATATTGGCGTCTTTCAGGTATTCGTTAGCCTGTTGCTGGATCGCTGACTGGGCCTCCGTCAGGCTAAGGCCTGCAACCTGGACGGTTCCAATGATCGGCAGAACGATTTTGCCCTCGGGATTGACCTGATAGCCATTAATATGTTGGCCTGCAGGAGTTTCCCATCGGGGGCTCGATCCGATGTCGCCGGATGAATTACTGGAGAACAATTCATTTATTTCGGGATTGATCGTCTTCACACTGATATAAAGATTGTCATCCGGATTAATTTTGATTTGTTTGGGGGGAGGAGGGGTTCCCTGGAGTACAGCCTGGTTTTCCAGGTCCCGGAGATAAGACATATTCTTCCGTGTATTGCATGAAGCGAGTACGATCGTCATCAATAAGAGTACGATCCCAAAACGTAAATTTTCTGTTTTCATAATCTGTTAAATAAATATTAATTGTTAATTTGCTAAAAAGGCTGAGACGTATACAGGCGGGAATCTCAGCGCGTTGATCAGGGAATATATTTCAGCGCAGGCGGAAATTTCAGGAAAGGTTGACGTATTTCCTGTTTGTGGAGGAATGAAAAGAAAGGGAGATTATTTGCCGGTGCCAAGAAGCATTACCCGGATTGTTTTCATGATCAGGATCAGATCCAGCTTCAGCGACCAGTTGTCAATGTACTCCATGTCCAGTTGCATCCACTGGTGAAAAGGAATGTTGTTTCGTCCTGACACCTGCCAGATGCAGGTGATACCAGGTTTCATACTCAACCTTCTGATCTGCCAGCGTTCGTATTTTTCAACTTCTGTCGGAATAGGAGGTCTGGGGCCCACAACCGACATTTCGCCGCGAAGAACATTCACAAACTGAGGTAGCTCATCCAGCGATGTTTTTCGCAGGAACCTTCCTATCCGGGTGACCCGAGGATCCATACTGATCTTGAATACGGGACCTTCCTGCTCATTTTGCCCCATCAGTTGGGCTTTGAGTTCTTCCGCATCGACCACCATTGTCCTGAATTTGAGACAATAAAACCGGCGCCCGTTTAACCCGACGCGTTCCTGTTTAAAAAAGGCCGGGCCGCCATCATCCAGCTTAATCGCCAGAGCAATAAATGCCTGAATGGGAGCGGTTATGATGATCACAATCAAACTAAAGAGGAAATCGAAAGCTGCTTTGATCTTTAATGACAGGTAATGGTGACGGCCATTTTTATAAGAGATGAAGGGGAGTTGATTGAGCAACGATAGGTGGGGCTCGACCTGCTCCACATCCAAAACCCGTGTCTGGTGGTGGAATGCGACGCCAATCTCCGCGCAATCGACGATGTATTGCTGTAACTCAGTCTGATTGAAAAGCGACCGGCAATAAATGACATCGTCGATCGGGTTGTTGTCTATGATCTGCTTTATATTTTTTGTATTGGGGATGATTTCATAATCGGACGAATATCTTTCTGCAATTTTTTTACTTCCTGTCATAATGGCCCTGATTTGAAATCCCCAGTCTTTGGTATGAATGATCTGATCAATATAATCAGTTGATTCTTCATCGGCAATAATTAAAATTTGCCTTTTATTGAACCCGTTCCTTCTTAAAAAGCGCATGACTGCAAACAGCATATTTTTATATGAAGTCAGTACCAGAAAGCTTAAAATTCCAAAATAAGCAAGCCTCTCGAGGTTGAGCGATTCATATCTCAACAGCAGATTAATTGCAAAAAGGAACCCGATTCCCGTGAGAATCGCTTTCAGATAGGATTTTAGTATCGAAAAATAGCTGGATGTCCGGAAGATCTTTCCAAGCTTGAACTGATCAAAAATAATAAACCACAGCAGGGCAATGATAATCACCGTATTGTTGATTTCGCGGGATGCCGCCATTCTTTGCGCTGCTGAATCTTCGGTGAAATACCAAATAAACAGAAAGCAAATCACGGCTAAGATCACCTGTAGTCCCACAGTTACTTTTGCTATAACTGATTCACGTTCTTTAAACATGCTTTACGGTTTTTTAATGTTATTAACTGTCCATAGTTTCCCCTTATGATCTGACCGGGGATCTGGATCAATGAATCTGTTAAATTTTGCAGGCAATAGCATCCGCCCTGGCGGATGATCAGAACAGACGATAAATTAATTTTGAACCGGACCTGAAATGACGGCCTTTTTTGGCGTACAATCAATCCGGAATGATCAACGGGCTGATCGATCAGGTTGTGAACTGATCAATCGCTTCTCGTCATTTGACCGGGTAGGTATTTATTTTTCTTTGAAACAAAAGCAAACCTGCCAGTATTCCACTTAAATTAGCTAACAAATCGGTACCTGAAAAAGTTCTTCCAAAAGGTAAAATCCCCTGCATCACTTCAATAAACAGACTAAAAATAAAGATGCTGAGCAGAAGGAATATTTTCGCGGACGGCCTGCTTGCGTGAAACACGACGAGACTGAGGACGGCCAGTATAAAATACAGGACAAAATGAACAAACTTGTCAAAATGAGGAATTCCTCCTGCTTTGGGAAGGTCCTCCTGGGGAATGATACAGAGTACTGCAATGATCAGTACCCAGACAATTGTTAAGGTCCTCACTAAAAGAAGATGTTTATTGGCTAATCTGATAACTTTTTCCAACACCATATGAAGTTCCTTAACTTGTTGCTTTTAAGAATTCTTTAATCCGTTGTTCCTCTTTCTTACTGCATATCAGAAGCGTGTTATTTGCCTCCACGATGATATAGTCATTCAACCCTTGCACAACAATGGTTTTGCCTGCAGCAACCTGAACGATGTTGTTTGAACTTTCAAAAAAGAAGGATCGGTCGGAAGAGGAGGCATTCCCGATATCACTCCTTTTTGACTTTTCCCATAATGCACTCCAGGTTCCCAGATCAGACCAATCGAAAGTTACCTTCTGTACGTATAAATTCTGTGCTTTTTCCAGGATACTGTAATCGATCGATATATTTTCACAAGCCGGGTAAATCCCGCGAATGTATTCCTGTTCCCTGGCCGTATAATAATACGGGATACCTTCTTCAAATGCGCTTGCAATCAGCGGGCTATACATTTCAAATGCACTGATAACAGCATTGATTGACCAAAGAAAAATTCCCGAATTCCAGAGAAAACCTCCCTCGGCCAGGTAAGCGATTGCGGTATCAAGATCCGGTTTTTCCCGGAAGGTACTGACTGCTGAAATTTCTTTTTCTTTCTCTTTCATCTGGATATAGCCGTACCCTGTTTCAGGATGGCGTGGATGGATTCCAAGCGTCAGAATAGACGGGGTCGATTCAACGAAATCAAGTCCTTTGAGAATGGCTTCCTGAAATGAACCTGTGTCCGGGATCAGGTGATCGGCCGGTGAAACAACGATTGTTGCTTCTGTGTTGATCTTTTTGATTTTGTAACAGGCGTATGCAATGCAGGGAGCGGTATTGCGCATACAGGGCTCAGCGAGAATATTATCCTCCATTAGCTGGGGATATTGTTCTTTTACGATCGCGGTGTATCTTTCAGAAGTTACCACCAAAACATTTTCAATGGGGCAGATGTCCAAGAAACGGTCAATCGTTTTCTGGAAGAGTGTTCTGCCTGTTCCCAGCATATCCAGAAATTGCTTTGGCTTTTCTTCCGTGCTCACCGGCCAAAAACGGCTTCCAATTCCCCCTGCCATCACGATCAGGTAAGTATCTCGTTTCATTTGTTTAAATAAAAGACCTATAACAAATATAACTAAGTTTTGGTTGATATGGATATTCCGGACGACAATCAGGCTTCCTGCAACTGATTCTTTAAATACCATTCATAAAGGCGGGCAATTCCTTTTTCGATCGTGACGTTATGTTTCCACCCAAGCTGGTTCAGTTTTCGGGGATCTGTCAGCTTTCGCATGGTGCCGTCGGGCTTGGCGGCGTTAAAATAAAGTTCCCCTTTAAATCCGACTGTTTTTGTTATCAGCTGAGCCAGATCATGGATGCTGATCTCTTCACCTGTACCGATATTGATGTGGGTATTGCGTATTTCGGGCTCATTTTCGGGAATTAAATCACGAAAGTTGATGTTTTTCATCACGAAAATGCAGGCTTCGGCCATATCTTCGCTCCACAGAAATTCTCTCATCGGTTTTCCTGATCCCCAGATTTCAACCATAACCCTTCCGGTTGCTTCCGATCTTTTGATGCCGTATTTCCGGAGCAGATCTTCCGTTTCCTGTTGAAAAGACGAACCTGTGACCGATTCAACAGGCCGTTGATTCATGTCGATTCGGATCGCATCCCAGTTGTTTTCTTCCATGCATTTCCCCAGATAGATTTTCCGGATCAGGGCCGGCAGAACATGCGATTTCTCAAGATCAAAATTGTCATTGGGCCCGTAAAGGTTAGTCGGCATAACCGATAGAAAATTTGTGCCGTACTGCAGATTATAGCTTTCACACATTTTTATACCCGCAATTTTTGCAATTGCATAGGGTTCGTTTGTGTATTCGAGCGGCGACGCAAGCAGGCTGTCTTCAGGCATCGGCTGGACCGCCTCCTTCGGATAGATACAGGTACTTCCGAGAAACAGAAGCTTTTTAACGCCGTTCAGCCAGGCCTGGTGGATTACGTTATTCTGGATCATCAGGTTTTCATAGATGAATTGGCCCCGGTAAGTCGCATTGGCCATAATTCCGCCTACTTTCGCTGCCGACAGAAAGACATATTCCGGTTTCTCAGCTGCAAAAAAATCAGCCACTGCTTTTTGATCAGTCAAATCAAGTTCCCGGTGTGTCTTCAGTATAAAGTGATCGTATCCTTTCTCCTGCAACTGCTTACAGATGGCTGAACCGACCAGTCCCCTGTGTCCGGCTATGAATATTTTACTGTTTTTGTCCATGATAAATTTTGTGACGAATTGCTCTTTTAAACCGTGCAACAAGATACGAATCGCATCAGAATAAATCAACAATCCGATCCTTATTCAAAGTAGTTTAGTATCCGGTAGCCTCTGTCCTGCAGATAGGCATCCTTTTGGATCAGGTTGATATCAGCCTCCATCATTTCCCTGACCAGACTTTTCAGATCATACTGAGGTTGCCATCCCAGGATGTTTTGGGCTTTTGAAGGATCTCCGATCAGCAGATCAACTTCAGTCGGGCGGAAATACATCGGATCGATACTTACGATTTCGACCGGACCATCGTCGATCTTCTTTTTAATTCCTTCCAGATAAAGATACCCTACTTTCTCCATAAAAACTTTTTCATCAATGGCCGTGAGAAATCCTTTTTCATCGGCGCCTTCACCTTTAAAAACAATTTCCAGGCCTATCTCATTCCAGGCCATCCTGATGAAATCGCGTATTGTTGTTGTAATTCCTGTGGCAATGACATAATCGGAGGGTTGATCCTGCTGGAGGATCAGGTACATGGCTTTAATGTAATCTTTGGCATGTCCCCAATCGCGTTTGGACGACAGATTCCCCATAAAGACCTTATCCTGCATACCCAAGGCAATCCTTGAAATGGCCCTGGTTACTTTCCGGGTCACAAATGTTTCTCCCCTGATGGGTGATTCATGGTTGAACAGGATCCCGTTACTGGCATGCATTCCATACGCTTCCCGGTAATTTACTGTGATCCAGTAAGCGTAAAGTTTAGCCACAGCGTAAGGTGAACGGGGATAAAAGGGTGTGGTTTCCGTTTGTGGAACCTGCTGAACCAGACCGTACAACTCAGAGGTTGAAGCCTGGTAAATCCTGCTTTTCAATCCCAGCAGTCTTACTGCTTCCAGAATACGCAAGGTGCCGATCCCATCAGCATTGGCCGTATACTCAGGAGTATCAAAACTGACTTTTACATGGCTCATGGCCGCCAAATTGTATATTTCGTCAGGCTGAACTTCCTGAATAATACGGGTTAAATTCATACTGTCGGTCAGGTCACCGTAATGCAGGATCAGATTCCGGTGATTCATGTGCGGATCCTGGTAAAGGTGATCGATTCGTTCTGTGTTGAACAAGGATGAACGGCGTTTAATGCCGTGAACAAGATACCCTTTTTTCAAAAGGAATTCGGACAGATAGGCCCCGTCCTGCCCTGTGATCCCTGTGATTAGTGCTACTTTTGTCATATTTGTTTGGTTTATAATTAAAAATTCAACAAGAATTTTGGATTGACTGTTTCGGGTTTATTTCGTTTCGTGCCTCTTTTTTTCTATGACAAGATTGATCTGACTCAAATGAATGTAATTATCCAGGATGGTTTTCATTTCATCAAGATTGTTCAGGTACGCTGAGTAGTAATCAACGGGCAGAATTGCCCCGATCCGGATTAACATTTCTTCCACGATCAGGCAGGATGATTTTGCCTTGGAAAAATAATAAAGGATATCATGCTGATCATTTTGAGAATAAGCCGCCTGGATATCATGTTGAATTGACACAACCGTCTTTTGGAATTGTACAAACAAGGCGTGATGGGGCTCTTCCTGAACCGGTTCGAATAAACTGGTTTTTTCGATCAGTTCTCCTGATTTTTTCCAAAGGTCGGAATTACTGAAAGAGACTGAACTTACATCCATGGAGTTAACGATTTGATGATCTCTTGTTAATTTTTGGCCGCTTTTTCCCATATAATGTTCCACATGGATTGAACACTTGCGTTTAGTACATTTTTTTTTGCATTCAGATGCTGCCTCATCCGGAGGTTTCCTTCCGGATTAAGCAACCCTTCGATTTTCGGCCATGCCAGCCCGGTATTTTTTCTGATATCAATAAGCTGATCTGTCAAGCCAAAATCCAGTAAAAGCATTTCATATTTATGGCTCCAACTGGTAGCCAGACAGGGAATTCCCTGGTTTAAAGCGCTGGCCACACCGTGATAACGTGAAGAAATGACCATCAGTGAAGCTCCAATCACTCCCTTTATTTCCCTGGCATTCAAACCGGTAATAACCGGTAACAGCGGGTCAAAGCGTTTGCTTATTTGCATGCAGATATCTAAATCTCCGTCTGCTTCATGATTCAGCAAAAAAGCTTCGTTCCCCGTTTTTTTGATTTTTACGATGATATCAGTCAGGTTAGAGAGGTACGTTTCTGCATCCAAACCGGCGTGAGTGATCATTTTTTTATTGGGAATAATGCATACATATCCTTTTATCAGTTCGTATTTGTCAGGAAATACACCCTTTACGTTAAGCGTAAAATCAGGATACTGCAAAATTTTATCAGCCTTTCCCCCAGCCTCCAGTAAATATTTTTTTGAAATGGATTCCCGTGCCACAACCAGGTCGGCGTATTGATTTAAAATTTCCACACTGCGTTTTCCCATTTTTGTATGGAACGGACCAAAAGCCTGTGGTAACAGAATTATTTTGGTCCCGTTCTGCTTTAGCTTTTTATAATAATTTCCAAGCCTCTCGATGTACTGATTGGAATGATCCCATTGATCACCCAGCCGGAATCCGCTGGCATCCAGAACCAGATCGATGTTTTTTAAGGGATGATACTCGGAGAACAGGGAAATGGTTGGCAAGCCCATTCGTGATAATGCTGATCTGATGTATCTTCCATAACCGAGCAGAGGCGTTCGTTTAAATGTGAGCTTTGTTTGAATTTTTGCCGGCTCGCTCATGATGGAATTGAACAGTACCGATGCATCCGGATACCGGTCTTCTATCTGTTCCAGAATGGAGAGAAGCATGAGTTCAGCACCTTTGTTTTGTGTATTTGTTCCGTCAATTTGGATCTTCATGCGACATGTATTCTTTACTCAAGACTGCAACGGAAAACCGGCTGCAGTCTTTAATTATATCTAACGACTGTTTTTACATCTTTTTTTACGGATGAGGGAATACCGCTTTTTGGGTCAGCGTAGCCGACTGATATGGAGAGCACACAGCGTTCCCAGTCTTTCAGGTTTAAAAATTTTTTTATCCGCAGGTTATTGGCGGGTATATCCGACCAGTTAATAATACAGGAAGATAAACCGAGGGTTTCAAGTGCCAGTATAAAGCTCTGGGCAGACAAGGCGCCATCAATATAAATCAAATGCTTATCCCGTTCATCAAAGTAATTGCTTAAGTCACCGATCAGGAAAATCATCATTTTGATGTTCTCATAAAATGCCTCCGATCCATTGGGTAAAGTGGCTGCTTCGGTAATCTTTGCAGGGTCATCGATGACGCGGTAGGTGAACGGTTGCCTGTTGCAGGCGCTTGGCGACTGCAAAGCCGCCCGTATGGCATCTTCAACCAGGTTTCTTGGTACCGGTTTGTCCAGGTAATATCTCACCGAACGCCGTTGCTTGTTGAGCTGGAGAAAGTCCTCATAGCTGATTTTACTCCTGATCCGGGTAAAAGCCAGATAGGTTACCGGTAATTGGATCTTTTCATCCCGCTTCAGTTGTTGAAAGATCGTCTTCGCCTTTAAAATGATATCGGTCTCCTGTACGGTATTGAAATATTGTTGTAAAATACCAAACGCCCATTCTTTGGTCGGCGGGTCTATTGTCTTCTGAACCAGACGCTGAAATGCCTGTACCGTCTCCAGGATATATGACTCGGCAAACACGGGTCTGGACGGAGAAGTGATCAATCCTTTTTCAATGCGGTGAATACTCCTCCTGAAATTACCCATGTTCAGGGTTTCATTTTTATTTTTATAGATTCCCGATACAACGGCAAAATGTTCTTCATGAAAGCCACCTGAAAGGAATGTGTAGTAGAAAGAGCTTAACCTGGGCGATCTTAAAACGAATTTGTTCAGGAGCATCCTGGCTTTTGCCTTATAGGTGGTTATTATACGCATCTTGTCGTTTTTGATTCTTTATTTTCGAATAACTGCATCTTCTTCAGATAACGAGAAAAAATCAATAATTAATATTTGTACGCTGAAGATAGGGAAGGATATACTGAGGGATTTTTCTTCCGATTTTAAACGAAAGGGTTACGTACCACCAAAGGCGGTACTTTTGAATAATCCTGAAGTCTTCAGCTGATTTTTTTTTCTGAAGGCTCGGAGAAGTGCTCTTTCCGCCAAGTCTCATCTTAACCAGATACCGGTCGACGAAGTGTTTTGAAATGGTTGGATTGGTGAACCACCGCAGTGAGATCTCGTAATCGCTGGCGATGGAATAGCTGGTGTCGTATAGTCCGTGTTTTTCAAAAATTTCGCGCTTCACATAAATGGTTGTATGGAGAGGGATCCATCCAAAGTATAAATAGTAATGACGATGATGCGTGGCCGGATAGATCCGTTTTACTTTCGATGGTTCGTCATTGGTTATATACATTCCGTTGCCGTAGATCAGATCGGCATTGGTTTTCCGAAATTCACTGACAACAAATTCAATGGTTGTTGAGTCGTAAAGCAGATCATCCGAATGAAGCAGTCCGATAATGTCGCCGGTTGCTGCCTGGATCCCCTTATTAAAGGCCTCATACATTCCGCTGTCGGGCTCGGAGACGATGACATCGATCTGATCTTTATACCGGTTGATCTTTTTCATTGTCCCGTCTTTGGAAGCCCCGTCAATTATAATATATTCAATATTGGGATAAGTTTGGGAAAGAACGCTCTGAATGGCCTTTTCGATCGTATTTTCCCTGTTGAAGCATGTCGTGATGATAGATACTTTCATGGTATGGTGTTTATTTTTTATACTGAGTTCCTTCAATTTTCATACAGTCATTTTTTCAACTTGACCAACTGCAGTTTGCGTATCGCCCGTCATAACGTGTTCCACTTTTTACTTGTAAAAGGTTTTTAGAAATTCGATCATTTGTTCCTCCTTGTGGTTGTATTTTTTTGATAATTCATAAATTTTTGCATCTACCAAAAAGCGATACCAGAATCCTTGCAGGAAATGCCAGATCAATCCTTGTTTCCCGTCCAGGAATCCGAACATGAAGAAGTACCGGTACACAAAGTTGATCAATGGCCTGACGAACAGGGGCAGATTAGCGTACCTGACCTTTAACCAGCGTTTCCTTTGTTCTTCTGTGCCGAATAAATCCGGAGCGACCTGGTTGTCGTGAAAGATCATGTATTTTGTGTCGAGCATATCAATCACTTCCCGTGAAGCGTAAGCATTATGCTTTTCAGTCCACCAGCTCAAATCGTTCAGGTTCCAATCGATCTGAACACAATCGATTTTTGTACTTTCACCTTCCGTGAGCCGGATATGTTCGTCCATCCAGCGGTTTTCACAATAGCCTTTTCCGTACCGCCATATTTTAAGGTGCCACACCGGGAACCAACCGCCGTGAAGAAGTTCTTTTCCCAGAAAGACGATCTTTCGTTTGACATAAATTCCTGTTATTTCTGCCTGGAGTTTTTCGATTTGGGGACGGAGTGGCTGACCGGGTTCAGCAATATACTCGTCGGCATCAATGCGCCAGATCCATTTGGAACGGATCGGGCAGTTCTCAAGTGCCCAGTTGAACTGCGCAGCATAGTTTTTCCATGGGTTCTGGTAAACCCTGGCTCCAAGGCCGGTCGCAATTTTCACGGTAGCATCGGTGCTGTAAGAGTCGATCACAAATATCTCATCGGCGATCCCCTTTAGCGATTTAATACACCGCTCAAGATGTTTTTCCTCGTTGAATGTCAGGATGATTGCTGCAATTAAGCTTTCCATGTCCGGTCTTTTATGATTCTTGGTTTGATGAACCGGGCCGGATTTCCGCCGACAACAGTCCAGGGTTCCACTTTACTAAACACAGCCGAACGAGCTCCTATTACAGCTCCCTGCCCGATATGGACACCGGGGCCTACAAATGCATCGGCCGCGACCCATGCCTGATCTTCAATGATGATCGGAGCCACGATGAGGGTGTTTAATGGGTCGCTGATATCGTGTGATGAGGCGCACAGATAACTTTTTTGTGAAATTGTGGTATTGGCTTTGACCGTGACTCTCCCCTGGTTGTAACAATCGACATGGGGCCCAAGACAGGCATTGACACCCATTTCCAGGTTCCAGGGTGCCCATATTTTGGCTGAGGAATACACGACGGCAGACCATTCCACACGGGCACCGAAACATTTTAGAATAAAAATGCGCCAACGATTAAAAATGCCCGGAATAAAGGGCCTGAACAGGATCAGACATATTAGATTCCAGATGATCCGTCCAATCTTGTTTTGTGCCGAAAAATGATTCCTGTACTTTGACAAGTCAATAATCGTTTCACTCATAATAAACAGGACTATTTTAGTTTTTCTGCAGGATCGAATGATAGAGGTTGATCATTTTCGTCCCCATTTGCGCTGCGGTGTACTTGTTATTGATCAAATGATGCCCGTTTCGTCCCATCTTTTCGAGTTCGTGTTCAGTTTTGCGGGAAAACTCCCTGAGGGCCTCAGCAAGCCGTTCAGCTCCGTTTTCAATCCACCATCCGCAATTGTATTTCTTCAGATCAGACCATGGGGCTCCTGTTGTGGTGATCACAGGGGTGCCGCACGCCAGCGCTTCGGCAATAACGATCCCGAAGTTCTCCGAATGGGTGGGCAGGACAAAAACGTCGGCTTCCCGGTACAGATCCCATTTTGCCTGGCCGTAAATGCCTCCGCAGAAAACAAACCGGTCCTGGATATGAAGGGCTTCCGCTCTTTTTCGGAGTGTCTCCAAATAGTCGGGCTCCCCCTCTCCGGCAATGATGATCTTGGCTGACTTAAAAACGTCGCGCAGGCTTCCAATGGCGTCGATCAGGTCTTCAATTCCTTTTTTGGGATCTACCCTTGAAAGAAACAGGATCATTCCGGTTTTCTTCCAGCTCTGTTTCATTTTGATTTCGTCCGTTTTAATGCCGTTTTCAATAATGGTCATGTCCGTGCGGAATCCAAGTTTCCGGATGTTATCGAATTCCGTGGAAGCCGTTGCGTGCAGGCAGGTGGCATTTTTGATCGACTGCCGCTGATAAAGTGACAGCGCCAGGTTCTTCTTATGCGGGTTGCGTCTAAGGATCCAGGGTTCCAACATTCCATGCGGACTGATGATCACAGGGATCCTTCGTTTTTGGGCGCTGTTCTGGATGATCGTATTCGGTAATTCCCAAATTCCGTTAACATGAATAATATCGGGTTTCAGTTCATCCAGAAGTTCCCCTATTTTCATGCTGAATCCAATCAGTTTGCTAATGGAAAGATCGAGTGAAATAATCCTTGCTCCTTTAATTCTGACCGGATTCGATGTTATCCCGGTCACGATTGTGATGTCCACTTCCTTTGCGATACCTTCGGTCAGAAGTTTCATATAGGTGGTTGTTCCTCCTGAACCGTGGTCGATCGACGTAATAAAATGTAAAACCTTGATTTTATCCATCCTGGCAGATTTGAATTTTCATTTTTACCTGGGCCGTTCCGTCCTGGTCAAAAATGCCAGCGAAGGATTCAGCTTTTTAATAAATCCAGCGGCGACGCCGCCATAAAGGGCGAAGGGTTCGGAGAATGCTTTTGTCAGCGCAGAACCGGCACCCGGAACTGAAGAATCGGGCAGCACCGTTCCGGGAAGCAGAATAGACCGGGTTCCGACAAAGCTTCTCGAACCGATTTTCACCGGAGCGCAATGCTGTGCATTATTTTGCGGCGATGTGGAATGGCTCAGTGTATGCATGCCGTAACCCGCAATCGAGGTCAGCGCTCCGATTGTCATTGTATCCGTGCAGTCGATCAGATGATTTTTTGTAATTGCGGAATCTCTTTCCAGGAGAATCCGATTCTTGCAGTCGGATAAATTGTGTATTTGAAGATTAAAATGAGCGGCCTTCTTCGTATAGGCCACGGAAAAAAGACAAGCAGTAACTTCAGCAGAAGTTTCATCGCTTTTGTATTAAGTAGTTAATTCGGTCAATTGACAGCTTATTTTTGTATCGTTTATAATAGATCCGGATATTCCAAAGCCTGAAAAATAAAACATCGAGCATGACCAGGAACGGATTGGCTATTTCATTCATCAATACCAGTTGTTCATGTTCTTCTCTTTGCAATGTTTTATTGGCTGATAACTGTCCCTCCTGCATGGTGTAGGCTGCGCAGATCCGGTTGATATACTTGAATTTTGCCCCTGACTGAACAGCATCCAGCCAAAACTTGGTGTCCGAAACTAATTTAAAGTTTTCGTCGAAACCTCCCAGCCTGAGGAACAAGTCGCTGCGGGTGAGCGTGGCCTGTTGGGTAAACAGGATGACTTCTTTATAAAGCAAATTGCCAAAATCTTTGTACCGGGGTGATGAAGCTTGTTCTCCGGTTATACGGCCTTTGGCGTCAACAAAATTGACCCGTCCGTAAACGATATCCACAGGATGATGATCCATGGTTTGGAACAAAACCTGAAATGTGGGGTACCAAAAGTCATCATCATTGATGTAAGTCAAATATTTGTAATCTTTTGCATATGCTTTCAATCCATAATTGAGTGCTTCATAAATCCCTTTGCAATTAGCCGGTTCCTCAAGCACTGTGAGGTGAGGATACTGGTTCCTGATCGCTTTACAGGCGCGGGCAGGAGCAACAATCACATGTTTTACCCTGTTCCCTCCGATTTTTTTTACCGATTCAATTGTACGTGAAAGGGAAGGCCTGCTTCCCAATGTGGCGGTTACCACCAATGTGTCAGGAAATTTTGTCATCACCTATTCTTTATTATTAAGTAATTGGTCGTATAGCTGGTGGTATTGTTCGGCGATATGTTTACTGTCAAAAACCGAAACAGCTTTTTCCCTCGCTTTTTTTGAAAGTTGCTCATACTGATCGGTATGAGCAACCCATTCGATGCCTCTCTTTAAATCATCGGGGTCATAAGGGGCTGCCTTATATCCGTTTATCTTGTGATCGATAATGTCTTTTGGTCCTGTGGCATCGAAACAGACGACAGGTGTGCCGCATCCCATCGCTTCAACAAGTGTTTTACCGAAGGCGTCCATCAGACTGGGCGCTACGAATACATCGGCGGCCGAATACAGCAAACGCAGGGTGACTGTATCGTGGATAAATCCATAGTTTTTATATTCGAGTCCGCATTGGTTCGCAGCTTCGCTGTCCATTCTCCCGAAGAAAGCAAGATAGTATTGTGACGGGTCAAGCCGGGACACAGCTTGCATGAATTTATCAAATCCTTTATATGGATCCGTTATTTTCTGGGCGCCCGCGAGCAAAATCTTTTTCGGTGTATCGAGTTGCAGAACCGATCTTGCCAGCTTCTTACCAACAGGAAAGAAATCAGAACTGCTGACGTTGTTGAAGATCATCCTGATATCACGCCCTTTTAAAAGACTGCTTTTTTTTGCTGACTCTGCGAGCCATGGACTTATGCCAACATACACGCATTTCTTTGGAAGAAATTTCTTTTTCCTGTTGAAATTGATCCTTGAAAGGTCGTATTCTTTTGTGCTTCCGAGTTGAACGCATTTGCCGCAAGTCATTTTATACCGGTCGCAGTTCAGGCTGTAATGGCATCCTCCGGTCATAGGCCACATGTCCCGAAGCGTCCATACGACTGGTTTTTTGATCTCCGACAAATGCCTGACGTTGATCATCCCCCCGTTAATCCAGTGCAGATGGATCATGTCAGCCCATTGATATGCCGGATGAGACAGAAAATGATATCCGGTCAGTGACGGACTGAAGATTTGTTTTTCACGGCGGGGATAAAATTCCAGCGGCGATTTGTCGATCTGGTGAATGAGCCCGTTTTTAAATCGTTGCCAACTGCTTGAATTGATGCTTGTAACCGAAGGGTCACCCAAGGGATCCGTCGCATTGGTTAAAATGCGGGATTCAATCCCCCTTTCCTGCAAACTCTGGTGCAACCAGTATGCCCCTTTCGCGGCACCGCCATTCAGATCGCCTGAAATAAGATGAAGAACTTTCATTTTTAGCTTTGATACTTAAGTACTGACTATGCTTGTAATCCCGGGCTTGTCGTCCTCTTTTTCTTCGGGTTGGGGGGATATTTGCATTTGCTGCAACAGGTAAAATGATGTCATAAAAATGGCTGCTGTTTGAGGAATGCTGAACCGGATGTGCTGAAACGGGGAAAACAGGAACATCCAGACCATGGCAATCGTCATGGGTATGAAAATGGGATAAACCGGCATGGACTGCCCGTATTTGATCAGTGGAACAGCCATTTTCATCAAAAGATAAAACAGGTATACCACAGCCAGAAAAGCAAACAAGCCGTAGTTGACCCAGGCTCCCAGCAGGATGGAATGACTGGGGATCAGGCCGGCTTCTACTTTTGCCTTATCGGCATTATATTCCTCGTCGTGATATTTCAGAACAATTTTATAATACTTGAGCGTCTCATCTTTCGCCCACGATCCATGTCCAAACCAGGGGGCATCTTTAATGGCTTCTATTGCGGCAAAGGCTTCTCCCCGTCCGGTGACAAGGAGGTTAAAAGGATTATACGGATTTTCAAGCCGTTGCAACTGCTCCCGGGCGTGTTCCCCGCCAAGGCTTCCGGCCAGCGTGGTCTTTACATATACCGTATAAAGCGACTGAAAGACGATGACCAGAACGGCGGCCCCTCCAATGACAGATGCTCTTTTCACCTTAAATCCGGAATAGAAAAGATATAGAAAAAGCGCTGACAGGATCATGATTAATCCTCTTGAGCGGGAGTCCATGCCCAGACTTACCAATCCAAAAGCAAGGAACAGGAACGGAATGATTTTTTCCCTTCCCTTCATGTGTAAAAAAATAGCCAATGCAAAAATAACCTGCGTGATCACGGGTGCAAGCCGGAACTTAAAAAAGGTCATTTCGTTCGAATCCAGGTCTACGCCCATGGGATCGGAAATGAGCAGCCTCACTGCCGAAGCAACGATAAACAGGGTAATTGCCTTGTACCCGTTTAGTATCTTAAACAGAAAGAGGATAGATACAAGACTAATGATTACCTGGGACCAGCCCCTTAAATAGTCAGAGGAAGGAGACTCCACAATAAAAATATCGGTGGTGATCTGAAAGACCAGCAAGGCCAGTAAGGTTAATGTGATCTTCCCCAGCATGCTGTATTTTGTGAACTCATTCGACCGGTAATAAAATGGCAGGAACAAAAGAACGATCACCTCGTTTAGTTTTAGCTGCCCGATCAGGGATATCCTGATCATGTCGAACAGGTTATAAAGGATGATGATCAAGTACGTTATCATTGGGATCTGATTAAGTGAATCTGAATTTGAACAGGGGCTTACCTCAGGTTATTTGAAAAAATGAGTTGCCGGTTTTAAACCGCTCCTCATCCTGCTCCAGACCCCGCTGGTGATACTCCTGATTAACTTCCTGTTTCGTTTTGAGCAGACAAACGCAACCAGAAAGGCAATAAAGCTGATTGTTAATTTCAGGATAAATTCGATATAAATATTGTCGATGGTTACCTGCCTGAACAGCAGATTTGCCAGTAACACGGAGGCGCTGATAAAAACAGGCATGGCCAGCTCCATAAAAAAACCGGACAAGGGAAAACCCAGGGTCCGTCTGATGAGCAGGTAGATGGACATAAGAAAATTCAGTAACCGTGCGACTACCAGTCCCGTTGCTACACCAAGCAGGCTCTTTTCAATGAAAATGCCATAGAGCACCCCCAGAATGATCAGGGTAGAAGTAATCACACCTGAAAGGAAGAGCAAATCTGCCCGGTTTGCAGATTGGAAAAATGAACCGGTGCTGCTTAGCAGGATCTCAACTCCTACAATAAGCGCCAATATCCGGAACACCGGTACACTTTGGGTCCACTGCGAACCATAAAAAAGATAAATTATTTCTTCTCCCGAAAAATACAGCAAAACAGATAACGGGAATCCAATCGTGGTTAAAATGCGCACTAGTGTAATAAAGGAATTGTATATTTTGTCCTTCCTGTCCTGATAGTCTGAGAGAACCGGATGAAGCACCGGGGTAATGACATGCGTCAGATTTTGCACGGGCATGAGCATTAATGTGAACGCTTTGTCATAAAAACCAAGCATCGAAGAACCAAAAAATTTCCCGATTAGAAGATTATCCGTATTTCTCGCGAAATAGTTGATAAAATTGAACAGGAACTGGTAGGTTGAAAACCGCCATATTTTTAAAATTGAAGACCACCGGATATGGAATGCGATTTTTACAGGGTTCAGATAATAGCTGCCAAGAAAAAGGAAAAGACCACTGATGATCGCTTTAAAGATCAGTGCATAATAGCTGAAGCCAAGCAGGGCGAGAACAACTGCGATAACACCGCTGACAACCTGTACCACAACTGAAATAATGCCGAGAGCCTTAAATTTTAACTCTTTCTTGTTTAAAGCACTGGGTACGACATTCATCGTGAATATCAGCACGGAAAGTGAAAGCCAACGCGCAATATTTAATAACCCGGGATTATCATAGAACTGGCTGATGATACCTGCACTGAAATAAAACAATGCGGATAAAATCACGGCGATCAATATGGATACCGAAAAAATGGATTCAATGTCTTCTTTTTCCAGCTCTTTGTTTTGAATAAGTGCCGGCCCAATTCCAAAATCCGCCAGATAGGTGAAGAAAGTAATAAAGACCATCACGATTGCCACGATACCATACTCGGACGGGGTCAGCAACCGCGCCAGAACCGCCGTGATGATGATCGAAACAATAATATTGGAATACTTGGCCAGAGCTGTATAGAAGATACCGGTTCCAATTGATTTCCTGATTGATGACATCGTGTTTAATATAGATTGATATGAGATTTTATGGAAACGGGTATGAGGGAAACGGTCAACGGATCAGGCCTTCAGGAGAAGAAATATCGCTCCCTTTTTAATAATTTTGTTGAAAAATGTCTCAGCATGCTAAAGCGGCTTACCAGTTTGTTACTCCTTAATGCCAGCAGCGTGGTGGTATCCAGATTTTTCATTTCCGAAATACACTTTCTGAAAATTTCGATTTCGTGCGGTTTACTAACCTCCAGAAAATTTCTGACAGCAGTCGTTTTGGCCTCGGTCCATTCTTTTCTGGATCGTTCGGTTGCGGTGCTTGCAAATTCCCGGATGAAGAATTGCCGCCCCGACATTTCAAACTGAAAGTCATTCAGAATGAGCCGCCACATCGTGACCATGTCGGACGGAGCTATTGCGGTATCCGTAACGACATAGCCGCCTGTTTCCCAAAAGCTTTTTCTGCTGACACAGGTTCCCGATGGGGTCAATCCACCCGTCATGAAGGCCTGGAGAATATGTTTTCCCTGCGAAATCTGCTCAAGTCCTAATCCTGATTTTCCCCAGTTTTCCTGAAAGTCGCGAAATACGCTTTTCCCCCATAGTACGTATTTCGGGGGAAAAGCTCGTGATTCCAGTTTGTTGTAATAATTGGCTAACGCATCAGGCAGCAGCAGATCGTCTGAATGACAAAAAATGACATAGTCGCCATGGGCTTCCTGTAAGCAAATGTTGTGATTCTCAATTAGAGATACCGTTTGAGGATTTTTGACTGTTCTGATGCTGCCGTCGAATAAATCAAGGGTATCCTGCGTGTGGTCCGAGCTGTTGTTGTTTACGACAAGCACTTCATAGTTCAGACCAAAATGTTGATTAATTGCACTTTCTATTGATTTTCGAAGCGTGTCGGCATGATTATACGTCGGAATGACTATCGAAAAAATCATAACGTTTTTGTAATGGTGAATTGTGTCTGGTGGCGAATCTTTCCCGGGGATCAACCTACTGTTTCCCGGCTTACCAGGCGATGATTTTTCCCAGTAATTTCCAACAGTTCAGGTTTAGGATATTCAGGGGTTTATGTGCCATATAGGCCAGCAGGTTCCGGAGCATGTACCCTCTCGAAACCAGACCGGTCTTCATGAAGGCCAGATAGGTTTCGAAATTGTTGGTGTCTGAATTTCTCACGTAATTGATAAACAGACTGCGTTCATGGTCCGGGATAATTTTCAGGAAGCGCTCAACAGCCTCAACTGCTGAGTTTAACCATTCTTTTGTCGCAAGTTCAACGACTGTACTGGCGAATTCACGGATAAAAAAGATATGCCCGGTCATTTCAAACTCAAAATGGCGAAGCACTAATCTCCAAAGCACGATCATATCGATTGGCGCGACACGGTGTTGTACATAAATAAAACCACCGGCGTCCAAAAAGCTCTTTCTGCTGTAGCAGGTACCGGTCGGGGCAAGGCCACCGGCGAAGAAAGCCTTGAAGCAATCCGGACCTGAGCAGATTTGGTCAAGCTGAAGTCCTGTTTTTCTCCAGTTATAATAGAAGTCACGATACATACTGCGGCCCCACAATACATATTTTTTGGGGAATCCTCTTCGTTCAATGATCTGATGGAATTTAGTCAGGGCATCGGGTAAAAGGCGGTCGTCCGAATGGCAGAAAACCAGATAGTCACCTTTGGCTTCCCTAAGGCAGATATTATGGTTTTCGGCCGGTGTAACCGTCATGGGGTTGATGACCACCCGTATTTTGCCATCATAATCATTCAAAATTTCCTGGGTTTTGTCGGTACAGTGATTATTGACCACTAAAACCTCATAATCCATAGTAAAATCCTGGCTGATGCAGCTTTCGACTGCCGAACGGATCACGTCGCAGTTGTTATAGGTTGGTATTGCAATGGTGAACATCATATGCTGTGATTCTTCATCCTTTTTATTCCAGTGAAATCAATTCGGGTGCCAGTCCCCTTTCTTCAAGCATTCTGCCGATCTCCCTTTTATAGATCCCATTCATGATCAGAATGACGTCCGGCTTAATTTCCTTCAGTGAATCGGGAGAGATATATTGAATGCCGATGCCGGGAATGTAATTACCCTGCATGTGGGGGTTAATGTCAACCACATGCTTGATCAACTGAAGATCATCAAATTGCGAAAGAAAACCGACTGATTTGGATCCTCCTCCCCAGATCACAATATTCTTATTCATTTCCCGATACCCGATCAGCTTTCTCCGCCAGAAAGTCAGATGTTTGTTGACTTTCGATACAAATTCGTCTACATGGGTTCTTAAATGGCCAACCGTTTCTTCGAGCGGATGAAGCGTTTCTGATTTTGAATTTGTCGGGCGGGCTTCGATAAATAAATATTGCTTGTCATATTCCAGGTAAAGGTCAAGAACTTCAAAATGATTTCTTCTGAAAAGACGGGCAAGGGACCCGGGGCTGAAATAAGAGCAATGTTCGTAAAAGATATCCCAGAATGCCGGAATGTCAAGAATCCTGACCACATTGGGAACTTCAAAAAAGACCGTTACTTTTTTGTTGTCAGGAATGGATTTGCGGACAGTTGCCAGGAACTTATTGGTTGACGGAATATGTTCCAGTGTGTGCCTGCAGGTGATCATGTCTTTGGGAAGATCTTTATGCTTCACGGAATAAAATTCGGGTATAAATCTTAAATTGGGGTTGGGATTAATGCGTCCCGGAACAAAGGCAGGATCAATGCCGATACCCCTGTTGTGACCCAATTCACATACCAGACTTAAAAAGTCGCCTTTGCCGCAACCGATTTCAACAACATCTTTTCCAATAACCTGGTACTTTTCAATAACCCGTTTGGAAACATTGCTGATGAACTGGTTGAACGTGGCGGAATAACCCTGCTGATCCTCATAGCCATGCGTATAATGGTCAAGGCGGGTGTCAAAGACGCTGTTAAAGATAAAACCACAATCGGAACAGAATGCCAGGGAAATATTTCTGCGCGGAATAGACATTGCCTCTTCGTAATCCCGGATCGTGATCAGACTCTTACTTGGCGCATTCTGAACGAAGAAAAAATCTTCAATATTCTTTCCAAGGCAATTTGGACAACTGTTTCTTTTCATAGAAATTGCAATTTAAACGGTAAATATTTATCATATATTAATAGATGGGTTTATTCAGAAATATGTTTTGTTTATAGAAGCCCTGGCTATCCGGAACGATTTGGCCGCACTGCCGGGGCATTGTATTTAGCTTGAACCGGTGGCGGAAACCGGCACCGGGAACATTTGCAGTTGTTCCTGCCATAGCCGGTCAGAAAGCCTCCCCGGCGGGAGCTCAACGTCATCAAAAGTCAGCACCTGGTCCCGGGCAATATCTTTTTTCAACCGACATCCTTTGGCGAGGCCAATCGGCAGCAAATTTTCGCTTCGGGCCGTTTCATAGTTCTCACAAAGCCCGTAAGTCATATATTGCCCCAGCCCGTCAATCAGGGTGTTGGCTTTTAAAGCGACTTTGGCCGTTGCGATTACTTCTACCACGGGCCCGTCGAGCGGAGTCAGGGTTGCGTCATTGAACAGGACTGCCCTTGCAACGGTAAAAGGCACTTCAAAATGACATAAATGATAAGGTGTATAAAACAAATACAGGGGACCTTTTCCCAGCTTGTATAAATTCAGATAATGCTGCTGGATGGGGTCGTCATGTGTTCCCAGTATAAAAACTCCTGGCGAGGGCTGTGGCCCCACCACATAATCGACCATTCCGGGACCCTGCACGAGCTGGTCCAAAGGATATAACAGGTGAACGACATCCTGAAGATGGGCACCGGCTTCGACTGACGGGCCATACATTCCCCGTTGCCCAACATTCATTCCGGTGCCGTTGGCAACAATACTCTGCTCGAAAGAAATTTTAGTCCCGTCGGCAAATGATGTAACCATCGCTGCATTCTGTCCCCATTTTTTTGCATACGCCTCCTGGGTTTGAGGATTCCGGTAGGGATCGTGCAGGCCTTTTATGTTTCCACATAAAACCGGTTTTACACCAATGCCTTTCACAAAACGGTAAAGGTTCATCTCAACGCCTGGCTGATCGCCATCGGCGCCGGTTAAAATAACACCGGCACGTTCTGCGTATTTTTTCAGGATGGGGCCAATGGTCCCGTCTACTTCAGCATTCATGAGAACAACATGTTTCTTGTGATCAAAGGCTTTGAGAATGAGTCTGGCTGTAAATTCAACAGCACCGGTTGCCTCTATAATTGCATCAATTCCGTCGGCCTCACATATGATATCCGGATTGTCGGTGATGCTGAACCTGCCTTTCCTGATATTATCTTCGAGCTCTTTGGTTTTTGCGACTTTATAGGTCTCTGTGACCCCCGCTTCTTTATAAATACCGGCAGCTCTGGTCAGTGTCCGGTTGGAGATAGCCACCAGTTCCATTCCCGAAACTGATTTGCAAATTTGTACAGCGATTCCTCTTCCCATGAAACCTGCTCCGATCATTCCTACCCGAATGGGATTCCCATCTTCCTGCCTCTTTTTCAAGGCATTGTCTATCATCATCATCTCTGTACTTTTAAAATTAAGGGAGTAGCGATTCGTTAAAATCGGGATGACTGTTGTCTTTTCCCGACATAAAGCGAACTTCTTCCGGCCATGCAATTCCAAAGGCAGGATCATTATACCTCAAACCGGCTTCTGCCCCCGGTGTGTAATATTCTGTTACCAGGTAAGTGACTTCGGCGAGATCTTTTAATGTGACAAATCCATGGGCGAACTTTTCGGGGACATACAACATGGTATAGTTATCTTCAGTCAGTTCGATGCCGAACCACTGACGGTAAGTGGCAGAGTCTTTACGCAGGTCGATAATGACATCGTAAACAGCGCCTTTTGTGCAGCGGATCAGTTTGGTCTCTTCGAAAGGATGTTTTTGATAATGCATCCCGCGCAAGGTTCCTTTATACTTGCTGAGAGAAGTATTTGCCTGTACAACATTCCCGTTCAGACCATGCTCTTCCATTTCCTTTTTACACCATGAGCGCCCGAAAAAACCGCGGTCATCGGAGAGTTGTTTTATCTGAATAACAAAAGCTCCTTTCAATTTGGTTTCTTCGAATATCATTTCAGCACCATTTGTTGTTCCCAGGTCCAGGATAAATCGTCATTTAACAGCGATGCTTCCTGTAAGCCCGACAGTATTTTTAAGCGCATGTATTTTGATTCCCGGAATTTCGGGTCGTTAAGCCCGATTTTGGAAATTCCTTCATATAATTTTTCAATGGTGTGATGAAGATCGTGTATTGGCTGATGATCGGGTGCCAGTTTGGCAAACAGGTCGAAACTGACGCGATAGGAACGTTTGTCAGGTTGTGCCTCCCGATTTAAAATGACCCGGCAGTTCGGGATCAAATCGGCAACAGCCTGTGCCAGATCCCTGACCTGGTAGTTCCATTCGTTACTGCCGGCGTTGACTGCCAGGAAAGCGCCGCCGTTGTGCTGTTCCCGTGTCACAGCCCAGTCGATGGCACGGGCCATATCGAGTACGTTGATGAGCGGGCGCCAGGGCGTTCCATCGCTCAGAATCGTTATTTCCCCGGTCGTTATTGCTCCTGCAACGAAATCGTTCAGTACCAGGTCCAGGCGGAGCCGGTCACTCATACCACACGCAGTAGCGAAGCGCAGGCAGGTGATGGTGAAATCGCCGGTAGCCAGTAATTCGAGTTCACGTTCACTGAAGACCTTCGAACGGGCATAGGCTGTGAGCGGGTTTAAGCTGTCATTTTCCGTTTTTGGATATTGGTCGGCCAGACCATACATACTGCAACTGGAGGCAAAAACAAATGACTTCACTCCTGCTTCCCGCGCCATATAGGAGATACGGACACACGAACGGTAATTCACATCCAGTGTTACGTCTTCGTATTTTGCTCCCATCGGATCGTTGGATATTGCAGCAAGATAAATGACCGCATCTACGCCCTCCAGCAGGTTCGCCGGGAATTTTCTTACATCCCCGATGATCTGACTGTTTAACACGACTTCGGGAAGCAATATGGCGTTGGTCAGCCGGTTGGCGAAATAGCCGATATCGTACCCAATCAGTTCGGCATCCGGATATGATTTCCGAAGCTGTTTAATTGTACCCGGGCCGACGTAGCCCATGTTTCCAATGATTAAGATCTTCATAATGAGTTTTGCTTTAATGATTCTGTGTTGGATTTTCTATACGATTCGTCAGAAGAGGAGTAAATCGTTTTTTTTACTCCCAGACTTTCCAGGGAGCTTGATTCCCGGTCCATAATTCCTCGAGGGTTGATTTGTCGCGAAGCGTATCCATCGGATGCCAAAAACCACGGTGACGGTAAGCCGCAAGTTTTCCCATGGAAGCGATTGTTTCCAGTGGCTCCCGTTCCCAAACGGTGCTGTCGCCTTCAATGAAGTCGAACGCTTCAGGTTCCACAACAAAAAATCCGCCATTGATCCAGGCTGTATCGTGACCATCCCCATTCGGTTTTTCTCTGAAATTGCCTATTTTATTGGCTCCGGCCTCCAGTGTAAACGCGCCAAAACGCCCCGGGGGCTGAATTGCGGACAAGGTGACCAGGGATTGTTCCTCCGCATGAAACCGGATCAGTTCATTGATGTTAATATCGGAAACACCGTCACCGTAGGTGAGTAAAAACGGTTCATTCCCCACATAATTCCGGACACGTCTGATCCTTCCGCCCGTCATCGTTTCCAGCCCGGTGTCGATCAGGGTCACTTTCCACGGCTCAGAGTGATTCCGGTGAAAATGAGTGACGTGATTGGCGATATCAATCGTCAAATCGGACCGGTGTAACGAATAATTGGCAAAATACTCCTTGATCATATACCCTTTATACCCGCACATAATGATAAATTCATTATGACCATAATGGGAGTAGATCTTCATAATATGCCACAATATCGGACGGTATCCGATTTCAACCATGGGTTTTGGTTTGAGGGTCGTTTCTTCTGAAAGCCTCGATCCCAAACCTCCGGCAAGTATTAGTACTTTCATATAATAGAGTGATTAATCAGGTGACTGGAAATTTAAGGGAGTGGCGGGTTAACCGTTTGATAAAGACCGGGCCATTTCACGGTGTGATAGCAGATCGTCAGGATTAAAAACTTCAACATCCTGTAAGGCGATGTCAGTCAGGATGCAATAGCCAAGACGCTCAAAGCGCAAAGCAATTCTGTTCTTTCCGCGAAATTCGATTAACTCTCCTGTAATACCTTTCAGCGGACCAGACACAACAATAATCTGTTGGCCCTTCGAAAGATTTTCCCTGACCGCATCTACCTTCTCGTTGTAGACTCGCATAAACATCTTCAGATCGTCAATTTGCTTCTCCGGAATGGATGCTGGCTCACCCTGAAAGGAGATATAGCATACGGCCCCGGGTGTATTGAGTACATTAAAATATTCGCGGTTACTGACCTTTACAAACAGATAGCTTTTTAATAAAGGTTCTTCGATCACTTTTACGCGGTCACTCCACTGCCGCTTTTCTGTCTTCAGCGGTAAATAGCAGTCAACGCCTTTCTCCGTGAGCAATACTGCAAGCCTCTTCTCAAATCGCGAACGGGTATAAACAGCAAACCATCTGTATTTGGAATCGATTAAACGCATGATTTTTTCATTTAATTTTGCCTCATGATACAGCTTCGCTCTTTCACCCACATCTCTTGATGGGCAGGTTCGAGTAAAACTGAAATACTTACCTGACAAAATTCAGCCTAATTTTGACACCATTCAAGTAGTGATAACACCCAAAAGTTGGTATAAATGAGCTAGTTTGTTCATTTTTAATGTTTTATAAATATGTTTTACAACATATAGAATTGGCGGGATGGGTAAAATTACCCATTGACTTTTTCGGTAAAATAGATTAATCAGGCGAAAGAATGCCGGTTATCCCCAGGGATTATGATCTTAAGTTAAATAAGGCTTTTTCGGGAATAGCGCGGTAAAAAGGCATTTTAGTCAATAATACCCATCTTTTTCATCAGGAAGCTGGCGTTCATGGTATGGGTAATTCCGTCGTGAAGTTTATAGTCGAACATCCATTTTTCGGAAGAGAGGTGAACTTCAAAGCATTTATTAAAGATATTTTCCGGATAGATTTCCGCCAGTTCTGTCAGACTGAGGTCATGGGTTGCCACAACCGCATTGCCCTGAAGCCGGATCAGTTTTTCAACCAGGGCTTTGGATCCGCTGAGCTTATCTTTCGAGTTTGTTCCTTTGAGCATTTCATCGATAATGATAAACAGCGGGATCTCCTTTTGCATCAGGGTGAGCATTTGCTTCAATCGCTGCAACTCGGCAAAGAAATAAGATTCTTCTTTTCGCAGATTGTCGGTTGTCCGCATGTTGGTGAATAGGTACACGGGCTTTAGGGTCATCCAGCTTGCACATACCCGGCAACCGTTCATGGCCAGGATCACATTCACTCCTATTGTCCGGAGAAAGGTACTTTTACCCGCCATATTTGCTCCGGTGATGATCACCACTTTTCCTTCTCCGTTCATCCGGAAATCATTTCCGATCCTTTTCTCAGGTTTTATGAGCGGATGAGCCAGGTCATTGGCTGCGAAGCAAAAGTCTTTTCGATCGGGAACAGGTAAAGCCCATTCCGGGTGGTTATGATTCAGGTTGGCAAAACTGGACAGCGCATCCAGTTCGTATATGGCTTCAAACCAGCGGATGATGTGGTCCCTGTGTTTTTGCTGCCATTGATTCAGTTTATAAATGCAAACAAGGTCCGACAGAAAAATAAGTTCGCCGGTCAGGATAAACAGGATATTGGATCGATAATCAAAACGGGACATGATTCTCTGTAACCCGGCGATCAACTGACTGGCTGTTTTTCCCTCGTAGCGAAAAGATTGCCGGATTTGGTTTAATAATGTCGATTGGAATTCTTTTTGTTCCGACAAACGAAATAGCTCCAGATAATTTTCAAGGATCGTGGTCTGATGTCCAAAAAGCTGATAAAAGGAATCGATCTTTTTTCGGTAGAGATACAGGATGAGCATATTGACCGTACCCGATAATGCAAAAGCACTCCAGGGAAGAACGGAAAAGATGCAGAGCAGAAGCATGGCTATACTGAATGCCGGAAGAAGAATGGTAATCCTTTTTAAAGATGAGGGGTTGTCCAGTTTAACCCCATCAACTGTCTGCCCCAAAAATTGCAATGGCTGGTCATGGCTGCCGGGTCCCTTGGCCGAAAAATGTTGTCTCCAGCGGGTATTGTCCGATAGTTCCTGTAAAGCTTTTTGTTTTTGTTCGATCAGGTCTGCGTCCGCAACCAGGTTCGTCAGATAAGCAGCAAGTTTTATTTTTCCGGCTGGAGTTGTTGTTCTGTTTATGTACTGGAATAAACTTCCGGTACCGAATAAATCAAGGTCGTAGGAGCAAGCGTGATCAGGATCGGTGAATGCTGCGCCATGGTCGAATTGTTCAAATACCTCGTCCAGGGCGAGCTTTTCATCGCGGTTAATTTTAATGAGTTTCGAATAAAATAATTTTTCCTTTTCCTTTTTAATAAAGGCCTTAATGGCATACAGGAACAGGGCAAAAAGCAACAGGAACGCTGCCCAGGCCAGTGCCGGAGAAACCTTTGGCAAAAAGACCAGCGAAAGGATCATTCCGGCGAAGGCCAAGAATCTCAGGAATGCCAGATGGCGAATGCTTTTCTTTGCCTCAGCTAACTTTCTGGTGTCGTGAGTGAGAAACTGATCATATTCCTGATAAAGGGTTTGCACGGTCAGATCCAGTTAAAATGCTGAAACCTGTTTACAATCAGCATGGTGAGCAGGATCATTGTCCCGAGTATGATCAAAACATAGGCCAGTTCCCTGTTTTCAAGTTTTGTGTCGCTTAATTTCGGACTTCTCAGGAGCAGAAAGTTCTTTTCCATAAAGATGAGCAGCTTAAACATGGCATAGCCCAGCAAAATACCAACGATCATTCCTGTGAGGATGTCTGTCAAATAATGAAGACCCAGGTAGATCCTGGTATAACTGATCAGTGTTGCCCAGGACAGAATGACCAGCTTATAGCGTGCATTCCGGAACAACAGGGCTGTGAAAATGGCGGTTGTGAAAGTATTGGCAGCGTGTGCGGAGAAAAAGCTAAACTGACCGCCCTTATTGACTACATAATGGACCATTTTTTGAATATTCGGATCGTGCGTTGGCCGTAGTCGTTGCACGGCGTCTTTGAGAAGGCCTGAAAGCTGGTCGCTGATCAGAATGGCCAACGCCATCACAATCAGGATGATCAATGCTTTGGCCCGGTATTTTTTGATGATAAAATACAGGATGGGAGCATAGAATAACAGCCAGAATCCGGTTCCCGTAAAAAGCGCCATTACGGCGTCCCAAAACGGCGTATGGTGCCCGTTGAGAGATAGAAAAATGGATTGGTCAAGGCTTTCTATGGAATCAATCAGTCCGTTCATGAGGGATTTAAAATTTGCCAGATTTTATCTTTTAATTCACTGATGCCCATTCCGGTTATTGAAGAAATGAACTGATGCGGAATATCATGTAATTCCCTGCTGATATCCTTTTGCAGATCACCATCCAGAAAATCAGATTTACTGATCACAAGGAACCTGTCCTTATCAAGTAACTCAGGGTTATATTTTTCGAGCTCATCCAGCAGGATAAAATATTCTTTCCTGTGGTCTTTGCTGTCGGAGGGCACAAGGAATAACAACATGGCATTTCGTTCAATATGCCTTAAAAAGCGTAAGCCCAATCCTTTTCCCTGGTGGGCTCCTTCAATAATTCCGGGAATGTCGGCCATTACAAACGAGCGCTGGTCATGATAGGACACGATTCCCAGGTTTGGGACCAGTGTTGTAAAAGGATAATCTGCAATTTTAGGCTTCGCGGCAGAAACAACAGACAGCAAGGTTGATTTCCCCGCGCTGGGGAAACCGACAAGGCCTACGTCTGCCAGCACTTTCAATTCCAGTATTTTCCATCCTTCTACTCCGGGTTCTCCGGGTTGGGCGAAGCGGGGAGTTTGATGCGCTGCCGTTTTAAAATGGGTATTTCCCAATCCCCCTCGTCCGCCTTTTGCGATCATTTGGGTTTCACCGTCACGGGTGATTTCAAACAAAAATTCGCCGGTTTCGGCATCTTTTGCGATTGTTCCCAGCGGGACTTCGATGGTCACATCCTCACCATCGGCTCCGAAACTTCCCTGTTTACCACCTGATTCACCGTTGCCGGCAAAAACATGTTTCTTGTAGCGCAGGTGAAGCAAGGTCCACATCTGGGCATTCCCTTTCACGATCACGTGTCCGCCACGCCCGCCATCACCGCCGTCGGGTCCGCCTTTTGGTACAAATTTCTCCCGGCGCAGGTGAGTAGATCCCGGTCCTCCGTTTCCTGAACGGCAAAATATTTTTACGTAATCGACAAAGTTGCTTTCAGCCATTTCTCTTTTATTGAGGATGTGCAAGTTAAATAAAAAAGACGAAACGAACCAAAAGTGCTGTGCCTTTCTTCCGGGAGCATCATTTTCCTGGTGCGTTACACATGAATGGATCCGGTGCGTTCGTCCTGATATCAGCAATATTTTTTATTTATAATGAGTAAACAGTCTCTTTCAACCGGGATGCGATCTGGTCTATTGAACCCATCCCGTTAATGCTGAAATACTTGTTTTGTGCTTGATAATAATCTTTTAACGGAGCTGTCTTTTGATGATAAACATTGATGCGGTTTTCAATGACGGCGACATCCTTGTCGTCCTGCCGGCCAGAGGTTATCCCACGGTTTTGCAACCGTAAAATCAGCTCTTCCGTGTCAACATCCAGTGAAAGCATTCCGGAAACAGGCGTGCCGCATTCATTCAAAAGCCGGTCCAATGCTTCAGCCTGTGCTACCGTTCTTGGAAAACCATCAAAGATAAAACCTTTTGCCTGCTGATTTGCCTGCAAGATATATCTTATCATGTCAATTACAACATAATCAGGGACCAGTTCTCCCCGATCCATGAATTTTTTGGCTTCCATTCCCAATGGTGTTGATTTTGCGATCTCACACCGCAATAAATCACCTGTTGACAGATGAATTAATCCAAAGCGCTGAGTCAGAAATTCAGCCTGGGTTCCTTTCCCTGCTCCCGGAGGCCCAAAGAGTACAATGTTTAACATGTTCAATGAAATTATGATTTTTGATTTCTGGTTCTGATTTTATGTGGGTGATTGGCTACTCGTCGCTTACTGCTTTATAGATATCAATCAGATTGCGGCCTCTTCCTTCGTAGTCAAGTCCGTACCCGACAATAAAGTCATTGGGAATCTCCAGACCGACATAATCCAGATGGACTTCTTGTTTCAGGGCATCCGGTTTCAAAAGTAAGGTCGCGACCTGAATCCGGGCGGGATCCATCGATCGGATCTGCTCAATTGTTCTTGCAATCGTGATCCCGGTATCGACAATGTCTTCCAAAATAACAACTGTTCTTCCTTTCAGGTTCTCATTCAGCCCGATCAGTTCCTTGATTTGTCCTGTGGATGAGGTGCCGCTGTAGGAGGCAAGCTTGACGAATGTGATTTCGGCGTCCAATAGGGTTATGCGCTTGAAAATCTCGGCCGCGAACATGAACGAGCCATTTAAAACGCACAAGAACAGAGGGTTTTTGCCTTCCAGATTTTCATTCATTTCGTCTGCTATACGTTCTATGACAGAACGTATTTTTTCATAAGGGATGAAAAGCTCGAAATATTGATCTAAAATCTTTACTGTTGACATGATGCTGATTTTTGCAGGGTCCTAATTTTTTGAATTGTCCGTTTTCTTATTTCTGGAATTTCGGCTATTTTAGCTCAGATTTTAAAAAGCTGCAAAGTAACAAAAAATAATTGCTCAACTGAAACAAGCAGGGTCTTAAATTTTATAATTTTACTGCCTGTTTTGAGGGGGAACTGACTTGATCATGAATGAGTTGTAAGAAATGCGGTAGTTTTATACATGTTAACCAGGAATTAAGATATGGAACCAAAAGTGAGTATTATCATGGGTAGCACTTCCGATCTGGGAGTAATGGAGGGAGCGGCAAAAATTCTGGACGAATTTGAAGTTCCTTTTGAGATCAATGCACTTTCGGCGCATCGCACGCCCGAAGCGGTTGAAAAATTTGCGCGCGAAGCAGAAGGAAGGGGAATAAAGGTCATTATCGCAGGTGCCGGAATGGCAGCTCATTTGCCCGGGGTCATTGCAGCAATGACGACGCTTCCCGTGATCGGGGTTCCCATCAAAGCCAGTCTGGAAGGTCTCGATGCGATGTTGGCCATCATTCAAATGCCTCCCGGAATACCCGTCGCCGCGGTCGCTATCAACGGTGCGAACAATGCGGGCATTTTGGCCGTACAGATGCTGGCGCTTTCTGATGTGGATCTGCATGCCAGGCTGGTGCAATTCAAGAAGAATCTCAGGAACAAGATTGTTCAGGCCAACCAGGAATTGATGGGAGTCAAGTATAAATTTAAGACAAATTAGCTGAAATATTCATTGAGATTTTGTAAATTGCAGATGCATTGTGCAGCCGAAAGAGTGGATCGGGGATTCATTCGTTCGGCTTATGATGATTAGTGATTTATATAGAAATTCTCTTTTGCAGATCCCTGGGTTAGGGCAGTTCTTTTTCCGGGTTTTACTCCGGCGGGAATTTATCCTGACCATGGTTTTGTTATGTCTTGGTATGATTGCTTCTCCTCAGCAAACCGGCTTGAAGTCCCGTCCGGAAATAGAAAGTTTGCTTGAAAATTTGTTTTCCGAAGATGAAACAAAAGATATGGAGCAATTACTGAATGAATTGCAAATTATTCTCGATCATCCGCTGGATATTAATCAGGCAGGCGAAACCGAATTGGCTTCGCTGCAGTTTCTTGACCCGGTACAGATCAAGGCACTTTTGGACTACAGAAGTCAATTCGGCAAAATATTTTCTGAATATGAACTGGCTTCCGTTCCCGGTTTTAATGAGAAACTGGCCAGGTTGACCGCTTATTTTGTCATCTTTGATCAGGGGAAAATCATTCATCGCGGTCAATATCCGCATCATGAGTTACTTGCCCGTTCAGGGAGGCTTATCGAGACGCAAGCCGGGTACAAAGATCCCGCAAAGTATGAGGGTTCACCGCTCCAGCTTTATCTTCGTTATCGGTATACTTCCTCCGCTCTTGGTGCCGGATTCACGGCCGGGAAGGACGCCGGCGAAAGCTTTTTCAGATCGTCCAATAAGAATGGCTTCGACTATTACAGCGGGTTCCTGCAATTCAAATCCAAAAAAGAAAAATGGAGTTTTATGCTGGGCGACTACAACATCCAATTCGGACAGGGATTGGTGGCCTGGCAGGGGTTTTCATTGGGGAAATCGGCGGAGTCGACACGGATCGGAAACTTCAGTCAGGGAATAAAGCCCCATACCTCGAGCGATGAAAATAGTCACATGAGGGGCGTAGCAGCCTCGATCCACAGCGGCCGCTTTCAGTTTAGCGCTTTTTTTTCGCTGAACGATTTTGATGCCAATATCATTCAGGTTGATGGTGCCAGGGCCTTTAGTTCATTTCAAACCTCCGGTTATCATCGTACCGCCAGTGAGATTCAGGATAAGAATTCCGTGACGGCGTTAACTGCCGGTGGAAATATCCGCTATGAAGCAGAACGATTCTCTTTGGGAATGACCGGTACCCATGTTCGTTATGAGTATCCGCTTGTCCGGGATCAGGAATCCTATAACCAGTTCCTTTTCCAGGGAACTGAGGTGAGCAACCTGAGTCTGGACTACCGGTACGGAATAAACAGGCTTTATGTATTTGGAGAACTGGCAGCCAACCTGAAACAGGGATTGGCAAGCACGACCGGCTTGATGTATCAGCCGTTTGACCGGATGGAACTGTTATCGGTGTTCCGGAGCATCGGAAGACGTTACAGCAGTCCGTTCGCTTCCGCTTTTGCTGAAGGAAGCCAGGTCAATGACGAGAATGGCTTGTATCTTGGCATCCGGTTTTTACCGGTTGCAAAGATCAGTCTGAATATGTATGCGGATTTTTTCAGGTTTAACCGCGTGAAATACACGACGGTGTCAGCAGGAAGCGGAAGAGAATTCCTTTTTCAGCTGAACTTTGTGCCAAGTAAGGAGTGGCAGGTATACGGCCGTTATTTCTATGAATGTAAACCGGTGAAGGTTTCGGGTACCTATTCCAGACAGAATGTAGAGCAACTCCGTCAATCCTTGCGTTTTAATCTGGTTGGAGAATTGAGTCCCCGGGTGACCGTCAAAACCCGGTTCGAACAGTCCTTTTTCAGACACGATCATTATTCCACCGGTTTTTTTGTCAGCCAGGATCTTGGATATCATCCCGAAAAATGGCCGTTAAATATGTGGGGCCGGATTGCTTATTTTAAGACCGGCGACTACGATTCGCGTATCTATTCCTATGAAAATGATTTGCTTTATTTGTTCTCTGTACCTGCACTTTATGGGGAGGGAGTCCGTTCATACCTGACGGGTAAAGTTAAAATATGTGAAAAAATTGAGCTGTGGTATAAGCTTTCAAGAACCTGGTTCTTCGGTGTTCAGAGCATTAGCAGCGGAGACAGCATGATTGAGGGGAATAAACGAACAGAAGTGAAATTTCAGATAAGGTTCAGGATTTGAATGGCATTTCGTATATTTGCGCGCTATACTTAAAAGGATCAAAGAAATTATGAGTTATGACGATATCCGGCCTTATCAGGATCATGAGGTCAATCATTATCTTCATGTGCTGTTGAATGATGACGTATTTAAGCAGGTTTTATTTTATATTTTTCAAGATGAAAATAAAATAAGTGAAATCAGCAAAATGCTCTCAGGAATACGGTCTATCAATGAATTGCAAATGAAATTCATGTATCCGTTGATTAAGGAGTGGATCATTGAGAAGACAACCAGCGGCGTGACATCCAGCGGGTTGGAAAATCTCGACAAATCACAGAGCTACCTTTTTATTTCCAATCACCGGGACATTATTCTCGATTCAGCCATTCTGAATTTTATTATAGCCAATGCGGGAATGAACACAACCGAAGTTGCCGTTGGGAACAACCTGCTGATCTTTGACTGGATTGAACATGCGTTAAAGCTGAACCGTTGTTTTATTGTCAAACGGAACTTACCTGCGCGCGAGCTGTTAACCGCATCAAAACAGCTATCCCGGTACGTTCGCGAATCGATCACGCGAAATAATGACTCTGTCTGGATTGCCCAGAAAGAAGGCAGGACCAAAGATGGCAACGACCAGACGCAGCAGGCCCTGCTTAAAATGTTAAACCTGAGCAATGAGAAGGATCTTCCGGATGGTTTCCGTGAACTGAAAATTGTCCCCCTCTCCATTTCATATGAGCGGGAGCCTTGTGGTATTTCAAAGGTGGAAGAAATTTACAAACGCGAACATGAATGTTTCGTAAAGCGGCCGGAGGATGATTTTAAAAGCATGGCTTATGGTCTTTTAAAACCGAAAGGAAGGGTCCATTTCGCTTTTGGAAAGCCGATCGAAGAGCAACTGGATAAGCTGGTGAATCCGGACAACCTGAATGAAACCATTCAGCGGCTGGCCGATCATATTGACTCCTGTATTTACCGGAATTACAAACTTTGGCCAAACAATTACCTTGCGGCCGACCTGCTGGCAGGCAACGACCTGCACAAAGATCTGATCGACAACTCCACCCGTGAAAAATTCAGCGAACTTCTCGACGACCTGGTGATCACGATAGGAGGGGGAGACGCTGCCTGTCAACGGCGGCTGTTTTTACAGATGTATGCGAACCCCTTTCTCAACGCGGAAAGAACAGAGAAATCAAAATTACTTTCATAAATTAAAGAGGAGCAAAAGGCTCCTTTTTTTATGGCCTGACCGACCGGCTAAAAAATGGCATCTATTTTGATTGAATGCTCGTATAATGAAGAAAAAGACAAGCTATGAGCAGAATATTTTTTCTAATTGCATGGATGCTGGCCGTAACCACTCTGGTAAACGGACAGGAGTTATCCCGGAAAGAGCAAAAAGCTCAGAAGGAACAGGAAATTAAACAATTAATTGAATCGCAGCAGTTCCGGTTTATTGCTCGTGCAGTTTTACCCATGTCGGGACCGAGAATTGATTTGACTTCAACTTATGATCTCACCGTCGACAGTACCATGGTCGAAGCCTGGCTGCCGTTTTTCGGAAGGGCCTATCAGGCCGAGTACGGTGGCCGTGATGGCGGAATCAAATTTAAGGAAGAGGTAGAAAAGATCGATGTTACCTACAACAAGCGGAAGCAAATATACCAGATCAACATGGATGTTGATACCGATAAGGATAATTACCGGGTCCGCATTACTGCTGGTCTTTCAGGTTACGGCGATGTCAGCATTAATTCAAATAACCGGCAGTCAATAAGCTATTACGGGATTATCGAACCGCTGGAAAAAAAGAAAGAATAAAAAAAGGGTCATGAGCTCTTTTTTTATTCTCTTTCCTTAGGTAAAACCAGATTCAGGATAATTCCCACCACTGCTGCCAGCCCAATGCCTGAAAGAGAAAAGGTGCCCCATGAAACAATTGCACCGCCAATGCCGATGGTTAAAATAAGCGACACAATAACCTGGTTCCTGATTTGACCCATGTTGGTTTTTGAATCGACCAGTGTTTTTATTCCGACGGATGCAATCAATCCAAAGAGCAGGAGCATAATGCCTCCCAGTACAGCCTGGGGGATCGTTTTGAGGACTCCGCTTATTTTTCCTGCGAGCGAGAAAATGATGGCCGTAACAGCAGAAATACGCAAGATGAATGGATTGTTAACTTTTGTGAGCGAGATCGCTCCGGTCACTTCCGAATAAGTAGTGTTGGGTACGCTGCCCAAACAACCGGCGATGCTGGTGGCAATACCATCACCAAGCAAAGTGCGGTTTAACCCCGGGTTTTCAATAAAATTCTTTTCTGCAACTCCGCTTACAGCATAGATATCTCCGACATGTTCAATGATTGGCGCAACTGCAACAGGGATCATATACAAGATAGCCTGCCAACTGAACTGAGGTGCAGTGAATTGGGGCAGTCCAATCCAGGCCGCTTCCTGTACAGGCGTATAATCAATCACGCCAAGTATCATCCCTGAAATATAGCCGGCAATAACCCCGATGAAAATCGGGATCAGTTTGATCAGTCCTCTGGTAAAAGCAACCACCAGAACGGCAGTGGCTAAACTCACAGCAGCAATTGTCCAGTTTGTTTTGGCCATGCCGACTGCCGTTCCTGCCAGAGAAAGACCGATAATCATGATGACCGGTCCAACCACTACCGGAGGAAACAACTGCCGGATAAATGACAGGCCTCTCATTTTAACCAGAAAAGAAACCAGCCCGTAAACGAATCCAACTGCAATAATTCCCGAAAAGGTGCCGGGAAGCCCATACAGCCTGGTCGACTCAATAATCGGGGCGATAAAGGCAAAACTGCTCCCAAGGAAGATGGGGACCATGCCTTTGGTAACGAGGTGAAAAATCAAGGTTCCTGCTCCGGCTGTAAACAGGGCTACGGACGGATCAATTCCAACCAATAACGGCACAAGAACGGTGGCGCCAAAGGCAACAAAAAGAAATTGTGCCCCAAGGATCAGGTTTCTTGCGGTGTACTGATTCCGGCTCTTTGAAGAAGGGAGTATCATGCTTAATAAATTTTTGCTGAGATATCTCGTATATAAAGCTGAATATTGGTTTTTCCCCGAAATTCATTTTCTGCGACGGAGAAGCAAATATCGAACGGCAGCCCTTGGCTGATGGCTTCAAAATGATCGGCCTGATTGAAGGCGATAGCCGGGAATACAGGGGAATTACCTGTCGGCTCGACAAGATCCAGTTTTAAATGTTCCAGGTTTCTGCCCACGCACCGGCTGGTTCCATTATCAAGCACATCCTCGGTAATAAATAAAGGGTTCATGTTATGAGGGCCAAAAGGCTCAAATTGCTTGAGTATCCTGTAAAATTTCGGGCTGATCTCCGAAAGCTGGATTTTACAGTCGGCTTCAAGGACTTCTGTTTGCTGGGCATCAGGAATTGCTTTTTTAACAATTTCCTCGAAACGGCGGGTAAATGCAGGGATGTTATCAATTTTCATGGTCAGTCCCGCTGCATACATATGCCCTCCGTATGATTCGAGCAGATCGCTGCATTGGCCGATTGCCTCGTAAAGGTCAAAATCTTTTACCGAGCGTGCCGATCCTGTCGCCATACCGTTCGACTCCGTTAAGATGACGGTAGGCCGGTAATAATGCTCCGTCAAACGGGAAGCAACGATTCCCACAACGCCCTTATGCCAGTCGCGGTTATACAGTACGGTGGCATTCCGTTCTTCCTGGATTGGGTCATGGGCAATCATATCCAGTGCCTCCTGTGTGATGTCGCGGTCGAGCGTTTTCCTTATTTCATTATACGAATTGATCTCATCACCCAGCCGGGCCGCCTCTTCTTCATCATGAACAACCAGTATTCTCACTGACTTCTTTCCATGTTCGATCCGTCCTGATGCATTTAACCGGGGGCCTATTTTGAAGACAATATCACTGATCGATATGTGTTGCCCGTCCAGACCGGAAAACTGAATGATGGTTTTAAGTCCCAGGCCTGGATTGGTGTTCAGCTTTTTTAATCCATAATGCGCCAGGACCCTGTTCTCGCCGGTTACCGGTACAATATCCGAGGCAATGCTCACGACAACCAGATCAAGCAAATCATAAAGCTCAACAACCGGAATATCATTTTTCATCGAATATGCCTGAAGAAGTTTAAAACCAACCCCGCAGCCTGAAAGATCTTTGAAAGGATAGGCGCAGTCAGACCTTTTGGGATCAAGTACGGCGACCGCGTCAGGGATCTGATCATCCGGATTATGATGATCGCAGATGATGAAATCAATGCCTTTTTCTTTGGCTTGTCTGATCTTTTCAACAGCCTTAATGCCGCAATCCAGCACGATGACCAGTGAAAACTTGTTCTCGGCAGCAAATTCGATGCTTCGTGGCGAAATGCCATACCCTTCCGTGTAACGGTCGGGAATGTAAAAATCAAGATGAGTGATCCGGGACCTTAAAAACTGATACATTAAGGCTACTGAGGTTGTCCCGTCAACGTCATAGTCCCCGTAAATCAGTACTTTTTCATTGTTTTGGACGGCTTTTTCCATGCGGGCCACTGCCCGATCCATATCCTTCATCAAAAAGGGATCATGCAGGTCTGAGAGCACCGGACGGAAAAAAGATCTGGCTTCAGTAAATGATTTGATTTCCCGCTGCGCCAACAGGTTAGCAATAACCATATTCACATTGAGTGCAGCAGATAAATGCTTAATCACATTGATATCGCCTTGTTCTTTGACTTTCCAGATTTTATCCATTTGGTTCGTTGTTCCACCTTCGTGGCCGCATCTTAAATTTGTCAAAGATAAAAAATGACCGTTGATCTGAAAAGTAAATTTATAAGCTTTCAGTTATTTAAGGATAACTTCCTTTTCTAATTTTCGGCCCGTCAAATCATTAGCAGATAAATAAAATTATTAACAAGACCTTTAATTTACAAACATCTGATTTTGTTAATCTTAGTTTAGATGGCTGGTCCGCCGGGATTAAATATTTCTTTTTATCTTTGCACAAATTTTTCTGAAAAATTAAATTCAAAATTACGAATGAGTACAGCAGAACTTAGCGAGCAGGAAATTATCCGCAGAAATTCACTGGTGAAGTTGAGGGAGCTGGGGATTGATCCATACCCGGCCCATGCCTATCCGGTCAATACAAAGACAGAGCAGATCAGGTCAGCATACGATCCTGATAAGGGAAATTTCAATGACATAGTGCTTGCCGGCCGCATCATGGGCCGCCGGATCATGGGGAAAGCTTCATTCGCAGAAATACAGGATGATACCGGTCGTATTCAGCTTTACATTAACCGGGATGAAATTTGTCCGGCTGAGGATAAGACTTTGTATAATGAAGTCTTTAAGAAATTGCTGGATATCGGTGATATCATCGGGGTAAAAGGTTATGCTTTCATCACACAAACAGGTGAACTGTCGGTGCATGTCCGGGAGCTGGCTGTTCTCAGCAAATCGCTTCGTCCGCTTCCCGTCGTCAAGGAGAAAGACGGGGTATTGTATGACGCATTTTCTGATCCGGAGCAACGGTACCGGCAGCGTTACGTGGACCTGATCGTCAACCCGCAGGTAAAGGATGTCTTTGTAAAAAGGACAAAGATTGTCAATACGATGCGCCGGTTTTTTAATGAAAAGGGATATTTCGAGGTTGAAACCCCGATCCTGCAACCCATACCGGGAGGAGCTGCAGCGCGTCCCTTTATCACGCATCATAATGCATTGAATATTCCGCTGTATTTACGTATCGCCAATGAACTTTATCTGAAAAGGCTGATTGTCGGAGGCTTTGACGGCGTTTATGAGTTCTCAAAGGATTTTCGCAACGAGGGAATGGACCGGACGCATAATCCGGAATTCACAGTCATGGAGATCTATGTGGCGTATAAAGACTACAAGTGGATGATGGACTTTACGGAAGAGATGATCGAAGGGGTTGCCCTGGCTTTGCACGGAACCACCCGGGTACAACTGGGCGATCAGATGATCGATTTTAAACGTCCGTATCCGCGTGTAACCATGTACGAGGCCATTCGGGAACATACGGGCTATGATATTTCAGGTAAAACAGAGGAAGAGCTGAGGAATATCTGTGATAAGCTTGGGATCGGGATTGACCCAACCATGGGAAAAGGTAAGCTGATCGACGAAATTTTCGGTGAAAAATGTGAACATCACTTTATTCAACCGACTTTCATCATCGATTATCCGGTCGAAATGTCACCGCTCACCAAAAAACACCGGGATAATCCGGAACTGACCGAACGATTCGAATTAATGGTAAACGGCAAGGAGCTGGCCAACGCTTATTCTGAATTGAATGACCCGGTCGATCAGCGTGAACGTTTTGAAGATCAGTTGAAACTTTCGGAGAAGGGTGATGACGAGGCCATGTTTATTGATCAGGACTTTTTGCGTGCATTGGAATACGGGATGCCCCCGACTTCGGGAATGGGTATCGGCATTGACCGTTTAACCATGTTCATGACAAACAGTCCGTCGATCCAGGACGTCCTGTTCTTTCCTCAAATGAAGCCTGAAAAGAAAGCAGATGTTGATCCTGACGAAAAGTTCGAAGCCATGGGTATTCCTGCACAATGGGTGGAAGTCATTAAAAAAATGGGTTTTAAGAAGATCGAAGCATTTAGGGAATTGAAAGCCGGAAAGTTTTTTAATGACATTTGCAGCTACAATAAGAAAAATAAACTGGGATTGGAAAATCCATCCATGGAAGATGTGAAGCAATGGCTTGCATAGCCTTTGGTATATGGTGATGCACACGAAACAAAAAATAGCGATCATTGGGAGTGGAAGCTGGGCCACGGCTCTTGCAAAGATCCTCTTGAACAATGTTGACCGGATCAACTGGTATTTCAGGAATGCTGACAGTGTTGAAGAATTTAAACATTTCAGGCACAATCCGGGCTATTTGCGGGGAGTCGATTTTGATATCAGTAAAATTGATTTTTACAGCGATATCAACGAGGTGTTTGAAAATTCGGAGATTATCCTGCTGGGTACGCCTTCTGCATTTCTGGATCAGTCTTTGTCGGAGCTGAAAAACGAGATCAGTCAGAAATATTTTATTTCAGGGATCAAAGGGATTGTTCCGGAGGGAAACCAGATCGTGGGCCAGTATTTAAACCAAAAATTTAAAGTTCCCTATGAACGGATTTCGGTAATCGCAGGACCCTGTCACGCAGAAGAAATCGCGTTGGAACGTCTGTCTTATCTGACCATTGCCTGTCCGGACATTCGCCGGGCGCGGTATTTTGCAAATAAACTTAGCTGTCCTTATGTCAGGACGCATGTGTCTGATGATATTTTTGGAACCGAATACGCTTCTGTTTTAAAAAATATTATCGCTATTGCCTGCGGAATCGTGAACGGTTTGCGCTACGGTGACAATTTTCAGGCGGTTCTTGTTTCGAATGCGATCCAGGAAATTAAACGTTTTGTTGATAAGGTTCACCCCATTACGCGTGACATCAAGAGCTCTGCCTATTTGGGCGACCTTCTGGTTACGGCGTATTCCCAGTTTTCCAGAAATCGTAGCTTCGGCATCATGATCGGGAAAGGATACTCCACCCGTTCCGCTCAATTGGAAATGCATATGGTGGCCGAAGGTTACTATGCAACCAGATCGATCCACGAGATCAATCAGTCGTATAAGGTCAATTTGCCTATTTGTGAAGCGGTATACCGTATTTTATATGAAAATGAATCACCGGCGGCAGAGATTCGCCGGCTAACTGAAAAATTAAGATAAACGATTATGCAAAACATTTCATTGAAGCTTGATAAGTCCTTTGGTTTTATTTCCAAAGATTCGGTTTTCGGTTATGCAGAAGAAATCAGGAAGCATAATGAAGCACTTCATCAGCAGACCGGTAAGGGAAGTGATTTTCTGGGCTGGGTCAATCTGCCAACTTCAATTTCAGAAGATGAGCTGGCAGATTATGAGCTGACAGCAAAGAAATTGAAGGAGAAAAAGATTGACATCTTTGTCGTGATTGGTATCGGAGGTTCTTACCTTGGGGCAAAGGCAGTCATCGACGCCTTATCTGACAGCTTCATCCAGTTGAAGGGAAATGATCAGCCACTGATCATCTTTGCCGGACAGAATATTGGAGAAGATTATCTGGCGGAACTGCGCGATTTGCTGCAAAACAAAGAATACGCGCTTGCCGTCATTTCAAAATCGGGAACCACAACCGAACCTGCCATTGCCTTTCGCCTGCTGAAGCAGGAACTGGAAACAAAATACGGTAAAGAAGAAGCCCGTACACGCATCATTGCGGTCACCGATGCTGTCCGCGGAGCATTGAAGAAATTAGCTGTCACGGAAGGCTATAAGACCTATGTGATCCCTGACAATGTTGGCGGACGCTATTCGGTACTGACGCCGGTTGGACTGCTTGCCATTGCCGTTGCCGGTTTCGATATCCGGGCGCTTGTGCAGGGTGCTGTTGATATGGAAAAGGTTTCCGGGCCGGATGTACCTTTTGAAAAGAATTTGCCGGCGCAATATGCTGCCGTCCGCAATGAACTTTACAGGAGCGGGAAACTGATCGAAATACTGGTAAACTATAATCCGAAGCTTCATTATTTTGCCGAATGGTGGAAACAGCTTTATGGAGAGAGCGAAGGAAAAGAAGGCAAGGGAATTTTCCCGGCAAGTGTCGATTTTACGTCCGATCTTCATTCCATGGGCCAATATATTCAGGAAGGGGAACGAAAGTTGTTTGAGACCGTGATCTCGGTTGCCAAACCAGACAACGAACTGCTTGTTCCGGCTGATCCCGAAAATCTCGACGGACTTAACTTTTTGAGTGGCAAGCGTATTGATGAGGTCAACAAAATGGCTGAACTGGGAACGATGCTTGCTCATGTTGATGGTGGTGTTCCCAATCTGCAGATTGAAATGCCGCAACTGAATGAATATTATCTTGGGCAATTGATTTACTTCTTTGAGAAAGCCTGCGGACTGAGTGGATACGTCCTGCAGGTCAATCCATTCGATCAGCCCGGCGTAGAGGCTTATAAGAAAAACATGTTTGCCTTGCTTGAAAAACCGGGTTATGAAGAAGCTACCAAAGCAATCAAAGCAAGATTATAAATAAAAAGGACCGGCAGCCGCCGGTCCTTTTTACGATATGCTGATCCGGTCCTGTTTTTCGTGCATAAACCGGATGATTTCTTCCTTTTTGATCACTTGGGTCCCACCTTTTGTGGCGGCCACCAGGGCGCCTGTTGCATTTCCAAATTTCAACGATTCTTCAGGTGAATGTCCGTTCAGATAATAATGCATAAATCCGGCGGAACAGGCGTCGCCCGACCCTACGGTGTCGATGACATTGATCCGGTATCCCGGATCATAAATGGATTCACCGGTACCGGCCATGACAAATGCACCCTTTTCACCCAGGGTGATCAATGCCTGCTTTAACTGATATTTGCTGATCAACTCGCGCCCCAACTCCTGAATTGAATTGCCGGATAAACTGATCAGATCCTTCAATGCAAATAATTCTTCATCATTAAGCTTCAGAATATCAGCTATTTTTAGGCTTTCCGTGATGGTTTGGGAGGAATAGCAGTCTTTTCTTAAATTGATATCCAAAAACTTTACGGCCTTTGGCGTTTGGGCAAGCATTGTTTGAAGCGTATTCCTGGATTGTTCTGACCTCTGGGAAAGTGTCCCGAAGTAAATGCAGTCGGCCATCGAAGCCAGGTGAAGCATATCTCCGGTGAGCATGATATGATCGTAGGCCACGTGCTGAATGATCGTAAAATCGGGTATTCCCTGCTCATCCAGGATAACAGGTACGGTTCCTGTCGGCAATTTCGGGTCAATCTGGATGTGATGGGTTGCCAGGCCGAGTTCAATTAATTTTTCAAGCGCTTCCCGTCCATTCTCATCATTGCCAACCTTGGAGATCAGGAAGCCGTTGTCACCAAAGAGGTTGATCCGGAAAATAAAATTGGTGGTTGCCCCTCCCAGCGCTTTACCTGTTGGCAATAAATCCCAAAGTAATTCTCCGAAGGCCAAAATTGTTTTCCTCATAAGTACATTCTTTTAGTTGATACGGTTTTGAATCTCTGTCATCAAATTTAAACAATATAAGTTTTTAAAAAAGCTGTTTAAAAACCTGATTTTAATAAAAAAACGTTATTTTGCATGCTCAGACAGGAGAACTCCTGGCACGGGTGTTGCTAAAGAGCAGATTAATTTGAAAGTGGATACGAATGAATTATTTGGCGCATGCGTATTTGTCGGGTGGATCGGACGAGGTGCTGATCGGCAATTTTATCGGAGATTCGGTCAAAGGGAAACAGTATCTGAATTATCGTGCCCAGGTACAGGAAGGCATTCTGATCCACAGGCAGATTGATTTTTTTACGGATAATCATGCTTTGGTGAAGCAATGTGCCGGCCATTTCAGGCAAGCTTACGGACGTTATTCGGGCATTGTGACGGATGTGATTTTTGATCATTTCCTGGCAAAATACTGGGAAACCTGGTCGGTTATTCCGTTTCCCGAGTTTGTGAGACTGTTCATACAGTCCTTCTTTTAAATTTTGCTCACCTTCCGGCGCAGGTTAAGGGCTTTCTGCCGTTTTTTATCGCGCACCGGCGGCTGGAATCCTACGCCCGGATTGAAGGGATCAGGGAAACCCTCGAAGTCATGGGCAGGCGAACAAGTATGCCTGAACATGCGGATAAGGCTGTACAAATCCTGCATGAGCAATTTTTTCCGATTAAAGCCGGCTTTGATGCGTTTTTCCCGGAACTTATTGATTTTGTAGAAAAAAGGCTTTCAGGTGGAATAAAGAGCCCCGTTATACACAGATCCTGGTTGAATGATGCTGTAGTTCCGTGACTGTTTTTGATCAGTAACTTAACTTTTCGATCCGGCTGGAGTCCAGTCGTAAAAAGATAAACAGGAGAATGGTAAATGACCAGAGTGACGATCCCCCGTAGCTGAAGAAAGGAAGTGGAATGCCGATCACCGGACCGAGGCCGACCGTCATACCAATATTAATGGCGAAATGGAAAAAGAGGATCGAGGCAACGCTGTATCCGTATACCCGGGTAAAGACCGATCGCTGCCGTTCGGCCATAAAGATCAACCTGATAAGCAGGCCCACGAAGAGCAAAATGATTGTTGCAGAGCCCAGAAACCCCCATTCTTCACCAACCGTACAGAAAATAAAGTCCGTACTTTGTTCCGGCACAAAATTGAATTTCGTCTGGGTTCCGTTTAAAAAGCCTTTTCCTGCAAATCCTCCTGATCCAATAGCGATTTTGGATTGGTTGACATTATACCCTACCCCCAGGGGATCTGATTTTATGCCCAGTAATTCTTCGATGCGTGACTTCTGATGGGGTTCCATCACTTCATTAAATACATAATCGACAGAGAAGGTCATAATCACAAGCGTGATATAAATCCCGATGATGATTAACGAATGGTTGAGTCCTTTCCGGTAAGAATATGCTGCAAAGAGTATGGCTGCCGGAACAGACGCATAGAACAATAATCGGTTTAAATTGCTGTCAAGACTGAAACTGTGGTCGATGAACCAGACAATCCCGAATGTGAGCAGGCAGATACTGATTGCCTTAATGATTTCGACAGGTTGCTGCCGCAAAAAATAATGAACAACCAGGCTCACGATAGCAAGGATGATAATGGTTTCGGCGGAGCTTAACACAAGGGTGAGGATAAAAACAACAGCCATGAGCACTCCGAAGAAGAGAAATATCCCCGGGAGGCCTTCCCTGTATAGAACCAGCGCAAAGACCACGAAAACCAGTGCTGATCCTGTGTCGTTCTGCAGAAAAATGAGCATCACAGGCAACAGGATGATCATCCCGATAACCGAAATTGATTTCCACTGGCTCAGTTTAAAGTTATAAGAGCTGCAAAATTTGGCGAGAGCGAGAGCTGTTGTGAACTTTGCAAACTCTGCCGGTTGAATGGCAAATCCTCCGATCTGAAACCAGGATTTGGATCCCTTGATCTCCTGTCCGAACAGAAGTACCCCGATCAGAAGGATGATCACGAGTCCATACAGCAGATAGGCAAAGGAGACATATGCCCGGCTGTCGATAATGACCAGTGCTGCGGCAATGACAAACGCAGCGATAATCCAGATGAGCTGTTTCCCATATCGCTGGCTCATATCCAGGATGCTGCTGTGTTCTTCGTTATACACCGCTGCATAAATATTGATCCAGCCCAAAAATACAAGCAAGGTATAAAGGAAGATGGTCAGCCAGTCGAGATTCGCCCATATGTTATTTCGGTTTGCCACAATATTATTTCGGTTGATAAGGATTTAACAAATTGGTGTCGAATAATTTTTGTTCCAATGCTTTGCGGCCAGGAGAAGCGATCGAATCGTTCAGATACTTCTCGATCATCAGACTGGCGATCGGTGCGGCATGCCTGGCCCCCCAAACCCCAAACTCAACATAGACTGCAACTGCAATTTTCGGGTTCACTTTCGGAGCAAAAGCAATGAATGCCGAGTGATCAGACCCATGGGGGTTCTGTATCGTTCCTGTTTTACCACAAATTTGGAGGCTGTCCACATATGCCGTATAACGTAAGCCGGTCAATTCAACTACCTGCTGCATTCCTTCGATGACATCGTCAAAGTGTTCAGGGCTGACGGTACTGTTTCTGCGTTCGAATACCAGGTTTTCCTGGAGACCTCCCTTCTCGGAAACGGCACGCACCAGATGAGGTTCAATATAAAATCCCCTGTTGGCGATGACAGAGACCATATTGGCCATTTGAAGGGGCGTCAGGATCACTTCACCCTGACCAATTGCCAGGGATCGGACGGTCAGTGCATTCCATCGGTTTTTGCCGAAATAGCGGTTGTAATAGGAAGGTTCGGGAATATTTCCGGACGATTGACCAAAGAATTCATTTCCAAGTAATTTCCCCACTCCGAAGCTCAGAATATGCTGACGCCAGTGCGCATATCCTTCTTCTGCTTTCGGATATTTGTTGATGACCGACCTGAACGTATTCCAGAAATAAGGATTGCAGGATTCCCTGATTGCCCCGATCATGCTGATGGGCGACTGGTGATCGTGCGTACAGCGGATTGGGCTGGATGCCTTGCCGCTGCAGGAGACGCTAGTTTCGGGAGTGATCGATCCTTCCTGGAGCGCGATTAACGCATTCATGGGTTTGAAGGTTGAGCCCGGCGAATAGGCGGAAGCAATTGCCCGGTTTGTCAGCGGCTTTAGCGTATCTGCCAGAAGGAGTTCATAGTTCTTGCTTCGTTCACGTCCAACCAGAAGATTGGGATCATAGGCAGGGCCGCTGAAATAGCAAAGGATTTCTCCTGTCGATGGCTCAATGGCCACAACTGCGCCCCGCTTGTTCTGCATTAACCGTTCAGCATAATACTGAAGGTCGCCGTCGATGGTGGAGATCAGGTTTTTGCCCAAAATTGCAACGGTATCGCTTTTCCCTTCATGATAAGCTCCCTTGCGGCGGTTATGTACATCAACCAGGTAGAAGTTAACGCCCTTGGTCCCGCGGAGCTCTTTTTCATAGGTTCTTTCAAGCCCGGTAATCCCGATATAGTCGCCCTGGGTGTAATAAGGATCCTTGTCGATGGCGGTCTGGTTAACTTCACCCACATAGCCCAGCATATGGGCAGCTATTTTCCGGGGATACTCCCGAAGGGTACGCGGCTGTACGAAAAAGCCGGGATATTTGAATAACTTTTCCTGCAACACGGCATATGCTTCCGGGGATATCTGCTTCACAATGACCGACTCTTTATAGCTGGAGTAATTTTTGGCCTTCTTTAAGCCTTCGATCAAATCTTGTTTGTCAATCTGCACCAGACTGCAGAACTGAAGGGTGTCGAATGGTAAAACCTCCCTGGGAATCGCCAGCAGATCGTAAGCAGCTTTGTTGTGTACCAGCAGGTTTCCGTTGCGGTCGTAAATCAGTCCCCTGGCAGGATAGTTGATAATCCGGCGAAGCACGTTCCGCGTCGCATATCGCTTATATGAACTGTCAATCACCTGAAGAAAGAATAATCTGACAATAAAGGTGAAAGCAATGAGAATAAAAACCGATCCCAGTATGTATTTTCGCTTGGCAAATTTATCCACTTCAACTATTTCTTATAAATCAAAAATTGGCTGAGAATGATCAGAATGATCGTAAACACCGCACTTAAAAGACTCCTGAAAAGGGTAAAAATAAAGTCTTTTAAAGTAAATACCTCCACATAGAACAAAAAAAGATGATGGGCCAGAACTAAAATAACAGCATACTTGATAAACCACGCGGGACCCATTTGATTCAATCTTGGAGTCGCGTTGGATTCGAGCGTATCGTGTGAGGAGATCAGGTTAATAACAGTTGGCCTTAAAAAAGCCAGAAAAGTTGTGGCCGAAGCGTGAATCCCCGGGGTGTTGCTGAAAATGTCAATATTCAGTCCGAGCAAAAATCCCAGGATTAACAAGAGGTATTTAGGGGTATCGAACGGAAGGAGCAGAACAAACAGGATGTACAGGTAGGGATTAATAAAGCCACTGATCTGGATATGATTGAACAGTACGATTTGCAGGAGGATCAGCACCACCCACATAAAAAGATATTTGACAAGGTTATTAATCATCCAGATTCGTTCTGTTTAATGTTTTTATTTCACCTGCATCCTTATCCTGTATGACTTCGACATACGTTAATGTTTTGAAATTAGTTGAAAGCCTCACGTCAATCTCGTAAAAACTGTCGCCGCTTCCAATATCAAAATCCTCAATCTGCCCGATCATGATGCCTTCAGGAAAGACTGTCGAATAACCGCTGGTGATGATCGTGTCACCAACCTTCAATTCAACATGATAAGGAATTTCGTTTAACTGAGCAGTGCGGTAGCTTATTCCATCCCACATCAGGGAACCGAAATAATTACTGTTTTTAATTTTGGCAGATACTCTCCAGCGCCGGTTTAGCACGGTCGGCCCTGTTGCGTAATGGTCGGAGACATTGGTAATAATCCCAACAATGCCATTGGGGCCGACAATTCCCATTTCCGGCTTGATACCGTCTTCTCGTCCTTTGTTTAAGGTGATGTAATTACTTTGACGGTCAACTGAATTATTAATGACCTCGGCAGGAATAAAGCGAAACCTGATATCAACGCTGTCAATGATCTGAAGATCCGCGGGCTTTTCAACAGGAACGGGTTGTTTGTTCTTAAGCGTATCATTGACCAATGGATCGCCTAAGGTTAGCGTGTCATTTGCAAGACTGTCATTGAGCGTCTTCCTGTTCGTAAAGCCTTCCATCCGGGGAGGGACTTTGGGCTGGACGATCTGCTGAAGCCTGTTTTTAAGCCTTGCATTCTCTTCTGCCAGCTCAGAATTGATTTGATGAAGCCTGAAATAGCTATAGGCTGAGTTAAAGGTTTCATAAACCTGAGCAACTGCTTTCGTGCTGGAATTAAAAAATTTGACATTCTGATAGTTATTATATTGGATTACCAATGTCAAACTGATGATTTCAAGTACCAGGAAAAGCAGGAAAAAATAATTCTGAGCCAGGAAACGCAACAAGCTTCTCATTATACAGGAAGGTTTACTTCCTTCCTGTTCAGGATTATCTGATCAGGAAGGAGAATTTGTCAACATTTTTAAGGGCAATACCTGTGCCACGGGCAACAGCTCTTAAAGGATCCTCAGCCACATGGAACTGGATATTGAGTTTTTCTGTTAAACGTTTCGACAGCCCGCGTAACAATGCACCACCCCCGGCCAGATAGATCCCCTTGGAAACAATATCCGCATAAAGTTCAGGAGGAGTTTGCTCGAGCGCATTGAGAATTGCAGTCTCAATTTTGGAAATTGATTTTTCCAGACAATGTGAAATTTCCTGGTACGAAACAGGCACCTCAATGGGCAGAGCGGTCATTTGATTGGGCCCCTGAACAATATAATCGTTGGGCGGATTTTCCAGTTGTGAAAGCGCTGATCCCACGTTAATTTTGATTTCCTCCGCTGTTCGCTCACCGATCTTGATATTATGCTGATGCCGCATATATTCCATGATGTCAGCCGTCAGATCATCTCCGGCAATGCGAATCGATTTATTGGTTACAATACCACCGAGCGAGATAACAGCAATTTCGGTGGTTCCGCCACCAATATCGACTACCATATTGCCTTCGGGTGCTTCAACATCAAGTCCGATACCGATCGCTGCGGCCATAGGCTCATAAATCATATAAACTTCGCGGCCTCCTGCATGCTCTGAGGAGTCACGGACCGCCCGCACTTCCACTTCCGTTGAACCGGAAGGGATACAAACAACCATCTTCAGGGCAGGCGAAAACAGTCTTGATTTGGGATTGATCATCTTAATCATACCCCTCATCATTTGTTCTGCCGCATTGAAGTCAGCAATAACACCATCGCGAAGTGGTCTGATCGTTTTTAAATTAGCGTGTGTTTTCCCTTGCATCTGACGCGCCTTTTCTCCAACAGCCACCAATTTTTCCGTTTTCAGGTCAATCGTTACGACCGATGGCTCGTCTAGTACAATCTTATCATTGTGAATAATGATTGTATTCGCTGTGCCAAGATCGATTGCGATTTCCTGGGTCAAAAATGAAAATAATCCCATATTCTTGTTTCTCCTAAATTCAGAGTTTTTACACTATTCCTGATTATTAATGTTTAAAGTGACGACGACCCGTGAAAAGCATCGCAATTCCAAATTCGTCGCACGCCTGGATCACCTCTTCATCCCGGATACTTCCACCAGGCTGAACAATAAACTTGATCCCAAATTCATTGGCAGCCTCAATGCTGTCGCGGAAGGGGAAGAATGCATCTGAAATCAGAACCGCTTCTTCAATTTGGATTCCTTCCTTTTGATTGAACCGGGGGATCGTTAGCTGACGAAGGCTGTCCAGTCTGTTGGGCTGACCCATCCCTGCTCCGGTCAGCCAGAATGAACCGTCTTTGTTCTCGGTAACTAACGCAATTGAATTGCTCTTCAGATGTTTACATGCTGTTATGCCAAATTTTGCCAGGCTCAGCTTACTCCGGTCAAACTGAATTTTAGCCACATTCTTAAATTCTGTGTCCATTCCTTCATCCTCATCCTGTACCAGCATCCCACCACTGATGGAGCGATAGAGTTTTTCCCCGGTCTTTTCCTGCTTAACAGGAGTAACCAGCAGCCGGAGATTTTTCTTCTTTCCTAATATTTCAAGTGCTTCGGTGGTAAATTCCGGAGCAATAATAATTTCAACAAATTTCTTACCAAACCATTCCGCGACTTCTTTTGTAACCGGACCGGTCAAGCAGACGATACTGCCATAAGCGCTGACCGGATCGCCTGCCCAGGCCAGTTCGAGCGACTCCAACAGATTATCTGAAACTGCCAGTCCGCAGGGATTCAGGTGTTTGATGACCGATACCGCCACCTTGTTTTGAATATGGGTCACCGCATGATATGCATCACTGGCTGATTTCCAGGCAGCATCAGCATCCAGTAAATTGTTGTAGGAAAGGGCTTTCCCCTGCAACACCCGGGCCTTGCCAAGGGATACGGCGGAAGGGACATTATTGAACTGGTAAAAAGTAGCTGACTGATGAGGATTCTCCCCATAACGCAACAGTTGTCCGTCATTCAGACTGATCCTGCTTTTATCGCCTGCGCCACCGCTGAAGTAACTAAAAATAGCTGAATCATAATGCGAAGAAGTAGCAAAAGCCCTGCAGGCAAATGATCTGCGATCGTCCTGGGAAGTCTCCCCGTTTTTTTCTTCAAGCAAATTAATCAATTCAGGATATTGTTCACGGGAGGAAATAATGAGAACATCATTGTAGTTTTTTGCGGCGCCGCGAATTAAGGCAATCCCGCCAATATCGATTTTTTCGATGATGTCTTCCTCCGAAGCACCCGTGGCAACGGTTTCTTCAAAGGGATAAAGATCTACCAGAACCAGATCTATCTCCGGAATATCATACTGAATGATTTGTTCCTGATCACCTTCATTGCCGCGCCGGGTCAAAATACCACCGAAAACTTTTGGATGAAGTGTTTTAACCCTTCCTCCAAGAATGGAAGGATAACCCGTGAGAGCTTCAACAGGCGTGACAGGAATACCCAGGCTTTCTATAAATGATTGCGTTCCTCCGGTTGAATAAAGCTGAACATCAAGCGTATGCAGTTTCTTTATAATAACATCTAATTTATCTTTATGGTAAACCGAGATCAGTGCCGACTTGATCTTTTTTAATTCCTTCATTTATAGTATTTTAATATTGATGCACAAAGATAGTAAAAACGAGTGGTTTTTTTTATCCTCAAGCCGGTAGTTTTAACAAATTCTTTGACAAAAAAAAACGAACAGCTTTTTTAGAGATAAAGATCAAAAATAAATTTATGATCATTGATTTCTTCTGGTTGCATTTAAAGTTTTTTAAACAACAGGCAATGAATAAATATTCATTCCTGAAATTAAAGTTTTCATGCAAACGGATCACATCCTGAATAAAAAATGAACTTTTAGGAGGTTATTGAAAGGGGATGAATTAAATTCGTTTAATTTTATTGTAAAAATAATATATGCTGTTTGCGAGGCTTATTTTTGAAAGTTTTTCTTTTGCCGGTAATTCACTGAAAGCAAATAAATTGCGGACATTTCTGTCGCTTTTGGGGATTACGATTGGGATCTTTGCGATTATTTCAGTGTTCACCGTTATTGATTCGCTCGAGAATTACATCAGGAATAGCCTCAATTCGCTTGGGAACAACATGATTTTTATTCAAAAATGGCCCTGGACACCTCCCGAGGGCGAGACTGAATATCCCTGGTGGAGGTATCTGAACCGACCTGTTCCAAAACTGGCTGAAACGGAGGAGATCCTGAAGCGTTCCGGATTGACTGACAATGGTGTTTTTCTGTTCGGGTTTAATTCTACTGTACAGTATGAAGGATCGACTTCTGAAAACACAGAAGTCCTTGCGACGACTCATGGTCTGTTGGATCTTTGGAATCTGGAACTGGATCGGGGACGTTATTTTACCGAAGAAGAAAGCCGTTCAGGTTCTCCGACGGTTATTATCGGCAGCGAACTGGTCAGCCGGTTGTTCGGGGGCGGCAGCCCGCTGGGGAAGGAAATTAAAGTGAACGGATACCGGATGCTGGTCGTTGGCGCTTACAAGCGGAAAGGAGAAGATATGTTTGGCACGAGTATGGACAAGCGGGTTCATGTGTCTGTTCCTTTTGCTGCTCAGATGGTTGATTTTAAAAACAGGGACATGGGACAGACAATCAATTTAAGAGCAAAGCCCGGAATAGAAAAGGAGCAATTTCAGGCAGAACTGGAAGGCATTATGAGGAGCATCAGGCGGTTGAAGCCAATGGAGGAGAATAATTTTGCTGTGAATGAGATCAGCGTGATCTCGAGCAGTCTGGATGCTTTTTTCGCGGTGTTCAACGTGGCAGGAGGGGTAATTGGGGGTTTTAGTATTTTGGTAGGGGGATTTGGAATTGCCAATATCATGTTTGTTTCGGTGAAGGAACGGACCCGAATGATCGGAATTCAGAAATCGCTTGGTGCAAAACGTTATTTTATCCTGATGGAATTCATTTTTGAATCCGTTATCCTTTCTCTTCTGGGTGGGGTTGTGGGCTTGATCCTGGTTAGCGCAGGAACAGCGATCGTAAACGGCGTTTCTGAAATGACCCTTACGCTGAGTTTTGGGAACATCATTTTAGGATTGTTTGTGTCGGCAATAATCGGGTTACTCGCTGGTTTCCTTCCGGCTTTAACCGCATCAAGGCTCGATCCTGTCGCTGCAATGAATACCGTATAAGCCTGCTACGGAACAGCTAATCAAAACGGATTGTTTTTTCCGGGGCAATGCGGCTTACAAACCATGAAGGCGCAATTAACATGAGCATGGTTACCGTAAGAGCGCCCAGATTTAAAAACAGGAGATGAGCCAGCGACAGTTTAACAGGCACAGTAGAGACATAATAGGATGTCGGATCGAGTTGTACAATTTTAAAATAATATTGGATCAGGCAAAGCGAGACCCCCAGGATATTTCCCCAGATTAATCCTTTTCCTACCAGAAAAACGGATAAATAGAGAAAAACTTTCCGCACGCTTGCATTGGCAGCGCCCATCGATTTGAGAATTCCGATCATCTGCGTTCGTTCAAGGATGATGACCAGTAAGCCCGAAATCATATTGAATCCTGCCACAACGACCATCAGGATTAAGATAATCCAGACATTCATATCGAGTAAATCAAGCCAGTCGAAGATCTGGGGGAATTTGCGTTTAATATTGACCACGTGCAATGCCGGTTCATATTCTTTTTGTGCCAGAATGATCTCACTGCGGACGGCAGATTCGAGCTCATCCAGTCTGTCCATATCGCTGATAAACAGTTCATATCCGCTAACCTGGTTTTCCTGCCAGGAATTGAGACGCTGAACATGCCGGATGTCGCTCAGTACAAACATCAGGTCAAATTCCTCCAGCCCTGTACGGTAAATGCCTCCGACTGAGAACTGCCTGATCCGGGGTAGCTTCTCGTTTTCATTCAGAAAGTACATCCTGAATTGATCGCCGATCTTCAGTTTAAGCTTTTCCGAAAGTTGCTCGGAGAGCCAAATCTGATCGCTGCGGGTTGAATCCAATGGGATCCTGGTTCCGCTGATTTTGTTTTTTTCAAAAAAGCTCCAGTCGAAATCGTTGCTGATCCCTTTTAAAACAACTCCCTGTATTTCATCTCCGGCTTTGATCATACCCGGTTTGGTGGCAAACTTTTGAATATGGCTGATGCCGGGCGTTTCGCTGATCCTGACTACCGGCACCTGGCTGGTTTGAACAGGCCCTGTCTGATAGGACTGATTATTGTCATAGTTCACGATCTGGAGATGAGCTGCAAAGCCATTGACTTTACCTTCCACTTCTTCCTGAAAACCCACAACAATGGCGATGGCAAGTATCATGACTACCATCCCCAGGCTAATTCCGGCAATGGCTAAACGAACAATCCTGCGTGATAAGTGCTGGGATTGATCCTTTGATGAAAACAGGCGTCTCGCTATGAAAAGTTCAGTATTCAAAACAGATTTTAAAGTGACGCTAAGATAAGGATAGATTTTAAGATAACGACGGGTCTACGCTGTTCTTCTGTTAATAAAAGGCAGGACAACCAGCGAAATCAAACCGATAATAATCAGCATGGAGGTCATGGTCGAGTGCGCCAGAAAGGCGAAAACCACCGCGTCAGGTTTAGCAATACCATACACAAACAGGCTTTGAATGACCATAAAATGCCAGGCGCCTATCCCTCCCTGAACAGGAGCAACCATGCCATAGCTGCCAAGAACGAAAGTGGTTAATCCTGCAGGAACTGACAAATGGGAGGTGAAATCGAATGCAAAAAAGGACACATACAGCATGAGAAAATACATGAGCCAAATAAAAAGCGTATGGAAAATAAAGGCCCGTTTATTTCGCATATCTTTGATTGTTTTCAATCCTTCGCCAAATTTAAGGACGGTTTGACGGATCCGGGAGAAGAAGGCAGACTTCCGGATCTTATTTCTGGAAAGAAAAAGCAACACAAACAAGAGCACTGCTCCGGCGAAAAACCAGGGAGAAAGAGCTAAGCCTGAAAGTTTCCCCTTGATGTCAGGATTGTTCTCAAGAAATTCCAGTAACGCTCCAAATTGGGTGATAATCACCAGTGCGGTAAGCAGCAGCATCATCAGGATGTCGATAATACGTTCCGTGACCACGGTGCCGACCAGCCTGGTAAACGAGATCTTTTCATAACGCGCCAATATACCGCAGCGGGAAATTTCACCCATCCGGGGTATGACCAGATTCATCAGATACCCGATCATGACCGATAAGAAGGTATTTAATAATCCGGGCTTTCTTCCCAGTGGTTCAATCATGAGTGACCAGCGCATTGCCCGGCTGATATGGCTGAGTATTCCTAATATAACGGATACCCAGATCCATGTGTAGTTGACGTCATTCTTCAGTATGGACTTGATCCGGTCAATATCCTGGTCCTTGTAAATCAGCCAGAACAAAACCAGTCCAAGGCCCAGAAAGGCAAGAAATTGGAGGAGTTTAAATAATTTGAGTTTCAAAATGAACTTGTTTATTAATGAAAATGCACTAATTTTAAAAACAGGTGAGGCATTCTCAGATTTCTGTACTTTTATAAATTTGCAGCCTCTGTGATTGAAGCATGTCAGCGCCGGCAAAATTAAAAATTTGTTTTCAATCATATCGGGTTTCATTCATATATTCAGAAAATTCAATGGAAAGTAGAGGCAAAAATGACAATCGTAAAGGCAAAAAAGAGATTAGGGCAGCATTTTTTGAAGGACAAGAATATTGCCGGAAAAATTGTTGATAGTCTGCAGAGTGATCAAATCCGGGGTGTCTTGGAAATCGGCCCCGGTATGGGTGTCCTCACGCAGTTTCTGCTTCAAAAGGAAATTTTTAGAACCACCGTTGTCGAAATTGACCGGGAGTCGGTCGATTACCTGAAGGATCATTTCCCGCAACTTGAAGGCAGGATCATCCAGGGGGATTTTCTCAAAATCAAGCTGGAGGACTATTTTCAGGAACCCTTTGCCGTTATTGGCAATTTCCCGTATAACATATCCTCGCAAATTTTTTTTAAGATTCTGGAATACAAGAATCAGGTACCCGAGATCGTGTGTATGCTTCAAAAGGAAGTTGCAGAGCGCTTAAGCGCCGGTCCGGGATCCAAAACTTACGGGATACTGAGTGTGATTCTCCAGACCTATTATGATATTGAATATCTTTTTACCGTATCAGAACAGGTCTTTATTCCACCTCCCAAAGTCAAATCTGCGGTTATCCGTCTTCGCAGGAATAAAAAGGATCGGACCGACTGCGACGAACAGGTCTTTTTAAAGATCATAAAAGCCTCATTTAATCAGCGGCGGAAAACCCTGCGTAATTCATTGAAAGCCTTTTTGCAAAATGAGGACGTGAAAAATCAGGATATTTTTTCAAAACGGCCTGAGCAATTGAGTGTTGCTGAATTCGAGTATTTAACCCGGCTGATCGACAGCCAGCCAAAACCGATAATCCAATGATCGCTGAATTAAACAGGGAATTTATTGACCAGCTAAAGGAGTATATTGGGGAGGAAGCCTCCGCGGAAGTCAAAGGCATGCTTCAGGACCTGCACCCTGCTGACATCGCCGAGATCATGGAAGAATTGACCATGGAGGAAGCCAAATACCTGTATCTTCAGTTGGATGGAGAGTTGGCTTCGGATGTGCTGGTTGAGATCCCCGAAGACGACCGGAACAGGTTTCTGAGAATACTCTCACCGGGAGTCATCGCCAGCCAGTTCATCGAATACATGGATTCGGATGACGCTGCGGATGTGATCGGTGACCTGGATGAAGAGACGAAGGAAGCTGTGCTCCGGGAAATGGAAGACAAGGAACAGGCAGGCGATATCGCTGACCTTCTTGAATATGATGAAGATACGGCGGGTGGTCTGATGGCGAAGGAATTGGTAAAGGTAAATGAGAACTGGACGGTGCAGACCTGTTTAAAAGAAATTTCGGCCCAGGCGGAGGAAATAGATGAAATTTATTACGTGTATGTGGTCGATGATGATCATATTCTGAAAGGGATCCTGTCTTTGTCCAGATTGATACAGAAGCCTACCCACACCAAGGTAATCGATATGATTACAGAAGAAATACATTCTGTGCGGACCGACGCGAAACAGGAAGAAGTGGCCCAGATCATGGAAAAATATGATATGGTGGCTCTGCCTGTTGTCGATCACATGGGCCGGTTAAAGGGACGCATAACGATTGATGACGTGGTGGATGTGATCAGGGAAGAGGCAGGGAGAGACTATCAGATGGTATCCGGTATCACGGGAGACGTGGAGCCGGGCGATAAGATCTGGCAGCAAACCAGGGCCCGCATCCCCTGGCTGGTTATCGGAACAGTTGGCGGTTTACTTGGAGCCCGGGTACTGGGAGCGAATGCCGGAACAATCAGCCAGATCCCGGCCATGGCCTTTTTTATCCCGCTTATTGCGGCAACAGCCGGGAATGTGGGAGTTCAGTCTTCCTCCATCGTCGTGCAAAATATTGCAAGCGGATCAAGAAGTTTTGATTCGATTTGGACAAAATTACTGAAAGAACTGGCCGTGGGAATTGTTACAGCCATCTTTTTCTCAGGTATTATATTTGCCTACAATCTGATGTTCAGCGACAATCTTCAGCTTACGCTTGCTGTTAGCTGCACCTTATTTATTGTGATCATTTTCGCTTCGATGTCCGGAACAATTATCCCGTTGTTGCTGAATAAAATGAAAATTGATCCGGCACTTGCCACCGGGCCGTTTATTACAACAACCAATGATGTTCTCGGATTGTTATTATACATGCTGGTAGCAAGAGCATTCTTTGGGATAATTTGACAAATGAGACAACAAATCCTTATTGGGCGGCAGGATGTCGCCGACTTTCCTGAGCTGAAACTGGAACAAGTTGAGGTGAAAATAGACACCGGAGCCTATACGTCCAGTTTTCACTGTCATACGATTCAGGTCATCAACAGGGATGGTAAAGAAAAGCTGCAGTGTTTTTTTCTCGATCCGGAACATGAGAAGTATAATAACCGGGAATTTGTCTTCGACCGCTTTTCCCTGAAACGGGTACGGAGCTCAAACGGGCTTATGGAGGAACGCTACAGTGTGGAGACGACCATCATGCTTTTTAAAAAGATCATTCTTTTGGAATTAACGCTGACTGAACGCGGAAATATGCGGTTCCCCGTGTTGCTTGGCCGTAAATTTCTGTCCGGAAGATTTGTCGTGGATAGCTCCAGAACGAATCTGTCTGCCAAAGGTATCGTTAAGACCATTGAACGGAGGAAACGAAGAAACAATTTAATAATTTAGCCATTAATCATCAATCTTTAAGCCATTGAAAATAGTTATATTATCCCGGAATCCTCATCTCTACTCCACCAAACGTCTGGTTGAGGCAGGTGAAAAAAAAGGTCATGAAATGCTGGTAATTGACCACTCCAAGTGTGATCTGGTCATTGAAAAGAAGAATCCGGCAATATTTTATAAAGGGAACAGGCTGGAGCATATCGATGCAGTCATTCCGCGTATTGGGGCGTCTGTCACATTTTACGGAACGGCAGTTGTCCGGCAATTCGAGATGATGAAAGTTTTTACAGCCATCGAATCGCAGGCGCTTGTCCGTTCCCGGGATAAGCTGAGGAGTTTGCAAATACTGAGCAGGGCCGGTCTTGGTCTGCCCAAAACGGTGTTTTCAAATTATTCCCGGAATGTAAAAGATATTATCAGGAGTGCGGGAGGAGCGCCGGTGGTGATCAAACTGCTGGAAGGGACCCAGGGACTGGGTGTTGTGCTGGCAGAAACGGACAGTGCCGCTGAATCGGTCATCGAGGCGTTCAACGGGCTCAAAGCCCGTGTCATTGTCCAGGAGTATGTTGCAGAGGCAAAAGGTTCTGACATCCGGGCTTTTGTTGTTGATGGCGTTGTGGTCGGAGCCATGAAACGTCAGGGAAAACCGGGAGAATTCCGGTCTAACCTTCACCGGGGAGGAACAGCAAGCATCATCGAACTTTCGGAAGAACAGGAAAATGCCGCATTAAAGGCGGCACGGGTACTGGGACTTGGGATTGCAGGAGTCGATATGCTTCAGTCGAAGCATGGTCCGCTTATTCTTGAAGTTAATTCCTCTCCCGGCCTCGAGGGTATTGAAGCTGCCACCGGCAGGGATATTGCCAATAGTATTGTCCGCTATGTCGAACGAAACATATAAGCTATGCGAACAAACAGGTCACTGACGTTGCTTGGAACATCCATTCCCCCGGGAAAAAGAACGGTACTTAATCTGGACATTGCCCGGCTTCACACCCACACCAAAATAGAAATACCCGTGATCATAGAACGGGCAAGGGCAGATGGCCCGGTATTGCTCCTGATCGGCGGTATTCACGGAAATGAAGTGAACGGTATCGAAATTATCCGAAATTTTATTGCAAGAAAGCTCAATAAGCCCAAGGCAGGAACGCTCATTTGCATTCCTGTCTTCAATGTCCTGGGTTTTCTGAACCAGGAACGTGAATTTCCGGACGGTAAAGACTTAAACCGGATGTTCCCGGGAACCAAAGACGGATCACTTGCAAGCATTTTTGCCTATTACCTGATGAAAAAAATCCTGCCTTACGTCGACTATTGTGTCGATTTTCATACGGGTGGGGGTTTTCGCTTTAACAGCTCTCAGATCCGTATCAGCAAAGGAAACCCGGAACTGCTGGAATTGGCGAAGGCATTCAGTCCGCGTTTTATCGTCTACGCAGCGGACCGGGAAAAATCGTTCAGAGAGGTTGTAACCAAATCCGGGAAAAAAATACTCCTGTTTGAAGGAGGTAAATCAACCGATATCCATAACCGGATTACCCAGCGGGGAACTTATGGGATACTCAAGCTGATGCATTACCTTGAAATGCGTGATTTTTCCAGGGAGATTGCCGGCTATTCCTACCAGGAATCCATTGTCATTGATCGATCGATGTGGGTCAGATCCAGACACAGCGGACTTTTCCGCTTTTTTGTCAAGGATGGGTCAAAAGTTGAAAAGGGCGATGTCATCGGAAGCATATCCGACCCCTACGGGAATTTTGAGCACAGAGTCCATGTCCCAACAAGTGGCTATATTATCGGGATTAACCACGCTCCCGTGGTATACCGGGGGGATGCGCTGATCCATATGGGAAAACCTGTTGAAAAATGACCAGATGATTAAAGGGTATTCACACTCATTATTCACTACGATATGAAGATGTTGTCACCAGATCAGATAACGCATTTAATAAAAGCAGGCCTGCCGGGGCAAAAATCGCACCTGAAGATGGTTCCTCCGGGCAGGGATCTTGCGGTGAGCCGTCAGGATATTGATCTGATGCGATACAGCAGCGTGTTGTTACTTCTGTTCCCATCAGGGGAACAGGTTTATACCTGCCTGATCAAAAGAAATGCGTCCATGAGGTATCATCCCGGACAAATCAGCTTCCCGGGAGGAAGGATCGAAACGGGAGAAAGCCCTGAAGTCACCGCTCTGCGGGAAGCGCAGGAAGAAATTGGGATTTCACCTCTCGACGTGCAATTGCTCGGACGACTGTCTGAACTTTATGTGTCAGTTAGTCGCTACACTATTTTTCCTTATGTCGGATGGATGAATTATAAACCTGATTTTAATTTAAACCCGGATGAAGCAGAGAAGCTGTTGTTACTTCCTGTCAGGAAGTCTCATCTTACGATCACCCATAGCCTGATGAAAACCAGTCGGGGGGTTATGGAGGTACCCGGTTATTCATTCGGGGGAGAAATTATCTGGGGTGCAACAGCAATGATCCTGACTGAATTTCTTGATCTTGCCGGGGACTCCGTTTCCGTCATTTCCCAATGACATTGCAGTAATGGTGGTAAGTGTCCATAATTTCATTTACAAACAGGTACGATTCTTCACCGCGGCAGTATCCATAACGTACAACCGGATCGTTGTAATACTTGGCAACCGATTTATTCCTTAAAAAGTAATCCACATTGTCTTTCCACACAATCGGTATGCGGTCATATTTTTCGGCTAAACGCTGAGCGTCCTGAACATGACCCAATCCTACATTATAAGAAGCGAGTGTGAATTTTATCCTTTCGATGGAATCGGGAACTTCTTCTCTGAAATGCTCATCGAGCCATTTCAGCAAGCTTACGCCCACCTGAATATTTCCTTTCGGGCTTTTGTAGTCCTCAATTTTGAACATCTCAGCCGATTTGGGTAAAACCTGCATTAAGCCATATGCACCTGTCCAGGATTGAGCCGTGTCGCTAAAATTCGATTCCTGACTAATAATGGCAGCGATGAACCGCCAGTCCATTCCTTCCTTCCGGCAAACTTCCCTGATCACATCATCATACCGGGATATTTTTCCGTTGGTGAAGGAATAGTAGTCGCTGTTAAAGCGGGTACCTGTGCGGGGTGATTCGAAGTATTTTTGATAAAGGCTGCGGTATGTGGAGCTTTTCCTGAAATTGATGATCCAATTATTCAGATAATTTAGCCACTCAGGAGAGCCATTCCGAACTGCCCAGGCTATGTTTTGCGGGAAGCTCACGGGGGTTTTAACATCCAGGTCGGGGTAATAGATCTGGTTTACTTTTGCCATATTTTCATCGCATACAGTAAACTCGATTTCGCCTTTCGCAACCATGGCAATCAATTGCTCTATCCCATAAATGCTGTCCTGCATAATCTCAATATTCTCGCCGATCTCTTCCGACAGATTGAGCATCCTGGTGTAGTAAACGGAATTTTTTTGGACATAAATCTTTTTTCCGGCCAAATCCAGTTGATTTCTGATCAGCGAATCTTCCCACGCGTCCTGATCCATTATTTTCCAGTTCCCTGGTTTTCGCTGGACCAGTACTTGTCGGGTTTGTTCCAAGGGCTCAGTAAAAACAACCGATTGATTCCGTTCTTTGGTGATGGTCAGGTTTTTGGCCACCAGATCGTATTTCTTGCCTATCAGTTCCTGAAATGACTCTTCCTGATCATTGTTTACGGATATTTCAAGATCGAGCTGCATGTCTTTGGCCAAATGCTGTAAGATCTCATATTTGAATCCCATCGGAATTCCCTGATAAATAAAATAATTGGTCGAATTGTAATCGACAGCGACTTTCAGCTTCCCGGATTTCATGATTCGCGTAAGCTCAGTTTCGGTACTGACCTGATCTTTTTCGGAATCGGTATTTCGTTTTCCGGAACATTGCCATAAAATGCCGGACAGAGCTGAAACAAAAAGAATATATCTTATTTTTCTTCTCATCAAAATGAAAAACTGATTTTCCCTAATCATAGAACGACCAGGCAATCCCAAGACGGAATGTTCTCCTGTATAACGGGTAATCCGGCGCTGACCAAAAATCTCCCGGTAAAAATCCGCTGGCGGCATTCTTCAACTGGAAAAATGCACGTGTACGCTTTAGTTTTAGGTTTGCATGCAGATCAAGAAAAGGATAATTCCCGATTTTTTGCTTATCCTGCCAATGAAATCTTCCTGTTGCAGGTTCATAAGCATCGGCATAGAACTCGGTGTTGTACCTGACATCAAAACCAAGAATGGTATGCATGACCTTTGAAATAACGGTTTTATAGCTTAAGCTGAGGTACCCTGTAAAAGAGGGCAGGTGCAGATAATTCTTCTGGGAGGTGTTTTGCCAGAGGATCTGCGTTCTGATCAGCCAGTGTTTTGAAATAAAATCCTTATTGGCATAGGCCGACAGAACAAGCATCTCCGCGCCTGCCTGCCTGGGATGGGCCGTTGAATCATTATAGATATAGTTGCTGACCAATGAATAATTTGCTCCGACAGTCAGATGATATTCCTGCGAATGAATTTTTGAGCGGATAATCATTTCATTGATATTATTGAACTGGTTGCTCCATTTATAATGGTTAGAGCTGTAGCTTCTTACAAACGGATCCGGAACAAGGGTGTTTAATTCGCCTGCGACATACAGACTGGTTGTGTCTTTCCCGATTTTCAGCGGTTTATAGATATAAGCACTTAACTCCGTCTGGCCAGACCGGTATCCGGTTAAATAAATCTTTCCTTCAGCATTCCACTTCCAGAATTCTCCTTCTGTTCTTGAAATACCTCCTCCGACATATACATTATTGAGTTTTTCCTTTTCCAGGAGATAGCTTTCATCTCCTGGCATTTTAATACTGATCATATCATAGGCAGCGTAGGCCCGTTTACTAAATGTAAACTTGCGGCCGGGAGCTTCATAAAATTTGAGTTGAAAAACATTGGTCAGCCGGTTATAGGAAATCGTATCACCGGTTGAATCAGGGGCGAAATAAAAATCAGGATAAAATCCTTCGGTTGCCGCATCGGCATCCGGATCGGTAAAGAGCCGCTTATTTCCTGAATATTCGATCTGATGAATGATTCCGGTAATCGGCCTGAAAAATTCATACTCTTCTCCTTTTTCAGTTTGTGCCTTTTCCATTTTACCCAGCTTGTACTCATTGGTCACCGAGAAGGTATTATTCTGCAGTTTGGACCGGGCAGCAGCCAGGTTGACCAGATAGGTTTCCGTTTCCTTGTATTCATTCAGATCCTGCCCCGGCTGCAATCCTCCGTTTTCCTGAGCTTCATGCCTGTTAAAGAGAATATTAAAGTGGGAGTTAAATTTGTCAGAGACATAGCTGCCAAGAAATCCGATCGTGTGAAATTTTGTTTCCTGCAGTTGATATTGTCCTGCAGATCTGGCCTGATCATACAAAAAGGCAAAATTAAATTTCCTGTTTGAATTTTGACTGTGAAAGACGTTGAACCGGCTTTCGCTCCTGACATTTTTGTTTTCGCTCTGACTATAATCCAACAGGGTATAGGGCGTGGTGGTGTTAAAGTACCGGACCGACTCAGGAAATTTGGCATAGGCATCGAATGCTTGGTAAAAATAAAAATCCGAATAGGAATCCCGGCTGAAATAATCATCGGAAATGTAGGCGCCGCCAAGATTTCCGGTAAAGGTGTTGCTGAAATTTCTTTGAAATACAGGGTCATAAACCTGAAAAAAATTCAGGGAAGTATCGAGTTCTGTTTCTTCCATGTTGGCGCCAAAGCTGGTTAATTCCCATGTCCGGATAATGGAGGGAACCTTTTTTCTTCTGGAGTCATTAAAATCCAATGAATCCTCCTGATTCTCCTCCGTACCCTGGTAAGAACCAAAACCTTCCGGAGAGACGTCAAACTGGGCCAGGCCTGTAAGTACTCCGGCAAAAAGAAACACAAGCGTAATATTCAGTTTTCTGATCATGCAGTGGCAAATATAATTAAATCTGTCAGCCCCATAGAATTTTCAATATTAAAAAAAATTAACGGGTATAACGGTTTAATTCGGCAAAGATAGAGCTTCCTGTTTATTTTGAGAACTTTGCAGGCGAAAACAAACTTATTTAACAGGAAGTTCAGCTTCGAACCCCTGTTTTGCAATTGACCTTCTGTTCTGCTTCACCGATCTGACTGTGGGCTTTTATCTACATCTTTGAGCATTTATCCACAATCTTTATCGGTATTCGTTCCACACTGAGCTTTTCCTTTTTTGCGTTACATGATTAAGAATCAATGGATTTAACTTACTTTTTTTAATGAATTATATTCTTACCGCACTTAATGAACAGTATTTGTACGGGGTGATCCAGCACGCGGTACTGATCATGCCGAAAACAACGACCTTAAAAGAATAACACAGACAAATATGAAGTTCACAACAAAAATACCCGCACCGCTCGAAACTTTTTTTTCGGAAGTAGGCGATATCCTGCTGTTTACAGGACAGGTCATCTGGCAATTTCTTACTTCGCCTTTTGAATACAGGGAATTAGTGAGGCAGGGGTATTATATCGGCAATAAAACTTTACCGCTGATTGCCGTCACTGCTTTTATCATGGGGCTGGTTCTGACGTTGCAGTCGCGCCCTGTACTGGTCGAATTTGGAGCGCAATCCTTGCTGCCCGGTATGATCTCCGTTTCTATTGTACGCGAAATCGGTCCGGTGATCACCGCTTTGCTTTGCGCAGGAAAAGTTAGTTCCGGTATTGGAGCTGAACTGGGCGCGATGAAGGTTACAGAACAACTGGATGCGATGGAAGTTTCGGGGGTTAAGCCATTGAACTATGTGGTGGCGACCCGGGTACTGGCATCCACCATGCTGATCCCCTTGCTGGTTGTCATCGCTGATGCCATTGGGATTCTGGGATCCTTTTTTGCGGTGACAATGAGTGAGAAGATTTCACTGACTCTCTTCCTGTCGCAGGCATTTGATACCTTGAGTTTTTCAGATATTATCCCGGCAACGGTCAAAACCTTCTTTTTCGGATTCTTCATCGGATTGATCGGGTCTTATAAAGGATACAATACCCAAAGAGGAACCGAATCGGTGGGGCAGGCTGCAAATTCGGCGGTTGTGACAGCTTCACTGGTGATTTTTATTATTGACTTGCTTGCAGTACAACTGACACAATTAATCGACGGAACCTAATTCATGTTTATGGAGAAAGTGATTGAAATAAAGCATCTGAGAAAATCGTTCGGAAAAAATGACGTGCTGACCGACATTAACATGGAGCTTCACCGGGGAGAAAATATTGCGGTTCTGGGCAAGTCAGGAACAGGCAAATCCGTTATGATTAAATGCATTGTGCGGTTAATCGAAGCCGATGCAGGTGAGATCAGCGTGAAAGGACAGAATATTACGGAACTGGATATTGAGTCGCTCAACGAAATGCGTAAAAAGGTCGGTTATTTATTCCAGGGAGGAGCCCTGTATGATTCAATGACCGTCCGGGAAAACCTGGAGTTCCCGGTCCGCAGGACACAGATGTTCCGGAATAAAGCAGAAATGAAAGATCTGGTGGAAGAAGCGTTGGATCATGTCGGATTACTGGATGCAATCAATAAAATGCCCTCCGAGCTATCGGGAGGGATGAAAAAACGAATTGGACTGGCACGAACGCTGATCCTGAAGCCTGAGATCATTTTATATGATGAACCTACCACCGGACTTGATCCGGTTACCTCAGGCGAAATCAGTGAACTGATCGTCCATGTGCGTGAAAAGTACAACACCTCATCGATCATCATCACCCATGATATGAAATGTGCCAGGATGACTGCCGACAAACTGAAATTAATGGCTGACGGTAAGTTTTATGTGGAAGGTACTTTTCAGGAGTTAAGCGAAAGCGATAATCAGGAGGTAAGGGCATATTTTACTTAAAACAGAAAACATATGAAACGAGCCATGAACGCCGCAGTTTACGCCCAAGGTAATGTTTATTTGGCGAGTTCCATACCGTTGGTGTTCGTTAGAAAAGTGATGCAGCCTAGTACGAAAGTTATGCACAGTTAAATTGAAAAAATGAACGTATGAAACAATCAAAAAGTCGCCAGCTAAAGCTTGGGCTGCTTGTTTCGACAGGTATCCTGCTTTTTATCCTGGCCGTCTATTATCTTGGAAGTAAGCAGAATCTTTTTTCATCCTCCATAACGGTCAGAAGCTATTTCGATGATGTAAAAGGACTGACTGAAGGAAATAAGGTCCGGTTTGGCGGAATCGATGTCGGGACCGTATCGGAAGTAAAAATTGTTTCGGACTCAGCCATTCAGGTCCAATTCACCATCGATGAAGACGTCCGGAAATTCATAAAGAAGGATTCTAAAGTCGAAATTGGACAGGAAGGCATCATGGGCAATAAGATCATCCAGATCAATTCCGGTTCGGTGGATGCCGCAAGCGTGGCAGAAAATGACGAACTGGAATCGCGGAGGGCAATTGATTTTGAAGGGATCCTGAAAGAGGCGCATGGCATAATTTCGGAAGGACACCTGTTTGCCACGAATCTGAAAGAGATGAGCGAAAAAATGAATAAGGGAGACGGTGATCTTGCCCGGTTTTTGAACGACAGTTCCATCACGACAAGTCTGAACCAGACGGGTGAACAATTATTGGCAATCACAAAGAACGTTCATTCGATAACCCGGAAAGTGAATGAGGGAGAAGGTGACCTGGGACGATTGCTGAATGATACAGTCATTGCACGGAGTGCTGCCGGTGCGTTTGACAACCTGGAGCGCATTTCAACGCGCCTGGACACCTTCACCAATGAACTTTTATTTTTTGGACGGGAGATCAATCACGGGAACGGTCTGCTTCAACGTCTGGTATATGACACGGCTATGGCTGCCAATGTCGATACCGGAATTATCCTGATCAATCACGGTGTGGAAGAGGTAACAGCAACTGCACAGGCAGTCCGGAGAAGCTGGTTATTGAAGCTTTTTGGAGGCAATAAAAAGCCTAAAGTGCAGACAGCAAACAAGTGACAACAGGCCTGCCCGGGGATCCCCTGATTCTGATTGCCGGACGTAAAGAAGAGAGGACTGCGGTCCTCTCTTCTTTTTGATTTTAGTTATTAACCGATCGTTGTTAATTAATTGTCCGTGGTATAAAATTTTTAGGCACTTTTGTATTTTTTATATTTGTGTCAAATTGCAATAGGTATGACTTCGAATTACGATGAGGGATCCATAAAGACTCTTGACTGGCAGGAACATATACGGAAGCGACCCGGGATGTACATTGGGAAACTGGGTGACGGATCGGCCGGTGATGACGGGATCTATGTCTTGTTGAAAGAAGTGATGGATAATTCGGTTGACGAGTTCATGATGGGTTTCGGCAAAAAGATCGACGTGGTTGTTTCCAATGAGCTGGTCAGCGTCCGGGATTACGGGCGCGGGATCCCGTTAGGGAAACTGATGGACGCTGCTTCAAAAATGAATACCGGAGCAAAATATGATTCTGAAGCGTTTAAGAAATCGGTCGGACTAAATGGCGTCGGAATAAAAGCAGTCAACGCACTTTCGTCCACCTTTCAGATCAAAGCCTTCCGGGAAGGAATGGTCAAGGAGATCATATTCTCAGCGGGTAAGCCTGTTGAGGAAAAAGAAGTGATGCCTGCCACCGAGCCGAATGGGACCTATGTGAGCTTTATTCCGGATGCTGAGATTTTCAGAACATACCGGTACAGGAATGAATACATCGAAAACATGATGAAGAACTATTCATTCCTGAATGCCGGGCTGATCATTAATTTCAACGGAGAGCGATTCCAGTCGAAAAATGGTTTAAGAGACCTGCTCGAAGAGAATCTGGATGCAGAGCCTCTTTATCCGGTTATTCACCTGAAAGGCGAAGATATTGAGTTAGCGCTGACGCATGGGAATCAATATGGTGAAGACTATTATTCGTTTGTGAACGGGCAGCATACCACCCAGGGAGGAACGCATCTGGTCGCGTTCCGGGAAGCTATTGTAAAGGCAATCAGGGATTTTTATAAAAAGGATTTTGATCCGTCCGATATCAGGGCTTCTATCATAGCGGCCATCAGTATCAAGGTGGAGGAACCGGTGTTCGAATCACAGACTAAAACGAAGCTTGGTTCAAAAGATATAGGACCCAACGGTCCGTCGGTGAGAAACCATGTGGCCAACTTCGTCCAGAAGGAACTGGATAATTTTCTGCATAAGAATCAGGATGTGGCTGAAGTCCTTCTGAGGCGGATCCAGGAGTCGGAGCGGGAACGTAAGGCGATATCGGGGATCAAAAAACTGGCCAAACAACGGTCAAAAAAGTCGAACCTGCATAATAAGAAACTGCGCGACTGCCGGGTCCATTATGACGGTACAGCCGAAAATAAAGAAGAGTCAAGTATTTTCATCACAGAAGGGGATTCTGCCAGCGGCTCCATCACGAAGTCGAGAAATGTGAATACACAGGCCGTGTTCAGTCTCCGTGGAAAGCCCCTTAATTCGTATGGCCTTACCAAAAAGATCGTATATGAGAACGAGGAGTTTAATCTGCTTCAGGCAGCCCTTAATATAGAGGATAGCATTGATGACCTGCGCTACAACAAGGTGATCATTGCAACCGATGCCGACGTAGACGGGATGCACATCCGGCTGCTGTTGATTACCTTTTTCCTGCAGTTCTTTCCGGAACTGATCAAAAAAGGCCATTTGTATATTCTGCAGACTCCTTTATTCCGTGTGAGGAACAAAAAGAAAACCTTTTATTGTTATTCGGACGAAGAACGCCAGGCGGCGATCAGTGAAATCGGACGCGGGGCGGAGATTACCCGGTTTAAGGGATTGGGGGAAATTTCGCCGGATGAGTTTAAAAATTTTATCGGGCCGGACATCCGCCTGGAGCCCGTCATGCTGAAAAAGCATGAGTCGGTTTCGCAGATGCTCGAATTTTATATGGGAAAAAACACCCCTGAACGGCAGGATTTCATTATTGAAAACCTGTACATTGAAAAGGATGAAGTGTGAGAATAACCGTTTAACCTTGAACCCATTCAACCATTTTACCATTAATTATAAAAAACCGTGAGCGAAGAGGATATTAAAATCGACCAGGACGGGTTGGAAGAAAAGAAAGATGGTGAGATCAGTGAGATCACCTATCTGCCCGGAATGTATAAGAACTGGTTTCTGGATTATGCATCCTATGTGATCCTGGAGCGGGCCGTACCGTATGTGAACGATGGGCTCAAACCCGTTCAGCGGAGGATTCTGCATGCCATGCGCGAAATGGATGACGGTCGTTATAATAAAGTGGCCAATATTATCGGACAAACGATGATGTATCATCCCCACGGTGATGCGTCTATTGGTGATGCTTTGGTTCAGCTCGGACAAAAAGACCTCCTCATCGACACCCAGGGGAACTGGGGAAATATTCTGACCGGCGATAGTGCCGCCGCACCCCGGTACATTGAAGCCCGGTTGTCAAAGTTTGCACTTGAGGTTGTTTTTAACCCAAAGACCACCAAATGGCAGCTTTCGTATGATGGACGGAACAGGGAGCCCATTACCCTGCCGGTTAAATTCCCTTTGCTGCTCACCCAGGGAGTGGAGGGTATTGCCGTAGGATTGGCGTCTAAAATACTTCCTCATAATTTTAATGAATTGATCGATGCTTCTGTTGCCTGGCTGAAAGGCGAGGAGTTCGAGCTTTATCCTGATTTCCCGACAGGAGGAGCCGTTGATGTTTCGAAATACAATGACGGGTTAAGGGGAGGTGTTGTCAAGATCCGGTCAAAGATTGAGAAACAGGATGCGAAGACGCTGGTCATTACCGAGCTTCCTTTTGGCCGGACTACATCCACCCTGATCGAATCGATCATCAAGGCAAATGATAAAAACAAGATCAAGGTTAAGCGTATTGATGACAATACCTCCGACCGGGTGGAAATTCTGGTGCACCTGGCGCCGGGGGTTTCTTCCGACAAAACCATCGATGCCTTGTTTGCATTTACCGATTGTGAAATCTCCGTTTCTCCCAATTCGTGTGTTGTCGAGAATGATAAACCCATTTTCATGCCGGTCAAAGAGATTCTGAAGAAAAATACCAATCAGACGGTATCCCTGCTGAAACTGGAACTTGAGATCAGGAAGGAAGAATTGCTTGAAACATTGCATTTTGCGTCCCTTGAAAAAATCTTTATTGAAGAAAGGATTTATAAGGACAAGGAATTTGAACAGTCCGAAAACATGGATCAGGCTGTGGCCCATGTCGATAAGCGCCTGGAGCCATGGAAGCCTGAATTGCTCCGGGAGGTTAAGCGTGAAGACATTCTGAAACTGATGGAAATCCGTATGGCGCGGATACTGAAATTCAATTCAGACAAGGCTGAAGAATACATTCAGTCGCTTCATGAGGAAATCAAACAGATCGATTATCACATCGCGCATATTATTGAATATGCGATCGAGTATTACGAACGGATCAAAAGCAGGTACGGGAAGGGAAAAGAGCGGAAAACAGAGCTCAGGAACTTTGATAACATTGTAGCCTCCAAAGTCGCCGTTGCCAACGAGAAGCTATACATTGACCGCGAAGAAGGATTTATGGGAACCGGCTTGAAAAAGGCCGAATACGTGTGCGATTGTTCCGATATGGACGACATTATCGTGTTCAGAAAAGACGGTACCTATTTTATTTCGAAAGTCACTGAAAAAGCGTTCATCGGTAAAAATATCGAGTATTTATCCGTTTTCAAGAAGAATGATCATCGCACGATATACAACGTTGTTTACCGGGATGGAAAGCAGGGGAATTTTTACATGAAACGTTTCGCCGTGACCGGAGTTACACGTGACAAGGAATATGATCTGACACGCAGCAAACCGGGGTCGCGCCTCTGGTACTTCAGCGCCAATCCGAACGGGGAGGCTGAAGTATTGCGGATAACCCTTAAACCACGGGCACGCATGAAGCGCCTGATGTTTGAAACTGATTTTGGCGATTTGGCCATCAAGGGACGGGACGCCATGGGAAATATTCTCACCAAATTTGAGATCCACCGGATTGTGCTGAAGGAAAAAGGAATGTCGACCCTGGGCGGACGGAAAATCTGGTTCGATCCGGATGTCCTTCGCCTGAACTCTGACGGTCGCGGCAACTTCCTGGGCGAATTTCAGGGCGATGATCAGATTCTGGTCATCTATAAGAATGGAGAATATCAGCTTTATAACTTTGATCTTTCCAATCATTTTGATCCCGATATGCTTTCCATCGAGAAATACAGGCCGGGAAAAGTCATTTCGGCAGTCTATTACGATGCAGAACAGACCTTCTTCTATGTAAAAAGATTTGAAATTGAAGAGATTTCAGGGAAACGGATCGGATTTATTGGTGAAAATCAGGAGAATAAACTGATTAGTGTCACCTGGCTAAGTTATCCTCGCTTCGAAATCCAGTTTGGAGGAAAAAATGCTGAACGGGAAGCTGAAATTGTGGAAGTTGCTGATTTTATAGGCATTAAATCCTATAAGGCAAGAGGAAAGCGTCTCTCCAACTATGAGGTGAAAAACATTCAGGAACTGGAACCTGTTATTCAGGATGAAGATGACCTTCCGGGAATTGATCAGCAGGTCGAAGTGGATACGGACGATGTTCCTTTTGAGATTGAACGTCCTGCAGATGAAGGAGAGGATACAAACCAGATGAAACTGTTTTAAATGAGGATCTATCTGATTGGTTACATGGGAAGCGGAAAATCAACCCTGGGACGGGAACTGGCTTCCCGGTTGAATTTGTCTTTTCTGGATATGGACCAGTTCATCGAGGAAAGATATTTAAAAACAGTTCCTGATATTTTCAGAGAAGAAGGGGAGATCCGGTTCAGGGAGAAGGAACAGGCGTGTCTGCGGGAAATCTCCGTTATGGAAGACGTGGTGGTTGCCACCGGTGGCGGAGCTCCCTGTTTTTTTGACAACATGGAGTTCATGAACCTAACGGGTTGTTGTGTGTTTTTGGATGTTGAACCGGGGGAATTGGTGATACGCCTGAAAAGGGGAGATGTTATACGTCCGTTGATTCAGGAGAAACCGGCAGAAGAGCTGGTTCAGACCATTGAAGAAATGATGAGGCGAAGACGTCCGTTTTATGAAAAGGCCCGTTATATTATTTCGGGTAATTCGATCACGGCTGATGATGTAATCAATAAAATAGGGATGAATTGTGGCTAAACTGGAGATTTGTGCGCTTGCTTCCGGGAGCAACGGAAACTGTTATTACATCGGAAATGATGAGGAAGCCATTTTGGTTGACGCCGGATTATCGGCCCGTCAGTTACAGCTTCGCCTGCTGGAATGCAATCTGGACGCCTTTAAAATAAAGGCGATACTGATCACCCACGAGCACAGTGATCACTGCCGTGGAGCAAGAGTGTTCAGCAAACGGCTGGGAGCAATTCCTGTTTATCTGACCAAAAAGACCTTTTTGGCATTCCATACCAGTCAACGTCCCGAAAAGGTAATCTGGTTTGAGCCAAATCTGCCATTCCATATTGGGAATTTTGAGATTTTTCCTTTTGCCAAACAGCATGATGCCGTTGACGCCTGTTCGTTCCGGATCGGTTACGACGGCAGGCATATTGGTGTCATGACCGATATCGGTGATCCCTGCGACCAGGTCAAACAACACTTTTCCATGTGCGATGCGGTTTTTCTGGAGACCAATTACGATGAGGATATGTTATGGAACGGTTCATATCCGTACTACCTCAAACAGCGGGTGGCTTCAGCTTTTGGTCACCTGTCGAACAAGCAGGCTCTTGCCCTGGCTGAATCCTGTGGAGGTGAAAGACTGAAAACAATCCTGCTGAGCCATCTTTCCGGAGAAAACAACACCCCTGAAAAAGCTTTTTCGGCATTTCAGCCGTTGCAAAAGACTTATCAGATTGAACTGACTTCCCGGCAGGCTCCCACAAAAGTGTTCCTGGTATAAAATAAGTAAAGCCCGATTACCGGGCTTTGAGAGAACAAACAGTGAAAAATATCTTTAATTGGAGGGGTTGACTTACTTTATTTAAGTTCCAACTCAATTTCGGAATTATTCTACCTTTGTTACGTTCGTTGCAATTGGCCCTTTTTTCCCTTGACCAACTTCAAATTCCACGGTCTCATCGGGCTCCAGACCGGCAAAGGCATTGACTAAACCAGAACGATGGACAAAGATGTCCTTGTTGTCTTCGGTCAGGATAAATCCATAACCTTTGGTCCCGTCATACCATTTAACAGTTCCTTTCATGACCAACAAATTAATAGCTTGATCTGAAATTGTTGTCTCTGCGGTTGTAACCACCACCGGTGTTTCCACCACGGCTGTTTCCACCACGGAAGTTACCGCCACCACCACCGGGTTTGCGGGTGTTGTCTCTCTTTTTCTCGATCGACTCGTTGACAACAATGGTTCTTCCTTCAACTTCAGCGCCGTTTAATTCTTCGATAGCTTTTTTTGCTTCATCAGCATCAGCCATTTCAACGAAACCGAAGCCTTTACTTTTACCTGTGAATTTGTCTGTGATGAGTTTAACAGAAGTTAATTCACCATACTCTTCAAAGATTTCCTTAATGTCATCTTCTGTGATAGAGTAGTTGAGGTTTCCTACAAAAATGTTCATATAAATAAAAAAATAATAGTGTGAGCGACAAATGTATGTTTATTTTATATTTAAAAAAATATTTTAGGGAAAATAAATAAAGTTTTTCCTTTTTTTTTCTTTTTCCTGATTTTCAGTGAAAAACATTTTTCCAACCGGATGACCGATGTTGCCCCTATGCCTGTTGATTCAGCAAATGGTCGCTTAACGCCTGCAGGGTCTTCTGTTTTTGGCTGGTTGGTACCAGTACGGATATATTGTAGCGGCTTCCCCCATAGGAGATCATCCGGATGGGTATGCCTTCCAGTGCTGTGAAAACTTTGGCCGCGAAACCTCTTTCCTCGGCAATAATATCCCCGACGATACAAACGATCGACAGGTCCCGGTCTACTTCAACTTCACCATATTCTTTCAGCTCGCGAATAATATCATCGAGTTTGGAGGTGTTGTCGATTGAGAGCGAAACCGCAACTTCAGAGGTGGAAATCATGTCGATCGGGGTCTTGAAAAATTCAAAGATCTCGAAGATGTTCTTCAGGAAACCATAAGCCATGAGCATCCGGTATGAACGCACCTTGATTGCGGTAATACCGTCTTTCGCGGCAACAGCCTTGATTCCCGATCCGCTTGATTCGGAGGTGATCAGTGTTCCGCTGTCTGACGGGTTCATCGTGTTCTTCAGCCGGACCGGAATGTTCTGCAATTTTGCGGGAACCACCGTCTGCGGGTGCAGGATCTTTGCACCAAAATAAGCCAGTTCGGCAGCTTCAAAAAATGAAAGCTGCTCAATTTTCCTGGTATTCTTTACAAACCGGGGGTCATTATTGTGGAAGCCATCAATGTCGGTCCAGATCTGGATCTCTTCAGACCTGATCGCCGCACCAATGAGTGATGCGGTATAATCGGAGCCACCACGCTGGAGGTTGTCAATCTCGCCATGAATATTGCGGCAGATAAAACCCTGGGTAATATAATAGCTTGCTTCACCGGCCTTCGCCAGCACGTCTTTTATATTTTCAGTAATTAACTCGATATTAGCCGCTTTGTCAGCATCGATGACCATAAAATCGAGCGCAGGTATCAGTTTGGTGTCATAACCGTTCTCGATCATTAATTGAGCAAACAACGCGGTTGATATCAATTCTCCCTGAGCAACAATTGTCTTTTCTCCTGATTCTGTGAACTCAACAGAGGTAAGGGATTTGATTGTGTCAAATATTTTTTTGATGACAGCGGCCCCGGCTTTTTGGCTTTCTTCCGTTTTATAAAGCGATTTAACAACTGTCTCATACGACTTTTCCAACTTGTTGATATGGACGCGGGCGCCGTCTTTATTTTTCTTGTAAAGATAATCTGCAATTTCAACCAACGCGTTGGTTGTTCCTGACATAGCAGAAAGAACAACCAGCTTTTTTTCGCCGTCAGCGATCAGTTTCATCACGGCGTACATATTTTCTACACTGCCAACGGAGGTTCCTCCAAACTTTAAGACTTTCATATGTTTATCATTTCAAATTAGCCAACTACAATTTGCATATTCCGCGTCGTCACTTTGAGACGCTTACCAACGGTATGGAATTCACTTCGTGAATTTCGTTTCACGGATTTCGCAAGCTCAATTCCGCTACGCTCCGATTCGCCAATAAACATCAACTTGGGCGTAAACCGCGGCGTTCATGGCTCGTTTCATCTGTTTATCTGTTTTAGTATCAAATATCAAAATTAATTGTATTGTATACGCCTGTGTGGTTCAAATCTCCACCTGACCGGCAAATATGAAAAATTTTCTCTAAATTATTCGTACTCCTGTTTTTAAATTAAAGTTTCAGTACTCAATTATTTGTTTCGGCAGGTTTTCGTGTTGTATAATACATTGACAGTCTCAGGAAATAGTGTTTTATTTGTGATAAAAATTTAGAGGTGGATATCCAATCCTTATTATCAGGATTTATGTGCAGTTAGGGGTGGTTGCACGGATGTCCACCTATTTTATAGTCGTAAGTAGCAAGTCGTAAGACCGGAGACCGGAAAAATTGTCAAATTGATTCTTAGATTTTTAGATTTTCAGACTGTCTGAACATCTGAATATCTGATTGTCTCTCTCTCTTGTGTCTGTATTAAAAACTTCCGAAAATGGCGTGTTTCTCCGAGTTAAAATAGATGGTCGAATAAATATTAAATCCTTCTCGGTTTGTAAAGAGTTTTCGTTCAACGTACAGGACCGGATCACCTTCCTTAATATTTAATAATTTTCCGACCGTTTTACTGGCTTTCAACGCTTTCAGTTTTTGTTCCCCTCCTTTTACTTCAATCTGATAATGAATTCGAAGAATATCGAAAAGCGACTTATTTTCAAATGTCCGGCTGGTAAATCTCGGCAGATTAATATTTGGCAACTGGTTAATATCATAAAAAACAGGCTGACCGTTTACGAACCTGAGTCGTTCCATATAAATGCAGCCGGAATCTTTTTCGGCATCCGACAGATCAAACGGAAAGGGGTCAGGCCAGCGTTTTATCTGCGGTTTTTGTAAAATCTGCGTGCGCAGATAGGGTTTGCCAATCGCCGTTGATGTTGCTGCAATGGACAGAATGCCAATATCCTGTGGCGGTTTACGAACAATGCTTCCCTTCCCTTGCTTTTTGGTAATAAAACCATCCTGAACCAGCGCCTCCAGGGCATGTCGTACGGTGGGACGGGTTGTATTGTGAACGGCGCACAATTCGTTTTCTGAAGGAAGCAGGCTGCCTTCTTCATAAATGCCCGAAAGGATATGCCTGCGAAGGACTTCGTACAATTTTTTGTATTGTGGTATTTTAGTTGCTTCTGCCATACAATGATGATCTGTTTGAATGATTATTAATGACCGATGATTGAGGATTCAGGCCGTTTCCCGGGAATTAATAAACTGAAAATCTGCGTGAATCATAATCAATCCAGGCCATCTGCGTCTCAAATATAAGAAAAACAATTAAATTTTGAAAAGTAACTTGTAAATACAAGTTTGAAAATGTAATTTTACAACCTGAATTTCAATATCGCAGTAAAATAAAGATAATTTGAATAATCTGCCAAATTGAATTGTGTTAACAAGTAAGACTAATTTATAAACTAAAGCAAAATATGTGCCTATGGCTACTCCGGTAATCATGCCCCGGCAGGGACAATCTGTAGAAACCTGCATCATGGGTGAATGGAGCAAAAAAGTGGGAGATCAGGTGAAAAGGGGAGATATCCTGTTTTCGTATGAAACCGATAAAGCTTCATTTGAAGAAGAAGCAAAGGAAGATGGTGAACTGCTTGCCATTTTTTATGAAGAAGGAGATGAGGTTCCCGTTTTGACCAATGTGGCCGTGATCGGGAAAAAGGGAGAGCATGTGGATGAACTCAGACAGGGGGAAGCTGCTGCTGTATCCGTCCCGGCATCTGCTCCTGCCGCTGAGCCCGTTTCTCCGGCTAAAGAACAAGGCTTCACCGCTCAGGAACCGGTTTTCCACCCGGCAGAAGCAAAGAATCCGGCAGATATTAAAATTTCTCCACGGGCAAAAGTAAAGGCCGGACAGTTGGGCATTCCTTATGAGTTGGTGGAAGGATCGGGACCAAGGGGAAGGATCCTTGCGCAGGATATTGAAGCGGCTGTTGATACCTCACCTCATGCTACGGTATTGGCAAGAGAAATAACAGAGAAGGAAGGGTTAAAGCCGGCAAAGGATACCACCGGGCTTGGCGGGCGAATCGGAACAGCCGACCTGGTGCCTGCCAATCCGGTGTATGGCGGCGACTTTGAAATAAAGAAGCTGAGTAACATGCGTAAACTGATTGCCAAGGCCATGCATCAATCCTTGCAGAACTCGGCCCAGTTAACCCATCACATGAGCGCTGACGCCCGTCAGATTATGGGGCTGCGTAAATCGTTCAAAAAGAAATTTGAAGCCGGCGAAATCTCCCGGAACATTACAATCAATGATCTGGTGTGTTATGCTGTAATACTGGCGCTAAAGAAATTTCCTCAGGTCAATACACATTTTACAGGCGACAGCATGAGGTGGTTTAAAAAGGTACACCTTGGACTGGCTGTTGATACCGATCGGGGACTGATGGTCCCAGTGGTGAAAAATGCGGATGACCTTTCGCTGGAGGGTTTGTCAGGTCAACTCTCGGCTGTGGCCGGACAATGCCGCAAGGGAAATATCGATCCGGAATTGCTGAAGCCGGAGGCGGCCACCTTTACCGTTTCAAACCTGGGAAATTATGGTGTGGAAATGTTCACCCCTGTAATCAATCTGCCCCAGACGGCTATTCTGGGTGTTTGTACCATCGTTCCCCGTCCGAAGGATCTGGGAGACGGTGTTTACGGGTTTGTGCCGATGATGGGTTTGTCGCTGACATACGACCACCAGGCGCTGGACGGAGGAGAAGCTACCCTGTTCCTGAAAGAAATTAAGGAACAGATCGAGAACCTGACCGTCTGAAGAACCGACTATCCGGAAATCTGAACATCTAAAAATCTGACGATCTTTTTTATAGGAAACATGAGCAATCAATTTGATTTAGCAATTATCGGGGGAGGCCCCGCGGGATATGTGGCTGCTGAACGTGCAGGGGCTAAAGGTCTGAGTGTAGTCATCTTCGATAAAAGAGCTTTGGGCGGAGTCTGCCTCAATGAAGGCTGTATCCCGACCAAAACCCTCCTGAATTCGGCAAAGGTGCTCGAGAGCGCCCATGACGCGGCCCTTTATGGAATTCAGGTAGAAAACATTTCGGCCGACTTCGGAAAGATCATGAAGCGCAAGGATAAAGTTGTACGCAAGCTCGTGGCAGGTGTCGGTGCCAAAATGAAACACGCGAAAGCGGAGGTGGTGATGGCCGATGCTGTAGTTAAGGATAAAAGAGGCGAAGTGATTACGGTAACCGCGGGTGGGAAAGATTACCTGGCCAGCCGGTTGCTGATCTGCTCAGGATCTGAAGCCGCTGTTCCCCCTATTCCGGGGCTGGATCCGGCGCAGATTGTCACAAACCGCGAAATCCTTCAACTGAAAGCATTACCCGGAAGCCTGGTAATTATAGGCGGCGGCGTGATCGGGACCGAATTTGCCGATTTTTTCAACGCCATGGGAACCCAGGTAACCGTCATTGAAATGTTGCCCGAAATCCTTACCGGCGTAGATGAAGATATTGCCGCTTTTGTCCGCAACGAATTTACCAAACGCGGCATCAGCTATCACCTGAGTGCCAGGGTAACCAAACTGAATGGTAAAGAAGTCATTTTTGAAAAAGACGGGCAGGTGCATTCCGTTACGGGTGAGCAAGTTCTGCTCTCCGTTGGACGGCGACCCAATGTCGCAGGCATTGGCCTGGATAATATCGGCGTGGAATTTTCACCACGGGGGGTTAAAATTGACCGGCATTGCCGGACTAACGTCCCCAATGTTTATGCGGCAGGCGATATCACCGGATTTTCACTGCTTGCCCATACCGCGAGCCGTGAAGGAGAGGTTGCTGTCAACCATATGCTGGGACGGAAAGACGTCATGCGCTACAACGCCATTCCAGGCGTGGTGTATACCCATCCTGAAATCGCAGGCGTGGGACTGACCGAATCGGCCGCTAAAGCCCAGGGTATTGACGTGGAAGTGAGACGCCTTCCAATGGCTTACGCCGGGCGCTTTATTGCCGAAAATGAAGGCAAAGATGGTTTCTGTAAGGTGATCGTCGGCAAGAAGTACAGGGAGATTCTTGGCGTTCATTTGGTGGGCGGTGCCTGCTCGGAAATGATCTGGGGCGCCTGCGCGCTCATTGAAGCCCAGTTGCGGGTTCAGGACGTGCAGGAAATTGTCTTCCCGCATCCAACCGTCAGCGAGATTATCCGCGAAACTATTTTTGAGTTCGAAGTTTAAAGTTCAATGTTATGGCGAAAATTGAACGTTTTGAGGACATCAAGGCATGGCAGGATGCCCGCGAGCTTTGTAAGTTGATTTTTTCATATACATGTTATCCTGAATTTTCTAAAGATTTCAGGCTGGTCGGACAGACAAGAGGGTCTTCTGGTTCAATCATGGACAATATTGCAGAGGGTTTTGAACGCGAGGGGAACAAAGAATTTATTCAATTTTTATTTTTTCAAAAGGATCTTGCGGCGAGATCAAATCACAACGATACAGAGCATTAGATAATAGGTATATTAATTCGGATGAATTTGACAAGGCGTTTAATTTAGCCGAAGAAATCAGTAAACTCTTATCTGGCTTTATTAGCTATCTAAAAACATCAGAGAAGAAAGGGAGCAAATTCAAGTAGCAACCTTGAACCTTGAACTTTGAACACTCATCTAAGAACGAAAAATTTATAACATTTATACAATATGCCCAAAATTCAGTTTATTGATCCCAAAGAAGTCAGGAAGGCTGGCGAAATTACTTTTAAGCCGATTCCTGTCAACCAGTACAACAAAAGTATTGAAGAAGAGAAAGCCAATTTCTCCAGAGAAGATTTCCTGAATATCTACCAGGACATGGTGGTCATCCGTGAGTTTGAGACCATGCTCAATGAAATTAAGATTAAAGGCGAATACAATAGTATTTCCTATAACCATCCCGGACCTGCTCACCTGTCGATCGGACAGGAGGCGGCAGCTGTTGGTATGGCCTGGACCCTTGGAGTTGATGATTTTATATTCGGGTCGCATCGTTCGCACGGTGAGATCCTGGCCAAAGGTCTGTCGGCTATTCACAAGTTGAATGATGAGCAGCTTGTCAAAATCATGGAAAGCCATTTCGATGGAAAAACTTTTGCACCGGTAAAAGCCAATTTCAAAGGCTCTGTGAAAGACATGGCTGTTCGTTTCCTTGTATACGGCACCCTGGCTGAGATCTTTGCCCGTGAAACCGGTTTTAACAGGGGACTGGGGGGGTCGATGCATGCCTTCTTCACCCCGTTTGGTGTTTATCCGAATAATGCCATCGTAGGCGGATCAGGCGATATTGCCGTAGGAGCCGCACTTTTCAAAAAAGTGAACCGGAAAGACGGGATTGTAGTTGCCAATATAGGCGATGCTTCGCTGGCCTGCGGTCCGGTGTGGGAAGGTCTGACTTTTGCGACGATGGATCAGTTCAACCAACTGTGGAGCGGTGACATGAAAGGCGGACTTCCGCTGATCGTCAACATCATGAACAACCAGTACGGCATGGGCGGACAAACCTGTGGCGAAACAATGGGATATAACATTGCAGCCCGGATTGGCGCGGGGTTGAATGCCGACCAGATGCATGCTGAACGTGTCGATGGATATAATCCTTTGGCCGTTATTGACGCATACCGCCGGAAACGGGAGATCCTGAAAGAAAAACGCGGACCGGTATTGCTTGATGTACTCACCTACCGTTTTAGCGGCCACTCACCGTCCGATGCATCTTCCTATCGTTCAAAGGAGGAAATCGAGGCTTGGGAAGCAGTTGATTCGATAATTTGGTTTGGCAATGAACTGGTCAGGGCAGGCATCGCATCAACAGAAGATCTGGACGGTATCCGCAGCAACACAAAAGATTTGATTACCTGGGGACTGAAACTGTCGATTGACGACAAGGTTTCTCCTCATATGGATATGGAAAAATATCCGGAGCTGATCGGGGAAATGATGTTCTCTAATCAGTCGGTCGATCGCATGGAAGACCGTGAACCGGAAGTGAACCATCCGATGGCCGAAAATCCGCATGTTCAGCAACTGACAAAGAAAGAACGCTTTGCTTTTGATGAAAACGGGAAGCCGCATTCAAAAATTAAAATGTATGGTTTGCGCGATGGTATCTTTGAAGCGGTTATCGATCGCTTCTACAAAGATCCTACATTGATCGCTTATGGTGAGGAGAACCGGGACTGGGGCGGCGCGTTTGCCGTTTACCGCGGGCTTACCGAAGCACTTCCGTACCACAGGTTGTTCAACTCGCCGATTTCGGAGGCTTCGATCGTTGGGACGGCCATCGGTTATGCGATGTGTGGTGGCCGGGTGATCCCCGAGATCATGTATTGCGACTTCCTGGGGCGTTCGGGTGATGAAGTGTTCAACCAGATGCCGAAATGGCAGGCCATGAGCGGGAATGTAATTAAAATGCCGGTGGTTTTAAGAGTGTCGGTGGGCTCCAAATACGGGGCGCAGCACTCGCAGGACTGGACTGCTTTGCCTGCTCATATTCCGGGTTTGAAAGTGGTATTCCCTGCAACTCCTTATGATGCCAAAGGCTTGATGAATTCAGCCCTCCAGGGAACCGATCCCGTGATTTTCTTTGAAAGCCAGCGTATTTACGATATCGGCGAGCAGTTCCACAAAGGCGGCGTGCCCGAAGGATATTACGAAATACCTTTCGGTGAACCCGACGTCAAACGCGAGGGAAAAGACATAACCATTCTTTCTATTGGTGCGACTTTATACCGCGCTTTGAAAGCTGCCGATATCTTACAGGAAAAATATGGCATGAGCGCTGAGGTAATCGATGCCCGTTCGCTGGTGCCGTTCAACTATGAACTGGTGATTCAGTCGCTGAAAAAAACCGGACGTATTGTGATTACGGGAGATGCAACAAACCGTGGATCGTTTATGCGCGACATGGCATCGAACATTACCGAGCTGGCATTCGACGAACTCGATGCACCTCCGGTAGTAGTCGGTTCACGCAACTGGATAACACCTGCACATGAACTGGAAGATTATTTCTTTCCGCAACCAGAATGGATTATCGATGCTATCCATGAAAAGATCGTTCCGCTGAAAGGACACCTGGTGAAAAGCAATTTCACCGATTTACAACAAATAAAGAGGAACAGTTTAGGAGTTTAATTCTTTTCGATTGAAGTGAAAGTCCTGCTGCCTTCGGGCGCAGGACTTTTTTTAGTGGCTTGTGCGTAATTGATATAGGCATCCATTTCATCCATTATGTCAACAGAACACCTTCCTTTTTAATATTCTTGTAATAAGGGGTGACAAAGTATTTACTTTCCCAATTCTTCTTTAAATGAACAAAAATCGAAATGGGCTGCCCGATCTCCAGTTCTTTCTCTCTGTTTCCGTCATCGTTGTTCCTGATGTTCATACAAATATAACCAAAAATAAAACATATCGATGTCTTCGTTCCGTGGGAGTTTTTTTCATTGACCCTGTAAGCTTCAATTGATTCAACCAAATAGTGGTTATTAACCTGCCTGCGGAAATTCTGCTGTGTAAAATGTTATTTTTGGTTAAACAGTTGTTTGCAGCAGAAGTTTCTGTTGAACAAATGGTATCTTTGAATATCGAATCATTGTTCAGATGAAGCCAAAAATCATTTATTTGTTTTTAAGCAGCACCCTGCTTTTGAATATTTCCTGCAAAAGGCCGCATCAGGCAGTTGAGCAGGTCCTTAGGGAAGCGGAAATCCTGGTTGAACAGTATCCCGATAGCGCTCTGAAATTGCTGGATTCAATTCTCTACGTACCCGACTTAGGAAAATCGCAGTACTATCGTTATCATCTTTTACTGGTTCAGGCTAAAGATAAGAGCTATCAGGATATTACTTCAGACACCCTTATTTTTGAAGTGAAAGAGTATTACAGCAGAAAAAAGAACTGGGAAAAAGTTGCATTAGCCACCTATTATTGTGGCCGGGTTTTGCAAGATCAGAAGAAGTATGAACAGGCTATGGCGACTTACCTGGAAGCGGAAGGCTATTCCCGGCAAAGCAACTATGTTAATCTGCAAGCGTTAATTCAAAGCGGAGTAGGCATGGTCTGTTATGAGCAGTTCTTGCTGGAAGAGGCGATCATTCGCTTTAAAGGAGCAAGAAAATACTTTCGGTTGGCTGGAAATGATAAAAATGAGATCGTCACGTTCAATTTAATTGGTAACTGTTTGTTAATCGACGGCGAACGGGACAGTGCTTTGGTCTACTACCGAAAGGGTATAGAACTGGCCGATCAAGGTGGGATTATGGGTGAACAAGTGGGACTCAGGATAGGCATTGGTGTTGCCTACCGGGAAATAAAAGATTACAGTCAGTCAAAGGCATTTTTTAAAGAGGCGTTGACATTTCCTGTGGATTCACTGGAGAAGGCTCGCTTGTACTACAACCTGGCATTGGTATCCGAGCAAGAGGACGATGGCGATTCATCCAGGTATTACATCGCGAAATCATTGCGCAATCTGCCGAAGAAGGAAGACAACTTCCTGATGGCGAATATTTATCAAATATGGTCAACTATTGAAGAAAAGGACGGACACTATCTGCAGGCATTGGAACACGAAAGAAGATACACCGACTACCTGATTGCCATTCTGGATGAAGATGAGAGCAGGGCTGTGATGGAAATCCAGAAGAAGTATGACTTTCAGCTTCTTCAGAATAGAAATATCCGGTTGCAGATAGAAAGACAGCGACTTTTATTGGTCGTATCGCTTTTATTATTGTCGTTATTTATTTTGTTTTTTCTCTTTTACAGGCGATCGGTACGAAGAAGAGAAGAACTGCTCAATGCTGAACAGCGGATTTATCAATTAAAGGAACTGGCCCGGAGTTTTGATGAAAGAGAAGTTTCTTTTCGTTCGGTTTTACTCAGGCATTTCGAGATTTTGAAAAAAGCTGCTCTACTGGAAGGATATCTGAAAGAGGAGGAAAAGAAGAAAGCTCAGCACCTGTTGCGGAGATTCAATGAGATTGTTTATGGAGAGGAGAATCTTGACTGGGATTTGTTGTATCGGACGATGAATGATTTGCAGGATGGCATTTTTGATCGTTTGAGAAAACTGTTCCCGCAACTTGACGAATTGGAATTTCGGATCTGCTGTTTAGCTTACGCTGAATTCAGTAACACGGAGATCGGCATACTTTTAAAGTACCAGACGAACACAGTTAAAGCAAAAAAATCGGTCGTCAGAAAGAAAATAGGTATGGAAACCGCTGAAAACTTTCATGATTTTCTGGAGAGAAAGCTGAAAAGCTGATCTTTATCTTTCAGCAAGGCTTGCCAAAATGGTATATTTTTAAAATAGTAACGAATTCTATATCAGATAATTATTTGTTGATTATTCGACAAAAAGGTATATGTTGCGATTCTCTTAATGACCATCGACACTTTTGAGGCTAATTTCGCCTCTCACTAATCATTTATTATTATGAAAAAAACTATTTTTATCAGCTTTGCTTTTTTTTGTGTCCTCTTAATGGATGCTATGCCATCTTCTTCTTCAATTAAAGATTTCAAGAGTAAAAGAAAAATAGAAGTGAGGGGCTCACTTTTGCCCAATCAACCTAGATCTGTATATAGTCCCATTTGTGCATTTGTAGGTGTATCTGAACTGGACATTGATTTCTTGTCTGATGTCGGGAGCATTGATGTTATAGTTTATGACGAGCTGGGGAATACTGTTTATCAGAAATTCGTTAATACGCCTGCTGAAAATCATCTTACGATTGATATATCCGATTGGGAATCGGGGAATTATCAGATTCGGTTTGTGAATTCAGAAGATCGGTTTATGTGCGGAGAATTTGAAATTAATTGATTGCCGGGAAAAGTTCACTCTGCTGATCCTTATTCTTTCAGGACCTGATGACCTGATTTAGACTGCATAAAGTTCGAAATCTTCATCTGAAACGGGTGGCTGAAAGCAATGTAAGTGAAGAAATGAAAACGATGTTTGTTGAAACCAGAGGAACAGATCGAAAGCATCCGCCACGCCATCGGTGAAAAGTTGAAAAGAAACTTTCAGAATTTTTTCTTTCATATTGAAAAAGAAAGTGAAGAATTGACATTCGTCTCGCAAAATCTTCAATAAAATGGTATATCGACTAAATTGTAAATATGATCATATTAGTTAGTTATTCATGTCCGGCTTCGAAAAAGGGTATATGGAATAGCCAGAGTATTTAGCAGCTGTGTTTTTGGAAATAACTTAGCATAACAATCTAAAATAGTTATACTATGAAAAAAATCTACTTTTTTGGCCTTGTGACAATTGCAGTCTTTTTTACTGCTTGTAAAGATGACGGTATTACTGTTACCGATCAGCGAAATGAATTTGACCTGGGTACAGTGCCGGATGTCTATGTTGAAAATGACTATCTGGCATTTAAAGATCTCAGCACAGTGGATAGTGTTTTGCATGTGCTTTCTCAAATGACAAGGGACGGAAAGGATGCCTGGGACACACAGATGGGGTTCATTTCAGCCCGAAGTAAATTTGAAAAGTTGTTTGACGAATACGAACAATTGGCTTCACATGACGATTTTTTGACTTTTAAAGAAAAGTACAAAGATCGGTTAACTTTTAATGAAACGGACGAAGATGATAATTCGATTGATTACCCTTTTTTCCCGACGCCTTTAACACCGCTTTTAAACACAGACGGAATAGTTAAAATCGGGAAGAGTTTGTTTCAGTACACCAAATCAGGACGAATCGCTGTTTATGACGGCAATCTGCATAAACTGAAAAATTTTGAGCAGTTCCGCGGGGATAAGATGGTCGAACTACTAACACAAACACAAACCGGAATCAAAACACGATCGACAGAAACAACTATGATTGATGACTTTGCTGACGACAATCCTACCGGAAGCATAAATCGTTGGTGGAGATTTGGGAAAAAAAGGTTAACCAATGAGCTCATGGTCGAAAAATGGCGAATCTGGTATGCCGATAATGAATGGCACCGGCAAAACAGGTACTTTTTTCGCCAACGGGGACAAAAAAAGAGCGTTTTGGGTTGGAATGATTACAGAACAGAGTATTGGTTTTACAACCTGTATTTGAAAATTGGTTCTGATGCTACCAGATATGGAGCGGGAGATACGAGCAACGAATTGCAGACGGCAACTGTTAATTTATATACGAGTCCGCTAAATGTAATTAATTATCCGAATGATCAAACTCCTTCTTATCTTGGCCTCTCAGCAATTAGTTTCAAATGTGAAGTAGGCTTTAGAGGAACAAGCGAAGGTCCGTTTCCGATTATCCATCAGGAACACAGTACTTTCCCAGGAAGTAATTGGATCGGAGAGAATTTTCAATATAATTAGCTAAATTACCTCCCCAATTTGGGGAGGTAATTTAACCTTGTTACCATGAACCGGTTATTATTTCTTTTAGTATTCATTATTCTTTATGCCTGCGAGGAGACGGTCCACCTGGACTACCAGCCAGAGCAAAAAGTGTGTCTGAATTGTGTCCTTAACCCCGATTCGCTTGTGCGGCTAAGTTTGAACTATACCCGTTCACTTGACGATAACGATGACTTTATTCCCATAGACAATGCGCAGATTTTATTTTATGAAGACGGGCAGGAATGGAATACGGTCAATTTCCTTGGGAAGGGGACCTATGGTATTGACCAGTATCCCCAAATAGGGAAAACATACCGGGTCAAAGTCAATATAGACGGGCACCTGCCTTTAAGCGCCGAAACAATCGTACAGGAACGACCGGACATCGACACCACAATTGTATCAAAAACCCGGAATAAAACATGGAATGAAAACAGCCCAGTTACTCAGTTTTATTACTTGGATGTTGATTATCAGATCAATGACCAGCCCGGTGAAGATTATTATTGGAACTATGCCCTCGTCTGGTATATTCCTTGGGAGAAGTACAATCTCGTGGACGATATAGATTACTTTAGTGCTTACGCCGATAATTTTAACCGGGAAATAGATGCTGAAACTAAATTGGGATTTTACTATCATTTTTACGTCCGCCAAACCGATGACGGTGTTGACGGGCAGGCGATGAGATTTAGCGAGCAGCAAAATACCCGAATGATTGATTGCTTTTTTAATGCCGACGAGCATTATGACCGGTATATGAAAACCTCCGTGCAGTCATGGCTGATTGAGGAATGGGAAGATTTACCCTTTAAAGAACCGGTACAAATTTACTCCAACATTGAAAACGGGACCGGTATTTTTGGTTCGGCGTCTTTTACCTGTATAAATTACCATGATGAATAGGTTGCTTCTTCTTTTATTGCTGTCGCCGCTGTGGTTAGCCGGGCAAAAGCCGTACCGGTTAACCGGCTATATACAGGATGCCCGAAGCGGTGAGCGCTTAACCGGGGCAACGGTTTATCATGCTGCAAGTCAAAAAGGAACAAGTACCAATACTTACGGGTATTTCAGTTTGCTGCTGCCCGAGGGGACAAACAAATTGCAGGTGCAATATGTAGGCTATAAGGCATTAACCCTGGACATCAACCTGCAGTACGACAGCTTGGTGTATATTCATTTAGAGCCAGGACTCGAAATCGATGAAGTACAGGTAAGAGGTACGGCAGGAAAGTCCCGGTCAGCGCTGTCGTCGCTGAACTACAGCCGGTTAAATTTGATCCAAATGCAGAAGCTTCCGGCCTTTCTGGGCGAAACCGACCTATTAAAGGCGATTCAGTATTTGCCGGGGGTAAAGGGAGGACGCGAAAACACAGCCGCATTCAACGTTCGCGGTGGAAGCAGCGACCAAAACCTGATCTTGCTCGACGGTGCACCGGTCTACAATATTTATCATGCGTTTGGCTTTTTCTCCACCTTTAACAGCTGTGCCATTAAAGATGTTGCTTTTTACAAGGGCGGAATTCCCGCGCGCTTTGGCGGAAGGCTGGCATCGGTGCTGGATGTGACCGCCAGGGAAGGTAACATGAAAAAGGCGAGTGGTGTTTTTTCACTCAGTCTCGTCAGCGGACAGCTAACCTATGAAGCCCCGATTAAAAAAGACACAGCGTCTTTCCTGATCTCAGTCCGTCGTTCTTTGATCGACTTGCCGATGGTGCTGATCCAGAAGTCCTCGGGTTCTGACCAGACTTTTGGTTACGGGTTTTACGATCTGAACGCCAAAAGCAACTGGATCGTCAATGAGAAGAACAGGCTCTATTTCAGCCTCTATGCCGGTCGCGACCGGCAGTTTTACCGTTCCGAAGACTATGATACAAAAAACCGGAGCCATTATCAATGGGGCAATTTTACCGGCGTGCTCCGCTGGAATAAGCTTATGGGATCGAAGTTGTTTGCCAATTTTTCGCTTTATGCCAGCCGGTACCGGTACGAACAATACAGCAGGAGTGAATCGGACGATGAGTTTACCCGTTTCGAAACCAGTTCGGAACTCGCGGATTACAGCCTGAAAACTGACTTTGAATATTATCCTGTTTCAAACTACACCTTGCGGTTTGGAACACAATTGAGCTACCTGAAGTTTGCTCCCGGAATATTCCAGGTCCGATCGAAGGACTTTTCAACCGACTATAACAGGCAAAACCGGGATGAAGCCGGGCTCGCCGTTGCTTATGCCGAAAACCAGCTTCATTGGGGCCGGTTCGATTTAAATGGGGGTATCCGTTTCTCTGCTTACGCCCATCAATCTCAAATTCATTTTTATGCGCAGCCCAGAATTGCCGCTTCTGCCGACCTGGGTGATAACTATTCCCTTTCGGCTTCTTACATGTATGTAAGTCAATACCTGCACCTGCTGACCAACTCTTCGATGGGGCTGCCCACCGATCTGTGGGTTGGCTCGACAGACCGCGTGCAACCGGAAACAGGGCAGCAGGTATCGCTGGGAGTTGAAAAGAAAGTGAACGGCACTTACCGCACCGGTATTGAAGCTTACTATAAAAACATGAATCACGTGATCCGATTTAAAGAAGGCGAAACCTTTACTGATACCAAAGGCGATAGCTGGGAAAACGCGATACTTGCCGGCAAGGGACGGGCCTATGGCACAGAGCTGTTCGTTGAAAAGCAAAGCGGCCGCTTAACATGGATGTTTTCCTACACCTTATCCAAATCGGAACGCCTGTTTGACGGGCTGAACGACGGACAATGGTTCCCTTTCAAGTACGATCGCAGGCACGACCTATCGCTGAACGGCGAATACCGGTTGCCCGCCCCGGCAAGCAAGGAGCGGAGCTTTTCATTTGGGTTCACCCTGCAGTCGGGTAATTACCTGAGTATTCCCGATTATGAGCAACCCGGGCTTGTGCTGCCGGGAATGGATCATTATCTTTCATCGGGCATACCCTGGTTTTCGACGCGGAAATCGTTTGATCATCCCAACAATTTCAAGATGCCGGTATTTCATCACCTCGATCTGGCTTATTCAAGTACGAAAAAGTTATCTGGCAACAAGAGCCGGACATGGAGTTTCTCGGTTTACAACGCTTACAATCGCTTAAATCCCTGGTATTACTATAAAAAAGATGGAAATGTTAAAAAGGTGAGTATTTTCCCGGTTGTCCCATCAATTACGTATATTTATCGTTGGTAACTAAATTATAAAAAACAAAAAAGCCATGAAAAGGTTATTCTTTATTATTGTTGCCTGCTTTTCATTCAATACGCTTTCTGCCCAGACAACACCACTCCAGCTCAGGCTGTACGGCGAAGCAGGGTATTATTTTCCGTCTTCCGAAACGAGCTTCTCAGTGAAAGATCATGACGGGTCAGGAGCAGGCTTTGGCTTGTATGGCTTAACGCCGCTCTACAAAAAGTGGTCGCTCCTGGCAGGTTTGGGTTACCGCTATTTGAATAACGGACAGAGTCTCACGTATTCGGATAACCCGGGATACGGGTCCGATATCACAACATATACCATTTTTACAAACTATCCGAAGCATTACTTATTGATACCGGTGAAACTTCGGTATACCACCGCGCATAGCCTTTATCTTCAGTCGGGCATAGAAACAGCCTGGCTGCTGAACTACAAGTATACCAAGGCGAATCCCGAGTGCAACTGGACCTTTGGGATAGGCACCGGCTTGGGACAACTGGACTGGTCTGTACAATACGTTCAGGGGTTAACCGACCAGGCCATAGGAGACTCGCGGTCGACCGGACCTAATGAACAATTTTTCACCAACAAGTATTTGTCGGTAGAGGTCTCCTGTCCGATCTGGAAGAAAAAACAATAGAAACGATTGGAAGATTTGAAGTGCCCATTATTGTTATATCGTTAATAACCATTTGTGTCCCTACTTTTGCCCCGGTTGACGATATCATATTTGCTGTGCGGGTAAACGACAAAGGCTGTTTTAAAGGTTCTTTCATTAACGCCCTCTCAGGCTTCATAAACCTTGATGTTCTTGCAGCGAACAGCGGAGAGAGTGATTTTTCTTCTCTGGAATTGCATTAATTCGCGGAAAAATCAGAAATTTGATAAAAAATAAACACCATGACCACCACAACTCTTGCTGATTTTATTAAAGGACTGCCCAAAGCAGAATTGCACCTTCACATTGAAGGGTCTCTGGAGCCTGAAATGCTCTTTGAACTCGCTCAGCGAAATCAGATTCCGCTGAAATATAAATCGGTTGAGGAACTGAAAAAAGCCTATCAGTTTTCCAATTTGCAGGAATTCCTGGATATCTATTATGAAGGGGCCAATGTGTTGCGGGAAGAGCAGGATTTTTACGACCTGACCTGGGCCTACCTGACAAAAATTAAGGAGCAGGGAGTTGTGCATACGGAGATTTTTTTCGATCCGCAGACCCATACCGACAGGGGAATCCGGTTTGCTACCGTCATTAACGGGATTAACCGTGCCTTGCAGGACGGCCATGAAAAACTCGGTATCAGCAGCAGACTGATCATGTGCTTCCTCCGTCATCTGGACGAAGCGGCCGCCTTTAAAACATTAAATGAGGCGCTTGATTATAAAGACCTGATTGTTGCCGTGGGGCTCGATTCGTCTGAAAAAGGAAATCCTCCCTCCAGGTTTGAAAGGGTTTTCGCAAAAGCACGCGAAGAAGGCTTCCTGACCGTTGCGCATGCCGGGGAAGAGGGACCGGCCGAGTACGTGGATGAAGCGCTCAAACTGCTTAAAGTTTTCCGGATTGATCATGGAAACGCATCCATCAACGATGAAAAAGTGACCGAGCTGCTGGTCAAAAAACAGATCCCACTCACTGTTTGCCCGCTGTCAAATTTGTCGCTCCGGGTTGTGAAAGACATGAAGCAGCATCCGCTTAAGACATTGCTCAGCCGTGGATTAATGGTCACCGTGAATTCGGACGATCCGGCTTATTTTGGAGGATATATCAACGAAAATTACCTGGCGGTAACGGAGGCTTTGGGCCTAAGCCGGGCTGATCTGGTTGAGCTGGCGAAAAATTCGATTAATGCCAGCCTTCTTTCTGAAAAAGAAAAGGCTGTTCACCTGACCACGATCAGCACTTATTGCCGGGACACCAATTAAACTTTCCCGGCATTTTCTGATATGCCTGAACGATTGCTGCTTTAGGCAATACAGGATACTAAAGGATAGTTTTCAGTGAACTATTTGTTTCTTTTGTGGTGTCAATACAAAAGAAGTGAATCGTTATGGAACAATCTGTTTTTGAAAAATATCCGGGGCCTGAGCAAATGAAGCAGCAGGCAGAGAAGGCCGACCGGCAAGTCCTGAAAGTGAACGGCCACTTTCATACACCTTTTTCGTTCAGCGCGTTTACCGAAATCGGGCAGGTATTTGAAATGGCCCGCAAAGAAGATGTAAAGGTGCTGGGCATTAATGATTTCTATACCACCGATGGGTACGCCGAATTCAGCATGCTCGCGCAACAATACGGGATTTTTCCGCTGTTCAACATTGAATTCATGTCGCTGCAAAAAGATCTGCAGGCAAAAGGTATACGGGTGAATGACCCCAATAATCCCGGACGTACTTATTTTAGCGGGAAAGGACTGAAATTCCCGGTCTCGTTAGGGGCTGCGCAAGCCGTTCAGATCGCCGGTATACAGGAGGAAAGTAACCGGCAAACTGCAGAGATGACAGAAAAGCTGAATGCGTTTCTGGAGGAGCTGGAAATGGATTTTCGGCTGTCATTCCCGGAGATCAAAGCCAAATATGCCAAAAACCTGGTACGCGAGCGGCATTTGGCCAAGGCCTTGCGTATTGCCGTTCAGGAAAACTATTCATCTGCAGCCGTGCAAAAAGAGACTTTCGAAAAACTGTTTTCCGGTAAGCCTGTTCATTCGGCGATGACCGACTTTGCCGGCCTGGAAAATGAAATTCGCGGAAACCTGCTGAAATCGGGCGGACGGGCCTTTGTTCCGGAAGATGACAAGGCTTTTCTGAGCCTCGAACAGGTGATCGACCTGATCATCCATGCCGGAGGTATCCCTTGTTACCCGGTTTTGCTCGACAATTCGAAAGGAGAGTTCACCGATTATGAGGGCAATTATGAGAACCTGTACAGAAGTCTGACAAACAAAAAGGTCTGGTCGCTTGAACTGATCCCGGGCCGCAACAAGCCGGAAATCCTCGAAGGGTTTGTGAATTTCTTCAACGAAAAAGGCTTCGTGATCACCTTCGGAACCGAACACAATACCCCGCAGCTCGATCCGGTTACGGTACTGGGCGGCGATGGAAAGGAAATAAATTCGGCTATGCAAAAAATCGGCTATGAGGGTGCCTGTGTAATTGCGGCACATCAGTACCTGACAGCCAAAGGCGAAGAAGGGTACCTGGATGGCGATGGCCGGGCAAAAGTAAGCCGGAGGGAAGCGTTTATCAGTCTGGGGAACGCTGTGATAAAAGCGTTTGGCTCTTAGCGGTGAGCATAGCAGCCAGCCGCCAATAGCCATCAGCCATCAGCCATCAGCCATCTGAATCATTTAACACACATGCAGTTTTATAATTTTTTAGTCTTACGACTTACGACTAAATACTTACGACTAAATACTTACGACTAAAATGACAACAGGAATAGCAGATTTAATTGAAATTTCACAATTTTACGGAAAGCAAAAAGATTATGTGATTGCCGGGGGTGGCAACACGTCATTTAAGAACGATCAATACCTCTGGATTAAGGCGAGCGGATTCAGTCTCGCCACCATCGGAGAGGAAGGTTTTGCCAAACTCGACCGGTCATTGCTGAATCAGATCAACACGAAAACGTATTCGGACGATGCCCTCTTTCGAGAGGAGGAAATCAAGAACGACCTGATGAAGAGCCGGGTGGAACCGGAAAAGGGGCAGCGCCCTTCGGTCGAAACCTCCCTGCACAACCTGATCGGCTTTGCTTTCGTGGTGCACACGCATTCCACCAAAGTGAACGGACTGATGTGCAGCAACCAGGCGGCAGAAAAAACGGCTGCTTTGTTTGGCGATGAGGTGCTTTACATTGGCTATGAAGATCCGGGATATATCCTGTTTAAGGCAGTGGAAAAGAAAATCCTGAACTATCGGGAAAAGAAGGGAAAGGAACCTGCTGTCATTTTCCTGCAGAATCACGGCGTTTTTGTCGGTGCCAATTCCATTGAGGAGATTAAGGGCATTTACGGCAGGATCACTGCTAAACTCGATGAAGTATACGGACGGGAGCCCGTCCTTGAGAATCTTCCCGTCAGTGCTGAAGCGGCACGTATGGTTCCGGCAATCCGGATGATGGTTTCTTCCGAAGGATTGAAAACGGTGAGCCTGGTAAACAACACGCTGCTGGATTTTTATCTGAAGCCCGGAAATTATCAGGCTGTTTCAGCACCTTTTACTCCTGACGGGATTGTCTATGCCAATTCTTCTTTTATATATGCTGAATTTGCAGGAGATGTCGAGGCATTTTTGAAAGACATCCTGCAGGAGATCCAAAAGTATCAAGAGCAAAAAGGAAAGCTTCCCAAAGTGATTTTTGCCTTCGGATTAGGCGTTTTGCTGATTGCGGACCATGCTCAGGGAACTGAAATTTTGCGGGATGTGATAACTGATTCATGCCGTATTGCACATTTGGCTGCCACTTTTGGCGGACAGCATCCCATGACTCAAGCTCAGATTGATTTTATCGAGAGCTGGGAGGTGGAACAGTACCGTTCAAAGATATCGCTTGGAGGAACTGCCGGACGGGTCGACCGGAAAATCATGATTGTGACCGGGGGAGCTCAGGGCTTTGGTGCAGGCATTGTGGAGCAATTGATGGAACATGGGGCCAACGTGGTCATTGCCGATCTGAATGAGGAGAAGGGCAGGGAATATGCCGATGCCCTGAACCAGATGAACCGGAAAAACAAAGCATTATTTATTAAGGCAGATGTCTCGAAAGCTGACTCTGTTGAAAATCTGGTTTATGAAACGGTCGTTCAGTTTGGCGGTCTGGATGTATTTATCAGCAATGCCGGTATCCTTCGGGCAGGCGGTCTTGACGAGATGACTCCTGAAACCTTCCGGCTCATGACCCTGGTTAACTATGAAGCCTATTTCCTCTGTGCCAAATATGCCTCGGCTGTGATGAAACTGCAGCATCAGTACAAGCCCGGTCATTTTATGGACATCATCCAGATCAATTCCAAGTCGGGGCTGAAGGGGAGCAACAAAAATTTTGCTTACGCCGGCGGAAAGTTCGGCGGGATCGGATTAACTGAATCTTTTGCGCTCGAACTGATGCCGTATCGAATCAAGGTGAATTCGATTTGTCCGGGAAATTTCTATGACGGACCGCTGTGGGCCGACCCGGAACGAGGATTGTTTGTTCAGTATCTGAAGGCCGGCAAAGTGCCGGGCGCAAAAACCGCCGACGATGTGAAGAAGTTTTACGAAGCACAGGTCCCGGCGGGCAGAGGTTGTACCCCGCTCGATGTCATCCGTGCAATCTTTTACGTGATTGAACAGGAATATGAAACCGGGCAGGCTGTGCCGGTCACCGGCGGGCAGAATATGTTAAAATAAGTCGTGAGTAACGAGTATGAAGGTACCAGGGTAGCAAGGTCGCACGGTAACAGGGTAGAGAAATTCAAAATTCCATACCTTGTAACCCTGATATCCTGTAACCCTGAAACCTTTTGGCAGTTTGACAAGCTGCAGGAAATTTAGAGAAACAAAGAGATAAAATAGAAAAAACATGAAAACCAAAGCAGTTCGTTTATACGGGAAAAAGGATTTGCGTCTGGAGGAGTTCGAACTTCCTGAAATTAATGACGATGAAATTCTGGCAAAAGTAATTTCCGACAGTATTTGTATGTCGTCTTATAAAGCAGCCAGCCAGGGAACAGATCACAAACGTATTCCTGATGATGTGGCAACCAATCCAATCATCATTGGCCATGAGTTTGCCGGAGAACTTCTGAAAATCGGAAAGAACTGGAAGCATAAATTCAAAGAAGGGCAGAAATTTTCAATTCAGCCGGCCATTTATTATGAACAGGGTCCGGTAGGTGTTTTGAGCGCTCCGGGATATTCCTATCCCCATATTGGCGGTGATGCGACCTATGTCATTATTCCAAAGGATGTCCTGGTTCAGGATTGTTTGCTGGCGTATGATGGCCCGGGCTTTTACCCGGCTTCATTGGCCGAACCGCTGAGTTGTGTGATTGGGGCCATGCATGCCAATTATCACACGAACCCAGGATCGTATGTCCACCAGATGGAGATTGTGCAAGGGGGAAAAATGGCGATACTGGCAGGAGTGGGTCCCATGGGCCTTGCTGCGATCAATTTCGTGATTATGAGGGAAGATCGTAAACCTTCGCTCGTGGTTGTCACCGATATTGATCAGACGCGCCTTGACCGGGCTGCATCGATTTATTCACCGGAGTGGGCTAAAAGCAAGGGCATTGAGCTGGTATATCTGAATACCGGACAAGGTGATGCTGTGGCTAATCTGATGAAATTAACCGGGGGTACGGGGTATAACGATGTCTTTGTCTTTGCTCCGGTACCGCAGGTTGTTGAACAGGGCGATGCCATCCTGGCCAATGACGGATGCCTGAACTTCTTCGCCGGACCAGGCAAACCCGATTTCACTGCGAAATTTAACTTTTACAATGTCCATTACGGTTCAACCCATGTGGCCGGCACTTCAGGCGGAAATAACGACGACATGGTCGAATCGCTTCAGATGTTCCGCAAGGGGCTGGATCCGGCAGGACTTGTAACACATGTTGGCGGGTTAAATGCGGTAATTGAAACGACATTAAATCTTCCAACCATTCCCGGAGGGAAAAAGCTGATCTATACCCATAAAAATATGCCGCTTACTGCCATCAGCGAATTTGAAGAAAAAGGTAAATCTGATCCCTTCTTTGCTAAATTGCATGAAATATGCAAAAGAAATCATGACCTTTGGTCGGTCGAAGCAGAGGAGTTTCTGCTCGCCAATGCAAAGGAAATATAGTTGAATAAGATGGGAAGACAGGAAGAAGCCCGGTCATGAACTGTGCATCCTTGTCTGGCAATCTTGTTATCTGAATATCTTGAAATCTAAAAGAATATGATTTACATGGCAGATACGGCTGATATTTCAGCCTTAAAGGATTTATACGATTTTTTCCCTTTGGGAGGGGTGACAACGAACCCAACGATCTTGAAGCATGCAGGGCTTAAATTATCGGTGGCCGTAGACAACATTCAGAAAATTATCGGGAATGGGATGCTCCATGTGCAGGTGATCAGCGATTTGGCTGAGGATATCGTGCGTGAGGCGAAAATATATAAAAATTATTTTGACATCGGTGATTCCTTTTATATTAAAATACCGGTTACAGCTCAGGGGTATAAGGCCATGTCAAAACTGAAGGATGCCGGGATCAATGTGACTGCCACGGCTGTTTTTACCCAGCAGCAGGCTTTGGTAGCGGCAAGGGCGGGAGCTGATTTTGTTGCCCCTTATGTAAGCCGCCTCGATAATATTTCGTCGCATGGGATTGAAGTGGTTGGCGACATTGTACAAAATACAAAAGAGTTTAATCTTCATACACGGGTTTTGGCAGCCAGCTTTAAAACAGTTGACCAACTTTACCGGGTGAGTATGAATGGGGCTCATGCTGCAACTGTTAGCCCGGAGTTGCTGATGCAGCTCATGAGACATCCGATGACCGATATTAGTGTGAAGACCTTTAAGGAAGACAGCGAAGGGCTGTACGATATTTCGTTTTAACGGAGACCGGAAACCGGACGCCGGAACAGGGAGATTTTATTTTTCCCTTTTCCTGTCTCCGGTTTCCTCTCTCCTTTTTTTGTTCTTCTCTTTTCCTGTCTCCTGTTTCCGTTTTTTATTTCACCAGGGTTGAGATTGCTTTGAATTCAGGAGCTGCGGAAGACCTTGTCAATTCAAAAAGGATCGATTCGCATGAAGTCATCATGATGCCTTCGTGCCTGAACCTTTCTGAAGCAAGGTCTACACTGTTCCAGGAACGCGAAGAGACACAGTCCATGACCACGACCGGGATATAGCCGGCTTCCTTCAGATCAACGGCCGTTTGCAGCACGCATACGTGGCTTTCGATGCCACAGATGATCACCTTTTTAATATTCTGTTCCTTAAGCTGACCGGTGACAGATGCTGCATCGCAACAACTGAATTCCCTTTTTTCGATTGGATTGAAATCTTTGATGACCGATCGGATAGGTTCAACGGTCGCTCCAAGCCCTTTGGTATATTGCTGGGTTACGATTACCGGAACTCCCAATACCTGGAGCCCTTCGATCAGGATCTGACAATTTCGCAGCAACGCTTCCTGCTCTTCCATTACCGGCATCAATTTTTCCTGGATGTCGATGACCAATCCTGCCGTATTCTCTCTTGTGATACGCATGTTGTTGTTTTAGTTGATTTATTTTATCCCTGCCTGAGCGTTTTTGCGGGCCTGGCTGCGCGATTTATCGCCCAGGTAGCCGCCATGGTGCCGTTTGGCATAGTCTTCATTCGTGAATCCGATCTTTTGCATCATCAGCACGACCAGTATATCACCAATCACAGTCATTGTTGTGGTGGACGTACTGGGCGTCAGCCCAAGGATACAAACTTCTTCCGGATTGCCTGTATACAGGGTGGCGTCGGCAATCTTTGCCAGTTCGCTTTCCTTATTCCCGGTGATGACAATGATCGGAAGGTCCTTATAAAGATTGTCAGCCAGATCAACCAGCTCCAGAATTTCCCTTGTTTTGCCTGAGTTGGAAATGAGCAGCAGAATGTCATTGGGCTGTAAAACTCCCAGATCACCATGCTGGGCGTCGCTTGGGTGAAGAAATACCGCGGGGGTACCTGTGGAACTGAATGTGGTGGCAATATTCAGCGCAATTTGCCCTGCTTTGCCCATTCCACTGGCCACCAGCTTTCCCGATAGCTGATGCACCCGCTTTTCAATCAGTTCAACTGCCCGGTCAAACTGGTCCGTGACCGGAATATTGGCAATCGCTTCTGCTTCATGCCGGATCAATTTTTGAACGTCTTCAATCATAACAAATAGTTGCTAATGAACTGCGCAAAACTACTTCATTTTTTAAGGATTTCAATGGTTTTAGGTTTGAAAACAAGGAAGGGCAGGGAAAATAGCTTGAGAGGATCGTTCTTTTGCAGAAGAAAAAAAAGATATCCAAACAATTCCAGCCTTCTCATGTTAATATGTTTTTAAAATAGTTTTCGTAACTTAATGACGCTTATCGCTAACCTGAAAAGATCATCTAATATAGTATTATGAAGATACACGAATATCAAGCGAGGGAAATCTTTAAGAGATATGGATTATCCGTCCCTGGTCACATCCTTTGCCATACAGTCGATGAGGTAAAGGAAGCCATGAAAAACATTGACCACTTAGTTGTAATTAAAGCCCAGGTGCTGGCCGGAGGACGTGGAAAAGCCGGAGGAGTAAAGCTGGCCAAAACAAAGGAGGCCGCTGTTCAGGCGGCAGAACAGATCCTGGGAATGGACATCAAAGGCTACACGGTTGAAAAGGTCATTGTAGCCGATGCCGTTGATATTGAGCATGAGTATTACGTTGGCCTTGTCAACGACAGAAACACCAAAACAGTGACATTGATGGTCAGCGCCGAAGGAGGTGTTGAAATTGAGGAGGTGGCAAAAAACAGCCCGGAAAAAATTCACAAAATTTCGATTGATCCGCAAACCGGGCTTCTGGATTTTCAGGCCAGAAACATCGGGATGAAATTATTCGGCAATATAAAGCTCGCCCGTCAGGCTGCTAAAATATTCCGGAAATTATATCAGATTTATATTGAAACGGATTCAACTCTGGCCGAGATTAATCCTTTGGTGCTCACACCATCAAAAGAGCTTCTGGCCATTGACGGCAAGATGAATTTCGATGACAATGCCCTGTTCCGCCATCCGGAGATCCTGGCTCTGCGTGAAGTAGATGAAGATGAGCAAAAAGAGATTGACGCCCGTGAAAAGGGGCTTTCCTATATCCGGCTTAACGGGAATATCGGTTGTATGGTGAATGGCGCGGGTTTAGCCATGGCTACCATGGATATGATTAAGCTTTATGGCGGATCGCCGGCTAATTTTCTGGATATCGGTGGAAGCTCAAATCCCCGTAAAGTGGTTGACGCCATGGATATATTGCTTTCAGATAAAAATGTGCGGGCTGTGATGATTAATATTTTCGGGGGAATTACCCGGGGGGATGATGTTGCCCGTGGCTTAAAGGAAGCATTAAAAACAATCCAAACAAATATTCCCATTGTGGTGCGTCTTTCGGGTACCAACGCTGACGAGGGGCTGGCTTTGCTGAAAGAAACCGGGCTGACAACAGTCAGCACCATGAGTGAGGCCGCACAAAAGGCCATTGAACTAAGTCGACAAGAAAATCAATATTAAGCCATCATGAGTATTCTGGTTAATAACAATACAAAATTGATCGTTCAGGGTATAACCGGTCGCGACGGTCAGTTTCATGCCGGCCGGATGAGTGCATACGGAACCCGTGTGGTGGGAGGGACCTCCCCGGGAAAAGGCGGTGAAAATATCCATGGCATCCCGGTTTTTGACTCCGTGGAAGAAGCCGTTCAGGCAACCGGAGCCAACGCTTCCGTAATCTTTGTGCCTGCCGCTTATGCTGCCGACGCTATCCTGGAGGCTTCGTATGCCGGCATTGAGCTGGTCGTGGCAATTTCGGAAGGGGTCCCGGTTCAGGATATGATCCGGGTGACTCCCGTTTTGAAACAAAACGGCACGAAACTGATTGGCCCAAATTGTCCCGGACTGATCACACCCGGAGAATCGCTGATCGGGATTTTACCGGGCATGATTTTTAAAAAAGGAAATATCGGGTTGATGTCCCGCAGCGGAACGTTGACCTATGAGGTCGTGAATATGCTCTCGAAAAACGATTTGGGACAAAGTACCGTCATTGGAATTGGCGGCGACCCCATCGCTGGTTTATATTATCTGGAATTGCTGGAGATGTATGAGAATGATCCTGAAACGGAAGCCATTGTGCTGATTGGTGAGATCGGGGGTGATGCAGAAGAACAAGCAGCAGCATATATTTCCAGGCACGTGAGTAAACCGGTTGTGGCATTCATTGCCGGACAAACGGCGCCTCCCGGAAAACGAATGGGGCATGCGGGAGCGATCATATCGAGTGGCTCCGGAACCGCAGAGGAAAAGATCAAAGCTTTTGGGAAGGCGAACGTACCTGTTGCCAAAGAACCTTCAGAAATTCCACGTCTGCTAAAGGAAAAACTGAAAAAAACACATATTTAAAGGACGACAGCATCTGTTGTACCGGATTTTTTTCCGGTATAACGGTAATGTGTCATAACAATTTCAAGGGCACGACCGATTGCTTTATTAATATGAAGCTGCTCGTTGGCCAGTGAAAAATCGATGGAAGACAACTGCATATAATAATCAGCAGCGCATGGTGACTGATCAAGATCTATGGGTTTTAGCTGCTGATAAGTTTCAGTCTCTTTAATTGTTTTGCAGGTAATCAGCCTCTTTTGTCCCGATTTATCGGTTGCCGATGAGAAGCCAAAGAGCCGGCATATGAGTCCCCGGTAGGGATATTCCGTACATCCTCCCGACCGCTCACCCAGGGATGAAAACAAGATGCACAGGCTGTTAGCCGGAAGTTCTTCCAACCGGTTATAAAAATCCTCAGCCATATTGTTTTTATACAGATAGTAGGCTAATGGAAAAAATTCAAGCGGAGATGCCGCGATATCTTTCTTCAGGCAACATAAATGACATCGTGACGCACATGTAATCCCCCCAGCTTTGCTGAATCGTGCCGTGTGCAAAGCCGCGTCATTTAAAACTTTTTGCACACGCTGAATTTTCCGGTACATATCTTTTTGCGTTTAGCTATTAGCTAACAGCTTCTTGTCTGTTAATTCGTTTTCGTCTGGATCTTAAGCTTCTGGCCGGGCTTGATCTTATTGCCGTTGGTCATATTATTCAGCCTGATAATATCCTTGTTGGTAACCCCGGGAAATTGTTGTGCAATCGACCATAAGGTATCGCCTGACCGGACGGTATAATAAATGTATTCCGAATCATATTCAACCTCTGCTGAAGTAAGAGCGGCGGAGGCGCTGGCTGAAGCGGAAGCAATCGTACCGGCGACAGGTTTAGTTTTAGCATGTGCCTGTTTTTGGCTGAAGGTCATATTATTGATCTCCGCATAAAAGCCGCTATACTCCTTTGGTACGTATATTGCCAGCTTTTGACCCACGCGGATCATGTTGCGGCTGATCTTATTCCAATACCGGAGATCATTCAGCCGGACGTGAAACCAGTCAGCAATAAAGCCTGGTGTATCGCCCGATTTGACGGTATATAGAATTTTATCCTTCCCCTGTATTTCTGATGGATGGAACGTACTGGCCGTCGCCTGTTTGGGTACCAGGATTTCATTATTGGGAAAAATCCGGTCCCGGTTATGGGCGAATATATTTTTCTCATAATCGATGAAGCTTCCCACGTAATCCATCGGGATCTTTAGCAAGTAGGGTTTATCGGGCTTCCCTGGAATGATGTCCATCCGGTACTGGGGATTCAGTGCCTGTAATTCTTCAACGGGAATATCCAAAACCTCCGAAATCTGTTTGAAGTGCAGGTACTCGTGTACTTTGATCGTATCGGTCACGATCGAAAAATCAGGATAACGGGCCTTGAGGTTGTGAGCCTGATAATGATTCATGACATAAGCGGCTGCAATAAATGCAGGAACATATCCCCGGGTTTCGCGCGGGAGTTTGTAATAAATACTCCAATAGTCGTGTGTGCCTCCCGACCTGCGGATTGCCTTGTTAACGTTTCCGGGGCCGCAGTTGTATGCTGCGATTACCAGATGCCAGTCTTTATAGATATTATAGAGATCACTGAGGTATTTTACTGCAGCTTCGGTCGATTTTACAGGATCACGCCGTTCATCCAGAAATGTGCTGATATCAAGCTTGTACATTTTCCCGGTACCGTACATAAATTGCCATAAACCTACGGCGTTGGCACTGGAACGCGCATTGGGATTAAGCGCTGATTCGATAATCGGCAGGTATTTCAGCTCCATAGGGAGATTATACTTATCGAGTTGCTCTTCGATTATCGGGAAATAGTAGGCCGACATTCCCAATATAAACTCAGTCAGGCTCCTTTTCCGCTGGGTATAGAGTTCAATGAAATTTTTTACAGTGGCGTTATAAGAAAGATCCACAAATGAGTCGATGGACTGTAACCGCTGAATATAGACTGAGTCGGGAATGGATATTATTTTGGCTTCGTCCATTACGATTTCGACAGAATCGAGAGCGTATGCATTTTGTACATACCATGAAGTAAACATGCTGTCGATTTGTTCTGCAAACAAATCATTCAGGTTTTCATCGGGATGGACGTAAACCGATTCATATCCGCGCAAGGTATCCAGTGCTACTATTTCGATCCGTTTCAGGCGTTTGAGTGATTCTTTGCCATAAGTTGATGCAAAAACGGTTGTGGTAAAGCTGATCATTAGAAACGTCAGAAGCTGAACTTTTCTCATTACTTTCTCATTTTTTAAAAATTAATTACAAAATGAATCCCCATCACAGGCCGTTCCATCGCGTACATCGGTTGAGGCATCCATTTCATTGTCAGATCATCGCTGATGTCAAAATTGAAAAAATGAGCATCAACGGAAGCATCAATAATATTGATGGCGTAAAAAACTGCTGTACCGATGATGCAAAGATCTCGGTAACGCCGGGTCTGTTCTTTTGCATTTTCAAGCCTGGTTTTAAATTGTTCGACTTGAGCAGAATTATTAAAATCCCAACTTCCCTCAATATCCAGATCTTTAAACGAATTGGAAGTCGGATCATCATCGCTGATATCGATATAGGCCTGTCTGTAAAGTACGTAATAGTCATTATTCCAGTCGATGGCATAAATTAAACTTGCGAACCCGATATAAACCAAGGGTACTTTCCAGTATTTTCTGTTATAAATTTGACCAAGTCCCGGGAAGACTGCTGAGTAAATGGTCGCTTTTTTTGGCGAATGTACCTTTTGCTCCTTTTTTATTGCAGCCGTGTCTTTCAGGGTCACCGGATCTGGAATTGCCAGTGTGTCTTTTACAGATACAGTGTTAGCGACTGCCACCGTATCTTTTAGCGCCACCGTATCTTTCCGGGCAGGTTCCTGTCCGGACACATGAAGCCCTGCCAGTGGTATCAGGATGGTCAGGATGATTCTCTTCCAATCGATCCGGACCTTGATATTTTGTTCCTGCCTATCCATTTAAGTGATCCAGGATACCCATGATGCGTTCCAGGTCCTTTGCTGAACCAAATGGGATAACGATTTTCCCTTTCCCTTTATTGTTGAGGAAAAAATCGACTTTCGTATGGAAAAACTGACTAAGATGATCTTTCAGCTCGCCATATTCTATCGGATATTTCTCTTTTTTCTCCGGAATACTGCCATGCTGGTTCTCTGTTATTTCTTCATCCGGTTCATCCAGTTTTCTGACCAGTTCTTCAACTTTCCTGACTGAAAGCTCTTCTGTCAGCACCTGATTGTAAATCGACAATTGGTCCTCCGTATTGGGAACATTGACAAGGGCACGTGCATGTCCCATTGTAATCAGCTTGTCGATGATCCCTTTCTGGATGACGGTAGGTAATTTGAGCAACCGCAGGTAATTTGCAATTGTTGATCTTTTCTTCCCTACCCGGTCGCTGAGCGTTTCCTGGGTTAACTGGCATTCCTCGATCAGGCGCTGGTATGAAAGAGCCACTTCGATCGCGTCTAAATCTTCGCGCTGAATATTTTCAATCAGGGCCATTTCGAGCATCCCATTATCCTCAGCTTCCCGAACATAAGCCGGGACAGTTTTTAAGCCGGCTATTTTAGAAGCTCTGAAACGGCGTTCTCCCGCAATGATCTGATATTTATCATCATCAATCTTTCTTAATGTGATGGGTTGTATAATGCCAATTTCCTTAATGGAAGCGGCAAGTTCATTTAAAGCAGTTACGTCGAACTTGGTACGTGGTTGAAAGGGATTGGCCTCAATATTCTCAACAGGGATATCATTAATAGACGATACATGCTCCTTGCGGTTGTCTGCATCATCGATCAGTGCTCCCAAACCTCTGCCTAATGCATTCCTTTTAGCCATAATCTATAAAATCGTTATTCAATTATTTTTTCAGAATTTTTAATTCTGGTCAGGTCGTTTTTCTGCAAAATTTCCCGGGCCAGATCCATGTAACTCGATGCCCCTTTTGAACTGGCATCATAAAGTACAGCCGGCAATCCGTAACTGGGAGCCTCGCTTAGTTTGATGTTGCGTGAGATCAGTGTTTCAAATACCATCTCCCCGAAGTGTGTTCTGACCTCTTCGAGAACCTGATTGGATAGATTGAGTCTTGAATCGTACATCGTCAATAAGAAACCTTCAATCTCCAGATCCGGATTTAAGCGCGTCTGTATAATCTTGATTGTATTCAGCAACTTACCGAGTCCTTCCAGCGCAAAATATTCGCACTGGACAGGAATGATGATCGAATCGGCTGCTGTCAGCGCATTAACGGTGATCAGTCCCAGGGAAGGGGAGCAATCGATCAGGATAAAATCATAATCCTCCCGGATCTTCTCAATAACAACCGATAAAACCTTTTCCCGGTTGGGAAGATTGAGCATTTCAATCTCAGCACCGACAAGATCAATATGTGAGGGTATTAAGTCCAGTCCCGCGATTTCAGATTTTAAGATAATCTTTCGCGGATCGAGATCATCAACAATGCACTCATAAATGCTGGTTTTGACATTCCGTACGTCAAAACCAATTCCGGAAGTCGCATTGGCTTGCGGGTCAGCATCAATGATCAACACTTTTTTTTCCAACACAGCCATACTGGCAGCCAGGTTAATGGCTGTAGTAGTCTTTCCTACGCCTCCTTTTTGATTAGCAAGTGCAATAACTTTTCCCATGTTGTTAATCCCGATTTTTGCTATGATTCAAAGTTAATATTTTATGCAGAAATGATCTTGTTTTTGAAAAATTAAATTGGAACCCAGTGGAATAAATTGACCTCGTTGAAATAAATTTTTTGCAAGTTCTGATCAATTAGTCTTACCCCCTGGTCCCGGTTTTTCGATGTGCAAAAGTAGTAAAATTTAATAGGGAACAACTCAGGACAAAAGTTAAAAAGTATAAAACAGTAGTTAGTCGTGAGTCGCAAGTCATGCCTCGTGTGACAGAAAGATCAGAGATTAGTCTTTGATCATTACAGAAAAATCTTGTCTGTGTTCTGGTCTCGCCACTCGTTACTACGGACTTTTACATCGGATCAACATCCAGGTAGGCAACGATTCCGCTGTGATTGGGGAGCGATTTGATTTGTAAAGTGGCATCCATGATCTGTTGTTTGTGACCGGGCAGCTTGTTATTCCGTTCCAGTTTGATCCAGATCTCTTTTTGATACCAGTTCTGGATGCGGCTGATCACCGGGTATTCCGGGCCCAGGACATTTTCTTTAAAGCATGTTCGCATGGCCGATGCCAGCAGGTTAGCCGCATGATCCAGCCTTTCACGGTCTTTGTGTTTGAGAACAACACGGATTAACCGGTAAGAAGGCGGATACCTGAAAAGTTTTCGCTCCTTCATCTGACTGTTGTATAGCTGAAGGAAATTATTCCGGACAACGTCGGTCAATACCTGGTGTTTGGGTTGTGTTGTCTGAATAACCACTTTCCCCTGTCTGTTTTTTCGTCCCGCGCGTCCGCTTACCTGAGCTATCAGTTGGAATGAACGCTCAAATGAACGGAAATCAGGGTAATTCAGCAACTGATCTGCATCCAGGATTCCCACCACACTTACATGATCAAAATCCAATCCCTTTGTTACCATTTGCGTGCCGATCAGCATGTCGATCTGTCTGTTTTCAAATTGATAGAGCAGCCTTTCAAATCCTTTTTTCGCCCGGGTTGTGTCCAAATCCATCCGGGCTATTTTGGCATCCGGGAAAAGCAGCCCCAGTTCTTCTTCAATTTTTTCTGTCCCGAACCCCTTTGTGCGAATGGCATCGGAGCCACATTCGCCGCAAAGTGCGGGGAGCGACCGTGTATGCCCGCAGTAGTGACAGATCAGCGCAGATGTGTGTTTATGATAGGTGAGACTGACATCGCAGTGTTTGCATTTTGGGATCCATCCGCATGACGTGCATTGGATGTAAGGAGCAAATCCGCGCCGGTTCTGAAATAAAATGACCTGTTCGCTCTCTCCCAGCGCACGATTGATTTCATCATACAATTCGGGGGTGAGCATGGATCTCATCTTTTTTCGGCGGGTGGCTTCCCGGACGTCGGCAATGACCATTTCAGGCAATTGAATGTTCTGATAGCGTTCATTCAATTCGACCAGCGAATATTTGCCGGTTTGTACATTGAAATAGCTTTCAAAGGAAGGAGTGGCTGTTCCGAGCACCACCCGGGCATGATGGATCTGGCCCAGCACCACTGCGACATCGCGGGCATTGTACCGTGGCGCCGGATCAAACTGTTTATAGCTGTTTTCATGCTCTTCGTCAACAATGATCAGTCCCAGTTTCCGGAACGGCAAAAAAGCGGCAGAGCGGGCTCCCAGCACAATTTGATAGGACTTTTCGGATTCCCTCAAAATGTTGAACCACGTTTCGACTCTCTCCGCATCGTTGAATTTGGAATGATAAATCCCTGCCCGATCCCCGAAAACCCGTTTTAGCCGGTTAATTAACTGAGCAGTGAGCCCGATCTCCGGCACTAGATATAATACCTGCTTCCCAAGAGCAAGCTGTTCTTCGATCAGTTTGATGTAAATTTCGGTCTTTCCGCTCGATGTTACACCATGCAACAGAACCGGTCTGGACCGGTCTGCCTCCTTGATTTGCTCAAAGGCAATTTGTTGCATTTCATTCAGTTCAAAGATCATTTTCTTCTGGTCGTGCGAAAAATCCAGCCGGCCGGTTTCAACCTCTTCAATACGCAGGAAGTGCTTATCGGTCAGGCTTCTCAGGGTGCCTTCCGCCGCGTTGCTTTTTTGAAGAAGCTGTTTTTTTTCAATGCCGGTTTTTTTATCCGGATTATAAATGGTTTCTGCAAGAAAGAACTCGAAAAGCGCCAGTTGCTTTTTTGCTTTTCGGAGGCTTTCCAGCGCGCTCTCAATTTGGTTTTCGGTTAAAGTACCGGCATGGAGAAATACAAAAGGCGCTGTTTTAGGCCGGTAGCTTTCCTCCACCTTTTCCTCGACCAAAATGGCATTTTTTTCAAGCAGGATCTTCAGCGTTGCGAAAGCCGGCCTTTTGCCTATCAACCGGCTGACTTGCTGAATATTGATTTGACCGTGTCCCTGCAAAGCCTGAATCAGATTTTCTTCGTCCGGTGAAAGATCAACAGGGATATCAAAATTCGGGTTAAAGCTTACTTTTGTCTGACTTTCCAGCTTTAACGCCGAAGGCAGGGCCGCCTTATAGACTTCGCCCCATGTACAACAATAATAACCGACAACCCATTCCCAAAGAATGATCTGTGCAGGATGGACAACAGGTTCCTGGTCCAGGATCGCATCAATGTCTTTCAGATCAAATGAGCCTGCCGGTAAAACATCGTGCAGCCGGTAAACCAGTGCTGAAAAATATTTCCGGGCGCCAAACTGAACAATCACCCGTATCCCGGTCTTTATAGCGGCCTGGAATGCAGGCGGCACCCGGTATGTGAACCTGTCACGTAACGGAAGGGGTAATATGACATCGGCGTAAAGTTCGTTTTGCATACTTCTGCAAACTTCGGAAAAATTATTAAAACTGTCTCTGAAACAAAGCTGCCTGTTAATAAATTATTCCCTATACCGGGAACGATCATCGTTTTTTACAGAAAGTATCTATTCCGTTTATTACTATCTTCGTCCATCCAAATTTTATAAATTGACCGGACCAGAGATACATACGGAAAAAAAGCTTATCGAAGCCTTAAGAAAAAGCGATGCCGCCGCTTTTGACCGGATTTTTAAAATCTATGGCAGGAGGCTTTATTATTTCGCCCTGGGCTATTTAAAGTCAAAACCGGAGGCGGAGGAGGTTGTGCAGGAAGTTTTTTATAAAATCTGGAAAAACAGGGAGTCACTGAATCCTGAGCTTTCATTCAAAGCCTATATCTTTAAAATCGCCTATAATCATATTCAGGAATTGTTCCTGAAACTGGCTCAGGAAAGAAAGTACCTGAGTGAACTGGTCAATACTTCCATTGATTTTACCACAGAGATGGACGAGCAGATCAATTATCAGTCACTGCTGGAACTGGTCGATCGGCTGATTTTGCAATTGCCGGCCCGTCAGCGTGAGATTCTGATCATGCGGAAGAAGGACGGCAAGTCAGTCAGGGAAATAGCTGCACTCTTAAACATCGCTCCCAAAACGGTCGAAAATCATATTACTGAAGCCATAAAAAAAATTAAAGCCGGGCTGGCCGGCGAACAACTTGGCGGCTTGTTATTCTTCTTTCTCTTTATAACAAGCTGACCGGATTCTAATCTCATTGCTGTTTTCACGCGGGTAGCTTGCCCTAATTATTTTCAGTCGTGCTTTGTTTTTTTTCATTGCCACTGGGGGAAACGGTCTTCTCATCCATATTACTTATGAACATCGAAAATAAATGAACGGAACGACAGACATATTAAAACGGTTTTTCTCGGGAAAGTACTCAGCAAAAGACTATCGGCAGGTACACGCGGGTTTTTCGGACGGGGACCAGGTGAAAGACCTGATGGAGCAGCATTGGATGGAATACGAGCCGGAAAAAAGTACGGGTGAACAGGATGATATCGATTGCCTGCTGGACCGGGTCCAGCACCGCATTTACCTGGAAGAAAACCGGAAAACCGTTCGCCTTAACCCGATGCAGCTCCTTCAGCGAATCGCAGCAATCATGTTTTTGCCGGTGCTGTTGTCGTTTATGATTTATGCCTACCTGAACAAAACCGGCTCAGATCATTATGCCTATGCCGAGATACTGAGTCCGGCGGGCGGAAGGACTCATTTTGTGTTGCCGGATGGTTCGAGCGGATTTTTAAACAACGGATCCGTATTAAAATACCCGGTCAATTTTGTGAACGACCGGAAGGTTATCCTGACAGGAGAGGCCTGTTTTGATATCAGGCATACCGGGAAACCTTTCCATGTGCAGACACAAAAACTGGATGTGGCGGTTATGGGAACGGTTTTTAATGTATCGGCCTACGCCGGAGACCAGACAGAAGAGGTTATCCTCAGGAGCGGCAAAGTGCAGGTCTCGACTGCCGACGGCAAAGAGTTGGCTGTGATGGACCCCGGGCAGTTGTTAACCTTCGGGAAATCCACGCAGCAGTTTCAGCTTAGAAATGTGGATGCTGACCAATTTACAGCATGGACGGAAGGGACCCTAATTTTCAGGAATGAGCATCTGGACAAGGTGATCAAACGTCTTGGCCGGTGGTATAATGTCGATTTTGAACTTACCGATCCGGAATTGATCGGTTATACCTTTCACGCGACTTTCATGGACGAGCACCTGGATGAAGTGCTGAAGCTTCTCTCATTGACAACGCCGATCATCTACGAGGAAGAAGTCCGTAAAATGCCTGAAAACGGAGAAATCCAGGAACGGAGAAAAATAAAACTTAAACTTGATAAAAATAAAATGATGATGTACCAATAAGCAAAAAAGGCAGAAAAGTGTGTCCGCACTTTCCTGCCTTCTAATAAAAAATTTACCTATTAAATGTTTAACCACTTAATGATTCAAATTTATGAAAAAAAAACGAATCAGGGTGTCGGAGTTTTTCCGGACACTGATCAAACTATGGAAAATTATGCGCTTGAGTCTATGTTTTATGTTCTTTTTTATGGTCCAGACATGGGCTGTTGAATCCTTCTCTCAGGAGGTACGCCTCACCATGAGCCTGAAAAATGTAAAGGTGATGGATGTTTTGAACAAGATTGAAAACGAGTCTGATTATTTTTTCCTGTTCAATCAAAAACTGGTCAATGTGGATCGGGTTGTGAATCTGGAGGTCAAACAAGAAAAGGTTGAAGCCATTCTTTCTCAATTGTTTGAAGGGACCAATGTAGACTATATTCTGAAAGACCGGCAGATTGTTCTCACCACCGCCGGCAGCAGCGGTAACGCCGTGGTGCAGCAAAAAGCAATTTCCGGAAAGGTAACCGGCGAAAATGGTGAGCCCCTGCCCGGGGTGACGGTGGTCGTGAAAGAAACATTGCAGGGAACGATCACAGATAGAGATGGCAAATTTACGCTGCGTGGGATCAGCGCTGACCAAATCCTGATATTCTCCTTCGTAGGGATGGAAAGCAGAGAGGTTCCTGTTGGCAGTCAGTCTTTTTTTAGTATTGTTTTGAAGGAAAGTACCATTGGTCTGGAAGAAGTGGTCGCTATTGGATATGGTACTATGAAAAAGAGCGACCTGACCGGTTCTGTCTCTTCCCTGGGAGGCGACAAACTTCGAATGAAGAGTACACCGCAGCTTTCCAGCCAAATGCAAGGACAAATGGCCGGCGTACAGATCACACGTTCCAGCGGTGACCCATCAGCCGGCGCAACCATCCGTGTACACGGTGTTACGACCATGTCAACCAACGACCCATTGGTGATCGTGGATGGCATACCGGGTACCCTTACAGACATTGCTCCTGAAGATGTAAAAGACATCCAGGTACTGAAGGATGCAGCATCTGCCGCCATCTACGGTTCACGTGCGGCTGCCGGTGTTATCCTGATCACGACAAAACGTGCTCAAAATAACGAATTCCATCTTTCATATAATGGGGAATACGGCATTGATGCACCAACAGCCAAGCCAAAATTCGCCAATGCAGTACAATGGATGGGTGGCCTTAACGAATTGGCTTTCAACGATGGGGCTTCTTCTCCTTACTCGCTTTACTCGGAAGATTTAATCAACAATTATGCACAACTACGGGCTGATGATCCGGACCGCTATGCAGACACCGACTTCATGGACTTGGGCCTAAAGAGCAGTACAAAACACCAACGTCATTCATTCTCTCTTAGCGGAGGAACCGATAATCTGAAAACGAATTTCAGTTTTAACTACTATGATTCGGAAGCTCTTATAGATACAAAAAACTATGAGCGTTTTAACATCCGTACCAACAATGACTATACGATCAACAACTGGATCCATGCAAATGTAGACTTGAACCTGCTTTATTCTTACGCGAATGAACCACATCTCACCATCGGTGAGCTGATGGAACGTGCACCAATCTATAACGCCTATTGGTCTGATGGACGTTTTGCCGATGGCAAAGATGGTGACAACCCCATTGCGCAACGTGATCTGAGTGGATCACACAAAAAGCAAAACTATCGGGTTGGTGGAAAACTACAACTAGATCTCACTCCTTTAAAAGGATTGACTTTAACAGCCATCGTCGCTCCTCAATACTCCTTCTATAAGGGGAAAGATCATAATAAAAGATATGAAGTCTACCGAATCACTGGTGACGCTATCCCTGGAGTCGGTTATTCCTCAACCAGCCTCAGCGAAACCCGCAACGACAATCATAGTTTGACAAAGCAGTTTTATGCAAACTATAAACTGCAACTGAAACGCCACTCTATCGGACTGATGACCGGTTATGAAGATTATTCTTATAAATGGGAAGAAGAAGGGGCTTCACGCACCAATTATAGTTTGGTAAACTTTCCCTACCTGGACTTAGGTCCTGGAGATTATCAATACAACAGCGGACAAGCCGGACATAATGCTTATCGTTCATTCTTTGGTCGTATCATGTATTCTTGGGCAAACCGCTATCTGTTGCAAGCTAATATCCGTTCTGATGGCTCTTCCCGTTTTGCCGATGGTCATCGTTGGGGCACATTTCCTTCAGTCAGTGCCGGTTGGGTCATCTCTGAAGAGCCTTGGTTCAATAAGCGTGTTGTCGACTTTCTGAAGCTACGCGGATCTATCGGACAGTTGGGTAACGAGCGTATTGGTTCGGAATTCCCATACCAGGCCGCGTTGACTTTCGGTACAGGTTTTATTCCCAATGCTTCTACCGGTGTTTCTGACATTGTGCAGACGGCATATCAGACAGACTATGCATTCAACGACCTGACTTGGGAAACAACAACGACCTATGGTATTGGTGCAGACATCACCTTGTTAAAAAACAATCTACGTGCTTCGGTAGATTACTATTACAAAAAGACAACGGATATGTTAATGGAGGTAGGGTTCCCTTCTTACTTCGGCTACAACGCACCACAAAACAATGCTGCCGACATGCATACGAAAGGTTGGGACTTTGAACTCTCCTGGAACGACCAGATCAAAGACTTCCATTACGGCGTAAGTTTCAACTTATCTGATTATCATTCGAGAATGGGATATATGGCAGACAGACAAAAGATTGATAGCAACAGAATCACCGAAAAAGGTTCATACTACAATGAATGGTATGGTTACAAAAGTTTGGGGATCATTCTGAACGATGCCGCCATGTTCGACGAGAATGGCGATCCGATTGCTGTCTTGACCAATAACGACAAGGCCGGCAATATCCGCTATCAAGATATTGATGACGATGGTAAAATCACCGCTTCCAACGATCGTGTACGTTTGGGCAACTCTTTGCCGGAAATGCAATATGGCGGGTCTCTTTGGGCTGAATGGAAAGGTATCGATTTCAACTTATCATTCCAAGGTATCGGCCACCAGCTTGCTTATTGGTCATGGCCAGGCACACCGTTCGCTTATCAAGCCTATGCCAGCCCGTTGAATCTGATCGAAAGCCGTTGGAGTCCAGCGGCTACGGATGCGGAAAATGCGAAGGCAAAATATCCGAAGTTGACAACCAACAGTGCCAATATTTACGCCAACAGCGACTTCTACCTTTTCAACGGAGCTTATGTGCGTATCAAAAATATCACATTGGGCTATACCCTTCCGTCCGAAATCACAAAGAAAATATCTGTCAATAAGTTGAGAGTTTATTTCAGTGCTAACGACCTGCCCGCTTTCTCAAAATATCCCGAAGGATACGATCCGGAATGGGATCGTAGCGGCGACCTCCTCTTGTCTTCTTATATTTTTGGTTTGAATGTTTCATTTTAATTAGAGAATCCAGTTATGAATAAAATAAGCAAATATTTACTCGGCGGAATAGTGACATTTGGTATGACTGCTTGTGCCGACCTTGATCTGAACCCATTATCGGAAGGATCGAGTGAGAATTGGTATCATGATGAAACCGAAATAGAAATGTCTCTCAACGATTTGTGGAGACCGGATTTTTTCCCAATTGATGCAATCATCTGGGATGACGATTTATTACACCGTAATGGTTCTAACGAAATCACGTTAGGAACGGTAACCTCTCAATGGGAAACTGCTTCAACCCGTTGGACCTCATTATATAAATCCATCGTCCGTGCAAAAAAAGTGATCGATGCGTTGGATAACGGGGTAGCAGCAGGAATAAGCGAAAGTAAAGTTAATCAATACAAGGGAGAAGCCTATTTTATGATAGGATTCGCTTATTGCGAATTGACGGCCTATTATGGAGATTGTGTATTAAATAAAGGCATGACCTTAGACGAAGCCTATGTGGCAACCCGTTCACCCAAAAGTGAAGTGTTGGCCTATGCCTATGAGTGTTTAGATAAGGCGGCCGAATATTTGCCTGACTCCTACAACGCACAACAACGGCCGACCAAAGGGGCTGCCCTTGGCTTTGAAGCCCGTTTCGCGCTCTTCCACGGAGATTGGCAAACGGCAGTGGATGCCGCCGATCAGTGTATGAAGTTGGGCGTTTACCAATTGCACGACAACTATCTCGAAATGTTCAAAGCAAACAGTTCTCCCGAATTCATGTTCTATTTCAAAGGTGATTTGACGCTAAAGAAAGGATATGGTTTCATGTCGAATGTTAAGGATGTTATCATTCGTAAACTCGGTGGCTACTGCAATCAAACCCCATCGTTGGAGTTGCTTTGCTCTTACACCTGTACGGACGGTTTGCCTGTCGACCAATCTCCACTTTACAATCCGAAGGATCCTTTTGCCAATCGCGATCCGCGTATGGCGATGACAATCCAGCCATACAAGACGAAGTATTCGCCTGACTATGCCGAATATGAAGCATCCAAGAAGGATGGTTCATTCCCCCAAAAATATCCCGATTACATCACGTTGGGTTATGAATACAACCCCAGTCCTTATGCCAATAAAGTATATGAAGTGGCTACTGGCAACATGGTGGTTAACACTGATGCGAAAGCTTCGAACCAACACTCGGCGTACAACGGAATGATCATTCGTAAATTCGTGAAAGATGATTGGAAAGATGCAATCAATTACGATAACGTGGCAGACAATTGCTACCCTTACCTGCGTTATGCCGAAGTCCTGATGACCTATATTGAAGCGAAGAATGAGATGGAACAATGTACGCAAGAAGATTTGGACAAAACCATCAACCTGTTGCGTGAACGTGCTTACCGGGGGACAGGTATCGCTTACCCACGTGTAGAAGTAGCTTCGCAAGCTGATTTACGTAAGATCATCCGCATGGACCGCCGTTCGGAATTTGCATTCGAAGGGGTGCGCTATCGTGACCTGTTGCGTTGGCGTGTCGCTGAAAAATCGCATAACAAATCGATGTACTACCTGTCCCGTGCCTGGTCCAATTCCGCCAACTGGAATGGTTTGACCGGCAGTGAATCAAACATTGAGCTGTCTCAGGATTTCAAGACCTTACTGAAGAACTGGGACGAAGGTAACTATCCCATCGGTGGCGTACCGACAATCGACGAAAACGGCCTGCCTGACCTTTCCCCGATGGAAACAGCCGGATATATCACCACGTTCTATATAATGTCGTTCGATGCAAAGAAAAACTATCTGTGGCCCATCCCTGCCGACGATATTTTGGTCAATAGCAATTTAACGCAGAATGAAGGTTATTAATATTTTCTGATACTTACCCCAGTTGTAGAATCTGTTTATCCGAAGGATTTTCAGAGTACAACTGGGGTGTTTTTTTTGTTTATCTTGTCCCATTATAAAGAACTCTTTTAAAAGCCTATGATTACACGATGTGATTTCCTAAAAGTAACGGCAGCGGGAAGCGCGTTGACCTCATTCGGCAGCGTTGCGGTGTCGGAGAAGAGGTACTCTGCCGGTATGCCGACGGCCTGCAAGGCCATTACGCGTGTTATGCAAAAGAAATATAAAAAAAAAGTAAATAATACATTAAAATGAAATCAATACTAAAAGGGAAAATATGTTTATAAAAAAAATTATTCGAGCCTTAAGTCTGAGTGTTATCTTTTTGATATTGAGTCATTCAGGAATATTTGCACAAAATAAAAAATATGATGTTGTCATTTACGGCGGAACCTCAGCCGGTATTGCTGCAGCCATTGAAGCAAGCCGGACGGGAAAAACGGTCGTAGTCATTGAACCGTCAGGACGCATCGGCGGGCTTACGACGGGCGGACTGGGACAGACCGACATCGGCAAAAAAGAGGCGATTGGCGGGATAGCCCGTGAGTTTTATCAAAATATCCGGCTTTACTACAACAAGCCGGAAAACTGGAAATGGCAGAAAGCTTCCGATTATAAAGACAGCGGACAAACCCGCACGGAAGAACATGAACCGACGATGTGGACCTTTGAACCCTCAGCCGCGCTGGCCGTGTTCCACGAGATGCTTGGAAATGAAAAAGTAGAACTGGTTTATCACCAGCGGCTGGACCGGAACAAAGGTGTGAGCATGAAGAAAGGGAAGATCATCACGGCAATCCGGATGGAAAGCGGCGAATCATATGAAGGAAAAATATTTATTGATGCCACTTATGAGGGCGACCTGATGGCCGCTGCCAGTGTTTCTTACACCGTTGGCCGTGAAGCAAACAGTGAATACGGCGAAAACCTGAACGGGATCCAGTTTAGCCTGGAGGCCAGGACGATCACGGGAAACCACTCGCGTAATTCAATCAACCATAACTTTGTTGATGGGGTTGATCCTTATGTGAAGAAGGGCGACCCGTCAAGCGGACTGCTTCCGTTTATTTCATCCATCGGACCGGGTGAAGCCGGTACAGCCGACAAGGGCATTCAGGCTTACTGCTTCCGGATGTGCCTGACCGATCATCCGGACAACCGTATCCCCTTTGCAAAACCTGCAGGCTACCGCGAACTGGATTACGAGTTACTGCTGCGGAATTATGAAGCAGGAGAGAAGGCGGCGCCCTGGATCAATTCCACGATGCCAAACCGCAAAACCGACACCAACAACCGGCTGGGATTTTCGACCGATTACATCGGACAAAACTATGCTTACCCGGAGGCGAGCTATGCCGAACGGGAAAAAATAATTGAAGCTCACCGGAAATATCAGCAGGGTTTGATGTGGACACTGGCTTATCATCCCCGCATGCCTGAACAGGTCCGGAATGAAGTTTCCCGCTGGGGGATGTGCAAAGACGAGTTTGAGGAGGGCAACGGCTGGCAGGAGCAACTCTATGTGCGGGAGGCCCGGAGGATGATCAGCAGCTATGTTATGACCCAGAAAAACTGCGAGCGGATTGAAACGGTAAACGATCCGGTAGGCATGGCGGCGTATGGTATGGATTCCCATCACGTAAAGCGGTATGTGAACACGGAGGGATTTGTGAAAAATGAGGGAAATGTAGAGGCTCATGTGAAATATCCCTTTCCGGTCAGTTACCGTTCCATTGTTCCTGAAAAGAAAGAGTGCAGCAACCTGCTCGTGCCGGTTTGCCTGAGCGCCACCCACATTGCCTTTGGATCGATCCGCATGGAGCCGGTTTTCATGGTACTGGGACAATCTGCGGCAGCCGCCGCCTGTCAGGCGATCGATGAGAAGAAAGCCTTGCAGGACATCAGTTATGAGCAGCTTAGGGAAAAGCTGCTGGACGAAAAACAGGTGCTGGAAGTAAAGGTTGCTCAATCGGAATGACCAACGGCATTCCGGAAAGAGAACCCTGATCCGGCAGAAAATTGGATAACCAGGCAGGTATAAACTGCCCAATAAATAAACCAGACTATGATTTTGAAAAAGCGAATTCGTTCCGTGTCCTGTTGTTTAAGTTTTCTTGTTTTCTCAGGACTTTTTTCCTGCAATCAGGATCCCAACACACAAAAAGCAGACGTAATCATTTACGGAGGTACCTCCGCTGCAGTTACGGCGGCCGTTGAAACCGTCCGTTCCGGGAAAACCGTCATTATCGTTTCGCCCGATAGCCATCTGGGCGGACTTTCGGCCGGGGGCCTTGGTTTTACCGATACAGGTAATAAGGAAACAATTGGCGGCCTTTCACGTGAGTTTTACCACCGGGTGTGGCAGCATTACAATGATTCGGCCGCCTGGAAATGGCAAAAGCATTCGGAGTACGGGAACAAGGGACAGGGAACTCCGGCCATTGACGGGGAAAACCGGACCATGTGGATTTTTGAACCCCATGTGGCTGAGCAGGTTTTTGAAGATTTTATCGCTGAAAATAAGATTACCGTCTATCGTGATGAATGGCTTGACCGGGAATCGGGCGTAAAAACGGAAGAAGGAAAGATCATTTCTTTTACTACCCTGTCAGGAAAGACGTTTAAGGGCAAGGTGTTTATTGACGCTACCTACGAAGGAGACCTGATGGCTGCTGCAGGCGTGAGTTACCACGTGGGACGGGAAGCCTGCACTGTGTATGATGAGCAGTGGAACGGTGTCCAGGCGGGCGTGTTTCATCATGATCATTACTTTAAGAACAACATTGACCCCTGGGTGGTACCGGGCGATTCGACAAGTGGCCTCCTTCCGAATATTTCTGCGGAGAAACCCGGCGAAAACTGCGGCGGTGACCATAAAATACAAGCCTACTGTTTCCGTTTATGCATGAGCAACCATCCCGAAAACAGGGTGCCTTTCCCAAAACCCGAAAATTATGATCCGGCGCAATACGAATTGCTTGCCCGGGTATTCGAAGCCGGATGGAAAGACTGGTTCCACAAATTCGATCTGATCCCGAACCGGAAAACCGATACAAACAACCACGGACCGTTTAGCAGTGACTACATCGGGATGAACTATGATTATCCGGAGGCATCCTACGAGCGTCGCCGGGAAATTATCCGGGATCATGAAAACTATCAGAAAGGCTTGCTTTATTTTGTTTCGACAGACGAGCGGATTCCCTCGGAGATCAGGGAAGAGATGAAAAACTGGGGGCTGGCAAAAGATGAGTTCACCGGAAGCGGCAACTGGCCGCATCAGATTTATGTGCGCGAAGCCCGGCGGATGCTTGGCGTGTATGTGACTACCGAAAACGATGTGCTGGGAAAACGGGAAGTTCCCAATCCGGTAGGAATGGGTTCCTATACCATGGACTCGCATAATGTGCAGCGCTATGTAACGAACGAAGGATTTATTCAAAATGAAGGAGATTTGGGTGTGCATCCGCATCATCCCTACCAGATCGCATATGGATCGCTGGTTCCAAAGACGGAAGAATGCACCAACCTGCTGGTCCCGGTTTGTGTTTCGTCGAGCCACATCGCTTATGGATCCATCCGCATGGAACCCGTGTTCATGATCCTGGGACAGTCGGCTGCGGCGGCTGCGGTGCTTGCGATTGACGGCAATCAAACGGTGCAGGAAGTTCCCTATGATGAACTGGAAAAAATAATGAAAGAACGGGGGCAGATTTTAAGATTGGAATAATTATCTTTGGATTTCTGAAAAAAATACGTTTACATGTTTACACTCATTATTAGCCTGACAGCCTTGTTGCTCGGATATCTTTATTATTCCCGTTTTATTGAACGTTATGCAGATGTGGATGGCAGCCGGATAACACCTGCCTATTCGATGCAGGACGGAGTAGATTATATCCCGATGCCCTGGTGGCGGATTTTCCTGATTCAGTTTCTGAATATTGCCGGATTGGGACCAATTTTCGGCGCACTGGCCGGGGCGATGTGGGGACCGGTAGCGTATCTGTGGATTGTGCTGGGGGCGATCTTTGCCGGCGCCACGCATGACTATTTTTCAGGGATCCTTTCCATTAATCATAAAGGCTTAAGTGTTACTGAAATTATAGGGATCTATCTTGGGCCTGTGGCCAAACAGATCATGCGTGGTTTTACCGTGATCCTGATGGTGCTTGTCGGAGCGGTTTTCATTACCGGACCAGCCAATATCATTTCGAATATGACCAGTGGTTTTGGAGGACCCATGTTTTGGGTCTCGATCGTCTTTGTATACTATATTGTGGCTACTTTGCTGCCGATTGACAAAATTATCGGGAAAATATACCCGGTATTTGGCTTCACATTATTATTCATGGCTGTGGGACTGATCGTTTCTCTTTTTGCCGGTGGCTATACGATTCCGGAATTAACGCTGTCTTCCTTTAAAAATTTCCATAACCAGCCCGAAAAATTTCCCATTTTCCCGATGCTGTTCATTACGATCGCCTGCGGGGCCATATCCGGCTTCCATTCCACCCAATCGCCGTTGATGGCGCGGTGCATCACCAATGAGAAATTAAGCCGGCGGGTATTTTACGGAGCCATGATCACGGAGGCCGTTGTGGCTATTATCTGGGCATCGGTCGGGATGACCGTTTACGGAGGGGTCAGGGAATTAAATGAGACAATGGTTCAGCAAAACGGAAATGCGGCAGTGATGGTCAGTGATATCTGCCATAAACTTCTCGGGGGATTTGGCGGCATACTTGCGATATTAGGGGTGGTTGCCGCTCCGGTTACCACCGGAGATACCGCGTTCCGCGGAGCGCGGTTAATTGTTGCTGACTTTTTGAACTTCAAACAAGGGCCCATAAAAAACCGCCTGATCATCAGCATTCCGTTGTTTGCCGTTGGTTTTATGCTGACCCAGATCAATTTTGCAATTATCTGGCGTTATTTTGCATGGGCCAACCAAACCCTTGGAATGGTTTTTCTGTGGACCATTTCTGTTTACCTGATCCAAAAGCAGAAGCCGGCATGGATCACGGTAATCCCCGCGATGTTCATGACTGCTGTCGTCTCAACCTATATTTTTGTAGCTCCCGAAGGCCTGGCTCTTGACGGAAGTATCGCTTATCCGCTTGGAGTACTTGTTACAATTGCCGTGACGATCTGGTTTTTTATTTACAAGTCGAGGCTTGGTAAAGGTACTTTGGATGACGTAAAAGTTGTACCCGTTGTAGAAGAAGCCCGCTTAAAAAGGCAAAAAGCGAAATAGATTAATTGTAGGGCAGGATAAAATAGAAAAGACTGCCTTCGCCGGGAATGGCATTACTGAAAACGCCAACCTGGCCTCCTAATTTCTCGATAATCCGTTTCACGATTGAGAGGCCAAGTCCATTTCCCTGTGCCTTTGCTGTTTCCAGCCGGATGCCGGTATTAAACAGCATGTGTTGGTCTTTGACCGGAATCCCTTTTCCATTATCTTTGATCCAGAATTTGACTTTATTTTCGCCATAAAGTTGTTCTGCTCCAAGTTCGATAACAGGAGGAATTCCTCCGTATTTAATGGCGTTTCCCAGATAATTCACCCATACTTCTTCAAGCCAGGCCGGATTTGCCTTGATCACGGGCCATTTATCGGGCTTGAGGACAACCGCTTTGCTCTGCCTGATCATTTCATGGAGCCGGCTTTCACATTCACAGATTACAGCACCCATATCCACGTCCTGACGGAAAATATGATCCTGCCTCACGGTTGCCAACACTAAAAGTTCCTTGATAATATGAAGTGTTTTATTTGCCGAAAGGTTCACGATTTCATTCAGATCAGGGACCGACTGAAGGTTCCCTTCCTCAATCTCGGTATTGATCAGATCGGACAGGGAAACAATTGATCCGATCGAATCGCGCAAATCATGAGCAACGGTATGTGCAAATGCATTCAGGTCGCCAATCAGCTTTTCTTTCTCTTCGATTTCTTTTTTCAGATGATCATTGGCTTCCATAATGGCTGCTTCATTTTTTTTTCTGCTGGTAATATCCCGGATGATAAACAAGGCGCCCCATGACCTGTTGTTTTGATCGTTTAGCGGATTACTGCGCAGCTCCAGGTATCGCTTCTCCTGACCGGAGTCAATTTCAATTTCCTTTTGCCAGGAAATATTGGATCGGAGAACATTTTCCAGTAATTCTTTTTGTTTGGGGAATACCCGGAGAACCTCATTTCCTGCCAGTTGATTCCTTGTTCTTCGTGTCAGTCTGAGAAATGCCTGATTAAAATCAATTATTTTAGATCGCTGGTCAACAACCAGTATGCCGTCTTCCCACGTTTCAATGAGTTTCTCCCGGGCCAAAGGTAACAGGTCGAAGGTATTGTGCCGGATATTAATGTAGGCAAGAATACTGCCTGAAACAAGAAAACAAACCGGCGTCCAGTCAAATCCGGTGATGGGGTTCACCTTGAAAACATACAGCACATTCCCGACAACCGGGATCAGGCATGCCAGGATGATCATCTGGATGGACAACGACTGCCTGCCATTTCTGCGAAGCAGCTTAATGATATTGATAAAACCCAGTCCCAGATAGGTGTAGGTATAAAGGAAAGTAAGCCAGAATAAGGGACCATACTGGTAGATGGTGGTGTTGTTTTGCTGGTTAATGACGGCTGACTTCCAGTGAAGATGGTGATAATCGTTCGTTAAAACCCCAATGATGGGCAGGAGTGAGAATGCAATCAGGATGATTTTCAGCTTTAAGGAAATTTTTTCTTCTCTCAAAAAACTCAGTGAAAAGAAATAGAAGTAGAGCGAGGTGAAAATAATTCCGAAGTAAGAAAGTTTGGACCAGAAAAGCCTTAAGTCAAGATCAACGGCAGAGTATTCAAGACAATAGAAAAAACACCATAAAGCATTTGCAACTTCCATTAATCCCAGATGCCAGATACCGGGAGATCTTTTAAAAAGGAACAGGTAAAAGCTGACAATCATGCAGCCCAGACCGCTGAGGGCCAGAAAGAAGCTCACAGGATTCAGGAAATAGGCTCCGGATACCGATACCATGTGTGAATTAGCTTAATTATTTCACTCGCAAAAATACAAAAATTTTAAGGAGCAAATGTTCATTCAGTAACAAAATGAGATTAATTTTTAACGGATGGCTGTTTCTTTTTGCCATAACCGGTTATACCTCAATCCCGAATAGGATACGGACCAGGTAACCCAGTCCAAATGAAATTAATCCGACTACCGTACTTAGGATCACCATTTCAGAAAAGCGCCTTTTGAAGGGCTGATCGTTTGCAACAGAAATGTAGTAACTGTAAACCAGAACAACCAGTATAGAGTCCACTACGGCTGCAAGGAGTGCAACAAAGGGAGACAGGAAGATCAAATAGGGGGCAACCAGGAAAACAACAGCAAAGAGGTAGGCAATCCCGGTAAAAATGGCTGACTTGAAAGCTTCTTCATGTTTCCCCTCCGATTTCGCTGAAAGATATTCGGATGATGACATGGACAAAGCGCCCGCGATTCCTGCAATAATTCCTGCCAAAGCCACCAGTTTGGTATTCTGAAGAGCAAAAGTTAATCCTGCAAGCGTCCCCAGTATTTCAACCAGGGCATCGTTTAATCCAAGAACGATGGAGCCGATGTATTTCAACTTGTCCTCTTTCAGCAGGCCGATAAGCTGATTCTCGTGATCATTTTCTTCCTTTCCGATCTCATTCGCTTCAGGAATTTCCCGTCCGATTTCAGAATAATTGATTTGGGCATTTTCCTCGCCCTTTTCCATTAATTTTACGCCAAAGGTTAGCCCGAATATCCTTGAAATCCAATAAAATTTACGAATACTCCACTGGTCAGGGTTGACATCTCTCCCGGTGTAGTTTCGCCAGATGTGATAGTGTCTCATCTCGTCATTGGCTATTTTCTCAAGAACCGCCGAATTATCAGCATCCTTTGTGTTCTTTGCCAGCCGCAAGTAGATATGATGCTCTGTAATTTCGTTGCGCTGGGCAATAATAAGTTGCTTTCTTGTCTCGGGTGATAATGTTGTTGGTATCATATGATCAGAGCTTTAGCCATTCGAAAAGTTGATAGTGATCGGCGGTCATTCCCAGTTTTTCATAAACCTGCCCCGCAGCGGTGTTGGTTTTGTCTGCATAGAGCCGTATTCCTTTCAGTTGATGGTCACGTTCCACGATGGCTTTGATATGCGTATATAATGCGCGGTAGGTTCCTTTTCGACGGAATTCGGGCAGGACATAAACAGACTGAATCCACAAGACTGTTCCGTTTCTCCAGTCACTCCATTCAAAAGTGGTTAACAGGGAGGCAATTACCTGTCCGTTTTCTTCTGCGATAAAATAATTTCCCCTGGCGGAGTCCAGAAATACGGCCATAACCCCCTGTGTCACCGTTTCCCGATCAAGGATCAGGTTTTCAGTTTCCAGAGCCATGGCAACCTGAAATTTTACCAGTTGTGGTGCCTCTTCGGGTATGGCCTCTCTAACAATCATTCATTATCGGCTTTTGTTGTTAACGTTGCAAAAATAACTTTAAAAAACCGATAAACAAGGATTGGAATGGCCTACTAAATGAAAAGTACTTTAAATTACCGGGCAGGACTCATCTTTTTTAAAATATGCTGCAGGCTCACTTTGTCATCGGTAAGCATAATAAGCTGAATTTGATTTTTATCAAGGCTTACTTTTGCCGTTGGCCCTACTTCTCCCGTAATAATCTTTGTTATTCCTTCCTTTTTTAACAGCTCCACAACTTTACCTGAGTCACTCTTTTCAATTGTACGGTAAGGATTGGCAATAAAATGCGTTGCATTACCATCAGTAATCAGAAAATAAGGACTCTTTCCAAACCTCAGGTCCATACTTGCTGTCAATTTTCTGTCAGTTGCGCTTATTGCAATCATGCTTTCATGTTTTTAATCGGTTATTTTTTTTGAACGTTGTTGTATTTCTATTGATTTTCAATATATTAATTAACAGTTAATTTGATACTTTGTTTGCTGGAATCAACGAGTATATGTTTCCTGATTTCACCAGGCTGGAAGTATAACGTCCTGTTTTATCTTTTATTATTTGTTTGCTCCATTAATGTCTCCCGATGCTCCACGACGCCGCGGTTTAAGGGATTAAGAAGAGTAAATGTGCATCTTAAAAGATCATTTTATACATATTTTTGATATTTTAAAATTAAAATGAATTTCAAAGATATAAATAATGGTTCAATCTGCAAAACATAAGATAAAATGCGGTAACGGGCGACTGAACTGAAGTTCCGTCCGGTATATCCTTTTCAGTTTTAACCAAAGATTATTATTTGTTATCTGTCATTCATAAATTCCTGATCCGGTTTATTGGTTTGAATCATTTGCATTATATTTGCACTTTCAAAGGACATCATATGAAGTTTTCATTTGCAGGAATTGTCTTTATCCTTTTCAGTCTGAGCGCTTCTGCCCAGGAGTCATTTTACGAACCCTACAGCCAGAAAACCAAACACACAGCCATACTCCGGAATATCAATGTCCGGCAGGATCCGCGCATTGATCTTTTATTGCAAAATTATATTGAGCAGAGTCAGCGCAGGGAAGGGACCGAAGGCTTCCGGGTCGAGATCTTTTTTAGCTCGGGAAGTAAATCGAGGGAAGAGGCACTGCGGAAAAAAACAGAATTCCTGAAGAATTTTCCTGAAGAAACGGCATATATGTCTTTTCAGAGCCCGAACTTCAAAGTTCGCGTGGGTGACTGCCGGACAAAAAATGAAGCATTGAAGCTGAAAGAGAAGATCAGGTATAATTATCCAAATGCGTTTATTGTTACAGACATGATCCAGTTCCCTAAATTATACACGGAGAAGAAGAGTAATGAGTGAGTTAATCAAACATGAGTGTGGAATTGCATTGATCCGGCTGAGAAAACCTTTAGAGTACTATCAGGAAAAATACGGGACCTGGCAGTACGGCATCAATAAACTTTATCTTTTGATGGAGAAACAACATAACAGGGGGCAGGATGGCGCCGGAGTTGTGTGTGTCAAGCTGAAACTGAATCCAGGACAGGAATATATAAACAGGGATCGGTCGGTTGAGCAGAATCCGATCAAGGATGTTTTTGACAAAGTCGCTAAAAGTTTAAAAAAAGGAATAAAATCGGGAGGAAATGTCAACGATGTTTCCTGGGCCTATGAAAACCTGCCTTATGCAGGGGAATTATACCTGGGGCATCTTCGTTACGGAACCTTCGGTCGTAACAGCATCGAATTTGTGCACCCGGTGATGCGGCAAAACAACTGGAAATCAAGAACATTGGTTCTTGCCGGTAACTTTAATCTGACCAATACGGATGAGTTGTTCCAGAAATTGATCGAACTCGGGCAGCACCCTAAAAACTATACCGATACCGTCACCGTGTTGGAAAAAGTAGGTCACTTTCTGGACGAAGAAAATCAAATGCGATTCCGCCAGTATAAAAACGAAGGATATACCAACCGGGAGATTTCACCATTGATCGAGAAAAACCTCGATATCCAGAATATTCTGGAAAATGCAAGTAAGGACTGGGATGGCGGTTATACGATTGCCGGACTGGTGGGGCATGGTGATGCATTTGTAACCCGTGACCCATGGGGAATTCGTCCTGCACATTATTATGTGGATGATGAAATTGTGGTTGTTGCTTCAGAACGACCGGTCATTCAGACGGTCATGGATGTGAGGGGCGACCAGGTTAAGCAGATCAGTCCGGGTGAGGTTCTGATCGTTAAACAGAACGGGGATGTTTCAACGCAAATGGTTCGGGTGCCTCACAAACGCAGGTCCTGTTCTTTTGAAAGGATTTATTTCTCCAGGGGCAGCGACAAGGATATATACCGTGAACGCCAGCAATTGGGAAGGCTATTGGCCCCTGCTATTCTGAAATCCATTGGATATGACATGATCAACACGGTTTTTTCCTATATCCCCAATACTTCCGAAACCGCTTTTTACGGACTGATGCAAGGCATCCGGGGACATTTGCTGGAATGGAAAAAGAAGCAAATCCGGTCCAGAAACGGGAATATTACGGAACATGAGCTTGAGGAAATTATTTCGCTCGAGCCACGGGTTGAAAAAATTGCCATTAAGGATGTGAAACTCCGTACGTTTATTTCGGATGACGCCAGCCGGGAAGACCTGGTTGCCCATGTTTATGATGTTACTTACGGGGTGATCCGTGAAAATGAAGATACGCTGGTGATCATCGATGACTCAATCGTCCGGGGAACGACCCTGAAGAAAAGCATTCTTAAAATACTTGACCGCCTGAGACCAAAGAAGATCATCGTGGTCTCATCGGCCCCGCAAATCCGTTATCCGGATTGTTACGGGATCGATATGGCTGTTTTGGGTAAATTCATCGCATTCAATGCGGCGATTGAATTATTGAAAGACACCGGAAAAGAAAAAGTGATCGAGACGGTCTATAAAAAATGTAAGGCCCAGCAAAATCTGCCGAAAGAAGAGATTGTCAATTACGTGAAAGATATATACAATCAGTTTACACCCGAACAGGTTTCTTCTAAAATTGCTGAATTACTGAAGCCGGACGGATGTTCTGCTGAAGTGGAGATTGTTTATCAATCCATTGAAAACCTGCATAAAGCTTGTCCCAATGACACCGGCGACTGGTATTTTACAGGTGATTACCCCACCCCCGGAGGGAATAAGGTGGTCAATACAGCTTTTATTAATTACGTGGAAGGTATTGAAGGACGTGCCTATTAATCACCGTTTACAGTCACGGTTTCATCCGGAAGTGTAAACGGTGACTGGTGACTGACCGGACGCTGATTATTTTATTTCAGGAAATGCATTGTTGATGTCTTTCCCTTTGATATAAGTCTCAATATGACGGTCTTTTTTCGCCTCGTAAATGTCCCTGATCGTAACAATAATACCGGTTTCCTCCACTCCTCCGAAACGATCATTCAACACCGTGCCGAATGTTTTCATGGATGGACTTAAATTCATGTAAGCATTGATCAGAGGAGGAATATTTTCTCCGCGGTCACGTACCTGCTGGGTCAAAATCCGGTAATCTTCCTTGTATGAACCCCCGTTAAAGATCTTATTCAGTGACTCCGTGGGCAGATTTAACTCCATGGGCTTCTTCGGATAGACAAGATTCTCCCGGTCACTAAAGTATTTTTGGAAAAAATAAAGGATCAGATTGCGGGCTTCAACATGGAAGTGGGTATACATGGTTACTTTTCCAAAGAAATACATGATCTCGGAATGGTCTACGGTAAGCGCCCCAAGTCCGTCCCATAAATTATCCAGGGCAAAAAGAGCCTTGGCTCCTGCTTTGCTTGACTGGTATTCCGGCTGAACAAATGATCTCCCCAATTCAAGTGTATGAGGCAGATAATTTTTCTTGAACTCTTCCGAGAAGTGAAATAAACGTGCTGTTGCCAGTTGAACATCTCCATTTTCATCTTCCTTCAGGCCTTTCCCCAGAATATACCGGTAACCTCCCAGGATTTCATGTGCATCAGGATCCCAAACGATCAACTGTTTATAGGGATTTTCATTCTTATCGTACTGATCAATGTCAAGATCTTTCCCCGTACCCCCGCCTGCATCACGAAAAGTAATTTCACGGAGACGGCCAATTTCATGCATCGTATTTGGTGAATCGTGATAGGTGATCACGTAAATTTCGTTTTCTCCTTTATTAGTCTTCCTGAGTAGCTTATCCGGAGTCAGTTCCATCATAATCGCTTCCTTCGCTACTGGTGCAGCAATATCCTTCATACTGGTCATTCTTAATAATGAGCTACAAAACTAAAAAAAATAATTAAGAATCAGGTTTCGCCTGTCTTAAATTAGAAAATTGAAATATTCGGTTATTTTCCTGGAAGGGAATACACAATCCGTTTCACCTCCTGAGCCCATTCGCCGGGTGTTTTACTCTTGTCGAACTGTCGGTAGGAGATCGGTTTGCCAAAGGTGAGCGTGAAATTTCTGTTCTTGTGGCTGAAGGTCTCGTCCGACAGGAAAAACATCTCCAGATTCCATTTTATTCCCAGCAATTTCCGGAAATTAGCGAGGTTATAAAAGAAATTGGAGTTTTGACCACTGATGTGAACCGGGATCACATCGCGCTGATATTCAACCGCTTTTTGAATAAAATGCTTTTTCCACTCGGTGTCTGTGACTTTCCCGTGGATTTTCCGGGAAGCAAGCCCGGATGGGAAAATGAGGATCTGGACCTCCGATTGATATTGAGCTTCAATGTACTGCGCGGCAATACGGCTGTTGACGCCATGCTTGTTGATCGGAGCAAAAACAGCTCTCAGGGGGGTGATCTTCATCAGGACATCATTCACCAGGAACTTCAGCTCACCCATCCTTTCATAAACAATGCTCATCAGCAGCAAAGAGTCAAACCCGCCAAGCGGATGATTGGATGCAAAAATGAACCGCCCGCCGGATGGAATATTTTCCAAACCCCGGACTTCCTGTACGACGTTAAAATGCTTCACGACATGGTTGACAAAATCAATGCCGGGCATCGACCCGTATTGATCCATGATCTCGTTAACCTCTTCAATATGCATGATGTAATTGATGTACCGGTACACAAAACCCGGGATCAGTTTGGCAAGCCTGGGATTTTTTTCCGCAAATAATGCTTTGATGTCGATCGGTTTTACCTTAGATGAAAGCTCTGCTGACATAACTGCTGTATTTACAGTCCGAAAAATAGGAAAATTATTGGGATTCGGTGCTTTGCGTTAAACGTTATTCGCGGGATGAGGGGACGAAAATCGAATTATCAACTATTTTATAAATTGTTTTTATTTTTAATAATACGTTGTATTGTAAGTATTTATGATTATTTTCTTAACACAAATAGACGTTTTATGAACAAGAAATTAACAAATCCGCTAAATCGTAATGTGGGAAAAAGTGACAGAATGTGACTAAAAGTGGAAAAGAAATCACTAATTTTACATTCTAATTAGCAACACAGGATCATGGAATTCTCAGGGCGAAAATACGCAACAGTTGACGAAAAAGGAAGGGTTTTGCTGCCGGCCGATTATAAAAACGAAATGGGCGGCAAAATTCCTGGCGATCAGCTTGCTCTGCAGATAGATCCTTATGAGAAATGCCTGAATATTTATACCGTTGACTCCTGGAATGCGTATTTCGGCGCAATTAAATCAAAACTCAACCGCAATAACAGGGAGCATAGCCGTTTGCTCGATATGTTGTACAGCAACTTCAAAGTGATTCAGGTACCCGATAACGGACGTATGAATCTGCCTAATGATTTTCTTGAAAAGGTGAATATAACCAGGGACGTCATTTTTACCGGGCAGAATGACCGGATCCGTTTGTGGGATGTTGAAGTCCATAAGGTGTACGAAGGTTTGGGTGATTATGGTGATTTGTTTAGTAAGCATATAGGAAATCCGGAGGAGTAAGCATGGAACAGGCCTATCATATACCGGCTTTACTGGGTGAATGTATCGACGGACTGAATATCCGGCCGGATGGCGATTATGTTGATGTCACTTTCGGCGGAGGAGGCCATTCACGGGAGATTCTCAAAAAACTTTCGACAGGCCGGCTTTTTGCCTTTGATCAGGACGAGGATGCGGTAGTCAATCTTCCTGACGATCCGCGGTTCCAATTTATCCGGCATAACTTCAGGTATCTCCGTAATTTTCTCCGGTATTTCGGTGTCGGGCAGGTCGACGGTATTTTGGCCGATCTCGGTGTTTCCTCCCATGATTTTGACGTTGCTGAACGGGGTTTTTCCTTTCGTTTTTCAGGAGATTTGGATATGCGGATGAACCGGAGTGCAAAGAAAACGGCGGCAGACGTGATTAACGGCTATCCGGAGGCTGAATTAGTCCGGATTTTTAGGGAATACGGCGAAATCGAGAATGCGCGCAGGCTGGTCGGTGAGTTGATACCGGCCCGCAGGAACGGGACAATCAAAACCATCGATGCGTTTAAAGCGATCATTTCCGGTTGTGTGCCGAAAAAGAATGAAGCAAAATACCTGGCAAAAGTTTTCCAGGCTTTACGCATTGAGACCAATGGGGAACTGGAGGCATTGAAAGATTTTTTGGTGCAGAGCGTCGATTTGTTAAAGCCGGGAGGACGGCTGGTCGTGATTACTTATCATTCGCTTGAGGACCGGTTGGTCAAAAATTATATCCGTGCAGGTAATTTTGAGGGCAGGCAGGAGAAGAATTTTTACGGACATGTTACATCGGTTATGGCGGCTGTGAACAGGCGGGTTATTATACCCGCTGATGAGGAAACAGAGAGAAATCCCAGGGCAAGAAGTGCGAAATTAAGGATAGCAGAAAAGGTATGACAGCAGAAACAAAACCAAATGAGAAAGGGAAAACCCGCAAAAGCAGTTTGCGATCTGTTTTGGGAGGGAGTTTGCTCGCCAGTGAAAAGGTACTGAAGCATCTTCCCTTTGTCTTTTTTTTGGTTTTTTTAGGTATTTTGCTGATTACCAATCGGTATTGGTCTCAGCGGACCATCAGGGAGATCGAAGCAGTGCAGGATTCCATCAAGGAATTGAAAGCAGAAGCCGTGACTTTTGAAACAGAGCTGATGAAAATGAACAGACCTTCTGAAATTGCGGAGAGGGTAAAGGAAAGCGGACTGGAATTACTGGAACCACAAGTGCCTGCAAGGAAATTAACCGTTAAGAAGACAGAACCGGAAGAGTGAGTAGTTTGGAATTTGTTAGTTGAAATTGACAATGGAGATCAGGAAAGACATAACCTTGCGTTTTGGAATCATCTATTTTATAGCTGCGTTGATCGGAATGATCATCGTGGTTAAGATCTTTATGATCCAGACCATGGAGACCGGCAGATGGGAACAGATCGCCAGGGATTTGAAAACCAATACTTCTGAAATTCTCGCTAAGCGCGGCAACGTTTGTGCTGATGACGGAAGTATTTTGGCAACCTCCATTCCTTATTATGAATTGAGACTGGATCTGGCTGCGCCACAGGTAAAACGCGTTTTCGAAAAATATGCAGATGAATTTAGCCTTGAAATGGCTGAATTTTTTGGAATCTCCAAATCCCGCTACAAGCAGCAGCTCGCAAAGGAATTTGACAAAGGGAACCGTTGGTTCCTGGTTTATCCGCAAAAGGTCAACCATAATCAGCTTCAGGAGTTTAAACGTCTTAAAATGATGAGCCGTGCTTATTTTGGGTCCGGACTGATCATCGAGGGTGAAAGCGAACGGGTTATGCCCCATGGCGATATGGCCAGCCGTACGCTGGGTACCTTAAATAAGGGAGCTTATGGCGGTATTCATGGCAATGTTGGCTATTCGGGGATTGAAGGGATCATGGAAGGTTACCTGGCCGGAGAAAACGGTTTGGCCCTAAAGCAGAATTTCTCAGGTCACTGGGTAAACGTGCCCATTGCAGAGCCTAAAGACGGCAAGGATGTGATTACCACGATTAATGTGAACCTTCAGGATTTTACGCAGAATGCCTTGATGCTGCAGATGGAAAAATCGCAGGCAGAATGGGGTACTGCCATTGTTATGGAGGTAAAGACAGGGGAGATCAAAGCGATCGCTAATCTCGGGCGCCGCGCCGACGGAACCTATGGCGAAACCTATAATTTTGCTCTTGGTCATGCCGGATGCAGTGAACCGGGTTCAACCTTTAAGCTGGTTTCCATGATGGTCGCCATGGAAGACGGTTATGTAGACACTGCCGATGTTTTTGACACCGGTGTCGGTAAATGGGAATACCGGGGCCAGACTGTTTATGACAGTGATTATGGTCGTGGTGGTCATGGCATGATCAGCATGAAAAGAATATTTGAATTGTCTTCCAATGTGGGAGTCGCTAAAATCATTACCAAATCGTATGAAGGGCGGGAAGAGGAGTTCATCGACCGGATCAACAATTTTGGGCTGAATAAATCGCTTGGGCTTGGTTTTGCGGGTGAAGGAGTTCCCTATGTGAAATATCCCGGCGATAAGAACTGGTGGGGGCCCTCCCTTGCCTGGATCTCTTACGGTTATGAGCTGAAACTAACCCCGATCCAAACGCTCACGTTTTACAATGCAGTTGCCAATAACGGGAAAATGGTGAAGCCTTCCTTTGTCAAAGAAGTTCGTGAAAACGGTGTCCTGATTAAGAAATTTGAACCCGAGGTGATCAATCCTTCCATTTGCTCCAGGGAAACTTTGCTGAAAGCGCAGGATCTGCTTAAAGGGGTTTGTATTAAAGGCACGGGGAAGTCATTGCGGAATCCTTATTTTCCGATTGCAGGCAAAACGGGTACTGCCCAGGTTGCTTATCAGAATGAAGGGTATTTGAAGGAGGGAAGAAAAAACTATCAGGCATCATTCGCCGGGTATTTCCCTGCCGATGATCCAAAATATTCAGCGATTGTCGTCATTGTTGGTCCCAAAGGCAGCTATTATGGCGGATCGGTTGCAGGACCTGTTTTCAAGGAAGTTGTCGGAAGAACTTACGCTTCTTTTCTTGATTACAGAAGTGATACAGTAGAAGAGGTTATCAAAACCCCTCATATAAAAATGGCATTCCGGAACCAAACCGAGAAAGCGATCAGCGATCTGAAGCTCCCGATCAATACACAGCAGGCAAATGGCGATCTGATCCGGGTCGATGTTCAGGAAGACCAGCCGCAGGTAACAGGAATGGTTTTGGAAGCAGGTATCGTTCCGGATGTTCGGGGAATGGGAGGAAGTGACGCCCTGTATTTGCTCGAAAGTGCCGGATTAAAGGTAAGCATGACCGGAGTTGGTAAAGTGAGCACGCAATCGGTTCCGGCAGGAGAAAAAGCACAGAAAGGAAAGATCATCCATTTAGCGTTGAATAACGGGATCAACCGGGTTGAAGAGACAGCGGTTGATACAACCGCAATTCCTGCACCGGAGGACGTCAAGCCGGAAGTAAAAGAAGTGGTTAAAAAAACGGTGAAGCCGGTGGTAAAGAAAGCGGTAAAGAAGAACGTAAAAGTCGCCTCTAATCGTTCAAAATGATCAATTCAGAAAAAAGAGACAGATGAAGAAGTTAAGTGACATATTGGCGGGCCTTGATTACGAGTTGATCTCGGGCGATTTACAAACCGGGATCAGCCGCCTTCATTTCGATTCACGCATGATTAAGCCGGGTGATGTATTTGTTGCGATGGGAGGAACCCACGTGGACGGACATCAGTTTATACCCGCAGCGGTTGAAAGAGGGGCGAAAGTGATCATATCCGAGCGGGCGGATGTGGATGCAGGAGACGCGACACTGGTCAAAATGCCCGACACATCGGCAGTTCTTGGATTGCTTGCTTCTGCTTATTATGATCATCCTTCCCGAAACCTTCGAGTTGTGGGTGTCACGGGAACCAATGGGAAAACGACGATAGCCACCTTGCTTTACCGTTTGTTCACCCGGTTGGGGTATAAAGCGGGGCTCATCTCCACAATCAGGTACTACGTGGGAACAGCGGAATTCCCGGCGACCCATACCACTCCCGACGCCTTGCATATCCAGGAACTGATGGCTAAAATGGTGGAAAGCGGCTGTACCTATTGCTTTATGGAAGCCAGTTCTCATGCCATTGATCAGGACCGGATCAAGGGAATCGATTTTGACGGCGCAATATTCACCAACCTGACCCATGACCACCTGGATTATCATAAGACCTTTGCCGGTTATTTACAGGCCAAAAAGAAATTTTTTGACGAGCTGCCGGCTACTTCATTTGCACTGACCAACGGTGATGAAAAAAATGGCCAGGTCATGCTGCAGAATACCCGCGCGATGAAGAAATCGTATGCACTCAAAACCCTCGCCGATTTTAAATGCAAGGTGTTGGAGAAACATATGGACGGCATGTTGCTGAATATTGACGGGACAGATGTATGGACTCATTTTGCAGGGGTTTTTAACGCGTATAATCTCACGGCTGTATATGGCGCTGCAGTTTTGCTCGGCGAACCTGCTGCTGATATCCTTCAGGTAATGAGTAATCTGAGGTCTGTTGAAGGTCGTTTCGAAATTATCCGTTCCCCGGAAGGGAAATACGCCATTGTCGACTATGCCCATACCCCCGATGCCCTGAAAAATGTCCTGAAAGGGATCAATGAGATCCGTTCCGGAAAGGAACAGGTGATCACGGTTGTGGGAGCAGGCGGTGACCGCGATAAGACCAAACGGCCTGAAATGGCGCAAGAGGCGGTTTTACAAAGCGACAAAGTCATTCTTACTTCCGATAATCCCAGGACAGAAGTGCCTGAATTGATCATTCAGGATATGGAAGCGGGAATCCTGGCGCATCAGAAAAGTAAAGTTCTTTCGATCGTGAACCGGAAGGAAGCGATCAGGACAGCCTGTATGCTGGCGCAGTCAGGAGATATCATTCTTGTTGCAGGAAAAGGCCATGAAGACTATCAGGAGATCAACGGGGTCAAACATCATTTCGATGACCGCGAAATGATCCGGGAAATATTTAACATCAATTAAAAACGAAGCAGATGTTTAGTCTTTTGTATGAATGGTTTAAAGATGCTGACATCCCGGGTTGGGGGATGCTGCAGTACATTTCTTTCCGCTCGGCTGCTGCCATTATTACTTCGTTGTTCATTACCATGGGATTCGGTAAACGGCTGATCCGTTTGCTGCAAAAGAAACAAATCGGGGAAGAGATCAGGGATCTTGGACTCGAAGGGCAAATGCAGAAAAAGGGGACACCGACGATGGGAGGGATCATCATTCTGGCATCCATCATCATTCCGACCCTGCTGTTTGCAAATATCCGCAATATCTACATTATCCTGATGCTGGTCACGACCATCTGGCTTGGTATAATCGGTTTTATCGACGATTACATCAAAGTTTTTCTTAAAGATAAAAAGGGACTGGCCGGGAAGTTTAAAATACTGGGACAGATTAGCCTGGGACTGATTGTTGTGATCACGCTTTATTTTTCGGATGATGTTGTTGTTCGCGAAAAAGTCCGCAACGCCAACGGTGAATTCATGAAGGAAATCGTTGTCGACAATCAGACAGGAAAACAGGAAGTTCGTTTTGTTACCCGGGAAATAAAGTCCACGAAAACGACACTCCCCTTTATTAAGAATCATGAATTCGATTATGAATGGATCGTTGCCTTCATGGGCGGGAAATGGGAACCCTTGCGATGGCTGATCTATGCGCTGGCCATTATCCTGATCATTGTCGCAGTATCGAATGCAGCCAACCTGACTGACGGGATCGATGGCCTTGCGGCCGGGACTTCGGCTATCAGCGGTGCAACATTGGGTATACTGGCATACGTGAGCGGTAATATTATTTATTCCGATTACCTGAATATCATGTATATCCCGAATATTGGAGAATTGAGTGTTTTTATATCAGCTTTTATCGGTGCAACGGTAGGATTCCTTTGGTTCAATTCATATCCGGCCCAGGTCTTTATGGGCGATACCGGTAGTTTGGCTTTGGGAGGGATCCTTGCCGTTTTTGCAGTGATCATCAAGAAAGAAGTCCTGATCCCGCTGCTTTGCGGGATATTCCTGATCGAAAATCTTTCTGTGGTGCTGCAGGTAAGCTATTTTAAATATACAAAGCGAAAATATGGCGAAGGTCAGCGAATCTTTCTGATGAGCCCCATCCATCACCATTTTCAGAAAAAAGGCATTCCTGAGCCCAAAATTGTAACCCGGTTTTGGATTGTAGGAATTGTACTGGCGGTATTTACGATTGCGACTTTAAAAATGCGTTAAAAAATGCAGAAGAGGATTGTCATATTAGGAGCAGGTGAAAGCGGAGTTGGAACAGCCATTCTTGCAAAGAAACAGGCCTATGACACGTTTGTGTCTGATTTCGGGCAGGTGAAGCAGCAATACAGGGATGTCATGAGCCGGTACGGGATCTCCTTTGAAGAGGGGAAGCACACGGAAGAGCTGATCCTTCAGGCTGATCTGGTTGTGAAAAGTCCGGGAATACCCGAGAAGGCCCCGATCCTGAAACAGATCAGGAAGACCGGGATCCCGGTCATTTCTGAAATCGAATTCGCAGGCCGCTATAATAAGGCAAAGACGATTTGCATTACCGGAAGCAACGGAAAGACGACAACCACCATGCTGACTTACCATCTGCTGCAAAAGGCAGGATTGAATGTCGGGCTTGCAGGCAACGTGGGTCAGAGTTTCGCCTGGCAGGTAGCCGAGAAGGATTTTGATTATTATGTGATTGAACTGAGCAGTTTTCAACTGGACGGGATGTACGAATTTAAAGCCGACATCGCTATTTTGCTCAATATTACACCCGATCATCTCGACCGTTACGATTATGCCATGCAAAATTATGTTGATTCAAAATTTCGCATCATTCGAAATCAGACGGCTGACGACTTTTTTATTTACGGAGCAGACGATCCGATCATACAAAGTGAGCTGAAAAAACGCAGGATACCGGCTGTGCAATTGCCTTTTGGCTGGAGCGGGGCTCCCGCTAACGGCGCCGGAATAAGTGAAAATAATATTGTCATTAACTGGAAACAAAAAACATTTACCATGTCTATTTTTGATTTTTCATTGCAGGGGAAACATAATACGTATAATTCGATGGCCGCCGGACTTGCCGGAACAGTTTTAAATATCAGGAATGAAAAGATCAGGGAGAGCTTGTCCGATTTTAAAGGCGTTGAGCACCGGCTGGAATATTTTCTGAAAGTTCATGGTATTGAGTTTGTAAACGATTCAAAAGCGACCAATATTAACTCAACCTGGTATGCCCTGGAATGTATCAACAAACCGGTTATCTGGATTGTCGGCGGGGTAGACAAGGGAAACGATTATAAAGAGCTTTTGAGTCTGGTCAAAGAGAAAGTGAAGGCGATTGTCTGTTTGGGTGTTGACAATCATAAAATTCTGGAAGCCTTTACCGGCGTTGTTCCCGATATCGTTGAAACCCGGGATATGAAAGATGCCGTGCGTTCTGCGTATTACCTGGCAAAGGATAATGACGTGGTGTTGCTTTCACCGGCCTGCGCCAGCTTTGATCTTTTTGAAAACTACGAAGACCGTGGACGGCAGTTTAAAAAGGCAGTCAGAGAGTTGTAACGAAAAACGGCTAAAATGGCCGGAAAGGTTAAATTAACTAACAGCTAAAGGCTAACAGCTAACAGCTTATAATATGAAGTTTTTACCGGAGAAAATATTTAAGGGGGACCGGATCATCTGGGTGGTACTGATCTTTTTGTCGCTGGCTTCCATGCTGATTGTATACAGCGCAACCGGACGACTGGCTTACAGGGAGGCCGGAGGTCATACGACTTATTATCTGGTGCGGCAGTTCACCTTTATTTTGCTTGGCTTTGGTGTCATGGCTTTTTTGGTTAATGTCATTCCGGTCAAATTTTATTCTTGGATTGCTCCCATTATGCTCATGCTGACGATCCTTTCCCTCCTGGCTGCGGTTGTCCAGTTCAAACTCGATCCGGCAAAACCCACCCCGCGGTCGCTTGACCTTGGATTTTTCAGTTTCCAGCCTGCCGAACTGGCAAAAATATCATTGGTCATGTTTGTTGCCAAAGTGCTGGCTAAACGGCAAAAAACGGAAGAGGAGCTCAAGAAAGCATTTTACTGGATCATGGGGGCTACCGGTGTTGTATGCGGGATCATTTTCTATGGGAATATTTCAACTTCAGCTTTGATTTTTGGAAGCATCATGATGCTGATGCTGATCGGACGCATACCTCTAAAATATTTGGCCATGCCCGTTGCAGCAGGAATTTTGCTCTTGCTCATCATTTACTTCACTGCTGATTTTATGCCCGAATGGGCGGGTCGTGTCCATACTTTTAAGGAAAGGATCGATGATTTTATTTATGGAGATGAACAGCAGGCTGTGGGGACCACTCAGGCCGATTATGCCAAATTGGCGATCTATGAGGGCGGGATAACTGGTAAAGGTCCGGGAAGCAGTGAAGTGAGCAATTATATGGAAGCAGCATATAACGATTTTATTTATGCCATTATCATCGAAGAATATGGCTGGCTGGGAGGCGCTTTTGTCGCTTTTCTCTTCCTGATCCTGCTTTTCAGGGGAGTCGTGATCGTCAGGCGCTCCAACCGGACTTATCCGGCGTTTCTGGCGGCGGGTATGGTGTTGATGCTGGTCTTCCAGGCGATGATTAATATGTCGGTTTCGGTCGGGGTTATTCCGGTAACGGGGCAGCCGCTTCCCTGGATCAGTGTGGGTGGAACTTCCATGCTGTTTACTGCCGTATCGTTTGGTATAATCCTTTCGGTAAGTCTTCATAACCAGAAAAATAAGCCTTCGGAGGAACAGCCGGTCATGGTGAATTTACCGGATGAAGACCAGGAATTATAAGTCGTGAGTAGCGAGTCACGCGTAGTTAGTAAATACAATTTGACAATTATACAGAGGTTGAAAAAATTAAAAGTCATCATCAGCGGAGGAGGAACCGGCGGACATATTTTCCCGGCCCTTTCCATTGCCGGCGAGCTCAGGGCAAGGATACCCGGAGCGGAAATCCTTTTCGTCGGGGCGCAAGGCAAGATGGAAATGGAGCGTGTTCCTGCGGCCGGATTCGCGATTGTGGGCCTGCCGGTCATGGGATTGCCCCGAAAGTTTTCGCTGGACCTGATTCGCTTTTTCTGGAAACTCTACCAGAGCATGCGCCAGGCCCGCCGCGTGATCCGGGATTTTAAGCCGGATGTGGCTGTGGGGGTGGGTGGATTCGCCAGCGGACCGGTTTTGAAAGCTGCGGTGCGAAAAGGTATTCCTGCAATCCTTCAGGAACAGAATTCATATGCCGGAGTTACCAATAAATTGCTGTCAGCCAAAGTCCGTAAAATATGCGTGGCTTATTCAAATATGGAACGGTATTTTCCTGCGGAAAAAATCATCCTGACCGGAAATCCGGTTCGCAAAAGCCTGATGGAGCCGGTCGACCGCCTGCAGGCGCTCCGTGAATTCGGACTGAAGCCTGGTAAACCGGTCATTTTAATTGTGGGCGGTAGCCTTGGAGCCAGAACATTGAACGAAAGCGTGCTGGCAAATCTGGATTTGATTGCAAAAGGAGATATCCAGCTCATTTGGCAAACAGGTAAAATCTATTACCGGGAAATGATGGAGCGCCTGAAGGATCGCTTCCCGGAAACACTGAAGCCTGTGGAATTTCTGTCAAATATGGATCTGGCTTACGGCGCGGCCGATCTGATCATTTCACGGGCAGGTGCCGGAACGATCTCTGAACTTTGTCTGTTGGGCAAGCCCGCTGTTTTAGTACCTTCACCGAATGTGGCGGAAGACCATCAAACAAAAAATGCAATGGCTTTGGTGGAACAAGGTGCAGCGGTACTGGTGAAGGATGCTGAATCCGGAGGCCATTTAATTCCCGAAGCTTTTGCGCTGGTACGCGATAAGAACAGGCTGGATCGTTTGTCGGCAAACGCGCTGAGACTGGCCAAACCGGATGCCACTGCAAAAATAGTGGATGTAATTTTGGAGGAAGTGGTTAGTCGTAAGTCGTAAGACACAAGATATAAATAATAAACAATTTAGCAATTTAACAACCAGTAGTTTTGAGCATTTTTAAACACATCAGACAGGTATATTTCCTGGGAATCGGCGGCATCGGGATGAGTGCACTGGCACGTTGGTTCAGGCATGCCGGATATGACGTTCTGGGATATGACCGCACTGAAACCGGTTTAACAAAAGAACTGGTGTCTGAGGGAATGACTGTGCACTACAGGGATCTGGATGCCGGTATTGCTTCTCTGCTGAGAAAGGATGAAACGCTTGTTGTGTATACACCGGCGGTTCCTGCTGATATGGGCGAGCGGCGTTATTTTGAACAAGAGGGCTTCGTTATGAAGAAAAGGTCGGAAGTGCTCGGAATGATCTGCAGTCAGTTTTCCACATGTGCCATTGCCGGTACACATGGAAAGACGACTGTATCGACCATGCTGGCTCACATCTTTAAGACATCAGCATTGGATTGCACTGCCTTTCTGGGAGGCATTTCGAAAAATTACAACAGCAACCTGTTATTGTCATCTTCCGGCAAATGGGTGGTGGCAGAGGCAGATGAGTTTGACCGGTCGTTTTTGCGTTTATTTCCGGATTTGGCGGTGATAACGGCAATGGATGCCGATCATCTGGATATCTACGGTGATCATCAGTCGGTCGTGGAAGCGTTTAATGCATTTGCATCCCAGGTCAAGCCGGGAGGGAAAGTGGTTGTTAAAAAGGGCCTTCCCGTCAACCGGTCAGAAAATCAAGCTGTTGACTATTATTCCTATTCATTGGATGAAAAGGCTGATTTTTATGCAGCGGGTATTTCGCTGGCTGATGAAGGCTACCAGTTTAATTTGGTCCATCCCTGGGGTGAGATTAACGATATCCGTTTAAATTATCCGGGCCTCCTGAATGTTGAGAATGCTGTTGCAGCTTCATCATTGGCTGTTCTGGCAGGTGTGGAACCTGTTGCAATCAGAGGAGCCCTCTCGACCTATCAGGGAGTAAAGAGACGCTTTGATGTTCGTTACCGGAGCAAAAATTACCTGTTAATCGATGATTATGCCCATCATCCTGAAGAGTTAAGAGCAACTATTGGTTCAGTCAGGTCCATGTATGCGGGAAAATGGATTACGGGGATTTTTCAGCCTCACCTGTACAGCCGGACCAAAGATTTTGCCGCTGAATTTGCAGCACAGCTCAGTTGCCTGGATGAGGTCATTTTACTGGATATATACCCGGCCCGGGAAAAACCGTTACCCGGAGTTACTTCATCCTTGATTTTTGATCAGCTGAAGGTGGAGAAAAAGCGATTGATTACGAAATCAGATTTGCCCGATGTGGCGAAAAATTTGAAACCGGGTGTTATTTTAATGATGGGAGCCGGTGATATCGAAAATTTGGTAGAGCCGGTTGCCGGGATTCTGAAAGAGATGGATAAAATTTGAAATACTGGATTTTAGTCTTGATACTTGTGTCTTGATACTTGATACTATTTGAATGAGTACTTTTATAAAAATATTAATTTTCGTCCTGACGGTCGCAGTCATCTCCGTTTCAATGGCGTTTTCGAAACGGAGGCTGGCGAAGGTGAAATGTGCGGAGGTGGAGATTGTCATTCCTGAAAATTCCCCGAGGATCGTAGATGAAGAGGAAATCAGCAGGCTGATCGGTAAACTGGACGCCGGATTACTGAACCGGCAACTGTATTCCATTAATACGGATCAGGTTGAAAAAGGCCTGGAAAAGATTTCTTCGATCAAAAATGCCGAGGTATTCAGACAATTTTCAGTGGAGAATTATCAGCTTAAAGGAAAGCTGATCATCGAAGTAGAACAGCGCCAGCCTTTGTTCCGCGTACTTAGCGGAGAAGATGACTATTATATGGACCGGGAGGGCGTCCGGATCAATGGGAATGGCGAATTTAGCTCGCATGTTTTGCTTGTGACAGGTAAAGTGGACGAGCAGTTTGCCCGTGGCAGGTTGTTGCCGATGGTCTGTTTCATCGGCGATGACGAATTCTGGAAGGTTCAGATCCAGCAGGTCAATGTCGTGGACGAAGGAGAGGTTGAGCTTGTTCCGCTGGTTGGAGATCAGCTCGTGGAATTTGGTGAACCCGAAGCGTACCGTAACAAGTTCAGGAACCTGAAAGCGCTTTATGAACAGGGCTTTGCAGAAACAGGATGGGCTCGCTATGATACGATAAGTTTGAAATTTGAAAATCAGGTTGTTTGTTCTAAAACAGATGAATATGAGCAAGGGCAATAAAATTGTGGCTGCTGTTGATGTCGGCACCACAAAGGTCGTGGTTGTTGCCGGCAGGAAAGACGACGAAGGCAGGATTGAACTGCTGGCTGTTGGAAAAGCCAGGTCGAATGGAATAAAACGCGGCGTTGTATTCAACATCAAGGAAGCAGTTGAAGCTGTGCATGAGGCCGTCAGTCAGGCCGAAGACGCCATGGATGCTGATATCGATGAAGTGTATGTAAATGTCGAAGGTCAGCAGCTAAAAACATTTACGCTGAAGGCAGAGCGCTACATCGGGGAAAACAATATTGTTTCCGAAGCAGACGTTCAAAGCTTGTTTAAGCAGGCAGAGCAGACCGAATTGCCCGAGGGCTATAAAATCTATCATGTGGTTCCTCAGTTATACCGGATTGATCAGGAAGCAGGGATACCGGATCCGGTAGGTATCCCTGGAGAGAAAGTAGTGGTTGATTTTAAGCTGCTGGTGGCCCCGGAACTGTACGAAAAGAACCTGAGAATGTGCTTTCACAAAGCAGGGATAGACATCCGGAAGATGATGATTGATCCGTTGGCTTCATCCGAGATCCTGCTTTCGGACGATGAAAAGGAAGCGGGGGTGATCCTGATCGATATTGGCGGAGGAACGACAAAGATCGCCATGTATGTTGATGGGATCCTGTGCTTTTCCTCGATGGTTCCGTTTGGAGGAAATGTGATCACGCACGATATTAAAGAAGGGTGTTCCATTCTGGCCCGGCAGGCCGAGGCATTAAAAGTGCAGTTTGGCCAGGCTATGGGCGATTTTGCCCCCGCAGATAAAGTCGTGACCATTCCGGCTATTTCAGGATGGGAACCGAAGGAAATCTCCTTTAAGAATTTGTCATTCATTATTCAGGCCCGTATGGAAGAGATCATCGATTCCTGCTATTACCAGATTGAGAAATCGGGTTACCTGGATCGGATTGGCGCAGGTATTGTTCTTACCGGGGGAACTGCCTTAACACCGAACCTGGGTCAGTTGATTAAATACCGGACCGGGATGGATGTACGGAAAGGCATCCCGCGGTTGAAACTTGACCCCCAATGGAAAGATCTGGAAGATCCAAGAAACGCAACCGTTTTAGGACTTTTCCTTACTGCACTGAACGACGAGGACAATGAAATGGCAAAAAAGCCTAAAAAAATAAAGAAACCCAGAAGCACGCAACCGGGATTCTTTAGTCAGGTAAAACAGCAGGTAGCCCGTCAGGTGACTTTATTTTTCGATGAAGATCAGGATACGGAAATGTATTAATTAGAATAAATCCTCGCCGGTTATGATTGAGGAAACATTAAATTTTGGATTTTCACATGCAGAATCTTCTGTGATTAAGGTTCTGGGCGTTGGTGGAGCTGGTTGCAATGCTGTTAACCACATGTTTAACGAAGGCATCCAGGGAGTTGATTTTATTATTTGCAATACGGACGCGCAGGCCTTGCAAATCAGTCCGGTTTCGATTAAGCTTCAATTGGGCGTAACACTGACTGAAGGGCGGGGCGCAGGCAATCAGCCGGATCAGGGTGAGCAGGCTGCTATCGAGAACCTGGAAGATATCCGTACCGTACTGGAAGGATCAACAAAGATGCTTTTCATTACGGCAGGCATGGGCGGAGGAACAGGCACAGGTGCAGCCCCTGTGATCGCGCGCCTGGCCCGCGAGCTGGATATTCTGACAATAGCCGTCGTAACCATTCCGTCTCCGTCTGAAGGTCGCCGCCGGTTTCAGCAGGCCCTTGACGGAGTTATCAGGCTGAAGGAACATGTCGACAGCATGTTGGTTATCAGTAACGAAAAGCTTCAGCTGATCTACGGCAATCTCCCGGCTTCACAGGCTTTTAAAAAAGCCGACGACATCATTGGAACTGCGGTGAAGGGCGTGGCCGAGATTATCACTGTCCATGGAAACATCAACATCGATTTTGCCGATGTGGATACCGTAATGGCCGGAAGTGAGGTCTTTATTATGGGAACCGGAATTGCAGAAGGGGAAGACCGCGCGATGGAAGCCGTTCATCAGGCGTTGGAATCACCTTTGCTCGACAGCAACGACATCTATGGAACAAAAGATATTCTTCTGAATATTATTTCAGGCGATGATGAGATCACAATGGGAGAGATTGGTGACATTATTGAGCATCTTCAGGAAAAGGCCGGTCTGGATGCCAACATTATCTGGGGAAACGGGATTGACCATAAACTGGGTAACAAAATCAGTGTGACGATCATAGCAACGAGATTTAACAAGAATCCAAACAGTCTTTTACAACCTAAACCTCCGGTTGAAGAATTTGTTCTTGAGAATATGAAGGAACCGGATATTAATATCGAGGAAGATCCATCCGGCTTATTCCCCGGCGATCTTTTTGAACCTGCCGGCGTTGAAAAACAATCTTCAGACAAAAAGCCAAAAGTACAGGGGACAAAATTCAATGCTAAAAAGCCGGGAAAGAAAATGCCGGAAAAAGAAGAGGTGAGCGGGAACACCGACAGTTGGTTTTTACGTCAGTTCAACCGCTTTTTTGACGATCAGGACGAAAAAATAGACAATTAATAACTAGAAAAGGTATGGCAAGCGAGATAATGAACTTTGATTTGGAAAAGACTTCAGGGGCAATCATTAAAGTGATCGGAGTTGGCGGCGGCGGTGGCAATGCGGTCAATCATATGTACGGCGCCGGCATCCGGGACGTTGGTTTTATGGTCTGCAATACAGACGCTCAGGCATTGCATAACAGTCCGATCCCCATCCGCGTGCAATTGGGGGCGTCGCTTACCGAAGGACGTGGAGCAGGGAATAAGCCCGAAGTGGGGAGGCAGGCGGCCATTGAAAATATTGAAGATGTTAAAAAAGCCATCGAACCGGTCACCAAGATGGTGTTTATAACCGCCGGAATGGGTGGAGGAACCGGTACCGGGGCAGCTCCGGTTATTGCCGAGGCATGTAAGGAAATGAATATTCTTACGGTTGGGATCGTGACTTTGCCTTTCCGGAATGAAGGACGCCGGAGGATCAAACAGGCCATTGATGGTATTGCGGAAATGGAGGGACATGTCGATGCTTTACTTGTGATCAACAATGAGCGGATCCGGGAAATGTACGGCGATTTCAAAATTTCAGAAGCTTTTGCCAAGGCGGATAATGTACTGACAACCGCAGCCAAGGGTATTGCCGAGATCATTACCGTGCCGGGCTATATCAATGTTGACTTTGCCGATGTGGAAACCGTGATGCGTAAAAGCGGTGTTGCCCTGATGGGATCCGCCCGTTCACGCGGAGAAGGACGCGCCCTGCGCGCTGTTGAGGAAGCCTTGAATTCACCTCTGCTCAATAATAATGACATTCGCGGAGCCCAAAATATCCTGCTGAACATCACTTCGGGAGGAGAGGAAGTGACCATGGATGAAATCGGTCAGATTACCGACTATATCCAGACAAAAGCCGGACATGATGCAGACCTGATCTGGGGGAATGGAGTGGATGAAAGCCTGGGCGATGATATCTCGGTTACGGTGATCGCCACCGGATTCAGCGTAAGTAGCATCCCGGAAATGATGGCTGCCAAACAGTCCGAAAAAACCTATCACACGCTGGTTGATGAAAATCAGGGAAGGCCAGTGGGAAAACCTGCTCCTCAGCCCAAGGTTACCACGACAAGCGAAGCTTATGCAAAAAAGACTGATCAGCGCACCATCGAGTTTGAAATCAGCACCACCCTGCATGATGAGTTTGAAGAATTATACCGGAATCCGAAGGCCAGAGAAGAGGGACCCGAAATGGATCCGAAAATGGATTTCTCCGATTCAGGGGAGGAAGTTGTCGACGAACTGGAGAATATTCCCGCTTACAGGAGAAAAAAAGTGAATATCATTGAGGGCATGAGCAAGAAAATTGGTGAAAAACTGTCTCGTTTCTCGCTTTCACCAGACGATGATAATAAAACGATTTTAAGAGATAATAATTCCTATTTGCATGATAATGTCGATTAGGGTGTCAAGATGACAGGGTATCAAGGTGACACGGTAAAAGGATAAAGAAAGCCTGTTGTACCTTGTAACCTTACTACCTTGCAACCTTGTTACCCTTTAACCCTTTAACCCTTTAACCCTTTTTACTCATGAATTTGTTCGATCAGATCAGTGAAGACCTTAAAAGCGCCATGAAGGCGCGTGAAAAAGAGAAACTGGAAGCGTTACGAAATATCAAGAAGGTACTGATTGAGGCAAAAGCTGCAAAAGGTGCCAATTCTGAGCTCGACGATCAGGAAGTAGTCAAGGCCATCAGTAAGCTGGCCAAGCAGGGTCGCGATTCGGCCGCGATATACAAGGAACAGTCCCGTCCTGACTTATCTGAGGCGGAGATGGTACAGGTGGAAGTATTTGAACAATACCTGCCCAAAAAACTGAGTGACGCAGAACTGACTGCCGCCGTGAGCGCAATCATTGCATCAACAGGCGCAAGCGGCATGAAAGACATGGGCAAGGTGATGGGCATCGCCTCCAAACAGCTTGCCGGCAAAGCCGAAGGCAAAGAGATCTCCGACAAGGTAAAGGCCTTGCTGGGATAAGCCTTTGGCTTTTCTGATCATTCAACGGCGGAGTAACCCGATTTATTCAAGCGCTGATTGGCACAGAAATCGGGAGGGGTCATCATGATGATAAAATTATTCTAATATCTATGATTCTACAGATCCCTCCCCGGAATGGGACAAGTGCCAAAATGGACTACTCCAGTAAGATTGAACTATCAATAAGCCGTCGAAGTTCACTGCTGTTGGTTCGCTGCGTATAAGGGAAATATATGATTTTTACGTTGGTGTTTTTAAAAAAAACGCTTCATACCTGTTGAATCTTTTCCGAGTTCTTATAATCACTGCCAACAAAAAGATAATTGTATTTTATTTCCCGATAGGCATCACAATCTTCCTTATATGCTGCAATTACGTAGTCCACATATCTGATACTTCTTACAATCTCCAAACGCTCTTCGAAGGGAATAAAAACCTGTTTCCCTTTATGCAATGCATCCTTGTTAATACCAACAATTAAATAATCGCAATAGGCTTTGGCGTTTTTAAGCAAATTGAGATGACCGATATGGAAAAGATCAAATGTACCGCTTAAGTATCCTACTACTTTTTTATTGAAGTCGTGATTCATATTTGAAACATTTTTGCAAAATATTCCTATTCTGGATAACACGGAACCCCGACATTGATCACGCCTGCGATCTGGGGTCCTGTTTCGCCCGATGAAACGTTCATCATGCCGGCAAGCTGCGTACCCTTCGATTCTGTTGCCTTATTTACAACACCGGCTATCTGCACACCTTCGGCATCACCTCCTACCAGATTAAAAACGCCGGCCATTTGTACACCACGAACATCTTTCCGGTTGATATTGAACACACCGCCCATTTCCAATCCATTAACTCCTCCGGTGTAGCCTCCGATCAGATTCACTGATCCGTGAAAAACGATCCGGCTGCCATACAAGCTGTGCGTCCCTAACACAGGGACCAGCGAGAGCTGAAATGGACCGGAAGTCAGAGAGTCCGTAGCCTATGCTCCGTCTGCCTTGCCGAAGGCGGGTTCCGGGACAAAATACGACTGGGATACAGCAGGCCATGCACAAAGCAGGATGCAAATACCCAAAAATGTCTGAGCTACGATCAACTTTTTGAAAATCATGATGTGATTCAATTATATTTAACAATTTTGACATAAATACCAGTTACTAATTTCTCTCTCTATCACTCATGACACGCTCAAACTATTTTACCCTGACGTTTGTGAAAATTTTATTCAGCGGCGGCCATTCATCGATGCATTATGGTCAGAGTTAATATTGGTTATAGGTTGTCTTTCCCGACAAAAAGCTTTTTGCAGACATAAAAAAACTACAATATGCAATTATTGGTTGGTATTCTTTTTTTACTTTTGCTCTTAACGAATAAAATTATTTTAACAAACCAATCTCATTGACCTTCATGAAAACACTACCATTGTGCTTCTTAATCGCGGGAATGAGCCTGCTGACAAATTCATGCAAAGATGATCCGGAATTACCCGATGTTTCGCTGGGGTCAAGTATGACACTTAATGGAGGACACGGAGGAATCAACGCGGTGAATTCGGTATTCATCGACTTCAGCAACAACATACAAAGCCCGGTGTCACGTACCACATGGGACTTAGGATTCTATAACGGTAATGAATTTCGGGTGATCCTGAATAATACAGTCGCTGCATCAGCAGTCGCAACAGCAAAAACCAACCTGAGCCAGGTCACCGCGCAGGATACAGTTGGGCTCGATCTGATAGTCGCGGCAACTCCTGAATCGCTTCCACTTGTCGACGACGTATCAGGAGACCTCACAAAAACAGTGATTGCTGCTATTTCGCCGATTGAAACCGATAATAAAGTTTACATTGTCAACAGGGGAACAGGCGGAGGTGTTGCTTCACGGCCGTGGAAAAAAATCCGCATTATAAGAAGCGGCTCTGAATACATTCTGCAGTATGCCGATATCGACGCAACCAGCTACAAAAGCCTGGTCATCCGCAAAAATAAGGAGCATAATTTCAGCTATGCTTCGTTTGACTACGGCCTGATTTCGATTGAACCCGATAAAGACGACTGGGATATCGAATGGACCGGAGCCGTCTCTAAAACAATTTCAGGAGAAAAAGAAATCCCGCACTATTTTGCCGATCAGGTTTATATCAACTGGCTGGGAGGCGTCAGCGCCGCAGAAGTTCTCACAAGTACGGTAAGTTATGACAACATCAGTTCAAGCAATTTGAATACCATTCTTTTTCTTGGCGAAAGAAATGTGATCGGCACCAACTGGCGTGAAACAGGCGGCCGGGAAGGAGGTACGGCAGGTGTAAAAACCGACCGTTTCTATGTCATCAGGGATGCCCACGGGAATGCCTATAAACTGAAATTCAATAATTTCACCGATCAGGATGGCGGTACACGTGGATATCCGCAGATCACTTATGCGCTGATCAACTAACTGACAGGAGGGAGGTCTGTTTGTTCCTCAAACCAGACTCAACGATACTCAGGGAATTACCAACTTTAGAATCGCCCGATCGGGGAAAACTTCGGGTAACATCCGACGGCTGTAAATCCAATTTACTCCGGCATTATTCTAAAAGGCTCGGTACACTGTCAAAACCTGAAATCTCATGCAATTCATGCAGAAAGCAATACACCTCAATTTGTTCTCCTGTGGAAATATCCGTACTAGCGTATCAGTAATCTGCCGCAAATCTATTTCCATTATTGTCGCTTGATCTGTCCCATGTTATTCAATTATTCAGTTATTGTTTTTATGCTTTATCAACATAATCACAGGATTATCTTCTTCTTTCAATCCTGCAGCGATTTTTTTCAATCGGCCTTTCAGTACACCATCTTCGTAATCTTTAACAAGTTGGATGGATTCTAAAGGTTGCCATGATTCTATTTCGTGATCCACAGGTCTTAAAGCGTTCATGTATATTTCTTTTTTGTTCGAATAATCACTATTGTATACAGTGTATCCAAAAAATGCCTTTTCCTGCTTATCGTACATAAAAAAAGTCCTCGGGAATCCTCTTTTTGTACCAAAGTCATAAACATTTTTAATGGTTTCCATGGAGTAATAACGGGCGGAAAAAAAACTCAACATAAGAAAAACTTCAGGGTTAGTAGATTGGATAGAAGGAGTTCTTACGAGAAACGGACGCAAACTATGGTCCGGCAAAAATGTGTACACTGTATCTGACGAAAGTTCCAGTAGTAGCCAACTGTCGGTGTATGAGATAATTGTATGATAATGGCCGGGACTTACCATTTTTATATTTTCTCCATCCCTTATAGTTTGACTTAAAAACTTCGTTTTTTCAAATGGAATTTCAATTTTTTTGTGATACTCCCATTTTGTTTTGATAGGAGAACAAATGCTTTTTCTTCATTGTAATCATCATAGCAAATCAGATGATCATTATCATAATTGACTACATGTGTATAAACCCCCCGGAGTGTTTTCCTTGTATTCTAAACTTCTTTTAAATTCTCCATACAAATTATACACCAGAATTTGTCTCATAAAATGGCTATGAACATACATTTCATTGTTCTCCTCATCCAACGTAATTCCAGTAATATTTATGTATTCTCCGGAATCATGCCCCATACGGTTTATCTTTCGTAGGGCTTTCCCTGTCCTGTCATAAATAAAAATATATCCATCGGAGATTCGGTTGCTCACTAATATGATTTCCTTCCCTATAGCCTGCACAAAACCCTGATTATAAAAATCATCTTTCGTTTCCAACGCAATATATTCCACTTCCATAAAATCCTGAAGGATCAGTTCTTTTTTGGTGGAATAACTTTTCGTTACGTCAACAGAAATGAGATCATCTGTTGGCTGTTTTCCTCCGCACCTTACTGCTGCAATCAGCAGGATGATTGACAAAATTAAATATATTTTTTTCATGTCTGTTGAAACTTAATTGTCACAAATTCATCTTTCAGTTACTCTGTTTTTTAGCTTTTCACATGACAAAGATTAGGGCGCCCAATAGTTATTTCATAATTGGATGGTGGTGGACAAAGCCATTGATAAACACAAGCATTACATGGCGCCTGATTGCGGATACGAAACCATGATTTGCCTTCTTCCACTTCTTTGTTTACAATTTCATAAATATTGTCAGTGTATATATTCCCCAGCGCTGGATGGTTTAGACTGGCGTAAGCATCTCCTGTGGGCATGGTGTTGATTTTTCCAAAGTCACAAATATTTATAGCCTGACGAGCGAAGAAATCTTTTATAGTCATGGATGTGGATAAAATGTCTTCTCTATTGAGGAAAACATTTTCTTCAAAAAAGCAGGTATTATCTCCGGTATATACAGGATTCAATTGGTATTTTTTAATCTGGAACTGTTCGACAAGTTGCTCTGCTTGCAAACAATCTTCATCGGAGGTTACATCAAAAACATATTCAACTGGCAAAGTCTGATTAAGCAATGTCTGCCTTGAATTGTTCCATTGTTGCACGTCTATCGGGAAACGGACCGATATCTTATATGAAAAATTATTCTCAAAAGCCGGTTGCAATGGGATCATATTTTTATAAGAGCACAATATATTCTTCGGGGATGGAAGTTGATCAAAATAAGACAGGATTTCACCATAGCTTGTAACCTCTTCAATATTTCCTACAATGTTGAATGTCGGACTTCCCGGTATTGATTTCAAAAAAGGGAAAAGTTTTATCGTGTCAGATGTGACATCTACATGGATACTGATTTCGGACAGATTTTTCAATACATTTTTAAGCGAAGAAAAATTATGTTCTTTGTATATTTCAAGTTTATCCGAAAAATTGAAATATGGCAACAATTGAACGGGCTTTCCTTTTGATAAAGCGACGTCAAAAATATGTTGATATTGCTCATTTGTTTAAAAAATAGCACTACAATTTTTCCCCATAAGCGTTTCTTGCATCAGTTCAATTACTTCATCCTCATCTGATTCTAAAGTTACTCCGTCAAGGGTATTGTATAACAAAACGCGTCCGTTAGTTCTTTCAATAAATACGTATGGTTCAATAGTAAACCAAAAATCAATAGCAGTTTTCATGGGCGTCATTCGAGTATTACACTTTCTAATATTTGTGCAAAATCATTCGGGTATTTTTCAAGAAAAGAAAAAATACGGTGCAATTTATTTTTAAAAGCCGTTTGATCCTGGAATTGATCGCAAACAAATTCTTCCGCGTCAACTTTGTCTATATCGTTTATATGGAACAGACATACACCACAAAACTTGTAAGCATAACATGTTTTGCAAAACTTCAAATAGCTCACATGTAAGAGAGGATTAATTTCTTTCTGAGAAGCTGACCATTTTTCATTTGCTATAGACGGTTTCATTGGCATGATATTTTTTAGCCGTTACATCTTTGGACTGTTGTTTTGCCGATCGCGAGTACCGGCAATCGTACAACATGTTCGTCCGCTTGTACCGTAACCCCGTAAAAAAAGCCGTTCGCACGGAAATGTTCCCGGTCAAAGTGTACCCCTCTTTTTCGGCTTTTTTTATTGCATTTGATAATTTAGAATAATTCTTAATGTTAATAGTGGCTTGTCATTGGAAAGCTATATGGGCGACGCGGTTCTGCCCCTATTCCGCCGCATCAACCCGAATAATCCGTAAAGCATTGTAGATCCCACCGTCAACGCTGAAGAAACGTTGCAGCACTTTTCTGGAGAATTCAACACCTAAAACAAGAAACAACGGCAAATCAGATAATTCGCGGTCAGTTAAAGTCATCGATAACACCAGGGCCTGTTCCTGCTGCGAGCCGAACAAGATCGGATCGGTTTCCGTACGAACCATTTGATGCCGCGCCGTTTTAAAATCAATGGCGGCAAATGCAGCGTGGAACCTGAAGTGAGTGGCGTTTCCGGCGTTTACCAAATAATCTGACGGAATAAAACCGGGGATTAAAATCCTCGCTTCCCCTGTTTCCCCGTTGATAACAACTTCATAAGGCGCCTGGAAAAATTCGCCGAATAATGCCTTCTTACTAAACTCAAATCCTTCCATCACCCGCAAATTTTTCGCATGCACTGCATGCTCTATGTTCTGGTTTTCCCCTCCATCCAAAAATGCTTTTACCATCACTCCGGTTAACCTCGAATTCAATCTCGGGCATGGAAAGTCCTTCAGCAACGAAGCAAAAGCCCGCCTGAAAATACGCGCGCCTTTACTGGCTCTTCCAAACGCATCACTGCTTATGCGGCTTCGGTGAAAGGCAGGGCTGGTTTTAAATTGTTTCCCGGTAACCCCTCCCTTTCGCCGCGCCAGGTAACGACCTTCCATTTTGTAAAAAGTAATGTCGTCGATCGTTCCTTCCAGTTTAATATCTCCTGTTACGCGCGCCAATATTGGTTGTTTATGATCAAAATTAAAACATTAAAGGATCAATAGCAAACCTGAATGTTTCTTGCTTTAGAAGATAGAAAGGTAACTCCATACTCCATAGTAACTCCCTGAATACTCCCCGGATACTCCGTAGATACTTCGTAGTAACTTCATGGATACTCCGTATATGGCCCGGATTTAATCCGTGAAAGATATGATATGTTTAATAAAAAATAAGTGGGGGGCAAATAGATTGTACTAAGATAGCATATTTTTGGAGGGAATGCAACGTCTTGAAGCGATAAATTTCCGGGAGCTCGGATTATTCCGAAAAACAGTTAAATTAGCCGGCGAAACTAAACAAACGCTATGCCCGACGAAATTCATAGCTGGTACGTGTCTGGCGGAACTCTGGATGTCGAAAAACTTTTCATCCATTACAGCAAGCCATTATTTTACTACGCGCTGAAATTCGTCGATGAAGAGGCAGCCCGCGATATCGTTCAGGATGTTTTCCTCAAATTGTGGACTGACCGGCAATTGCAGATATCAAAGTCGATCGAAGGTTTGCTTTTTACGATGGCTCGCAACAAGTGCCTGCAACAGATTGAAAAACAAAAGATCCGGCTGGACCACCGCCAATCGTCCGGTTTACGCTTAAAGGAAGATGAAATCCGGTTTTATTCAACTGAGGCATCCAGTTTAATTGAACTTGAATTGCAGGAACAACTGGAGAAAACCATTGGCACTCTGCCTGACAAATGCAGGGAAGTTTTTATTTTGAGTCGCTACCACAATAAGATGAACAGAGAAATTGCCGAGGAACTGGGCATCAGCATCAAAACGGTCGAAAAACATGTCTCCGCCGCCTTAAGGCTCATCCGTACCAATCTGAAGGATTATCTCCCGCTCTTGATGTTGTTCTTACAAGACAGGAGTTAACGGCTCTCTTCACAATACGCCGGCGGTCCGGCCAGGACCGTCTGTAAAACAGCAAATACAGAATTTTTTTTCGTTTCCGGGGTAGGGTCGGAGCGGTTTCACCGATCTATTGAGTACAAAAGCTAAAGAATGGAAGATATCGAAAAGATCCGGCTGAAGTTTACTGAGGGAAAAGCATCCGGCGAAGAATTTAAAATACTGGAAGAATGGCTTGCCCGACATCCGGAAGAAAAAAAGGAATTATTCTATGAAAAGGACATTGCCGACACCTGTGCCTTTATGTCCGATTCAAAACACTATTCTCCGGAACAGGAACTCGTCCGCTTCAGGTCAAAGCTGAAACATACCCGGTCGTCAGGATCGGTCAGGTTGCCGTCATTTCTGAAAATTGCCGCTGTTATTGTGCTTTCTTTTATTTTAGGAGGCGTCGTTTACTCCCTGTTCTCCGGCTCGCGTTTTCAAAAATTGCCGATACAGGCTGAGGACCGGGTCATCTCTGTGCCAAAGGGACAGCTAAGCCAGCTATTTCTGGCCGACGGTACCCGGATCTGGATCAATTCAGAAACGACGATCTCGGTGCCTTCCGTTTTTAACGGCGGGTTTCGTACGGTTAAACTCACCGGCGAAGCATTCTTCGAAGTTGCCAAAGATGCTGCTCATCCCTTTCGGGTTATCGTCGACGGCCAAACAATCGAGGTGCTTGGAACGTCCTTCAATGTGCGGGCCTACCCCGACGGGCTTGAAGTGCAGACCACACTGAAAGAGGGTTCGGTAAAACTGAACACCCCGAAAGGCTTTATGATGCTCAAACCCGGGCAGCAAGCTGAACTGGACCGTTCGACAGGCGAGGTGAAGCTTGCACAGGTCAATCCTTCCAACTATGATGCCTGGAAAGAGGGACGCTATGAATTTAGAAATGAAGACCTGATCGAGGTTTTAAAGATGGTGGAGCGCTGGTACGATGTGGAACTGATCTATGATGAAGATAAATTTAAATCGATTAGGTTTTCGGGAGTGATCAGACGCAATAAACCGGCCGGGCATTTCCTGACCTTGCTGGGACATTCAATTCCTGTCAGTTATGAAATCATCGCACAGGATAAAATAAAACTGGATGTACGATAAAAAATATTCACTCAAATTAACCTTTTGCCTATGAAGCAATAGAAACGACTATTTGGAAAAGAACGGAGAATGTACCACCATTCCCCGTTCCGGTTCAAGTCATTTTTCAATAACTTAAATATTAGCACTTCAAATTTATGAAAAAAAAGTTAACAGGAGTCATTCCCCGCGGAAGGGATATGGTTCAAAAAATTTGCTTAATTATGCGCTTAACAGTGTTTTTACTAGTGGTGTTGATACTCCCCGTATCGGCAGCAGTTTATTCTCAACAAGCAAAAATCAATCTAAAGCTCGATAATGCGAGTCTGGAAGACGTTTTTAAAGCGATTCGGGAACAATCTGATTTCGACTTTTTCTATAAAACAGACCAGATCCCGGCAAACAAGAAGGTATCGGTCGACTACAGGAACGCCCAGGTAGAAGCAGTTCTGATAAAAGTTTTGGAGGGAACCAACCTGGGATTTTACGTACTGGATCAGGATATTGTGATCAGTCCAAGGAAAACGCAGGACGAAGGTCAGGCTCAGCAGGCTTTGGAGGTGAAAGGAAAAGTGACCGATATAAGCGGCAATCCTCTTCCCGGAGTGACAGTCGTTCTTAAAAGCTCCACGATTGGAACAATTACCGGCACCGATGGAACATATATGTTGGACAACGTCCCCGGCGACGGCACCCTGATATTTTCATTTGTGGGAATGAGAAGCCAGGAAATACCAGTCGGAGGCAATAGGGTGGTAGATGTCCGTCTGGAGGAAGAAACCATCGGTATCGAAGAAGTCGTGGCGATCGGTTATGGTACGGCAAAGAAGGGTGATTTAACAGGGGCTGTTGCAAGTGTGCAGGGTGAGAAATTGCTCAGCCGTTCCACACAACAAATTTCAACTGCCATGCAGGGTCAGATGGCAGGGGTGCAGGTTACCCGCTCGTCGGGTGCACCGGGTGCTTCGGCCACGGTACGCATACGTGGCATCACCACGCTTTCGAATAACGATCCTTTGGTGATTGTCGATGGTGTCCCCTCGTCGCTGAACGATGTGGTGGCATCGGATGTGGAAACCATGACCGTGCTGAAGGATGCAGCCTCGGCATCCATTTACGGTTCGCGTGCGGCCGCAGGGGTGATCCTGATCACGACCAAACGGGCCAAAGATCACCAGTTCTCATTCGATTACAACTACGAATACGGCCTGGACAAGCCGACCGCACAGCCGAAAAATGGCGACGTGATCGACTGGATGAATGTACAAAATGAAGTGAAATGGAATGACGGCGCTGCTGATCCTTATTCGCAGTACTCGCAGGAAACCATTAATTCGTGGCTCAGCAACAATGCTACCGACCCCTGGCATTATCCCAATACCGACTGGGTCGATTTGATCCTGAAGAAAACCACCTCTCATGAGCAGCATACGCTGAGTGTTTCGGGAGGTACGGAAAAACTGCGTACAAAATCCACTTTTAACTACCAGAAGGGCGATGGCTATTACGAAAATAAGTCGTACGAACGTTTTGCAGGCCGTGTGAACAACGACTATAAAATAACCGAATGGCTGAGCGCCAACCTCGACCTCGATTTCTCAAAATCAACGTCGGTCTCTCCCTCCCAGATCAACGCCATTTACTGGGCTTATCTGGTGTCGCCCTATTACACACCCAGATGGGAGGATGGACGCTATGCAGACGTGAAGGACGGCGCCAACCCGCTTGCAGGTCTTGAACAGGGCGGTACGAACGATGTGAATTATTACAAGTTCGGCGCAAAAGCCCAATTCGACATCACGCCGCTGGAGGGACTTAAACTGACGGCCATTTTCGCGCCGCGATATGCCTTCACCAAAGGCAAAAAATTCTCACGCGCCGTTCCTGTGTACTACGAAAACGGTTCCACGACCTACATGCAGTCGCACAAAACAACCAACCTTGAGGAGTCGCGCAACGACAACAACAGCCTCACAACCCAGTTCTACAGCAATTATCAAAAGAAATGGGGCGACCACTCGTTTAGCGCCATGGCTGGTTATGAGGGTTACTCCTATAAATGGGAAGAGCTTGGCGCTTCGCGCACCAACTACCTGCTCGACACTTATCCTTACCTCAACATCGGGCCTGAGGATTATCAGTATAACTCCGGCAAGGCGGGACATAATGCCTATGAATCGGTATTTGGCCGCCTGATGTATTCCTATAAAAACAAGTACATGATCCAGGGGAATGTCCGTACCGACGGTTCATCGCGCTTTTCAAAAGATTACCGCTGGGGCACGTTCTACTCAACCTCGGCAGGATGGGTCGTGTCGGAAGAAGCCTGGTTTAAAAATAATGTAGTGGATTACCTGAAGATACGCGGCTCGGTCGGCCAGCTTGGGAACGAGCGTATTGGTTCCGAATTTCCCTATCAGGCGGCCATGAGCTTCGGTAACAGTTATATGTACGACAAGTCGACAAAAACGGTGACGGCCGTACAGAATGCCGCACAGGTTTATTACGCATTCGAGAACATTACTTGGGAAACGACGACCACATACGGCGGAGGTCTTGATCTCCAGTTCCTCGACAACCGTCTGCGTTTCACCGGCGATTACTATTACAAAAAAACCAGTGATATGTTGCTTACCCTCGGCTTTCCGTCCTACGCGGGATTTTCGGCGCCACAGCAGAATGCAGGCGACATGTACACCAAAGGCTGGGATCTGGATTTTGGCTGGTCTGACAATATCGGCGACTTCTGGTACAGCGTCTCGGCCAACCTGTCGGACTACCGTTCCAAAATGGGCTACCTGAGTGACAAACGCAATATTTACGCAAATGACGATAAGGATGAAAATAACAGGTATAAGTACTATGAAGAGGGATCCTATTATAATGAGTGGTTCGTCTACAAGACCGACGGCCTGTTTCAGACCGATGCCGATCTGTATGACGAAAACGGCAACAGGTACCCGACACTTACCGCGAACGATAAAGCGGGAAATATTAAGTATGTAGATACGGACGATAGTAAAACCATTAATTCAGACGACAAAGTGGGCATGGGTAATTCGCTGCCCGAGTTCCTTTACGGAGGAAACGTTGCCATGGGTTGGAAAGGCTTTGACTTCAATCTTTCATTTCAGGGAATTGGTCACCAGCGCATTTTGTTTAGTTCGGCTTGGATCCAGCCGCTGAAAGAACAATGGGGCGCCGTTCCGCAACTCTTGCTGGGTAACTACTGGAGTCAGCACAATACGGAAGAGCAGAATCGCAACGCCAGGTATCCAAGGCTGACCTATACCAATACGACGAATACCTATACCCCATCGGATTACTGGCTTTTCAATGGCGCCTATTTCCGGGTAAAGAATATTACCCTGGGCTATACCCTGCCTAAGAGTTTGTTAACCCATGCGAGGATCAAGGGGCTGCGTTGTTATGTCAGTGTCAATGACCTGCCCGCCATCAGTGACTTTCCTAAAGGATGGGATCCAGAAGTGGGCTCATCGTCCGATTTCATATCAACATCTTTCATCTTAGGCGTTAATGTTAAATTCTAAAAAAGCCAAAACTATGAAGAAGATATTGTTAATTACCCTCATATTTTCAGCGCTTGCCTTTTCGGGCTGCGTTGATCTCGACCTGAATCCGTTGTCGGAGGGATCGAGTGAAACCTGGTACTCGTCGCAACAGGAGATCGAAATGTCGGTAAACGATTTTTACCGCACTGATTTTTTCCCGATCGATGATATGGCCTGGGGTGACGACCTAACCGCACGGAACGCTACCTCTGTTGTACAGAACGGGACCATGACCGCGGAAGACGGAACAGTAGCCGGCCGCTGGCAAAATTTCTACAAGGGTATCGCACGCGCCTTGCGCCTGATTAATAACATGGACAATGCACGCACGTTGGGAGTGTCGGAGGCCAACATCAAACAGTATGAGGGTGAAGCTTATTTTTATATGGGTTACGCCTATGGTATGCTGGCGTTCCACTGGGGAGATGCCATTCTTGACAAGACGGGCATGACGCTTGATGAGGCTTACCAGATATCGCGTTCACCGAAAGCCGAGGTGCTGGCATACAGCTACGAGTGCCTGGACAAGGCTGCCGAACGTCTGCCGAACAGCTACTCCGGTATACAGCGTGCCACGAAAGGCGCCGCTCTTGCGTTCAAGGCGCGTATAGCTCTTCGGAACAGCGATTACGAAACGGCTGCAGCGGCTGCAAAAGCGTGTATGGATCTGAATGTCTACAAACTACACAGCAACTACCGGGACTTATTTACCGCTTCGTGGTCAGACGAATGGATATTCTTCTTCCGCGGCGATGTGACCCTGAAAAAGTATTACTGGGCAGCCAACGACGTACTCAACAGCATTTCCCGTCTTGCGGGAGGTTGGGGTGGTCAGAAGGCTCCCTCTTATGAACTGGTGTGCGCCTATCCTTGCATTGACGGCAAACCCATCGATGAATCGCCCTTGTATAACCCAAAAGACTTGTTCGAAAACCGCGATCCGCGCATGACGATGACCATCGTACCCTTCGCCACCGCTCATAACAAGAGTGTTCTCGACGGCACCTATGATCCCAAAAACTATCTGTGGCTTGGCTATGAGTATTCTCCTGCCCCGAATCGGACCACCGTTTACCGGGCATCCGACGGCGTGCAGGTGAGCAATACCGATTCGAAAGCACGTGCTGAACATGCTTCCTACACCGGCCTGCTCTTCAAAAAGTACGTCGATAATACTTTCCTCGAAAACGGACGAACCGGAGCACCCACCACATACCCGATGTTACGTTATGGCGATGTGCTGCTGATGTACGCCGAAGCCATGATCGAACTGAACCGGTGCACGCAGGATGTACTGGACCAGACGATCAATAAACTGCGGGAGAGAGCCTACGCCGGGACAGGGATTGCCTATCCTCCGGTTACGCTTGGCGCACAGAGCACGATGCGTACGGTCCTTCGCACCGAACGGTTTATCGAGCTTGCCTGGGAAGGCCATCGTTATGCCGATTTGATTCGTTGGAGACTCGCCGAAAAGGTTTACAATCGTCCCAGCCACTTCCTGCGCCGTGCCTGGTCAGGCTCTACTTCATGGAATGGCAACGAGGCTTCTGTGTCGGCGGAATATCGTCAACTGATCCAGAACTGGAACAACGGGAATTATCCCATCGGAGGTGTACCGGAGATCGATGAAAACGGCATCGCTGATCTCAGCAATATGGTTACTGCGGGTTACATCGTTGTGGCAAGTGAGCGGAGTTTCGAGGCCGAACGTGACTATCTCTGGCCTGTACCCGACGCTGATCGTCTCATTAATGAAAATCTCGATCAAAACCCCAATTGGTAAACGAGTGAATAAATGAACAAGAGGCTGACTTCGTATCTTTGGATAGTCTGCCTCTTATTCTGCAGTTGAATGAACTAAACAGATCTGAATGAAGAAAATAGTGGTCTTTTGCGCTTTGGCGACCCTCTTGTTGATTTCCGGCTGCACAAGCCAAAAAGAAGAAATAAAACCAAAATCCTTCTCCGGCGTCTACCCGCACCTGGCCATGTACAACAATGAGGGGGAGTGCGGAACCGGGGCGGTGGTGCCCTGGGCAGGAAAACTTTGGGTGATTACTTACGGGCCGCATCTGCCTTTCGGTTCGTCCGACAGGCTGTATGAGATCTCCCCCGGGCTGGAGCGGATTGTCCGGCCCGAAAGCATTGGCGGAACGCCTGCCAATCGTATGGTCCATAAAGAAAGCAAGCAGCTTTTTATCGGCCCTTATGCCATTGACAGCACCGGACTTGTGCGCGTTATTCCTTACGAAAAAATGCCGGGTCGCCATACCGGAAATGCCCGCCACCTGACGGATCCTGCAGGAAAAATTTACTACGGTACCATGGAGGAAGGTTTTTATGAAGTGGATGTAAAAACACTGGAACCTACGATGCTCTACCAGGATGGGAACGTAAACCGGAAAGCCGGGCAGATGGCCCAGGAAGCGGAGCTGCTTCCCGGAGCACACGGCAAAGGCCTTTACTCCGGTCAGGGCGTGCTGGTCTACTCCAACAATGGCGAAGCCAGCCAGGCTGCCCTGGAGAAGTTTGACATCGAAGCCGGTGCCCTGGCCGAATGGAATGGGAACGACTGGAAAGTTGTCTGCCGTAACCAGTTTGTCGAAGTGACCGGGCCGGATGGAATTCACGGCAATCCTCATCCTGAAAGCGATCCGATCTGGGCAACCGGATGGGACCATAAATCGGTCTTGCTTGGCGTGCGCGATCCGAAAGCCGGCTGGCATTTTTACCGCCTGCCCAAAGCCAGCCACAGCTACGACGGCGCCCATGGCTGGAATACCGAATGGCCCCGCATCAGGGACGTGGGAACCCGGGAAAAACCGGATTACCTGATGACCATGCACGGCATGTTCTGGCGGTTCCCCGGATCATTTTCTGCCGCGAATTCAGCCGGTATCCGCCCACGTTCGGCTTACCTGAAAGTGATCGGCGACTATGCCCGCTGGAACGGCCAACTGGTTTTTGGTTGTGACGATTCGGCCAATAAGGAATTCCTGAATAAACGAAAAGCAAAAGGAAACATTGAAGGCCCGGGCCAATCCAATTCCAACCTGTGGTTTACAAGCCTGAAAAAACCCGATGAACTGGGACCTGCCACGGCCGAAGGCGCTGTCTGGATTTCGGAAGAGGTGAAGGGCCGCAATCCTTCAGAACCCTTCCTCTTTGCCGGATGGCCGGTACGTTCCTGCCGGATTGCCAACCAGGGACCCAATCCGGTCCGGTTCACATTCGAAACCGATCAAAATGGCGACGGCAACTGGGCGGAACTGAAATCGGTCGGCGTGAAATCGGGAGAGGCGGTTGAAGTACTCTTTGGCGAAGAAGATAAAGGCGAGTGGATCCGGATTACTCCGGACCGCAATTCAAAAACAACGGCCCACTTTTACTATGCCGCCCGTGATAAGCGGAATACATCGTCCGATGCATTCTTTAACGGGCTGGCCGGTATTCAGGAAACAAGTACCCGGGGCGGATTGCTCTGGGGACTGGGTAACAATCGCCGGGTGTTGGGTATACTGGCCGGGACGGTCACGGATGAGGGTTTTGAAGAAGCCGGTTATTATGAATTGGACTCATTGATGAACCTCGTAAAAAAGGAAGATCCCGAAACAGCCGCTTTCATCCGTGAGAAATTTGCGATCCCTGCAGGGGTGATCACAATCGACCAGGCCTCGGTGTTGGTAGTTGATGATGATGGCCGTCGCTGGCGCCTGCCGCGGGGTGATCAACGCTACGAAAAGCTGACCGGAAATGCCCTGCTTCGCCTCTGCCGGGAAGTTGCTACCGAACGGGACCTCTTTAACTGCGCAGGCACGTTCTATGAACTTCCCGCCGAAAACGCAGACGGCTATGCTAAAATCCGGCCTGTGGCTTCCCATCGTTTCCGGATCCATGATTATGCGTCTTATCGGGGCATGCTGATTATGACAGGCTTAAGCGAAAAACTGCCGGAGAACGAACAGATTATTCGGTCCGACGACGGAAAGGCAGCCATTTGGGCCGGTGTGATCGACGATCTCTGGAAGCTGGGCAAACCGGTGGGAGAGGGCGGTCCCTGGAAAGATACCGAAGTAAAAACGGGAGAGCCTTCCGATCCTTATCTGATTGCCTTTTACGATAAAAGGAGCCTGAAACTGTCTCATCAATCGGAGAAAGCTGTTACCTTTGAAATTGAAGTCGAACCCGTGGGCCATGGTCCATGGATGAATTACAGAAAAGTCATCGTCAAACCCGGAGAAACAGTTGAGTATGTTTTTCCTGAAACCTTCCAATCGCGCTGGATCCGTTTTGTGGCCGACAGGGATTGCAAGGCTACGGCATGGCTGAAATATGAATAGCAAAAATGGTACGATATGAGGAAGATATTGTTTGTATGCTTAATCCTGACTTCTGAGTTTCTGCAGGCCCAGGGCAAGTCCGTATTTGTTGAGGCCGAGAGCTTCTACGATAAAGGCGGTTGGGTGGTTGACCAGCAGTTTATGGACCTGATGGGTTCTTCGTACCTGATGGCCCATGGCATCGGAAACCCTGTTGCTGACGCGGTCACGGAAGTTCGTTTTCCAAAGGCCGGTACATACCATGTATACGTCCGCACCTACAACTGGACCGCACCGTGGACGGATCAGGAAGGTCCGGGAAAATTCGGTCTGCTGGTCAATGGAAAACAAACCGGCACCGTTTTGGGGACAAGCGGGTCGGCCTGGATGTGGCAAAGCGCGGGTACAGTTACCATTGACAATAAGACGGCCACGGTTGCACTGCACGACCTGACTGGTTTCAACGGCCGCTGCGATGCCGTCTTTTTTACGATGGGAGATGAGCTTCCGCCTGATGATCTGAAGGAGCTGGGCGCTTTCAGAAAAAAGATGCTCGGTATCCCTTCGAAGCCTGATAAGGCCGGGAAATTTGACATGGTGGTTGTGGGCGGCGGCGTGGCCGGAACTACGGCCGCTATTTCTGCGGCCCGTCTGGGACTGAAAGTGGCCCTCATCCAGGACCGCCCTGTGCTGGGAGGGAACAACAGCTCGGAAGTCAGGGTTCACCTCGGAGGAAGGATTAACATCGAGCCTTACCCCCGGCTGGGAGATGTGGTGAAGGAATTCGGCCCGGCCAAAGGCGGTAACGCGCAACCTGCCGAATATTACGAAGATGATAAAAAACTGGCCGTTGTCGAGGCTGAGCCTAATATTTCGCTCTTCCTGAATTACCGCGCTTTTGCCGTCGAAAAGAAGGGCGATAAAATTGCGCAGGTCATTGCCCGGAACACGGAGACGGCCGAAGAACTGAGCTTCCAGGCGCCTTTGTTTGCTGACTGTACAGGCGACGGGACCGTCGGATATCTGGCCGGCGCCGACTTTGCCATGGGGCGGGAGAGTAAGGCTGAATTCGGTGAAACAACCGCTCCCGAAAAAGCCGATAAAATGACCATGGGCTCTTCGGTGCAATGGTACGCACTCGAAGACGAGCGGGAAATTCCGTTTCCGGTTTTTAAGTATGGCATTACGTTCAATGAAAAGAACGCACAGCAGGTGAAAATGGGAGAGTGGACCTGGGAAACAGGTATGAATTTTGACCAGATCAACGATTTTGAATGGATCCGCGATTACGGATTGCTGGTTGTTTATTCCAACTGGTCGTTTCTGAAGAACTTGAGTACCGCGAAAGAAAATTATAAAAAGAGCCGGCTGGAATGGGTGGCCTACGTTGCCGGCAAACGCGAGTCACGACGCCTGCTGGGCGATTTTATTCTGAAGGAACAGGATCTGACCAATGATGTGATTTACCCCGATGCTGCTGTTCCGACCTCCTGGACCATCGACCTCCACTACCCGGACCCGAAGAATACGGAACATTTCCCGGGCAAGGAATTTAAATCAATTGCCAAACACATTCCCATTTATTACTACCCGGTTCCTTATCGCTGCTTTTATTCACGGAATGTAGGGAACCTGTTTATGGCCGGTCGCAACATCAGTGTGACCCATGCGGCGCTGGGCACGGTGCGGGTAATGCGTACAACCGGTATGATGGGCGAACTGGTGGGCATGGCGGCTTACGTGGCTGCCAAAAACAAAACCAGCCCGCGGGGTGTTTATCAAAACCATCTGGATGAGCTGAAATCGCTCGTGGAAAAAGGAGTCGGCAAAGCGGGCAGCTATCCGGAACAGAAGTATAATGAAGGAGGAACGCTGGGACCAAAAAGGTAATAAGAGGATGTCGTCATTAAATTATACCGGATGAGAGTTGTTGTTTTGTTGATACTGATCGTGTTTTTGTCCGGCACGGATTTGGAAAGGCCGCCGCTCCGGCGGCTTTTCCTGTCACCGTCGTTTGCGGCAGACTCGCTGTCTGTTTATCCCGAATGGATGGCGTTTCAGGATACGATCGAAAGTGATACCCTCTTTGTTTATCGCAACAAGGCAGGCCTGATCCATTCTTTTTCCAGGATGATCAATACCGGTGTCTGTATTGACGGCGAGTGCCGGCGGTTAAGCATGAGCTTATTCTGGACCGTTACAGGCAGGTATTATGGTTTTAGTCTTCCCGAAGGGGAGTACTTAAGCAAGACAGAACACGTGCCGTTTAAGGATGACGATTACCTGCGCCTTCAGGAAATCCTGGCTAATCCCTACTCCGTGTTGGGAGAATACCGGATGGATGAGCTGATATCAGAGCAGGGGGAAGGCGTTGATGGGATCACTGCCGCGACCCTCGCTGCCGTGAAACAGGAAACGGTCCCCGATGCTGTTTATACCAGCTATACGCTTTGGCACCTGGTGTATGGCGAAACGCAAAAAGAAATCCAAAAATATACCCGTGGCCATTTAACAGACGAATTAGCCATACAACTACTGGGAAGCGCAGATTTTGAAGATAAATTCTGGACCCTTCAAAATATGGGACCGCGCTTGCAATGGTCCGGACAGCTTAAAAAAACTGTTCTTGAAATCATTGTGCACGAAAAAGGTCTTTTGTCGACGGAGGCATTGTCGGCTCTCCCGGATTCCCTGTTGGAAGATCCTGAAATACAGCTTGCCTTCGCCCGGCAGTTCCCCGAAATGGCCTATCTTAATCAACGAAAGATACTGGAGCGACTGGCCAAAGTCGATGCTTTGGATAGCCAGGCAACCCTGGAATTCTCCGCTCACCTCCTGCAAATGAGTCCCAATGTGTTGGATGGCGTTCTTGCCTTGTACCGGGCGAAGCAGGTTCAGAACGAAATGATCGACCAGCGGATTGTTCGGTTATTAGGCCATGAAAACTTGTTCATAGCCCGAAAAGCAGCCGACTACCTTGAAACGAAAAACGTGAACGATAAGCAGGTGCTCAGGCAAATCAAAAAGATCAGACAAAACAGGAATTAGCTGTGGCGGCCAGATTTTATCGGATAATTCAGGGAAGCTTGAATAAATTAAACCGGTATTCCGCAATTGTTTTTTATTTTTGGAGTGATTTTGAAAAAACTCATGGAATGAACGTCTTTACTCACCTGTCTAAACTGATAATTTTTGAAATATTCCTTTTGCTCTCACTGCCTGTTTCGAAAGTTACGCTCAGCTTCGGTAAAGTACGGCCTCCCTTGAAATTTGGTACGAATATCCGATTAATCTAATTTGACATGATGAACAAACGTATTTTGATTTTTTTCAGCATGCTATGTATTTCAATGCTGATTACAGCCCCGGTGAAGGCTGAAGTGAAATTACCCGCTGTTTTTGGTGACCACATGGTCCTGCAACAGCAAACCGATGCTGCCATCTGGGGAACAGCATCCCCTTCAAAAAACGTGAGTGTTAAAACCTCCTGGGATGGTAAAAGTTACAGCACTCGGGCCGACAACAACGGGAACTGGAAGTTAAAGGTGAAAACCCCCGCAGCGGGCGGACCATATTCAATTGTTATCTCCGATGGTAAAGAGGTAAAACTGAACGATGTGCTGATTGGTGAGGTTTGGATCTGCTCCGGCCAGTCGAATATGGAGATGCCGGTGAAAGGATTCCGCAATCAGCCTGTTATCGGTTCAAATAAGGCGATAGCAACTTCAGCGAACAGATCGATCAGGCTGATTACGGTAACTAAAAATACAAGCCTGAGTCCGCTTGATAATTTCGAAGGGAAATGGATGGAATGCGTTCCTGAAAATGTGGCCAACTTCAGCGCAACGGCCTATTACTTCGGACGGATGCTCCAGGAAGCGCTCGATGTACCGGTTGGACTGATCAATTCCAGTTGGGGCGGCACCCGGATTGAACCCTGGATGAGCGAAAACGGGATCAGGAAATTTGATTTTGTCCCGGTTCCCGACAAAAACCAGACGGGCAAGCTTTCTCAGCAGACACCAACAGTCCTCTATAATGCCATGATCAAACCCATGGTCGGATTTGCCCTGAGAGGAGGGATCTGGTATCAGGGAGAATCGAACAGGAATGAGTACAAACAGTATGAAAAATTAATGCCCGGGTTGATCCAAAACTGGCGTGAGGAGTGGGGAATAGGAGATTTTTCGTTCTACTATATGCAGATCGCACCTTATGTATACGGCAATGGCGCCAATTCTGCGCTGCTGAGGGAAGCCCAGCTTAAAGCATCGACAGCTATTCCCAATATCGGTATGGCTTGCCTGATGGATGTTGGTGAAGCTACCTGTATCCATCCGGCTAATAAAGAGCTCGGAGGGGAACGCCTGGCTTATCTGGCATTAGCCAATACCTATGGAAAGAAGGGATTTGAGTATTCGGGTCCGGTACTCAAAGAAATGACGGTTGAAGGAAGTATTGTAAAGCTTAGCTTCAACCACGCCAATACAGGATTGACGACTTATGGAAAGGAATTGACCAATTTTAAAGTGGCCGGCGAAAATAAGCGCTTTTATCCGGCAACTGCAACGCTTACCGGTACCGGCATCAGTCTGGTTTGCCCTTCAGTTGACAAACCGGTTGCCGTCAGGTATGCCTTCGATGACTTTGTTGTGGGAGAGCTTTTTAACACCGACGGATTTCCTGCATCATCATTCCGTACTGACGATTGGGAACAGTAGAGCAGATTTTCCTGAGAAGGGCTTTTAACGGCTCTTCTCAGGATCTGCTTTTTGATTACCAGGGGAATACATAACCCACCGCCAAATCAAAGTAATCACCTATTCCATAGGAATTGGAATACTGTCGCATCGAAACATACAGCGTTTGCTGGTTTACAAATTCCTTGCCTACGGTAACACCCAGGCTGCTGATCATGCCCTTTTCGGTTTTATAGTCGCTCCACTGGGCCGTCTTCTCGGCTTCTTCCCCGATTTCATATTCAACATTGAAAAACGGCTGGATCATCCATTTCTCTGGGAGATGAAACACTACATTCGAACGCAGGCCGATGGCCGCATTGTAAAACTCCTTGTACCTGATTACTCCGGCTCCGTCGGGAGTGGGATACCTGAAGTTGCTGTAGTCGCTCAGTTCAAATGTTGGGCGCAGCCCGAGATTAACATCCACAAACGAGGCTGGCTTTGATCGTAAAAACCACCATGTCAGTGCCAGCTCATAGTACCTGGCTTTCGAATCATCGCTCAAAAGGTGCAGTTCATCCTGATCAAAGCCGAGATCATAATAGGAAAGTTCTGCATCGAAAACTCCTTTCACCGATGTCCCCAATTCCAAAAATAAGCCATTAAAACCCGATCCTTTTTCTGTTCCCATATTCAGTCCGAAACCGTTTTTACCTTTTTGAAGAAACGGAGAGATCTGAGCTGTTGACGTCAGTGTAAAACCGATGCAAAAAATTGCAGTTAGGAATGATTTCATGGCGATTTGTTGTTTTAAAGAACGGATTACCAGGGTAAGATGTAACCTATTTCGACATTATAAAAGCCGCCTGGACTATAGGTGTCGGAGGTCTGACGGAAAGAGAAATACACGCTGTTTCCTTTTTCCAGCCTCTTCGATAAGGTGACACCCAGGCTGCTGGTAAACCCGTGATAGTTTGTTTTGCTTTCGTCGGCATTGGCCTCGCCTTTATCAAGCCCTACTTCATAAAAGAGGAGATAAAAAGGCATCAGTCTCCAGTTCTTCTCAAGGTTGAATACCACATTTGAAGATACGCCCAGCTCTCCTCCGTAATAACCCTTATATTCCATACTCTGGCTGCCAATGTTGTATTCATAACCGTCGTAACCGGCAAACTCAAAACCGGGCGACAGACCGAAATTGACATCGATAAAATCGGAAGCTTTCGACCGCAATAACCACCAGGTTAATAAAATTTCGGTGTAACTTCCGGTGGCGTCATCTTTCAGGAGTGTGATCTCTTCCAGTTGCTGATCGATCTGATCGCGGAAGTAGTTCACCTCAATATCAAAGACGCCATTCAGGGATACGCCTGCCTTGGCCGAAAAGCCATCAAAATGCTGTCCTTTTTCCAATCCGGCGCCGACCCCGAATCCGCTTTGGCCTTTTTCAAGAAACGGTGAAATCTGACCAAAAGAGGTCAGGGCAATCGCAAAACACACGAGCGAGAGGTAAAATCTTTTCATTTCTGAAGTTTTAGAAGGTTAGTAAATGATTTACTAAAATAAAGATAAATTTATGACTTTTAACTTTAATTTCAATCTTTGGTTTAAAATTAAATGGAATGTATGACGCTGTTCTTGTTGAAATGAGGTGGTTTGACACGTTTGGCAACTTCGGTTTTGTTGATGGCTCGTTAAAGGAAGAGGCTCAGAAACCCATATTCTTTCAGGTGTTCTTTTAGAAATTTCCGCGCTTTGGTGATATGGTCCTCGACGGTTTTTACCGAGATTTGTAATTCCTCAGCAATCAGTTTATTGGAGTAACCCTTTTCCTTACTTAGCAAATAGACGCGCTTCCGTTGTTCAGGAAGTGCACCGATTAATTGCTGCACCTTTTCTTCCAGAAACTGATAGTCGACCTGCTTCTCCGTATCGGAACTGTTTTTGACCACCATCAGGTGTAACTGGCTCAGGTATTCTTTTTCGGAAATCCTTTTGCGGAAGACGGAAATAATCGTATTTCTTGCTACGGTAAAAAGGAAAGCTTCCAGGTTACTTTCCTCCCGGAGTTCGTTGCGGCTGCTCCACAATTTGACAAATACTTCCTGAACCACATCGCGTGAATCTTCTTCCAGTTTCAGGTACCCAAAGGCAAAGCCGTACAACCGCTTGCTGTAGAGCGTGTACAATTCGTTCAGGGCTTGTTTGTTCCCGTTTCTGAGCTGTGGTATGAGCGTTGCTTTGTCCATGATCTTCCTGAGCGACATCCCCCGGGGGAGGCAAAATTAAAAAAAAATTAAAACAGGGCAGGGGTTTTTATCACATGAGACGTTTACCTGGTATGAAGAAAAACGGATGAAGCCATTTTTTAGAAAATACCTGGATAATAATTGCACTGCCGACGAGTTTCGCTCGCTGATCGACTTTTTTGTCAAACCGGAGCATCAGCAGGAACTCGAAACCAATATGCATGAAGACTGGAAAGACGGACGTGAGCTGGATTCGCCCGGTCTGAAAAGAACCCTGCAACGGGTTCATGACGAGATTAACCGTCAGCAACCCCTCATGCCGCAATCGCGTCGCCTGATGACGTATCTGACCCGGGTTGCTGCCCTGTTATTCATTCCGCTTGCAATTGCTTATCTGATTCAACTGCAGCAATCAGAACAAGCGTCAGCGATTATGCAGACGATTTCAACTCCCCTGGCATCAAAGACCGACTTTGAGTTGCCCGATGGTTCCCACGTATGGCTCAATTCAGGTTCATCCGTAAGTTTTGCAAAATCCTTTGACGGAAAAACCCGGCGTGTGAAACTGAACGGTGAAGCCTATTTTGATGTAAAGAAAACTGAGCGCCCGTTTCAGGTCGAAACAGCACATGTTACGATTGATGTGCTGGGCACGGCATTCAATGTAATGGCTTACGATCATGAGCAGCCTGCGGTAACCCTGGAGCGGGGAAAGATCACGCTGAAAACTTCGGCTAATCAGGAGGAAACCTTAGCTCCCGGTCAGCAGGCCGTGATTGACACCCTGAGCCACGCTATACAATTGCAACAGGTTGAGACCAACCTGTATTCTGCCTGGATCCGCAATCAACTGATATTTAAGAATGCACCGCTGGGCCACGTGACCAGCCGGCTCGAACGCTGGTATAATATCGATATCCGGATTAACGACCCGTCGCTAATGGATATTCAGATGACCGCAACCATCGAAATGGAGTCGGTGGGCGAAATAATGGAATTGATGGATCTGACCTTGCCGGTCAGTTACCGGTATGATAAAAACAAGAGAGAACTAACGATTTTCCACGAACCCAAAAACTAATTCTTGTAGCCTATGTAACAAATCTCCGAAAGCTGATGGAATAAAATCAAAAAAGGTGAGAAAGCCGCGAACCTTCTCACCCCCGAAAAATAATTTGAAAAATTATTCATCTTAACAATTCAAACATATGAAAAAAATTGGTTTGGAGGAAGTTCCGCGGGGACTTTTCTTCATAAAACTGCTAAAAATTATGAAGCTCAGTATTTTTATTATTTTATGTTCAGCATTTACCGTGCTGGCTTCAGAATCCTGGTCTCAGCAAACAAAACTCTCTTTGTCCCTGAAAAATGAAACGATCGAGACGGTGTTGAGAAGGATCGAAGACCAAAGTGAATATCGTTTTTTTTATTCCGAAAAAATTGACACCGATAAAAGGGTATCGATTGAACGTTCACAAAGTGGTATACAGGAAGTTCTGACTGAAATCCTGGAGGGAACGAATATTGATTACCGCATCGTTGGCCGGCAAATTGCCTTATTCAGAAAGGGTCAGGAACCCGGCATGCGTACGGTGGGGCAAGCCTCCAAAGCGATAAGAGGAAAAGTGACCAATGAAGCCGGTGAACCGCTTCCCGGAGTGACGATATCGGTTAAAGGTACTACAACTGGAACCATTACCGACATCGACGGGAATTATTCGCTTACCAATTTGCCCGATCAGGCCGTGCTGGTCTTTTCCTTTATAGGAATGGCCACCCGGGAAATTCCCGTGGCAGACAAAAGCCTGCTGAATGTGACGCTCAAAGATGAAACCATCGGTCTGGAAGAAGTAGTCGCGATCGGCTATGGCACCCGCCAGCGAAAAAGTATTACGGGCGCCATTGACAAGGTTAACACCGAAGTGTTCGAGGACCGGCCGGTATCCAATGCCATGCAGGCGCTGCAGGGAGCTTCGGCCAACCTGATCATCCAGCAAAAAAGCATGAACCCGAACGACAACAGTATGAATATCAACGTTCGGGGTGTCAGCACGATGAGTAATAATGATCCGCTGATTGTGATCGACGGACTGATCTCCGGAACCGGTACATTGAACAACCTGAATCCGAACGACATCGAAAATGTTTCGGTACTGAAGGATGCGGGCAGTGCGGCGATCTACGGGTCGCGTTCAGCAAACGGAGTCATTCTTGTCACGACAAAACAAGGTATTAAGACAGGAAAGCCGGTTGTCCGGTTCAGCAGCATGGTCGGCTATGAAGACCCTGATATTTTGTTTCAGCCGGTTGAAGGCTGGGAAAATGCCACGCTGCGTAACCAGGCAAACGTCAATATCGGGAATGCCCCGATATATACCCCGGCGCAGATCCGCGATTTGTACGATCACCGTGGTGAAGAATACTGGTACCTGAACGAAATTATGCAGAAAGGACTCCAGCAAAATTATAACATGAGCGTTTCGGGCGGAAGTGAGAACAGCACCTTCATGATCTCTGCCGGATATTACGATCAGGAAAGCAATTTTGTCGGGAATTTTGGTATGGAGCGCTACAACTTCCGTTCCAACCAGACCACCGAATACGGCCGGTTCAAACTGACCTCGTTTATGGCTTATACCAAACGGAACGACCGCACGGTGGCAGGTGGGACGGGTAACACCATTATCAACTCATCGCGTATCCCGCCGTATTATTACTACAAGTTTCAGCAGGACGGCAAATGGCTGATCAACGACGTGATCGGCGACGATAACACGATGGCCTACCTGAAAGACGGAGGCTACGAAAAGAAAGACGAAGATAATTTCATTGGCAGTCTGGGGCTCGATTTCCGTATTATCGAAGGACTGAAAGCGAAGGGTCTGGTAGGCTTTGACCTGACGCAGCACCACCGTTTCCGCCGGGACCTGAAAGTGCCGCTTTACTCGTCAGCCGACCTGACGACCCCCGTTTCGTACATTCACCCCAAAACCATGACGGAAGACTATAACAGCAAAAAATACACGTTAAGCACGCAGTTTATGCTCGATTTTGACCGCACATTCAATTCGGTTCATCATGTGACCGGCTTATTGGGCGCTTCAAATGAGTCTTATACCTTTAAGGCAAGCCGGATTGCCTGGGAATATACCGATCCCGATTTGGGGCTTCCCACAACAGACGATGCCATCCAAAATAAAGACAATAAGAACAGTAACGGTGACACCGATGAAACCAGCATCACCTCTGCTTTCGGCCGGGTGGGATACAGCTATATGGACAAATATTACATCGATGCCACCTTCCGTTACGACGGCTCTTCGAAATTTGCCAAAGATGAACGCTGGGGTTTCTTTCCGTCAGTTTCAGCGGCATGGAGAATTTCTTCGGAATCGTTTATGCAGGACTATAGTTCGAACGTGGGCGACCTGAAATTACGCGCCTCCTACGGTATCCTGGGAAATCAAAATGTACCGAATTATTCTTATCAGACGGTCTATAAGATGAAACAGAATAATTACGCATTCAACAACCAGCCGGTGCCGGGGGTTGAATTTACATTCGGTAATCCCTACCTGACCTGGGAAAAATCGGCCAACCTGAATATCGGGGCCGATGCCACTTTTTTTGACAACAGCCTTTCCGCTTCGCTGGATTATTTCAACAAGGAAACCATCGATATCCTGCTGTCGCCCGAAGTGTCGACCATTTTCGGAAGTGCCGCTGCTAAGGAAAATGCCGGTAAAATGCGGAACCGGGGATGGGAAGCAACCCTCAGCTACCAGTTGAAGTCGGGCGATTTTGGACACCGGTTCAGCCTGAATGTGGCTGACTCGCAAAATGAGATCACCGACTTCGGCGGGAAAGAACGGATCGACCAGAACGACCAGTTATATAAGCTGATCCGCGAAGGCGAAGCGTTGGGTTCTTATTACGGGTACAAAACCGACGGATATTTTCAGAGTTTCGATGAAATTGCCGGCAGCGCATTGCCTGTGGGAGCCTCGGTTCAGCCGGGTGATGTGAAATACAAGAACATGAATACCGACGATGTCATTGACGATAAGGACCGCGTAGTCCTGGGAAATGCTTTCCCCCGGTACACCTTTGGTTTTACCTATGATGTCTCGTATAAGGGCTTCGATTTTGGTTTCATTCTACAGGGAGTCGGGAAACGCGACATGTATATCCGGGGTGAGTTGATTGAGCCTTTCCATTCCAATTATTCGTACGCGATTTACCAGCATCAGCTCGATTTCTGGACACCCACCAATCCCGGTGCCCGCTGGCCGCGCCTGGTTGCACCGAGTTCACCTTCGTCTGCGAACAACTGGGGGAAAGCCGGTACCGACATTTACCTGCTCGACGGGGCTTACCTTCGGGTAAAGAATATCCAGTTGGGATATACCTTGCCGAAACAGGTAACTTCCAGGTTCGGCGTTCAAAAGTTGCGTGCCAGCCTGAATGCCCAAAACCTGCTGACTTTATCGAAAAATTCGTTTATTGACCCGGAATCTTCTGAATTCGGAAATAACATGGGCGGCATAGAAGGGGTCGGAGCGAACAGTGCCCGAAATTACCCGACATTGGTCTATTATGGATTTGGACTGGAAGTGGAATTTTAATACAAGCATACCATGAGAAAAAAAATAAAAGTATACCGCATAGGAATCGTTTGGGTACTCCTGGCTTTCTTTACTTCGTGTAATGAGCTGGATCTGGCACCAACTGATCAGTTTACCGACCTGACTTACTGGACATCGACCGAAAAAGCTTCTGCTGTTTTGAGTACGGCCTACGGACAGATGCTCGACGCCAATTATTTCTTTGCCAACGAACGCCTGTCCGACAATCTTTACGAAGGCCGGGGAAATACCGATGAAAAGATCATCACCTCCGGACAGGCCGATGCGGCACTGGGGCGTTTTGCAAACGAATGGAAGGCCTGCTTTGAGGGTCTCCGGACCTGTCACACTTTTCTGGAGAATGTTGACCGGGTGCCCGATATGGATGAAACGCTGAAAGCCAGAATGAAAGCGGAGGCCCGCTTTATCCGCGCTTTCCTGTTCTTCCGTTTGGCAAACCATTACGGTGATGTTCCCTTGTTCGATTATGGTCTGACCCAGCAGGAAGCCAACAGCATTTCCCGCAGTCCCAAAGCGGAGGTGATCGCCTTTGTGAGAGAAGAACTGAATGAAATCGCCGGCATCCTACCGGCCAAAGGCGGGTATGCCGCCTCCGATCTCGGACGGATTACAAAGGGAGCCGCTATGATGCTGCTGGCCCGGACTTACCTGTATGAAAACGATTGGGCTAATGTGGCTTCGGTTTGCGAAAAGATCATGGACGGAACCTACGGACAGTATGAACTGTTTTCAAGTTACTCCGGCCTTTTCCTTCCTGAGAATGAATACAACAACGAAGTGATCCTCGATCTGGGATACGTGTTGACCCACCGGACCTGGAGCCAGTTTTACGATGCTATTCCCATCTCTGTTGGCGGACGTATCAACGCTTTCGCTCCCACGCAGGAACTGGTCAACGATTATATCATGAAGAACGGCAAAGACATTAATGACGCAGCTTCCGGATATAGCGAAGATAATCCGTATATCAACCGCGATCCGCGTTTCGGCTCCACGATCGTTTACCACGGCTACCAGTGGAAAAAAGGTGACGGAGCAAGCTCGACCATCTATATCAAACCTGGCTCTTCCGGTGCGGCAGGCGCGTCGAACCTTGATGAATATGCCGGCCCCGGACAGAACTCGACGGGAACCGGGTACTACCTGCGGAAATATTTCGATCCCACCGCACCCCTTGGTATGGAAGCAGGCTTAAACCTGATCCTGATGCGCTATGCCGATGTGCTGCTGATGTATGCGGAGGCAAAAAACGAATTGGGCCAAATGAACGAAGACATCTGGAACGAAACGATCCGGCCGATTCGCGCACGGGCAGGTTTTACCGACGCCACGGCGTTAAATTATCCGGGATCGGACCTTCAGCAGATTATCCGCCGCGAACGGCGTTGTGAACTGGCCATGGAAGGTTTGCGGATTTTTGACATCCGCCGGTGGAAAACAATCGAAACGGTCATGAACGGTAATCCGCACGGAGCAAAGTTTGCTGCCGGTAATACCCAGTACATTCAACTGGATCAGCGGAAATTTAATAAAGACCGTGATTACCTGTTTGCCATTCCCCAGTCGCAACGGGATATTAATAAGAATCTGACTCAAAATCCCGGATATTGATGATCGGATTTGAGTCTCAAAACAGCATAAACAAGCTAAACATGGAAAAAATAATAATCAGACAGTTAATCGTATATTCCCTGATTTTTGCCTTATTCGCCTGTAGCGACGACGGTGAAATGAGGGATATGAATGTAACGGCGGTGAGTGCGCTTTACGAACCTGATAACGGCAAGGCGATTGTGCTGCAGGCATCGGCTTCGGCGACGCTGTATTTTGAATGGGAGCCGGCCCGGGCCGAAGACAGTGGAATGGCCCTGTATGAAGTTGCCTTCGATAACGCCGACGGCGATTTTTCCGATCCTCTTTTGATCATGGCGGCCGATAATAACGGAGGAAGCAATCATGCCACGATTACACATAAACAACTGAACAAGATCGCTGCACTGGCAGGGATCGAATCGGCACAGCAAGGTACATTGAAATGGACCGTTTTTTCATCAAAAGGGATCAATCCGGTGAAAGCTGAACAGGAACGAACCCTTACCTTAACCCGACTGTCCGGACTGGCCGATATTCCTGATAATCTGTACATTACAGGAAAGGCAACAGAAAGCGGCGATGACCTCTCTAAAGCGTTTGTTATGAAAAAACTCGCGGATGGTGAGTTTGAGATCTATACCAAACTGACTGCAGGAGAAAGCTTTAAGTTTGTCAGCGCAACAAGCGGCACTCCGCTCGAATTCTCCTTGTCAGGCGAAAAGATTGTGACAGGAGGAACCTCGTCTGTTTCAAAAACAGGGGTTTACAAATACTATCTTGACTTCAATATCGGATCGTTCACCACAAAAGAAGTTACCAAAGTCAGCTTGTTCCTGAACTGGTCGCAAATGAAAATTGAGCTGCCCTATAAAGCAAATGGCGTATGGGAACTTACCGGCCATGCTATTACCGGCCTGAGCGGCAATGATAATACCGACGACCGGTACAAATTCAGAATGGAAAGTCCGGCGGGAGAAACCGAATGGAGGGCTGCCAGCAACGACAGCAAACCAACCGGTAATGAGGCGTATTATTATATGGTGGAGAAAACGAATGTGCAGCAGTGGACGGACAATCAGATCTGGAAAAATCCGGCAACTGACGGATGGAGTGACAAGACATACGACTTTACATTCTCCCTGAATGCCGGAGGACCTTACACGCATAATTTGGTAATTAAATAAGCTGAACATGGAAAAGATACTGATCAGATTAACAGTGATAGCCTCTTTATTTTTAGCGCTGACTGCGTGCGAGGATGAAGGAGGCGATACCGATACCAGGCTGGCGGCAGTCAATGCTCTGGTTGAACCACTCGACGGGAAACAATTGGCACTGGAAACGACCGTCGGCGCTTCCACCTACTTTGAGTGGGAATACGCCGGCGTTGAAGAAAGCGGTACGGCGGTCTACCAGATTGCTTTTGATAAAGCAGACGGTGACTTTTCGAACCCCGTTTATGTCACGGCCGCCGATAATAACGGACTGTACAATAATGCGACGATCACGCACAAACAATTGAATAAGATCGCCGGAATGATGGGCATTAAATCGTCAGAAACCGGAACATTTAAATGGACCGTTTTTTCTTCAAAAGGACTTCAGGCGATGAAGGCAGCAGAAGCCCGCAATATTACCGTTACACGGCTGGCTGGTTTTGCCGATCTGCCTGTCGATGTTTATGTGACAGGTCCTGGATCTGAAGGTGGCGATGATCTTTCAAAGGCCCAAAAAATGAAAGCAGTAGCCGGAGGCGAATTTGAAGCGTATACCCGCTTAACGGCCGGCCAGCCCATTCATTTTACCGATGGCCTTTCAGGGACTCCTCGGGTATTTCATACTGCCGGCGGTATCATCAAAGAAGGAGGAACAACCACCGCTGCAACAACAGGCGTTTACCGGATCACGCTCGATTTTAATACAGGCGCTGCCACGTACGCTTTGGTAACAAGGGTTAGTTTCTACTTCAGTCCCGAAGGAAAAATTCTGTTCGACCTTCCGTATGTCGGGAACGGCGTGTTCCGAGCCGAAAACCAGACTGTTACCTTCAAGCAGGAAGGCTGGGGCAGGGACGAACGGTATAAGTTCCGGATGTTCATCAAAGAAAATGCAGGTGCAGATCCGGAGAAGGAACTCGAATGGGGAACGCTGAACGGGACCGATTCGAGGCCTACGCCAACCAGTCCGGAATCCTATTATTATCTCCGCTTAATAACCGCGGTTACCCAATGGGATAATAAATGGAAACTCATGGGCGATTTTGACAGCGTTCCGGCCGATTATACGATATATTTACAGGCCGACAAGCCGTATACGCATTCGATAACGAAATAAACGTGGAAATTTGAAACTTCAGACTTTTTCTGCCTGCTCTTTTGTTTCAGGACAAAAGAGTAGGTGGGGTCTGGGGCAACGCCCCACATGACATTTCCATTGAAAGATTGAATCGTCATAGGTTCTGAAATCGTGAAAACTAAATAGATAAACAATGAAACGAACATATTGCGCGGCAACGCAAACACCAATGAAAATAATTTGCAGCAATATGTGAGTTCCATCAGACAATTAAAAAACAAATTATTTACTGATGAAAAATACGAATAAGCGAGAGCAGAGACTAAACTTGTTTGGGGCTTTGCCGAGCGTGAGTGTTTTGCGCGTAGCGAAAAAGTTCTTTTGCATGGCATTACTGTTCCCCGCATTGCTCCTGTCATGCGGCGAAGACGATACGAACGACCCGGTGCCGGAAGAAGACAAAATAGACTGGAACAAAGCAGCCGACGGCAGCAGTATGTCTTTAGCCAATTCATTCTGGAATGCGGAACAGAAATGGTTCAACTACGACAACAACGGGAGTGCAAACTGGAATTACTGGCCGCAGGCCCATGCGCTCGACGTCATCACCGACGCCTGGCTGAGGACGAATGATGACCGCTACAAAGCCTATTTCGACCAGTGGTTTGCGGGTGTAAAAGCCCGGAACGGCAATACCTTCGAAAATGAATTTTACGATGACATGGAGTGGAACGCACTGGCCATTCTCCGCGTTTACCAGGCAACCGGCGACGTTAAATTTAAAGAGGCGGCCCTGCAACTGTGGGAGTACATCAAAACGGGTTGGAATACAAATGCCGGAGGCGGCATCACCTGGAAAAAGGGGATGGAATACAGCAAAAATGCCTGCTCCAACGGTCCGGCCTGTATCCTCGCTGCCCGCCTGTACCAGGAGTTTGGAGATGAAACGGATAAAGAATGGGCGGTGAAGATTTATAACTGGGAAAAGTCAACTTTGTTTAATGCCAATAACGGGATGGTCTACGACAACATCAACAGCGAAACCGGGGAGATCAAAAAAGACTGGGTGTTTACCTACAACCAGGGAACGTTCATTGGTTCAGCGGTCGAGCTCTATAAGATTTTCAACGAAAAGTCTTATCTTAACGATGCTGTTTTGGCGGCCGACTATACCACAAGCAGTCTGGCGAACAATTCGGTCCTTAAAAGCGAAGGAACAGGCGATGGTGGTCTTTTTAAAGGCATTTTTATTCGTTATTTCACCGACCTGATCCGGCAGGACCGCCTGGATGCCTCGGCAAGAAAACGGTATATTCAGTTTATCCGCTATAATGCGGAGACTTTGTGGACAAAGGGAACAACGCAGCCTGCTGTTCTGTTTGGTCCCGACTGGACCGTCAAACCCGGGTCGGTTACCGGACTGACCGAGCAACTCAGCGGATGTATGCTTATTGAGGCGGCCGCTGCTTTAACGAAAGAAGGCTTCATGGAATAAAAACATTATGAGAAAAACTGGCTTTGCACAAAAAATTGGTTTATTGGTATGCTGTCTGTTTTGTAACGGCATCCTTCCGGCACAAAAGCTGACTGCTTATGTTAATCCCTTTCTGGGGACGGCACCGCTTCTTGACAGTGCTTACATTGGTTATAAGCCGCCCCTGAACTGGCGGGTATGGGCCGGGCTCACCTACCCGGGAGCGACTTTGCCCAACGCCATGGTCCAACTCAGTCCCATTACCGAATTCGGCAGCGGGGCAGGCTATGAATATGAAGATACGGTGATTTATGCCTTTACCCATACCAATAAAGGACACTGGAATTTGTGCCACATTCCGGTTCTGCCGGTAACCGGCACCATCACGGCTGGTGATTTTGGTTCTGAATTCACGCATCAAAATGAGAAGGCCAGTCCGGGATATTACCAGGTTTTGCTTCAACGTTACGGGATCAATGCTGAACTGACCACAACATTGAGGTGTGGCTATCATCGCTATACCTATCCGGCTGCACACGATAAGAAGCTGGTGCTGAACCTGGCCGTTTCGAACGAGCGGGTGCGCGACTGGAAGCTGGAACAGATGGGGCCAAATGCTTTTCAAGGCTACCAGCAGACCGGGGGAAAGCTCTTCTTTTACGCCACAGCCAGTCAGCCCATTGAAAAAATTGAATCCGTCCGGGAAGGGAATAAGGAAATCAGGCTCGTTCATTTCGGCGGACCGGATAAGACCGTTCACCTGAAGATCGCACTTTCCTTTGTCAGTAATGAAAACGCCCGTGAAAACCTGGAAAAGGAATTAAACGGAAAAGACTTTGAACAGGTGAAAGGCGAAGCTGTTGCCGTTTGGGAAAACCTGCTGGCAAAGATCCGGGTGGAGGGTGGAACTGAACGCCAAAAGCAGTTATTTTACTCCAGCCTATACCGGTCATTTCAATGGCCTGGCCTCCGGAGCGACTGCAACGGCGAATTCACCGACGAAAGCGGACAGGTCGTCAAAAAGGACTTCCGGTACTATGAAACCCCGTCACTCTGGGATACTTACCGGAACAAGCTCGTGCTCCTTTCCATGCTGGAACCGGAAGTCACAGCCGATGTGATCAGTTCGATGACTGACCGGGGTGAAAAAACAGGCTTTATGCCGACCTTCTTTCATGGCGATCACGCGGCGGCATTTATTGCCGGTTCTTACCTGCGTGGGATCCGCGGTTATGATGTAAAAAGCGCGTATAGCCTGTTGCTGAGAAATGCAACAGTTGAAGGAGGAACAAGGCCTTTTATAAAGGAGTACATGGAAAAAGGCTATATTTCTGATCCGATGGTCGAGCATCCGCATGTCGAAACCAAGGCAAAAGCCGGCGTGACAAAAACACTCGAATATGCCTATGATGATTATGCCCTGGCCCTCCTGGCAAAAGAACTTGGCGATTCGGCCAATTACCGGATGTTGATGAAACGAACCGGCAATTACAAAAATATGTTCGACCCCTCTACCGGGCTGATGCGCGGACGGCTGGAAAACGGCGAATGGGTGAAAAACTTTAACCCGCAATACCCTTATTACGAGTACATGTACCGCGAAGCCAATGCCTGGCAATCGTCGTTCTTTGCACCGCACGACACCAAAGGGCTGATCGGACTGTATCCAAATGAAAAGGCATTTGAGAGCAAACTTGATTCACTTTTCTCGATCCCATGGAACGGCAACTACATCGCACGCAACGTATCGTCCTTTATTGGACAGTATTGCCATGGAAATCAGCCGGATCACAGCTTTCCGTATTTGTATTATTTTGTCGGAAAGCAGGAAAAGTCGCAGGTTTTGCTTAACCGCATCATGGACAGGTTTTATGGTATGGGTGAACACGGGCTTGCGCTGTGCGGGATGGACGATGCCGGTGAAATGTCGTCGTGGTATGTCTTCGCCGCCATGGGCCTTTATTCGTATTCGCCGGCCGATGACGACTACCTGGTTTCGGTACCGCTTTTTGACCGGGTCGACATGAAAGTCAGCGATAACCACAGCTTCTCGATCCTTAAAACAGGCTCCGGTCCTAAAATCCGGCAAATACGCTTGGATAAGCGCAAAATAAATGCCTATTTTGTTTCGCATAAAGAACTGACAGAAGGGAAAGAGTTAGTGATTAGTAGCGAGTAATGAGGCAGACACAAGTATCAAGACACAAAATACAAGATAGGATGTTCAGACAATCAGATTTCAGACTTTCAGACAGGATGAAAATCCAACATTCAGGCAATCTGAACATCTGAAAATCCAGTGATCCGAGAACCCGGTCTCCCGTCTCCGGTTTCCTTTTTTCGCTATGCGCCATGCTCTTTGCCCAATTTAGTAGTTTTACAATTTGACAATTTTATCATATGACCACACGAAGAAATTTTATCAGACAAAGCGGTTTGACCGTCGCGGGACTGGCCGTTGCCGGAGTTTCAGCTAAAGCATGGGCCCCGGCAGGGGCTTATGTGTCAAATCGTCCGGCAAAAAGGAACTTTACGTCCAAAGCCGTTGAGGAAACAATAAAAAAGACAAAGGCAAAACTGAAAGATCCGAAGCTGGCCTGGATGTTTGAAAACTGCTTCCCGAATACGCTCGATACCACTGTCGAGTATGAAATGAAAAACGGCAAGCCCGATACTTTTGTGATCACCGGCGATATTCATGCCATGTGGCTGCGCGATTCATCGGCCCAGGTCTGGCCGTACCTGTCGTTGACCAATCAGGACAAGGAACTGAAATCGCTGATCGCGGGGGTGATTAACCGGCAGACAAAATGCGTGCTGATCGATTCCTACGCCAACGCTTTTAATAAGGAGGCGGAAGCCGGCGAATGGATGAGTGACCATACCGACATGAAGCCCGAGCTGCATGAGCGCAAGTGGGAGATCGACTCGCTTTGCTATACCGTCCGCCTGGCCTACCATTACTGGAAAACAACAGGCGACACTTCCGTCTTTGATGCCGACTGGCGGAAAGCCGCGGCGCTGGTCCATAAAACCTTCGTGGAACAGCAACGAAAGGATGGCCTGGGTCCGTACAAGTTCGAACGCGAAACAACCCGTCAGCTCGACACGCTTTCGAACGGCGGTTACGGAAGGCCGTTAAAACCGGTAGGGCTGATTAACTCGTCCTTCCGTCCCTCCGACGACGCGGCAACCTATGGCTTTCTGATCCCTTCCAATCTTTTTGCCGTCACCTCATTAAAACAATTGGCCGAGATCAGCAAAAAAGTGACGGGCGATCAGGCTTTTGCCGGCAAATGCCTGGCACTGGCTGAAGAGGTTGGTGATGCGATAAAGAAATACGGCATCGTGGAGCACAAAAAGTATGGAAAAGTCTACGCCTTTGAAGCAGACGGTTTCGGGAACACCACCTTTATGGACGACGCCAATGTACCGAGTTTACTCGGTTTGCCTTACCTGGGATGTGTTGAGGAAAACGATCCGGTCTATGCCAATACCCGGAAGCTTGTCTGGAGCGAAGATAATCCCTATTTTTTCCGGGGAAAGGCGGCTGAAGGAATAGGCGGCCCTCACATTGGTTATGATATGATCTGGCCCATGAGTATCATTATGCGGGCCATGACCAGCAAGGATGATCAGGAAATTAAGTGGTGCATTGCAACGCTCCGCGATACGGATGGCGATACGGGCTTTATGCACGAGAGCTTTCATAAAGACGATCCGAAGAATTTTACCCGGAAGTGGTTTGCCTGGGCCAATACGCTGTTTGGGGAGTTGATCCTTAAGGTGGTCAGTGAAGGTAAGACAGAACTGCTGCCAGTGTAAAACAAAAAAAGGCCGGACCCCGTCAACCGGATCCGGCCTTTTTACAGGCCATCTTTATTCTTCAATAATAACGACCTTTTCCATGACGTCGCCGGCACGGATGGCATCGATCACTTCCAGCCCTTCGTAGACCTTGCCGAAGCAGGTGTGGCGGCGGTCCAGATGGGCCGTATTTTTCCGGTTATGGCAGATGAAAAACTGCGAACCACCGGTATCTTTTCCGGCATGGGCCATCGAAAGAACACCGCGGTCGTGATACTGATTATTGCCGGTCAGCTCACATTTAATAGTATAGCCGGGTCCGCCGGCTCCTGTTCCCTCGGGGTCTCCTCCCTGAACCACAAAGTCGGGGATCACCCGGTGAAAGGTCAGTCCGTCGTAAAAACCCGATTTCGCCAGTTTGACAAAATTTTCGACAGTTCCCGGCGCATCTTCCTCAAAGAAGTTAATTTTCATGATCCCTTTTTGGGTATGAATTTCAGCTTGTTTCATTCTTTCTCTGTTTTAATTTGGATACAAAAATACAACAATCTGCGCAACCGGTAGCCGTGAGATGCTATTCATTCAAAAACAATTCGATGACCGGGATCTCCACATTCGGTTTGATAACCGGGAGGCTCAGATTGACGTCACCGTCATTTTCTTCCTCTTTTGTACCGTGTCCGTATCGTTCTGTAATTTTAATTTCAGAACCGTCGTGCAGGAACTGTGCGTATTTGATCTTTCCCTTGTAATCGGGCAACCTGAAATTCTGAAGCGGATAATCGACCAGATGGATGTATAACCGGTTGGTTTTCGGATTGTATGTTAAAAGACTGTGTTCCGGAACTTTGAATCCGGCAGGCGCTTCCGTGCAGCCGTATATGGAGCGGTTATTATGCGACATCCACTGGCCCATCGAAGCGAGCGCCTGGTCAGCCCGCCAGTCAAATTCACCCCGGGCTGTGGGACCGACATTCAGCAGGATATTTCCTCCCTTACTCACGGTTTCAATCAAAAGGACCAGCAATTGCCGGGTGTTTTTCCAGGTGTTTTCATCCCGGTGATAGCCCCACGAACCGCTAAAGGTCTGACAGGTTTCCCAGGGAACCCGTTTGCCGTTTACTTCAGGCCATTTGGTCACCTTGTATTGTTCGGGGGTGATAAAATCGTAGCCGTCTTCATAATCGCTGAGGTTCAGCCGGTCGTTCACCATAATGCCGGGCTGCAGTTTGCGGACCATGGCCAGCAATTTTTTCGAGTCCCAGTCCTTTTCGCCTTTCCCATATTCGCCGGGATAGGAAAAATCGAGCCAGATAATATCGATCTTCCCATAGTTGGTTAACAACTCGCGAACCTGGTTGTGCAGGTATTCCCGGTATTTATTCATGTCCCGGCCTTTGTTGAGCTGTTCGTATTCTTTCGGATCGTTGGGCCTTTGCGGATGAACCCGGTCGATTGTGAAATCAGGATGGTGCCAGTCGATGAGCGAGTAATAAAACCCGACTCCCAGCCCTTCAGCCCGGAAGGCGTCGACATATTCCCTGATCAGATCCCGGCCTGCAGGTGTATTGGGGGCTTTATATTCCGTATATTTTGAATCGAACAGACAAAAGCCGTCGTGGTGTTTCGTGGTAATAACGGCATACTTCATTCCGGCCTGTTTGGCTTTTTTTGCCCATTCTTTCGGATTGTAAAGATCGGGATCGAAATGATCGAAATATTTCTGATAGCCTTCATTGGTGATACGTTCGTGGTTTTTTACCCATTCATGACGGGCAGGCAAGGCATAAATTCCCCAGTGGATGAACATCCCGAAACGGTCCTGCGTCCACCAGGCCATCCGTTCCTTCTTTTGTTCCTCTGTTTCTGTTCCCAGTTTTTGCTGTGCGGAAGCAGAACTCCAAACCGCTAAGATCACCAGGCAGCCAACAATCATCTTTTTCATTTTCATTGTTTATAAGTTTAGGTTAATTGTATTGTACTGTACTGTGCTGTACAAATATAATAAAAAAGATAAAAGAGAAGAAGATAAGAGGACAAAAGATAAGAAGATCCCGTAAATGTGTCGCGACACAGGTGATTGGAGATCTCACCTTTAACGGTTTCTCGTGAGAAACGGTGTTCTTAAACATTGGCAGATGCGTTAAAAACGTCCTAAAATCAGTTTTTTGAATCTTTTTCATTTGTTCCTTTGTCATAAATTATACAGTTGAGGTTTATTTAAATCGATATCATCGGTATGAAGACAGAAATCAATGATTTTATGGAGGCCTTAAAGGCCAGAACGCCCGGTGAGGCTGAGTTTCACCAGGCGGTTCAGGAAGTGGTAGAGTCCATATGGGATGTTTACCAGGGGAATCCAAGATATCAAAAGGCAAAAATACTGGAACGCATGGTTGAACCGGAGCGGACCGTTATATTTCGGGTTCCCTGGGTCGACGATCTTGGTGAAGTTCGGGTTAACCGGGGTTACCGGATTGAGTTTAACTCAGCTTTGGGACCTTATAAAGGAGGGTTACGTTTTCACCCCACCGTAACGCTTTCCGTATTAAAGTTTCTGGGTTTCGAACAGACCTTTAAAAATAGCCTGACCACTTTACCGATGGGGGGGGGGAAAGGTGGTTCCGATTTTAATCCGAAAGGAAAATCGGATAATGAGATCATGCATTTTTGTCAGAGTTTTATGACCGAACTGCAACGACATATTGGTGCCCATACGGATGTGCCCGCGGGTGATATTGGTGTCGGTGGCCGGGAGATTGGTTATTTGTTTGGCCAGTACAAACGGATCCGGAATGAATTTACAGGTGTGCTGACCGGCAAAGGACTCGCGTGGGGAGGGAGCCTGATCCGTCCGGAAGCCACCGGATTTGGAGCGGTCTACTTTGTGCAGCACATGCTCGACCGTTTCGGGAAGCGTATTACAGGCCATACCTTTGCCATATCGGGTTTCGGGAATGTTGCCTGGGGTGCCATTGCCAAAATTAACGAACTGGGGGGGAAAGTGGTTACCATTTCAGGGCCTGACGGTTATATTTATGATCCGGCAGGCATAAGCGGGGAGAAGGTGGATTATCTGCTTGAATTGCGCGCCACGAATAATGATATTGTTGAACCTTATGCCAGGGAGTTCAATGCAGAATTTTTTCCGGAGAAAAAGCCTTGGGAACAAAAAGTGGATATCGCAATGCCTTGCGCCACGCAGAATGAACTGACGCTTGAAGATGCCAGGCTGCTTGTCGGGAACGGATGCTTTTTGCTGGCTGAAGTATCGAATATGGGATGTACAGCCGAAGCAGCCGACTATCTGGTCGAAAACATCGAATACGCTCCCGGTAAAGCAGTAAATGCAGGAGGAGTTGCGGTTTCAGGGCTGGAAATGTCGCAAAACAGTCAACGGTTTAACTGGACCCGGGATGAGGTGGATGCCCGTTTGCATCTGATCATGCGGGAGATCCATGAAACGTGTATAAAATACGGGAAGAACGGATCGAGGGTAAATTATCTGAAAGGTGCAAACGTTGGTGGCTTTGTCAAGGTAGCCGATGCCATGCTGGCGCAGGGAGTAGTCTAGTCGTAAGCCGGGATTTGCGGTTCGTATTAGAACGCGTACTTACGACTAATTACTTACGACTCCTTAAATTATCAATAAGATAATATTTAGAAAACGATCATTTGGTTTTTTAATATTTTCTTTGCGGTAAATTTTTTTTTATGTTGATTGATACACATTCCCATATTTATTCGGAAGATTTCAGCAACGATCTGGAAGAGGTTATCCAGCGTGCATTTGAGAATGATGTCAGAAAGATCGTGCTTCCCAACATTGATAGTTCTTCTGTAAAAAAAATGCTGGACCTGGCGGACAAGTATCCGCAGATTTGTTATCCGCTCATTGGTTTACATCCCACTTCGGTGAATGAGGACTATGAAGAGGAACTGGAACTGATTGAGTTTTGGATGAGAAAACGCCGGTTTTACGGAATTGGTGAAGTGGGGATTGACTTATACTGGGATAAAACCTTTATTGCAGAACAAACCGATGCTTTTCGGCGGCAGATCATTCTGGCAAAGAAATATGACTTGCCAGTTGTCATTCATGTCCGGGAATCTTTCGACGAGGTTTATGCCGTTTTACAGGAAGAGAAAGATGATCGCTTAAAGGGAGTCTTCCATAGTTTTACAGGGACCCCGGAACAGGCACAACTGATCACGAATATGGGTTTCAAGTTAGGGATCAACGGCATTATTACGTTTAAAAACAATGGGCTTGACCAGTTAGTTTCTAAAATTGATCCGGGTCATATTTTATTGGAGACTGACTCACCCTATTTGACACCGGTTCCATTCCGGGGAAAACGGAACGAAAGTTCGTATTTGATCTATGTTGCGCAGAAAGTTGCGGAGATCTATCAGCTTCCTGTTGCAGAGGTGACCCGGATAACGGCCGAAAATGCGGAGGCGCTTTTTAAAATATAAGGTCATCATATCTTAAATAAATATATGGATATAGGCACACCATCGATTTTACTGATTTATACAGGCGGGACCATCGGAATGGTTCAAAAAACAGAAACAGGAGCGCTGGTTCCGGTGAGGTTTAACCAGATACTGGATGAGGTGCCCGAGTTGAACCGGTTGGGCTATAATCTGAAATCCATTACATTTAATCCGCCGCTTGATTCGTCCGATATAACGCCTAAGATTTGGGCTAAACTGGCCCGGACAATCCAGGAAAATTACAGTAAATACGATGGTTTTGTTATTTTGCATGGGACTGATACCATGGCTTATACTGCTTCTGCGCTGAGCTATATGCTCGAGAATCTCGATAAGCCGGTGGTGATGACCGGTTCTCAATTGCCCATTGGTATTCTGCGGACCGATGGTAAGGAAAATCTGATTACATCAATCGAGATTGCTGCTGCCAAACAGAATGGGACCGCCGTTGTCCCGGAGGTTTGTATCTACTTTGATTTCAAGTTAAGCCGCGGCAACCGGACGAGCAAAAGACATGCCGACCACTTCAGCGCTTTCCATTCGACCAATTATCCCTTGCTCGCGAAAGCCGGAGTCGATATAAAGTTCTATCATGAGAATATTTATCACCCAAATAGCAAGGGAATTTTAAAAGCAAATACTAATTTTGATGAAAATGTAGTTATACTAAGGATATTTCCCGGAATGAACCGGATCGTTTTTGAAAGTATTATGAATATCGCCGGATTAAAAGGAGTTGTGCTGGAGACATTTGGTTCTGGGAATATACCATCGGTAACCTGGATGATGCGGTCGATAAAACAAGCAATTCGACGTGACATGGTCATTCTGAACGTGACGCAATGTGAAGGAGGCTCCGTTAAGATGGGGCATTACCACGCAAGTCAGGAATTATTGAATGCCGGTGTGGTTAGCGGAGAAGACATGACAACAGAAGCCGCGGTGACTAAATTAATGTTTCTCCTGGGACAGGGGCTGACAACAGAAGACGTGAAGTTGTACCTGAAAAAAAATCGAAGCGGTGAAATAAGTGAGTAGCTATTTTTATTTCACAATTTTTTTGTAATTTGCAGCCCTTAAAATGAAAGAGACTGGGATAACCAGGAGAGATGCAGGAGTGGCTGAACTGGCACGCCTGGAAAGCGTGTGTACCTCAAAAGGGTACCGAGGGTTCGAATCCCTCTCTCTCCGCGCAAGTTGCGGCTATTCATTGAAAAACAAGATTTTACGAATGGTTGGGGGGTCTCCTTTAATCAGTCAGAATAATTAACAAAAAAAATAAATAAGAATTTGAAAGAGATTACTAATTAAAAATTAAAACCAATGATGAAAAAACTTTTTGCGTTTATAGCAGTTCTCGGGATGCTTTACGTTGGAGCATCAAACAATGCCATTGCACAGGATCAGGCACAGCCGGCAACAACAAGTGCAGCTGCTAACCAACCTGCAGATCAGGAAGAAAAGGCTGCTGCTGCTGCCGAAGAAGGTCAGTCTGTTCACAGTATGATCAAAATGTATTTTATCCAGGGAGGTCCCGGTTTTATGACTTCAATTCTGGTCTGTCTTATCCTGGGTCTTGCGTTTGCATTGGAACGCGTTATTTACCTGAACCTGTCAACAAGCAATAACAAAAAATTACTCATTAGTGTAGAAGAAGCTTTGGCCGGTGGCGGTATTGAAGCAGCAAAAGAAGTTTGCCGGAATACCCGCGGACCTGTTGCCAGTATCTTCTACCAGGGCCTCGACCGTTCTGACGAAGGACTGGATGTTGTCGAAAAAACAGTTGTCTCTTATGGCGGCGTGCAGGCCAGTTTGCTTGAAAAAGGATTAAGCTGGATCGGACTGTTCATTTCGCTGGCTCCTATGCTCGGGTTCCTTGGAACGGTGGTCGGTTTGATCGTCGCTTTCGATGCAATTGAAGTTGCTGGTGATATTAGCCCGGCCTTGGTTGCTAATGGTATGAAAATCGCGTTGATCACGACTGTAGGCGGTTTGGTTGTTGCCATTATCCTCCAGATTTTCTACAACTATTGCCTTTCAAAAATCGACAGTATTGTAAACAGCATGGAAGACGCTTCCATTTCTCTGATCGATATCCTGGTGAAACACAATCTTAAAAAGTAAAACAATCCTATGAAGACAGAGAAATTACTCAATATTGTGTTGGGGGTGATTATGGTTATCTCTGCATTTCTGGTCATATCACTGATAGCCAATATCAGCGACGATTCTACCGATCCGGGAATGAATAGCTGGCTTAACACCAATCTGACATGGTTATATATTTTGTTGATTATCACAATTGGAATCGTTCTTCTCTTTAGTATCGTCCATACATTGGGAGATAAGGCCGCTGCAAAGAGGGGACTGGTCACATTGGGTTGCGGTATTGGTATTTTGCTGATATCCTATCTCCTTTCATCGAATGAACTACCGAAGTTTTACGGTGTTCAGCGGTTTATTGACGATGGGACGTTGACAATTTCAGTTTCCAAGCGAATTGACACCTTATTGATCGTGACTTATATTTTATTGGGCGTTTCGGTAGGTGCCACCATGTTCTGGTCAGTCGCACGAATGATTAAAAAGTGACTGGAATAGTCTTTACGAACAGACAAAATTAAAAATATGGCGAGAAGAAAATTACCGGAAATACCAAACGCATCACTGGCCGACATTGCCTTTATGGTACTTATATTCTTCCTGATGGTTTCGACCATGGATACGGATATGGGGCTGGAGCGCCGGTTGCCGCCGATGCCGCCTCCTGATCAGGAGAAAGATGATACGCCCCCGATTAAGGAAAGGAATGTCTTCGTGGTATTGGTGAATGCCCAAAATCAATTGCTGGTGGAGGGAGAATGGTTGCAAGTTGAGGATCTGAGGGAAAAGGCCAAGGAATTCATGTCAAACCCGAATGACGATCCAAATCTACCTGAAATGACAGAGAAGGATGTGCCGTTTTTTGGGCCTACGAAAATCACCAAGGGGGTGATCTCTTTGCAGAATCACGTTGGCACGCAGTATGGAACCTATATAGCCGTTCAAAGTGAGTTGGTTGGCGCCATCAACGACCTGAGAAATGAATTGTCTCAGAAGCAATTTGGAAAGCCATACAATAAACTGAATTCTGATCAACAGGATGCTGTACAGGAAATTTATCCTTCCAGAATTTCGGAAGCGGAACCCAAAAAGATTGGAGGAGGAAAATAACTATGTCTAAATTCAGAAAAGACAGCGGAAAAGAGTTGCCGGCGATTTCTACATCGTCGCTTCCTGATATTGTATTCATGATCCTCATCTTCTTTATGGTGACTGTTAAGATGAGAGACGTGAGTCTGAAAGTCCATGTTGTTACCCCCCAGGCTACCGAACTTTCCAAGCTGGAGAAGAAGTCGCTGGTGAGCAATATCTATGTGGGTGAACCATTGGCTCAGTATCAACGGACGTTTGGTTCGGAGCCAACGATTCAGTTAAATGATCAGTTTGCCGGGGTGGGTGATATCATTAATTTTATTACGGCAGAACGTGAGGCTCGTGACGAAGCAGAGGTCCCCTTTATGATCACTTCCCTGAAGGTTGATCAGTATACCAAAATGGGTATCGTAACCGATATTAAGCAGGAATTGCGTAAAGCTTCTGCTTTGCATATCAATTACTCCGCCCGTAAAAAGGAAACAGTTGATTAATAATCAATCATGTGAAAAATAAAAAAAGGAAGCCAAACGGCTTCCTTTTTTTATTTCAAATCAACCCGGATATTGAGCTCTTTGAGCTGTGCATCCGATATGGGAGAAGGTGATTCATTCATCACGTCACGCCCGGCATTGTTCTTGGGGAATGCGATCACATCCCGGATGCTGTCAAGCCCGGCAAACATGGAAACCAGTCGATCAAATCCCAGCGCAATGCCTGCATGCGGGGGAGCTCCGTACTGGAATGCACTCAGCAGAAAGCCAAATTGAGCCTGGGCCTGCTCCTTTGTATAGCCGAGAAGATCAAACATCCTCGATTGCAGTCCCGATTCAAAGATCCGGACAGAACCTCCTCCGATTTCAACGCCATTGATGACCAAATCATAAGCATTAGCCCTGACCTGTCCCGGAGCATGATCCAGTAGCGGAATATCTTCCGGCTTGGGTGAAGTAAACGGATGGTGCATGGCATAAAAACGTTGGGTTTCTTCGTCCCACTCCAGCAACGGAAAATCAACGACCCACAAGGGCTTAAACTGATTTTTATCGCGGAGGCCTAATCGGGCGCCCATCTCCAGCCGCAACTCACCCAGTGCTTTCAGGGTTCTCAGCCTTTCTCCGGAAAGCAGGAGCGCCAGATCACCGGGTTTGGCGTCCCAGACGGCAAGCCAGTTTTTAAGTTCTTCTTCAGTATAAAATTTATCGATTGATGACTTGACGGTCCCATCTGTGTTATATTTGATATAAACCATTCCTTTGGCGCCAATCTGAGGCCGTTTCACCCATTCGGTAAGTTCATCCAGTTGTTTGCGTGAGTATTCGCTGCAGCCGGTGGCGCAGAAACCACCAATATACGCTGATTCGTCAAACACTTTAAAATTTTTCCCTTTAACCATCTGTGTCAAATCGCTGATTTTCATTTTAAAGCGAATGTCCGGTTTGTCAGAACCGTAATTTTCCATGGCTTCCCGGTATGACATTCTTGGAAATTCGTCAATCACGATCTGCTTCACTGTTTTGAACAGGTATTTGGACAGGTCTTCAAACAGATTAAGCACGTCTTCCTGTTGCACAAACGACATTTCACAATCGATCTGTGTAAACTCAGGTTGGCGGTCGGCTCTCAGGTCCTCATCCCTGAAACATTTTACGATCTGGTAATAGCGATCAAATCCGGCTACCATTAACAATTGCTTAAATAACTGGGGCGACTGAGGTAAAGCATAAAACTCACCTGGGTTCAGACGTGAAGGCACAACAAAATCACGGGCTCCTTCGGGCGTGGATTTCATCAGTACGGGAGTCTCCGTCTCAATAAAATCCCGTTCATTCAGGTAGGAACGCACTGCATGGGCAATTTGGGAACGCAGGATCAGGTTATCCCTGACCGGACTGCGGCGAAGATCCAGGTAGCGGTATTTCATGCGGATGTCATCTCCTCCGTCGCTCTCGTCCTCGATCGTAAATGGCGGAACAGACGAGGGGCTTAATACCGTCAACGACTGAACTTCAATTTCAATATCTCCTGTTGAAAGATTTTTATTTTTGCTGCTGCGTTCCCGAACGGTTCCTGATGCCTGGACCACATATTCACGGCCCATTTTTTTTAGGTTTTCAAGGATTTCTGAAGACGTATGCTCGTTAAATACCAACTGGGTGATTCCGTAACGGTCACGTAAATCGACGAATGTCATCCCTCCCAGCTCGCGTTTGCGTTGTACCCACCCGGCAAGCGTTGTTACAGTTCCCTGATGTTCGAGGCGCAGTTCACCACATGTGTGCGTTCTGTACATATTGCTGTCTGTTTATTGTTTGCCTGCAAAAATACGTAGATTTTAGCAATTTAAATTGTAGGTTTGTCATTATAATAGGAAATAGAAGCACCCATGGAGTTATTTGACGATGTCTATTTTATGAAGCGGGCTTTCCAGGAAGCCCGGCTTGCCTGGGAAGAAGGAGAGGTTCCTGTTGGGGCTGTGGTTGTTATGCAAAGCCGGATTATCGGCAGAGCTCATAATTTGACCGAAACGCTGACCGATGTTACCGCCCATGCGGAAATGCAGGCAATCACGGCAGCTTCAAACCTGCTTGGCGGCAAATATCTGAATGAATGTACTTTATATGTGACCGTTGAGCCTTGCGTGATGTGTGCGGGCGCTTTGGGTTGGGCCAAACTTGGACGGCTGGTCTACGGAGCGCCTGACGAGAAACGTGGATTCACCCGTTTTGCCCCGCATGCGCTGCATCCGCGTACCGAAGTAACCGGCGGAGTCTTGGGCGAAGATTGTGCTGACCTGATTACGGCTTTTTTCCGGGAAAGACGGTAAAGGCAGTTTTACACCTCTTTAATCTCAAATCCGACACGCCGGAGATCGTCATAATATCCCGGATACGATTTGGTAACCACCATCGGATCTTCAACAATCGTTTTTCCAAAGAGTGCAGCCGGGGAAAAGGCCAGTGCCATCCGGTGGTCATGATACGTCCGGATTACCGGGAGATCTTCCCTTATGAACGGGAAACTCCCATCCCAATGAAGCTGGCCGTGTTGCGGTTCTGTTACCTTCGCTCCAAATTTAGCCAATTCATTTTGCAGGGCGGCGATCCGGTTGGTTTCCTTTATTTTTAATGTCTCCAGTCCGCTAAAGGAGAACGGAATGCTTTTGAGAACGCACAAAACAGCCATCGTTTGTGCAAGATCCGGATTTTCAATGAAATCAAGTTTTAAGAATTCAGGACCGGCAGATTCTTTTTTCGTCAGAATGACACGATCTCCCGTGTCGTTACTTTCGATGCCAAATTGTCCGAACCAGTCTGAGACGATACAGTCGCCCTGTAAACTGGGTGAGCGCAGATTCAGAAGTTCAACTTCGCCTGCGTCAGCCAGAGCCAGCAACTGGTACCAGTAGGAGGCCCCTGACCAATCTGACTCAACCGTTAATCGTGTTGGCTGATAATCCTGTTCTTCAATCCGGATCTCGTTACCCTCCCACGTATAGCTTATCCCAAACCGGTTCATCAACTTTAACGTGAGGTCAATATAGGAACGGGACGTGATCCGGTTGTTTAGACGGAGGGTCAATCCGCCTTCGAGCGTGGGGCCGATCATGAGCAAAGCTGAAATATATTGACTGCTGACACTGCCGTCCAGTTCCGTTAACTTTCCTTTCAGGTGTGACCCCCAAATCTTTAAAGGAGGAAAACCTTCCTTTTCCAGGTATTCGATCCTTGCTCCAAGCCCGTTGAGTGCATCAGTCAATATCCCGATGGGCCGTTGTTTCATTCGTTCAGATCCGGTCAAAGTCCATTCACCCGCAATCTGCGCCAGGTATGCAGTCATAAAACGCATGGCAGTCCCCGCATGCCCGATATCAAAAAAGTTGTCGTTGGAGTTGAAGATTTCCTGCATCACCCGGGTATCATCACTATCTGATAAATTCAGGATCTCATAAGGGCTGTAGCTGAGAGCCCTGATTACGAGTGCCCGGTTTGAAATGCTTTTGGAAGAAGGCAGATTGATGATTCCTTTTATAAGCTTATCTGATTTTGAAAGGATATATTTCACGCGTATGGATTTTCGTAAGACATAAATTATCAATCCCGTATCAGTTGCCTGTAATAATCGAACGCTTCGACGATCAATTCCTTCGAACAATCCTGATTTATTTCGACTTCTCCGACAGCCCGGAGCAGAGTAAAATTAATGCAGCCGGCTTCATTCTTTTTGTCATGGGTCATGAGTTCATAAAGTTCAGCATAGTCTTCTTCCGTTATCTCCAGTTTGCCGTATTGCTCCAGCAGCCATCCTGTGATCAGCTTCATTTCATTCCCGCCAAAGCCTGTCTTTTTAACCGACAGGCAGAGCTCAACCATCATCCCGTACACGACAGCGAATCCATGCAATACCGGACGGTTATGTTGCAGGGCAAAACTTTCGAATGCATGACCTGCTGTATGCCCGAAATTTAAAGCCTTGCGGATATTCTTTTCAGTTGGATCGTGCTGAACGTACCACTCTTTTACGGCCACCGAATGGGCTATAATTTCCTGCAAAGCTTCATAGTCGACATTCTCCAGATCAAACGCACGGAGTTCTTTCCAGTGCTCCGGACTTTTGATAAGTCCGTGCTTGATCATTTCAGCATAACCTGAAAGGAAATTGGCCCTGTCGATGGTCCTTAAAAAGCCGGTATTGATCAGAACGGCTTCGGGTTCCTGAAAAACGCCTATTTCATTCTTTAGACCATTAAAATTAATTCCGGTCTTTCCTCCCAATGAAGCATCTACCTGCGCCAGCAAAGTCGTTGGTATATTGATGAAAGCCATTCCTCGTTTAAAAGTTGAAGCGGCAAAGCCGCCCAGGTCGGTGAGCATTCCTCCCCCAAGATTAATAAGCAGCGACTTGCGGTCGGCACCTGATTTTGAAAGGAATTCCCAAACCTGCCCTACCGAATGGATCGATTTGTTGGTTTCACCTCCGCTGATAACCACTTTTCGGATCATGGCCCTGTCCATCAGGGGCTGAATCAATGGAAGACATCGCTTTTCAGGAACATCTTCAGTTAAAAGAAAAACTTTGCCGGATGGAAATCTGCTGACAATTTTTTCGAGTTCTTTTTCAATCTGATGTGAAAAAATAATAGTTGATTCCATGATTGAGCTTGTCGTCGTTGTTAATACCGGCAAAGTTAACAATTCAGAAAGAAGTAGCAAGATGCCGGATAAACAGGATTATTGCTTTTTTGAAAAGAATGATTTAAATTTATCATAAAATCAACTACATGGATACAACTGATGATCTCTGTTTTAGGATTGCTTTATCCCTGATTCCCGGGGTTGGATTTATCCATGCCCGGAGTTTGTTTACGTATTTTGGCAATGCCCGGGATATTTTCAGGGCGAGAGAGAAAACCTTGATGAAAGTTCCGGGAATCGGAAGCATCACGGCCGGTAATATCCGGAGTCAGAAAGTTCTCGAAAGAGCCAAAGCCGAAGTTGAATTCATTGAAAGGCACCGGATCAGACCGCTTTTTTATCAGGATACTGATTATCCTTCCCGGTTGAGCCTATGTGAGGATGCCCCGCTTATCCTTTTTTCACGAGGAAATATTGATTTTACTATCACGAAAATGGTCGCCATTGTGGGGACACGCAACGCGACGGAGTACGGGCGGGGGTTTTGCGATGAGCTGATTGCCGGTATGGCCGGGCGCGGGGATTATTGTGTTGTCAGCGGACTGGCATACGGAATTGATGTGGCGGCCCATAAAGCTTGTTTAAAGTATGGAGTTCCGACGATTGGCGTGCTTGGTCATGGTTTGGACCGGATCTATCCTTCTCTTCACAGGCCGGTTGCAGAGAAGATGCTTGAGAACGGGGGATTGTTGTCTGATTTTATAAGCCGGACTGAGATTGAAAGACAAAATTTTTTACGCCGAAACAGAATTATCGCCGGCTTATCGGATGCCGTGATCATCGTAGAGTCGGCTGAACGGGGGGGTGCACTGGTCACGGCCGATATCGCCGGATCATACAACCGCGATGTCTTTGCAGTCCCCGGACGCACTGCAGATCCGTATTCCCGCGGCTGCAATGAACTGATCCGGCAAAACAAAGCCAGCCTGATCAGCAATCTGGATCATCTGGAATATTTTATGTCCTGGCAGGCCGGAGTTGATCAGATCCGGACGGTCCAAAAGCAACTATTCCCGGATTTGACACCGGATGAGCGAAAGATCGTGGATTCCATCCGGGATCAGGTGCTTTCGATCGATGATATTTGCCAGCAGGTGACCATGCCGGCAGGACATGTTTCCGCCTTGTTGCTGGGCCTTGAGTTTAACGGGGTGGTGGCAAGCCTGCCCGGAAAAATGTACAAGCTGAAAAACAGTTAAGCAGCAAACGACCCGCGACTCAGTACTCGCTACTTTTTGTTATCTTTGCCCGATGATCACGTTCGAAGAATTAAAAGTCAATAAGTCAATCTTAAAGGCGTTGCAGGAGATTGGCTTTGAACAGCCCACACCCATTCAGGAGAAAGCTATCCCGATTATCCGGTCGGGTGCTGATGTCGTAGGAATTGCTCAAACGGGAACCGGAAAGACGGCAGCTTATCTCCTTCCCCTGTTTATGAAACTGGTTAAGGCAGAGGGGGTGGACCCGCGGGCTTTAATCCTGGTTCCCACCCGCGAATTATCCATTCAGGTGGGGGAGGATATTGCGAAGTTCACAACCTATAGTAATTTGCGTCATGCTGCGGTTTATGGGGGAATTGGATGGACAAAACATGCTGAACTCATACAACCGGGTATCGACATTCTGGTTGCCACACCGGGACGGCTGTGGGACCTTTACCGGGCAGGAGCCGTTTCACTGAAAAAAATCAAGACGCTCGTTATTGATGAAGCGGACCGGATGCTGGATATGGGTTTCATGCCGCAGATCAGGCAGTTGTTTGAAGTCATTCCGCCGAAACGGCAAAACCTGCTTTTTTCGGCAACGTTCAACGCGCATGTTGAGGAAATGATCAACGAATTTCTGGCCTTCCCTGAACGGATAGAAGTTGCGCCCTCGGCAACTCCTGCCTTACTCGTGCAGCAGTCTTTCTATCTGGTACCGAATTACCGGACAAAGCTCAATTTGATAAGGCATTTGCTTGAGAATGAGGAAATTTTTCACCGGGTATTGATCTTTGTAACAACAAAAGAACATGCCGAACAGGTTTTTCAGGTTGTCAGCCGGAAAGTGGAAGGGCAAAAGCGGATCCTCCATTCCAATAAGGGACAAAATACCAGGATTAACGCTATCAATTCATTCAAGGATGGTGAGATCCGGATCCTGATCTCTACTGATTTGTCGGCCCGTGGCCTGGATGTACCGATGGTTTCACATGTCATTAATTTTGATTTGCCCCAGCGGTACGAAGACTATGTTCACCGGATTGGACGAACTGCCCGTGCAAACAATGCTGGAGAGGCGATTTCGTTGGTTGACCCCTCTGAGGAGTATGATCTGCGGAAAATAGAGGAAATGATCCGCATGGAAATCCTAAAGAAAGAGATTCCGGAAGGGGTGGTGATTGAACCAACAACCCGGTCGGAAGGTCAGGATCAGTTGCGGGAAATTGACAGGCAAAGAAGGCTTGAAGATCCTGATTTCAAGGGCGCTTTCCATGAAAAAAAATGGCGTCCTTCCGGGAGGAAAGAAATAAAATCCCGCAGACGCTAAAAAAGTATTCCGGCGAAAGTGGGATCTTCAGGGCTGAACGGCGATCAGCCGACCATTTTTTATTCCGCCAGCAGTTTATCCAGGACTTTTTCCCGGACCTTGAAAACCGTTCCATGGCGGGCGCCTTCCGGAAAACTGACAGAATCCGTGATGATTTCCCAGTTCTGCATGTCTTTTGACCGGACTGCTCCCATATGGTGACGGGTGTATTCGTCATAGAATACGATCCAATAATCATCTGCTTTAGTGACCGTAGGTCCTTCAACCCAATCGGGAGTGATTGGGTTGCTCATTAATTTATAGCCTCCGGTGAGGGAATCGCTTACTGCGATCCGGATATGTTTCCTGGCAGGGCTTTTGGTCTCATCTTTAAGAAACATGAAATATTTTCCGTCTTTTTTTTGAATGGTCGCATCAATCACGTTAAAGCCTTGATCATACAGTAATTTTGTTTCACTGAACGTTTTAAAATCTTTTGTTACAGTATAGTAGATGCGATGGTTATATTGCGCATCACCCGTGGTGTCGCCCTGAGCAAAACGACCGGGAATTGTTGTTGCCCAGTATATCATATAAACATCCAGTCCCTTATCGTAGATGATTTCCGGCGCCCAGCAGTTCAATGCCCCAGGTTCATGTTCCATAACCGGAATATAGTGTTGATCCGACCAGTTTATCAGGTCTTCGGACGAGGCATAGCCAATCCCTTTTTCGTTCCAACTGACGGTCCATACCATATGGAATTGATGGTCCGGTCCGATGGTGATGCAGGGATCACGCATGAGTTTGTCTTTGGAAACCTGGGGAGAAAGAAATGGCCGGTCATTTTTCAATACATTCCAATGATAACCATCACGGCTAAAAGCAAGGTGAAGCCCGTCTTGTCCGTTATCCTTAAAGTACGAGAACAGGTAAATACTCCCTTCAGGATCCTGGCACCCCAAAAGAAACATCGCAGGCAGTAACAGGGATAGCAGTGCTTTCATTTTTATTTGATTTACTCAAAATTACTAAATATCCCGGATAAGGTACAAAAAAAAAGCAAGTCCCGCCGGGGACCTGCTTTTATAGCTTATTTTCAGATCGATTAATAGAATTTTGATCGTTTATCTTCAATTTCGACGGATTTACGCTGTGCTTCAAATGCCTGGTAATTTGCCCTGTATCCAAGTGCCTGGGTCAATCTTTCCTGTTCTGAAGCGACATCTTTATCGGTTGATTCAGTCACTGACACAACCTTCACCACGAAAATTCCGCTATTCCCTTTTACAGGTGAAGATACTTTGTCTTTGTCAAGGGCGGCAACAGTGCCGGTTACAGCAGGTTCCACACCCAAAACAGGAACAGTGTACATGTTGAAATTAATTCCGTTTGCATCTTTTACTTCGACATTCAGCTTTTGCGCGATTGATTCCAGCGTATTGCCTTTTGCTGCTTCCTGTACTTTGGCGAGCAGGGCATCCGCCTTCTTCTGTCTTTTTACAGCCAGTTCAACCCTGGGTTTTACTTCTTCGAACGGAGCGATTCCCTCTTCGTTAACACCAACCAATGCGGCAATCACGAAATTATTTCCAAATTCAAAAATAGTGGAACCCTCATTATTTTCCAGCACCTCGTTTTTATCAGCAGCGTAGGCAGCACGAATCAGTGACCGTGACTGAGGCAAACCAACTACTTCTGTCTGACTCTCTTCAAGCTGAGCTACTTTCTTTGTCAGATTCTGTGCTTTGACCGTTTCCCGAAAGCTTTCTCCTGTTGTTTGGCTTTCGCTGGCAAATTTACTTGCCTGGGAGTAAATATTTTGATAAGTCTGCGTACTGGGTTCAACATTGCGGGCCAGAACAGCCAATCTGACCTGCTCTACCGATTTTCCCTTTTTAGTTGGCTGAATCAGATGAACGCCAAACTGGGTGGTAACAGGATAGACCTTATTCACTTCACCATTAAAGCAGGCTTCTTCAAAAGGTTTAACCATTTGATTTTTTCCAAACCATCCCAGATCGCCTCCTTTTGCAGCGGATCCGCGATCTTCGGAATATTGTTCTGCAAGGCTTGCAAAATCAGCTCCTTTTTCAATTAAATTTTTCAGACTGTCGGCCAAAGTCAGGGCTTTTTCATAACTGCCGGCAGTTTCAGGTTTTATCAGGATGTGACGCGCCTGAACCGAATCGGGGAGTTGCTTCCTGTCGTCTACCTTTGCAAGCTTGTAGATGTTCCCTTCCTTGTAAGGACCGTAAACCTGTCCGGCTTCACTGTTAAAAGCAAATTCTGCAAGCTCGGGTGTCAGCTCTTCTTTCTTCTGATAGACATTTTCAAAGCGGATATCCGAATTCACGTTCACATATTGTTCATTATCCTGTATCGTAGCAAATTCCGTTTTGGCGTCTTCCATCCATTTCCGGGTGTTCTGGTCGTCTTCCGGAGAAGCGGTGACCGGGAAAGTGATATATTCAACGGTCCTGGATGCGGTCTGTTTGTATTCGTCCTCATGAGCCTTGTAATAATCTCTCAGCTCTTTTTCGGTTACTTTTACAGCACTGTCGGGCATGGAAGAATAGGGTACGCTGACATACTGAATATTTGCTGCTTTGCTGTTCGCATCTAACTCTGAAGTGGCATCTGCCTTCGTGACATAAAGTCCCTGACGAATCAGGTTATTGTACTTGGTTAAAATCCTTTCCTTCTTAATCTGGTCCTCGATGTAAAGCCAATAAGCTTTCTGCTGGGGTGTTGCATTGCTGTCGATCGATTTGAGGAACTGCAGAATAGCCGATTTGTCAATTTGACCGGTCTGGGGATTTGTGAAAAGCTGTTGGATGATCGGATGAATATTTGATCCCTGGATCAGATCGAATAGTTCTTCCGAACTAACGGTCAGTCCAAGGTCTTCATAAACATCACCCATTACTGCTTCGCGGAGATATTCCTGCCATACCTGTTCCCGGATCTGGATCCAGGCATTATCGTCCAGTTGTGTTTGTCCGGTATTCATCTTAAAAATTTCAGCAGTTTCATCAACTTTTTTCTGAAAGTCAGGGTATTGAACCGACGTACCGTTGATCTCTGCTATTTCCATCTGAGAAGGTCTCATTAAGGAACTTCCTGCGTTTAACATATCACCCAGGATGAAAGCAACTAATGCCAGACCAATAACAACTGCTACTAATATACCAGCACGATTTCGTATTCTCTGTAAGGTAGCCATTTATTGAAAATTAATTGAATTATGTTTTTTTTACTTTAAATTTTCGCGCTACGAAGATAATAATTTTAGATTTTAATCCTTAAGATTAGATTTTTATTTTAGGGTCGCGGTGTTGAAGAATACAGATCTTCAGCTGTTCCTTACTTTTGTCCGTCGATGATCTTCATGTTGACCATCTCAATACGCGTATTGGTGGCCTTTAATATTTTGAAACGGAATTTTCCGATCGTGACTACCGAGTTGATTTTGGGGATGCTTTCATGATGAAAAAGAATATATCCGGCAAGGGTTTCATAATTTTCATCCAAAGGAAAACCCAGATCATACTTTTCATTTAAAACATCCAGATCAATTCGTGCTGAAAAAATATATTCATCTTCTCCGATCTGTTTTTCAACCCAATCGTTGGTATCATGTTCGTCCTCAATCTCGCCGAATATTTCCTCCAGAATATCTTCGCTGGTGACCATCCCCGAAGTTCCTCCAAATTCATCAACGATGATCGCGATGCTTTTATGCTGCTGGATAAAAATGCTCAGTAATTTACTGGCCGACATGGTTTCAGGGACAATAAGAACCGTTTTAAGGGCAGAACGGATGGTTTCAGGATTCGAGAAAATGGTTGAATGATGGATGTAGCCAATAATATTGTCAATATTATCCTGATAGAAAAGGATCCTCGAATAGCCGGTTTCAATAAATTTTTGCCTGAGATCTTCAAAGCTGGAGTTGATGTCGATTGCTGCAATTTCTGTCCGGGGGACCATAATCTCCCGCAATTTGACCTTCGAAAAATCCATTGCATTGCGAAAAAGTTTCACTTCATTATCCACGTCGCTTCCCTTTTGAACCGAAGAAGGATCCGGCTGGTCATTTATAAAATGATCAAGACCGGTTCTTCCAAAGAAAAACCTTTCAGCCTCTTTGTTTTCCGGATTAGAAGCAACTTTAGGGAAGAAGGCAGCAGAAATCCGGGATAACAATTTGGGTAACGGATAGAACAATAAGTAGAAGAAAATAAGCGGAAGGGCGCAGGTTCTTAAAATCGTGTTTGGATTGAGCCTGCATAGCAGTCTGGGAATGAATTCAACCATAAACAGAACTGTGACGGCTGCAATCGCGATTTGCAGCAACAGCGCTAAAATAGCTGATTCGATAAAACCGTTCAGTCGGTCATCTGCGAACCGGAAAAAAAATATTCCGTAAAGGATCAGTGAAAGATACTTCCCGGTCAGCATCGAACCCAAAAATTGTTCGGGATTTTCTGCGAAGCGGGTCAGGATCGGTGAACTGATTGAACTTTGTTTTTTATCGAATTCGAGACGCAATTTGTTGGCTGTAACAAAGGCAATTTTCATTCCGGAGAAAAAGGCGGAAAAAATAATTAAAAGAAAGATGACCGGGAGCATTTCCATTATTTTTATTCAGGGACTTCCATATACAGGGTTCCCTTGACCTTTTTAATTTGCCAGTTCGACATGTTTTGATCCGATTCAAATCCGATACCGTTTATGATTTGATCTGCACGAATGATCTTTACAAATTTATCGGAGTAAATTTTGCCTGTTTTCCCTTCCCAGACCAGTTCTTCCGTTTTCAGGGTGTCACCACCCCGGTTGACCACGATGACATTGTTTTTGGCAATCCATTTCTGTTCCCGGTCAAGGAATTGGGCATAATCGGAAGTGATCCGGGAATCGATTTGCATATTGGGGCCAAACCGTTCGATTTTAACTCCCTTGGGAAACTCGGTGTAGGGTGGCTGACCTTCATCTTCATCATATTCGACCATTAAAGGAGTATTTAATCTGAATTTGATAATGGCTGAATCTGACTTAATCATCTCGAAATTTTGAGCCTCCATGACTGGGCGCTTTTCATCGGTGGCGAGTTCCCTGATCCGCTCGATCTTGTTTTCGCACGAAAAGAAAAGCATTGCAGTTACCATCAGGATAACTGCAATGCTTGTAAATGAATATTTTCGTTGTGTATAGGGGCTACTTTTTTGCACGGACTCTGCTTGTCTCATTGATCCAACTGCCGAACGTGATGGTCTGTCCATCCTGATACCCGCCAAAGAACAAGGTTTCCTGATCCGGGAAATAGACCCGATAGGTATTGATCTTGTTATTGGCCTCGCCAAAAACTTCAGGATCAACCCGTTTTGCTTTTTCATAATAATCCACAGCCAACCAATATAAAGAACGGTGATCGAAATCGTCTTTTCCGTAACTACTGCTGTAATGTGCGTACAGATCGCCAATCAGGATTAAAGCTTTTCCGAAGTTCGGATTGTTTTCCAGTGCTTTGCGTGCATATGCACGGGCCTGCTGGAAATTTTTTTCTTTGGCAAACGTTAATGCTGCCAGTTCGTAGTAATATTTCGAAAGCAAATCCTTGTCGGTTTCTGCAGAAATGGCGTTTTGGTAATATTCTTTCGCCTTGCTGAAGTCATCTCGTTTCATGAACAGCCGGGCCATGTTAAATGCTGCTTCAGGAGAGGGATCCAGGGCATAAAGCTTCTCCGACGCCCGGGCATAAAGATCGCCTTCGGTACAATCCCGCTTGTATAAAACACGCAGCATATTCTTCAGAGCATCCACATCCTTTGCAATCTCGTCGAATTTTGGCGTATATAAAGCGATTAAAGCCTCACAATCGGCTGCACCACTCGTTTGGAACAGCTCGTCGATCATCATTTTCGATTGGGTGTACTTTTCATTTTTGGCATCCTTCGCCAGGTTAGCATCTACCACATTGGATACGATTTCGTAGTTACCCGCTACATCTTCCTTTTTCAATTCTTCCATGCCGAAAAGCCTTTTTGTAACCTGCATGAATACAACCAGCACGGCCGGTTCCGCTTCATTCTTTTCCAGTTCAATGGATTGTTTCAGGTCAGCGTACGCGGTTTTGAGAACAGTTTTTAGCTGATCATCAGTCATGTCCTGATTGTTAAGCTGATATTCCAGGTAATCTGTAGCCTTGCGCCCCAGTACGAAACCTTTTTGATCAAAGTACTTCATTCGCTTGTCATAGACCATCATCAGGGTATCGATGTAAGCATCTTTGGTCGCCTGTTCAGTGGCCGATTTAATGAAAGATGAATACATATTTGCACCGTGAATATAGATGTTAATGGTCGATTTCGGGTATTTGTTGAACAGAACACGCCACGGACCAACCGCTGATTTATAATCATTTTGTTTGTACGACTGATCATACATGGTGTAAATGCTCATGAATTCTGTGACTTTGGCTTTCACCAGTTCCTCCGTGGTCCGTGTATCCACTCCGGCTTCACTCTGTTCTGCTGACTGGGCTGCAGGCACGTCACCGTCAAAGCTGAAATCAATGATATTACTGGGATTATTTTCGATATCAACTTTTCTTGAATCGTCAATAAACGTAAATTTCAGGTATTTACTTTTATCATCGACTGTAATTTTATATTTTCCGTCGAAGCTTGTCATGAATACTTCGGACGATTTATGGCCTTCGACGGTAACACCGGCAGCCACTTTTCCCTCCCTGTAAACGGTCCCGGTAATGACTCGCTGTGCATATGCTGATGCGCCCATCAGCATGACGAGGGACAAGGTGAGTAGTTTTGTTTTGAATAGCAACGATTTCATTTTATTTTAATTTTTAATTTTTAATAGTCCTGGTGAAATTGCCCCGGATCATCCTTTTGCCTTTTTATGCCAAAGCTTCTCTCACGATCAATCTCTTTTCTGTCTGTTCCTGAATTTAGCTGTCAAAAATAATCTAATTTGCGAATTTATGCCATGAAAAGTTTATCAATAACAGCTTTTGTGTCAAACTTTTGTTAAAAGTTATCAGGTAAAATATTTTGACAATTGGCATGGAATCAAAATACATGCCAATTTACTGATTAAATTCCAGAACTTTATTTAAACCGAATAAAGCCAGGTTGAATTGTACAAAGATGGTGTTTTTTAAATTTCTATCAAAAAAATCTGCATCACCTCCGGTCAGAATAACTTTTAATTTTTCGTAAATCGTGTTAAAGTATGTGATTGTCTGGCCGGCTTCAAAGATCAATCCCATTTGAACACCGGCTCTTATTGCCGATTCGGTGTCCCTGCCCAAAGGCTGGAACTCCATTTGGCGTGAAACCAAAGGTAGTTTTCCTGTGAAATGATGCAATGCTTTAAAACGGGTTTCCAATCCAGGAGAAATATTTCCGCCCAGGTATTCATTATCTTTTGTGATCAGGTCATAGGTAATTGCGGTACCGGCATCAATAACCAACAGGTTTTCACCCGGGAACAGGTCGGTTGCTCCTATCGCTGCGGCTAACCTGTCATAACCCAAAGTCTCCGGCGTCTTGTAGCGATTAATGATTGGGACGGGGGTTTGATCGTTAAATTCAATAAAATGCTCAAACGACGAACGAAGAAACCGGTTGATCTCGTCAGGATAATTTCGTACAGACGAGATGATGCCCTTATTTAATTGGGGATACTCGTCCAGTAAAAGCTGAAGCTGATCAACTTTAAGTTCATCCAGCGGCACGCTGAACATGAGGTCGTGATCGTTAAACACGGCCAGTTTGGTGCGCGAATTTCCGATATCGATGACCAGGTTCATAGCTCAATGCGCTGACTGATGTCCAATGCCTGAACGGAGTGGGTCAAAGCCCCGATCGAAATATAGTCGACTCCGGTAGATGCCACTTCTTTCACACGTTCGATCGTCATGTTTCCGGACGCTTCAACTTTTGCCCGTCCGTTGATGAGTTTGACAGCCCGGACCATAGTGTCATAATCCATATTATCCAGCATGATGATATCGGCGTGTGCATCCAGGGCCTCCTGTACCTGTTCCAGGTTGGTGGTCTCCACCTCTATTTGGGTCCCATCCGGTATTTTGGAACGGATTTGGGTAATTGCCGGAATGATCCCGCCCGCCACATCAATGTGGTTATCCTTGATCATGACCATGTCAAACAGACCGAGCCGGTGGTTGGTTGCTCCCCCCGTTTTAACCGCATATTTATCAAGCAGACGAAATCCCGGGATTGTTTTTCGTGTATCCAGGATCACTGTTTTATAATCCCGGACTGCCTCGGCAAAATGATAAGACATGGTTGCAATACCGGATAGCCGCTGAAGGAAATTCAGGGCGGTCCGCTCACCGGTCAACAAAGCACGGTAGCTGGTTTCGAACCGGACAATAATATCGCCTTTTTTGACCTGACCGCCCTCGCTTACTTCCGGTTTCCAGATCAGGTCCGGGTCCAGTTTCCGGAAAACCATTTCTGCAACCGGCAATCCTGCCACCACACCGCCTGCTTTGGCGGTCATATACGCTCTTTTCCTGATTGCAGCAGGGATCAGGTTATCGGTCGTGATGTCTCCCGTGGCAACATCTTCTTCGAGCGCCATGCTGATTAATTTTTCGGCTGCTGCTATTTCTTTTTCGTTCATTTTCTAATTGGGATAAATTCAGGATTCTTATCTTTTTGCTGAATAATATGCACCCTGTAGTCCGGATCTTCCAGCTTATACTCTTCCCGGATATGGCCGCCCCTGCTTTCTTTGCGTAACAAAGCCGATTTAACAATCAGCTCACAAATTTTTGTCACCTGACTGCATTTTAATAAATTATAGTCAGGAATGGCCGGATTGATCTTCGATCTGATTTCTTCCAGCCTGGATAAGGCATCAGTCAGATCCTGTTCATTTCGCACGATTCCCACCTTCTCAGACATCAGGTCAGCGATCTCATTTTTGATCGACAGAAAAAACGACTCATGTTCTTTCAGGTTGGTTATTGTCGCCTGTTGGTTAACAGAAACATCCTTCCTTTTGCATAAAGCAGCCTTTTCGCTTGCCCGCTTCCCGAATACGAGACATTCCAGCAGCGAGTTACTGGCAAGCCTGTTTGCTCCCATGACACCTGTGGAGGCCACTTCCCCGCATGCAAACAAACCCGGGATATTGGTTTCCCCATTCAGATCCGTCTTAATTCCCCCAACCATATAATGGGCTGCGGGAGCTATCGGCAGCAGATCGGTGGTCATGTCATAGCCAAATTCCTGAAGTTTTCTGAAAATATTGGAAAAACGACTTTTAACTTTTACCGAATCCAGATGCCGGAGCGAAAGAAAGACAAAAGGCTGCTGATCTTTTTTCATTTGCTGATAAATGGAAAAAGCTACGACATCCCGGGGAGCCAGTTCGGCCAGGGGATGAATTTCCTTCATGAAACGTTCTCCCTTTTTATTTAAAAGCCAGGCGCCTTCACCTCTCACGGCTTCACTGATCAGAAATGCATCCTGATTCTCGATGCAAAGCGCTGACGGGTGAAACTGGATAAATTCCATGTCTTCCAATTGAGCTCCCGCCTCATAGGCCAGGGCAATTCCGTCACCGGTGGCCGTGTGCGGGTTTGTGGTTCTGCTGAAAATCCGGGAAAGTCCGCCTGTAGCCAGAATGCAGGCCGGCGCTTCAAAAATAAGATTGTTCCCGCTCATAAAGTCCAGGGCCACGGCGCCTGTGCAAACGCCGTCCTGAATAATCAGTTTTGTAATTGCGGTATATTCGAAAATGGATATATTCTTTTGTTCCAGTACTTTATTCATCATAAAACAGGTCAGTTCCTTGCCTGTGGCATCACCTCCTGCATGAAGGATCCTCCGTTTAGTATGACCGCCTTCCAGCCCAAGAACCAGTTTGCCGTTTACCTTGTCAAATTGCATTCCGTGGTCGATCAGTTCAAGAATACGGTCGCGGCCTTCATTTACCAGAATTTCAACGGCTTCTCTTTCACAAAGTCCCCTGCCCGCAACCAGTGTATCTTCAAAATGCAGTTCCGGCGAGTCATCCTCTCCGATTGCCCCGGCAATTCCCCCCTGGGCATAATAGGAATTGCTTGTATCCAGTTCCGATTTTGTGATCAGGGCAACAGTCCCGTTTTTTGAAGCGTGAAATGCAGCGGTAAGACCCGCCAGTCCACTTCCGGCGATAATGATGTCAAATTTCTTTTTTTGCATGAGACAGCAGCTATCTTTTTGTTAATCGGGTGGTAAAGGTATAAAAACTGTTTAATCGGGGACTCAGAATCAACCGGATGTTAGGATTTATTTAACGAGAGCTTGTCTCAGATCAGTCTGGTTTTTTTATTCAAAAACGTGAAACTAAAAAAAAAGGCCGAAACCCGGCCCTTTTGTGTTTTTTCAGTTCTTTACAATTCCCTGATCTTAATATTCTTGAAGAATACACTGTCTCCATGATCCTGAAGAGCAATAAAACCTTCTTCAGCTACATTGGCGAAATTTTCGTTCAGCGCCGGGAATTTACTGTCAGCTACCATCGCTTTCCAGTCGTCGGTCCATAAATGATATTCAACGACCGTGGCCCCGTTCTGCTTGTGAACAACAGTGCCTTTGAAGCAAATGATCTCAATATTGTTCCATTCGCCGGCAGGCTTTGCGTTTTGCGGTTTCGCAGGGATCAGATCATATAATGATCCGGCTTTCCGGTTACCGTCTTTTCCCAACAGGGCATCCGGATGGCGTTCATTATCAAGGATCTGCATTTCCGGTGCTGTCTTGTAAATTGGCCAGTCAGCAACTTCCTGCCCGAGATAAAAGATACCTGAATTTCCGCCTTCGGCGATCTTCCAATCCAGCTTAAGATGAAAATTTTTGAATTTTTTGTCATACAAAATATCTCCTCCATTATCAGCTCCGGCTTCACCTTTTCCGGATCCCTGGCACATTAAAGTTCCCTGATCGACTTTCCATGCACCAGGCAAAACAGTTTTATTAACACCACGCCATCCTTCGGCATTTTGACCATTAAACAACAAGGTCCATCCTTCCTGCTTTTCTGCGCTTGTTAATGCGTTGTCGGCAGCTACTTCTTCCACTTTAGCGGAATCTTGTGCTTCTGAAGTTGTTCCGGCTTTTTTTTGCCCGCCGGTACATGCGACGGCCAAAAACATGACTCCGGTTAACAGGTACGAAAAAAATTTTCTCATTGAAATTGAATTTTAGGTTATTGAATAAATTTGAAAATGTTTCGATATCATTTACGAAATTAATAAAAATCTTCGCTGCACATAACAACTCTGCCGCAGAATCGTACAGAATTATAGCAGCCGTAAATTTCGGCTGAACGAAATGAACGCAAAAAAGTGCGCTTTTAAACTATCTTTGAAACGCTTAAAAATTGAATTGTTTTATTACTTTCGATCGATTTAAAAAAAACGGTGATCATTAGCCGGAGAAATAAAAAGGGAATGTTATGAATACTGCAAAACCGAAAAGAATTGGAATTTTAACAGCCGGAGGAGATTGTCCGGGGTTGAATGCTGCCATCAGGGGAGTCGGAAAAACGGCTATTGTCAATTACGGAATGGAGGTGATCGGGTTTACTGCCGGATTTTCAGGTCTCATCGAAAAGGAATATGTGCAATTAAAAGAAAATAACCTGTCGGGTATTTTAACTTTGGGTGGTACGATACTGGGAACTTCAAGGGAAAAACCCTATAAGTTTGTGAAGGAGGGTGATCATGAAAAACCGGAGTTGATCAAGAGCAACTATCATGAACTGGGACTTGATGCCTTAGTTTGCATTGGTGGTAACGGAACCATGAAAACTGCCGACCGGCTTCGGGAAGAAGGGCTAAACGTGATCGGGATTCCCAAAACGATCGACAATGATGTTTGGGGAACCGATGTGACTTTTGGCTTTGACTCGGCCATTCTGATCGCTACGGAAGCAATCGACCGCTTACATACAACTGCCAACTCGCACCAACGGGTCATGATCATTGAGGTGATGGGCCATCATACGGGCTGGATCGCGTTATATGCCGGGATGGCAGGCGGAGGAGATATTATCCTTTTGCCCGAGCTGGATTACAGCGTCCGGTCGGTGTGCAAAAAGATAGAAGAACGTTATGAAAGCAAAAAAGCCTATTCGATCGTTGTGGTGGCAGAGGGGATTAATCATCCGGGCGAACTGTCGGCCGGGCGGTATGTGGCTGAAGCCATTCACACCTATACCGGCATTGAAACCCGTGAAACGGTGCTGGGCTATGTCCAGCGGGGAGGAAGTCCTAGTCCGATGGACCGTATTCTTGCAACCCGTTATGGGGCATTTGCTGCCCAATGCATTGCACAGGGTGACTTTGGGAAGATGGTCGCTATAAAGAACAATAATCTGATCACCATTCCGCTGGCTGAGACCAGCGACCGGATCCGGTTTGTGGAGAAAGATCATCCCCTGATTGTGAAGGCGCGGCAAATGGGCGTTTCATTCGGAGATGAATGAATTAGGTCGTGAGTGAAGAGTCGCGGGCAGTAAAAAATGATTGAATTTGACTTGCCGGTTACTGTTTTTCGATGGTCGCATTAAACCGGAACCCGATGCCGTGAATGTTGAGAATTTTTATGTCGGGATCTCCATTCAGATATTTGCGGAGACGGGAAATGAAAACGTCGAGACTTCGTCCCAGGTAATAATCATCAGAACCCCATACACTTTTCAGTATTTCAGACCGGCTGAGAACGGTGTTGGCATGTTCGCAGAAATATTTAAGAAGCTGCGCTTCCTTATAGGTTAGTGTTTTTCGGTTATCCTGATGCAGAAGCGTTAAATTGTCATAATAGAAGTCAAATTGCCCAACCTTGCAACTCTTTATTTCCTGAAGAAAACTTTCAACGGGTTGGCTGCGCTTTAAAAATACTTTGATCCTCATCAGCAACTCTTCCATGCTGAATGGTTTCGTGATGTAGTCGTCAGCCCCCAGACTAAAACCATTGATCTTATCTTCGGGGAGTGATTTGGCAGTCAGAAAAATTATCGGAACAATTTGGTTGATTTCCCTGATCTTTTTTGCCAGGGAAAAGCCATCCATTTTCGGCAACATGACATCCAGGAGGCAAAGATCAAAATTGTCCCCGGTAAAAAGCCGAAAAGCATTTTCCCCATCTCTGGTTTCGGTTACCTGATACCCTGCTTCTGAAAGCTGATCGCAGATAATAAAGTTTAATGTGCTGTCATCTTCAACCAGAAGAATTTTTTTCCCTGTAAAATCCATAACTACTCAGGTATTATGATTGCAAAGATACTGCCCTTAGGCAAATTATCCGACACGCGGATTTTCCATCCATGCCCTTCAATGATTTTTTTTACATAATCAAGCCCCAGTCCAAATCCTTTCACATTATGTACATTCCCGGTCGGTATACGAAAGAACCGGTCGAATATCTGCTTTCTATACTGTTTGGGGATCCCAATCCCGTGGTCGGTGAAGCTGATCTCAACGTGATCCTGATCACGTTCAACCCGGATTTTTATTTCGGGTTTGTCATAGCTGTATTTAAATGCATTATCCAGAATATTATAAATGACATTGCAGAAATGAAAGGGATCTGCCTGTATCCTGACAGGCACCGGAGGAATACTCACTTCAATGGTATAATGGTCTCCGCTTTGGCTGTTTTCGAATTCGCCGACACATTTTTTTAGAAATTCCGGTAATTCTATTTCCTGTTTCTCCAATTGAAGTTTCTTCTTTTCGATACTTGCCATCTGCAGCACTTTCTCAATTTGGATGGAGAGCCGCTGCGTCTGTTCGCTGATGATGCCGGAATATTTCTCCAGCCGTTTTGGCTGCTGAATAATTGCCGGATCAGCAAGGACCCTGGCTGACAGGTCGATCGAAGCGATCGGGGTCTTGAATTCGTGTGTCAGGTTATTGATGAAATTTTTCTGTATTTCGCTTAGTTTGCGTTGTTTAACAAGAATATATAAGGTATAGCTGAAGAACAAAATGACAATGAATAAAATGCCATTCACAACATACCAGGTATGGATGTTATTGCTGTAATATTTGGAACGATTGGGAAAATAAACGCCGAAATAATAAGTATATTTCTTGCTGACAGGCAAGGGGCATATTTTCTTTTCAACCTTTGCCCGGTAATGGTCCTCAAAAAACTCCTCGTCTGAATCACAACCTGCTTTTTTGGAGGATTGGATTGTTTCGCGGTGAAGCGCCTCATTTTTCCCCTTGAGCGAAATGCCATAGACCATTTTTTTACTGTTACAATCATAAATGGCATATTCAAAATCGAGGCTCAGATTGTATTTTTTAAATTCTTTAATCAGAAAATGTTCCAGCAGCGACGGGCTGATCTCATCGTTCACATTGACTACGTAATAATTATTGGAGATTTGATCGACTTCAATGATGTTTGTATTGGTCTTTCTTCCTGTGGTCTTATTGTTATATTCAATCAGATGCCGGGCTACATTCTTTAAAGCCTGTGTAGCAACATCATGAAACCTGGTTTCATTGAGATCGGCCGTATTTTTTAAGAAAAAAAATTGGATTAACAGGATTCCGAGCACTGAAATGGTGGCCAAAATGATAACAATGCGGATCGTATTTCTTCCCATGTTCTCTGTCTGCTACTTTATAATCAGGTACGAAGCTAATCAAAAAAAGGAATAGATAAGCTCATTAACAAATTGTTAACAAAAGTTAGGAGGAAATTTACAATGGAAACGGACCTCTTTTATAGCTTTGTGCGAAAAAATTGCCAACTTGCAAAGTTGTTTGCTTTTGTAAGGAAATAAATTAAAACGACTGATTCGGGCTGACGACTATTTTACAGGTTAAACAAAAAGATATGAAGCTTAGATTGATTATGTTGGTTCTTGCAGTGCTCTGTATTGGTGGACGGGCACTGGCTCAGGCTAAAATTGTTTTCGACAAGGTGGAACATGATTTTGGCACCTTTAAAGAAGAAGGCGGACTGCAGACTTATTCATTCACTTTTGTGAATAAGGGCAATACCCCTTTGATTCTCAATAACGTGATGGCTTCGTGCGGGTGCACCACTCCGGAATGGACCCAAAAGCCGGTCGCACCGGGTGAACGGGGGTTTATCCGCGTAAGCTATAATCCGCAAGACCGTCCCGGGCCTTTCCATAAGACAATTACCGTATCAAGCAACGCGGTGAATCCGCAAACCGTTCTCCGGATTGAGGGAGTGGTTGAGCCAAGGGCCAGGACGCTTTCTGAACTTTATCCCCGGCAGATCGGGCCGGTGAGGGCACGGTCGAATCATGTGAATTTTTCAACGATCCGGCAAAATGACATCGTGAGCGATACCCTCGAAATTATCAATGACTCAGGGGCGCCGGTTCGCCTGGCTTTCCGGACGCCTCCTCCGCATTTAAGGGTTCGTGTCGAACCTGCCACCTTAAACCCGAACGCGAAAGGGAATATCATTATTACCTACGATGCAGCCAAAGTAAATAGTTTCGGCTTTGTCATTCACCGGATCTATATGGAGGTTGATGGTCAGTCGGATTACCGTAATTCAATTGGGGTAACGGCGACCATTGAAGAAGATTTTTCGTCGTTAACGCCGGAAGAGTTAGCCAGCGCACCGTCCGTCTCCTTTAACGAAATGAGTCATGATTTTGGCGATATTAAACAGGGTGACCGGGTGGAGTATCAGTTCATTGTTCAGAATAAGGGGAAGAGGGACCTGATCTTGCGGGATGTAAAAACCTCCTGTGGATGTACCATCGTATCTCCTGCCAAAAAGGTCATCCGTTCCAATGAAAGTGTTCCCGTAAAAGTTATTTTTGATTCAGCAGGGAAAAGGGGGCGTCAAAACAAAGCGATTACGGTGATTACCAACGATCCGAAGAAGCCAACCAGCATTTTGCGCGTTTCTGCCAATGTCACGGAATCCTAGACCCTTGTGTAAAAAACAGATTTTTAAAATAATGTAAAGCCGCTTTCAGTTTTAAAGCGGCATATTTTTTTTATCTCTGATGAAGTTTTACCTTCGTAAAAATTTGTATGATGATTGTTGATAAGGAACATGACCATATCGAGAACGAGGAATACTTCAAGGGACTGACGGTTAACCGCGGGATTGTTCATCCGGGATCATTCAGTGAGAATTCAGTCAAACGTTTCCTGAAAAGTAAGAAGAAAGCAGCACGCTCATCCGATGCGTATGTAAAAGGTATTTTGGACGGAAATATTCCCATTCTCAGCCAGGCTGTCACAATGATCGAAAGTTCACGAAAGGACCATCAACTCATCGCACAGGAGATTATCATGAAGTGTCTGCCCCACAGCGGAAAATCAATTCGTATCGGGATTACGGGGGTGCCGGGAGTAGGAAAGAGTACCTTTATCGAATCCCTGGGTAAATACGTTACCGGGATGGGCCATAAACTTGCAGTTCTTGCCATTGATCCTAGCAGTGAACGTTCACGGGGAAGTATTTTGGGTGATAAAACAAGGATGGAGGAATTGTCGGCTGATCCGAATGCCTACATCAGACCTTCTCCCTCAGCCGGTTCGTTGGGAGGTGTGGCAAGGAAAACGCGGGAAACGATTATTTTATGTGAAGCCGCAGGTTTTGATATCATTTTTATTGAGACCGTGGGCGTTGGTCAGAGTGAGACGGTCGTCCATTCGATGGTTGATTTTTTTCTGTTACTGATGCTGTCAGGCGCAGGAGATGAACTTCAGGGAATCAAACGGGGCATAATGGAAATGGCCGATGCGATCGCAATCAATAAAGCCGACGGGGATAACATTGCCCGGGCAGAAATGGCAAGGGTACAATATATGAACGCCCTTCACCTGTTCCCGCCTTCCGAATCCGGATGGGCTCCTGCCGTGCTGACCTGCTCTGCAGTTAAAAAAAATGGCATCGACCAGATTTGGAAAACAATCGGTGATTATCTTAGCAAGGTGAACGGGAACGATTATTTCCTTCATAAACGAAATGAGCAATCCAAATTTTGGATGTATGAAACCATTAACGAACAATTGAAAAACAATTTCTATCAAAATCAGCAGGTAAAGGGCGTTATTGCCGGATTTGAAAAGAAAGTACTGGAAGGGGAAGTGAGTTCATTTGTTGCTGCCCGGCAACTGCTGGATTTTTATTATCAGTCACAGAACCAAAAAAAATAAAAATTAATAACTGAATAAAAGATGAAAAATTTTGCCTTGTTGTTTGTTTTTGCCGGAATGTTGGCTTCCTGTCAGGTGGGGTCAAAGAAATACACGATTTCCGGGAGCATTGCCGGACTGGATTCCGGGATCGTTTATCTGATGAAGGCCCAGGCCGGTCAACCGGTAACCCTGGATACGGCCGACGTAAAGGGTGGTAATTTTAAGCTCGACGGAGAGGCTGACGTACCCGCTGAGCTTCATTATCTGCGGTTGAATGACCGGGAATATTTTGCCCAGTTCTTTCTTGACAACGCAAATATCAAAGTGCAGGCCTATAAGGACAGCCTGCAGGCATCAAAAGTGACCGGTTCTCCAACTACGGATATTTTCAATACGTATATCGGGGAATTGAATGCGATGGGGAAGAAAATGAATCAGTACAGGCAAGAGTATTCCCAGGCCGTGTCGTCGGGCAATCAACAGGAAGTTGAGCGGATAAAGGCTGACATCGAAGCAACATCAGATAACATGTTGGTCTATTCGAAGAATTTTGTAAAAGAGAACAGCAACTCGGTTGTCGCTCCTTTCATTGCGATTTCCCAACTGGCTCAGCAACTGGAATACGAGGAACTGAAATCACTGGTTGATACATTTCCCTCCGAACTGGACAGTTCTTTATATACGATGGAATTGAAGAAGATGCTTGCACTTCAGTCAAAAACTGCCGTAGGTGTCACAGCGCCCGATTTTACGATGAATGATCCTGAAGGAAATCCTCTTACGCTTTCAGCCCTGCGCGGGAAATATGTCCTGATCGATTTTTGGGCAGCATGGTGTGCTCCCTGCAGACAGGAAAATCCCAATGTGGTTTTGGCATACAATACTTTTAAGGATAAAGGTTTTGACATTATCGGCGTTTCGCTCGACCGTGATAAAGATGCATGGCTGAAGGCGATCAGCGATGATAAGCTGACATGGCATCATGTGTCCGACCTGAAGTACTGGCAAAATGAAGTCGCCCGGCTTTATGGAGTCAATTCAATTCCCCACTCTGTCCTCCTGGATAAAGACGGGAAAATAATTGCCAAAAACCTCAGGGGAGACAAGCTCCAGGAAAAGCTAAAGGAATTAATGCCCTGATCTGGCATACAAAAAAAACCGGCCATCGCCGGTTTTTTTTGTATGGACGAAGCCCTGCTGAGACGGCGGAGGACCGGATTCGTTTAAAACTTTTTGGCAACTGAACTGTTTTGTTCTAAGGTCTGGAATTAAGATTGAACAAACATGAAACAACTATGCCGGGATCATCCCGGGTGATTCATCACAGTCAAATTCAATTCAAAAATTTTGCAGAGTTAAACTGAAAAAATAAACAGATGAACTACGATGTTTTAGTTATAGGGAGTGGTCCGGGCGGCTATGTCGCTGCGATCAGGGCTGCCCAGCTTGGGTTGAAAGCAGGGGTCGTTGAACGTGAGAATCTTGGTGGCATTTGCCTTAACTGGGGTTGCATCCCGACCAAATCACTGCTTAAAAGTGCCCAGGTGTACGAATATGCCAAACATGCAGCCGATTACGGCGTCTCGATTCAGGGAGAATTAAAAGCTGATTTTGATGCCATGGTTAAACGGAGCCGCGGTGTGGCAGACGGCATGAGTAAAGGCGTTCAGTTCCTTTTTAAGAAAAATAAAATAGATGCTATTGCCGGTACCGGCAGGCTTACCGCCAACGATACAGTTGAGGTAACCGGTGCAGATGGTAAAAAGCAAAGTTACAGCGCCAAACACATCATCCTTGCAACCGGAGCACGGTCGCGCGAGCTGCCCAACCTGAAACAGGACGGAAAAAAGATCATTGGATACAGGGAGGCACTGGTATTGCCCAAACTTCCCAAATCAATGGTCGTTGTTGGTTCCGGGGCGATCGGCAGTGAATTTGCCTATTTCTACCAGTCATTAGGAACACAGGTCACCCTGGTTGAATTTATGCCTTCGATTGTGCCAAATGAAGATGAAGAAGTGTCAAAGACACTGGAACGTGCATTTAAGAAGATGAAGATGGAGGTGCTCACAAGCGCATCGGTAGAGGCCGTGGATACTTCGGGAGAGGGCTGCAAGGTGACCATAAAAACCAAAAAGGGAGAACAGGTCATGGGCGCGGAGATTGTTTTGTCGGCTGTCGGGATCACTTCCAATATCGAAAATCTCGGACTCGAAGAACTGGGAGTGGAAATCGACAAGGGAAAAATCAAAGTGGACGATTATTACCGCACTGGCGTGAAAGGAATATATGCTATTGGCGATATTGTTCATGGACCTGCCTTGGCTCACGTGGCATCAGCCGAAGGGATCGCCTGTGTGGAAAAAATTGCCGGATTGAATCCTCGGCCGATTGATTATGATAATATCCCGGGATGTACCTATACCGGACCGGAAGTTGCCTCGGTGGGTATGACGGAGAAAAAGGCCCGGGAAGCCGGCTATGAACTCAAAATCGGGAAATTTCCTTATTCCGCAAGCGGCAAGGCCAGCGCGGCAGGACAAAAGGATGGATTTGTCAAATTAATCTTTGATGCCAAATACGGCGAATTGCTCGGGGCGCACCTGATTGGTGGTAACGTAACCGAAATGATTGCAGAATTGGTGGTGGCAAAAAAACTGGAAATTACAGGACATGAGCTGATCAAATCCATTCATCCCCATCCTACGATGAGCGAGGCTATTATGGAAGCTGCTGCAGCGGCTTATGAAGAAGTCATTCACCTCTGATTTTACAGCGCTAATCTGTTAACCCGGCTTGAAACGCCGGGTTTTTGATTTTTATAACCTGAATTGGAATTAATGAATGAATAGTTTTAAAATTCGCAGCATGTTGATTTTCAGTCAGAAATTTTGGGTGTAGACAAAAAGAATTAATTTTGATTCCTGACACTAACCTTATATGCAATGAAAAAAACGATTCTGTTCGGAATTTTCCATCTCATGGCTGTTCCTTTGCTTTTTGCCGGGGGTATTTTAACCAATGCCAATCAAAGTGCCCAGTATGTCCGGATGTTATCCCGGAATGCTTCCATACAAGTTGATGCTGTTTACTTCAACCCTGCAGGTGTGGTCAAACTGGAAGACGGCTTTCATTTTGCGTTGAACAATCAAAGTATTTTTCAGACAAAGACCATTGAGAACCGTTTCCCGTTGCTGAATACATCGACTTATAAAGGCGATGTTTCGGTGCCGGTATTTCCAAGTGGATTTGCTGTATACAAAAGGGATAAACTGGCTTTATCTTTTGGGTTTGGACCTAATTCGGGAGGAGGGACCGCAGAATACAATACCGGACTCCCTTCCTTTGAAACTTCAATTGCACAGATCCCGCTCAACCTCAGGGAAGCGGGTATCGAGGCTGACGCTTATTCAGCCGACTTGTATTTTAATGGTGAATCCGTTTTTTGGGGAGGTCAGTTCAATCTGTCATGGGCATTTAGTGATGTGGTCAGCGGGGCAGTGGGTGTCCGAATGATTCTTGCCGGAAATGATTATCAGGGACATATTAAGCGGGTTAGTGTGATCACCGGTGGTGAGAGTGTGCTGGTAAAAGATTTGATGACAGGTTTGGCAGCTCAGGCTTCGGCCGGAGCAACGGCATTCGGCAATTATCCGGCAAGTGCCCCAATGCCTGATGCCCTGGCTGCACAATATGGTTTTCCCACCGGAACAACCTTTGGCGTCGCTGCGTCGGTCATGTCGGGAAAAGCGGCGCAGGCAACGGCAAGTGCCGCGGCCGCAGCAGACCGTTATGTCGACTTAGAGCAAAAGGGAACCGGATTTACCCCGATTATCGGTTTGGATATCCAGCCATCTGATAAGCTGAATATTGGATTGAAATATGAATTTAAGACGAAGCTGGAAATGGAGAATCATACCGAACAGGATGATCTGGGTGTTTATCCGGACGGGGCCAAATTCAGAAATGATTTGCCCGCCATTTTAACTGCGGGGGTCGATTACAAGTTATTGGACAATTTTAGAATATCCGGATCGTTTAACCATTATTTTGACCAGGGTGCCGACTGGGCGGGAAAGGAAGATGAGATCGATAAAAATCTGTATGAACTGGCGTTGGGAATGGAATATCAGTTGACGGATAAGACGGCTGTGAGCGCCGGTGTTATGCATTCCGAAACCGGAGTCGGACAAGGATATCAGACGGACATCGGTTACAGCCTGAGTTCCAATACCGTTGGCTTTGGTATGCAGTTCCATATCAACGACCGCTTTGACCTGGATCTGGGAGGCCTGTTCACGGTTTATAGACCTTCAGGGAAAGAGATTACCTATATGAACGGAGATAAAAACCTGGGAACATACAAGGAGATATACAGTAAAACCAACCTGGATTTCGCTATCGGTTTAACCTATCATCTTTTCAACTGAGGAATATTTTTTTTGTACGCAACCTTTTCAGTTATCAAACCATCAAGAATATGACAAAGAACAAATAACCAATAACGAGTAAAGGGAACCATCTAAAATTGCTAATATTGATTTAACCAATTCATGAATTTTGGAAGAACTGAGTCAGCTCATAAAAGATTGTGCTGCTGGTAAATCGATGGCACAGGCCCATCTTTACCAGTTATTTGCACCTAAAATGTATGGGGTATGTCTCCGTTATTCCCGGGATGCAACGGAAGCAGAAGATAATTTACAGGATGGGTTTATTAAGGTCTTTGAAAAGATTGATACATTCAGGCATGAGGGTTCATTTGAAGGATGGATGCGGCGGGTGATGGTGAATGTTTCGCTTGAAAAATACAGGAAACAAAACCTGCTGCAAACGGTGGATGATATTTCATCCTATGAAATGCCTGATCTGAAGGATGAGATTATCTCTGAAATTTCAGCCAACGACCTGATGAAGCTGATCCGTGAGTTGCCCCCGCGTTACCGGATGGTTTTTAACCTCCATGTGTTTGAAGGGATGAACCACAAGGAGATTGCTGAGGAAATGAAGATCTCGGAAGGAACATCAAAATCAAACCTGGCCAGAGCGCGTATTATTTTAAAGAAGCAAATACTGAAATATTTTCAACAGACAGAGAATAATTATTCTGCATGACAAATAATGATAACATATTAGACGAACTGTTTCGCTCGAAGCTCGATGACTTTGAGCAGGTTCCGCCTTCGTATGTTTGGATGAAGATTCAGGAGAAACAAAAGGCAGGGAAAAAGAAGGTCCTGTGGCAATCTGTCCGGGCAGGCAGCATTGCGGCTGCACTGCTCCTTGCATTTCTTTTGGGTTGGCAATTACAGGAACACAGGAATCCGATTGAGGAAAAGCCTGTTGTTGCAGAACAGAAACAGTCTGAAAATCAAAAGCCCCAACGGGGGATAACCGGCACAGGTGAACCCGGGGAACCGGCGGTTCAGGGAAAGGCCATTTCAGAAAAGAAGGCTTCTTTGTCTTATTCCATTAATCAAAAGGAAAGAATACTGATTGCCGATGACAGGACGAATGTCCAAGAACCGGCAAGCATGCAGTCATCCGCACAATCGGTCCCGCTACCGGTCACTGACGATGTTCCTGTTGAATCGCCTGAGCCGGTTGCCACGCCGGAAAGCAGTACTACGGGCCGCAGCAGTGAAGAGCCGTTCCTTACGGAAGCAGATAGGGCAATCATCGAAATGAATAAAAAGTTATACCCCGGCGATTCAAAAAAGAAGGAAGTTAAGAGCTGGAGTGTTGGAGCCCTTGTTGCTCCTGCCTATTCTGTCAATCAAAGTTCCTATAGCGCTGAATATGCCGGAAGCATGTCAAGCCAGGGTGAAAAATATAACATCAGCCTTGGAGGAGGTATCTCTGTAGCGTATCAGGCGGGTAAACGCTGGAGTGTGCAAAGTGGCTTGCACTATAGCCGCTTAAATCAGTCGCCCGGATCGGATGAAAACAATGCGTTACAATCGGACGTAGCAGCCATCAGTAATTATAACAACAAGGTGCAGCGGGAATCAACAGCAGGTCCGCTTCTGATGAACGGGTCTGCGGGTGTGATTAGGATTGAAAAATTACCTGCTTCGGTCCGGGTTTCAACGGCGATTGAATCATTGGACGGGCGGAATGATTTGTTGCTGAATAGTGATAATTTTGAGCAACGGTTTGAATATATTGAGGTTCCGCTGTTAGTCCGGTACAAGATGATCGACAAAAGGTGGGGTATGGATATGCTTGGTGGTTTCAGTGCGAATCTGTTGGTCGGAAACGAGGTCTACCTGAATAACGGGAGCTCTGATTCCCATGTTGGTAAAACAAAAGACATGAGCCGGCTAAATTATTCAGCCAATGTCGGTTTTGGTATGGGTTACCGGCTGTCAAACAAGATTGAATTGCGCGTTGAGCCGCAGTTGAAATATTACCTTAATTCACTAAGCAATAACCCGGATGTTAATTTTAAACCTTATTCCATCGGGGTTTATACCGGAGTGAGCTACCGGTTCTAGTTCACGAATGACCGGCCAAGGAATATAATTTAACATGACCTGATTGTCGCCAAGGTAAAAAATGACTAATTTTACCGATTAACCTTTGACGATAAGAATGAAGAAGATACTTTTCCGTTTACTGCTGACGTTTGCATTTATTGGATTACTGGCTGCCGGATTTTACTTTTTTGAAGCTTCAACCTTCCCTCAACAGGGAGAGCAATCACAGGTAGATTTTTACACTTCGCCCCCACCTCCCGATTCGCTGTCTTTTGCCGGAGAGCCGGTGCCTCTCGGTTATTTTGATGTCCGGGAGAATCTGGAGCGGGAACTGCTGGTCAATACGTATTTTCATTCGCAAACGCTGCGCTATCTGAAACTGCTGCCTCGCTACTTTTCAATTATTGAACCTATTTTAATACAGGAGGAGGTGCCAATCGACTTTAAATATCTGGCACTTGCTGAAAGTGGTTTCAATGCACGGGTTATTTCACCGGCGGGTGCTGTCGGAATCTGGCAGTTTATGAAAGGAACAGCAACCGACTACGGTCTGGAAGTAACAGCCGAGGTAGATGAACGTTATCACCTCGGGATGGCAACACATGCTGTTTGCCGCTATTTAAAGGATTCGCATAAAAAATACGGGAACTGGACACTGGTAGCAGCTTCCTTCAATGGGGGCAGGCGTTTTGTCGACCGGATGATGAGCATTCAGCAGGAACAGAATTATTATGATTTGCTGCTGGGAGAAGAAACGGAGCGCTATGTGTTCCGGATACTGACGCTGAAGATGATCATGGAAAATCCGGAGGCATATGGTTTTCATGTGGCTGATAATGAAAAATATCCGCTATGGAAAACAACGACTATGGAAGTCAATAAAGCCATTCCTGATTTGGCGCTTTTTGCAAAGGAACATGGTACGAGCTATAAAATACTGAAGATGCTGAATCCCTGGCTGAGGGAGAGTTTTTTGACCAATGCAAAAGGGAAAACCTATACGATTCAGATACCGGATAAGAATTTCCGGACATTAAAAAATTAATTGACAATGCAGGAAACAGGAACAACACAATTGAAGGAAGATATCATCGGGCAGGAAGATAAAATTGTGGTGGAGGGAGCGCGTGTTCACAATCTCCGGAATATAAACATCGAAATCCCGAGAAACAGGCTTACTGTAATCACGGGATTAAGCGGAAGCGGCAAATCGTCACTGGCATTCGATACCATTTATGCGGAAGGACAGCGGCGCTATATTGAAACTTTCTCCGCTTACGCCCGTTCGTTCCTGGGAAATATGGAGCGTCCTGATGTGGATAAAATAACCGGTTTGAGCCCGGTCATTTCGATCGAGCAAAAGACAACCAACAAAAATCCCCGGTCTACCGTGGGAACGGTCACGGAAATTTATGATTTCCTCCGTTTGCTGTTTGCGAGGGCAGCCGAGGCTTTTTCGTACGAAACAGGGGAAAAGATGGTCAAGTACACGGACGAGCAAATATTGAATCTGATCCTCGGGCATTCGGAGGGGAAGCAGATACTCGTTCTGGCCCCATTGGTCCGGGGAAGAAAAGGGCACTACCGGGAATTGTTCGAACAAGTCCGCAAAAAAGGCTTTTTATATGCCCGGGTCGATGGAAAGGTGGAAGAACTGAAGCCGAATATGCGGGTTGACCGGTATAAGAATCACTTTATTGAGGTGGTCATTGATCGTCTTGTTGCGGATGAGGCAAGCCGGAAGCGGCTGCGGGAATCTGTACAAACCGCCATGAAGCAAGGGCACGGCATTTCCCTGATCATGGATCATGAAACAGGGAACGTAAAATATTACAGCAAGCAACTCATGTGCCCGACGACGGGCATTTCCTATAATGAACCGGCACCGCATAATTTCTCATTCAATTCTCCCCAAGGAGCATGTCCCCGGTGTAACGGGCTGGGACAGATTGCTGAGATTGATATGGAGAAGGTGATCCCCAATGCTGAAAAGAATATTGGACAGGGAGGCATCGTACCGCTGGGAGAGAAGAAGAATACCCTCATTTTCTGGCAAATAGAAGCGTTGGGCGATCAATATGGATTTACCTTAAAAACTCCGATCAAAGATATCCCGGAAGATGGGTTGAATGCCGTTCTGTTTGGAACCAGTGAACGGATCGCACTCAAAAATTCGCCTCTGGGCGGCTCCGTCAGCTACATGATGACCTATGAAGGGGTGATCAAGTATATCGACAGCCAGCGTGATGATAATCCATCCAGAACAGCGCAAAAATGGGCCAACCAGTTTGTGCGGGAAAGAGTATGTCCCGAGTGTGAAGGACTGCGACTGAAAAAAGAATCACTTTATTTCCGGATCGGCGGAAAAAATATTTCTCAGTTGGCCCGGATGGATCTCTCGGAGTTGGAACCGTGGTTTGCGGGACTGGATGAGAAGCTCACGGACCGTCAGCGGAAAATCGGCACTGAAGTGATCAAGGAAATACGCACCCGGATCCGTTTTCTTCTGGATGTGGGGGTCGAGTATCTTGCGCTCGACCGTCCTTCCGGAACACTTTCGGGAGGAGAATCCCAACGGATCCGGTTGGCAACCCAGATCGGCTCCCAATTGGTGAATGTGCTTTACATTCTGGATGAACCCAGTATTGGGCTCCATCACCGGGATAACCTCCGGCTGATCCAGGCGCTGCAGCAATTGCGGGATGCCGGTAATTCGGTCATTGTTGTGGAACATGACCGCGACATGATGCTTTCAGCCGATTATCTGGTCGACATGGGGCCTTTTGCCGGCAGGCATGGCGGAGAGATAGTTGCTGCAGGAACCCCGAAGGAAGTATTGACAATGAACACCCTTACGTCGCGTTACCTGACAGGCGAGCTTAAGATTGAGGTTCCTGAAAAAAGAAGGGAAGGCAATGGTCAGGTGCTGACCTTGACCGGCTGCCGGGGTCATAACCTGAAAAATGTAACTGTTTCTTTCCCCTTGGGAAAACTGATCTGCGTGACCGGGGTTTCGGGAAGCGGAAAATCAAGTCTGATCAACGGCACTCTTCAGCCGGCGCTAAGCCAGGTTTTCTACAAATCCCTTCGGGATCCCCTGCCTTACGATAAGATCGAAGGATTGAAATTTCTGGATAAGGTTGTTCAGGTAGACCAGTCACCTTTGGGGCGCACACCGCGTTCGAACCCAGTGACCTATACCGGTGTTTTTTCGGATATCCGGAATTTGTTTGCACAGTTACCGGAGGCGAAGATCAGGGCATACAAACCAGGACGGTTCTCCTTCAACGTCAAAGGCGGGCGATGCGAAGATTGTCAGGGAGGAGGAATGAAACTGATCGAAATGAATTTTTTGCCTGACGTCTATGTCCATTGTGATACCTGCAACGGCAAACGGTATAATCGCGAAACGCTCGAAGTGAGGTTCAAAGGGAAGTCGATCAGCGACGTTCTGGATATGACCATTAATATGGGCGTAGAATTTTTTGAGAGTATTCCTTCGATTGTCCATAAATTAAAAACCCTTCAGGAAGTCGGCTTGGGATATATTACCCTGGGACAGTCATCGACTACCCTGTCGGGCGGCGAATCACAGCGGGTCAAGTTGGCTGCGGAACTGGCAAAGCGGGATACCGGGAAGACCATGTATATTCTGGATGAGCCCACTACAGGTCTGCACTTCGAGGATATCCGGGTACTGCTGGAAGTACTTAAAAAACTGGCCGACCGGGGAAATACGATCATTGTCATTGAACACAATATGGATGTGATCAAGGTCGCCGATCACATTATTGACCTTGGTCCGGATGGCGGACGAGGCGGAGGCTACGTTCTTTGCACGGGCACGCCGGAAGAAATCGTTCATCAAGAAGATTCATACACGGCACAATACCTTCGGAAAGAACTGACTTTATAGCATTACAACTAAAGACTTACGACTTTTCTTATGACAAATATTGACATTTACTGTGAGAATACAGATATCCTGAAATCATACCCGCTGGGCGTTACGCTGAAAGAAATCAGGGACGATCTTCAAATAAAACTGAAAAACCCGGTTTTAGGAGCGATCGTGAACAATAAGGTAAAAGAGCTTCCTTTTGTTGTGGTGAAGTCGAAACGGGTGAGGTTTATTGATTATTCTCATCCGGATGGCCGGCGATTGTATACCCGTTCACTGATTTTTTTGTTGTACGTGGCCATAAGGGAAACCATGCCACAGGTTAAAATGAGAATTCCCAACGGCATTAGCCAGGGATATTATTGTGAATTATTGGGCCTGGGCAGAAAAATCACTCCATCTGACCTTTTTGAGATCAAAAACGAAATGCTCAGTTGGGTATCGCGCAATGTTCCTTTCGAAAAAAAAGGTCTGCCCACCGAAGATGCCGTTGAAGAACTGGTTAAGCAGGGATTGGAGGAAAAATCCAAATTATTCGAACAGCAGGGTACCTTATTTTCCTATTTATATTACCTGGATTCGTATGCCAACTATTTTTACGGACACCATGTTCCTTCTACCGGTTACCTTTCCAATTTTGATCTGGTCCCTTATTTTGACGGGATTTTACTTCAGATTCCCAAAGCCAGCAATTTCAATGAATTGAACGAGGTAGAAGAACAGGATAAGTTGTTTGGCATTTTCAAGGAACATAAGAAACGTGCAGAACTCATGAACGTGCCAAATCTGGGGATGCTGAATGACTATATCTCCTCCGGCAGAGGCGGAGATATCATTAAAATATCGGAGGCCCTCCATGAAAAGAAGATTGTTGAAATTGCCAATGCAATTGATGCCCGGCGTGAGGAACTGAAGATCATCCTGATTGCAGGGCCTTCATCATCAGGGAAAACAACATTCAGCAAAAGACTGGCCGTTCAACTGGCAGTGAATGGGATTGTTCCCCATATGATCTCGCTGGATGATTATTTTGTTGCGCGTGAAAAAACACCTCTGGATGTCCACGGAAAATATGATTTTGAATCGCTGGAGGCAGTCGATATTGATTTCTTCAATCAGCAGCTTTTACAACTTTTCATCAATGAAGAGATTGAATTACCCCGGTTTAATTTTATTCTGGGACGAAGGGAATTTTCAGGGAAAAAACTCAGGCTGGGAACAGGGCATTTACTGATCGTTGAAGGTATTCATGGCATGAACCCCAGTTTAATGCCGGATATCAAAGCTGAAAATTGCTTCAAAATCTTCCTGTCCGCTTTAACACAGGTTTCAATCGATGATCAAAATCATATTTCCACGACCGATAACCGCTTGCTGAGACGGATCATTCGCGACAGCAAATACAGAGGTTATTCAGCAGCCGAAACCATCAGGAGGTGGCCCAGTGTCCGCAATGGAGAAGAACGAAATATTTTTCCTTACCAGGAAAATGCAGATGTCATGTTCAATTCTGCACTGATCTACGAACTGGCCGTGCTTAAAAAATATGCGGAACCCCTGCTGAAAGCGGTACCCGAATCGCTTGAAGAATATTGTGAAACCAACAGGCTCCTGAAATTCCTGGGATTTTTTAAACATCTCGATGACAGCGAAATTCCACCCACATCCCTAATCAGGGAATTCCTGGGAGGAAGCAGCTTCCAGTATTAATGTGGTTTCTTGCAACTTTATGAAAGCCTCGACTGATGTTGCCGTTAATGTCAAAGGCTGCCCGATCGATTCGGATGGTTACAACCGATGGTAACAATTAGAGAACAGCATCATGTTTACCGTCAAGACCTGTTCTGAATCTTATTCAGATTTGAGAACAAAGAAAGAGCTGCACATTCTGCGTAATGTTGCAGCTTCTTTTTTTAAAAGATCATTTGGTTTAATCAATCTCTTTCCTGTTGTAAAAGCTGAATAAAATATAAGCTACCCGGAACCGGATAATTGGAGATTCATTACGGATAACCCTGTTTGTATAAAAGTTATCACCGAAATATTCTGTGCGAAGCCCTTTGTATGCAAAGATATTGCTTATTTCCATCTGGGCGGTTAGGTTATTTTTCATAAAGCTTCGCGATAAAATAACCGAGGCATCAAACGATTCATGAATTTTACTTCGATAGGTGATTTGTTGTGGATTGTAGCGATACTTTAATTCCAGACTGGTTTTTGCTTCTATTTTAGTTCTGGCTTTCGCGAAAAATGACCAACTGTTCCCTGTCTGATTGCCGGAAAAATTGTCAAAGTACTTTTCAGCATCAAACTGCCCCCCGAGCTGGAATTTTAACCTGTTCCGGTAATTGTAGAATAAATTCGCGGTCAAATTTATCTCCCGGTGTTTACTACTGTTGGTATAGGTTTGCATCAGAATGGAATCATTGAACAACTGCTGGTTACTCACGATTTCGTCAAAGTACAGTCCATAGGAAAAATCAAGCGAATAACCCAAGGGAGATGGTTTACCCGTACTTCCGATGATCGTGAGGTCCGGAGCATATCCTTTGCGCAGGCGGAAAGTAAAGTCATGCATGGTTTGTGGCTTCAGTTCCGGATTTCCGGTACGAATGGTATTTTCGCCGATGTATTCGGGTGTAGACATGAGCTGGCTTGAAGTGGGCCACAAAACACGGTATTGATAATTAATATTCACATTGTGTTTTAAATGGGTTCCGTTATATCCGGAAGATCCCGCCATCTGGAGATAATGGTCAGATGATGTTTCGTCTTCACGGTAATTGCTGATCCTGTCCATGACCCATTGCCCGGAAAAGCCGAAGCGCAACGTTTCGCCCAACTCCTTTAACTTGCGGTTAAAACGGATATCCAAAGAGGCTGTCGACCGCTGCAGGCGATTGTTTCGGAAGTAAGATGAAAGTGACGTCCATTGCTCGTTTGTCGATTTGAGCCTGTCGGAAAAGTTGTAATTGTTCTGGTAAGTGTAGCCGAGATCAAGCATCGAATTGATTCTTTTGCCTCGGGTAAAATAATTCGCCTTTAAAAGAATGCTTGTGTTTAACTGCTTGTTTTTCTGAAGATATTTTGAAGCTATGAACTGATTTTCATTTTTGGATGACCCCGCATGAGTTAATTCTGACATCAGGCGAAACATGCTGACGCGGGGCGTGTTCAGTTTTATTTGTTTTCCCAGGGAGACAGAAGCATGCCAGGCATTCGGTTCTGAATCGTATTGCTCATGCTGGAAGCTGGCCTGGTTTGAATTGTGAAAGGTCGTATTTTGGAAACATCGGATCTTTTCACCGGACAGCAGATCGCCTCCGATTTTTGCATCGATACGGGTATTTTGCTGTTCCCTGTATCCTACATTTAACCCGGCTTGCCCTTTTTCGATACGCGAATGGCGATCGGACTCCCGTGTGAAACCAGGCGTTGCTCCTGACAGGAATGTTCGGTCCTCTTCCACTCTTGTTTGCATGGAATTACGGGAATAATCAGCAACAGGGCTCAGGGTCAGTTTTCCGTGCTTTTTTGAGCCCTCAAAACCAGTCTGGTATTTATCGTTTGAACCGATCCCAGCCCCGATGCTATACAAGTCGTGAAGGTCTCCCTTTGTGATGAGATTGATCACCGGGGTATAGAAGCCGTATTGCCCCATCGGATCGGGAATGATTTCTACTTTTTTAATATATCGTGCCGGGATATTACGTAGCGAATACAGGTAATTACTAAATTCAGGGTTCAAGATCCTGAATTGTCCGGTCCTTTTTTCTCCGTTTATAAGAAGGGTATAATCATTTCGTCCGTTAAACACAGGCTTGTCATCAAAATCGAGATAAAATCCCGGTACCACTTCCAAAGCATCGGCTACAGAAAGATCCTCGACATTTCCCAACAGGTCCATATTGAGGGTGACACTTCCTTCGTCACCATATTCCAGAACAGGCTTCCATGCTACCTCAATTTCGTTTAAAACTGTACAGACCTGAGGCAATCGTATATTTCCCAAATCGAGATTTGCCGTACCTTGCGCAATTTGAAATTGCCGGCTTTTGTAACCTATAAAGCTAATTGTCAGGATGCACCTTTTCTCGGAAAATTTTCGGATGACAAAATCCCCGTTTTCATTGGTAGTTGTCCCGCATGTAGTGAAATTGTTAGAATAGCGGATCACCACATTTGCAGGATACAGCGCATTCCCTGTAACAGAATCGCAAACATTTCCTTTAATCGCATAATCCTGTGCGAAAACTAAATTCCACTGAAGTATAAAGTCCAAAAAAATGAGAAGTCTTATGATCATTGTTTTCTCATTGGCATAAACTATTCCTTGCAAACAGTTTATGTCATAAATCAACAATGACCGACGTTTCGATGTCGATCATTGTTGGTATTTTATTCAACATGTATACAAGCTACAGGACATGTATCTACACATATTTCGCAGCAACTGCATTTATCTATATCAAGACAATAACCTCCGTCACCGCATTCGAAAATAGCCTCTGTGGGACATACTTCAGCACAAGCTCCACACGCTATACAATCTTGGTCAACATAAACGATGCAGCTCATAATCTAAATTTTAATGGTTTCTAATTGTTCGTTGGTAAAAAAAGCAGCAATGAAATCCATTGAAATCATTTCAGGGAGATGTTCAATAATTTTCAATGGGGTCATGCCCAAATCTACATTAAACCTAAATTCCAGATCTTTTTGAGATCCTTTTTTCCCTGCTAAAACAAAATAAGGGCTTCCTCTATATCTAAAAGCACCATTCGAAAATTCTTCTTTTTTGAAGGAGCTAATATCTTTCCAATTGGAAGGAAGCTCTTTGGTAGTAATGGATGAATAATCAGAAACAGAAAGAACGGCATCATAATTTTTTAATTCATCGATTCTTATCGGGAATAACGCCCCGGGAATACTTAGAAGACCAGGGCTGACAACTAATCCTTCGGGTATTTTGCCTTCTTTTAGAGATCCAGCATCAAAACCTGAAGCTTTCAGCTTCTTAATAATCAGATCACTGATGTCGAAGATGCAGTTCTTTTCCTTGATAACTTCAATGGAATAGGATTTTACGATCATTAACCTGCCGGCAGTTCCGGGCAGTGTACGGTCCGGACTGAAATATTTTCCGGCCATCATTTCCGCGAAATAAGTGTCCAGTGCGGTTTTCAACTCTTCGGTGGAAAATCTTTCCTTTTGGCTGGGAGGAAGGTCAAATGCCAACATGCTTCCCGCCGATAGAACAACCGCAGCTGAACCCGCGGTTTTAAAAAATTCACGTCGTTTCATCATGAGGATTTATTGTTAGTTGATAATAAACAATATTATGAATTTTATTTTATAAATACAAATAAAAATGTCTGAAAATAATACCTAATAATTAGGCTACTAAATCATACTTTTAAGGACATATGATTGTTGTTTGACGAAATTTTAATGTAAATGGTAATTTTTATGGCGAAAGTGTTCGGGCGATAAGATATTTTATATGATAAAAATCAGAAATTACCCCAGTGTGGCCACCATGACGGCTTTGATGGTGTGGAGGCGGTTTTCAGCTTCATCGAAAACGAGCGAAGCCGGGCTTTCAAACACTTCTTCGGTCACTTCCATGGCACTCAAACCAAACTTTTCAAAAATTTCGCGGCCAATCTGTGTCTCCGTGTTGTGATAGGCCGGCAGGCAGTGAAGGAAACGGGTGTCCGGGTTTCCGGTCATTTGCATCAGGTACCGGTTTACCTGGTAGGGAAGGAGCATTTCTATCCGCTCAGCCCACAGACTGGCCGGTTCGCCCATGGAAACCCACACGTCGGTGTACAGAAAGTCACAGTCCCGGACCGCCTCCTCCGGATTATCTGTGACAGTGATTTTTGCGCCTGTGGTTTGGGCGATCGTCCGGCAGGTGTCAACCAGTTCCTGTTTCGGCTGACATGCGGACGGAGCAGCGGCCCGGAAATCCATGCCCATTTTGGCGGCGCCTACCATCAGCGAATTTCCCACGTTGTTGCGGGCATCGCCCAAAAAGCAGAATTTGATGTCCTGCAATGGTTTTGAGCAGTGTTCCTGCATGGTCAGAAAGTCGGCCAGCACCTGCGTGGGATGGAACTCGTCCGTGAGCCCGTTCCACACCGGCACGCCGGCATAAAGGGCAAGCTCTTCGACAATAGCTTGTCGGTAGCCCCGGTATTCAATGGCATCGTACATCCGCCCCAGCACACGGGCCGTATCTTTCATCGATTCTTTCACTCCGATCTGGGAGCCCGTAGGGCCGAGGTAAGTCACCTGTGCCCCCTGATGATAAGCTGCTGTCTCGAAAGCGCAGCGCGTGCGGGTGGAGGTCTTTTCAAAGATCAGTGCAATGGTTTTGCCTTTCAGGTGCTGCTTTTCAGTGCCTTCGCGGTGCGCTTTTTTCAGTTCGGCCGACAACTCCAGCAAAGCCCGGATCTCTTCCGGACTGAAATCAAGGAGCTTTAAAAAATGCCTGTTCTTCAAATCGGGTGACATAGTCTCGAGGGTTAAAAGGTTATAAGGTTACAGGGCGAAAGAGCACGGAGCATAACCGGAAACGGGAAAAAGGATTTTCTGATCATCTGAATATCTGATTGTCTGTGTTTCATCCTGATTCCTGGTTCTTGTATCTTGTGTCTTGATTCTTGATTCTTGTGTCTTCTTATTCCATATAAAACACCTCTTCGAGCGGCACGGTCACGGGAGAGTGATCCGGATTTGTCTTCATAATATCGGACATAAAAGCCCACCATTTTTTCACAATTTCCGTCTGCCCAAGGTCCTGCGACCCGCTTTGTCCGCTCACCTTTTGAAAAGCGAAAAGCGTACTGGTCTCTTCATCCAGGAAAATGGAATATTCACTGACTCCGGCATCTTTCAGCAACTTTGTCAGCTCCGGCCAGATTTCATTGTGCCGCTTGATGTAGATGGCTTTTTGTCCTTCGTTCAGATACATTTTAAATGCTTTTCGATACATGGCTTGAAAATTTAAGATTACTAACAGCTTAAAGCTAATAGCTCACAGCTAATAATGCGAATCAAGAGTTAAAATAATAAGTAAATAAAAGCAGCAGCAATCTTACCAAATACGTGGATCATCAATCCTTTGGTTGACCTGACTTTACTGGCATGCTGAAAATCAGTTTTTTGAACTAACCAGTTAAAAAATGATTTGATTGGTTGTCTCACTTTTGATACTGACTTGGAGAATAAATCATCTGCAGCTTTATTAAATTGTTTTTCCCAATTACTCTGCCCTTTTACCGCTTTAACAGGGGTAAGCATAGTGGATTGCTTTTCCTGTTCAAGCTGTTCAAAGAACTCAATGTTATAGTAGATCTTATCGCCCCAAAAGCACCTTTGGGCAAGATCTGCCCAAGTTGTTTTGAAGACAAAAAGATCATTGTAAGAGGCTGGTGTGATCGTTAATTGTTCAGGGAAAGGCATTTGACCTGTGCGTCTGAATCCCAGAGCGTGAAGCTTCAAGCCATGGAAGTAAATCCCTTTGCTGGAGCAAACTCCTTTATCAACGATCTCGGGAGCCACTTTGGGAGAGCGTCTGCCTGAACAGGTAATAATGGGCATAGAGTCCAAAAGACTTTGATCCGGACAGCAATCCGCTGGTTGATTTTCCTTAAGCAGAGAAGCGGCAAGCTGCTTAAAGGCTTCCGACAACCGGTTTAAGCGATTGTCAAAAGAGGCATAGGACCCAAGCCGGGGAAACCAGCTACGCAGATATTCATCGGCGAAACGATAAATCTGTTTTACCAGAGAGCGTTGCTCCTCTTGAATGGTATATAAATAGATGGTCATGATTTCCTGATCGGTTAACTCTGGCCTGTTGTTATTACTGAATCGTTCACACAAATAGTTTAATTCTTTTTCGTACCGTTCACAGACATAAAAGTAAATCTTTATTAATTTTATCGCTTGAGCTTCGGGGATCATAGTGAAAGATGTTTTGTGGTTATTACATCTAAAACGTTGATCCCCAAGCTTAATTTAAGCTCTTTGTTGATAGTTGTTCACATCCGGCTGTTGATAACAGCCTTAGATTCTTTTTAACTCAACCCTTGATTCGCATTATATATAAAGAATGGCTAAAAATCCGCTGGTTCCTGATTGGCTTTACAGCCCTGGGAATTCTCAGTATCGGATATATTTTTCTGAAAGTACAGCACGATTTTACTTTTTACGAAGGCAAAAATTACTGGTATAGCATTTTGTTTCAGGGATATCAGTATTTCTCTTATGTGAAATTTTTACCCTTGGCCGGAGCTATCGCCATCGGAATAGCACAATATTTTCCGGAGACAATTAATAAACGGATCAAGTTGACTTTTCACCTGCCTGTAAAAGAAAATAAAGTGTTGCTGATGATGCACGCCTTTGGCACAGCAAGCATTCTTGCTGCTTATGTGCTTATCTTTATCGTTTTTTTTGGATTCAGCAAAGTCTTCTTCGCAGCAGAAATGGTTAATGATGCCGTTATTACCGTATTTCCATGGTTCCTGGCTGGATTAACGGCCTACTTCATGATTGCACTAATTGTTCTTGAACCCATTTGGAAATACAGAGCCTTTTATTTTGTAACAGGTGCTTTCTTTATTACGATTTATTTAAAATCAGCAGTGACGGCAGGGTATGCACCTGTTAACCTCACCTTGTTTGTTTTGACTGCTGCATTGAGTATTGCGTTGATTTTTTCAGCGTATCGATTTAGAAAGGGGGAAATGTAATGGAACGAATAAGCAGAACTATTTTAGTGTTGGTCACCATTATTACTTGTACCATTATATTGCCTTCAGTTTACTGGATGGCTTTCGACAAACCAATCAATGTTCCGTTTGTCATGTACAGTTGTACTGACGATGATTTTATGATCACACAATCAGTTGACGGAGAAGTGGAGCGTACGGATACCCGTGGAAATAAATACACCCGTGAAGAGTACGAACAAAAACTTCCGTTATTGTATACCCGTCAGTTACTGATTTCAGAAACGATGCCTGATACCATAAAAGGCGTTGCCATGGATATGCACGAGCTTTCAAAAGCAAAATCATCGTTCCGGTACAAACCCGACGAGAAAAATGCCCCTCAGCCCAAGCTTTATCCATTATTCGAATCGGAATCGGGAAGAGCTAATCTGGAAATGCCCGACGATTATTTCCGGATTATATGGCGGATGGAATTTATCCATGCGGGCACCAATAAAATTGACGAGCAGAAAAGCCAGCGTTTTTCGGCTGCTCTGTTTAAAAAAGGGTTTGTATTTCCGGCAAAGAGTATTTCAGGTTTGCCGACCACCCGGAAGTCGTGCGATGAAGGCTATTTTATTGTCGATTCTTCCGAACAGCTTTTTCACCTGAAAATGATTCAGGGAGCTCCTTACGTATTCAAAGTTGATCTTCATGAAGATTTTAAAATTCAGTATATCAGTTGTGTTGACAATAAGGATAAAAAATTCTATGCTTATCTTTTTGGATCCGATAACGGAATTTATATTCTGACCCAGGATGAATACGAGCTTATAAAACTGCCGGTAGATGGTTTTGATCCCGACAATTGTGATCTGCGTATTTTCGGCGATTTGTTTCATTACGATGTAGCGATTCAGGGCGAAGACCGCTTGCAGGTAGATGTATTGAATTATGCAGATTATACGAAAGTTGATACCTATAAGAAAAGCTGGCTGAAAAGGTCAGATGGTCCGACCGGCAAGATAGCTGCCGCGATATTCCCGGTACAGTTGACTTTGAGTCAAAAGAACAGCTCGTACAACAATTTTTATTTTGTATTTTCTTCCGGATTCTGGTGGCTGGTTGTTAATCTGGTTTTTGCCGGAATTTACTTTTTCATTTTGGCCCGAAGAAGAGACGGAATAAGCAAACATATTTTCGATCTGGCAATAATCGGTTTGACGGGGATTTTCGGGTTTATTGCTGTGAATTTTTTCCAGAATAAATTTTTTAAATAAAAACAGCATCTGTATTTATCGTGAGTATCTAACTGTCGTCGGATACTCACGATTGGTATGTCGGGCATGGTTCTTTTAGTTGCAGGGTGTAAGTCCCTGTACACGCTGAGTTGAAAGGAAGTGTTAACGAATGACAAGGGTGTTTGTCCCGAAACAGAATCTGAAAAAAGTCATCAACAGAATTAGTGTTCTGACGCACAGAAATCTGATATAAGGCTGAACCGCGAGGGAGAGCGAGCGTGACCCAGTGAGTACCAGTCGATCAAATTGCCGGTTGACGAGTTTTTCCGGAAAACTTTGATCTTCGGATCCATGGAGACCTGTTTAATTATCATGTGATCGTTGAAGGAGAAGATCATCTGCAGGTTCAGGTACTGGACCGCCGGTTTAATCAGGTGGACCGGTATAGTGAAAATTGGGAGAAACGTTCCGAAAGCCGGCAGGGAAAGATATTTGCTGCTATTTTTCCCTGGCAACTGTCCATGACCGATCGCTGCAGTTGCTTTGTCCGCTTTTACGGGAAAATATCGGCGGGGATAAACTGGATGGGATTAAACCTGCTGTTGACGGTCTTCCATTTTGTTCTGACCCGCCGCAAAAAACGGGATCATCAGACTATTGCCGATCATGTCATTGTTGCCGGCGCCGGAATATTCGGGATCATAGCAGTGCTGATCTTTCCGGCATCATCGTATAAATAACACATAACAGGCACTGTTTTAGTCATCTTTCAACTTAATTATTGATCAAACCTATAGCGGATAGATATTATCAATGAAAATAATGAGCAGGTAATTTGGAAACAGCCTTGATAGACTCTAAATTTGTATTAAAAGATATTTAAATCTTAAATACACTTAATTATGTCTTTTGAATTACCACAATTACCATATGCTTACGATGCTTTAGAGCCCATCATTGATGCTAAGACCATGGAGATACACCATACTAAGCATCATGGGGCCTATACATCGAAGTTGAACGAAGCCCTTCAGGGTACAGCTTTTGAGGGAAAGAAAATTGAAGAAATACTTGCGGGGATTTCATCGCTTCCTGCAGCAGTAAGAAATAACGGAGGTGGTTATTACAATCACGGTCTTTTTTGGGAAATTATGAAGCCAGGTGGCGCTTCAGAACCGGAAGGAGATTTACTGAAGGCAATAAACAGCTCATTCGAATCGTTTAAAAATTTTAAAGACGCTTTTACACAAGCTGCACTGACCCGTTTCGGTTCGGGTTGGGCATGGCTAATAAAGCAGGGTGATAGTTTAGTTGTTTCGTCCACACCGAATCAGGACAATCCGTTAATGGATGTGGCAGATGTGAAGGGAACTCCGGTTCTTGGCATCGATGTCTGGGAACATGCATATTATTTGAAGTACCAGAACCGGCGTCCTGAGTATGTTGATGCATTCTGGAATGTCATCAACTGGGACGAGGTGGCTAAACGGTTTAAAGGTTAGTTGATTTTTGGTTTTTTTCCCCGAGGCAGAGGCTTCGGGGTTTTTCGTATTTTTTACAAAATATTATGTTAATTAATTGATTGCTGTCTGCTGTTTCATTCTCACGACTCATAACTTGCTACTCACTACTTTTATCCAGTCTCTTTCCAAATAGAACAAAAGCTCTTTTTTAATCAAACTTTTCTGACGTAATTCCTGTTTAAAAGTAAAAATCAAAACGTCTAACTTTTAAATAATAGAATTATGCCATTTGAATTACCCGCGTTACCATACGCAAAAAATGCGCTGGAGCCGTATATCAGTGAAAAAACACTTGAATTTCATCACGGCAAGCACCATCAGGCCTATGTGAATAACCTGAATAATCTGGTACCCGGTACTGAATTTGAACATGCAAGTCTGGAAGCCATTATTAAAAAAGCGGAAGGCGGTATTTTTAATAATGGCGCCCAGGTCTGGAATCATACCTTTTATTTTGAACAATTTTCTGCAAGTCCGGCAGCTTCGCCGGCGGGTGCATTAAAGGAAGCAATAGAGGAGGCCTTTGGTTCGGTTGATGCCTTTAAGGAAGCCTTTCATAAGGCTGCTGCCACACTCTTTGGGTCAGGTTGGGCCTGGCTTGTTAAAGCTGCTGACGGAAGAGTAAGCATCGTTCAGACAGGTAATGCCGGCAATCCGCTGAGAGAGGGATTGACCCCGCTGTTGACCTGTGATGTCTGGGAACATGCCTATTATCTGGATAAGCAAAACGCACGTCCTAAATATATTGAAGACTTTTGGAAGGTATTGAACTGGAGTATCATTTCGGAACGTTTTTAATCAGGCATGATATGAGCGCAGAAAAAGTACTGGAAGTGATGAAAGCTTCCGGAAAAGCCATGAAGGCCGGCGAAATTGCTGAGGCCGCCAAACTCGGTAAAAAAGAAGTTGATAAGGCCATGAAAGAATTGAAGGATCAGGGCCTTATCACCTCTCCGGTGAGATGTTTCTGGGAGCCAAAGTAGGACCCCGTTAAAAAGGAGAAAGAGGTTGTCCGCTATTTTTTGGGCAGCCTCTTTCTCTTTGGTTACTATTAATGAAAAATATTCTAAAATACTTTTGAGTTAATAAAAAAAATTATAAACTTGTACTCGTAAAATAATAATTGTTATCAATGGACTTCTTCAGCAGAAATATTAAGGAAATTAATAATGAAAACCGGCAATATGCGCAAAAGCGTAAAATCGTTTCGGTTTTGATGAAGTCCGGAGAACCCATGACCATTCCGGATCTTTGCGTTATGATTAAAGCGAGTATTCCGAAAGGGACCAAACTGGTCAATGAACTGATTGAAGAAGGTATTCTCACCGAATTTGGAAAACGTGAGACGGAGAATGGGAGACGGCCTGTGCTATATAAGGTTCGTCCCGACTTTGCCTGTACTATTGGTGTTGTGGTGCAGTTAAAGGGAATTTCATTTTCGGTTTTCGATATGGAAATGGAGGAAATCTACCAGCATGAGGACGCCACTTTTATTCTGGAAAATACCGAAGCATCGTTAAATGAGGTTGTCCGTTTTATTCGGGAAAACATCGCCGGGTCAGCTATAGCGGCCAACCGGATCCTTGGAATAGGCATCGGCATTACCGGGCGGGTAAACACAGCTACCGGCAGCTCTTATACCTATTTCGATTCGCTGGATGTTTCTCTGTCTGAATATCTTAAAAACAAATTAAAGACCCGCATCTATATTGACAATGATACGCATCTGATCGGATTGGCTGAGCAGGTCTTTGGAAAAGCAAAAGATGTAAATAATGCCCTGATTGTGAATATCAGCCGCGGGTTGGGATTATCGATCGTGGCAGGAGGGGAGATCGTGTCGGGAGGACAGGGATTTGCAGGTGAATTCGGCCATATGCAGTTTTCGGGCGCCGGAGGTAAACTTTGTATTTGCGGGAAGAGAGGATGTTTGGGAACGGAAGTGTCGGGTTACGCGCTGGAAGAGCGCTTTCAGGAAAAGATCAGATCGGGCGAAACTTCCTTGCTGTATACAGCCGAAGGAAAAACAGAAAACATTCACTACGAGAAAATCATAAAAGCAGCTAACAATGGAGACGTGCTTTCTATTTCGCTGATCCATGAGATGGGTTTTAAACTAGGAAAAGCATTGGGTAATATTGTCAATCTGCTGAACCCAGAACTGCTCATTGTCGGAGGAAAATTCACCATTGCAAGGGAAATCATTCTGGAAGCAATCAAGTCTGGCATGGTGCACACCACACTCTCTCAACCCCTAAGATCATGTATGCTCGATTTTTCATCCATTGGTCCGGAGGGGGGAATTAAAGGCGCAGGAGCCCTTGTTTTAAGGCAGTTGGATATCATCTGACTTCTTTCGTAATCTTAAGCTAAAAAAGGAGGAGTATGAAAAAAAACTGAAAAAAATACCTGCCCAGGGCCGGCATGCACAAGGACAGGCAGAAGTATAAATACTACAGGTCAAATTTACTTCATTTTTTTTTTAAAAGTCATCTTCGGCAAACGATATGCTGCTTATTTCGGTCCCGCCGGGAATCCGAAAAGGCGAATAGGAATATTGCTGATGAACTCAAAGCTTAATTTGCTACACGAATAGCATGTATTTCCAATATGGTTGTGGTCAGTGATAAAATTTTTTATCCAGGCAATCAGACTGCAACCCATTGTTAAAATCTCGATTTTAAAATCTATACTATGATAAAACGATACTTAAGGGAAAAAAACATAAGATGCAGCAGGCTGAAAGCAGTTCTGTCTCTTTTTTGTGTTTTCGTTAATATGCTGGGACTGAGTGCGCAATCTCCATTGAACGTTACAGGGAAGGTTGTTGATACGAAAGGAAACTCAATTCCCGGAGTTGCCATTGTCGTGAAGGGCGACCATACAAATGGTACAATTACTGATATCGATGGCCGATATCAGATAAGGGTACAGTCAAAGGAAGCTACTTTGCAGTTTTCTTTTGTGGGTTACGAAGAACAATCCGCAAAAGTAGGAGAGAAGAGCGTAATCGATATTGTTTTGCAGGATAAGTTAACAGCGATCGATGAAGTTGTTGTTGTGGGCTACGGTACACAGAAAAAGAAATACCTTGTTGGTTCCGTTTCCCAGATTGGGTCTAAAGAGTTAATGGCGGCCCCTATGCCCAATGTTTCCACAATGATCACGGGAAAACTGCCTGGCGTAACCAGTATCCAGCGTTCAGGGATGCCGGGAGATGATCAGACCTCCATTAGCATTCGGGGATTAAGTACCTTTACTAATTCGAGCCCGTTAATCCTTGTTGATGGCGTAGAACGCATGCTCAATACCGTAAATCCGGCTGATATTGAAAATGTTTCCGTTTTAAAAGATGCAGCTACCTCTGCTATTTATGGTGTAAAAGGAGGCAACGGTGTAATTCTGATTACAACAAAAAGAGGAGGAGAAGGCAAAGCCACAATTTCTTACGATGCATCAGCAACGCTGTCTTCCAATACTGCTTTCCCTGAATTCCTTAACGGACCTGACTATCTGTACTGGTACAATAAGGCTTCTGAGATGGATGGATTTGGCCCGGCTTTTGATGCCGATATTCAGACGAGGGTGATCAATGGAGATCCCAATGGAGTCTATGGTAACACAGATTGGTTGGGCCTGATGTTCAAAGATTTTGGGCTTACACAACAGCATAATCTTTCGGCTTCCGGTGGAACGGAAAAGACTAAATACTATGTGGGTGTTGGTATACTGGACCAGGACGGAATTATCGACAATGTAAGCTATAAGAGGTATAACCTCCGCTCTAATATTGACGCCACAATAGCAGAAAATTTCAACTTGTCATTAAGCATAGGCGGATTCTATGAAGACCGCAATTGGCCTGGAATAGGTTTGGGATCACAGGTTTACATGAATCCCATTCAACAGGCAATTGATGCTATCCCGATTATTAATCCGACCTACGAAGGAAAGTATACTGGTTGGTCCGAAAACGGATCACTCGTTCAAAGCCCGCTTGCAAGCATTCACGACGGAGGCTTTCAGAAGATGCAGCGCTGGCAGTTTGAGGGTAACGGAAAACTTGAATACGATTTTTCCCGGATAAACGTTCTCCGGGGATTGAAGGCAGGAATATTCTACAGCTATGATTATTCGAACACGGCTAACCGCAATTTTCTGAATTCCTACCAGGTGATGACATACAACAAAGCGACAAAAGACATGTCACTGGTACGGGCCACAGGCACAACGGAGGGTGGAAATTATGATAAATCAATGTCCCTTGGGTATTCGGCGACAATCCGGCCTACGATCGAGTATAATCGGCAGTTTGGCAAACACAATGTAAAGGCGCTTTTTCTTTATGAAGATCATCGTTCAAACAGCAGTACAATGACCGGACGTAAATCAGGATTTCTCTTCTCTGATCCGCTTGATATAAGCTGGGGCCAAAGTTATCCGGCTGGTGTTGATCCAGTAACCGGAACAATGGGACACACCGCTTACCGGGGATACGCGGGCCGAGTGAGTTATGGATACGATAACAGGTATCTTGCTGAATTTTCTTGCCGGTATGACGGGACTTATATTTTTGCGCCGGAAGATCGCTGGGGCTTTTTCCCTTCTGTTGCGCTGGGATGGCTTATTTCAGAAGAAAGCTTCTTCAAAAAGTCGAATGCAGGAAGTATTGATCATCTCAAACTCCGGGCATCCTATGGAGAATCAGGGAGTAACGATGTGGATCCATATTTATGGAAATCTTCCTATGCATTAACAACATCGCCTGCTTATGTATTTGGAGGAGAGGCTTCGACGGCTGTTTACACACTGAACAGCATCATTTCAGATCTGACATGGTCGCGGATTCAAAGCTATAATATAGGGCTTGATTTGGCCATGTGGCGGGGATTGCTGGGCATTGAGTTCGATTATTTTTATAAGGTGACCAGTGATATTCTCGAGACTCAGGGAGGAGATATGCCCCTTTCATTGGGAGGTAATTATTCAACAGCAGCGAATTCAGGAAAGGTAGACAATCGTGGTTTTGAACTCGTGCTGAAACACAATAATCGTATAAATAACGACTGGAGCTATTCGTTAACGGGCAATTTAGCCTGGGCGAAAAACAAGGTATTGTCACGACAGATTGGCGACGGAGTGCCCTGGCATCGAAATGAACTGGGCCGGTCTCTGGGTCTTGTTTACGGATTTGATGCGATCGGGCTGTATCAAACAGAGGCTCAATTGGAAAATTCGCCGGCAGCTCCATCGGGAACCAAGAATTTGGGAGATCTTATTTATGAGGATTTCAATGGAGACGGGAGGATCGATCAGAATGATTTCGTGAAGATTGGCCGCGGAACGATGCCCCAAATCAATTTTTCCTTATCGATGAATGCATCATACAAAGATTTTTATTTTACTGCATTATGGCAAGGGGTAGCCTTGTGCGACTATCAGTTGAGCGCTGCGTACGGTAACGGAATTTTTGACAACACAGCATTTACCCGGCCGTTTTATAACAACGGCAACGCTCCGTATTACCTGGTTGAAAACACGTGGACGTCGGAGAACACGAATGCGAAGTATCCGCGCCTGAGCACGATTGCTAACGGGAACAATGCGTGGCCTTCTTCCTGGTGGCTGGTCGATGGTTCCTATTTGCGTCTGAAAAATCTTCAAATAGGTTATTCGCTCCCCGCTTCGATGCTCAAAAACTGGAATGTTGGTATCAGCCGTATAAACTTCTATGTTGCAGGAACCAATCTGTTAACGTTCAGTCATTTTAAGTATGTCGATCCTGAGATGCCGAGTGTAAATAACGGATATTACCCGCAACAAAAAACCTATAGCATAGGCTTAAATGTAACTTTCTAACAAACCCGAAAATGAAAAGGAAAACCTTCTATTTATTAACAGGAATGATAGCAGTAGCTGTTACGGTATCGTGTACCGATCTTGATCTGGATCCCACCGATCGTTTTTCAGATGCTGCAACATGGGAAAGCGAAACTACCGTTGATGCGTATGCGACTGGATTCTACGCCCATATGCGCGATGCATCCGAATTGTATGCAAATAATCTGACTGATTGCTATTCTGATATTCTTAAATCAGCTTCCTGGGATCAGTACAATCACTATTACAATAAGGCCTTGCTTGAAGTTGATCATTTCAAACCAACCAATGCTGGTTCTTTGGATAAATGGGGAAATTACAATCGGATTAAAAGGCAGAATGAATTCCTGTTAGACGCCCCGGTTAAAGGGAAACACCTGGGTGATGATTTCATCAATGTCAGGATGGCCGAAGTCCGTTTTATCCGTGCTTTTGCTTATTTTGAAATGGCGCGTGTATACGGAGGATTGGTAATCCGGGACGAGACAGACGGATTGGACGGACGCGAGCAGAAGGACAAAGCGAGGGCGACAGAAGCCGAGACATGGGATTTCATTATCAATGATCTGCAGCTTGCGGCCAAAGATTTGCCTTTAAAGTGGGATAGCCAGTGGACCGGACGTGCCACCAAAGCGGCTGCATATGGGCTGTTAAGTCGTTGTGCGCTGTACGCTCACCAATGGGATTTGGCTGCTGAAGCAGCGGAAAATGCGAAAACAGCGGGGGGCAAACTGATAACAAGCTCGTATAAGGAAATATTCACCACGCCATTGGAGTCGAATGATGAGGTTCTGTTTGCTGTGACCTTCGCGGATCCTGTTGTGCATAATTTCGACCGGTATTTTCGCCCTTCCGGGGATGCAGATGTTTATTCAGCCGCTGCGCCAACAAGTGAACTTGTTGATAGTTATGAAATGGCCGACGGGTCTGCTTTCAGTTGGACCACCTATGGAACAAATCCCTATTCCGGGCGGGAACCCCGTTTCTATGCATCAATTTTATATAACGGTGCGCCGTGGGAAGGCCGGACAATCGAGACATATACAGGAGGAAGTGACGGTTTTCAACCATGGAAACCCGCAGGTGCAGTCACCAGTACAGTTACCGGTTATTATATGCGTAAATACTTACAGGAAGGGAATGATTATTTGATTAATAAGAGTACGCAGTTTGATATCGTGATCCGTTATGGGGAAGTGCTGTTAAATCTGGCAGAAGCACTGGCGGAACAGGATTTTTCGCTCAATAAAGCGAGTGCCCTGGCTGCGCTGAACGAAGTGCGTAATAGGGTTGGGCTACCGGGGGTTAAAGAAAGTCAGGTTAATGATGAAGAGAGCTTTATGGCTCTTGTGCGTCAGGAAAGGAAAGTAGAACTGGCATTCGAAGGATTCCGGTACTGGGATTTGCGCAGGTGGCGGCTGGCCGAAAGCACGATTCACGGAAAAACCGCGCATGGGGTAAAAATCACGAGAAACGCTGATAATACGTTTAAATATGAGCAAGTTGATTGTGATGGAGGGTTGACCCGTTATTTCGATCCGAAATATTACCTGATGTCTGTTCCTGAGAGCGAACGGCTAAATAATTCGCTTATTGGTCCTAATAACCCAGGCTGGTAGCATGTATTATATAAAACAATAAAAATACTGATAGTGATGAAACGATATAAAGTTATTCAATATTTTTGCCTGATTGTACTGTCAATGTCGCTTAATTCCTGCGAGGAATCGGACGAGCGGTACATGCATACCGATACGGGCATCACTGCTGTTTATATCCGGGATCAGGTGGGAGGAACCTATGTTCAGGGTATCTTTCAGGGAGACGATGAAATTGTCTTCGAAGTTCCGCTGGACAAACGGACAGATCTGGATATCTCCAATCTGTTAATCTATGCGAATATTCCGGTATCAGCGCGTGTCACTCCAGGGTTTGCAGGTCGTCATGACCTTTCTTCCCCGAAGCAATTTCAAGTTACAAACGATGACAATGAGCCCCGCACCTATACCTTGCAGGCGGTCTACCTGGATTATTAATTAATAAGACTCTGATATGAAGAAATATAGAATGCTTTATCAAAGAATATTTAACTGTTTGCTGCTGGGCGGAGTGCTGTCGTTTTCCTTTTCGTGTTCGGACGATAAGCACATGGCAATCCCGAATGAAAATGATATTGTTTCATTTTCGATCACTGTTGCCGGCGAGCAGAAAGCTGGCGAGAAAACAGAAGTGGGTGATACAATCAAGTTCAAAATGACTCCGGGATTTAATCCGGAATTGTTGAAAGAACTGGCGCCAACAATTTATATATCCGGATACGCAACGATCTCTCCGTTGCCCGGTGAACCACAGGATTTCAATGAGCCTGTAAGCTATAAGGTGACCGCTCATGACGGGTCGGTCCGGGAATGGATCGTTAAGTGGTCGTATGGAAGGCGGCTTGAAGACGGGGAAGGTGGAGGCGCCACGATTCCAATGTGGTATAAATCACCGGCCGAATTGGGTATCAATAATACGGGCCTGGAAAATTCGATCGGAGTTTGCGGAGATTATCTTGTGTTTTCCCGCAGCCATAAAACCGTTAGTAAGTATACTGGCGAACCGACAGATAAAAAATTGAATATAACAGGCGTTCCCGGGCAGATTTTTTTCCTTGTCAATGATGACAAAGGTAATCTGGTGGGTTGCACGCTCCCGGCTGTCTCAAGTGGTAAATTCAATGTCTACAAATGGGCTTCGATTGATGATGTCCCCGAGTTGATCTACACGGAAGATTTTACCTCAGGGGCGATGCCAGGTCGGAAATTTGACATTACCGGCGATGTTAACGGTACTGCAATATTCTCTACCAATTTATTTGAAGGCGGCAAATCGAACGGAATAATCCGCCGGTGGAGGGTTACAGGAGGAGGGATGGTTTCAGAAATCAGCCGGGTTACTGTTCCGATAGGCGAAGAATATCCGGCAACAGCGACTTCTATCCAGTGGCAGGCTTTTGCGATGTCGGCTCCTCAGGAGGATGCCCGGTTTTATACGACTGTCCCCGCCTTATTATGGGGAACAATTTATGCGGGCATCGTTGTGAAGTACGGCACTCCGGCTGACGGAGCTGCATTGAGTAAATTCAAAGGGAGTTTTGTGCAGGATGATGGTTCAGCAGGCGGAGGTTACTGGGGAAACATTATGCATGGACATGTGTCCGCATTTAACTTTAACGGAAAGACCTATGTCGGTGCATGTGGATTTGCTTGGTCACGGTACACGTATTGTGTTGCCGCAGACGGTGACCTTTTTCCCAATTGCGTGGGAAAGAATATCGGTTACTGGTATGGCGAAATCCCTTTCGGTACCGGCATTGGTAACGCCACTTCATCAATCACAGTGAGCAACGAAAACGACGACAGTATGCTGATCTATGTATATGTCGAAGGAGGAGGTGTGGCTTGCGGTAAAATGACCCGTTACGAGCGATGAATATGGCTTTTGGTCCTGACTAAATCCGGTCAGGACCAACTGTACTGACATTTTACAGTGGTATGCCAACGGAAATTTTGAACATTAAAAACACTTCGGAATGAAATCGGTTTTAAGGGAGATATTCGTGATTATCTTGATGCTTTCTGCATCTTGCGGTGAGGATCAGGTCAGCGATGGGGGAAGTATTTACGATGATCCTGAAGAGGAACATGACCCGGATGAAACAGAAAAAGCAGAGAAGGTCAAGATGCTATGGCTCGATGCGGAAGCAAATTTCAGGCTTTTTTCGCAAAAAGGCAATATCATTACCTACCTTGATCTTGCAAAGAATACCGGATTTAATATGATCGTAGTGGATGTACGCCCGGTTCAGGGAGATGTGTTATATAAGAGTCAGTTTATGCCTGAACTGACTACCATCGGCGGGTTCACTGTAGCCCGGGATTGGGACTATTTGCAGTTTTTTATCGACGAGGCTCATAGACGTAACTTAAAGGTTGTTGCTTCCGCTACCATATTTTCCGCGGGATTACTTCAGTCGCGGGAAGGGATGGCATTCCGGACGAACGAATGGGATGATAAAATTAGTGTCATTTATACCAAAGAAGGTACGCGGATCAGTGGTAAGGAGAATCCCAGTACGACCGAAGCTACCGTATTTTTGAATCCGGTTTTACCTGCGGTACAGGAATTTGCATTGAAATTTATCACAGAAATAGTTACCAATTACGATATTGACGGGTTCGACCTGGATTATTGCCGCTATTCAGATTATTCAACCGATTTTTCAGAAGCGTCGCGCGTAGCCTTTTCTGAATATATCGGAGAAACAGTGGTCAATTTTCCTGCCGGCGTCTTTACCTATAATGCTGATGGATCACGGAATCCGGGGAAATACTACAAACAATGGTGGGAATTCCGGTCAATGACAATACATAATTTTGTGGCAAAAGTAAAACAAGCAATCAAAAGTAAAAAGCCGGCAGTAAAACTCTATTATTGGGCTGCGTCCTGGTATGGGAACCGGTACGAAGTTGGGCAAAACTGGGGAAGTAAAACCTACACCAATCACAGCTCTTCTTGGGCTACAGATAATTATCACAATACCGGATTTGCAGAGGAACTGGATGTTTTTTTGCTGGGGACCTATCTTAACCGGATTTACGGGCTCGACGATCCTGAGTCGATCGAGTATGGTATATCCAGTGCCAAACGGATTATTAATGGCGGTTGTACGATGTATGGGACTATCTTTGCAAACAACCACAGGGATAATTCCGACGCCAATACCAATATTGAAAATGCAGTCTATGTATGTCTGCGGGATACCCCCGGTTTAATGGTGTTTGATATTGTACAGGTCATCGAATATGGATTATGGAATGGGATTAAACGTGGTATCGACAAAGCCGAGAAGGAATATTACGCGACTGACTAGTTTTCCTTCAGTTTTGAGCAAACACCCGTTATATCTCATCCTTTAATAATAAGAGGCGTAAAAAATGATATACACACTTGATTTTATAAAGATGAAAGTATTTCTTGTGATCTGCTTATTTCTTTCTATTTCCTGTAGTGGAAAGGGGAAAGTGTCTAAAAAAGATCAAACAGGTGTAACTCCTGAAATTCAGGATGAAAAGCCTAAGTATTTATGGTTCGATGCAGAAGCCAATTTTGCGCTTTTTTCAAATCGGGACTCCATCCGCTATTATCTCGATAAAACGAAAAGGACTGGGTTTAATCAAATTGTGGTCGATGTTCGTCCGATATATGGCGACGTGTTGTATAAGAAGACATCTTTTATGACCGAATTGACTACTGTAAATGGATTTTCACGAACATTGGACTGGGATTATCTTCAGTTTTTCATTGACGAAGCAAAGAAGCGGGGGTTGAAAATAACTGTTTCTACAACGATCTTCCCGGCGGGAAGACCCGATACGAAAGAAGGTCAGGTATACCGTGATGATTTTTGGGGTAAAAGAACTTGTCTTCAACTTAAACCGGAAGGGATCACAGCTATCCGGGACGATGCAACAAAAGTTGCTGCTTTCCTGAACCCGGTTTTGCCGGAGTCACAGGAATTTGTCTTGAAATTTATCCGCGAACTGGTGACCAATTATGATTTTGACGGATATGTTTTGGATTACTGTCGTTTTCCTGATATTGAAAGTGACTTCTCCGAAGCAACCCGGCTGCAGTTTGAGTTATATATCGGAGAAAAAATAAAGAATTATCCAAACGATATTTTTTACTGGGAAGGAACTAAGCGATGTGACGGAAAATTTGCGAAAAAGTGGTTTGAATTCCGTTCAAAAGTCATCCATGATTTTGTAAAAAAAGCAAAAATCGAAATAAAATCCATTAAGCCCGACATTCATCTGGAATATTGGGCGGCATCCTGGTACGGCGCGGTGTATGCCCAGGGTCAAAATTGGGCGAGTAAGGCATATGATCCTGCCTCTGAATATCCGGAATGGGCTTCCGCATCCTATAAAAATACGGGTTTTGCTGAACATTTGGATGCCTTTATTATCGGAACTTATCTCGAAACAGTCTATGGTTTGGACGAACCTGAGTCGATTGAGTATGGTCTGGCCCGGGGACGTCGACTGTTAAACGGGGATTGTAAAATGTATGGCAGCATTTATGCACAGAACCGGGAGAACGTTGAGGATGCCGCATATCTGTGTTTGACGAATTCTGATGGACTGATGGTTTTTGATATCGTGCAGGTCATTCAGTATAATTTATGGGATAACTTGAAAAGGGCAATCGATAAATACGAACTTCCGTGAGTAGCAGATTAAAGCCGGGTTCGCATTTATAGTTTTAGAACAGTAATTTGAAATGGATGAATTTCGCATTAGTTGATATACTGATCATTGCGGGCTATCTGGTGCTGAGTATTTTTGTCGGGTTCTGGATCTCGAAAAAAGCAAGCAGAGACCTTCAGAATTATTTTCTGGGGGGAAATAAGTTGAAATGGTACTATCTGGGACTTTCAAACGGGTCCGGAATGTTTGATATATCGGGGACCACCTGGACCGTTACGATTCTTTTTATCTACGGGCTTAAAAGTGTCTGGATCCCCTGGCTTTGGCCGGTATGGAACCAGATGTTCGTGATGATTTTCATGGCTGTCTGGCTTCGCCGTTCGGGTGTGATGACGGGTGCTGAGTGGATCACAACCCGCTTTGGCGACGACCGCGGAGGAAAATTCTCCCATATCATTGTCGTAATTTTTGCCATTATTAGTGCCATCGGGTTTATCGCTTATTTCTTCGTGGGTATCGGCAAATTTGCGGTAACCATTTTCCCATGGGACTTTACCATGACCGTGGGTAATACGACGATCCTGTCCGAGTATGTGTACGCCACGGTCCTGCTTTCGTTAACGACCATGTATGTGATTAAGGGGGGTATGTACAGCGCCGTGGCTACCGAAGTGATGCAGTTTATCATCATGACAATCGCCTGTATTGCCGTGGCCTGGCTTGCTATGGACAAGGTGTCGTCTGAGCAATTGGCTGTTGCAGTTCCCTCAGGCTGGTCCGATATCATGCCATCATGGAAGGACGGCCTCGATTGGACCGGTTTATTTGATCAGGTGAACGACAAAATCGGGCAGGACGGTTACGGAATATTTGGTGCATTTGTGATGATGATGTTTTTTAAAGGCATCTTCTCCAGTCTGGCAGGCCCGGTGCCGGGCTATGACATGCAACGCGTTTTATCGACCCAAACACCGCGCGACGCTGCAAAAATGAGTGGCTTAACCTCCCTGGTGGTTTTCCCGCCGCGTTACCTGATGGTGGCCGGACTGGGCATTCTGGGACTGGTCTATGTCAGTCCGGTGCTAAAGGCCGGCGGCGGCGACGTTGACTTTGAAAAAATACTGCCGTACGTGATCAATAATCTTTTGCCTGTCGGGTTGAAAGGGATTATTCTCGCGGGTCTGCTTGCAGCGTTCATGTCGACCGTTTCCGCTTTTGTAAATTCAGCTCCCGCTTATATAGTCAATGACTTGTACAAACGGTATATCAATCCCAATGCTCCTGAACAGAAATACATCCGGATCAGTTATCTTTCTTCGATCGGGATCGTTGTTGCCGGGATCATTTTTGGATTCTTTTCCGGATCCATCAATTCGCTGACCTTATGGATCACTTCTTCTCTTTACGGTGGCTATGTGGCCGCCAATGTACTGAAATGGGTCTGGTGGCGTTTTAACGGATACGGATACTTCTGGGGAATGTTGGCTGGCCTGGCCGGATCGACGGTCAAGTTCCTGTTTTTCCCCAATACTCCCGATATTTATATATTCCCGATCATCCTGGTCATGGCTGCAACGGGAAGTATTTTGGGTTGTTTGTTCACCAAACCAGTCGACGACCACACACTTATAGAATTCTATAAAAATGTCCGTCCCTGGGGATGGTGGAACCCGGTTTATCTGAAAGCCAAAGCAGTCTATCCCGGTATTGATAAGAATCGGGATTTATTGAGGGATTCTGTCAATGTGATGGTCGCTATTGTATGGCAAATGACTTTGATCACGGCTCCCGTTTACCTGGTGATCAGGCATTGGCCGGGACTGACAGTATCCCTGGTATTGCTTGCAATCACTTCTGTTGTTCTCAAATTTAACTGGCTTGATAAAATTAAGGATTATGAGAAAATTTAATAATAATCGGTACCGGATAGGATTAACGGCTGAGGGTATCCATCTCGATGCGGCCGATTAACTGCTTTAGGCAGGATGTTTTTAAAGAGAAGGTTTTCGGTTCTAAAAGGACCAATAGAAAAAAAGACTTAAAGGAAGGCAGAATGAAGATCAGAGGAACTTTTTTGGATGAAATCAGTCACGACATTCCTCACCAGAATTGGGGACGGGATGAATGGGACCGGGATTTCAGTTATATGAAGAGAATAGGGATCAACACGGTCATACTCATCCGAAGCGGATATCAAAAATGGCTGACTTATCCGTCCCGGTTGCTTATTGAAAAGGAGAGGGCCTATAAGCCCCCGGTTGATCTGGTACGGATGTTTCTTGAATTGAGTGAGGTGCATGAGATGGATTTTTATTTTGGCTTGTACGATTCGGGCCGTTATTGGGTGAATGGCGATTTTCAGAAGGAAATGGACCTGAATAAAGTGCTGATTGAAGAGGTCTGGAAGACCTATGGCGGGATGAGGGCCTTCAAAGGCTGGTACATTTCGCAGGAATGCAGCAGGAAAACAGGATCGATCGTTGACATGTATGCAGGGCTCGGCAAACATTGCAAAGAGGTTTCAGGACCATTGAACACCTTGATCTCTCCTTATATCGACGGGTTAAAAAATATCAGTCAGTATACCAGCGAAACAAGCCGGACAAACGGAATAAGCCTGAAACGACATGAAGAGGACTGGAGTGAGATATTTGACGGCATTAAAAATGCGGTTGATATTGTCGCCTTTCAGGACGGACACATAGGATTTGATGAACTTGATGAATTTTTGGCTGCCAATAAGCGGATGGCCGATCAGTATGGGATCAGAAGCTGGACAAATTCGGAAACCTTTGACCGCGATATGCCCATCAAGTTTTTACCGATCAAATGGGAGAAACTGCTCATGAAACTCAATGCAGCCAAACGTGCAGGAATAGAAGAAGCGATTACCTTTGAGTTTTCGCATTTCATGAGCCCTCAGTCAGCCTATTTGCAGGCCGGTCATTTATATAACAGATACAGTGATTATCTTGACCAGTTAAAGTAAAAAACTGGAAATAGTTAAATAGCTATTATCTCACATCTTGATACTTGTGTCTTGCTACTTGATACTAAATTATATGAAACGTCGAAATTTTATAGAAATGATCGGAGCAACAGGCTTCCTGGCTTCTGTTCCGGTATTGTCGTCAGAATCGCTTTATGCTGCTGCCAAAAAGGATAAGCATCGTAAAGGAATGGCTGAAATCTGCGCCGACCTGGTCATTGCCGGTGGCGGAATAGGAGGATGCGCCTGTGCGCTTGCAGCCTTGCGTAACGGCCTGAGCGTGGTGATGACTGAAGAAACAGACTGGATTGGAGGGCAGCTTACCCAGCAAGGTGTGCCTCTGGATGAACACCGGTGGATTGAAAATCATGGCGCCACCCGTTCTTACCTGAACTTTCGTAAAGCATTAAGACAGTATTATCAGAGCAATTACCCGCTTACGCCGCAGGCATTGTCTCAGAAGGAACTGAACCCCGGGAATGGAGCGGTTTCACGCTTGTGCGTTGAACCTACGGCGGGCCTGTCCGTACTCACCGCGCTGCTTGCTCCCTGGATCAGCTCAGGTAAGCTGACCCTTTTATTGGGGTATAAGGTAAAAGAAGCGGAGGTTGAGCAGGATCAGGTGAAGAGCCTTTGGGCGGTGAATAAGCTGACGGGCCGATCGTACCTGCTTATTGCATCTTATTTTGCCGATGCCACGGAAATGGGTGATCTGCTTCCGATGACCAATACAGCTTATGTGACCGGAACCGAATCGAAACGTCAAACCGGTGAGCTTCACGCCCCGGAAACAGCAGATCCCGATAACCAGCAGGCTTTTACCCTGTGTTTTGCACTGGGGTACGAGCCCGGAAGGAACAATGTGATCAGCAAGCCCGAAAAATATGAATTCTGGAAATCCTATATTCCGCAGCTTGATCCCGTTTGGCCGGGCCCGCTGCTCAGCCTGACCAGCACAAAACCTTCCACACTGGAGCCGGTGACCCTTGGATTTCATCCGGAAGGAAATGCCACCGGCGATGTGATGAATTTATGGAACTACCGCAAGATCATTGACCGGAAAAATTTCACACCGGGCTTTTACACCGGTGATATTTCGATTATCAACTGGCCTCAGAACGATTATTTACCGGGTAAGCTCATCGATGTGGACGAAGATGAATTCAAAAAACAGGTGGATGGCGCACGACAACTAAACCTGTCGTTACTGTACTGGCTTCAAACGGAGGTTGGTCGTCCTGACGGCGGAACCGGCTGGTCCGGATTGCGGCTGCGTGGAGATGTGACGGGGACGGAAGACGGTATGGCAAAATATCCTTACATCCGGGAAGCCCGGCGGATTGAAGCGTTGTTCACCGTCCTGGAGGAACACGTGGGGGTTGAAAACAGGAAACTGGTAAAAGGAAAAGATGCGGCAACGAGGGCCGAAGAATTCGGGGACAGTGTAGGCGTGGGTTTTTATTACCTGGATTTGCACCCCACCACAAAGGGGAACAACTACATCGATCTTCCTTCCTTGCCGTTTCAGATCCCCCTGGGAGCATTGATCCCGCGAAAGACGAAAAACCTGCTTCCTGCCTGCAAAAACATCGGTACCACGCATATTACCAATGGCTGTTACCGCGAACATCCGGTGGAGTGGAATATCGGAGAGGTGGCGGGAATGCTGACTGTTTTTGCACTTCAGAAGAAAGTGAGTCCGCTGGAGGTGAGGGAAACTCCCGGACTTTTGGCTGAATTTCAAAAAACGATCCGGTCTCAGGGAATTGAAACATCCTGGCCGGTATAACAAATAAGGTCCTGTTTGTATTTACAAACAGGACCTTATTTGTTATTTCATTCGTATAAATTTTATTTCTACTATTAAACTTTGGTACGTACTCATGGAATAGCCATTTATTCGCTTCGCGGATTTCCCTTTGGTCAATTCATTTTCGGTTTGCGTGGGGCTTTGCACTCATGTCGATTTCATTTTATTCCACATCCGTTCAATCTCCTCGAGCGATTTACCCGTAGTCTCGGGAACCAGCTTCCATGTAATCCACATATACGGGATGCACATCAGGGCAAATAGCCAGAAAACCCCGGCTGGTGAAATGGCAGCCATCAGCCAGGGAGTCAACTGGCCAATGAGGTACGTGCCGATCCATAATGAAAGTCCTGCGGCAGACATGGCCAGTCCCCGCACTTTTGAAGGATACATTTCTGAGAGCAAAACCCAGATGACCACACAGATAGATATGGCACAACTTAAAATGTAAATCAAGATTAAAATAAGCAAGCTGATTGGCGGTATCACATTCGAAGTTTTATTCAGTACAAAATAAAGACCAATCAAAATAAGAGATACAATCATGCCCGATACTCCGTAATAGACCAGTTTTTTTCGTCCGATTTTATCGATAACGACCATAGCAAGCACTGTGGACCCAAAATTGACCATGCCGACAATCACCTGATACAGCAGAGAATCTCCCTCTGAAAGTCCTGTTTGCTGAAAAATGGACGGACCGTAATAGAGCACGGCATTTACTCCCATGAACTGTCCCAGGATTGCCAGGCTTACCCCGATAAACATCGCTACGCGGAACCCGGGCTGAAAGAGGAGCCTCCAGTCAGATTTTTCTTCAGACCCGACCAGTGCTGTCAGCTCACTAACCTGGCTTCTGGCGTGATCTTCTCCGTAAAGCCGCCTGAAAATGGACAGCGCCCTGATCGCTTTCCCTTTTACGATCAGCCATCTTGGACTTTCAGGGATAAAGAAAAGGACGAGAAAGAAAAAGATGGCGGGGAAGGATTCAGCTCCAAGCATTCCCCGCCAGGTTTCTTCCACAAAATATCTTCCGGTGATGCCGGTTTCGCCGCCGGTTTGCTTCGTCTGAATTGCATATTCGCTGATCGCGTAATTGACCAGATAAGCTCCCATGAATCCGATCGTAATGGCCAATTGGTATAAGGATACCAATGTTCCCCGGTAACGCGGGACGGAAATTTCGGAAATATACAATGGTGATATGACCGATGCCGTTCCTATGCCAACACCCCCGATGATCCGGTACCAGACTAACTGAGAAATATTTTCTGCAAACATACAGCCGATTCCCGAGCCGGTAAACAAAACAGCAGATAGTAACAGGACTGACTTACGCCCAAACTGATCACTGAGTTTTCCTGCAATGATGACTCCAACGATTGAACCAACCAATGCACAGCCCACATACCAGCCTGTAGTCACATCGTTTAGGTTGAACCGGACAGCGACGCTTCCAATAGTCCCTGAAATAACGGCGGTGTCATAACCAAACAAAAATCCGCCGAGAGCAGCAACCGCGGCCAGGAAAATAACAGCTAAAAGATTTTCTTTTTTGTTTTTTTGATTCATCTTGAACAGATTCAATCGTTGACTTGCTTGATTTTTTTCTCTCTACCCGAGGGTTTTCCAGACCTCGTACAAACCTCGGGGTACGTGGAAACAGCCTTTCCATTTTCCACCTTTCAGTGTAAGCAGCGGATCTCCTTCACGAGTCAGATATCCAAACCATTCGGAATATTCAGGGTCCCTGAAATGCTTCCAGGTGTAGTCATGGATGGTCTCAAACCAGTTTTTGCAAGACGGATTGCCGGTAAGACGATATCCCTTTGCCATGGCAATCAGGGTTTCAATATGGACCCACCAAAGTTTCTGATCCCATTCCAGTTGCTGGGTCGGATATCCCTTGATATCAAGAAAATAAAATATGCCGCCGTATTTTTTATCCCAGCCTTTCTCTGTTGAACGCAACAAAATTTCGACCGCGCGGTCTATTAAAAGCCTGTCATTATTGCGGACGCCAAGATCCATCATAAACCACATCGACTCGTTTGTGTGTCCCGGATTGATCAAACGACCTTCATACGAATCACTGAATTTGCCGTCAGGTGTTACGTTTTCAAGAATCAGGCCCGAGTTCCGGTCATAAAAAGTGTCCATCACTTCTTTGATCAACGGCTCAATAGCCTTGTTTACATGAGCTGTTCCAAGGACATCTTCCATGATCAGGGACAGGTTGCAAAGAATCATCGGCAGCGAAAAGCTTTTCAAAGGCCTTGTGCCCGGATATGCCTTGTTATACATACCCTTGGGATTCTCTTGCCTGCGTAAGATGTTGCTGAAGGTATCTGTTGCAATTTGTTTGTGTCCTTCATTTTTTGTGGCCTTGTAAAGTTCTGAAAACGCCATGGCTGCAAAACAATCCGAGAAAATATTATAGGGCTGAACCAACGGCTTTCCTTCCCGGGTTAATGAAAAGTACCAGTTGCCGGAGGCATCCATCCCGTATTTTTTCATGAAAGCGGCACCATGCAAGGCCATGTCCAGCCACTCCTGTTTTTTCTCAACCTGATTGTACAGCATGGAGAAAAGCCAGACTTCCCGCCCCTGCAGCCACATGAATTTATCGGTATCAAAGACCTTCCCGTATTGATCCAAAGAAGTGAAATAACCGCCAAAATCGTCGTCTTTGGAATGTTTCATCCAGAAAGGAATTATTTTTTCAATTAATTCTGTCTGGTACATTCCTGCATATTGACCCAGTGCCTTCGTGTTCCTGTCAAAACTGGTGCCGTTCTCTCCTGACCTGATTTTCATACTTATCTGATGTATTAAAATATCTGGTCAATATTAAATAAAATTTTTTAATAATAAATGGTTTGTTATAAAAAAAATTAATTAATTTGATCCGGCGAAGTAATACCCTTTGTGCGATAAGCCGGACTGTCAATTTTGGAGTAACAATATATGCGGATATATGCTAAATAAATTAATAAATTTGCAGAAGATGATAATTGAAAGTAATCCTATGCAGCGTACATTCGTAGACTCCGGAAGCAAGATCGATTTAAATAAAAAGAGCATTATCCGTTTCTATATCAATAACGGATCAAGTACCATTGCCGAACTTACCAAGGGGTTGGATCTGAGTATCCCGACAACTACAAAATTAATCGGGGAGTTGATCGATGAAGGTTTTGTTCAGGATTTCGGGAAGCAGGAGACGGAAGGAGGAAGACGTCCTAATTTATACGGATTAAATCCGGATTCCGGTTACTTTATTGGCGTGGATGTAAAGAAATTCCGTGTGAATATCGCGTTGATAAACTTCAAGGGCGAAACCCTGAAATACAAGGATAACATTCCTTATCAGATGGAAAATACCCAGGAAGCTTTAAACCAGTTGTGTGATATCATCCGTCATTTTCTTTCAGAATGGTCGGACGTGTCTGAAAAAATACTATGTGTCGGGGTAAATGTTTCGGGTCGTGTCAATCCTGAATCAGGTTATAGTTACAGTTATTTCTATTTTGAGGAAAAGCCGTTAAGTGAATTGCTTGAGGAACGGATCGGGGTGCGCTGCTTTATTGACAATGATTCACGGGCGATGGCTTATGGTGAATACATGTGCGGGGTGGCCAAAGGAGAAAAGAGCATGATTTTCGTGAACGTTGGCTGGGGTTTGGGAGTCGGTATCGTGATCGACGGCAAGCTGTATTACGGCAAATCAGGTTTTTCCGGGGAATTCGGACATATTTATGCTTTTAATAATGAGATTATCTGCCGTTGCGGTAAAAAGGGATGCCTGGAAACCGAAGCTTCAGGGCTCGCTATTCACCGGATGATGCTCGAGCGGGTAAAAGGGGGTACGAATACAATTCTTCAGGAAAAAATTGACAGTGATAAACCTTTACTGCTGGAAGATATTATTGGGGCGGCGCTGGAAGAGGATGTCCTGTCTATCGAAATTATAGAGGAGGTTGGAAATAAACTTGGGAAAGCGATATCAGGGCTGATCAACCTGTTTAATCCCGAATTATTGGTTATTGGAGGTACGGTATCTCTGACGGGTGATTATATTTTTCTCCCGATAAAAAGTGCTGTCAAGAAGTATTCCCTGAACCTGGTCAATAAGGATACTGAAATAAAGCTATCCAGATTAGGAGACAAGGCCGGCGCAATTGGTGCAGGCTTATTTGCCAGAGAGCGAATACTTGGGATTTACTGATGAGGATACAAAAAAGGGGTCTTGAAACCCCTTTTTTGTCAGTGCATCTTATACTCTTTTTTTGATTATTTTTTCCAATTCTTCAAGGGTTTTCCCTTTTGTTTCGGGAACCATTTTCCACACGAAGATCAGCGACAGTACGCTCATTGCACCGTAGAAGCAGTAGGTGAGTCCGCTGCTGAATTCCATCATGGCCGGATAGGTCGACGAAATGAAGTAATTTGCAGCCCACTGTGCGGCAACTGCAATAGCGACGGCCTTTCCCCTGATCTTATTGGGGAAGATCTCTGAGATCAATACCCAGGTGATGGGTCCCCACGACATCATGAACGAAGCTGTGTAAATAATGATGAATATCAGTGTGCTGATCCCGATCACTTTCATGAAGGCCAGCCCCCCGATGGCAAACATACCGATGGCCATGCCTACCGATCCGACCATCAGCAAGGGTTTGCGGCCCCATTTGTCAACGGTTAGAATGGCGACGACTGTGAATATGACATTAATCAATCCCATTACGACTGTCTGCAACATCGAGGCGTCCTTTTCCGCTCCCATGCTCTCAAAAATCCGCGGGGCATAGTAAAGTGCCACATTGATCCCCACGAACTGCTGGAAGACGGAAAGAAGAATGCCGATAATAATGATGGTTGATCCAAATGAAAGCAATTTGGCAGATGACCTTTCCACCGTGTTTTTGATTTCATGGAGAATTACCCGCGCCTGGTCCAGTCCGTTGATCCGGGTCAGAATCTGAAGTGCTTTTTCGTCCTGGTGACTTAAGGCCAGGTAGCGGGGAGTTTCCGGCACGAAAAACAGAAGGATACCAAATATGGCTGCAGGGATGGCTTCCGAAACGAACATATACCGCCATCCGGTTGTATTGATCCATTCAATTGGTTTGCCATTGGCAATGCCCCAGTTCACGAAATAGACCACCAGCATACCGAATATAATGGCAAACTGGTTGAAAGAAACCAGGCGTCCCCGGATATCAGCGGGTGCGATTTCTCCAATGTACATTGGCGTGATCGCTGAGGCCAATCCTACGCCAATGCCACCGATGATGCGGTAGAAGTTGAATAGATAAAGCAGGCCCAAAGAGGCTTCTCCGGATTTGAAAAACAGGAATTCCGGGTAGCCCGAGCCCAGGGCCGACAGGAAAAACAGCACAGCAGCAATCATTAACGACCGCTTTCTCCCCAGCCGGGAAGCAAGCAACCCTGAAACCGCGCCCCCGATAATGCAACCGATCAGCGCGCTCGATATGGTCGCTCCGTGAACCAGTGAACCCAGGCCCAGGCTTTGGATCAGATAAGCCTGAATCGATTTCTCGGCACCGGATATGACAGCCGTATCGTAGCCAAAAAGTAATCCTCCTAAAGTTGCCACCAGTGTGATGGCAACAATATAGAATGAATTTTTTCCCTTCATTGTTTTTAGTATCAAGTATCAAGTATCAAGACACAAGGTTTTTTAGATATAGGTATTAATAAGTTGTTCCAGCATTTCCTGTTTGCCGCTGATTTGTCTGGGCTCGCCGGTTTCTTTGGCGATGGAGTACAGATCTTCAAGCAGGAGTTTTCCTGATTCAAATTCAGCCCCTTTTCCTGAATCATAGGAAGAGTAGCGATCTTTGCGAATCTTGAGATAGTCTGAATTGTTCAGGATATTATCGGCAACGACCAGCGCTCTTGCGAAAACATCCATTCCGCTGATGTGGGCAATGAACAGATCTTCCGGATCGGTTGAATTGCGCCGTGTCTTCGCGTCGAAATTGGTTCCTCCGTTCCTGAAACCTCCGGTCTGGAGGATTTCCAACATCGCTTCGGTGACTTCGGTAATGTTTGACGGGAATTCGTCTGTATCCCAGCCATTCTGATAGTCGCCCTTGTTGGCATCAATCGAGCCCAGCATACCGGCATCGGCGGCAACCCGCAATTCATGGGCAAAAGTATGTCCGGCCAGGGTTGCATGATTGACTTCAATGTTGATTTTGAAGTCCTGATCAAGCCCGTATTGACGGAGGAACCCGATTACCGTTGCGCAGTCGTAGTCGTATTGGTGTTTGGTTGGTTCCATTGGTTTTGGTTCGATCAGGAAAGTTCCCGTGAACCCTTGTTTCCGGGCATAGTCGCGTGCCATGGAAAGGAACCTCCCCAGGTGTTCGAGCTCGCGTTTCATATTGGTATTATGCAGGCTCATGTAGCCTTCCCGGCCTCCCCAGAAAACATAGTTGGAACCACCCAGGGCAATGGTTGCATCGAGCGCGTTCTTAATCTGAACGGCTGCATTGACCACCACGTTGAAATCAGGATTGGTTGCAGCGCCGTTCATGTAGCGAAGGTTGCTGAATACATTGGCTGTTCCCCATAACAGCCTGATGCCGGTGGCTTCCTGTCTTTCTTTCGCAAAATCGATCATGCGGGCCAGTCGTTTTTCGATTTCAAAGACTGAACCGTCGCCGACCACATCCACATCATGGAAGCAATAGAAGGGAATATTCATCTTGCTGGTGAATTCGAAAGCGGCATCCATCTTCGCCCGGGCTTTGTCCATCGGATCAATGATCCCGCTCCATGGAAAAGTTTTGGTCCCGGGACCAAACGGATCATCACCTTCGGCACAGAAAGAGTGCCAGTAAGCTACTGCAAAACGCAAATGCTCTTTCATGGTCTTTCCGCCAACCAGGCGGTTTTCATCATACCACCTGAATGCAAGCGGATTTTTTGATTCCGGACCCTCATAACGAATTTGCCCGATTCCCGGAAAATACTCTTTGTTTCCTTTAAAGACTGTCATATGGTTAAATTGTTAAATTGTTAAATTGCAAAACGCATAGCGCGTGGAGCACGGCGGAACCCGGAAGGTCTTAGTGGTCAGTCACAGTGTTCAGTTGAAAACTTCAAACTGCGACTGTGACTGCGACCGTAAACTTTTTTCTTACGATTCGCTACTCACCGCTTTCTCCAATTGTCTCTTCCAGTTTTCATATGCTGACTGATAAGCATCTGTTTTCCGAAGATCCGGTTCAATGCTGTCCAGCTTTTTGAGATTGGAAAAGGCTTCACCGGCTGAACGGTACAATCCGGAACCGATGCCGGCTCCCCGGGCAGCTCCAATGGCGCCATCGGTGTTATAGAGCTCAATGGTGGCGCCGCTGACGCAGGCCAGGGCTTCGCGAAAGAGCGGACTGAGGAACATATTGGCTTTTCCTGCCCGGATCACTTTGGTTTCAATTCCCATCTTTTTCATGATATCCATGCCATATCTGAACGAGAAGGCGATCCCCTCCTGGGCTGCCCGGTACAGATGAGAAGCCTGGTGAATGTTGAAATTAATCCCGGAAAAAATTGATCCTGGATTTTTATTCTCCAAAACCCGTTCTGCACCATTCCCAAACGGAAGGATGGTGAGTCCTTCAGCCCCTACCGGTATCTGTGCCGCACGGTCATTCATATCGTCATACGAAGTCACGTTTCCTCCAACAGTTTTATTCAGCCAGGAATTCAGGATACCTGTTCCGTTAATGCACAGAAGGACTCCCAGCCTGGTTAAATCTTTTGTATGGTTAACATGGGCAAACGTGTTTACGCGTGACCGGGGATCGTAACGAACCTCTTCACTAACGCCATAGACAACCCCTGAAGTGCCGGCGGTTGTGGCCACCTCTCCGGGGTTCAGCACATTCAGGGAAAGGGCATTGTTCGGCTGATCGCCTGCCCGGTAGCTGATCTTTATTCCTTTAACAAGCCCCAACTCGCGCGCAGCTTCTTCAGAAACTTCAGCTTGTACGGAAAATGTCGGAACAATTTCCGGGATCATGCTTTTGCTGAATCCATAATAGTCAAGAAGCATACCTGCCAGTTTGTTTTCTCTGAAATTCCACATGATCCCTTCTGAGAGGCCGCCGGCAGTTGTCTGGACCCTGCCGCTAAGCTTCATGGCAATATAATCGCCCGGAAGCATTAATTTATCGATACGTGCGTAAAGCCCGGGTTCATTATCTTTAACCCATTTCAGTTTGGAAGCTGTGAAATTTCCGGGCGAATTCAACAAGGTTTCGAGGCATTTTTGTTCTCCGATTTCATGAAAAGCCTGATTCCCGATCGTTGAAGCCCGGCTGTCGCACCAAATGATGGACGGACGTAAAACCTGCTGTTGCTGATCCACCAGAACCAAACCATGCATCTGGTAGGAAATACCGATGGAGTCAATTTCGGAAGGTGAAACGGCCGACTTTTGAATGACTTCGGCAACGGCCAGCTTCAGATTCTCCCACCAGTCTTCAGGTTCCTGCTCCGCCCAACCTGACCGGAGGGCCTTAATTTTCATTTCTTTCTTTGGAGAAAATGCAGAAGCCAGGCAAGTGCCCGATTCGCCCTCGATGATACAAGCTTTTACAGATGAGCTTCCGATGTCAAAACCTAATAAGTACATTTTTTGAAGGTTTAAATGAGTTGTCCGTTCTGTTCTGGTATGCCAGGCAAATTTAAGGGTGTTGTGAACCATTTCAAAATCCAGGAAAATGTTTTAGAACATGCTTTGGGCACCTTCCCCAACTACAGCGAGCTTCTGATCTTCATGCCGGTTGGGATCTGAATCCGGATTGGTTCTCCCTGAACAGCAAATTCTGCGGCTTTTTTTCCCATCATTTCAAAGTCTGTCGAAATGACGGTTATGCCATCCTTGACATACTTTTTCATCGGTGTTTCGTTATACGAGATCACGCCTACGTCTTTGCCGGGAATTAAATTTTTGGCTGAACACTGATCCAGAAAACGGGCCAGTGTGCGGTCACTGACCAGCAAATACAGATCGCCTTTTTGGATATCAAATTTCTTTGACTGCCGGAGAACCTGATAATGTAAGCCATGATCCTTTCCGAACCGTTCGAACCAACCGATCGAATCCTGCGGATGATAGGTGAATTCAGGATACAGGTAAGTAAAGTGTTTATACTTCCGGACGAGTTCAAGATGGTCTTTGAGTGAATCATACAAGGTTTCACCAAAATCCTGGTAGATGACTGACATCTCGGGGGTTGAATGGATCCGCCAGTCGATAATGAGCAGTCTCTCGCGGGGGATCCTGCTGATAATTTCCGGAACGCGGGGATGGTCAAAATTCATGACGATGTAACGGGTGTATTTGCCGATGCTTTCCTGAATCACTTTGTCAAAGATATTGATATTATAATGGTGAAAATTCAGATCCACACCGACTGTTTCAGGAAGATTATCCCGGAAAGACCCGTAAAGCACCTCCTTATAGGCTTTAAAGGTGTCCAGAAACAAGAATACCTTGGTCGTGGCCTTTGCTATGAAGTATCCTTTGTTGGGCACCGATTCAACAATGCCCCTCTCTTTTAGTTCTGCATAAGCTTTAAAAACAGTGTCGCGCGAAAGTTTGCTCTCCTTGCACAGTTGGTTTACTGATGGCAGAATATCGCCCATTTCCAGTAAATTACGGCTTATTGCGTCAACTACGGCATCAATCAGTTGCTGAAATTTGAGCTGGTTCGATAAAGGATCTATCTGAAAATGAAATTTACTCATCGGTTAAGTGTTCTGTTCTGTTATGCAAACATACAAAAAGAAATGCGAATCCGGATGCTCTTTTTTCGATGAATAGTTAATACCTTCATCTTTAAAATCAGAGGTCATGTTAAAGGATTTGATATTAAGAAACCGGAGTTACCGGCGTTTTTTTGAAAGGGAACGGATAACCGAAATTCAGTTGAAAGAATGGATCGAACTGGCCCGGATCTCGTCAAGTGCCAGGAATGCCCAGCCGCTGAAATACATACTGGTCACGGATGAAGATCAATGTCAGCAGCTCTTTCCGTTACTAAGCTGGGCCGGTTATTTAAAAGACTGGGGCGGTCCCGCTTCCGGAGAACGTCCCGCAGCTTATATTGTCATGCTGATGGACAGGGAAATAACCGTTAATCGTTTTTGCGATGATGGAATTGCAGCCCAAAGTATTATGCTGGGCGCTGTTGAAGCGGGATATGGCGGCTGTATCATTGCTTCGGTGAAAAGGGGTGAGTTGCAAAAAATATTTAAGCTGGACGACCGGTACGAGGTCATTCAGGTGCTGGCCCTGGGTAAACCTGCAGAAACAGTTGTGCTTGAAGAGATCAAAGATGGCGACTACAAATACTGGCGTGACGACAAGAATATCCATCATGTCCCGAAGCGATCTTTGGATGAACTGATCCTGAAAGCCGGGGAAGCATGAAGAAATTTCGTTGCAGACAACCGGAGAAAGGACGTTCTCCGGTTATCCTCTGTTGAAGAGCGCTTTTATGATATGGGAGGCAACTTTCGGATTTTCCTTAAGTCTTCGGGTAGAATAATTAAACCAGTCTTTCCCGAAAGGAACATATATCCTCATCCGGTGGCCCTGTGCAACAATTGATTCGCGCAGGTCGGGTGTGACCCCGTAAAGCATCTGGAACTCATAACGGTGCCTGGGTGTATTGTGTTTTTTTAGTAATTCCATCGCCTGACTAACCAGGTATTTGTCATGCGTGGCGATTCCGACATACATGTTGTTTTTCAGGATAAACGCGAGGTCTTCCAGGTAATGATCCCTGATTTCCTGACGATCCTTGTAAGCGATTTGAGGCGGTTCAATATAAATGCCTTTGCATAAACGGAAATTAAAGGAAGAGGCGCTTTCGTTCCGGCGCGTGAACGATACCAGATCGTCGATCGTCCGCCTTAGATAAGCCTGGAGCACGATTCCCACATGAAGCGGAAACTCCTGGTGCAGCTTCCTGAAAAGGTCCAGTTCTGCATCCACGCATTGCGAATCTTCCATATCAATACGAATAAAAGAATTCTTCTCTGCGGCTTTCTCCACGATCTCGCGCAAATGATTGTAGCAGCTTTGTTTGTCAATGAGCAAGCCAAACATGGATGGTTTAACAGAAAAGTTGCCCGAAATTTTTTCGGATGTAAAACGGTCAATGATTTCCAGGTAACTGCGCTTATTTTCTTCAGCCTGGCTCAGGTTACTGATAAACTCCCCCAGCAGATCGACAGTAACATCAATTCCTCCTGCATTCAGTTCGCGGGATACCCGCAGTCCTTCATCGATCGTTTCCCCGGCTATATATCGTTTTGAGAAGATCCATATCAGCTTTTTGGGCATATACGGCAGGGTATTGGCAATCATCCGGTTCAGCATGACATTCTTTTTATTTTAATTTTATCCGCCGTAAATGTACAATCGGGTACCCGATGTGTTCAATGATCTTTATCATCGGAAAAATATGATTTTGCACAGGTTTGTCCTTCCGGGATGATATTGCTCAATCTTTTAAAAAATATGATGGAATAACATGAAATGATGATGATAAATTTTTAATTTTGGCTCCAGTTAAATGAAATTAATCACCTAATTAAAAATAATGACGTTCGTTTTTGGGTGTTTCAATCGCTTCCAATGTTTGAAATAAGACTGAAAATTTCGCGACGACATTAAGAAAATAAAAGTTATAAGGTATGAAGAATACATCATTGATCCTGAATTTGGTCCTATTGGTTGCGGTCGTTGTAATTTATGTTTTACATTTTACCTCTGCAAAAGGCAGTATCTCCGGGGAGAAGGGCGAAGCTTCTTCACAGTTGACGGATCTGAAGATCGCTTATGTGAAAGTTGATTCTTTAATCGTCAATTACGATTTGGCACAGGAGCTTCATGACTCTTTTACAAAAAACCAGGATGCCTATACCAAAGAATATGCAGCCAGGCGTTCAAGATTTGAAGAACAGGCTGCTGCCTTCCAGGAAAAAGTTCAGCGTGGTGGTTTTTTATCGGAACAGCGGGCAGTTCAGGAGCGCGATCGCCTAGTAGGTGAAGAACAGGAAATTCTGAAGCTTGATCAGGAGTTATCCGGGAAACTGGCTGAGATGCAAAATGCAAACAATCAGCAGCTTTTGGATAGCCTGATGACTTATCTTAAATCATTTAATGTAGAACGGAAATATTCCTATATCTTTAATTCATCCGGCATCCTGATCGGGGACGATGCACACAATATAACAAAAGAGGTGCTCAATGCACTTAATACAAGATACGCTTCCGGAAAGAAGTAAATTCCACACGAGCATATTGGAAATCCGGGTTTATAGCCCGGATTTCTGTTTTTCCGAAATCAATGTCATTTGCTTCGAGCTATATTGAAAAACAGGTTCTGTTTCCGGCCTTCATTCCTGATCAGCCACCAGCAGGTCTCGGGATAATTGTCGTTATCCCGGCCTGCAATGAACCCGAGTTGTGGCGAACAAACGATTCCCTGGCGCGATGTGAACCGCCAGGCTGTGCTGTTGAGGTGATCGTTGTGATTAATGAGCCCGAAACTTCCGCCCGGGACCTAAGAAGACAGAATGACCTGAATTTTATGCTGTTGGATGACTGGAAAGAAACCCATCCTGAGTGCTCTTTTTATTTGTATCCGTTACGTCCTGAACCGTTTCCAAAAAAACACGCCGGCGTCGGTCTGGCCAGGAAAACCGGAATGGATGAGGCTGTGCGCCGTTTCAGTTTTGTGGAAAAACCGGAAGGCGTGATTGTTTCGCTGGATGCGGATACTTTGGTTGAGCGCAATTATTTGACGGAAATCGAAAAATTGTTTTTTACGCAACTGAAGCCTGTGGGAGCCACCATCCGCTTCCAACACCGGGTTGATGAACTTCAGGATGAACAACAAAAGTCAGGTATATTACTTTATGAAGCCTACCTGCATTATTATAAACAAGCGCTTGATTTTTGCGGGTATCCGCATGCCATTTACACCGTCGGTTCAGCTTTTGCCGTGAGAGCCGATGCCTATGTCAAGCAGGGAGGCATGAGCCGGCGGCAGGCAGGGGAGGACTTTTACTTCCTTCATAAGCTAACCCGGCTTGGCCGCCTGACTGAATTGAACACCACCTGTGTTTACCCGTCGGCGCGGGTATCAGACCGGGTGCCTTTCGGTACCGGAGCTGCCTTGCAAAAATGGATGCAGGGTGATAGCCGTCTGAAGCATACGTATAACTTTAAATCATTTCTTGATCTGAAAAATTTTTTCCGGTTGGTTCCCGTGCTTTACAGGGATCGGCCCCGCCGCACGGAAGATTTGAAGGTTTCTTTGCCTTTGCTTCGTTTTCTGGAGGAAGACCATTTTATGCATGAGCTGAATGAGATTGGTCAGAACAGCTCATCTCAGGCTGCTTTTGAAAAACGTTTTTTTCAATATTTTAATGCACTTAAGATCCTGAAATTCCAGAATTTTTGTCATCCTGAATTCTACGGCTATCAGGATTTGAACCAGGCCGTATCTGATTTGAAGGAAGCGAGGTCCGTATTTTAGGATTTTCCACCCAAAAATGCCACAAGTATTCTTTACTCCCTAATCGAATCGCTTGTTGCATTGATTAGTTTCCAGGCCTTCTCAACATGTTCTTCCCGGGTTTGGGTTTGGCCGATACTCATTCGCAGCCAGAACGTCCCGTCAAGAACAGTGTGTGTCAGAAAGATCTTTCCACTTTGATTGAGCGTATCCATCAGTAATTTATTAGATGCATTCCCTTTCTTGTGGCGAAAACAGACCAGATTGAAGGGAGGCTTGCTGAGCAGCTCAAAAGCAGAAGATTCATTGACCCATTCGGCAAACAGACGGGCCAGTCGCAGATGTTCTCCAATATGATATCGAAGTCCTTCCGTCCCGTAGTGGCGGATGACAAACCATAATTTCAGTGCACGGAAGCGCCGGCCCAACTGCACGTGCCAGTCCCGGTAGTCGATCACAGCGCCTTTTTCTGTTGCTTCGTTTTTCAGGTATTCGGGAAGGATACTCAGGGTCCTGATCAGAACAGATTTATCTGCTACGAAAAAGCAGTCGCAATCGAAGTTGGTAAACATCCATTTATGCGGATTAAAGGCATAGCTGTCGGCCAGTTCGAGTCCGTCAGAATAATGCCGGTATTCCGGACAAACAAATGCGGTTCCGGCCATGGCGGAATCAACATGAAGCCAGATCCCGTATTTTTTGCAGATTTCGCCAATCAGCCGGACAGGGTCAATGGCATTGGATGACGTAGTTCCTATCGTGGCGCAGACAAAGAACGGAATATAACCGTTTTGAATATCCCCGATGATTTGGTTCTCCAATGCCTGGGGAGACATAGCAAAGGTATCGTCCACATCGATCTTTCTGAGGCGGTCGGTACCAATTCCCATGATTTTCACCCCCTTTTCGACGGAGGAATGGGTTTGGGTTGAGATGTAAGCTGTGAGCCTGGATGTGTCACCAGTCTGATTGCACATAAAATCGGTTTTCTTTTCCCGGGCAGAAAGTAAGGCGGCAAGTGCAGCGCTGGAGGCTGTATCCTGAATGACTCCGCCGCCGCTTGACGTGGTTTTGAAATGATCCGGCAAACCCATCAGATCGACGATCCAATCCATGACATGACTCTCCAGTTCGGTGCAGGCAGGGCTGGTCGCCCACAACATGCCTTGAACGCCTAGTCCCGATGAAAGCAAATCCCCCAGAACGGAGGGCCCGGAATTGTTCGACTGGAAATAAGCAAAGAAATTGGGCGATTGCCAGTGCGTGATCCCCGGCATGATCAACCGATCCACATCCTGAAGCATTTTGTCAAACGGCTCAGCTTTTTCCGGAGCTTGCGGAGGAAGTTGTTTCCTGATTTCACCTGGTTTCACCCGAGAAAGCACGGGATATTCTTCAATTTGTTCATAATAATCGGCGATCCAGTCGATCAGTTTTTTCCCTTCTTCCCGGAATTGTCCGGGGGTCATATGATAGCTACAATCGGTCATAGTTGATTATGGTGTTATCCTTGCATGGGTATATGGTTCTTCCCGGTATCCGGAAATTGATCCATGACAAAAGCCTGAACCCTTCCTGAAAGCAAGAGACGGAAAGCTTTTGTCCGGTTCAAAATGAAGACCGGTTAAAGGTGTTTGATTTTCTGAAATTCTGCCGCCACTTCCGCTTGCAGAAGTGCCCAAAGGGCATATATTCCTATTGCTGTTCCAATCGGAAAGTTGAGTAAATTAAAGATCGAAAGGATCAATACTAATATCCGGGCCCAGTTCTTACGTTTGATTAAACCAATTCCTCCAATTAAGCTGGGGATGGCGGAAACAACAAGCACAACGGATAAAACATTCGCGATGATCATCAGAACCATATTGGCATTCGGATCATCCGAGAAATTTCCAATCAGTCTCAGCAAAAAATAAACCGTAAAGGCGCCTAAAAAACTTAAAACGCCTAAAATAATGTAAAGAACGCCGACAACATTGATGTGTTTTTCCATGTTTAGTTAATTTGCATTAAAATTAGAAAGAATCAATGAAATAGCCATGATTTCACAAATTGATTGAAAAATAAAATTCATTTGGAAAAGTCATCAGGCTTTCTGAATTGTTATTGATTAAGAAAGCGCCTGAAGCCTGCGCGATAATGTTGGTAATTTAATTTTAAGTAATTTTGTGATCAGATAAAAGAAAGGAAAGCGAGATGGAATTTTTTCAGATATTCATAGCAGCAATTTTGTTGATTGCGGTTTGCTTTGCCGGATTGGCGATAAAAGTGCTCATTTCAAAAAGGGGACGTTTCCCGAATATTCATATTGGAAGTAACCAGGCGTTGAAGGAACGGGGGATCACCTGTTTTACCTCCTATGATAAAATGGAGCAGGAGCAAGCAAGGCGGGAACTGAAATTTAAAAGCCTTTCGCTTAAGGACGATGAACTTCATTTAAGTTGTTAAAATACTCATTCGAATTCTTCTGCTATGAGCGGTTTAAAGCCGTTGGAGACGTAAGTTTTATATTTCCCGGTTTCATCTGAGTAGATGAAATAGACTTCGATCTTTTTCAGCGAAGCAGCAATTTCAATTGATTTTTCAATTCCCAGTACCATAAAAGCCGTGGCAAAGGCATCAGCGGTCATGCAGTCGTCAGCCAATACTGTTGTGCTGAGCATGCTGTGCTGCACCGGATAACCGGTATGCGGATTGATCGTATGGGCATATTTTTTACCACCTTCGACATAAAAATTGCGGTAATTTCCGGATGTCGCCAAAGCCCTGCCATTCAGTTCAACGATGGCCTTCAGGTTTTGTTGCGTGTCAAAGTTATCCTCGGTTGGCCGGCTGATCCCGATACGCCAGTAATTTCCCTTTTTGTTTTTACCATGAGCCACTACTTCACCACCAATTTCCACCATGTAGTTTTCACATCCGGCCTTTTTCAGATATTGTGCTACCAGATCACAGGCAAAACCCTTGGCAATGGCGCTGCAGTCGATCATGGTATTGGGATGTTCCTTTATAATTTTGCCGTTTTCAAGTTTTATTTTTTTGTACCCGACGATCTGTTTGAGCGAATCGATCAATTCGGGAGTGACATTTTCCTTGTTTTTAAAACCAAAGCCCCATGCATTGACCATCGGAGCAACGGTTATATCAAAAGCCCCTCCTGTGATTTCAGAAACTTCGAGGGCTTTTTTATAGATTTTCAAAAAATAATCATCGAGTACGGTATCCCGGTTTTGATTGACCCTGGAAAGAGTTGAATTGGGTTTGAAGGTAGACATTGAGCGATCCAGTTTTTCCATTTCAGCTTCAATTGTTTCCTGAAGGTCTCTCCCGCCCGGACTTTCATAAGTTACATGATAATTGGTTCCGTAAATCATCCCTTCATTGAAGATATATGCCGGCTGCTGCTCACATCCCTGAAGAAAAAGCAAAAGGAATAAAGCGATCATCATGAGGCGTTGTGTCATATTTTTTTTATTTGTGTAAAGATAATACAGGGTACTGACTTTTTTCTTTCAGGAATTAAAAAACAGGACAATTCTTTTTTAATTTTGTGCCGTTAAAAAATAAATAATATGGGAAGAGCATTTGAATACCGCAGGGCTGCAAAGGAAAAGCGCTGGGGCCACATGTCACGGATTTTTCCGAAACTTTCGAAAGCGATTACAATTGCGGCAAAAGAAGGGGGTGCTGATCCGGATATGAACGCCAAGCTGCGCACTGCTATCCAAAATGCGAAAGCACAAAATATGCCGAAGGATAACATCGACGCGGCTATTAAACGGGCAGCGGGAAAAGATGCTGCGGATTATACAGAGGTTAATTATGAAGGGAAAGGACCGCATGGGGTTTTGATCTTCATTGAGTGTGCAACCGATAATACCACCCGGACAGTTGCCAACGTTAAATCCTATTTTAACAAAGCGGGGTGCAGCCTTGTTCCAACCGGTTCGCTGGAGTTTATGTTTTCGCACAAAGCGGTCTTTGAACTCGATAAAACGGATCATGTTGACATTGAGGAGCTTGAGCTTGAATTGATTGATGCCGGGCTGGAGGAGATTGAAGTGGAAGGGGACCTGGTCTATCTGACGGGCGACTATACCAGTTTCGGGACATTATCGAAGGCGCTGGAAGATAAGAAGATCGAGCTTAAGAAGGCGAGCCTGAAACGCATTTCCACGACGCCGGTCGAGTTTTCGGAGGAACAACTTGAAGACATTGAAAAGCTGTTGGATAAGATCGAAGAAGACGATGATGTTCAGCAGGTTTTTACCAATATTGCCTGATCGTTTTTAAACCATGCAGAAAAACAAGGGCCTTTCACTTAACGAAAGGCCCTTGTTTTTCTAACTGCCAAAGTCATCGTAAAGCACATTCTCATCCGGAACACCTAAGTCATACAGCATTTTTTGAACGGCCGCATTCATCATTGGCGGGCCGCAAAGATAATAGTCTATTTCTTCAGGTTCTTCATGTTTGCTTAAATACTGATCATAAATCACCTGGTGGATAAACCCGGTAGGACCCGTCCATTTGTCTTCCGGAAGCGGATCCGATAAAGCCAGGTTAAAAGAAAAATTGGGGAACCGGTCTTCAATGTCCTTGAACTGATCGTAATAAAAGACTTCTTTCCAGGAACGCGCTCCGTACCAGAAGCTGATTTTTTTATTCGACTCCTTGAGGGTATGGAACAGATGGAACAAATGCGAACGCATGGGAGCCATACCGGCGCCACCCCCGATAAACATCATTTCATTATCATTTTTTTTCAGGAAAAATTCGCCGTAAGGACCTGAGATGGTTACTTTGTCACCCGGTTTACGGGAAAAGATAAATGATGAGCAAATTCCCGGATTGACCTTTTGAAAACCACCGTTTACACGGTCAAACGGAGGGGTTGCAATCCGGATATTCAGCATGATGATATTCCCTTCAGCAGGGTGGTTGGCCATGGAATAAGCGCGGAATGTTGGTTCCGGATTTTTCATCGTCAGATTAAACAGACCGAACTTTTCCCATTCCGGGCGGAATTTTTCTTCGACCTCCATATTTTTGAAATCCACTTCAATCTTGGGAACGTCAATCTGGATATAGCCTCCCGATTTGAATTCGAGGTGTTCACCCTCGGGCAGTCTTACGACAAATTCCTTGATATAGGTGGCCACGTTGCGGTTCGAGACCACTTCGCATTCCCATTTTTTAACCCCGAGCACTTCCTGGGGGATCTCCATTTTCAGGTTGTCTTTTACCTTGATCTGGCAGGCCAGCCGCCAGTCATTCCCCTGTTCTTTTCTCGTGAAGAACCCTGTTTCAGTAGGAAGGATCGAACCGGCACCTTCAAAAACCTGGCAACGGCACATGCCGCAGGTACCTCCCCCTCCGCATGCAGAGGGAAGAAATACTTTGTTGTTTCCCAGGGTCGTCAGCAAGCTGTTCCCTGTTTCAGTTTCAATTTCAAGATACCCTTCGTTGATATCGATCTTCACCTTTCCCGATGGGGTTAGTTTCTTTTTGGCATACAACAGGATAGAGACCAGCAGGACGATAACCAGGAGGAATACGATCACGCTGATGCCTATAATTGTTGTTTGAGTCGCTAAAAATATCATTGCAGTTGACTGTTATTAATTTCTGTTCTTATAATTTGATCCCCATAAATCCCATGAAGGCAATACCCATGAGCCCCGTGATAATGAATGAGATTCCCAGACCACGAAGTGGTGCGGGTATATTGGAATAACGGGTCTTTTCACGAATAGCAGCAATGCCGATGATTGCCAGAAACCAGCCGACGCCGGAACCTAAACCGTAAACAGTAGCTTCTCCCAGGTTATTGAAAGCTTTTTGCTGCATGAACAACGAGCCACCCAGGATCGCACAGTTTACTGCGATCAGCGGAAGGAAAATTCCAAGCTGATTGTAAAGCGTTGGGGCAAATTTTTCCACCACCATTTCAACTAACTGAGTCATGGATGCAATAACGGCAATGAACATGATAAAGCTTAAAAAGCTCAGATCGACATCGGCAAAATCAGGTCCCAACCAGCTCAGCGCGCCTTCAACCAATACATAATTTTCGAGCAGGTAGTCAACCGGGAGGGTAATGCCCAGTACAAATATAACGGCAATACCAAGTCCCATGGCGGTTTTCACAGATTTTGAGATGGCCAGATAGGAGCACATTCCCAGGAAGTACGCAAAGATCATGTTCTCGATGAAGATCGACTTGATAAATATATTGAGCAGATTTTCCATCATTCAAATTTTTTAGTTCAGATTAATCTTCAATCAGTTTTCTGTTTTTACTGCGCTGTACCCAAATGATAACACCTACGGTAACCAAAGCCATCGGAGGAAGGATCATCATGCCGTTGTTGGAATAAAATCCGCCATTGGCGATGTACCAGCTTTCCGGGATAATCCGCACGCCCATCAGGCTCCCGGACCCCAGTATCTCTCGAAAAATACCAACGATCACAAGGATTGCTCCGTACCCGGCGCCATTGCCGATCCCATCCAGAAAGGAGGGCCAGGGCCTGTTTCCAAGAGCGAAGGCTTCCAGTCGTCCCATCAGGATACAGTTTGTAATAATCAACCCCACAAATACAGAAAGCTGTTTGCTTACGTCATAGACATAGGCCTTCAGTACCTGATCGACCAGAATAACAAGTGCCGCGATGACGACCAGTTGGACAATGATCCGGATCCGGTTCGGAATCGTATTGCGCAAAACAGAAATGATCACATTTGCAAAGGCAACAACCAACGTTACCGATATAGCCATTACAATGGCCGGCTTTAATTGAGCTGTTACCGCAAGTGCGGAACAAATGCCCAATACCTGAACCGTAATCGGGTTATTGCTGTTCATCGGACCGGATAACAGGCTCAGGTTCTTTTTTGAAAATAAGGACTCTCTATCACTCATTGTCTTTCTGATTTTTTCTGTTTAAAAAAAGCCTGATAAGCTTCAAAATCATGCTGAAGCATATTCTGCAATCCCTTGGAGGTGATCGTACCTCCCGAGATGGCATCTACTTTATGCCCGGCAGGTGCTGATTCATTTGATTTGGCAACAACGATCGAGGTCAATGCCCCGTTTTCATCAAATATCTTTTTCCCCTTGAACTGACTCTGGAAACCTTTTGTGGAAATCTCTGCACCCAGTCCCGGAGTCTCACCCTGATGCGCAAAATTGGCTCCGTAAACGGTGTTCATATCATTGTCCAGTGCAATATACCCCCAGATGGGGCCCCAAAGTCCTGCTCCGTATAAGGGAAGGATATATTTGGTCGTACCGTCAATCTCACATTCAAAAACCGGAAGCACCCGCTCCTCAACCGGTTTGGAATGTTCCTTTTTCATATTGACAGTGAATGCTTCTCCGTCCACCTTCTCTCCTTTGGAATTGACTACATAAGTGTTAACAATCCGCTCGCTGTATATTTTTTCAGCATTAGCCGCATCTGTTTCGATATTGACTGACGCAAGAATGTTCTGTTTGGTCTCAATATCGATATTCTTTTGCTGGTCGGGTTTAAGACTTATGGCAGCAAACGAAAGCAATGCTGCAACAAGGATCACCATGACCGATGCATAGATAAATGTGTAGGTATTACTGTTTCTATCCATTTTTCTCAATCTTTGTAAGGTTATGCCTTTACGTTTGCCCGTTTCAGACGGCGTTTAATATTTCCCTGAACCACTCCGTAATCAACTAAGGGAGCAAAGGTATTCATCAGCAGGATCGCCATCATGGTACCTTCCGGATAGGCCGGATTGATAACCCGGATCAGGATCGCCAGGAATCCTGCAAGGAAGCCATAGATCCATTTTCCTTTGGAAGCTTGTGCTGCCGACACCGGGTCGGTTGCCATGAACACGGCGCCAAACAGGAAACCACCAATGAACAGATGGTGCCAGAACGGAAGGCTCATATAGGCATTGTCGCCGGCAAAAAGATTCAGCAGAACGCCCATAAATAACCCGCCGATGACCATTGAAAACATGATCCTCCAGCTTCCGATGCCGGTAATGATCAGGATAAACGCACCAATCAGGATCGCCAGTTTTGACGTTTCTCCGATCGATCCCGGGATCAGCCCGATAAATGCATTCCAGAGATCGAAGCTGGTGTCGCCCATAACGGCTTTGGCCATCGGAGTAGCTCCGGTAAAACCGTCAGCCAGTTTTTCAATGCCGCTGGCTGAAATCCAGACCGCATCACCCGACATCTGGGCGGGATAAGCAAAGAACAGGAAGGCTCTGGCTACAAGTGCGGGGTTCCATACATTCATTCCGGTGCCGCCAAAAACTTCCTTACAAAAAACAACCGAAAATGCGGTTGCAACAGCAATCATCCAAAGCGGCGTTGTAACCGGCATCACCATCGGAATAAGCATTCCGGTGACCAGAAAGCCTTCATTGATCTCGTGCCCCCGAAACTGGGCAAAGGCGAATTCGATACCCAGACCTACCACATAGCTGACAATGATAATTGGGAGTACCTTTAAAAATCCAAAAAGGAACAGGTCCCCAAAACCGGCAGTATCCAGTTGTCCCAGCGCTCCAAAGTGCTGGTAGCCTATATTATACATGCCAAATAATAAAGCCGGAACCAGCGACAGCACAACAATGCTCATGGTCCGTTTCATATCGATAAAATCGTGAATGTGCGTTCCCGATTTTGACGTGCTCTTCGGTACGAAAAGAAATGTAAAGAAAGCATCATGAGTGGAATGTAACCAATGGTACTTGCCGCCTTTCTCAACATAGGGTTTCGTCTTTTCAAAAAAGTTTCTTAGCGCTTTCATGTGTTTATATTTTATCCCACTTCTTTCATCATGATATTGAGACCCTCACGCAGAATTTCCTGAACTTTTATTTTAGAAGTATCAGCATATTCGCAAAGGGCAAGGTCTTCTTCAACGACTTCGTAAATCCCCAGTTGTTCCATCCGGTCAATATCGTTGGTAAGAACAGCTTTTAAAAGGTAAACCGGCAGAAGGTCCATCGGCAGGAATTGCTCGTACTGGCCGGTCAGTACAAAGGCGCGTTCTCCGCCATGCATATTGGCAGTCAGCACATATTCCTTTTTGGGAAATAAGGACGAAAGGAATGTTTTACTGCTTGAGAACTTATCTTTTCCGGGTAAGGCCCATCCAAGTAATTCGTATTCGTCTCCCTCAGGAATGACCGTGACCATCTGGTCAAAGAACCCGAGATAATCATCCGGATCGATTTTAGTACCTGTCAGGACATTCCCGCTGATATAACGCTCATGCGTTTCTTTCTTTGTGGTATTACTGAGGAGAGCGGTCAATTCAGCTCCCACAATTGTTTTGTAATATTGCGGCTTCTTGACCTCAGAACCGGTCAATGCGATGACTTTCGACAAATTCAGCTTCCCTTCTTTGAACAGGCGACCCATGTAAACAACTGCCTGCGGAGAAACAGTCCAGATAATATCGCCCTTAAAAATCGGCGAAAGGTGATGAATATGCACACCGACATTCCCTGCGGGATGAGGTCCTTCAAAGGTATTGACGGTCACATTTTTGAGGGATGAGAAAATGCCGTTGCTTTGTTTGTTGGAAAGTCCGAGGAAAACAGCACCATCGGTCAGCTTAGTCAGTGCATTGATCCCTGTTTGCAGCGCGGCCTGGTCGTTTTTGAAGATGAATTCATAATCCGGAGCGAGAGGTGCGGAATCAAAGCCTGAAATGAAGATATGTTTGGGCGCGATTCCCGGTTTTGCGAGTATGCCATAGGGACGTTGCTTAATGAACGGCCAGAGACCGCTTTCCTGCAGCCGTCTGCTGATCTCCTCCCGGGAAAGGGTCAGCGGATCAGAAACGGGAAATGGCCGGAATTCATTTTTCCCGTTGGGTTCGACCACCACCTCCAGTATTTTCCGCCTTTCTCCCCGGTTGATCGCCTTTATCGTCCCGCTGACGGGGGAGGTGAACCGGATTTCAGGATGATATTTATCGAAGAACAGGGCATCACCAGCTTTTACCTCGGCATCAGCTTTGACGCTTAATTTGGGGATTAAGCCAAAAAAATCTGTTGGCTTAAGAGCTACGGTCGCCGGTACCGGAGCATCTTTCAGGACGGGTTCTGCAGCTCCCTTTAACCGTATATCCAATCCGCGTTTGAATTTAAAATGCTTTGACATTGTAATCCCTTGTTGTATTTGTTGTTTTAGGCAGGCAAAAGTACATATAATTGACTACTTTTCACAATTTTTCATCCATAATCAGGAATGATTATAAACATTGGAACGCAAGCTCCTGATGTTGTTTCAAAACAAATGAGCAGGTGGTGAAAAAGCAATGTGTAACATTCTGATAATAAGTTATAAAGAAGTCTATTTGTTTATTGTTTGTAACGAATTCGACCGGCTTTTGGATTGATCTCTTTTGTTATCTTTTTATTAATTTTTAGGTGGCATTAACGAACGATTTTTAAAATGGAAGATTCATCTTCGACAGGTACCCAGAACGAGAATTCAGACCCTTTACCGACTTCCGATTTTACTTCAATTTGTCCGCCCAGCAATTCCGTATAGTGACGGGCAATGGCCAATCCTAAACCAGTTCCCTCATATTTTCTTGTGGTTGTATGATCAATCTGAAGAAAGCGCTCAAAAATACGCTCAACGTTGGATTGCTCAATTCCAATCCCGGTATCGCGAATAAAAAACCAGATCTTGTTTTTTTCACCCGTCCGGTAACCGAATTCAATTTCACCCTGATGCGTAAATTTAATTGCGTTGTCGATTAATTTCTTCAGGATCTCGGTAAGTAAATATTTGTCAGTAACCAGGCTGAATTTCGGATTTGAATTTTCGGCCTGAAGTTTAAGGCGGACCGGCCTGTTAATGACCTCCATGCTGTATTCCCGGTAGAGTTCGACCATCAGGTCATTGATTTTGCATACGCTTTTGTTAACGGTGATCTGATTACTTTCAATTTTTGAAATGCTGATCATGTTATTGACCATTTCCATCAGTAGTTTGCCGTTGCTGACAATAATCTCGACGAAGCGTTCCTTTTCTTCATTGTCAAAATCGGGAGAACCAATCATCCGGGAAAATCCGATGATCGCGTTCATCGGTGTTCTGATCTCATGGGATATATTGGCAAGGAATGCTGATTTCAGCTCATCTGCTTCTTCCGCTTTCTGCTTGGCTTCCTCGAGTTTCATTTCAGCAATTTTACGTCTTGTAATATCGCGTGCAATTGAAATGACCGCGTGATCATCCAGCTTTGCTATTCTCATCTCGAACATGGCCGTACCTTTTTCAACGCTAAGCGCATATTCGATCGTTTCGATCGTGTCCTTCTCGATTGCATCCTGAATACACTGAAAAATTTTCCGCGACATATTTTCAGAAAAACCAACTTCAAAAATGGAATGACCAATGATGTCGTTAGGCTTTATTTGGATTAATTCCGTTTCCTTTACCACAAAGTCCATGTAAATCCCATCCTTGTCAATAATAAAGAAAAGATCAGGAATTGCTTCCAAAAGAACCTTGTAGCGTTTTTTGCTTTCCTCCAGCAGCAAAATTTGCTGTTCTTTTTCCGAGACATCATAAAAGATGCAGACAATACGATCCTTTTCTGACGAGAGAATAAATAACTCAATCCATTTTTCCAGGTGTTCCAGGTAAAACCGGGTTGTGTGTTTATTCGGGAAGAGGAAGAAATCATTCCAATCAAAAGAATTCCGGAAAACCTTCGGAAAAACCAGATCTGCATCCACATTTCTCATTTCCCGGGCGCCCACTTTAAAAGCCAGTTCAAATGCTCTGTTTACCCTTACCGAATGCAGCCCCACCGGATGCTCTGTTTCATCCCTTCTGATATCCAAAACCATCATCCCTTGGGGAAACTGGCGGAATGCATTGGAAATAGCCGCGTCCGTATCATTGACTTTTTTTTCCAATTCGTAAAGGGTATGTTCGAATTTCCATGAAAAAAGCAAGCAAATGAGCCACGTCAGGCTGAGAACAAAATAGGGGTTCAGGACAAAATTGTCAGATGACCAGTAAAAAGATGGAATATCCTGAAGACGGCCCGCCACCGCAAGGTGACAGGTAATGGTGATCAGGCTGATCAGATAAAAAGTGCTTAATTTCTTCCAGTGTGGTTTAAAAAACAAAATGAATAGAAAGACGGCTATAAGTGACCATAAGCTTTGCCGGATCGTGGAATGGGGAGGTAAAATGGCATAAGTTTCCGAAATAAAAAAGAAATAGATTGCAACAGGACTTAGGTAGCTGATATTAATTGCGCACATAGGTTGATAATTGCGCAAACAAAGAAGGCTGATTAAGAAAATGGAAATGAGGGACAGATCGCCCGGGATACAGTTATATTTTGAATATCCGGACAGGTCTAATATGAAAATTAGCGTACTGAAAATCAAACCGGTAAACATGATTAGATATAACCCAATCAAATTGAGCTTTCCATTTGCTGAATCCACCGTCATGGATTTAGAAATAATCCTGAATATAAATTTAAACATGAATGATCCGATCTGTTAAAAACGCATTAAATATAGTAATTTTTGCCGCGGAATATCGTTTTTTACCGGGGAGGATGATGCTTTTTTGAAAGCTGACTTTTATTAGGGTATAGGATGGAGAGAATCTATAGTTTTGCCATGGAAGGTGAGACAGCCGGCAAATAGCTGCCTGCCGCCAGTCGTCGGATGAATATATAAACGTATAAAAAGTGATATCATGCCTAAAGGAATTTTTAATGTGCCGGTAGCGAAGAATGAACCAATCCGGTCTTATGCACCCGGATCTCCGGAAAGAGCTGCACTGAAAGAGAAACTAAGTGAATTAAGGTCGGTTGAGGTGGATTTGCCGATGATCATTGGAGGAAAGGAAGTGACAACCAATCGTCGTGTTCGGTTTGCGCCGCCTCATGATATTCATCACACGCTTGGGTATTATTATCAGGGAGAGGCTTCGCATGTCCAGATGGCTATTGATGCTGCCATGCATGCCAAAGCGAAATGGGCCGGTATGGCGTGGCAGCACCGGGCTGCTGTTTTCCTGAAAGCTGCTGATCTTCTGGCCGGACCCTTCCGCGATAAAATCAATGCAGCCTCCATTCTGGGACAATCAAAAAATGTTTATCAGGCAGAGATCGACGCGGCATGCGAGTTAGCTGATTTTTTCCGTTTTGGTGTCAAATGTATGACTGAGATATACCGGATGCAGCCTGATTCAGCACCCGGACAGTGGAATTATAATGAATTCCGCCCGCTGGAAGGATTTATATTTGCCCTGACCCCTTTCAACTTTACTTCCATTGCCGGAAATTTACCATCAGCTCCGGCCATGATGGGAAATGTGGTCGTCTGGAAACCATCCAAAACAGCCGTTTATTCGGCAGCCGTCATCATGGAGATTCTAAGGGAAGCCGGTCTGCCGGATGGCGTGATTAACCTTGTTTTTGCGTCGGGGCCCGTTGCGTCCGATGTCATGCTCTCCAGTCCCGATTTTGCCGGGATCCATTTTACCGGTTCAACCGGTGTCTTCCAGGGAATATGGAAAACAATCGGGGAGAATATTCACCGATACAAGTCTTACCCCCGGATCGTAGGCGAAACCGGTGGCAAAGATTTCATTTTTGCGGATGGAACGGCCCGTGTTCAGGCGCTCGCAACAGCGATCATCAGGGGAGCGTTCGAGTATCAGGGTCAAAAATGTTCCGCGGCTTCACGGGTATTTATTCCTGAGAGCATATGGCCGGCGGTACGGGAACGTTTGGCACTGGAACTGGCGACGATAAAAATGGGACCTCCGGAAGATTTTACCAATTTTGTCAATGCCGTAATTGACGAGGCTTCATTTGATAAACTGGCTGGATTTATTGAAAGGGCCAGATTGGATGAGGATGCCGAAGTGATTTTTGGAGGAAGTTATGACAAGACCACCGGTTATTTTATTGAGCCAACTGTGATTCTGGCAAAAAGGCCCGATTATGTGACCATGGTGGAAGAATTGTTTGGTCCCGTTTTGACCGTGTATGTGTACCAGGACAACAAGTTGGATGAAACACTGGATATTTTGGACAAAACCTCCATCTATGCCCTCACCGGCGCTGTATTTTCGCAGGATCGCTGCCAGATCGAAAAAATAGCCAAACGCCTGGAGAATACAGCCGGCAACTTTTATATTAACGATAAACCCACCGGGGCCGTTGTCGGGCAGCAACCTTTTGGCGGCGCAAGAGGTTCCGGCACAAACGACAAGGCCGGCTCTGTCTTTAATATGCTTCGATGGACTTCGATCCGGACCATTAAGGAAAACTTTGTTCCTCCGGTAGACTATTTATACCCGAATTTTTTGCCCGATCAGGAATAAAAATAAAAAAAGAGATGATTTCGGTTATCTCTTTTTTTATTAATCAGGATCACGTATTTTTGTTACAAAAAGGAGCGAATGGGAAAAGTGCTGTCATCGGTGTTGAAAAAGGTCAGAAAGGAGATGCTCTTTGCTGCAGCCTTTTTTATATTATGGATCAGCTTTTTCGATGATTATAATCTCGTTCAGCACTTTCGCGATCAGGACAAGCTGGAACAATTAACCGAACAAAAAGACTACCTGAAAAATAAGATTCTGTCTGACCAACGGAAGATCCATGAGCTCCGGACAAACCATAAAAATCTTGAAAAATTTGCAAGGGAGCAGTTCCTCATGAAGGGTAAAAATGAAGAGGTCTTTATTGTTGTGGAAGAAGAATAATCCGCATTTCTGCCATTAAATCCTAAATTTTTGCTAAGTCGTTTCAATTTTTATTGTCTTTCTGTTTGATAAATACGCATTTTTTCTTAAATTGATCAAAAATAGGAGCCATGAACCGGAGCCATCACCTGAAGCCATGCGATGGTGAATATCCCGTCAGGCTCCCAGTAATTAAACAGATGAACCTGAATATCGACATATTTAAAATAGAAACCAATCACATTGCTCCCCGCAGAGGGCGCATTCTGATTGCGGAGCCGTTTTTGCCCGGTAGCTATTTTAACCGTTCGGTGGTGCTTCTTGTGTCACACAACGAAAAAGGAGCAGTCGGGTTCATATTAAATAAAAAGATTGAATTTCCCTTAAGCGAGGTTATTCATGATTTTCCTGATTTTAAATCGGAAATATCGATCGGGGGACCTGTGAACACGGACACGATTTATTTTATCCATTCGTTGGGTAATGACCTTCCCGGAAGTGTTCATGTTTATGATAATCTGTATTGGGGGGGTGATTTCGAAGAGCTGAAAAGGCGAATTAATTTAGGATTGGTCGGTCCGGATCAGGTCCGCTTCTTTTTGGGGTATTCAGGCTGGGACAAAGGACAACTGGAGGAAGAACTGCATGAAAATTCCTGGCTGGTTTCGGACATCAAGCAGCATGATATTATGAATAACCCGTCCCAGAGGTATATGTGGGTTGAAGCGGTAAGGAACATGGGCGGAAAATATTCCTTGTGGGAACATTTCCCGGAGAATCCTTCGCTGAACTGAGCGGGACCGGGATTGCTGTTATCTTATTCCTGATTCAGAAGGTCATTTAGTTTTCGGATCTTTTTGCTCAGATATCTTTTCTTCCCTATCCCTTTGACCCATTGTATGCCATAGAGATCACCGGCAAGAAAGACCTCCTCGGCCTGCTGCAAATCTTCTTCATCCAGGAATTCGTCTTCGTTAAAGGAAAAACCGGCCTTACCGCTGATTTCCCGGATTATTTCCCTCGCAGGGTCGAGGTATACACCGGAATGGGCTGCCACTGTATGAATATTCACTCCCTGGATGAGGTACAGGTTACGTTCCGGTGCTTCCAAAAGGCACCGTTTTTCATTTTCAAGGATCAGTTCAGTAATCGGGGATGATTGAAAAGCCCGTACGATTTTCCAATATGGATCTGATCCCATGCGAAGAGATGACAATGGCGAATTGGCTTTGAATGTTTTTCTAAATGGTTCGATAATAATACCCTCGGTATTCAGTTCATAAGCTGCCGATTCGATCGGCTTTACCCGGATCAGGTAATTGATCATTTTATTGCCGCCATATAAAAGCAAATCAATCCGGGCGCTTCTAAAAAATTTATTTTTGACCAGGGCCCTTTCAATCTGACGTTTGAGCTCCCTGCCTTCATTTTTCATAAAAACAGGTATTTCCTGGTTCAGGAGTTGGAATTGCAGGTTGATCAGCGCCACATGTTCATTCCAAAACATCAGTTGGTTGCGGACGGAACGGATCGAATCAGAAAAAAGGCACTGTTCCGAAATTTCTGTGCCGAATATCTGGTCTCCCTGCTTAATAAATTGTCCGTTTACTAAATCGAAAATCATTTCTGAGGTTTAGAATATTAGAATTTTAACATGACTTAGACCAGCCAGTCTTCAGATCAGCATAAAAAGTTTGTCAATAAAACGTTCCAAAAGCCGGCCATTTAACAGCACCGGATAGATAAATCCAAAGAGCGCTCCCAGAAAATGCGCATCGTGCGCGATTTGATCCTGTTGTTTCCGGCTCATATAATAGGAATAGACCAGGTACAATGCGGCAAATACGATTCCGGGGATGGGAAGCACCCCAAAGAAATAAATGTTTTCCCATGGTTCAAAAAAGATCGCGCAGAAAAGGACTGCGGAAACAGCTCCGGAAGCTCCGACAGCATTGTAGTAATAATTGTTCCTGTGCTTAAACAGGGCATATGCATTTGCAATGACCAGTCCCCCGAAATACAGGATCAGAAAGTAAGCATTGGCCATACGCCCGAATCCTGAATGAAAGTAGGCCTCGATAGCTCTGCCAAAGGAGAGCAGGACGATCATATTGACAATCAGATGTTCCCAGTTTGCATGAACAAACCCGTGGGTGATCAGGCGGTGATATTCCTTCTGGTGCCAAATTTTGCTGGCATTAAACTGCAGCTTCTCCATCAGGTCATACCTGTTAAAAGCACTAACCGAAACAAGGGCTGTAATGATAATAATGATGATTGTCATATCAGTGTAATATTTTGTAAATCATTTCTTTTTGCAAATCGGACATCTCGGATGAAACATTTCCCACCCCTTTTGATTTCATGTCAAATTCACGGAGGACAGACATAATCGCCACAATTTTCTTTATGGGATATTGCCTGGCTGCAGCGATATAGGAGGGTACAAAAAATGGTACAACCTGTAAGCTTGCTGCCACATTGTTCTGGGACTTATCATCCAGGAAATGATAGGTCAGCAATTTCATAAAGTAAAAATACAGCGTGGAGATTGTTTTCGGTAATGGATTTGAACCCGGATTAGCTGCAAAATAACTGATGATTTGGTTTGATTTGAGAACGTTCTTTTCGCCAAGGGCATTTTGCAACTCAAAAATATTAAAATCCTTACTGATACCAATGTTCTTTTCGACATGGTCAGGGCTTATCCTGGTTTTTTTTGGAAGACTAATGATAAGCTTGTTTAGCTCATTGGCCACCTTGCTTAGGTTAGTTCCAAGATATTCCGAGAGCATGGCTGATGCTTGGGGGTCAATGCTGTATTGTTGTTCTGCCAGGTAACTGTTGATCCAGGCCGGCAGCTTATTGTCATAAATCTTTTTTGACTCAAAAAGTATTCCTTTTTTTGCCAATGTTTTGGCAAATGCCTTTCTCCTGTCAATGGTCTTGTACTTGTAATTGATCACCAGGATGGTCGATTTCAGGGGATTGTTCACATAAGGCTCCAGTTCCTCAATTTTTTTTATGTTCTGGGCTTCCCTGACAATAACAACCTGGTAGTTAGTCATCATGGGAAAGCGCCTGGCATAAGTAATGATGGCGTTGGCATCCACATCTTTTCCGTAAAGAATATACTGGTTGAAATCCTGATCTGCTTTTGTCAGTACATTACCGGCGATATAATCGGAAATCTGATCAATGAAGTAACTTTCGTCCCCCATCAAAAAATAGATGGGGTGATAGATCTTATTTTTCAGGTTATTTAAAATTTCTTCGTATTCCATGTTCAAACGATGTCAAAATTGCTAAACTGTTAAACTGTAAACTGTCGAATTGTCAAATTGCTCCATTGTGAAGGTCTAAAAACGCAGGTGCTTGACGGAACGGCCGTTATTTTTTATTTCCATTAACGCATCCATTCCGATTTTTAAATGAGAGTCGACAAAGCTGGATGTTACCTGTTGATCGCTGGCTTCTGTTTTAATCCCGGTGGAGATCATCGGTTGGTCAGAAACCAGTAGTAAAGCGCCTGCTGAAATCTGATTGGAAAAACCAACCGTGAAGATGGTAGCTGTTTCCATGTCGACGGCAATGGCCCGCGATTTTTTCAGATATTTTTTCAGCCGTTCGTCATATTCCCAAACCCGCCGGTTGGTCGTGTAAACGACTCCTGTCCAGTAATCCTTCTGATTCTCCCTGATCGCTGTTGATACCGCACGCTGAAGACTAAAAGCCGGCAGTGCAGGAATTTCAGGAGGAAGATATTCGTTCGACGTACCATCGCTGCGGATCGCTGCAATTGGCAGGATCAGATCGCCCAGTTTATTTTTCTTTTTTAAGCCTCCGCATTTTCCCAAAAACAGAACAGCCTGTGGATGAATTGCGCTGAGCAGGTCCATGATCGTTGCGGCATTGGGGCTTCCCATTCCGAAATTGATGATGGTTATTCCTTCGGCGGATGCATTGGGCATATTGCGTTCTTCCCCGATAACGGGCACATTGAAAATATGAGCAAACATTTCAACGTAGTGCTGAAAGTTCGTCAGAAGAATATATTCGCCAAAATCTTCCAGTTTCCGTCCGGTATACCGGGGAAGCCAGTTTTCAACTATTTCATTTTTTGTCTTCATCTGAACCATTATTTTTTGCATTTTTGAAGAACAATATCGAAAATACAGACAGCCGACAGATCAACAATGATACAAAAATACAATTTTGTAACCGCGAAAATGGCTCAAAAATTAAATTTACCATCATATTCTTTCAGGACCAGACAGGACGCAGAGAAAACCTACATCTTTGATGAAATCCGTAAAAAGTTTCTGCTGTTAACTCCGGAAGAATGGGTGCGTCAGAATTTCATCCGTTACCTCACCGGAGAAAAGGGCTTTCCTCCCGCACTGATGGTCATTGAACGCGGCCTGAAGGTCAATCAAAATCCGTTCCGGGCAGACCTGTTGGTTTGTGACCGGACGGGGGCGCCGCTCCTTGTCGTTGAATTCAAGGCTCCGGGAGTTAAGATCACACAGGCTGCCTTCGATCAGATTGCACGTTACAATATGCAGTTCAAAGTGCCTTATCTGATTGTTTCGAACGGATTAAATCACTTCTGTTGCAAGATTGATTTTATGTCAGAAAGCTATGCTTTTTTGAAGGAAATCCCTGGCTTTAATGATATTATAGCAGAATAGCAGGGAGTAGTCAGTACTTGGCAGGGAGTCGTGGGTTTTTATTCCGCACCCGACGCGGGAACTCCTGAACGTCAGGACTTCGGAACTTGTTTTAAAAGATCTTCTGTAACATAATCTCATCGATCCATCCGCCGGGGATTTTAATCCACTCCTTTTTAGTCCCTGCAAGTTGAAATCCTTCTTTTTCAAATAAAGCCGTGCTTCCCGGATTGTCTGAACCGATGTTGGCATACAACTGGTGCAGCCCAAGTGTATTCATTCCATATTCACACATCAGGTGAAGGGCGTCTGTGGCCAAACCCTTTCGGCGATCGGTCGTCTTGTAGATCAGGATGCCTATTCCGGCGCGCTGGTGGAAGGGATCAAAATCAAATAAGTCGACTGCACCAACCACCTTCCCCTCCGGATCTTCAATGATCAGCCGAAGCTGTTTCGCTTCATACAGATCGCGGTGTGATTCCTGGATGTATTGTTTCAGGATAAACCGGGAATACGGAGCGAGGGTGTTGCTGACTTTCCAAATGGCAGGATCATTCTCCCACTGGTAAAGGAGTTCCAGATCTTCCGGTTCGAGCGGGCGTAACCGGACTTGTCCGTAGCTTAACTGAGCGTGGTTCATGAGAAAGATAATTAGATCGTTAGACAACAGACATCAGAGCCGGGAATCAGTAAAAAGCCTGAATCCGCCTTCTATTGAGAAATGGAACTTTCAAAGTCCATCCTGTTTTTAATGGAACGCCCCAGTGTAATTTCGTCGGCGTATTCCAGTTCATCACCGATTGAGACACCCCGGGCCAATGTAGATACCTTCAGGTTGTAAGCTTTCAGTTTTTTGAAAATATAAAAATTGGTGGTATCACCTTCCATCGTGGTGCTTAACGCGAGGATCACCTCTTCCACTTTCCCGTCGCGCACTCGTTCGATCAGTGAGTTGACTTCCAGGTCAGATGGTCCAATGCCATCCATCGGGGAAATGATCCCTCCCAAAACATGATATAACCCGTTGAACTGCCGGGTATTTTCAATGGCCATTACGTCCCTGATGTTTTCGACCACACAGATAATTCCCGGATTGCGACCGGGCTGGCTGCACAAATGACAGATGTCAGTATCGGAAATGTTATGACAGATTCTACAGTGTTTGACTTCATTGCGAAGTTGAATTAAACTGTTCCCGAATGTTTCAACTTCATCCGGATCCTGCTTTAACAGATGTAATACCAGCCTTAATGCTGTTTTCCTTCCAATGCCGGGCAGCTTTGAGAATTCGCTGACCGCGTTCTCGAGCAGCTTAGAAGGAAATTTGTCCGTCATCATCATATCATTCTGTTTTACAAGGGCCAAATATAATAACTGAAATGCAACCGGGGCAGAAAGCCTAAAACCCTTTATTCATCCAGTCCGATCACTGCAGATGTTTCATGAACTTCTCCGGGTTCAAGATGAATGGTATCCTCAAAGGCATTTACTGTTTCGACACAAACGAAGGCCTGGTAACTTTCATCCGGTAAATCGTTGATTCCGGCACAAGCTTCTTCCCCCGGATTCCAAACTGTTGTAGCCTTGCTGCCTGTTTTATCAATCCTGATCCTTCTTCGGAACACCGGGTCGGCGATTACAACCGGTGATTCCGTATCATAATAATGACGGGTTTCTGCCTGTTGAATGGTAAGCTCCGGTGTTTCCTGGATAAAATCACCCGGCTGCAACTGATTATGATATTTTGTGTTTTGTAAACCCTCGATTGAAATGTTCTCGATCGACGACAAGGAAAAATAGGAATGGAGCGCACAACTGTAATCGAATGGCTCGGCTGAAGTATTGGTTACTTTCAGCGTGACGGTGAGTTTCCTGCCGACGGCTACGGCCATTTCCGCACAGAAATCATAGGGCCAAAGGGCTTTTGTTTCTTCAGAGGAACATAGTTGCAACCTGATCAGCGTTTCTCCGTTTTGTTTGGAAGCTGTTTCAATTACCTCCCAGTACATCAGCCGGCCAAAACCATGCTGCGGTTTTTTCGGCTCCGTTTTGTGAATTCCAAACCAGGGAAAGCATACAGGAATTCCGCCCCGGATCGGTGATCCTTCCTGAAAATTGCTTGCAGGACTAAGCCAAAGTATTTCCATGGTGTTATGGGGCTTGAAACTCGTCATATGGGCACCGTACAGGCAAATATCGGCATCAGCATATTTATTTGAAACAGTGGCAAAAACCAGCTCATCTTCCAGTTGGGCAAATCCTAATTCGCCTTCTATGCTGAACTTATCATCCAATTTGTCTATATCTGTCATGGGTAAATTTGTTGTGTTCAACATGCAAGGTAGCAATTTTCTTTTTTCCCCGGTTTCTTTAAAAGATTATTTCTAAAACTTGCCTCTTTTTATTTTTCCTGAATGAAAAGGCCTTAACTTGTATTTTTTTCCGCAGATGGAGGAAAGCAATCCTAATATCAATGTGTTATGAGAGAAGAATACGATCGCCTGACCGATGAAGAATTGTTCGAATTGCTGGATTCGAAGGACCGATTGCTTGAAGCGCTGAAAAGGGAAAAGGATGAAGATGAGATGCTTAATTTTCCATGGGTTGGAAATCTGGGACAATGGTTTTGGGATGTGAAATCCAATCGGGTCACTTTTAATCCGTTGAAGGCATTGAATCTGGGCTATGAAAAGACGGAAATCCCTGAAAACTGTAATTACCAATTTTTTACGGATAAGTTACATCCGGATGACTATGAGCCGGTTATGCAAAACATGCGGGATCATCTTTCGGGGAAATCGGGTGTATACGAAGTGGAGTACCGGATAAGAACCAAGTCGGGGTTTTGGAAATGGTATTATGACAGGGGAAAAGTCACCCGTCGGGGTAATTCGGGTGAGCCATTGTTTGTCGCAGGAATTGTTTTCGATATTACTGAACGAAAGGACCTGGAAGAAAAACAGCATATTTTGATCCGGTCGCTTTCAACACAGATGAACCTGCATGAAAAGTTGTTCTCAACCATCATGCATGATCTCCGGAATCCTTTGGCCAATGTAATCAGCCTGACCGAACTGGTCAAGGAGGTGCTTGAAACGGAATCAGTTTCCGATGAGCTGAACCAATTTGTTCAAACCATTTTGCAAACAGCCAATCAGGCATATGATATCACCAAAAGTATGTTGGACTGGACTAAAATCAAAAATTTCGAAACGGGGAACGCTGATCCGGTTATCCTTCATGTCACGGCCTCTGAAGTGATCCGTGAGTTTGACCAGGAATTGAAACTGAAAAAGCTGATTGTCAGAAATGAAATACCGGAGGAAAAGGTGCTGTTGAGTAACAGAACTGTTTTGAGGATCGCCTTGCGTAATTTTTTATCCAATGCTGTAAAATACTCGCATCCCGGAGGTGAGATCCGGTTTCACTATCAGGATGGGATCTTGTCTGTGATTGACAAGGGTGTCGGCATGGACGGAGAAAAACTGGCGTCTCTTTTTTCTTCGGTTATCAAATCCAGCCTGGGTACAAACCGGGAGGCTGGTAATGGGATCGGGTTAATCCTGGTCAAGGAACTACTCGAGAAAACAAACATTGGGCTTTCAGTGAAGAGTGCTGTCAATGAGGGGACAATTGTTGAACTGAGTTTTAACGAAAAGCGATGACCAGACTATTTCAGCTTTTGCTCCGGGGAAGGAGGAAAGAAGCTTTTTGCCTGGTGAGAGCTGAGTCTGGAATTTTATCCTCCTTCAACATCTTCGAGATCGTCAGTAAGATCATCGGTCAGGTCTGTGTCCAGGAAGCCACCTTCTTCCGGCAATAACATCCGGAAATCATTGATCTGGTCAAGCCATAATGTTCCTTCTGTCATTTCAAATTCCAGGACATGTCCGCCAAAACTTTTGTCGTCGGCTAAAAAGTGCATGTGGTATCCAGGCACATTAATTCCTGTGACAAACGGTGGACAATAGAACCCGCTCAAGGTTCCTGTAACTTCCTGTTTCTCAAATTCTGGCTGGTTGGATGTAATTTCAACCAGCGGGAGGTAGGGCTTCTGTTGAGCAGGCACGCTCCTGGTTTTTACCCTGCTGAAAGTGCCATGCATCTTTATGGCATAAAACAAATTTGAACTGACCATCAGGCTGTCAATTTCAGTCTTAAATTGTGTAAATGACAATTTTTTAATATGATAGTTTACTTCCGGATGGAAAAAAGTGACTGTTGCAAAGGGGGTCAGGATACTTTTTTCAGGTTCGTAAATCTTTCCGTCGGCTTTTATCTGGTAAAATACACCATCCAGAAAAATCATCTCTCCATCGAGCGCATGAAACGTTCCAATGCCAAAATCGCCATGAGCAGTAAGTGCGGAAAGGGGGGTGGTCCCGTCATAAACACCCTGCATTAACGCGTTAATGGTCGAAATCTGAACAATCGACTGCGCATGCTCTTTTTCCTTTGCACAGGAAAAAATAAAGACAAAGAATGCCAGGTAGATCCCGGCAACTGAAAGGTGTTTTTTTAACATGTTCCTGAATATAGCAGTTACAAGTATGCAGTTATCATCCCGAACGAAGTGAGGGATCTGTTGTCATTGATCAGCGAGATCCCTCTCCTCGCGGGGAATGATCATAAGAACCCAAACTAGGCCTGGGTCGCGGCGGCTTTGTCGGTGCAGATCGTGAAGATAGAGCTGAATCCTGAAATATCAAAAATCTCTTTAATGGCGGGTTGCATACCATATAATTTCAATTTTCCGCCGGTAGCCATCATTTTTTTCTGTATCGTCAGAAAAATACGAAGGCCTGAGCTGCTGATGTAATTCAATCCGCTGCAATCGATGTAAATTTTTTTGATATCCTCTTTTATCACTTCATTGACAGCACTTTCAAATTCGTTGTAATTTGTCGTGTCGATCCTTCCTTCTACCTGAATAAAAACTTCAGAGCCATTGGTTTGAGTTGTGATTTTCATCTGTGTAAATTTTCAAAATTGGTTCGTATAATTTTCGTATCTGCTTCTGTTTTTCAATTAAAATCCCAACGGATGGAATAGCCATTTATTTGCTTCGCGGATTTTCATACATTTTTTCAAATTAGTTGTGTGTAATTTTCGTACTAAACTTTATCTATGGGTTCCATCTTTTTACCATTGTCAGTTGGTTTTTATTGGCAAGGCGGTTGTACATGACCTCGTCCATGATTTGCCTGATCAGGAAAATGCCTAAACCTCCGATTGGCCTGTCCTCTGCCGGAAGACTGATATCCGGGTCCTCTTTTTTAGTGGGGTCGTAAGGTTTCCCTTCATCGGAAAGAACAATAGTCATTACCGTACCTTCCAACTCAAAATCAAGGTTAATCTCATTTTTAGAGCCCCTTTCAAACGCGTAAAAAATAACATTCGAAAGAGCTTCTTCCAACGCCAGGTTAACCTGCGGAACAATAGCCGGGGGCAAATTCCATTCTTCTTCCAATGTCTCCAGAAATACAACGAGCCTGTTTAATTCGCTGATGTCGTTGATGAGAATCAGTTTTTTAATTTTCCGAGTTTCTTCCATTGTAGATTATGCTCATCATGGTTAAATCGTCCGATTGAATGTATCCGTTTACATGACGGGAAACCTCTTCGATCGTCTTTTTGATCAAAAGCTTAGGCGAAGATACGGCATTTTTCTGAAGTACGGCAAGTAAATGATCATCTCCAAAAAGGTTGCTGTTTATGTCCTCGGCTTCCGTAAGCCCATCGGTATATAGAAAGAGTTGATCGCCGGCTTCAATAAAAATACTTTCTTCAGTATATCCGAAGTCCTCGAAAAGGCCCACCGGAATCGCTTTAGTGACGTTAAAAAAGACAGCTTCCTTCCCGTTTTTTATAAGTACCGGCGGATTATGTCCTGCATTACAGTATGATAATTTTCCGTCACGAATATCCAGGATACCCAGAAAGAAAGTTACAAACATGCTCGATTCGTTGTTGAATGAAAGGGTCTTGTTAATTGAACTGACAATTTCCGCTGTAGTTTTTCCCCTGTCTGCTACTGAACGCAACAGGGTGCGGGTAACAGCCATGAGGAGCGACGCCGGGATCCCTTTTCCTGACACATCGCCAATGGCAAAACACAGACGGTGTTCATCCAGTTGAAAGAAGTCGTACAAGTCTCCGCCAACTTCCTTGGCTGATTCCAGGGATGCAAAAAGATCGATTTCCGGCAGGTCGGGGAATGGCGGGAAAATATGCGGAATCATGCCCATTTGTATTTCTTTGGCAATACGAAGCTCACTTTCAATTTTTTCTTTTGCCGAAGTTGTTTCTTTCAGATTAATAATGTAATTGGACAGTTCTTTTTGCATGAACTCGAATGAATCATGCAATTCCTTCATTTCGTCATTTGTTTCAATCTGCGGAAGTTCTGCATTGAAATTTCCTTCGGCGATTATTCGTGCCGATCTCGAAAATATAGTCAGCGGGCTAACTAAACGATTGATAATTCCAATCGTCGAAAATACCAGTATACCAAGGCCCGTTACTGATAAAATCAAGATAAGCAGGCTTAACTTACGCAACGAAGCATACATTTCGTTGTGGGGGTAAAGCACTGCCAGCGACCATTTAGTGGAAGGTAACTGTGTGTGATAAATCCAGGTCTTTCCGCGGTCGGGGAAGATTATGGAAGTTAGATTGCTTTCACCCCTGATCATGTTCCTCCCCAGTTCCCTAAGCTCAGGAATGTTCTGCTCTTTAGCCCGGGTGAAAATCGTTTCGTTCATAATAAACGAATGGTTGGGATGTGTAACAAAGACACCGTTCCGGGAAATCAGAAACGCGTAACCCGTGTCAAATATTTTTACTGAATTAACAATATCGGTCAACCAGTTTAATGAGATATCGATCGTAATTACTCCTCCCAGAATACGCTGTCCGTCTTTATTCAAATAAAAAGGCACCGAACAGGTCGAAAGCAATGCTCCTGCTCCGCCTTCGCCGTAATAAGGTTCCGACCAGTAAGGCTGTTTTAGAGTAGCCGGGATCTGGTACCAATCCATGATAAAATAGTTGTAATCGGGCGAGCCAAGAATGGTCGTTTCAATTTGGTCGCCGTTGCGATAGGCATATGGGGCATAATATTTTTGCTCTTCCGAAAACAGGTATGGTTCAAAAGCTATGGCACTGGCATAAACGGGCGGGTTGTTTTTGATCAGTTTGGTTAAGAACGGAAGTATGGAATCACGATGGATTGAACCTGTTTCAATAATCCACGAAAGGTTTGCGGGAATCATTTCTGCCGGTTTAATGATTTCTTCAATTTTGTTGACGCTGCTTTCTGCAAGGAAAACAGCGTTTTCACGGGTCGCCTGTTCAATGGTTGCACGTGTATAATAATAGTAGATTGAAAAGATTATCAGTCCCAGCGCGATGCAGGCGATCAGGATCCGGCTGATTATCCTAAAAGAAAGGCTGTTTTTTTTCATGCGTTTATTCTTTCAATTTGACTGTGCATAACTTTCGTACTAAGCTGCATCACTTTTCTAACGAACACCAACGGTATAGAATTCACTTCGTGGATCTCCGCTACGCTCCGATTCGCCAAATAAACATCACCTTGGGCGTAACCTGCGGCTTTAATGGCTCGTTTCATACTTTCAATCGGCCAGTGGTCTGTAAAAACGCTCTATTAACAGATCAGATTCTTTATAATTGTCAAGTAAGCCCGATTTCAGGATATGCGCAGCCCGGAAATAATCCTGTTCCAAAAGATGACCTTTTTTAACATTCTTATTTCCAGGCGTGATCAGTTCAAGAATTTTATCAAGCATCCAGCGCTGGTGCGCTTTATTGTTGGGTAGATGAGCCTTGTCCATTTCTGCTACAACCAGATTGATGGTGTAATCCTTATTTTGTGCGGCATATTCCCAGCCTTTCAGTGTCGCGGATATAAATTTACGCAAGGCTTCTTTTTTCGTTGTATACGTTTTTTCCAAACAATACCATCCGTCTTCCGGGATATCGAAACCATATTCAGAAAAGAAAAAAGAGGTCAGCTCATCTTGGTTGATCCCACTGTTAATGATTTGATTGTATTCATTGTAATACATCACCGTGAGCGCATCAACCCCGTCCATGAGAAAGAGGTTGATGGTATTCAGAATATGTACCAGTTCGATCTCGTAATTATTCTCACGGATCAGAGCCTTGGGAATATCGTCAAAGCCGGTACTCCATATGCCTAACCTTTTGTGGTTAAGGTCCTTCAGTTGGGTTATCCCGTTTTTCTTTTTGGCGACCATCATCAGCGCGGAATGCTGCGAAAGTTGTCCGATATTGACCACTGGAACCCCCTGAGCCCGCTGTCTGATCCCATCCAGGAGGAAAGAAGAAATAAGATCAGCTTTGCTGTTTAACAGATAATCAAAGGCAGAAATACTGGCTGACGGATGGATAATCTGAACATCGAGGCCGGCTTCTTTGTAAAATCCCCGGTCAAGCGCCACGTAATAGCCGGCAAATTGCGCCTGGGGGATCCAGTGCGGAGAAAAAGTCAACTTTTCCGTTTGGGCATTTACCCCGCAGAGGATGGATACAGCGAAAATACCTGAAAGGAAACTGCTTTTAAGAAATTTCATGTACTTCATTTGGTTTTATTTCGACTGAGATTTATTTTCCCGATTCCCGATAAGATCTTGCGTATCCAGTCAAAATACAAGACCAGATATAAGAATATATTCATCAGCCAGATCACGCCCAGGTTGAACACAAGCGTATTGATCACGAGTTCTCCAATAATTTTTTCTGATGACAGAAAATGGGCGCGGCCATTCCTAAAGTCAGGTTTCTTGAATACAGGAGCCACTTTTTGCATGATCGAGTTACCAGTTTCCCGGTAATATTCCTTTGATCCGGCATTCATCATCAGATCTTCAAGCGATTTATTGTGATAGTTCATCTTTTGGGAATACAGGAAATCACTCCCTTCCGATTTCTTCATTTGCACAATTTTTCCGTCTTTTTCCTTTCTGATCCGGTTGTATTCCTGCTGGTAATAAGCTTTCAGTTTTTCCAGGTATCTCTTAGCCGGATCCGCAACAGATGATGAGAACCCGGGCAGGGAAAATTGATTAGTTGCAGCGAACGGAGGCAGAATATTGGTCCGGTTCAGCTTACTGAATTCATTTTTGATCAGGTTCAGTTTTTTCTCAATTTCTTCTTTGGGCTTTTTGAGTTTCTGAAGACCGGAAACATGATCGATACGGCCAATCAGTTCGGTTAAAAGCAGATCGGAATTGTATTTTGCCCGCCCCATTTGTTTTTCCTGATCAAAAAAACGGATCATGTAACTATTCTTCGTGTGTTGCTCAACCGCAAGGGCTTCAAACGCCCAGCGCGATACCATGAGTTCACCGACAATTGGCACTGCATCCCGGTCAGCCATTTTATCCTGCAGGTCGTCGAATTTCACAATCACACCGCAAAGCAGTATCTGAGGGATCAGCAGGAGAGGGATCAGGATATAAATCGTAACCACTGAATCGAAAGCGGATGAAATATTGAGCCCCATCATATTGGAGAATACAGCGACCGAAAAAAGCACCATCCAGTATGGAAGATTCATCCCCTGGATATCAAGGACAAGATTACCGACCAGTACAAAGCAAAAAGTCTGGAAGGCAGAAAGCAGTATCAGGAAAAGGATTTTTGAATTCAGGTAACTGAAGCGGCTGAGGTTAAGAAACGATTCTCGTTGCAGGATCTTCCGGTCTTTGATGATCTCTTCTGCGCTGACGCTCATGCCCATGAACAGAACGACCACAATGGCCATGAACAGGTAGGAGATGAGGTTTTTGTTCTCAAAGAAAATGTACTCATCCGCTTCGGCAAACCGGGTGAAGTACCCGACGATTAAAGCCAGTAAGGGAGCTTCAATCAAATTGATCAGGAGATATTGTCTGTCGGTCAGTTTAATCCGGAGGTTCCGTTTTAGGAAAATGATAAATTGTTTTAACCTGCCTGGTTTTTTAAATGATGATTTCGGATTTTCTGTTCCCGGACTTAGGTCTTTCAGATTTTCCGGTTCGATCTGTTTCTTGTAGCGTTGATACCAGTCGTCGGGTGACAACTGGCGGTCGGTCATTAAGTTTCCCGATTCATCGATTTTCTTGGCTTCGACAATCTCCAGCACCTGCTCCGGGTTCACATTCCCGCACTGGAGGCACTCGCATTCCTCAGAGTTGACGTGATCAATCGCCGTCTTAAAATAGATAATCGCATCGAGCGGATTGCCCGTATATATCGGCCTTCCTCCTTTGTCCATAATCCAAAGCTTATCGAACAGTTTAAATATGGCAGACGATGGCTGGTGAATATTAACCAGGACAATCTTGCCTTTGCGGGCCTGGGCCTTCAGCAGGAGCATGACTTTTTCCGAATCCATCGATGATAACCCGGAGGTTGGCTCGTCAACATACAGAATCGCAGGTTCGCGGATCAGTTCGAGAGCGACATTCAGCCTTTTTCGTTGTCCGCCACTTATGGTCTTTTTGAGCGGACTACCTACTTTGAGATCTTTGAATTCGTAAAGCTCGAGTTCGTGAAGAACACGGGTTACCTTTTGGTTGATCTCTTCTTCCGCAAGCCCGTCAAAACAAAGACAGGCATTGTAATAAAGATTTTCCCACACGGTCAGTTCTTCGAATAACAGATCGTCCTGGGGAACAAATCCGATTAATCCCTGAATTTCTTTTTTATTTTCCTGGATATCCAGGTCATTGATGAAGATATGGCCCCGGTCCACGGGTATATTCCCGTTCAGAATGTTCAGTAATGTCGATTTCCCAACCCCGCTGCCGCCCATGACCGCGATAAGCTGACCGGAACGTTCGGAGAAGGAGAACAGATATAAACCGTTGCTGCTGTTTTTGAACTTGAACTCAATATTTTCACCCCGGAGTACAAAGGGTGCTGAATGAGTCTGATCAAAGAAGCAGGCCGTAATATCGGAATAGTAAATGGGCTGGATCCTGGGACCGCGCAGGATACCCCCTTCCCTGAATGCATAAAAACGGTTTGGAATAATGGGGTTGCCTTCCAGTGAAATGGTTTCTTTTCCCCTGAAATTAAAAATGTAACTTCCTGTTTGCTGCAGGTATAAAAACAGCAGTTCTCCATCCAGATTTTTTAACCGGATATGTTTTAACTGCTTATTCTCCAACTTCTCTTCTGCATTGATCAGGAGGAAGTCCGGAGAACTTAGCCGTTCAGGAGAGTCGGAAAAGATAAATTCCCTGTATTTTTCCAGATCAGCCCCGGAAATTGAAAAGACAGCAGCCAGAATGCGAAATAAACCTTCGGCGTTTCCGGTCTCTCCGGTCCTTGAAAGTTCCATAAACCGGAGGAAAACCATGACTTGCTCCTGCCGGTGTAACCGGCTTTTGATATGATTGGCAATATTTTCTGCTTGCTGGTTCATGTCGACCGGCAAAGCGGGCTCTCCGTCGATCCCGTACAGATCAAGCAATTCATCGAACAGGCGAAGGTATTCTTCAGATGAAGAGATGCCGAGGTGTAATTTCAGGTACGAAGAAAAAATAGCTTGGGCGTTTGCCCTGCTTGATTTGCTTTTAACCGAGAAAATGGCGAAAAGGTTGATCAGGGCATTTAAGGTTATTTCGTTCATGGGTTAGTTAATGACTGATACAACCGGACTTATCCGTCATCCTGAGCGAGTTTGGACCAGATGGTACGCGAAAACGCTTACAGCACTCCGGACGAACCATATAAAGGGGCTCTGCTGAAGCCCCTCTGTATTATTTGAAAATCTCGTTTCTGAACGATTCGATCATCGGACTGATCTCATTCAGCTCTTTCTCTGTGAAATCAGGATGTGATTCAAAGTAGCCGGCGATCGCCTTCATCTTTTCATAATAAGGCTTAACATTTTCATCCCCCGACATCATTTCAAGCAGTGAGTACACACTCTTTGCCCGTTCGTCCTGTTTCCCGATGAATTCGATCATGGACTTGTTGTTTTTGGCGAACATGGTGACCTGGCTTAAGATATATAATGCTTCTATGTTGGCACCGATAAATGAAAGCGCATACGTGTCAGGCTGGTCGCTGGTGCTGAACCTTTGATGAGCCAGATTCATCATCTCGTTGACCAGGACGTCGATTGAATCCTGATTTTCGGCATTGTCCTGCAGCCGTTTCCTGTAATCGGAAGACGAAGCAAATTCATTGTCCAGACCCAGCTTTTCCAGAAGCTGTACCTCAATTTCGCTGATTTTAAGCACCATATCGCTCCTGTTGAAGACTTTGGCATAGAACAAATCAAAGCTGTACATGCCCAGCCCCAATCCCATTTGTGTCTTAGTCATGAATTTTTCAGCATCATCGAGCGGAACAGTCAGGTCGAGAATGTAAGATGCACCGGCCTGGTTAATAAAATCTGCAATTTCTGTTGCTTTTGGAGAAGTATTGATCACTTCAACGATCTGATCTTTGATTTTCATTGCATCAAAAACCTCTACCTCTACAATTGCTTCTTTGCCGTCCGAAGTCGTACCTTTTTTATCCTGAACCTTTGAAGATTGACCACAACCGGACGCAAGTAAGGCCACAGCGCTGATTATCAGTAAGCTTTTAGTCAAATTCAATTTCATACCTGAGTGATTTATAGATTAATTAATTAATTTTTTTTCTCAATCTCCGAGAAGTTTTAAAGATAGCATAAATTGATTAGTTCCTTTTCGACCATCCTCAATTTTTTTAGCATATCCAAACGACCAGGTTGTTTTCAGATAAGACAGTAAAACGAGTTGCACGTCCACCTGCCCTCCAATATTGAAGATATGCGCTAAGTCAGACGATCGGTCGAAATCGGTCATCAGGTGCGTGGAGAAGAGCGCTGACTTGACAAAAGTCGGATACAGCCAGGTTGTTCCGACATTGCGCAGGCGGATGGGACGCAGGTTCAGTTCAGCCATGGTTTTTACAAAATTGTAAGCCGGTATTTCATCAATTTCAACACCTGGGAAGGCCAGCGTTTTACGATATTGTTCTGAAGGTTGCCAGTCCACATAATTGTTTCTGAATCCGCCGAAATAAAAATGAGAGAGGCCCGAATTCCGGTCTCCGGCCGATTGTCCGATGCTGTGACGGATCCAGAAGCTGGTATTTCTGGACCAGGGGAGCAGAAATCCGATATCCTGACTGGAGATCAGCGATGGATAAAGGTCGCCCTTGGCCAGATAAGTGGTAGCCGAAACATCCCAGGAATAGCCTTTTTCATCCATAACCGCACCGAGCGTTTTTCGAAGTTTTGAAATACCGTAACCGGCAGTGGCAGCCTGAAAACCGCGAAGGGGTGACGATATATTTTGATATTGTGGCAGTACCTCCAGTTTTCCATAGGTGTACAGCCCGAATTCGTAAAACGACTGCAAGGGTTTTTTTTTCGTTTTCTCCCGTTTATAGGCAACCCCAAGCGAATAGCCGGAACGGCTTCTTTTTGCGGGCCCGAACAGATCATAAAAATGCGTCTTGTTATAGTTTGCAGTAAAGCTCCAGTTCCGGAATTTCCATTCGAGCATGGCGTGAATCTTCTGCTGATCTTCATAGCTGCTCCAGGGTGACGCGGCCAGGAACAGGTCGATGTTACTGATGCCAACCGGGTCGCGCCAGTTCAATCGGTATCCCAGGGCTGCCGTTGCTTTGAAACCGCCGATATCGGGAAAGGCATTGGCCAGCTTCATCTCTTTAAGCGGATGGTAGGTTGCTTCCCCGGCCGATTCCGGTTTCTTTAGGGCCGAGGCCGGCGGCAGAGACCACTCTTCAACTTGTGGATATTTTTGATGGACCATATTGCCAAGGTAATCAATGGCATTGGCATCTTCGAGAACGTTGACCGGGATAATCCCGGGAATCATGCCGTCGCGATAAAATTTCAGTACCAGCAGCGAATCTTCGTTTAATTGCAGCGGCATAAAGAATCCTGTCTCGGTATTTGTAAGCAATTCAAATTTCTGTTCGTCGGGTCTTATCCGCCACACATTCGATACGCCGGTATAATAGGAAGTACCGATCAGATCCGAATTGTTGCCGGAAAATTTAAATTGCGTCAATGTATTGTCGTCGAGCGACCGGAGGGTGGTAAAGCCGGCAAAGCCCTGTTCCAGCTTTTGAATATCAAACAGAATCAGCGATTGTTCTCCTTTAACGCCCGACAGGGAAGCGCTTAGTTTTTGGCCGTCGGGCGAAATGTCGAGGTCGAAAACTGCCTTGCCAAAAGGCGCCGTAAACATGGGAATTACCCGGTCGTACGGCTCCGGTATTTTTACCAGAATGGAATAGCCGTTATCGTTTTTTATCCCCCAGAGGCTTTGATCGGCAGGATTGAATACCAGATCACCCGTCCTGGTGAAGCGGTTTACTGTTGTTTTTTTGCCGGTAACCACATCGATTTCGACCAGACTGCGGTATTTGCTGTTTTGCTCGGTGATGTAGATCTTTTCTTTGACGGGATTATATGCCAGGTGTGTTGAATAATAAAGTTCGGGCGAATCGAGGGTTGCAACTTTCCTGATCAGGCCTGTACGGATATCGATTTCGGCGATCTGTGAAATGATGCCCGGATGATTGATGGCGGCATAAATTTTTCCGGTCGTCGGATTGTAAGTCATTTTTGAAACATTTCCGAGCGGTTGACTGGTAACGGGCTTAAACGCTGTAAGCGGGTATGTTTTTATTTGTCCGATATTTTTCTGTTGAAAGCGGTATTCCCATCGGGTCCATTCATTCCAGACCTCTCCCACCGGCTTGTCGTAGACCTGTTTAAACTGAGCTCCGTAAAAGGCTTTACTACTGTCGGTGCGCGCATAAAATGCTTTCAGCTTATCGATGCCGTACTCGTAGGCCAGCCAGGTTACAAACCGGGTGCCGTAAAGGTAGGAGTTGGCTCCCAACTGGAAATCGATTGTTGTTCCTTCCGTTTCGAGTCCTACCAGTGAATAAATGGGCAGATTTTCATTGACGATACTCCTGAAATACATTTCATCGTAAGTGCCCATGGAGCGTCCCAGTCCGCCCGACAGCCATGTCTCCATAAAGCAGGCGATGCCTTCATGAAACCAGCGCGGGGAGTACCATCGTGGCGTAGTTAAGAAGCTCCAGACAGCCGATACCGGTTTTTCCTCGTTCCGCCTGACTTTTCCAAACAGCAGCCTGCGGTAAAGCGAATCGCGCCGGTTAGCTTTATCAGCCATAACGATATGGGTAAGCTCATGATTAAAAAGCCATTGGAAACGTTCGTTCGAAGGAATAATACTAAAAGCAAAGCTATAAGGCTCAATACCAAGCTGCACCTGATTGAAGGGCATAGCAATTGCTCCGCCATGCCCCATGTCCTGAAAATCGTTTAAAATGACATATGTGGTGGTATCCCGGTAATTCCAGAACTTTTTATGGAAGTCCACGGCATTACCGTACGTCTGTGAAACGTGGGGCAACAAATAGGAATACCGGTTTCCAAAATAAATCAAATCAAGATTACCGGTTTTCAGATGACTGATCTGCTGAGCGCGGACATAAACGTTACTTATAACAATCAGCCCGGTCAGCACAAGTAATTTTAGCTCACGCATGTCGGGTTAATTATCCGGGTAATCCCAGTATCCGGGTACACCCAGGCTTTCTGTATCCATGAACGTACCGAGTTTTTCCGAGTCCGAGTAGCCCGTGCCCAGCTTTTCACCATCCCAAAAGCCGCCCAGTTTTTCTGCGTCGTTGACCGCCCCCAGTTTTTCGGCATCCATGATTCTTCCCAGTTGTTCGGCATCAAGACACTCGATTCCTGCCAGTTTCTCCGAATCTGAAATGACGAACCCTGACAGTTTTTCGGCATCTAAGGCACCTATTCCTCCAAGGTTATCAGCGTCCAGAAACCCAAGCTTTTCCTGATCCCACGACATTCCCAGTTGTTCAGCATCAAGAAAACCCAGGGTCTCGATGTCGGCCACAGCTAAGCTTTTCATGTCGCGCACGACAATTTCTTTTATGTCAGTTCCAGGCGACTTTAGATCTTTGCTGTATAATCTCTTTTTATCAAAGTATTTCAGCACAACTTTGTCGTTTGTCAGCAGGGAAGCTCCCACCTGATTTATGGACAGCAGATCATGTGCCCTATTCAGTTCCGGATGGGCGGCGGTGCCTTTTTCCCGAATGAATGCATCCAGTGCATCAATGAAACTGATTACCTTTTTGTTGCCGTAGTTTACCTGAGTAATCAGGTTATTTGCCTGAATGATTGAACGACGAAGCAGCGCAGGACTGGCCTCGTCAGCCGACCGGCAGATCATGACCGTCATAAGCAAATTTTGTCGGGCGGTAGCCAGGAGTTTCCCGTAATGATCAAGTGCAGCAATCTGACTGGCACTTTGATTTTTGAATGCCTCATTGGCACGAGCTTCCTTTACAGCAAAATCGATGTTCTCGCCCCATTTAACTAGCTTAATATAATGGAAGGTCATGTAATTCCGGATTGCGCTTAACATCGCGGTATCGGCAATCAGGCCATTTTTTAACTCAATGTCGGCTTCTGTTGCTTTGGTATTCCGGTAATTCTTCACTTTCCCGATGGTCCCGGAAACACCGTCCTCGTCGATACGCGGATATTCGACCGACAGGCCGATTACGAATCCGACGATCAGCGCTAACACAATAGCAGAGACGATTAGCAGATTGGTTCTTTTTTTCATACGCTTATTTTTTCAATTTATTCAACTACAATTTGCGTATTGTGCGTCATCACTTTGAGACGCTTACCAACGGTATGGAACTCGCCAAAATAATCATTCACTTGGTTGAAAGCTATGGCTTTAATGGCTCGTTTCATACGTTAACAATTTGTTTTTTTATGGTCGTATGGAACTCCATGTGGCTGAAAATTATTATCATACCCTTGGGCGTTGTGAAGCAACATGTTTGTTTCATACGTTTGGTTTTTTATTTATTCAACTATAATTTGCGTATCACACATCATTACCCGGAGACGCCTGACTACATTATGAGATTTTTCTTATTTAATTATCTGTCAGTCATGAGAAGGTTGGTGAAATACGTTTTTATTTTAAATCGCTTAACGATTTTTGCATTGAAAAGTGATCGTTTCAATATCGCCTGTATCATAAAGTCCAACTTTTAATATCCAATAATGAGTTGTAATTTCTCATTGTCCCAGAGACCAGATCCCAGTTGTTCGGAATCGAACGCAGTCAGATTACTCAATTCTTCTGAATCGTTGAAAAGGAATCCGAGCTTTTCCGCATCCATGGCTGCATTGCCTAGTTTTTCCGCATCTGCTGCAGCCTCACCCAGGTTTTCAAAGTCAAAACTACTGAGTTTTTCCGCGTCCAGGGAACGCAACGTTTCCATGTCTTTTGTAATTGCGTCCTGATAATCAATTTTCCCCGGTGAATTTAAATCTTTGCCGTACAATTTCTTTTTGCCGAAATACTTCAGCAACACCTGATCTTTTAAGACAATTGACGTACTGATCTCATTGCAGGTTAACAGATCGTGGGCTTTGTTTAACCGGGGATATTTGGCGGCCCCGGCTTCCTGAATAAAGGCATCCAGCGCGGCAATAAAATCGATCACCACATTATTCAGGTAATTCATTTGTGCGATCAGGTTGTTAGCACGGATAATTGAATTCCGCAGCAGTTCCGGATCGGTATTTTCTGCCGACTGACATGCCGCAACAGCCAGTAAGATATCCCTGCGGGCAGACTGGAGAAATTTGCCGTACTTTTCCAACGCATCAATTTTGGCTTTGTTTTTTGCTTTGAATGCTCCAATGGCATTGACTTCCTTTATGGCAAAGTCAATGTTCTTTCCAAATGCAACGGCCCTTACATAAAAGAAATTCATATAATTGATCACGTGCTTCACCATGGCAGAATCACCAAGTAATTCATCCTTCAAGCGAATGTCCGCCTCCGTTGCCTTTGTGTTGCGGTAATTATTAACCTTTCCAACTGTTCCTGAAACCTGATGGTCTTCAATACGGGGAGATTGAATACTCATACCAATCGCAAAACCAATCGTAAATGCCGACAGAATGGCGGCATACCGAAGCAGATAGCTGAGGATACCTGATTTCGTTCTATTTTTGTTCAATTGTTTGCGTTTTACTGCATTCATAATGCCCGGTGACAAATTGATTGGCGGAATCTTGTTTGAATCTTGTCTCATTGAAAGATGCAGGGATAAAGGGCTTTGGTATAACCTGCGTGCTTCTGACGATGTTCTGATCAATTCATTGAAGCGTTCTTCTTCTTTCACTGAAAGGATACCGTCTATTTTATTTTGGATGATCAATTCGTCTTGTTTCTCCAGCTTTTTCATGTTGTCAGCTTGTTTTAATTATATTGAACGGAAGAGAAAAGATTAATCCGGGATAACCTTTCCCTGAGCATTTTTCTGGCGTCGAACAATCTGGATTTTATTGTTTTTTCAGGAACACCCAGTGTTTTTGATATTTCCGCGTAGCTCATGCCGGCATAGTATTTCAACAGAATCACGGTTCTGTATGGTTCACTTATTTTTTCCTCCCTTTCCATCGTGTTAAAAAAATTATACGCTCATTGTTCCTTATCTCCGTTTGTAATGAATGTCTGTTCCATTTATTCTTTTGTCTTAAAAAGTTGGTTTCACAAAACAATTTTTTCTGTGAACCATTTACTTCAGTGAATTGATCTTCCACAGATTCTGGTAGTTCATCCTGATCAGTGGTGATAAGGTCAGTTCTCCTACTTTGCCAATTTGTTTCCGAAGCTGAACTAACTCATTGATCTTTTCCGCAAGATCACTTTCGATGATAACAGGAAATCCGCTTTCTTTCAGCATAATATTCCGCTTTGCTTTGATGGATAATTCCAGATAAACACGGATAAAGCAATACATATCGACAATTGTTTCAGCCGGAAACCGTGATTTTACCGATGCGAGATATTCGCCCGCACGTGTTGCCAGAAACCGCCCGCTGTTGATCATATTCAGCAACTCGATTTCACTGTTAAATTCAATTTCCAGCCAGTTTTGAAGCTGTTTTTCATTATACCTGAAAATCAGGATAAAAATGAGCGGCAAAAGAATGATAATGCCGAATGTCTGAGCCACAGGATCGACGTAAAAATGATTGAAAGCGGAATGGATGCTGTAGGCGGCCAGCAAGGCGATCAGAATATTGCCCCGGTTGAACCTGCTGCGGGTTTTCGCGGCGATCAGGATCACTGCTGCCAGCGAGCTGCATCCGCCATGCATGAAAGCTGTTCCAAAGCCGCGGATGATCCAGATCCAGAGGTTCGGATCGTCGGTTGTTTTCAAATAAAAGAGATTCTCGGCTAAAGCGAAACCGGCACCCACAGCAAAACCATAAATGGCGGCGTCTATCATGAAGCCAACGCGTTTTTTCGCGATAATCAGCAGGATAAACAGCATTTTAATGATTTCTTCTGTGGCAGGTGCAACATACCGGGATAAAGTGAGGAACTGCATGTTTGTGAGTTCCGGAATAAAGGTATTCAGGTAATAAGCCAGAACAGCACTGAACGAACCCCACAAAATGGCAGCAAAGAGGTATTTCCTGATCACAAGTTTGAAACTGTCAAGCAGGAACAAAAAGATCAGAAAGAGAATGACAGGAAAAATGCTAAGACCAGCTTCCATATTTTTTTCTCCCTGCACAGGTATAAAATCCTGTATTTATCATGATATCAAAAGATTGACGACGATCGGATTATGCTGAACAATACCCTTTAAAAAGCAGGAAACAGCCGCTTGACCGGAATCGTTCCCTTTTCCCTGAACATAACAAATAAAGCAAAAATAAATGGAATCCCGGGCTGCGGTAAAAATAGAATGAATATAAATTATCAACCCGCGGACCGGCAGCTTTAGAAAGTGCCGGCGCAGACAAATATGCCTCTAAAACATATTCTTTAGCCAAAGCAGGGCTTGTTTTTCCTGTTTTTTTGGTTTTTATTGCAATTATTTAGACGTGGTTTAAATAAAAATAACAAGAGAGCCATTGTTGCTGATTTGAAACGAACCTGTTGCGTTTACAACGCCGGGGCAGTATAATGATTTTTCAGCGACATGGAGTTCTTAACTACCTTAAACAACAAATTATTATAGCATGAAGAATTCCAAAACGCTTTACTGGCGAAAAAATTTAAGTTATCTGTCATTGCTTCTTGCCGTGTGGTTTATCATCTCGTATGGTGCCGGAATTTTATTTGCTGAGTTTTTAAACCACTTTCATCTGGCGGGATTTCCGTTGGGATTCTGGTTTGCGCAACAAGGATCAATTTATGTGTTTGTGGTGTTGATCTTTGTCTATGTCTTTTTGATGAACCGGCTGGACAGGGCTTTTGATGTTGACGAAAAATAACCCGAACTTATGGATACGCAGCTTTGGACTTATGTGTTGGTAGGGGCAACCTTCCTGATTTATATTATTGTGGCCATCTGGTCTCGTGCCGGCTCCACGCAGGAGTTTTATGTGGCCGGGGGCGGTGTGCATCCTGTTGTTAACGGAATGGCAACTGCTGCCGACTGGATGTCGGCTGCTTCGTTTTTATCGATGGCCGGGCTGATCTCCTTCATGGGATTTCGCGGCGCCCAGTACCTGATGGGATGGACGGGAGGTTACGTTTTACTGGCGTTGCTTCTTGCTCCTTATCTGCGGAAGTTTGGAAAATATACGGTTCCTGATTTCATCGGCGAGCGCTATTATTCGCGTAACGCCCGGCTGGTAGCGCTTATTTGTGCGCTTTTTGTTTCGTTTACCTATGTAGTCGGGCAGATGAAAGGGGTAGGGGTAGCGTTTGCCCGTTTCCTGAATGTTTCTTTTGAAAACGGCGTGCTCATTGGTATCGGGATCGTCTTTTTTTATGCCGTGTTGGGCGGGATGAAAGGAATTACTTATACGCAGGTGGCACAATATTGTGTCTTGATTTTTGCCTTTACGGTTCCCGCTATTTTTATTTCACTTCACATGACCGGAAACCCGGTTCCACAATTGGGTTTCGGCAGTAAGGGCCGGGACGGGGTCTATCTGCTGGAGAAATTGAATCAGCTTTCAGCAGATCTTGGATTTGAAGAATATACGACTCTGGGTAAGAACAGTCTGGTCAATATGTTTTGCATCACCGCAGCGTTAATGTTTGGCACGGCCGGATTGCCACATGTCATCGTTCGTTTTTTTACAGTGCCTCGCGTGAGGGATGCGCGTACTTCGGCAGGCTGGGCTTTGTTATTCATTGCCTTGCTCTATACAACCGCTCCCGCTGTCGCAGCTTTCGGGCGAACGAATCTGATCAATACGGTTGCAGAAAAGCCCTATGCCGGAGTTCCGGCCTGGTTTACGAACTGGGAACGCACCGGCTTACTGGCATTTACCGACAAAAACGGCGACGGGAAGATCCAGTATCTGGCCGATACCAACCGCAATGAACTGACCATCGATCAGGATATTATGGTACTTGCCAATCCTGAAATTGCCGGATTACCCGAATGGGTGGTTGCGCTGGTTGTTGCCGGAGGGCTTGCGGCGGCCCTTTCTACGGCTGCCGGGCTGTTACTGGTGATCTCGACCTCCATTTCACACGACTTATTGAAAAAGTATCTGAAGCCCGATATTTCCGAAAGGGGGGAGCTCTGGGCCGCCCGGATCAGCATTGCCGTTGCTGTTTTTGCAGCGGGGCTGGCGGGACTTCATCCGCCTGGATTTGTCGCGCAGGTGGTAGCGCTTGCTTTTGGGCTGGCTGCCTCATCGTTCTTTCCGGCAATTATTCTTGGCATTTTCGATAAACGGATGAACCGGGAAGGAGCTATGGCCGGAATGATTGCGGGCATTGTTTTTACGGCCGCTTACATTCTGTATTTCACGCCTCAGTTGGGCGGACCGGGAACCAGCGAGGGATTTTGGTTCGGGATCTCGCCCGAAGGGATCGGTACCCTGGGTATGTCATTGAACTTCACGGTTTCGATCTTGGTCTCCAGATATACATCTCCGGTCCCTGCCGAAATACAGGAATTGACCGAAAGTATCCGTTTTCCCCGGGGAGCCGGTGAGGCGCACGATATTACGATCCATTAAGGATATTTTATTAAAAAACCATCCACAGCCCTTTTTATATGGGTTGTGGATGGTTGATCCTTTGAGTTTGCCAGAGTTATTTTTCCAGCATTTTTATAAAATATCCTCCTACGACCGAACGGGCCTGAAAGCCGACCTGTGTGGCATCGGTGGTTTCGTACCAGTCGGACATGGGAACGCGGTCGGGCGTTTCAGTAACAAAAGTGTAAAGCGGATCTATAAATTGCTGAAAAGTTGCTGTGTCGTTTACCAGTGTAGCGGTCCAGACAATCCAGTCAGCCTTCGTATACGTTTTCCTGTTGTCGAGCGGCAGGCCGTATTTATTCTGTTTGGTCAGATAATACGCCACTTCTTTTTGTGCCACTTCGTCCGGGAAAATGCCGAGCTTTAACAGTTTATCCCATACCAGGTTGTATTTCTGGCTCCAGGTACCGGGCTGGTCGAAGGTCAGGCGGAAGTGATCGTCATCGTCTGCCATTTTTATCCACTCCTGCGCCATTTTTTTAGCTTCATCTGTATATTTCTCGGCCACATCGTTTTTACCCAGCTTGCCGGCCAGTTTTCCATATCCCGCGATTCCCATGATGGCCTTTACCGAAAGATTGACATTATGGGCAAAATGGCCTGCGAAGTCGTCGGTGCAAAGCTGGTTCTCCGGGTCAAGGCCGTTTTCAAGCAGGTAATTGGCCCAGGTGGTCAGGACCCCCCAGTGTTTTTCGGCGTAATCAGCATTTCCTTCCACATCGGCAATCGCCGTTGTGAGGATCAGCATGTTGCCGCATTCTTCCACGGGCATATCGCCGCCGTAGGTTTGCCCGTTTGCCTGCGGATATGTACCAACATCATGGGCTGCAAAAGGCTTGGTCCATTTTCCGCTTTCCGAATAGTAGAAAATGGGGTTCAGCATGCCTTTTAAAAGCTCCGGATTGTATTTCAGGAATAAAGGGGCAGAAGGATACGTCACATCGACCGTGCCGATCGATCCGTTACTAAAATTCTCTTTCGACAGGAAGAGCGTATTGCCCTGCGTGTCTTTTACCAGTTTATGTGCTGCAATGGATTGACGGTAAGCCAGCAGGCACAGGCGGGCGTAGTTTTCGCCACCTGCTTTAAGCGCTTCCTGGTAAATCTTGCTGTCCAGATCATCACAACGAGTCATTATGCTTTTATAATCATTCGCGGCGGAAGTAAGGGTTTCGTCAAAACTGACTTGTCCGTCTTTTGTCCACCAGGCTTTCAGGTTATCCCCGAAATACTGGATCGATTCAATATCGTCGTAGGCCACCATCACATAGCCGGCTGAGGGTTCTTCCGAAACTTTGCCCAGATTGTCTGTGCAGGTCAGGACCGGCATCGATTTTGACAGCACAGCCGTGATTTGATCTTTCCCGGCACTGGCTTTTCCGCTTTCAGCGAACAATTTTTTCATGGCTGAAAAATCGCCGATGGCCAGTGATTTATTTTCCGATTCTTCCGAAGCCAGGTAAAAGTAACCCCAGTCGATGCGTACATTGTCTCCTTTCTTTTGAAGAACGGGTTGTTCGGTTGTTCCTGCTTTGGCAAAACCAATCGTTCCGGTTTTACCCGTTGTCACGTCAACTTCCTGGTTGAGTTCATTCACCGCCCACTCGGGTGTTGCTTCAAAATAGACCTGTACTTCGTGCGATTGCCCGTCGTTCGAAACGACCTCATAGTTGATGTAGTTAACCGGGCGTGAAAGCAGATCGGGATCGTCCATCAGCAAGGGCGAAACAAATTCCAGATGCAGGTCGACCGGACCGCAGGCGAATGCATATTTGGTCTGTGTAGCGGTAAGTTTAACGCTTTTTTGAACGGCCGTTTGCGCGAAAACAGGCTGTTGTTCGCTTTCCCTGAAGATGCCGAAATCGACATAAGCCAGTCCGCCGCGATCAAGGCAATGGGCGGCAATTATGTTTTTACCACCGACATTCAGCAGGCTCTTGTCGAGTTTGAGAACGACGCCGCTTTTGGCGCGGTTGCCGGTATTGACAATCTGCGTGCCGTTGAGATACAGTTCAAAATCGTCGTCGTGCGAATAAATGAGATAAAGTTCGCTGCCTTCGCCGGTTGCCGGCATGTCAAATACCCGGCGTACCCAGATTTCCCTGGTTTTCCACGGAGTATTTGTTTGCGCCGAATTCGGGGTGCCAAAAGCCGCCTTTCCGCTTTCCCAGGAGGAGTCGTTAAAGTCGGGCTTTTCCCAACCTTTTGCCGGTTCGCTGTTCACGAATTTACATTCCCAGGCTTCCTCTTTTGCATCCGGTATAACTGCTTGCAGTGGAATTTCTTCCTTTCCCAGGAACCGGTAGGTCTGCCCGTCAACACGAAGGGCGCCGATCAGCGAGTGATTCGTGCCGGTCCAGTGTTTTACCGGCGTGTCAAATAACTGGTCGGAAGTTGACCATGCGCTGGTATAAGGATCGATTGTGACCAGGGGGTAGGCCGGAGCCCGGAACTCCAGGCCTGCTTCTTCTGTTTTTTGTACGTCTGACTTCGTGCCGCACGAAACCAGGGTGATTCCTGCAACGAAACTTGCCAGTACCCGGTTGAATGATGTTTTGAGCATAAAATTTATTTTTGATGTTATTTCGAAAGCAAACTTTTTATACCGGTCAGAAATATCCGGGTTGAACAAATCTATCAACTTTCCTTCAAAATACGATAAAAAAATTAAAGCCATCTCTCAAAAGGGATGGCTTTAATTTTATAAATGGCCGCTATGGGATCATTACTTCCACGGGTTCATTGTAATTCCATCTTCTTGTGCCGCTGCCTTTGGGCGTATCGTAGTTGCTATGGGATGCGGCACGGATGAATACAATTCGTCCCGAGGGGATTGTTCCGATCGATTCGATGGTAATCGTTTGTCCCAGTAATGGAGTAAAGGCCGAGCCCGAATATTCGATTTTACTTGACCAGCGCTCGTCGCGGGCGCGGTAACCAACCGCTGAGGAATAGCTGACAAATAGCTGGATATCTGTTACATTCAGGAAGCTATTGCTGTAGCCACCCATCGGTTCGATTTTGCTACGGAAATCTTCCTCCGAAACGGCACGGGTTACACGCACCTGTGCGCTGATTTTTCCATTCACGACAGTTGGTTCCCTAACCCATTCCACTTTCAGGAACGGCTGCACTTCTGGGAACAGGATCAGGTGTTTCCGGTAGGGGAATGGTGATCCTTAACGATTCTGTTTTCTATACCTCATGCTATCCCGAACATTTCTCCGAATCCTTCTTAAAACTCTACCGGTTTTCACTGGCTGACGGCAGTTCTGAAGTCCTTGGAGATTCAATCCCGATTTATTCGGACAAAGATTGCTACGAACGCCAACCTGTATTACGACCGCGTACTGAATAAGCTGTTCTCGGTCGTTCAGGAGTTTGATGACGACATTTTTTCTGATTTGAAAGTGTATTCGATTGAATTTCATCCTGTTACGACCCATAAACTGGTGAGTTACTCAAGGGGAAAAGACAACACGCTCTTCATCTGGACGATCATTGATTCAATTGCTGTTTTTGCGGCCGGCGCCGGGTATTTTCTTTTAAAGAGATGGCAGACGAAGCGCGCGAAGGATCCGGTCGGTATCATTCCTCCGCGAAAAGGCGTCGGTAAGGAGAAAGTGCCGATAAAACCAAATGCGGTGTATCTTTTTGGCGATTTCATGGTTCGTGACAGGAATAACCGGGACGTAAACTATATGTTCAGCTCAAAGCTGAAACAGGTGTTTTGCCTGATCTTGCAATACAGCGAAGAAGATGAAGGGATCACATCGCAGCAACTTGGTGAAATACTCTGGCCCGACCGGCCTGCCGACAAAGTGAAAAATTCCAGGGGTGTCACTATGAATCATTTGCGCAAAGCCCTCGCTGAACTCGATGGAATCGAATTAATTTATGAAAGAGGCATTATTTGAAGGTTTAAAAAATGTCCTAACGTGCGGATGATGCAAAGTATGTGCAAACAAAAAAAGGACTACAAGTCTTAATCTTGTAATCCTTTGTAAATCAGTGTAGCGAGAGCCGGGCATGATCCGGCGACCTCATGATTATGAATCATTTAGAGCTGTTCTTTCTCATTTCCTTCCATGATTTGTCTGTTGTTGAAAAGTTTGAATGTCAAAGCTTTGTATATACATTTTGTTTTTATTAGTTTTACATGATAATACATTTGTGATTTCACCATGATTTCACCGAACGGAAAAGAAGGATAAAAAGCAATGACGGTGAAATCAGCTTTGGCCAATTTATAAAATAAAGATGAAAGAGGAAAAAGAGAAGGCATTTCTGCCGATCGCGACAGATCGAGTTGAACACGTTACTTTGTCGTTGACACTGGATACCCGAAAAAGGGAAGAAAAGCTTCCGGTCGCTGTCCGGATAAATGCGAATAGGCAGACGATCTATCACCGAACTGGATTAAGATGTACGTTAGAGAAGTGGGAAGAGATCCGGATATCAGCCAAAAGGGGAGAAAAGTTTGAGCAGAAGAAGGATCAACTGAAAATATACGAGAAGGTCAGAGACCAGGTAAAGGAGTTATTAAAGAGCAACGCATTTACTTTTGATAATCTGAAATCGAAACTGACGGGAAAGAACGGTGGCACCTTTTCTCAAACATGGATTGATATCGCTAACAGCAAAAAGGTTGGAACGAGAGAGGCTTATTTGATCGCCTACAATTCGTTTGAGAAATATGTCGGTAAAAACATTCCCTTTGCCAGGATAGGAATTGCACTGATCGATAAGTGGGAAACCGGGATGAGAAAAGACGGTCTGAGTAATACTACAATCGGGATGTATTTTCGTGCATGCCGGGTGATGATAAAAGAGTGCATCCGTACTAATAAACTTAAGCCAAACCAGTACCCTTTTGGCAAGGAAAGCGGCCTGATTAAAATAAAGAAAGGACGGAGTCGAAAGGAAGAGTTTGTGGATATTCCAACGATAAAGAAGCTAATGACATTCGTTGCTCCGGAAACTTGGCTCAGGAGCTATTCTGGTGTGGTCTATGAGGCAATAGCCATGTGGATGTTCTCATACTTGGGAAACGGGTTGAATCTGGCAGACATGGCCATATTAAGGTATGAAAGGCATTATTTTGAATCTGGAGGAACGGAACTCAAATTCATTCGACAAAAAACTATTGATACAACAGATGAGGATATCGAGGTAATCATTCCTGTAATTCCTGAATTAAAAAGGATCCTGGATAAATACGGCTCAGTTCCGGAAATGGGAGGTTATGTCTTCCCGCAAATACTCAATGGACAAACTGACCCCGATAGCATCAAAAAGGCTGTTGCGCAATGGAACTCAAATATACGTGATCGTGTTCAGGTTGCTTGCGGAATATTGGGGATCAGCAAAAATGTTTCAATGACCTGGGCCCGCCACAGTTTCGCAACAAATCTGACGAACGCCGGGGTCACAGAACGGTATATCAGCCAAGCAATGGGGCATACGACTAAGAGTGTCACGCAGGGATATATTGGGTTATTTCCACCGGAAAAGAGAATGGAGTTTAATAAGAAGCTACTGGATAAATAATTGAGTGGAGTTGCGCGAATAAAAGTTAAATTCTGGAGTTATGGAAAATACGAATTTTAGAAATTTTTTATCTCGGTTTGATTACTTGTCTGATTCATTTTGTCCCCATCCGGAAGTGGTGGATAAAGCTTCTGCTAAAATTCTGGAACTCCGTCAGGTACATAATGCTAACAACTTGGTTTCTGATGCGATTGGGGAAATCGAGAACAATTTGTATCAACTCCAGCCTTCTGATAGGGAAACTTATGTTGCAGGAATTATTAGGCGATTTGCAGAAATAGGACCGTTTTTGAATATAGGCGAGAAAAGGGAATATGTTGATTTTTGGATGGAACAAAAAGGACCTTTCGTAATTATCGGGAATAGAATGTACTCAAAAGGCGTAGCAACTTGTTTGAAGATTCTGGAGAGATATTGTGGATGGACCGAACCAAATTTGGATTTTGATAGTGCAACGGTTCCAGAGCAGTATGCTATAGAATGCCTTCTCGATTACGGTGATTTTTTCACATTGTTAGATTGTAAATGTTTGATTTTTAACATTGACATAATAAATGTTCAACGAGGTGTTGATGTTCCTGTATACACTCGAGACAATTCAGAATTATATAGCCTTGGTTATAATAAGAGATTGAAAGATGTTTTAAAGGATAAACTCAGCCTGACTAAAACGGATGATTCTGAAGACGAAGAACATTTATTAAGTTATGAGAAGCTTTTTAAAGACAGTAAAGAATGTATCCGCATCACAAATTTGATTGAAAGCGAAGCCTGCACGAACGGCATATTTACGGGTTTTAAAAACATTCCCGGCTCCCCAAGAAATCAGATAAAGATAACTTACCAAATAGTAGAAGACCGCTTTCTTAAACCACTTTACACACGTACCAAAGGATCAATAAAAGAATCATTTGGTCTATTCTTGCAACGTTTTGGGTGGGATGGGTTTGATGAGAACATTCTTAAGAAGCCGACACCAAACGAATCGAAGCCAAATGACGAAGCCCGGCGAGAGCTTGAGTTAATTTTAAAATGAGATATATGAAAAATGATGGGTGCAAAAGGGAGCGCACCAACGCACCATATTTTTTGTTTTAGGTCATGCTAACATTGTGTCAGAATCTAAAATCTGACACATGATGAATAATCCATTTGAAGAAATTAGCGCAGAATTAAGGACCATTAAGGGATTGGTGCTTGAGTTGAAGCATGGCCCCTCTGTGGCTCAAAGAACCAATCGCCAAAAACTCAGTGGCATTCGAGGAATTGCCGAGTACCTCCATTGTTCTATCCGAACTGCCCAAGCATTGAAAGACAAAGGCCTCTTCCCGGTTTACTGGGTAGGAAAAAATCTATATGCCTATTCTGACGAGGTGGAAGCGGGAATAAAACAAGATAATCCCCTCAAGTCATGACCGCAATCATAACAGGAAATACACTGAGCGCCTGGATCGAAGCCGGTGTGCAGCATACCGGTCTACAGAAAGCGGCAAATAGATTAGCTGATTTAATTTGAAAACTGATGCAAGGGTGGGTCCAAATACACAGAAAAATAGCCGACAGTACGCTCTGGTTGTGTGAACCTTTCACGAGGGGACAAGCCTGGGTTGATTTAATAATATTGGCAAATCACAAAGAGAATGAATTTTTCTACAAAAGAGGTGTGAAAATCAATGTTGGAAGGGGCCAGGTCGGGGTTAGTGAGGTTGGTTTAAGTGATCGTTGGAAATGGTCAAGAAGTAAAGTTCGAAAGTTTTTAAATGACCTTGAAAAAGAACAGCAAATTAAAGTATTCAAAAGTAATGTAACACAACTGGTTACAATAATTAATTATTCAGAATACCAACAAAAAAGACAGCAACCCGAACAGCAGAAAGACAGCAGAAAGACAGCAGAAGAACAGCAGAAAGACACATTCAATAATGAAAATAATGGGAACAATGAGAATAATGGGAATAATACCCCTTTATCCCCAAAGGGAAAAAGACTCAAACCTGTTATTGACCTAAATTTTATTGAGCCCGAATTTCAGGAGATCGTCAATGACTGGCTGTCCTATAAAGCCGAAAGAAAGGAAGCCTATAAAGGGAATAAATCCATACAAACCTTTTATAAAAAATTAAAAGAGCTTTCCGGAAATCATCCCGATACTGCTAAGAAAATCATTGAACAATCAATGGCCAATAATTGGGCCGGAATTTTTGATCTAAAAAACACGAAAAATGGAAACAGACATTACTCTAGAACAAGCACAGAACCTGCAACAGCAGATGAACTCGCTGCAGACCGCGGATGGTAATTTCATCCAGTGGTACCTACTTTCACTGATAACTGGGCGACGTAGAATCACTGTCCGGGCAAGAAGTGAAGTTGTTTATCTTCCATACGATGGCAAAGACCCAGTTGTAATTATGCGGCTGTTCAAGGGTTATATCCGGTTGGCATGGAAGGGGTTCACGATTGATGAAACAAACCTGAAGGCAATCGAGTTCTTAATCAACATAGTATGTGGTAAAACTGACAGGAAAGGGCTGATTCTGCGTGGAGAGTGTGGAGTTGGAAAAACAATCCTGATTTTAGTTTGGCTGAAATTTCGCGAAACAATACTTGCACCGCCAAATCTTAAAAAACCGATTCAGCGTGACGATTTTAATGAGCGCTTGATTAAATGTTCGTTTTTTGAACCCACCTCTCTTTTTTCGGGATTTGAAAACTCCAAATTTGAATTTTTCGCTCAACAATTTGGGGATATTCTCGTCATCGACGATTTGGGACTAAATACCGCAATTAATTATTTCGGAACACCAACTAACATAATCGAGAATATCATTCTCTCTCGATATGTTGACTTTAAAGCAAACTCAAACCTAGAATTTTACGGTTCGACAAACGTGACTACTGCCACACTCAGTGACCTCATTGGCAAAAGGGCTGCATCGAGGCTGTCAGAAATGGCGGCATGGGAGGAGGGCTTAATCACGGGCGACGATCGACGGAAGGACCCATCAAGATTGAAAGTTTGGCCGGTGTTATCAACCAAAAACAAAAGCTAAGCTGAATCAGAAGAAAAACAACCACAAAAGATGTATTATTAATGAATATATAATGAAAGAGAAAATTTTTGAGCAAATAAAAGAGCTGAGCCACACAATCTACCATAAAGAGTTAGACCTTAAGCGCACCGTAAATAGCGATCGCTTCGACATCTGCGACACGATGAATCTTTGCCTCGAAATCATGCTTCTACAGAGCAGGCTAATTGCGTTGAAAGAGCTTGTTCTGGATCCGGATCCCAAGGAAAAGAGTAACCAGAATATCAACTGACATGAGCCCATCTGATTTCAATAAAAAGATCATCGAAATTCTTTCCAGAGTTGAATATCTGACCGAGAAAAACCTCGATGAGGCCGTCCGGAAGATTGAATTAATGATTCGGTACCAGTTTAAGAGCACAACCTCTCTGAATCCCTGGTATTCCAATCAGGCCTTGAAAAAACAAATCGAGCAGATCCTCACCGAGGCGGTGAATCGGGTTGTAAGGCTGACCCAGGACGCTATTACCGGCATATGGGAGCTGGCCGATAAAATGAACGACGAGAGAGTTTTCAAGAAGCTTCTGACAGCTACCGGGGTGACTGTTGCCGCAGAAAGGATTTTAAGGTATTTAAATCGGGTTATTCCCAAAGGCATTGATCCAGGAGGGGAGATCCGGATAACAGCAAAATTTCTTGAAGAGGTGAAGGGCTACCCACGGAACAATGAAGCGTTAAAGGCATTTCTTAACCGGAAGGTTGACGGATTAAACTTATCTGCCCGGGTATGGAACATCGCCAATGAGCAGGTAATTCCTCTAATAGAATCGAAACTGGCTGCCGGACTGGTGGGGGGAACCTCGGCCGATCAGCTCTCCCGGGAAGTACGTTCTTATCTCCGGAACCCGGATGCGCTTTTTCGCAGGGTCCGCGACGTCAAAACAGGAAAACTGAAATTGTCACTTGCCGCGGAAGCCTATCACCCTGGCGCCGGCGTCTACAGAAGCAGCTACATGAATGCAAAGCGGCTAACTGCCTCGGAGACAAATTTCGCTTATCGATCTGCCGATCACGAGCGCTGGAAAGGCTTGGACTTCATTGTTGGAATTGATATCCGCCGGTCAGCAAACAATAAAGGCCCGTGTGTTCTTTGTGATTCTCTGGTTGGCCGGTACCCGAAAGACTATTTTCACACTGGCAACCACCCGTTTTGCATATGTGTAGCCACACCGATCTTGATGGAGGAGGATGATTTTATTAGTCTCCTGACCACTGATGAGCCGGTGAAGGTAGAACAGACGGCTTTGCCCGACGGGTTTAAAACCTGGATCCGCGAAAATGCCGCCAAACTTAACGGGAATTCTGCCCCTTATTTTGCCAGATATAACACCCGCTTTGTGAAGGCAATTTTGAAAAAATAGGAATTCAATTTTCCCGAATATATATAATCAGAAAGGATAAGAATATGGCAAGTTTACATTTTGAATCGACATACGACGGCAGCAAGCTGAGAGATGGCCTGAAGATGTCTAATAAAGAGGTTTCCGAATGGGCCCGCAACGCGGCTCACTCCGGGGAGACGGTCGAGAACATGTTCAACCGAGTACAGAAGGTGGCTGCCGGATATTTAACCCTGCAATTTTCCGCGTCAATGATCACACAGATCGCAAGCGTCCGCGGGGAGTGGCAGAAGTACGAAGCCGTTCTGACTAATACCCTGGGAAGCAATAAGGATGCCGTCGAAAGTCTCAAGATGATCTCCGAGTATGGCGCTAAAACTAACTTCCAGGTCAATGAGCTGACCGATTCGTTTGTTAAACTGGCCGGACAGGGGTTCAAACCAACCCGGGAGGAGCTGGCCAAGTTGGGAGACCTGGCCGCATCAAAAGCTAAGGGGTTCAACCAGCTCACAGAGGCAATTATCGACGCCGAGACCTTCGAGTTTGAACGTCTGAAGGAGTTCGGGATCCGGGCTTCCAAAGATGGGGAAAAGATCACCTTTACGTTCAAGGGAATCAAAACCACCGTGGATGCTTCGGCAGCATCTGTCAGGGATTACGTCCTGTCCCTGGGTGAACTTGAAGGCGTCAAGGGATCCACCGAGGCAATCAGTAAAACTATCGTCGGCCTTGCCTCCAACTTCCAGGATGCCCTGGATCAGATGTTTAACTCGATGGGGAAAAGCCAGGAGGGCCTGATTGCCGGATCTATAAAGGCAGGCACCGAGCTGGTGCAGAACTACGAGAAGGTGATCGATGTAATGAAGGTTCTGGTAGCTACCTACGGAGCATACAAGGCTGTCACTATTGCGACAATGGCTATTCAGGCATCGGCACGATTCGCTGAAAACATTCAGCTTATTTCTATGTTCCGTAAAGAGATGGGGCTTGCCACCGCCGCCCAACAGGCATTCAATATTTCCGCTAAAGCCAATCCTTACGGAATAATCCTGGCTCTTGTTACCGGGCTTATATCGGCGCTTGTTATATTCTCAAAGGGCACAAAGACCGCGGAGGATATGGTCAACGACCTGAACGACTCCATCGCGCAAATCGGAAAACAGCAGGAGATCAACGGGCTGATTGAAAAGTACGATGAACTTAAAAACAAGACAAAGCTGACCGACGATGAGCAGAAGGAACTAAACAGCACGATACAGCAGTTGGCCACCATATTCCCGACGGCTGTTGGTCAAGTGGATGAGTATGGCAAGGCAATTGACCTGGTAGCCGACCGACTGCGAACTGCAAATAAGGAGTATCAGGCTTTTCTTAAGACAGCCACACAGCAGGAAGTTGACAATACAACCAAAAAGCTTCAGGGCCTTATCGCCATGCGAGAACATCTCCTGCAGGGCGTCAACTCAGGTCAAAGGACAATGACCACCCAGCGGATGGGTGAAGCTCCGAAAGAGGTTACGGTTGTTCTGAGCGAGAAGGAGAAACAAAAGGAGACCGAACGGATCAAAGAGTTAAGCAAAGAGATTGACTCTTTGTCATCCACCTTAACCGAGGCGCAAAAGAAGCTTCTGGGGCTATCTTCCGTAACTACCGAACAAGCACTCAAACCATACCAGGATCTGTTCAAAAAGGTGTCTGAATATACCACAAAGCAGGCATACGACACGAAAGCTAAGCTGACCGAGTTGCTTGGCGCCGGTCTGGGATCCGAAGCGGAGGAAAAGATCAAACAGCAGATCGATTCCATCGCCGAAAGCTTAAATCTCCCGACGGTAAAAGAGCAGATCGCTCAGATTACAAAAGCGATCGCAGACGCGGAAGTCAAGCTCACAGAAATGCGGGGCCCCACATCGTTGTCATCAGCAAAGGAGATCACAGAGCAGGAGAAAAACATAAAAGACCAAAAAGACCAGCTCGCAGCGCTGACTGGGGTTAAGCAAAAGGAGATTGACAAAGAGCTCAAATCAGAAGAGGACCGGCTGAAAAAGCAGGCAGAACTTAACCAGAAGGAAATCGACCTGATGCTCGCTCGAAATAAAGCGGTCATCTCCGTCATGGGCGAAGGTATCGAAAAACAGAAGGCACTGGCTAAGCTTGCCTATGACGAAGACCTGGCGAGGATCAAAAAGGAAGAGCAGGACCGGCTGAAAGATATCAACGAAGCCAAGGGGCTGAAAGCGACAGATAAAGGTTACATCACCGTCCTCCCGGAGGGCGAACAGCAGGCTTTCAACGATCAGAAGATCGCCGCGGAGTGGGATTATACCAAGCAGGTCGAAAAGATTAACGTTGACGCCGCGAAGGCTCAAAAACAGATATGGGATGAAGCCACCGAAGCATTCCTTTCCGACATAGAGAAAGAGAATCGGGCGGTCAATGACAAGTATGATAACTTGGTCAATAAAGCACTGGAGGCTGGTTCAACGCAGGAAGAAATCGATGCATTGAATAAAAACCGCGCAGATGAGCTCACGCAGGTTCAAAGCAATTCAGCACTAAAACTGTCCTCGTTCTACAAAAAAGCTTTCGGGGATATCAGCCGGTACGGATTCAAGACCCTCGACAGCCTCAAGGACAAGATCGACGATATGATCAAGACCGCTTCTCAGGTTGACGTAGGCGGCAAGACGATGATTCAGGTCCAGTTCCCTACTGATCAGGTTGACGAGTACGGGAATACTGTCAAGAAGACCGTCACAATGTCGATCGAGGAGTTTGAGAAGTTTCAAAACAAGGTTGATGATATTTCAGAAGAGCAGGAAAATAGAAACCCGTTTAGGGCGCTAAAAGACAGTTTCAACGATCTGCAAAAAGCAATTGATTCGGGAGATAAAAAGGCTATCTCTGACGCGATGGAAGTATTCCTTAGCAATACAGAGAAGTCAATCGCTGCTGTCAAAACGCTCGCAGATGCAATCGGCGGGGATCTGGGTAGTACGATAACGACGATTACCCAGCTCGCAGACGGCATTGTTTCTATCGCAAAGGGGATCGCAACGGAAAACCCGGCTGACATTATCGCCGGAGCAGCCGGTATATTTCAGGCAATCTATAATTCAGCATCGGCCTATAAGCGCGCACAGGAGCAGTGGACCCGTGACCTGATCGAATTACAGCTCGAATATAACTCTGTTCTCAACGAACAGCTCCGTATTCAGGAGCAGCAAACCGTCTTTGTCACGGACTACGCAAAGTCGATCCGGGACGCTTCAACGGCCTTGAACGATGCGCAAAAGAGCTATAACGGTCTACTTGACGGCAAGTCTATTGATGAATTCCTCTCTGAGTTGGATGTCAAGATCGGCGTTAAGAGCAAGGGCTCAAATTGGGCGTGGGCTGGCGGTATCGTTTCCGGGATATTGGGAGGAAAGAAAAAGAAAGATGTGTTCGGGGACCTACTGGAAACATACGACGAGTTAATAAATAAAGATGGTACCCTTAATGTTCAGTTGGCTGAAACACTTCTGAATACAGACGCCCTGTGGACGAGCGCGAATCAAGGATCAAAGGATGCGCTCACCGCGTTGGTTGAATATCAAAATCAGATTAATGAAGCTAATGAACAGATAAAAGAAGCTGTGAGTAGCTTGGCCGGAGCTATTGGGGATGACTTATTTACTGCCATTTCCGATGCCTGGGACAATGGAACAGACAGCTTTGAGGCGTTCAAGGGCACGGTAATGGACGGACTAAAGGATATCATTAAACAGATGACTTTCAATGAAATATTCTCTGATTCCCTCGAGCAGCTGGAGGAAGGTTTGGCCGCGTCATTTGTCGTTGGTGGCGACCAGAATCCCCTCGATGAGTTCACTACCTTCCTGAATTCCGCTCCCGGGCTATTGGACGCGTGGGAATCTGCGATGAAGGGATGGGACCAAGCGGCCAAGGCGGCAGGGATAGACTGGACGAGCACAGACACCTCTACTGCCTCCGGCCTCACCCGCTCCGCGCAATCACTCACTGAGGAGACCGGCGGAGAGCTGGCCGGGATATGGCGCAAGACCTCAGACGATACCCGGCAGATCCGGGACTACACAAAAGAGGGGATCAATCATCTGGTCCGGATCGAGGCGAACACTTACAACACTGTTGTGGAGTTGCAGAACGCCGTCAATGAATTGAAAGGTTCAAACACGAGGCTTGAGCAGATCGTCACAAATACGAAACCTCAAGTAACAGGAAGAGATACAGGAGAATGACCTATGCATCGGATAATAACTTACTAGCAACACTATTATGACGCAATTAACAATCAAAAGAGGAACGGCCAGCGTGGCCAGCGTGGAGATCGACGAGAGCACCGTCTTTGCAAAAAAGCTGATGTCAGAACACAAGGTCCGGACTGAGTTCTACGCAGCCGCTCCGCTGCCCCTGCAGCTCGGCGATCATATTGTCGTCGCCGGGACCAACTACTCACTGAACCGGCTCCCGGAGATACAGAAGATCAACAATAAAACATACAAGTACTCTGCTGAGTTTGAGGGTGAAATATATACCCTGTTCAACAAGCTGTTCATGTACGACGGCTTGACTGAGTTCGACTATACCGGTACCCCGGCTGACTTTGTCGCGCTTATCGTCACTCAAATCAACCTGATCGATCCGGGGTGGTCTTCCGGATCCGTGGATGTTGCGGATGAGAAAAACATCACGTTCTCCAATACCACCTGCAGGCAGGCACTTACTCAAGTTGCCGAGGCCTTCAAAATGGAATTCGACGTTGCAGGGAAGGTAATCAGCTTGCAGGCAAACATCGGTACCGAAACGGCCCACCGCTTCGAGTATGGGCGGGTAAAAGGAGACCTTGGCGAATTGATCAACAAAGGCCTGTACAAGCTTACCCGCGTTCAGGTGAGCGATCAGAACATCGTCACCCGGGTATACGGATTTGGAGGATCAACCAATATCGGCCCTGACTATCGCAACCGGGCTAAGAAGCTGATTTTCGAGAGCAAGTATCTTGAGGCCAATACAGACCTGTATGGTGTCATTGAGGGTGTATTCAATGACGAGAGCATCTACCCGAAACGCACCGGTAACCTGACTGCTGTGAATGTCGAGTTGGACACAGAGAGCAACTACAATCCAAACCTGAGCTACGTAGAGGACACCACGATCGACTTTGATATCAATTCCTACCTGATCGCCGGACAGACGGCGAAGATCGTGTTTAAAAGCGGGGACCTGTCAAGAGAGGAGTTCGAGATCTGGAAATACGATCATGTCACGAAGCGGATATACTTCAACCTGTTCGACGAAAGTGACGGGTACGTACTACCCAACAGCCTCAATTTGCCGGCCACAGGGGACACTTACACCCTGATCAATATCTCGATGCCGCAAAGCTATATTGATGACAATGAAGACGAGCTGCAGGCCGCTACGCAGGAATTTTTGGACCAGAACAGTGTTCCTCAAGTTACCTACCAGCTTGAGATCGACCCGAAGTATGTCAAGGCGAATTCAATCGCCCTGAAAGTCGGTGACCTGGTCACGATCTACGACGAGGCTTTGGGAATCGATAAGCTGATCCGGGTGATGCAGGTTGAGTACCCGCTTGTCAATGAGTATAAAGTCAAAGCGACCATCTCCGACACGGTCATCTATACGACTTCGGAGCGTGTGATTAAAGAGCAGGCAAAGCAGAAACGTAATGTGGTTACCCTCAAACGGCAGACACTTGAGAACGCCCGCAGAAACACCGCCGCGCTCAAACGCCTGCGGGATTACCTGCTTGACGCTGACAATGAGTTTGATCAAGACCTGATCACAGCTAAGCGAATCGCAGCCCTGCTGATCGAGTCAGGTACCAGCGCGGGGAACTTCATTCTGCATACCCCGGTACCGACGTTCCTTGACAACTACGGCGGCAATGCGAACGCTTTCCTCGCGCCCGGTTGTACGCTGTCTCATCTCGAGATCAGTATTCCCATCACGGTTGGCGAAGGAGAAGAAGCAACGATCGAGGAGCGGTATGACTGGACCATCACGGAAGGATCATTTGCGGACCTGGTGCCGGCCAGCGAGTACTACCTGTACGCGAAGTGTTCAAAGGCTGAACAGACGGCGGTCTGGGTATTGACTTCGGATGTGATCAAGTCCAATCAGGAGGGCTTTTACTACTTCCCGGCAGGGACGTTGCTTCCAGTTGACGAGAAAGGGATCCGGACCTTTAAGACCGGGTACGGCAAGACTTGGATTAATGGCCGGATGATCACGACCGGCCGGGTGCAATCGATCTCGGGAGAAAATTACATGGATCTGGACAGCGAGCAGTTCAAATTCGGCGGGATCGATGTCAACGTTTCGGAGGCAGACACAACAACCCTCCAGAACGTCAAGATTAAAGGCTCGCTGATTGTCGGTCCGGACGGTGGATCATTCCCGCTCGGGCGTCCGCGCGGTACTTATGTTCCCGGAACGCCTTATTACAAGGGTGATGAAGTGACATATAGCGGCAGTACATGGATGTACATTAATGCTGTACCGTCAGATGAAGCATTGGCCCCGGCGCCTGTAGAGGGCGTTTACTGGCATTTAACGGCAGCAAAGGGAGATCCCGGCGTAGGTTCACCCGGAGATCCTGGAGTTGACGCAAGATATGCTGTATTAACTGCTGCTGCTATGGCCGTAAGTTTCGACACAGCAGGCAATACTCCGTCTCCGTCGTCGATCTTATTAACAGCGATGGCTTACAACATGGTTGGAACGGCTTATTATGAATTTTTTGAAAACGACACCTCACTCGGATCGCCGTCAACGACAAACACAAAGACTCTTTCCCTAACCGGTAGGGTTTATATTGAGATGCCGCGAAAGATCGAGGTTCAGGTGCGTGAAGAATCATCCGGAGGGACGATCGTTGCCCGTGACCAGATATCAATTATCGGGATGAAGGCCGGACAAAACGCTGTTCAGGGAATCATTGAGAACTCATCTCATACAGTCCCGTCCAGCTCCGCCGGGATTGTGTCTAGTTACACAGGTTCAGGAACAAAAATCCAGGTATACGAAGGCGCAACGTTATTGACATTTCACACGACGTTGGCTGCCGGTCGTTTCACAGTCGGAGCGCCTGTTGTTTCACCCACCGGGAAGATCACAGTAGGCGCCCGCAGCGGGTCCGGAACAACTCTTTGCACAGTGGCGGATCACTCCGCGATGGATGGCTCCACCGATGTTGTGACGATCACTTATCCCATTACGGCAAGGAAAGCAGACGGGACGGATGTGACTTTTAACCTGGTTCAAACGGTAACGAAATCAAAGCAGGGAAGTACGGGCGACCCAGGAACTCCTGCACCTTACTACGAGTACCGCTACGCCGTCAATGGCAGTACTGTGGTCTACCCAGCCATTACCGTAACTGATCGGAACCCGACAAATTACTCAACGACCAAACCTGATGTTGAAACGTTACAAACATTATGGTTTACTGTGGCAAAAGTCTCAGCGGACGGAAGTAGCTTGCTGACGAATTGGACTGCACCGGAAAAGATGGCCGCGAACAATAACGGATCTTACAATCCTACGCCGGTGGATCGGGAAACTTACGTCGGAACATCTTCTTATCACGGCGGTACAGATTATATCGATATCGTGTATTATTCCGGCCGGTTCTACTACGCCAGGATCGATGCCGGGGATATTCCGGTCGGTACAGAGCCGACAAATACAGCATACTGGAACCCGTTTGAAGCGAAGGTACCCAACATCGCAACTGGGTTGTTATTGGCGGATTTGGCGTATATCAGGAATTTAGGGGTTAATCACCTTCGGACCGGCGTTTCACCAAATGCGCGTATCGCAATCAATCGGATAGTAAATGAAACTACTGGGGAGGGGTCGAATGCTATCGAGGTTTTTGAGGAAGGGCAAACAGACAGTAATACTCCTGTAATCAAAATAGACGATACGGCTGGAAGCGAACCGTCAGGATACGGATCTACTACTTATCCAGGAATTGATGTAAGGAAAGGAACAGTCTCGAAATTATCTTCGGTTGGTATATTCACAAATGGTCCTGGTATGCAGTGCATCTCATCCTCAACGGGAATAACCGCTAAAGCAGCTATTGCGGCTCTTTGCAGTGGGAATGTGGCTGATTCGAGTGGCTTTTTGGCCGGTATATTTGCAAGTGCTTATAATTCTGGCGCCGCCAGGGCCTATGCCGCATACCTGGCCGGAGATGTAATAATATCAGATAATCTTTCTGTTGGTTCTTTCGACCCTTACAGCTTATCGCTTTCCGCGTCAACAAATTACGCTATCAGTACGAATAAGAACTGCATTATCATTACTTCCGGCGGGACGGATGCAGGTATATATCGGATTCTAAATGACGATGGGGTAACTCCCGCTAACGGTAAGCCTCTATTTATTACAAACGCAGGCACAAATTCAGTTTGGATCAGATCAAACGGTGAAGTGACGAACAACAACATAAAATCTAACGGACCAGCACCATTTGATCTACACCCGGGAAGTTCCATTTATATGATTTACAATAATGGGTATTGGAGGGTACAAGTAGATTACGGTCAATAAAATTGAGAAATATGGATTACGGAAAAATTAACGAAGACGGATGCCTTTCAATCAGAGAGGCATCCGAAGAGCTGGCAAATAAGCTATTTAAAGACGGCTGGAAGAGAATAGAGACACCGGCGTGCGAACTCATCTGCGGGGAAAATGAAAGGATCAAGGCCATTCCCGCCGATGCGGGAGGTCACATAACATTTACTTACGAGAAAGTGATCAACAAAGAAGGCATCCAACGAAAGATCGACAACCTCATTAAAGAGGTTGCTGCAACCGATTATCAAGCTCGAAAGTGTTATGAGTACTCACTTGTCGGCAAACCGCTACCTTATGACATACAGAAAATTCATACTGAATCGGAAGAAATAAGGGAGAAAATCAGAGCGCTTGAAGTGTTAATTGGAGAGAGGACATAAGTTTGATGACTTTTAAAAGGGAAAATTATTCTCCTGAGCATGTTTTCAGCGGCTGAATAGCCGAAAATTAGGGAAAAAGGGTGATCCGATATATTTCAGATGAAACACTACATCATGGAAGTATCAAAAGCATCCCCTTACAATTACGGCCATAACCTGGGCGGAGACATGGAAGCGGTCCGGCGTTATGTATCGTCACGTTACCCAAGATTACTTGACTATTCGGCCTATCATTGCTCCATTGCAGGAATGGCCGATGAAGCTGCGGACGTGTTGGACGAGGTGATCCTTGACCTGCTGCAGAAGGATGAACAGAAGGTGATCCGGATGATGACCTCCCGGAAAGGTAAGTACACGGAGCTTGATTTCTATGTGCTCCGGATGATTAACCTTTCCGTGCATTCGGCCACATCACCCTACCAGAGTCGTTACCGGTCAATCCCCGTGAACGATAATGTGAATTTTCAAAGACTCAAAATCATTGACGATCCGGACGAAGAACCAGACAGAGCTGGTTTGATATTAAAACGGATGCGGCTGATACGTTGGGTTTTCGATGGATTGGATCTGAGCGACCTGGAAAGGCGTGTGTTTGAATATAAGTTCTTTGAACAGGAATCATTTTTGCAGTGGTCTGGGCCGGAGAAAACAAAACAACTGTATCCTATTTACGAGCAAATAATAGGAGCGATACACGGAGTCCTATATTACCAGGGGTTGACGAAAGTTAAGCCGCGGAATTATAAATTGACGGGACCTCAGATGGATCGTCAGATGGAGATTATCCTACAGTTTCGCAGAAAGCGGAGGATCACGATAAAACACACGAATGATTATTCACAATAAAATTGATATGAATGGAAGAGGAAGACTATTTTGGAAAGCTCACGCAGCAGCAGCTTGTTGAGCTAATGAACGGGAAGCCAAGCAAAGGCAACCCGGGAGTTGTCGATCTCGAAATCGATGACGAGGCGGTCCGCCGGCCGATACTCAAGTCCGAAAAGCCCCAGGAAGAATGGGACGTTCGGGACTGGAAAAGATTCATGGATGCCGGGGACCCGAGGAACAACCACTCTGTTGACCTGGACCTTTAAGTTTAACAGTAAAATAACAACAAAATGAAGAAAGAAAAAGAAACTGAGCCTGTTCTTATTGATGTCAATGAAATAGAACTGGACAAGCATCTCCACTTCATCCGTACCCGGCTCCTCCCTTTGTTGGAAAAGGTTAAAATTGAATTCCTGAAGCTCGGTCTGGGGTCGTTAAAGGACGAATACCTGGAGGACATTTTGCACAATGGCATGAAGCTTATCTGTGAAGAACTCGGGAATCAAATAAAAAAGGAAACCCCATCGAGGTTCCTGCAGAGCGACGCCAGGAAGCAGGCAAACATCTTGCTGAGTAAGCTGAATAGCGCCCTTGAGAAAGTAGACATTTTTGCCATTGACCACGCCGTTTTATTAGATTTTGTTTCAGTGGATGAGGCCGGCAATATCGTTCTGGCGGATGAAGGTATCGAGAGGCTCAGGGACATGCATTCGACGTACTGTCTCACGCCAGGAGGCCTCGAACTCTTGGCGGCCCACAAGAAGGCAGCAGAAGCGTTAAACGAATTCTACCAGATGGGGAAGGCGAATCTCAGCGAGGACACAAGGGACCTGAAGGATCTCTTTCACTTCGATCCGGAAGGAAACCTCATACCAGCCGTCCAGGATTATGACCTTTTTCAATATGCACGGAAAAGACGAGACAAGTAGGCTTTTTAAGTACATAAGTAGTGAATAATGCAATAAGACCGGTGGCCCGGTTAACGCCGGTACCCGGTCTTTGAAACTCTCTCTTAAAATATAACCCATGGCAAAGCATCTCACGCCCAAGCAAGAACTTTTCTGCAACGTTTACCTGGAGACCGGCAACGCGAGCGAGGCTTACCGGAGGGCATACAACTGCTCGATGATGAAACCGGAGACGATCAACGTAAAGGCCATAGAATTGCTGCAAAACGGTAAGATCGCGGTAAGGTTGGCCGAAATGCAAAAGGAGCTCAAAAAGGCCTCAGACATCACCAAGGAGCGTGTTCTTACTGAACTGTCAGCGATCGCCTTTGCCGATATCCGGGATTACGTCAAGTTCGACGGTACCACACTTACCTTTAAGTCCTTTGACGAGCTCACCGGCAGCCAGGCGAAAGTCATTGAGAGCATTAAAAAGAAGAAGGACGGGTCCATCGAGCTAAGGTTCCATGGGAAGTCGTGGAGCCTGGAACGGATATGCAAAATCCTGGGATTCGATTCGCCGAAGGATCTCAGACTGATGCTTGAGCGACTTGATGAATCACAGCTCGATCAGATCATTAATCAAATAATTGACAAAAATGAATAACGACAGCCAGACACCGAGACCGGTCATAAGGATCGGCAGAGATATGAAGATAAGATTGCTGAAGGCCTGCGCCTCCGGTGAACTGTATCCGGATGAGTTTAGGGAACTGTTCTATGTGGTACCGAAGAGCCTCCAGTTCAAAACGGATGAGGAGCTCCAGGCTATAGTTGACGGGGAAATACCCGAAGGGGAATTTAATGATAAAGATTAGTCAGATAATCAAGCAAATGTAATACAATGACAAAATTGATCATGAAGACGATAATATGGTTTTTGATGGTGATAATCCTGACACCATACTTCTTGATCGTGTCCCGGGAAGAAATGAGGATGACAATGGATAAAATAATAATTTGGCTTGATAATAATAACTGGCATGAATTTTACTAATACTTAAGGTAATTGTCTTTATACCAGTTGATCAGCAAAGGTGTTAACTAAATCGGGATTACCGTTAACTAAACAATAAGGTGAAAAATAGTGCATTTTAGATAAAAAATTACTGATAATTAAATACTTACTATTAAACGTAATGTCACCTATGGGACAACTGTTATAAACACTGGTAGCCGCCCGCGGCCAACTCATTTTCATTGACGAACATGTAATTCTCATGACCTCATTCACGATAAAGAGATCGATCCGGAGGAGATGATAAACATGGTTCTGGATGATATCAAGAAATAAAGGATTTAGCACCCAGATTATATTTTAAGTTGTATCAAATCTTAAACTCACAATCATGGACAATAACTACAACGAGATTCTCAATCAAATCAAATTAGGAATGCTTCCTTCTGTTACCGGAATGCAATTCTCTCAATCCCAAATCGATGAAATCAAGGCCTTGTTGGAAGATCGCAAATCTAAAATCACCGAATACTTCGATTGTTGTATCGAGTCCAGGCTTAACCCCACTATCAAGTAATATCCGGAAATTTTGATGAATTATATTCCGTGATTGTTGATTGCCTGACTATGTTCACGTCTGTCCTTCCATTCCCTGCGTAATGGACATCGTAGACCTTAAAAACATAGCCAATTCCTTCGATGTCTACAACTACTTTCTCACCTATTCCTGGTACCGTAGATAAATTCAAATTCATCAAATAACGGAACACTCTTTTGTCCCTATCAAATTCCATTAGGCATACGTTTTCCATACGTTCTGGTTTTTTAGGTAAATTGGTAAATATACAGGAATACAGGCAATAATGCAATGCTCGCTTGACCCTCAGGGAGTTCAGTTTTGTTCGGATCTCTCAATCATCTCAGGACAGGGCCTCTTCGATTAGGTTTACGTCCCATCGTCTCGCCGTTCGTGCCTTGACTTTGTGATATCATTTCATTTATCTTGTTCGGCGGGATGATGTTCTGCATCGAGAGCATCCGGCTCGCAGTTTCAAGTTCTGAGCGCTTGTAGTAGTACCGGGCCCGTTCGGTGTTGCCGCTGGGATAGCCAACGATCCAGCGCTTGTGGCGCCATTCCTTCACCTGCTTTTCCCCGTACTTTTTGAATGCCTGTTTCTCCGAGATGTTCTCGTCAATGAGACCCAGCTCTTTCAATGTTTGGATCGTACCGATGCCGATCGCATTGGCAATGATCCGTTCGATTACTTTGTCTTCCATGTTGAATTGATTTGGTTTATAATTGAATTGGTCGCTCCACCTGGGCGGGAATGCAATAGGATAACCAGCCGTGTCATTTTTTTTGAGAGACAGTCAACCTGGTTCCGCACCTCGGGCATGTGAACTGATCTACGCGGACCGGTTCGAACAACTCGACGATGTCCACCTCCAGGGCATTGGCAATCCTTTGTAAAATTTCAACGCTTGGATTGCCATTGATGTGATTACTCAGTCCGACCCGGTTTATTCCCATTTTTTTGGCCACTAGCTGGACGCTCATGCCTTTCTCTTTTATTACTTCTTTGATTCGTAAGCTCATAAAATTAGATTTTTTCAGCAAATATAACATCATTTATTTCTTGTACTGACATAACACTACGAAAGTTTAAAAAAATAGTGTTAAAAATATACGCTTAAATTTGCATTGTAGTTTTATAGCATTACATTTGTATTGCAATTTAGTGCTATAAACTTAAAAAACTTGAATTATGGAAACACAAAATGAAAATCAGAGAGAAAAACCAACTTTTAGAGAGTTGCTCGACCAGATAGATAGACAAGCTGACCTTGCCTTGAAACAAGCAAAACAGCGATTGGAGGAAGCAAAACAGAGGGAGAAAGAATCCAGACGCATGGAGGAACTAATTAACCGTTTGAAGGAAGCCCGTAATCAATCTACTGCACCAAATGTAAATCATGATTTAAATGTCAACCATGATTTAAGGGTTGTTTTCCGGGAACGGAAAATGATCCTGCCATACATACTAAAGCCCACCCCGATCCACTTAAGAATAGTATGATAGTCAATTTAATAACCACTTAAAAAAATCAACCCATGCTGAACACAACTCCAAAACCAAGGAGGATCATCGTTGAGAATATTGATCTACGAATCGATCCCAAATCCAAGCGACAAACCGTAAGGATCAGTATCGAAAACGAAATGGACCTGAATATCTCTCCTGCGGAGGCCGTTAAGCTGGCCAGGATTCTGACCTCTTATAAATTCGCAACTGAATAGCCATGAACGAGCTTCTGAAAATCGATTTCTCGACCCTTTCAACGGGTGAGCAGGTCCAGGTAAAGCGGATCAGTCAGAAGGTAGAAGCTGGCCAAGATGTCACCGAGAAGGAAAAGCAGTTCATCAGGGACATGTGCTCCCGGGTGAACGGGCGGAAACAAGATACCAAATTAGCCGTATATGATCACTTAAACTCCACGCCTATGGATTGATCAACGTCTTAACCCTAATGCCAGGAACATGGCTCCAAGGAGAGCCACATTCCTGGGAAGAGTTCTATGAATTTCAACATCAACTCGCGTTGAGGCCTCCCTTGTGGAGGCTTTTTCGTTACTGGCATTGGCTCGGCTGGATCCTGAATGAAGATTTTTCGACGGTCACTACACACGCGAATGAGAACCGGGATCCGGCAGGAGCAAACGAAGCACGTGGATAGGGTCTGGCATAAATTAAAATTTTCGGATTGGTCTTACCTTGAATTTTGCCGTTTTGAGCGCTATTTCTATCCAACTCCCATCGCTGGCATCGAAATAGTACGCCCGGCTTGAGCTGTCAAAGATGGATTCTGTTGAACTCCAGTAAACTCCGGTAAACCCCGGAATTTTCTCTTTGACGGCATAAATAAGGTCTATTTCCTCCCGGGCTGGAAGGTACCAATCATTATAACCATTGACTGTTAATTTAGTACATTCTCTCGCTGCGCCAATAGTGCATGATCCACTTATTTTTGAGGTATTGTACTGTCCATCAGTCAAACTATTGGCTTCCAAGGTATGACCAGAGCATCCCCATGCGAACGTGTTATTTCCATTCACGCTTAGATCGTTCTCCAAAACGATTAAACCGCTTTTGTTCTCACTATTTAAGGCAAAAACAATTCCTCCCTTGTAGGGGGATCCAACTTCTAATGACGCGGTTATTTTGATTGCCTTCTCTTTAGTGGCGTTGATGCTAGTGACGACTGCCGATATAGAATGCTCGCCGGTTTCTATATCGGCAGTCGAAATATCAAAAGTAATTGGCTCTGAAAACTTTGTACCAATCAGTGTTTCATCAAAATACAATTCTACTTTTTCAACGTCGATCGTCGGTGATACTGTAACGGTAATATCGTTTCCGATCTTGGGCACGGAATTATTTACTGATATTGTGAAATCCAATACGGGGTCTTCATCGTCACCCCCGGAGGAACATCGGATGAATAGCGTATACAAAATAAGAGAATAGAGGAAAAGCTTTTTCATGATGATTTTTTGTTAAAGGTAAGGAAACCGGGTCAATCGATCTGCACTTCAGTGCACAATTCTGACCCAGAAGATAAATCCGGTCTGCTGTCGTAAAGGGTAACAGGATCCGGCGTATTCCATTGGAATGAAGGTGATTGTACCGGAGTCGACGGCTCGGCCCTTGTCCATGTGTAAAAGGACCGTTTACAAATTGTCAAAGGTGCTGTGAAAAGCTGGTCCGGATCCTTTTCCTCCGTCATCCTGGCACCAGGTGCTGAAGAGCAGGCGCTCTGACATATTCCAAAGAAAACCATCAATTTAGGTGTCATTTTGCCGGAGGACCGAGTGGACTGTCGTAGCTTGAAAATATCCACAATAGTGTCATTTGTCCGGGTGTTGACAGTTTGGTGTAAAATATGCCATAAGCTTTTACACCAGGTGTTTACACATTAGGTGCATCAAGACCCCAAAAGCAGGAAATGTACAATTCTGATTTCACTATGATTTCACCGGAAAGAAAAAAGAGCTACAATCGTAATTGTAACTCTTTGATTTTTAGGGTAGCGAGAGCCGGGCATGATCCGGCGACCTCATGATTATGAATCATGCGCTCTAACCAGCTGAGCTACCTCGCCATTCCAAAATTGCGGTGCAAAGATAACATTAAATTTTTCTGAGTTGCAAATAATGAAGGGAAAAAATGACAGCTAATTTAGCCGCGAATTGTTTATTTCTCCGAGATTGTCTATCTTGCCAAAAACATCAGAAACAATGACGTTAAAATCCAGGATCCAACTTGAATATGCTGTTAATTGTTCTCCTGCTGTATTATCCAATCGTTTAAATACTGCTTCCGGTCTGGCTGAATGGTTTGCCGATGACGTTCGTGTTAAGGGCAAAAAATTCACCTTTATCTGGGACGGATCTGAGCAGGAAGCTGAAATGGTGCAGAATAAGGATGGGAAGCTGGTCCGCTTTAACTGGCTCGAAGAAGATGAGACTTACTTTGAGTTCCGGATCAACAAAGATGAGCTGACCGGTGATGTGTCGCTTGTAGTGGTCGATTTTGCAGATGAGGGAGAGGAACCTGAAGCCATCGATCTTTGGAATTTACAGATTGCCGATTTAAAGCGGAATCTTGGATGTTAATGGTTTTTTAACTTTTAATTTATCCAAAATAACTTAGTTTTGTAATCGTTTCCGAATGACAGGCGGGAAACGTACTGTGGGTGTAATATTTTTCACCCCGGTGTTCCGGTATGAGAACGAGTTGCATTAATAGTAACACATGAAGCGATTACATCAGTTTGTGTTAAAAAGTTTCTTAGGTCCCTTTTTTATGACCTTTTTCATCTGTGTTTTCATTCTGCTTATGCAGTTCCTTTGGAAATACATCGATGACATGGTCGGAAAAGGATTAGAATGGAATGTCATTTTTGAATTGCTTTTTTATGCGTCCATGGCCTTAATCCCCATGGCATTTCCGCTGGCTATGCTTTTGGCTTCAATCATGTCGTTTGGAAGCCTCGGCGAGAACTATGAACTGGTCGCCATGAAGGCATCCGGTATTTCCCTTTTCCGCATTATGCGTCCGCTCATTATTGTTGCCGTTAGCCTTTGCCTGTTTGCTTTTTATTTTTCAAACAATATTCTGCCCAAAACAAATCTGAAGTTCAGCGCCCTGATGGTTAGCGTGAAAAATCAAAAGCCGGAGATGATCATCAAGGAGGGGGTATTTACCAATGATATTGACGGATACAGCATTAAGGTGGAGCATAAAAGCAGAACATCCAATATGCTTTATAAAATTCTGGTATACGATCATACCGATAACCGGGGAAACGTTTCCGTTACTGTTGCTGATTCCGGTTTTATGCGCATATCGGAAGACAAGAAGTTTTTAATTATGACCTTATTTGACGGGCAGACCGCACTGGACGAGAATCCAAATGAACGAAGGAGGGACAAAAGTTATCCGTTTCAGCGAACCCGGTTTGAGAAACAGGTCGTTTATGTTTCGTTGAGGGGCTTCGACTTTAAACGGACCGATGAAAACATGCTCCGAAGCGTATACCGGATGATGACGCTGTCGCAGCTTGAGCATTCCGAGGATTCGATGTATACCGATTACCGGTTCAGGGTCCGCAGGTTTGCCGTTAGCATGCGCTATAATGACATTTTAAACAAGTCGGTTGTGTCCATGAGCCATCCGGCCGACTCTCTGCGAAATTATGAACCTTTCGAATCAACAAAGAAAGTAGATTTCCAGCAGATCTATGATCGACTGGATCCGATGGATAAAAGTCAGATTTTTAGCTCTGCCCTGGAAATGGCCCGTTCAAACAAACAATATATTGATCAGAATGTCTCTGAACTATATAATCTGAAGAAGTATCTCAACAAATACTCCATGGAGAAGCACCGCAAGTTTACATGGTCGGTCGCCTGCGTGATTTTCTTTTTCATCGGTGCACCTCTTGGTGCGATCATCCGGAAAGGCGGATTGGGAATGCCCGTGGTGGTTTCCATCCTGTTGTTTATTTCCTACTATATGGTGTCCATTGTTGGTGAAAAGTTCGCGCGTGAAGATGTATGGGGCATGTTTAACGGGATGTGGTTTTCAACCTTTCTTTTTCTTCCAATAGGCCTCTTCCTGACATATAAAGCCGTTAATGATTCGGGCTTATTGAACCTGGAAACCTATCAGTATCAGATCAAGCGTTTCCTGACTTTTATTTTGACCCGGGGTAATAAATCTGAAACAGCGAGCAATGAGAATTCTTCAATTGGCCAATAAGGTTCCATGGCCTCCCAAAGACGGTGAAGCAATTGCAATCCTGACATTATCAAAAGGCTTTTTTCTGCATGGTCACCAGGTAACAGTTCTGGCGATGAATACGGACGAGCATCATATTGAAAAAGAAGAAATTCCGGAGCATTTGGCTGCAGAAATCGATTTTCATCTGGTCAATGTTCCCGGGAGAAATTCACTTATAAAAAGACTGCAGAACTTGTTTCTGTCCGATCTGCCCCTTCATGCAGAGCGTTGCATCAGTGAACGGTACAGTGAAGCGCTTGCTCAGTTGCTGACGGAAAATCAGTTTGACATTATTCAGTTGGAGGGCCTTTACCTCTGTCCCTATATCCCGGTCATCAGAAAGTACAGCAATGCGCTTATTTCTTACCGGGCTCATAATATTGAACATGAAATATGGGAACATACCGATCAGATTGGCGGGATATGGCGGTTCTTATATTTGCGGCGGCTGGTCCGGAGACTGAAGAAGTTTGAACTGAGTTTTCTGAATAAATACGATGTGCTGATCTCGATCACAGAGCGGGACGGATATATTTTCGATAGTCTGGGCAACCGCAAACCAAGGCATACCTCCCAGACCGGTATCCATCTTTCCTCCTTAATCCCTACAGCAAAGAATCTGGAGTACCCTTCACTGTTCCACATTGGTGCGCTCGACTGGCCTCCAAGCCAGGAAGGACTGTTGTGGTTTTTAAATTCATGCTGGCCGGCCATCCGTGAAAAGCATCCCAACCTGAAATTTTATATCGCCGGGCGCAATGTGCCTGCCTGGATCGAGTCGCGGTTCAAAAGCGACCAGGTGATTTTTTTGGGTGAAGTTGAAGATGCATATACCTTCATGAATTCCAAGGCGATCATGGTAGTGCCTTTGCACTCGGGCACAGGTATGCGGATCAAGATCATCGAAGGGATGGCGCTGGGAAAGGCTATTGTCAGCACTTCTGTCGGATGCGAGGGAATTCCGGCCATTGACCATGAGAATGTCCTGATTGCAGATAAACCGGAAGCGTTTATCGCGGCTGTTGATCAGCTCTTGTCGAATAAATCTCTTTTTAATCTTTTGTGTAAGAATTCTGTCGATTTTATCCGTTCCAGATTTGATAATCTGGCAATTGTTGGTGCGTTGATCGATTTTTATAAAGAGCAGATCGGCTCCCGTCGCTCGTAATTATCGGTGTCGGGTTTCAATGGCGCGTTTCATATCCGGATATTTTTCTGTACTTTTGCAGCGGCATTTGAAAACCAGAAGATTGTAATGACTGAGTTTAAACTGAATACGATACCCGAAGCGGTTAACGCCATTAAACATGGTGATTTGGTGATTGTCGTGGATGATGAAGACCGCGAAAATGAAGGAGATTTTATTGCTGCTGCTGAGCTAATTACCCCAGAAAAGGTCAATTTTATGGCCACCTACGGACGCGGTTTAATATGCGCTCCGTTAACTGAAAGCCGTTGCGAAGAACTGGAACTTGACCTGATGGTCGGACAAAACACCTCGCTGCATCAGACTCCTTTTACCGTTTCTGTTGATCTGATCGGTCATGGCTGTACAACGGGTATTTCTGCAGCCGACAGGGCAAAGACGATCCGAGCCCTTGCCAGTGGCGACACCAGGCCCGAAGATTTGGGCCGCCCGGGGCATATTTTCCCGTTGAAGGCTAAGGAAAGAGGCGTATTGCGGCGTTCAGGACACACGGAAGCCGCAGTTGATCTGGCAAGGATGGCCGGATTGAAGCCGGCAGGTGTTTTGGTTGAGGTCATGAACGAAGACGGAACGATGTCGCGTCTGCCTCAGTTGATGGAAGTTGCAAAGAAATTCAATCTGAAAATTATATCAATCAAAGACCTGATCGCATACCGGCTTCAATCAGAAAGCCTGATCGTGCAGGGAGAAGAGGTTCATTTGCCTACCTATTACGGTGATTTCAGGATCGTCCCTTTCCGTCAGAAATCGAATGGCGCAGAACATGTTGCTTTAATTAAAGGAACCTGGGAGCACGATGAGGAGATCCTCGTCCGGATGCATTCCTCCTGTATGACCGGCGATATCTTCGGGTCACTGCGCTGCGAATGTGGTGATCAGTTGCATAGATCGCTGGAAATGATAGATAAAGCAGGCAAAGGTATTCTTGTGTACATTATGCAGGAAGGCCGGGGTATCGGTTTAATGAATAAAATTGCAGCTTACAAATTACAGGATTCAGGATTGGATACCATCGAGGCTAACCTGCACCTCGGATTTAAGGCTGATGAACGCGATTATGGAGTAGGAGCCCAGATCCTGAGGAATCTCGGTGTAAAGAGAATGAAACTGATTACGAATAACCCCGTTAAACGGGTGGGAATCGAAGGATACGGACTTCATGTCACCGAAATTGTCCCCATTGAAATTCAACCCAATGAATATAACCAGCGATACCTTAAAACCAAGCGAGATCGCATGGGGCATTTCCTTCAAAAATTTAAATACGATTAAAACGCAGCTATGACTGACGGCCTTTTTCTTTGGGAACAGGACGATTTTATTGAGGGAGTTGATTATTATCTGAGCAAAGAAGGGTACCGGGTGATGACGGAAAGCTACCTCGTTAAGAGAGGGTACTGCTGTGCCAATGGGTGCAGACATTGTCCTTATGATCCCAAAGCTCAGAAAGGGAATCGCAAGCTGCGTCCTGACGTGTCAAAGAAATACCGCTAATCTGAAATAAGGCCAAACGTCGTCAAAATCGGCCCAAACTTCTATTGGTTTTTCATATCAATAAGACCCCAAATACCTTTGGTGTCAAATTAAAGCACATGAAACGAACATGTTGCTTCACAATGCCTAAGGGTATGGTGATGATTTTCAGCAATATGGAGTTCCATACGACCATTAAAGAACAAATTATTATAGTATGAAAACCAAAAGATTGACATCCACTTTAACGGGATTGATGCTGTTCTCCTTCGTTTTTGGCGCTCAGGCCCAAACGAAATCATGGACACTGAAAGATTGTATTGATTATGCACTGAGCAAGAACATCAGTATCCGCAAGTCTTACCTTTCCACTCAGGCAAATGAGCTGAGCCTGGATCAAAGCAAAGCAAATATCTTACCTTCACTGACCGGATCGGCCGGAAAAAACTTCAACTGGAGTAAATCGTACGATTCAGAAACCGGTCGGTACGGTACGCTGGATGGTTCGAATAATACCAGTTATGGACTGAATTCTAATGTAACCTTGTTCAATGGTTTTAAGATGAAGACAGCTATTGAACAGGCGAAACTGAACCTGGAAAGCGGGAAGTATTATTCTGAGGCTGCGAAGGAGTCGATGGAACTGAACCTGCTGAATGCCTACCTGCAGATATTGTATGCGCAGGAAAGCGTGAATAACGCACAGGAACAAATTAAATCGACTACCGAACAGCTTGCCTTTGCAGAGGAGCGGCTGAATGTCGGTGTGATTTCCAATGCCGATTATTTGCAGATCAGGTCGGAACTGGCATCGGAGAAGTTAACCCTCGCCAATGCAAAAAGCGCACTGTCTATTGCCAAAGTCGATTTAATGCAACTCATGGAATTGCCGGTGGATGATCAGTTTGAAATTGCTTCTCCTGATTTGACCCATCTTCTTGAGCTGAAAGAGCAAGCCAAAGCAGAAGATGTTTATGAACAGGCGCTTGGATTTAAACCCGAGATCAAACAGGCAGCCCTTGCTCTTGAAAGTGTTAAGCTCGATGAGAAAATTGCCCGGGCAGGTTTACTTCCCCAGTTGGCATTAAATGCAGGACTGAGCACAGGATGGTCAAGCCAGATTAACGGATTTAACTATTCGGAGCAGTTAAAAAATGCAGTTACGCCGTCGGTGGGGTTAACTTTGTCGGTACCCATCTTCCAGAATAAACAGGCTCAAATCAATATTAAGCAGGCTAAAATTGCTACCAGCGATGCCGAACTGGATGAGATCAACACCAAAAATGAACTCCGGAAGAATATCGAACAGGCCTGCGTTGATGTTGAAACCGCAGAATCACAGTATCAAGCAAGCCTTGAACTGTACGAGTCGGCAAAGGAATCGTACCAGGTAGCAGCCGAGAAATATGAACTGGGCTTACTCAATTCGGTTGATTTTTTAAGTGTTAAGACCGATTTAATCACTTCCGAAAGCAGCCTGGTCCAATCAAAATACAATTTCATATTCAGCAATAAGATCCTTGATTTCTATAAAGGGATTTCCATCAGTTTATAACGTTTTAAAAACAGCATATCATGAAGAAGAAGATCATATCAGCCATCGTTGTCGTTGGCGTCGTTGTCACCGGATTCGTTGTTGCCGGGCTGCTTTCAGCGAAAGAGGAGGCCATTCAGCTTAAGACTGAGAAAGTAGGCAGGGCCACGATCAGCAATACCGTAACAGCAACCGGAACACTGGAAGCGAATGTCACTGTTGAAGTCGGCACACAGGTTTCCGGCCGGATTGACCGGATCTATGTGGATAACAATTCACTCGTTAAGAAGGACCAGCTCATTGCCCGGCTGGATACCCAGTCACTCAGTTCAACCCTGGCGCAGAGCCAGGCAACACTCGATCAGGCGCAGGCGGAATATGAATATCAAAAAGCCAATTATGAACGATACAGTCAGTTAATAGAAAAGAAGCTGATCGCCCAGAAAGATTTTGATGAGGTGAATTTCAGTTATAAGTCATCAATTGCCAGTCTAAAGTCGGCCAGGGCCAGTTACGACAAGAACAAGACCAACCTGGATTATGCCTACATTTATTCACCGATCGACGGCATTGTGCTGGAACGCGCTGTGGAAGAAGGGGAGACGGTGGCTGCCAGTTTCAGTACGCCAACGCTTTTTACAATTGCCAATGACCTCACTCAAATGGAAATTGAAGCCGATGTGGATGAGGCTGATATTGGCCAGTTGCGCGTCGCCCAGCGGGTAGAATTTACAGTGGATGCCTTCCCCGGGAAAACCTTCGATGGTGAAATCACAGAGATCCGTTTACTGGCGGTTGAAGAATCGAATGTGATCACCTATACGGTCGTCATCAATGCCCCGAACCCGGAGCAAATCCTGATGCCGGGAATGACGGCCAACGTGGTCTTTTACGTCACCGAAAAAAAGGATATTGTTGTTGTGCCGAATCGCGCCTTTGATTTTTCTCCGGATGTTTCTACACTTATGGCTTATCATGAGGCGAATCCTGAAATTAAGGTAACAATGCCTTCGCCGGCTTCTGAAACGCTGTCCGGTTCGGAAAAAATGGTCTGGGTCAAAAAGCAGGATGCGATCTATCCGCAAACTGTTGTTCTTGGCGAAACGGATGAAATTAATTATGAGGTCATATCAGGCATTCAGGAAGGGGAAGAAATCATTCTTTCCATGTCAGCGGTAACTGCATCGGGGAAAACTACCGAAACCGAGACAGCGGCGAAGAGTCCTTTCATGCCCACGCCTCCGGGACAAAGCAATAAAAGCAAATAACATGGCAAAGAAAGTGATACAGGTCAGCGGACTGAAGAAAGATTTCTATGTGGGTGAGATTACCGTGCATGCACTTCGCGGAATTAACCTGGAAATCGAAGAAGGCGAGTTTGTGGCGATCATGGGAACAAGCGGATCAGGAAAATCAACGATGCTGAACATCCTGGGTTGTTTGGATAAGCCGACAGCCGGAAAGTATATCCTGGACGGGGTCAGTATGGGAGAACTCAATAAAAATGAACTGGCAGGGCTTAGAAACCTGAAACTTGGGTTTGTTTTCCAATCCTATAATTTACTGGCCAGAACAACCGCTCTCGAGAATGTGGAATTGCCGCTATATTACAACAGCAGGATAAAATCAAAGGAGCGCAGGGAGAGAGCGATCGCTGCGCTTGAATCAGTAGGCCTGGCCGACCGCATGCATCACATGCCCAACCAGATGTCGGGCGGACAGCAGCAACGGGTCGCTATTGCCCGTTCACTGGTTAACGATCCGATGGTGATCCTGGCCGATGAGGCTACCGGAAACCTGGACACCCGTACCTCCTATGAAATTATGGCCTTGTTCCAGGATCTGAACGAAAAAGGAAAGACCATCATTTTTGTGACACATGAAGCCGATATTGCACGTTTTATGAAACGGAATGTTGTCTTTAAGGATGGTCATATCATCAGGGAACAAATGGTTGCCGACAGGTTCAATGCCGCTGAAATGCTCAGAGACCTGCCCATTGAGCAGGATATGATCGAACAGACTTTCTGAATGCATTTAAATTCGAATCCATGAACTATACAAATACGATAAAGATCGCACTGAACGCCCTGAAGCGGAATAAATTCAGGTCATTCCTCACCATGTTGGGGATTATTATTGGAGTGGCGTCGGTTATTGCCATGCTGGCCATTGGTCAGGGATCAAAGAAAAGTATCCGGGATCAAATGTCGTCAATGGGAACGAATATGATCTTTGCTATGCCCGGATCCGAACGAAGGGGAGGCATTCAGTTAAGCCGGAGTGATATGCAAACCATGAAACTGGAGGATGTGGATGCGATCCGGGAAGAATGCCCGGCTATCAGCGCTGTTTCTCCTGTGGTGAGTTCAAGCGGACAGGCCGTTGTCGGAAATAACAACTGGCCAACAACCATCTACGGTGTAAACAGCGAGTACCTGGGTATCCGTAAATATGAAATAGCGTCAGGAAGAAACTTCTCCAACCAGGAAATAAAAATCTATGCCAAGGTTTGCCTGATCGGTCAGACGATTGTGGAAAACCTGTTCCCAAACGGAGAAAATCCGATAGGTCAGTCCGTGCGGGTCGGGAACATTCCTTTAAAAGTAATCGGTGTTTTGGAGGGAAAAGGAGAGAATAGCATGGGCCAGGATCAGGATGATCTGATCCTGGCTCCCTATACCTGCGTCCAAAAACGGGTATTGGCCATCACGCATATTCAAAGCATTTTTGCTTCAGCAGCATCAGAGGAATTAAACGATGCTGCTATTGACCAGATGACTGAAATCCTTCGCAGGCAGCATAAAATCAGAAAGGGGGAAACAGATGACTTCCGGATCATGTCGCAATCGGAAATGGTCCAGACCTTTTCTTCCATTAGCGATGTGATGACCATCCTGCTGGGTGCGATTGCCGGGATCTCTTTGCTGGTGGGCGGGATCGGGATCATGAATATCATGTATGTTTCGGTGACTGAGCGCACCCGCGAAATCGGACTGCGGTTGTCGGTTGGCGGGAGAGGGAGCGATATTCTGACCCAGTTTCTCATCGAAGCGATCCTACTCAGTGTGGTTGGCGGAATAATCGGGATTTTCCTTGGTCTGTTCTCCTCACAGATGGTATCCTCGTTCCTGAACTGGCCGGTTGTGGTTATGCCCGCATCAGTCGTGTTCGCATTCGTCGTTTGTACCCTCATCGGTGTTTTCTTTGGCTGGTATCCGGCCCGGAAGGCAGCCGGATTGAACCCGATCGATGCACTGCGTTATGAATAAGAACTTTTCGGGCCCGTTGCAGACCCAAAAAGTTTCTGAAAAAGATTATATTTGATCGTAAAGAGTCTCGCTATGAGTTTTTCCTTTCTTTCCGGTAAACGACTGACAATTGGCCTGCATGTGCTGGCCTGGGCGTTTATTGTCATTATCCCGCAATATCTGATCAGCGTTTATGGCGGACGGAGTGATAACCATTTCCTGTACCAGTTTTATGCGAATACCCTTATTTACGGATCAGTTTTCTATCTGAATTATTTATGGCTGGTACCAAAGTTGTTTTTCCTCGACAGTAAAATGAAGTATATCCTTACGGTCGCGGGAGTTATTATCCTTTCAAGCCTGCTGCTCTATGTGATCAACAATTATCTTTTTTTCGATATTGAACGGGAAAAACAGATCGACCAGGTCATGAAGGAACTGAATAAGGGGATGGACCTGAAAAAGCCGCCGTTCAGGCAGATGCGGATCTTTAATTATTTCTATAGTGCCATTCTGATATGCGGTTTTTCCCTGGGCCTGGGAGTCCTGGAGAAATTGAACCTGAATGAAAAACAAAGAAAAGAACTGGAAAAGGAAAAACTGAACTCGGAGCTTGCCTTTTTGAAAAACCAGATCAGCCCCCATTTTTTCTTTAACACACTGAATAATATTTATTCATTGATTGGTTTCGATACCGACGAGGCACAGGAGGCTGTCCTGAAGCTTTCCAAACTGATGCGTTATTTACTGTATGAATCGGAGCATGGGGAATCCAGATTGGGCGATGAAGTTGCTTTTCTGAACAATTATGTCGACCTGATGAAACTTCGTCTGGGCAATAAGGTGGAGCTAAATGTTTCATTTCCTGAAAATAACAGTGACCTTCCGGTACCACCACTTCTTTTTGTTTCATTTGTGGAAAATGCATTCAAACACGGTGTAAGCTATCGCGAGCGGTCTTTTATTACAATCAGGATGTCGGTTAACGGTAACCGGATCTTTTTCAGTGCAAAAAACAGCATCGGATCAGGCAGTCATGCGGAAGAAGTGTATTCCGGCATTGGACTGGAAAATGTCAAAAAAAGACTGAATCTGTTATTCCCGGGGACGCATGAACTGAAAATTGAACAAACAGACACTGAGTTTGATGTTGACTTAACACTGGAAACAAGACCACTGACATGAATAAAGCCTTGATACGGACCATTGCCCTGGATGATGAACCTCTTGCCTTGAAGCTGGTGACCGATTATATCCGGAAAACTCCTTTTTTGGAATTGGTTGGTCAATTTGACAGCCCGTTGGATGCCATTGACTTTTTGGGGGAGGATCCGGTTGATCTGATTATTCTGGATATTCAGATGCCTGATCTTTCGGGAATAGAATTTGCCAGGACACTGGGGGAAAATACAAAGGTGATCTTCACAACCGCTTTTGAGAAATATGCCATCGAAGGATTCCGGGTGAATGCAGTCGATTATTTGCTGAAACCATTTAGTTACCAGGAGTTTCTTACTGCAGTCCAAAAGGCCAGGAAGCTGATCGACCTTGAAAACACCACATTGCCTACAATCGAGGTCAGCAACCAGTTCCTGTTCGTGAAATCAGAATACAAGATCAGGCGGATTAACTTTGATGAGATTTTATACGTGGAGGGATTAAAGGACTATATCAAAGTCTATCTGGTGTCGGAACCCAAGCCAATTATGTCGCTCAATTCCATGAAATTAATGGAACAGAAGCTGCCGTCCGACAAGTTTATGCGGGTTCACCGTTCCTTTATTGTGAATCTGAGCCGGATCAGTATGATTGAACGAAGCCGGATCATCTTCGGGAAAGTCTATATTCCCGTAAGCGATAATTACAAAGATAAGTTCCAGGAGTTTATAGACCGGAATTTTATTTAGCTGTATCTGTCCTCATTCCCGGTCTCCTTTTTCCGGTCTCCGGTCTCCTTTTTCGTATCTTTGCGTGAAAAAGAAAAGACATGACAGGAAGAGACCTGAGAATTGTGTTTATGGGGACTCCCGAGTTCGCGGTTGCCAGCCTGCGGTTGCTGGTTGAATGCGGATATCAGGTGGTGGGGGTCATCACGGCACCCGATAAACCGGCTGGGCGGGGGATGAAAATGCAGGAGTCGGCGGTGAAAAGATATGCTCTCGAAAAAGGATTAACTGTTTTGCAACCCGAAAAACTCAAAAATCCGGAATTCATCCGTGAATTGAGAGCGCTGAAAGCCGATCTGCAAGTGGTTGTTGCTTTCCGGATGTTACCCGAAATGGTTTGGACAATGCCTCGCTTTGGAACGTTTAATCTGCACGGTTCGCTTCTTCCCCAATACCGTGGGGCTGCTCCCTTAAACTGGGCTGTCATCAACGGAGAAAAGGAAACCGGAGTGACCACTTTCCTGCTTGATCATGAAATTGACACGGGAAGGATCCTGTTTAAAGAAAAAATCACGATTGGTGATCAGGATACTGTAGGCGGCATTCATGACCGGCTGATGGAAATCGGCGCAAAGCTGGTATTAAGGACGATCGATGCGCTTGCCGAAGGAAACTACACGGCTGTCAGTCAGGATCAGGTCAGCACAGAACCGTTAAAACACGCTCCCAAACTTTTCAAGGAAGACTGCCATATTGACTGGTCGTGGCCCGGCGAGAAGATCCGGAACCTGATCCGGGGGCTTTCTCCTTATCCGGGAGCCTGGACCGCGGTGACCGGAGAAAACGGACAAAGCTCAAGTCTGAAAATTTTCTTTGCTGAATTTAAGCCCGAATCCGGCTTAGTGCCGGGTACCGTTTTTACGGATGGCAGAACTATACTGAAAATCGCTGCAGCCGATGGCTGGCTGGAACTCACAGACCTTCAGCTTTCCGGAAAAAAGAGAATGAATACAGATGAATTACTTCGCGGATTCCACGGAAATTTCGAGTTACGGGTCGTGAGGCATGAGTAGCGGGTAAAAATTACTCACGACTCAGGACTCGCGACTCACTCCTTTCCACGGCTTCTCAGGTAGATCACTGTTCCCGCCGGAGGATTCTCACCTTGGTTCAACCTGTTCCGTTTGAGCAAAGGTTTCAGCTTAATTCCATATGCCTGCGATACGAAGTGCATACTTTCCCCGCTTTCCAGGACATGCGTTTCGTGGCCTTTCCCCGCTTTTCTGGCTTTGGGTTCCAGGTAAAGGATTTCGTTTTCGACCGGCTGTCTGCCGTAGGTATAGTCGTTATACTGATACATCTGCCAGGGTTTCAGTTTAAACTTCGTTGCAATGCTTTCCATGGTATCGCCTGCCCGAACCACGATTGTCTTTAAATTATTTCGCAAAACAATGTTTTGTATCTGATAGGGATTGATGAGCGGATGATTTGTTTCTTCAATTCCTCCATTGTTGAACCGGCCCAGTTGTTTAGGATCAGTAACCTGATCATAAAGGTAAAGTTGATTTTCTTCAACGATGCGGATCAATTCTTCCGCGTATCGCGGATTCGTGGCATAGCCGGCCCTTTTTAAGCCATGCGCCCATCCCTTGTAATCGGTAATGTCCAGTGAAAAGAGAACGGCGTACCTGGGGCTGGCCGACAGAAAGTTGCTGTGGTCCTTAAACGATTCTTCAACTGAATTGTACTTACGGAAACATTCACCCCGTTCATCGTCATCGTGATAAACCCTTTTCCCGTTCCATGTGTTCTTACATTTAATGCCAAAATGGTTATTCGATTTACGGCTTAATTCGCTGTTCCCGTTACTCGATTCCAAACAGGCCTGGGCGAGGGTGATGCTGGCAGGGACCCCGGTCCGTTGCATTTCCAGGACAGCCAGTTCCCGGTATATTTCAATATACTCCGGCCGGCTATAGACCCGTTGTGAAAAGGCTGTCTGATAAGTTAAAATGAAGACAATCGCAAGAACAGCTATCCTAATCATAAACTGAATTTTTAGCAAAAATAAAAAAAGCCATGAAATGACCATGAGAAACTTATTCACACCCATGTACTGAAAAATAAAATCCGAAACAGCGAAAAAGAACTTTTGTTATTTGAAATTGATCAATTTTACAGGAGAATAGCTCATACAAGTGCCTGGCGATCCTTTCGGGTTCCATACCGTTGGTAAGCGTCTCAAAGTGACGATGCGCAATACGCAAGTTGCGGTTGGTTAAGTTGAAAAAATGAATGTATGCAATTAAAGGTTTAACTTTGCAAAAAGCTTGTTTATGCATCAACACGAGATTAAAATTATTATCACACAATATCATGACGTGAATGAGTTGCCGGAAAATGAACGTCAGTTAATCTTTGCAGCCAGGGGATCGGCGCCGAAAGCCTATGCTCCCTATTCCGGATTTAAAGTGGGCGCCGCCCTGATGATGGACGATGGGAGCATTGTTGTTGGAAATAATCAGGAGAATGCATCGTCTCCCGTTGGAAGCTGCGCAGAACGGTCCGCTCTTTTTTGGGCTAACGCCAACTTTCCCGATGTGGCCGTAACCGCGATTGCAATAACGGCGATCGACCATTCCGGAAACCGGGCGGTCAACCTAAGCCCATGCGGGGCATGCCGGCAGGCCCTGCTGGAAACGGAAATCCGTTTTAAACAACCCATCCGGGTAATCCTGGACAGCCGCGATCAGATCGACGTGCTGGACAATGTGAAAAGTCTGTTGCCACTCAGTTTTAATGTCGATTCAATGTTCTTAGCTCGCTGAAACTAATCTTTAATCTGCTTCAGTTGGATCAGCGTGTCCCAGATGGGGTCGCCCTTTGGGGGGGCGGCGACAATTTTGATGGGTTCTTTTTTTACCGGGTGAATGAATTCGATTTTCCGGGCATGCAGGTGGATTCCCGCATTTGGATTGCTGTGGGCAGCGCCGTATTTCAGGTCGCCTTTGATGTGGCAGCCAATTTTTGCCAGTTGGGCCCGTATCTGATGATGACGACCTGTATGCAGGTCAACAACCAATAAATGATAGCGGTCAAGACTGGCCATATGTTTGTAGCTCAGACTGCAGGGGCGGGTATCTTTTTTAGGACTGTCCGACACAAAGCTTTTGTTTTTTGCTTCATCTTTGCGGATGTGACCTTCCAGTGTAGCCTCGTCTTTTTCAGGTAGCCGGTCAACAACCGCCCAGTAGGTCTTTTTCATCGCGTCTTTACTCTGGAACATCTCGTTTAAGCGTTCAAGCGCCTTACTGGTCCGCGCAAAAAGAACCACTCCGCTGGTGGGCCGGTCAAGCCGGTGGGGTGAACCCAGGTAAACATCGCCAGGCTTGTTGTACTTTTCTTTGACGTAAGCCTTGACTTTGTCGATCAGGGTCTCATCGCCCGTTTTATCTCCCTGGATGATTTCACCGCAGGCCTTGTTGACTGCGATAATATGGTTATCTTCGTAGATGACTTGCAATGGGATAAATTGTTGAATTGTTAAATTGTCATATGGTTGAATGGTTTCAAGGTGTCGAGGTCACATGGTTTGAATCTCCCGTCTTTAAAGGATTTTTTCATCTGTTCCCTGCAATCCTGTTACCTTTTATGTCTTTTGACTCAATACTCGCTACCCGTTACTTTTTCGGTCTTGTGTCTAATACTGTTCCTTATCATTAGGAAAATCACGCGACTTCACGTCTTCGATATACCGGCCCACAGCACCCTTTATTTCAGTTGCCAAATCCAGGTATCGGCGTAAGAAGCGGGGAGAGAATTCCTGCGAAATGCCGAGCATGTCGTGAATAACCAGGACCTGTCCGTCGACGCCATTGCCTGCCCCGATTCCAATAACGGGGATCGTCAGCTTTTCGGCAACTTTCTTTCCCAATGTGGCGGGGATTTTTTCCAGCACGACAGAAAAACATCCTGCTTTTTCAAGAAGCTGAGCATCTTCGTATAACTTTTCAGCTTCTGCTTCCTCCCTTGCTCTGACAATGTACGTTCCGTATTTGTGAATGGATTGTGGCATCAGTCCCAGATGACCCATAATCGGAATGCCGGCCGACAGGATGCGCTCAACTGATTCCAGGATTTCTTTTCCTCCTTCCAGTTTGACAGCATCCGCAGCGGTCTCTTTCATGATCCGGATGGCCGAGTTTAATGCTTCCTTGCTGTTGCCCTGATAGGTGCCGAAAGGCAGGTCTACAACAACCAGAGCGCGCTTGACTGCTTTCACTACCGATGTTCCGTGGTAAATCATCTGGTCCAGTGTAATGGGAAGGGTAGTTTCATTTCCTGCCATGACATTGGAGGCCGAATCGCCCACGAGTATAACGTCTATCCCTGCCTCATCGACTAGTCTGGCCATGCTGTAGTCATAGCTGGTCAACATGGATATTTTTTCACCTCTCATCTTCATCTCCGATAAAACATGGGTGGTGACTCTTTTAACTTCAGTGTGTACTGACATGATGATTTGATTTAGTGACTGCAAAGATACGGAAAAAACGGAGACCGGAAACGGGAGAATGGCTAAATGGCCCATCTGACGACGTCTTGTTCCCGATAAAATGCTGACAGCTCATAAGCTCGCAGCTTCTTCCGTTGTGCGTCTTGATACTTGTATCTATTATGCCTTTTTGTCACCACTCCTGTCAATGTAAAAGGATGGCTTTTCAGCTTTGTGCCAATTTTGCATTTAAGTCCCTTGAAATTTCATTGGCATAATCATTGATTAGCCTTAACCGTAAATTTTGAATTCAGAAATATTTAAAAAAAAGATAAAATGGGAAAAATTATTGGAATCGACTTAGGTACCACAAATTCGTGCGTAGCTGTAATGGAAGGTAACGAACCTGTTGTTATTCCAAACAGCGAAGGAAAGCGGACCACACCTTCGGTCGTGGCTTTTGTCGAAAACGGTGAACGAAAAATTGGTGATCCGGCAAAACGTCAGGCTATTACCAATCCCCAAAAGACGATTTCCTCGATCAAACGTTTTATGGGTGAAACATTTGCACAAGTAGGAAAAGAAGTCGCACGTGTTCCATATAAAGTGGTTCAGGGTGATAATAACACCCCGCGGGTACTGATCGATGACCGGAAATATTCTCCACAGGAAATTTCGGCAATGATCCTGCAGAAAATGAAAAAAACTGCAGAAGATTATCTGGGCCAGGAAGTTACAGAAGCCGTTATTACGGTTCCGGCATATTTTAGTGACGCTCAGCGTCAGGCAACGAAGGAAGCCGGGGAGATTGCAGGTCTGACCGTCCGGCGAATCATCAATGAACCGACAGCAGCTTCGCTGGCCTATGGGTTGGATAAGAAGCATAAGGATATGAAAGTTGCTGTTTTTGATTTGGGTGGCGGAACATTCGATATTTCAATTCTGGAACTGGGTGATGGCGTTTTTGAGGTTAAGTCGACCGACGGTGACACTCACCTGGGCGGCGACGATTTTGACCAGGAGATCATCGATTGGCTGGCTGAAGAATTCAGGAAGGATGAAGGCATCGATTTGAGAAAAGATCCGATGGCTTTGCAACGTTTAAAAGAAGCTGCTGAAAAGGCAAAAATTGAACTTTCCAGCTCCACGCAGACCGAAATTAACCTGCCGTATATTATGCCGGTAAACGGGATACCGAAGCATATCGTGAAAACCCTTACCCGGGCTAAGTTTGAACAGCTATGTGACAAACTGATCAATTCGACGATGGAACCCTGCCGCAAGGCATTGAAAAATGCCGGACTGAACGCATCGGATATCGATGAGGTGATCCTTGTGGGAGGCTCGACGCGTATTCCAGCAATTCAGGAAAAGGTTCAGCAATTTTTTGGCAAAGCTCCTTCAAAGGGCGTTAATCCGGACGAAGTCGTGGCTGTTGGTGCCGCAATTCAGGGAGGTGTATTGACCGGCGAAGTGAAAGACGTACTGTTGCTTGATGTGACCCCGCTTTCATTGGGTATTGAAACCCTTGGAGGTGTGATGACCAAACTGATTGAAGCCAATACCACGATCCCGACCAAAAAGTCGGAAATATTCTCAACTGCTGCTGATAGTCAGCCTTCGGTTGAGATCCATGTCCTTCAGGGGGAACGTCCAATGGCTGCCGGCAATAAAACGATCGGTCGGTTCCATCTCGACGGACTGCCACCTGCTCCGCGGGGTGTGCCGCAGATTGAAGTTTCATTTGACATTGATGCCAACGGTATCCTTCATGTAAGCGCAAAGGATAAAGCCACAGGTAAATCACAATCCATTCGTATCGAAGCATCATCAGGATTGAACGATGAAGAGATCAAGCGGATGAGGAATGAGGCTGCTGTCAATGCGGAAGCTGACAAAGCTGCCCGGGAAAAAGTCGATAAACTCAATCATGCTGATACGTTGATCTTCCAGACCGAAAAACAGTTGAAGGAATTTGGAGACAAGCTGCCTGCAGATAAAAAGGGCCCCATAGAAGCTGCGCTCGGCAAGCTGAAGGAAGCTCATAAAAACCAGGATCTGGCTGCAATTGATTCGGCCACAGCCGAACTGAACCAGGTTTTCCAGGCTGCTTCGCAGGAAATGTATAATGCACAGGCACAGAGCAGCAACGCGCAACCGGGCCCCGATGCAGGTGCAGGCGCCGGATCACAGGGAGGAAAAAGCAAAGGTCAGGATGGTGAAGTAACTGATGTTGACTTTGAAGAAGTCAAGTAGATAGGCTTAAAAACGATTATCAAAAATAGGGAAACCGCAGTAATTCAAATGTTTACTGCGGTTTTTCTGTTTAAGAAATTATTGAGTTCGATTAATTTATTGAGGGCTTGTTCAAGCATATTAGAATTTCAGATAATCCTTGATTTCCTCTTCTTCGGTCAGTTCTCCGTTGGAAATAGTAATTGCCGTTTGGATCAGGGCCAGGTGCGAATAGGCCTGTGGAAAATTCCCCAACATCCGTTTGGTTTTAAAATCCAGGTCCTCGCTGAACAGGCCAAGATGATTGGAATAGTCGAGCAGGGTATGGAATTTGGCAACCGCTTCTTTTTTCCGCCCGATTTTATACAGGCTGTTGATCAGCCAAAACGAGCAGATCGTAAAAGCCGATTTTGGTAAGCCGAAATCATCACGGTTCCGGTAGCGGAACATCAGTCCGTCGTGTTCCAGTTCCTGCTGGATCGCCAGCACGGTATCAACAAACCGCTGGTCATTCGCAGAAATAAAATCATAATATTCCATCAGCAGCACCGAAGCATCGAGATCTTCGGACGTATAAGACTGGGTGAAAGCCTTCTTTTTCTCTGACCATGCATTTTCATGAATGTCGTTTTTAATCTTTTCCCTCAGTTTTGTCCAGGGTTTGAGATAGGATTCCCGTTTCAGCAACCCGGCAATTTTTACAGCCCGGTCAACTGCAACCCAGCACAGCACCTTGCTGAATGTGAAGTGCTTGTTCTCGCTTCTGATTTCCCAGATGCCCCGGTCAGGCTTTCTCCAGTTCGCTTCAACCACTTTAATCACATTCCTGACGATCGTCCAGAGGTCTTCGCTGTGTTCCAGGCTGACCGAGTAAATTTCAAAATGCTGATAGATCACGTCCAGAAGAATGCCATAGATGTCATTTTGTTTTTGGTGATAGGCGGCATTTCCGATTCTCACCGGGTACGAATTTTTGTATCCCGATAAATGAGACAGTTCATATTCCTTGAGTTTTTTTTCACCCCTGATCCCATACATAATTTGCATCTTTTCATCTTTGTCGGGGAGAATATCCATGATAAAATCAAGATAATGCCTGGCCATGCGGAAGTGTCCCAGTGATGTCATGATTTTTACGACCATGGAAGCATCCCTGATCCAGCAAAACCGGTAATCCCAGTTACGTCCTTCCCCGATGGTTTCGGGCAGGGATGTGGTCAGTGCAGCCAGAATGGCCCCGCTTTTGTCAAAGCTCAGCATCTTCAGCGTCAAGGCACTTCTGATAATGGCTTCGTCATATTTTTTATACGACGTCGTCCGTTCCGCCCAGTTCAGCCAATATACCTTTGTCCGTTCCAGTTTCAGCAGTTCCCGCCTGACATCCTGCACCAGCAGCTTTTGATTATAGCTGATCAGACAGAACGCATCTTTATCCAGGATGACTGATTTTTCGCGCAGGATGTCGTTCAGGTCAAAACTGGAGTAGAAATACAGCGAATCATAAGGTCCTTTTTCTGTGGATGATTTGATGTAAGCTCCCTCAATCGTGTTCCGCGTGGAATGGCGGGCATATTCCAGTTGCGGATTATACCTGACCACAAACTCCGGTTCGCCCGAAATATATTTAAAGAAACGGATGACATCGGGAGGGGTATAATAAGTGTCGGACGATTCGGCTGTACGGTACCTGGGCATGAAGTCGAGTACCTCAAATGTGCCGTCCAGGCAGGTAAACCGGGTAACCAGGATATTAGTACGCGGCAGGTAAAACTGGTAAGTTTCCTGCAAATGCCGGGGCAGGATCTCCATACTCCCTCCTTTTTCTTCATCCAGTATCTTTGCAAAAACGGAAGAGGAATCAAATTGCGGGAGACACAGCCATTCAATTGCACCCTCCTGCGATACCAATGCCGCACTTTTACAGTTGCCGATAACGCCGTAATTTAGGTTCTCCATGTATTTATTTTTTCAGTTTAATCAAGCCCACACTGTGAAACAGGGACTCATTCCGAAAGGTTCGATTTTAGGGCAAGCTTGTCTTTTTGCTTTAAATTTAGCTAAAAAAGGAAATTATTTTGATAACTTTAGAGTTAAACTAAATTAAAAACGAGCAAATGAGTAAGATTTATATAGCTTCGAACAGGTTACCCGTAAGCATTCAGAAAGAGGAAGACGGACTGACACTGACACCCAGTGTCGGGGGGCTTGCAACAGGAATGAGTTCAATATACAAGGAATACGGAGGACGGTGGATTGGCTGGTCGGGGATTGCCTCTGACGATCTGACAGACGACGATCTCGAAAAGATCGACCGTAAACTGGAGGATGAACAATGTATGGCTGTTCACCTGACCAGGGAAGAAATTAATCTTTACTACGAAGGATTCAGTAATAATATTATCTGGCCGTTATTTCACTATTTTACCCAGTATATCGAATATAATCCCTCTTACTGGGATGCCTACCGGAAGGTGAACCAGCGGTTTGCAGACAAGACTCTTGAAGTACTGCAGGACGGCGATACCATTTGGATCCATGACTATCAGCTATTGCTGATGCCGGAAATGATTAAAACAAAAAGACCTGCGGTTACGGTCGGTTTCTTTCTGCATATTCCGTTTCCCTCGTACGAAATTTTCAGGATACTCCCCTGGCGCAAAGAATTAATTAAAGGGATGCTGGGGGCCGACCTGGTTGGTTTCCATACCTACGATTATGAGCGGCATTTTTTCAGCACGGTGATGCGGCTTTTTGGTCATGAAGTTTCCTTTAATCAGATCCATTTGGAGGACCGGATCACGATGGGCGATGCTTTTCCCATGGGAATTGATTATCAGAAATTTCACGAATGTGCCACGAGGGTGTTTAAAAAAGAGGCTACCGAAAAGTCGGAATTGCACCGTGAACTGGAAAATTATTTCCTGGGTTCGCCCGGGAGGAAGCTTATTTTATCGATCGACCGGCTCGATTATACCAAAGGTATTCCCAACCGGTTGCGGGGATTTGAGATTTTCCTTCAGCGGTATCCGGAATTCAGGAACCAGATCACCCTGATCATGCTTGTTGTCCCTTCCCGCAGTGAGGTGGAACAGTATAAACTGCTGAAGAGTGAAATTGACGGTCTGGTTGGACGAATTAACGGTCAATTCGGAGGTGTTAACTATACGCCGGTGTGGTATTTTTACCGTTCCCTTCCTTTTGAAAACCTGGTCGAGCTTTACAGTACTTCAGATGTGGCTTTGATCACACCTGTCCGTGACGGGATGAACCTGGTCGCAAAAGAATACATTGCATGCAGGGTCAATAGGACAGGGGTTATGATTATCAGTGAAATGGCGGGCGTAGCCAAGGAAATGGGTGAAGCCATCGTGATCAATCCGAACAATGAATCCGAAATCGCGGAGGCGATCCATCAGGCCCTGATCATGCCGTTGGAAGAACAGCGGGAACGGATGGGTTTTATTCAGCAACGTATCAGCCGTTACGATGTGTTTAAATGGGCTGCGGAATTTGTGAAAGCGCTTCGGAAAGTGGAACATGTGCAGCAGAATTTCCTGGCAAAGAAAATTACCACAGGATTGCAACAGGAAATTGTGGCGGAGTTTAAAGGGGCAAATAAGCGGGCGATATTCCTGGATTACGACGGTACCCTGGTCCCTTTTAACAATGATCCGCTGGCTGCGAGGCCGGATGAGGAGCTTCATCTGCTGCTCACTAAACTCGAAGAAGATAACCGGAATACCGTGACCCTGATCAGCGGCCGTGACCGGGGTACCTTGCAAAAATGGCTCAGCGGGCACCGGATTAACCTGATTGTTGAACATGGGATATGGCTGAAACCATACGGGAAAGATTGGATCATGATCGATAACGTCAGTAGTGACTGGAAGCCGCTGATCCGTCCGCTCCTGGAAACCTTTGTCGACCGGACGCCCGGAACCTTTATTGAAGAAAAGAACTACTCGCTGGTTTGGCATTACCGCAAATCGGAACAGGAACAGGCGCAGCAGCGTGCGAATGAATTAAAGGATGAACTGAGAAATATGATCGCCAACCATAATCTCGAAATTATGGAAGGGAATAAAGTGATTGAGGTGAAGGTAGGAGGGATTAATAAAGGGATAGCAGCCATGCGTTTTATCCGGGGTATGCAGTTTGACTGCATTTTAGCCATAGGGGATGACTGGACCGACGAATATATGTTTCGGGAATTGCCCGACACAGCCATCACCATTAAAGTAGGACTAAGAAATACGGCTGCTGTTTACAAAGTGGAATCGGTCGCCTCTGTCCGGTCGCTGCTTAAAGCCATGTCCGAAGAATAATGATTTTCAGGGTTGCAAGGTTACAGGGTTTTAGAGGTGTACCTTGTCACCTTGCAACCTTTTACCTTGTTACCGTGCTGAATTCTTGCTAACTTGCCTGCTGTTTGAAACGTTTTTCCATGGAATCAAAACACCTGACACTTTCTGATCTCAATCTGCTGATCAAGGATACGTTTGACGAAAAATTTCCGGGACTGGTCTGGGTAAAAGCGGAGATCGGTGAGCTTACGGTGAACAGGAACGGACATTGCTACCTGGAACTGGTTGATACCGATCCGCAGAGTAATCAGGTTATAGCCCGTGCCCGCGCCACGATCTGGTCGTACTCGTTCAGGATGCTGAAACCGTATTTTGAAACCACTACCGGCCAATCATTTGCAAACGGACTGAAAATTCTGGTTAGTGTGAAGATCGAATTTCACCCCCTGTTTGGTCTCAGCCTGAACATCAGGGATATTGATCCTGCATATACCATGGGTGATCTTGCATTGAAGCGAAAAGAGATCATCCTTCGCCTTCAGCAGGACGGAATCTTTGACATGAATAAGGATCTGGAGCTTCCGCTTGTTCCGCAGCGAATTGCCGTTATTTCTTCGCCAACGGCAGCGGGACTTCAGGATTTTTTGCACCAGTTAGCCAATAATCCGTCGCGAATTTATTTTTATACCTGCCTTTTTCCCGCCGCTATGCAGGGGGCAGAAACTGCTGGTTCGGTTATTCAGGCATTGGAGCAGGTTTATGAGCAGGAGACTTCGTTCGATGTGGTCGTCGTCATCAGAGGGGGAGGTTCACAGCTCGATCTGGCAAGTTTCGATCATTACGAACTGGCCTATCACGTTGCACAATTCCCGATTCCTGTCATTACCGGCATCGGGCACGACAAGGATGAAACGATCGTGGACCTGGTGGCACATACCAAAATGAAAACGCCTACTGCAGTTGCCGAATTCCTCATCAGCGGAGCGGAGGCATTTGAGCAAAGGCTGCTGGAAACAGAGCTTTATTGCTCCGAACTACTCAGTAACCGGATGAAAAAGGAAAAAGAATGGTTGCAGCAAACGGTTATCCGGTTAAAACAAGGGGTACGGCAACTGGTAAAAGATGAAGAACACCAATTTAACATGACGGCATTTCGTATAAAGAATTCGGTTCCATCTTTCCTCCACAGGCACGACAACCGGTTTGTTCAGCACCGGCACCGGCTCCAACTGGCAGGACTGCGAACCCTGGGCGACCAATACCATTTTTTGCGCCGGCGGGGAGCCGACCTTCAGTCGCTGACCTGCCAGTTGCTGGAAAAGAGGAAAAGCAACATCATGAGGGCACAGCAGGGAATCCGGGGGAGCCTGAACGATAAGCTGAAGTTCGAGCAAAGCCGATTGGCGGTTACCGATGAAAAAATCCGGCTGGTTGATCCGGTTCAGGTGTTAAAACGCGGTTACAGTCTGACCTACCAATCGGGGAAACTCGTCCGGTCAGTGAATGACCTGCATGAAGGCGATCAGCTCGTAACCCGCCTGTATGATGGTGATATAAACAGTAAGATTTCTAATTTTAAAGCGCATGAATCCAAAAAAAATGACCTATAAGGAGGCCGTAGCCGAGATCGACGAAATCCTTGAAAAAATAGAACAGGAAGAACTTGATGTTGACGAACTGTCGGAAAAGGTAAAACGGGTCTCCGTATTAATCCGCTTTTGCAAGGAAAAGCTGCATAAAACCGGAGCAGAAGTGGAAAATATTCTGAAGGAGATGGAAGAGTAGACAGAACGTAAACCGGAGCGGGGAAACCGGATACCGGACAAGGTTAAATCACCGGACATTTCATAATCAGGGTGAACAAACGTTTGTACAACTAAAATTATTTTTTACATTTGTCATGTGGATTTCGGCGGGGAAGTTCAGCCGGTCGTCTTATCCTTGATTTTTCCGTTCATTTAATGTCAACCCAACATGACGAAAATGGTTATTAAAATGATTTCATTGCTGCTGGCTTTAGCGGCGACTTCTTGTACCAGCCAGTTGCCGGAGGCCCGATCGAAGGCGGATTCGGATACAGTTATTATCAGCAAAGCAGACCTGCAGGACAAGATTAAAGGTGGATGGGCCGGACAGGTCATCGGCTGCACCTATGGCGGGCCGACTGAATTCCGCTGGAACGGAACTATGATCGACAACCGTGTGCCGATTCCTTGGGACGACAGCCGGATGCTGTGGTACTATGAAAATGAGCCTGGCTTGTACGACGATGTCTATATGGATTTAACATTTGTAGATGTTTTTGAAAAACATGGACTGGAAGCAGCAGATTCGCTTCATGCGCTGGCTTTTGCACGGGCGGAGTATCCGCTTTGGCATGCCAATCAGGCTGCACGTTACAACATCCTGAACGGGATTATGCCCCCGGCGTCGGGACACTGGAAAAATAATCCCCATGCCGACGATATCGACTTTCAGATTGAGGCCGACTTTGCCGGACTAATGTCGCCGGGAATGGCGAATTCGGCGGCGGAAATTGCTAACCGGATCGGGCATATCATGAATTTCGGAGATGGCGTTTATGGCGGCGTTTATGTTGCGGCTATGTACGCTCTCGCTTATGTATATAACGATATTGAACAGGTAGTTTCAGAAGCGTTAATGACTGTTCCAAAGGAAAGTGAGTTCTATCAGTGTATCGCCGATGTGATTCAATGGCATAGCCGGTATCCTGAAGACTGGAGAAGTACCTGGTTCGAGACACAAAAAAAATGGGCTTCAGACCGGGGGTGTCCCGATGGCGTTTTTGTTCCGTTTAACATTGATGCCAAAATTAATGCAGCCTACATTGTAATCGGATTGCTTTACGGAAAAGGCGATTTTGGTGCAACAACCGACATCGCCACCCGCTGCGGACAGGATTCGGATTGTAATCTGGCCAATGCTGCGGGGATTTTGGGCACGATGATCGGATACAGCAAGATCCCTGATCATTGGAAACAAGGATTGAATAAAGTGGAGAAACTGAATTTCAGGTACACGGAAATGTCACTGAACAAGGTTTATGAAACCGGTTTTCGCCATGCGTCTGAAATGATCAAAAGGAATGGTGGAAGGGAGGAAGGCGAAAGTTTTGTGATTCGCTGCCAGCTCCCGCAGCCAGTAGCTTATGAAGCTGCTTTTGAAGGTTTGTTTCCAAAAGAACGGAGGAGACTGAACAACCTCCTGTCCCTGGCAAATTCGGAAATATCGTTTGAAATGCAGGGATGCGGTTTCGTGATATCCGGGAGCGCCCGTAAGGAACAACAATTGCCCGATATCACTTTGGAAGCGGACGTTTATGCTGACGGGCAGTTTCTGGAAACGGTCAGGCTTCCCACTCAAACGGAGATACGCCGGCATGATGTAGCCTGGAAATACGATCTTCCTGAGGGGAACCATGTCATTTTGCTGAAGGTCCGTCACGTTCCTGAAGGTTACCACATTTATGTTGGAGGCGGCGTACTGTATTCGGCGAAGGATCCGGGCAACAGGGCGTATTCTTCAATAGCAGGCATATAGTTATTCGAAATGAATCTCTTACTGCAACCCATTCGTATTATTATCGTATTATAAGCGTGTTATAAACCTATTTGATGTACAGGGAGAATGGCAACAGTTACAAACAATATTATAACAGCCGGTTTATCGGGAAAGGTCGGGAACCTGGTATTTCGCAGACGAGGTAATAAAACAACCTATCAGGTGATCCGTTTGATCGATTCCTTGTATTTGATTTTAGGTTTTAAAAGGACCTGTTTGGCCGCGATTTCTTGATTTTCAAGTCGTGAGAAGAGAAATTTTACGGCGATTTTGCTGATGTCGTTGATTGGTTGGGCAATACAGGAAAGTGGTGTGGCTAAATAGTCCAGGTAAGGATGATCGTCAAACGTGATGAGAGAAATATCCTCCGGGATGGAAATATTTTCTTCTTTAAATGCTTTCATACATCCCATGGCGATGGTGTTGCTCAAAGAAAATATTGCTGTTGGCCTGTTTTTCTGCTGGAGCAGGAGCTTTGTTTCCAGGTAGCCATTTTGAATACTGAAATCATCACCCGTGATACTAAAATCGGAAAGCCCCGCTTCATTCATGGCGTCTCTGAATCCTTTTATCCGTAACCGGTTTGGCGTGGATTTTTGAACGCCCTGGATACAGGCGATTTTGTTATGACCGTGTTCAATGAGGAGCTTGGTAGCTGAGTAGGCGCCGTCATAATTATCGGTCGAGACAAAGGGAATGTCCAGATTTTCAAAATAGCGGTCAATGCATATTACGGGTAACCCATTGTCATATAATTGTTTAATATGTTCCCACTGGTCTCCGCACGGAACGATGATTAACCCTTCAATATTCCGCGACATCAACTGAAGCAATTCCATTTTCTCGATCTCCTGGTTTTCATCACTGTCGCCGATAATGGTGATATAACCATATTTCCGGATCTCTGCATTAATCTTACTGGCGATACCCGCAAAGAACGGGTTATTCAATGACGGCACGATCAACGCAATGGTGTTGCTTCTTCCCGATCTTAAGTTGGCTGCAAACTGGTTGGGGACATAATTCAGTTCCCTGGCGGCGTTTTTGATCTTCTCCTGCGATTTTTTGCCAATCCGGTATTGTTCGGCTTTGCCGTTCAGAACTCTCGATACGGTTGTAATGGAAAGCCCTGCTTTTTTGGCAATGTCATTAATATTAACTTTTTGAGCTGTCATTGCTGAAATGTACAAACGTTTATGCAAATATAAGAATAAAAGGATCAAATTGAAACATAACCACGGAATCGATAAAATTTGCATGAACTTGTTCTTGATAAACAAATAGTTATATTATAATATTCAGGATGAATACTCTTTTTTTCAAAGATGAATAAAAAATATATGCACAAACGTTTGTGCATATATTTTTTATTTTCTATGTTTGCTTCGAATATTTGATAAACCAATAAATCATTTCTGTTATGGAAAAAAATCAAACCGGAGAAGGTGCCAGAGCTGCAAAAGGTAATGGCATGCTTTGGAAATTCTTATGGATATCAACCCTTGTCTTCTTTATTGATCTGACTTTTGCTTCGGTCAATGTTGTTTATGCTCAGCAACATAAAGTAATTTCAGGGAAAGTGGTTGATTCTTCAGGTGCTCCTCTGCCGGGGGTGACGATTCATTTAAAAGGGAAAAATATTGGAACAGTCACTGATTCGGAAGGTCAGTACAGGATTTCTGAAGTTCCTGCCGATGGAGTTCTTGTCTGCTCATTCGTGGGAATGAAAACCCAGGAAATTAAAGTTGCTTCAGGTACGTCGTTTAATGTTACGATGGAAGAAGACTCGATCGGAATAGAAGAAGTTGTTACGATCGGATATGGTTCAGTAAAGAAGAAAGATCTGCTCGGTGCTGTATCTACCGTTAAAGAGGATGCCCTGGCTGAGCGCGCTTCCGGTAACGTGGTGGAATCGATGCGCGGGTTGACTTCAGGCGTAAAGGTTACAACAAGCGGGCAGCCCGGATCCAATGCAGCCATTGTCATTCGCGGTTTAGGCAGTCTCACAAATAACAGTCCCTTGTTTATTATTGATGGTGCCTATGGCGGCAGCGATCTGGGAGTCAATGTAGAAGATATCGAATCGATCCAGGTGCTGAAAGATGCTTCGTCTGCTGCGATCTATGGATCACGGGCCGCAAACGGAGTCGTAATTATAACGACCAAACAGGGAAAGGAAGGTGCACTGAAAGTAAAGTTCGATTCGCAACTGACGTTGAACTGGCTGCCCCGCTACGATTTGATGGATGCGGAAACCTACAAAATTTATGATGACAGGGCTTATGATGAAGCAATTCTGGCAGGAGTGGGAGGTATAAAAAAGCGCCAGAACCACTACGAAGGAGATACCGATTGGCAGGATGAGATGCTAAGCGGCGGGCTATTACAGAATTATAACGTTTCGCTGTCGGGCGGTTCCAAAACGGTCAGCTACTACACATCCCTGAACCGCATGATCGATGATGGTGCGTTGTATCGCACGGGCTATGACAAATATGGGTTTCGTATCAATACCAATGGCGAGAAGGGTATTTTTTCATACGGGGAAAACTTCTATTACACCAAATCGGACAGGTTAAATCTGAACGGGAATCCCTGGAGTGATTTTATCGCGATGCCGCCAACAATTCCTGTATACGACGAAACGCATCCGGGAGGATTTGGATATGGCAATGTGGACCGGGCAAATTCTTACGGACGGAATCTGGTCGCTATGCAGGATTTAATGAGGCAGAATAATGAAGAAGAATATTTGACAGGTAATGTGTATGGACAGGTATCACTTTTTGAAATGTTCGACGCTAAGTTAAACGTAGCTTACAAAAGTTATACAGGGGCTACCAATACATTGCGTAAAAAGGGAAACTGGACGATGGGGCAGGGCGATGATGCTGCAAGTTTAGGTTACAGCAGCGCTCAGAATCATGACATACTCATCGAACAAACCTATAATTTTAAGCATCAATTCGGGAAACATGATGTCAATGCACTGGCTGGCATCACCTATAATAAGTTTCATGAGGAATATCGCTGGATTACCAAACTGGATCCATTGATGATTGGCGACAAATATATCACATCCCTGGATGCTGCAACGGGGAATACCACAGCAGGAGGCAGTTATGGAAAATCGGCTTTGATTTCCTATCTGGGCAGAATTAATTATTCATATGCAGACAAGTATTTGGCACAAGTAACAGGTCGCCGCGACGGAACATCACGTTTGCCAAAAGATACGCGCTGGGGAAACTTCCTTTCTGTTTCTCTGGGATGGCGTATCAGCGGCGAGGATTTCTTTCAGGTACCGTTTATCGACGATCTGAAACTCCGCGCGAATTACGGTACCCTTGGGAACAGCAGTATTGGCTATTGGGATTATCAGTCGACTATCAATACAGCTCCACGTGCTGTCTTCGGGAGTCCGGAGTACAAGCAAATTGGTATGACCCAGTCGCGGTTGAGCAATACCGACCTTGTATGGGAGAAGAAAACAACCGGCAATGCCGGCTTTGATATGGCAGCATTCAATAGCAGGCTCCGGTTTACGGCCGAATATTTTTATTCAAAAAGTGAAGATCTGTTGGTTTATCTGCCAATCCTGATGAGTTCGGGAAATGAGGGGGGGGCGCCTGCTGTTAATGCGGGGAGTCTGAAAAATCAGGGTCTGGAAATTGAGCTGGGATGGAATGATCATAAAGGCGATTTCTCCTATTCGGCTTCACTCAATGTATCGCACGTGAAAAACAAAGTTGTGGACCTTGGATACGGACAGACAGTTTATTATACATCGCTCGCCAAATCGGAGATCGGCGAACCACTTGGAATGTGGTATCTCTATAAAATGAACGGAATTTTCCAGTCGGAGGATGAAGTTCGGGGATACGTAAATTCGAAAGGAAAGGTGATTCAGCCTAATGCTTTACCCGGCGATATCATGTACGACGATTATAATGATGATGGTATGATCTCGTCCGAAGACCGTCGATTGGTGGGAAGTCCCTGGCCTGATTTTGAACTGGGACTGAATCTTGGAGCCGCCTATAAGGGGTTTGATTTGAATATCAATGGTTATGGCCGCTTTGGGCAGAAAGTCTGGAACGGATCGGCTGCCGCCGCCGCCGATTTTGCCAATAACCAGAATAACTTCAACGGCCTGATTCCCTGGACTCAGGAGCATCCGGTTAAGGACCGTCCGCGTATTGTATACGGAGATACCAGGAATAGCCGTGGTGATCAGAATCGTTGGCTGGAGGACGGTTCATTTTTTCGTTTGAGCGAAATTACGTTGGGTTATACCGTCCCGGTTCAACTTTGCAGCAAGATCGGCGTGGATAAGCTTCGTGCTTCGGTGACCCTTCAAAATCTTGTCACATTTACGGGATACTCCGGCCTGGATCCTGAATTTGCAGATAGCGGCATCTTTACCATGGGAGCAGACGGGTGCTCATTCCCGAACCCACGTGCTGCTCAGTTTGCTTTGTCATTCACATTCTAAAAAACAGATGAACATGAAACCATTTCTGAAATATTCATTGTGCGTCATTGTCGCGTTATCTGTATCGTGCAGTGACTCCTTACTCGATATACAAAATGAGAACACACTGAGTACGGGGGTGTTCTGGAAAACCGAAGCCGATATTGAATCGGGTCTGATCGCGGTGTATAACATGTTTTATCGCCAGGGAACATGGACCCGCAATATGTACACCCAAATGTTTGGCATGGCAGACGAAGGCGTGAGTTATGCCGGCTGGACGGAACTGAATGAATACACAAAATTCATCTTTACCAATTATGATTTCGGAGAATGTAATGTTAAAATGTGGCGGGAACATTACGTCGCTGTTTTTCGGGCTAATCAGGTATTGGACAACATTGAAAATGTGACATTTGCTGACGAAATGCACAAGCAGGATTTAATCGGACAGGCAAAGTTCCTGCGGGCCTTCTATTATTTTTATATGACCGCTCTTTGGGATAATGTACCGCTCGTATTGCACACTTCTTCTGCAGCCGACCAGCCTGAGCAAAGCACAGCCGACGAAGTACTTACTCAGATTGAACAGGATCTGGAAGATGCAGTTGCCGGGCTGCCTGCCACGCGCAGTAACGAACAATATGGCCGTCCAACAAAAGGTGCTGCCTATGGATTGCTGGCAAAAGCATATGCACAGCATCACAAGTGGGAAGAAGCAAAAAGGTGTCTGGAATGGCTTGTTGACGGAGAAGGGAAAAATTATTACGATTTAGTTTCGAACTGGGCCGACAATTTCAGTAATCATATGGAAAACAACAAGGAATCCCTGTATGAGATTCAGTTTTCGCTGATGAACCGGGTAGGATTTGACCAGACAGACAATTACCTGGATCCAAATGCACAATTAGGTACCCAGATAGAAATGAATCAGGCTCCTGCAGGAATTGGCTGGAATAACATTGAAGCGAGACGCTGGCTGGTAGATTATTTCAAACGCGAACAAACAACCGACGGGAAGAATGATATCCGGTTGTTCTACACGCTGTGGTATGACGGTGCACAAGCTGACTTTCCTGACTATCCGAATCAACAGATCTATGGAAAACCGTGGAACAGCGACTGGGGTAATCGTGCTTTTATCAGGAAGTACAGCACCGATGCGCTTCCTTTATATTACTGGAACGATAATAATTTCCGTTCGCTGCGTTATGCGGATATGCTGTTACTCTATGCCGAAGTCCTGAACGAACTCAATAGTACGCCTCCGGCTAAAGCGATTGAATGCCTCAATCGCGTGCGTAATCGTGTTAAACTACCTGATATAGAGAGTAGTACTTACTATGGTGGGGCTCAGGTAACCGGGAATCAGGACGCTTTCCGTGAACACTTAAAAATTGAGCGTGGCCTGGAACTCGCACTGGAATGTGTACGATGGATTGACTTAAAGAGATGGGGCATCAATGATGCGGCAACGCTGACTAAATTAAAGGAACGCGATCCCGACTTCAATAACTTCATAATAGGAAAATCTATTCGCATGCCCATTCCTCAGAGCGAAGTGGATAATAATCCAAATTTAAATCAAAACGACCAATATTAAACTGAAAACATCCAATCTATGAACAACATAAAATATTTGGCAGGAGCGGTTGTCGTGCTGCTTACATTATGGGGATGTAAAGAAAACGATTCGGACTATGTAATCGGAAGCAATACCAATGAGTTTGCCGTAGATCCGGTGGCAATTCCAGTAAGTGCAGATGGCGGGACCTATGAACTAACCATAACCGGTAATGAATCCTGGACTGCCGGGCTGACCGATTCGAATAGCTCGGCCAGTAATTGGTGTACTTTAAGCGAAACATCTGGTACAGGTAAAAAGGTAATTACCGTTACCGTAAAACCGAGTACATCCTTTGTAAAACTTCGTTCGCTTATCATTGAAGTAAGCGCAGGTAATAGAACGTTGAAGTCACGTATTTTACAGGAAACCATGGTGCTTGGCGAAGATGAGGTGCTGATAAACGGCTTGGTCTGGTCTACTAAAAATGTTGGTGCACCCGGTACATTTGCATCTTCACCCGACGATCGGGGAATGTATTATCAGTTTAACAGAAAAACAGGCTACCCTTCGGGATTACAGGGAGACCCGGCACCTGCTAACTGGCCGGCTGAATACACGAACGAAGAAACCAACTGGTTGCCCGAAAATGACCCTTCCCCGGAAGGATGGCGCGTGCCTACCACTGCTGAAATGGCGGCGCTGTGGAATATAGGCGCAACATGGGTCTCAAAGGCGCAGACCGGATTTACTACGGATGGACTAATCATTGGTGTTCCTGCTTCAGTAGCACAACGTGCAACCAAGGACAATCTGAAGCAACTGGGATGCCTGTTCCTGCCTCAAAGCGGATGGCGCAATGAAACCGGAATGGTCGACCGTGGATGGTTATGTGCGGTCCGGAGCGGTACCTCGTTGAGTAAAACACATGGTGGAATGTCGCTGGGAGATTCAGGCGGTTATCGGGATATTTGGGGTTGGGGAGACGGACATAAAGTGCGCGCAGCAATGATCCGTCCTGTTAAAAACATACAAGTGGAAGATTAAATTTCAATATGAGGCTATCTCAAAATAGATTTTTTGAGATAGCCCCAATTTTTTAGTATCATGGACAACAAAAAGATTTTTGGATGCCTCGTTTTAGCTGCACTTTTCGCTTGTCAAAGAAATAATGACAATGAATCGCATACGATCGTTCCGCAGATTCAGTACGAATTTAGCGGTGGCGCAGGACATTACAATTATGCACCCAGCATCATTCAGGATCAGTATGGTATCAGGTACGGATTCGTCTGTGAGAACCGGGATCCATTTAAGATTGTCGACTATATTTACTTGTATAAGGGAATTCCCACCGACAGAGGCTATGTATGGCAACCCGGCACGCAGATAATAGAACCCTCCCGAAGCGGATGGGATAATTGTCATATCTGTGATCCGGACGTTCGTGAGTTTAAAACTACTTATAAAGGGGAAACCTACAATTGGATTATGACTTATTTAGGTGTTGACCGGTGGGATTGCAATCATAATCAGATTGGTTTGGCGATTTCCAAAAACATTGAAGGACCCTATATCAAATTTGACAGAAATCCTTTAATAGCCTACCAGGACACGACCAAATGGGGAGTAGGGCAAAGTACATCTGTGGTGCTGGACTCTGCAACAATCAGGCTTTTTTATCATTCCACACAAGACCCCGGGAAACACTTTGTATTCCGGGATATCAAACTGAATGATCTTGATCATATCGTTTTGGGTGAGGAACAATATATTGCCGGATTGAGTGCCAACAGCTATCCTGCGCTGTCTGAAAACTATGTTTTTATAGTGAGCGAGGAATGGAAGAAAGCCGACTACAACGAGGGTATTCCGACATGGGTTGGCAATTATTCGACACTGAGGTACATCTCCCGCGAAAAAGACCTGTCATCTCCGGTCGACGAGTGGATTGAAATCGGTTACGTGGGACCCGCTCAATCCGGATTCCCGAGGAATCATAATCCCGGCGTATTGACCGATAGTAAAGGGTATCTATTAAATGAAGATGAACTGATCATGTATTTTACAACTGCTGTTACTGGTGAGAACTGGTTATGGTCGTACGATTTATATTCTGCCCGCTTCGGCCTGAAAAACTACTTTGAGCACAACTAAGAGAAAAGAAAGATGCACAATATGACAAAGCAGGTTTTAATGATCATCACATTGCTGTTTCCCGTATTTGCAGGACACGGGGAGCCTGTTGAGAAGAAAAAACCGCTGATAGTGATTACGGATCTTTATCACCCTTATCAGGATCCGGGCGACAATTTAGACTTGCTGAATGGTTTCTCTTTGCCCGGTGTCGATTTAAAAGCTGTTATTCTCGATATCACCGATTCATTCAGAAAAGATACAGCTGATCATCCGACATTATGGAAAGACCCGCGGGGGCCAAGAGAAGCCGGTATTATCCCTGTTATGCAGCTTAACTACATTTTTAACCGTCAGGTTAAGTTTGCTGTCGGACCGGTAAAATGGATGCGAAGTGAAACCGATAAGATGTCAGATACTCCCGATTTTTTTCAGGGAGTCGAGCTGCTTATGGATATTTTGAAACAAGAAAATGAGCCAATCGAAATATTGTCGTTTGGTTCTGCAAGAATAATAGCCGTGGCATACAACAGAGATCCTGAATTATTGAAGAGGAAGATTAAGAGGGTTCATCTGAGTGCGGGAACCGCCGCACCAAATTATGACATGGGGGCGGATCAGGGAGCGAACATGATACCCGGAGGGGAATGGAATGTTGCGCTGGATGTTTTCGCCTTTACACGACTCCTGCGTTCGTCTTTGCCGATCGCATTGTATCCCTGTGCCGGGAGAGACGGAGGATTTGTGAAAGACAAGAATAACACCTACTGGAAATTAAAAGATATGTCGTTTCTGAGAGAAATGCACCCTCAACTGCAATGTTATCTTGATTTTGCATTCGGAAAGAAATTGAACTGCGACTTTTTGAAAGCGATGGAACAGGGAAGCCCGTATAAAGAAGGCGCAAAAATCCAGTTTGCTGAATTCCATGTTTGGGAGTCTGCTGTTTGGATAGAAGCAACAAACAGGATTCTAATTAAAGATAAAGCAGGTAATTACAAACTCATCAGGAAAAATGAAAGAAGTCGGGATGATGTTGTACTGCCCGCCGGGCTGCGTGCCTGTAAGTTTACCGAAATCAGGGATGACGGGCGTTTTTTGTTTAAATATGTCGATAGCCCCACAAGTAAGTCGATCTTTTATCGCCCCGATCCCGAAGAGAATGAGGCGGCATTGAATGCTGTTATCCCGGAACTATTGAAATCATTTTCCCCTGACCGAAAATGATTCATTAGCGTATGAATAAAGCAAAAGGAAAGAAGCATTAATTTTAATAGCATAAGCGTATGTAAAATAAGCATTCTGGTTAACGAAACGAGCTAAACGAAACTTAAAAGACGATTCCGGACGTTAAATTTAAAAGTAAAACAACTGATATGATTAAAACTTATTTAGCTGTTTTTGCAGCATTGATAACAGTGGGTTGCTCATCGGCAGCGAAGCAATCAACAGATCATAATGAAAAAAAGTTAAGAGTCATTTTTGAGACGGATATCGGCAACGATGTAGACGATGCCCTGGCCCTGGATATGCTCTACAAATATATGGATGCCGGAGACATCGACTTAATCGGTGTCATGACCAATAAGGAAAGCAACTATTCTGCAGAATTTATTGATATCATGAATACCTGGTACGGCTATCCATCTGTTCCTGTAGGGATCGTGCATAATGGGGCAGACTGTGAAAATGATGCCACAAACTATGCCAAATGTGTATGCCTTATGCAAAAGGAAAATGGCGATCCGGCGTTTGAGCGTTCTTTAAAAGACTACGAACAACTGCCTGAAGCACCTGTTTTATACCGGAAAATACTGGAACAGCAACCGGACAGTTCGGTTACAATTATTTCGGTGGGGTTCTCTACCAATCTGGCGCGCTTGCTGGATACTCCGGCCGATCAGATCTCTCCGTTGACGGGCAAGGAACTGGTTGCCAAAAAAGTAAAGTTATTGTGCACGATGGCCGGATGCTTTAATAACGAGAAACTATTTGAATATAACATCGTGAAGGATATTCCTTGTGCAAAGAAAGTATTTGCCGAATGGCCTACCCGTTTGGTAACTTCTCCTTTTGAGGTAGGCATTGCAATTAACTATCCGGGTAGCAGCATTGAGAATGACTTTAAATGGGCGCCGATGCACCCGGTAACGGAAGCTTATAAAAGTTACCAGAAAATGCCTTATGATCGCCCCACATGGGATTTGACATCGGTATTATATGCTGTGGAAGGTTCTTCATATTTTAAAGTTTCCCCTGCCGGCACGATCAGTGTGACGGAAAAGGGAGGAACCGATTTTATCCCTGACGCAGAGAAAAACCGGTACTATCTCACCGTCGACTCTGTTCAGGCGGAGAATATAAAACAACATTTTATCGGGTTACTGACCAGAGAACCGGCTCATTTTAAAAAGCAGTAGGTACCATGACTAAATATATTTTAGGAATGATTAGCTTATGGCTCATATGTTGCTGCTCGGATGGAGGAACAGAAGACGTTACTCCTCCCGCCCCGCCGGAAACGGAAACTCCGGTCACAACAATTTCGACCCCGGAATTTGTCTTTGGTTTTCTGGGGGAAAATAAGTATTCATATTGTCCGAGTGTCTTGAAACAGGAAGATGGGAGCATTCATTTGTTTTTTTGCGGTAATCCTGAAAACGGCATTATGATCGATAACATCTTTCATATTAAAATCAAATCCGACGGGTCAAAGACAGCTCCGAAAAGCGTGCTGCAACCTGGCGCATCCGGTTTGTGGGATGACCATCATATCTGTGATCCTTCTGTTGTTGAAGGTAACTTTATATGGAAAAATACAACATACCGATATGCCATGTTTTTTTTGAGTAACAGGTACGGAGTCTACTATAACGAAATCGGCGTGGCATTCAGTAACAATCTTGATGCGGATGCCTGGGAAAAATATACGGATCAGATTGTGAGGAAGACCTGGACCAGCGACGGAGACCAATTAATTGGCGGCAGCGGGAAATCATGGGGAGTAGGACAGCCTTCTGTCGTATCTTTAGACGGGAAGGGCAAGCTCTTACTGACCTACACCATAGGTGACATTGGAGGTACCAGAATTGTATGGTCTGAAGCTGATTTCAGCAACATGGAGCATTATACCATAACTGCTTCTCAAACAATTATCCAAACCGGATTGAAGACGACAGACAATCAGGCGAGGGACTATACCTGCAATTCTGATTTTGCCATTAACAAGGAAGCAGATAAGATTGTCATGATCCGACCGGTACAGCCTATGCCTGCCGACTATCCTTCTTATCTGAACAACTCGTTGGAACTAGATTATATGGATCTTTCAGCTTTTATGAATCAACGCGGGAGTTGGACAAAGATTTACCGGATCGTTCCCGATGATACGGGCTATCCCAGAAATCATAATGCCGCATTGCTGAGAGACAATTTCGGCCACCTGCAGGATTGGGAACGACCCACTTTCTATTTTACGGTAAGCAAAGCAGCACCTAATGTGCAACCTTCGGGCAGTAACCATGCAGAATGGACCTATCATATATGGAAAAGTCAGGTTCGCTTAACAGAGTGAGGAAAGAGACTGATTAGCAATAAATGTATTAACAAATGCAGTTGTGCCGGATTCCGCCCAGGGTAAAGCAGAAGCTTCTTATAACGCAATCAGATTCATTCTGTCAGGCGGTGGCTGGCGCAAATCGATGTAACCAAACTAAAAAGTGATGAATAGCCATAATTTGGGAAACGCCAACCGGAAATGAGAATAAACTTTCACCATGGCTATTCCATTTGGCAATTAAAAAACAAATTATTTACAAATGAATAAAATTCTTGTCATTGGAAGTTCAAATACCGACTTAGTTGCGCGGGTGGAACGGTTTCCTTTAGCCGGGGAGACCATTGAGGGAAGATATTTTCTGCAGGCGATGGGCGGAAAGGGAGCAAACCAGGCTATGGCTGCCCACAGGGCAGGGGGCGATGTGACTTTTGTGACTTGTCTGGGAAATGACTTAAACGGGCAGAATGCTTTTAAATATTACCAGGAAGAAGGCCTCGATGTTTCGTTGTCATTACAGGTTAATGATGTACCTTCGGGAACGGCGATGATCTGGGTGGATGACCGGGGCGAAAACTGCATCGTGATCACCCCGGGGGCAAACAAAAAATTGAGTCCGGACCACATATTGAGAATAGAGGAAGCTATTGCCGCTGCCGATCTGGTAGTGCTTCAAATGGAAATACCTTACAATACGATTAAAACAGTTTGTGACCTGTCCTGGAAAAATAAGACAAAGGTGCTGCTTAATGTTGCCCCGGTGCGTGCCGTCGATCACAGTCTTTTTGAGAAGATCGATATCCTGGTTGTAAATGAGACGGAAGCTGAAGCCATTTCCGGTAAAAAAACAGAAACAGACGGAAAGGAAGTTGTGGCCGATTCGCTCCTGGCAAAGGGTGTCCAAACAGTAGTGCTGACATTGGGAGAGCAGGGATGTTTTTTTAAGAACAGGCAAATGAGTTATTCTGTACCTGCTTTCAAGGTGAGCGCAGTCGATACCACAGGTGCGGGAGATACATTTTGCGGTGCTCTGGCAGCGCAGCTAAGTAAAGGGAAAAATTGGGAAGAGTCCTTGAAATTTGCCACCGCCGCGTCCGCGATATGCGTGACCCGTATGGGAGCCCAGCCGTCAATTCCCACCGGGAAAGAAATTCTGGAATTTCTGAAAAGAAGTACTGAATTGAAGTTAAAGTAAGTCCAAATACTAACCTAAAAATAGACACCATGTTTATCGTAAACAATTATCCGCTGGCAATTATCTTTTGTGTAATTACCATGTTGTGCTGGGGCTCCTGGGGCAACACCCAGAAACTGGCAGGGAAGACCTGGCGTTATGAACTTTTCTATTGGGATTATGTAATCGGCGTATTGCTCCTGTCGCTGATCTTCGCTTTCACTTTGGGAAGCATGGGCAGCAGCGGCCGTGGTTTTATTGCCGACCTGGCGCAGGCCGATCCTAAAAATATGGCCGGCGCGTTTCTTGGCGGTATTATTTTTAATGCTGCCAATATCCTGCTTTCGGCTGCGATAGCCATTGCCGGAATGTCGGTCGCTTTCCCGGTAGGTATCGGACTTGCGCTGGTGCTGGGGGTAATTATTAATTACATGGGTTCTCAAAAGGGCGATCCCGTATTTCTGTTCTTAGGAGTGGGTTTAATTACGCTTGCCATTATCATGAATGCGCTTGCCTATAAAAAAGCATCTGCCGGAAAACAGAAAGTTACCTCGAAGGGAATCCTTGTTTCGGTACTTGCCGGCTTGCTCATGTCGTTCTTCTACCGCTTTGTGGCTGCTTCGATGGACCTGGAAAATTTTGTAACACCTGCAGCCGGTAAAATGACGCCGTATACGGCTGTGGTCATTTTTTCACTCGGTATTTTCATCAGCAATTTTCTATTCAATACGATCCTGATGAAGAAACCCATCACCGGCGAGCCGACAAATTACAGAACTTATTTTAAAGGAAAAATTTCCATTCACTGGGTTGGGATTTTGGGCGGACTGATCTGGGGGGTGGGAAACTCCTTCAATCTGATTGCTGCCGGCAAGGCTGGAGCAGCGATTTCTTACGGCCTGGGGCAGGGTGCCACACTCGTAGCTGCCTTATGGGGAGTTTTCATCTGGAAGGAATTCAAAGATGCTCCCAAAGAAACAAACCGGATGCTCGCCGTCATGTTTGTACTCTTTGTACTGGGGATCATTTCGATTATTTACGCCGGACAATAAAAAGGGAGACCGGAGACGGGAAGAACGGAAGCCGGAATAGCTCTCACCCGGTGTCCTTTCTCCGGTTTCCGGTCTGCCTGTCAGTTTCCCCTTTTTGCCCGGTAGCCTTCCTTCAAAAGGATTTGCAGGATTTTATCCCTTAAGTCTCCCTGGATGAGGATCTCACCATCTTTTGATGAACCGCCAACCCCGCATTTTGTTTTCAGCATTCTGCTCAATTCCGTGAAAGCGCCTTCATCTCCTTTAAATCCGGAAATGAGCGTTACTGCCTTTCCTTTGCGGTTTCTTTTGTCCAGCGCCACAATCAGATTTTGTTTCTGCGGAGGAATTGGGACGGCCTCCTTTTCCTCTTCCTTCTCATATCCAAAGTCGGGATTTGTCGAGTAAACGACACCCAACCGGTCTTTCCAGTCTTTTGCCATTTAACGATTAACAATTTAACAATTTTACAATTTCGCTTATGATCCTGTGCTGAGTAAATCATAAACAATCATCGGTATCAGCCTAACAGATTTCAAAAATAAAAGAAAATTTGGTGCTCTTCCGTTTATTTTTGGATGTGGATGAACTTTTATTTATCCAATTTGGTTTGATCAAGGGGATGAATTAAAATCAATGAGGAAGTTAGTAGAAGTAAATTCAGCAGGAGACATCTTTCCTGAGTATGATAAAACACCGGTCGGCACGTTTCTGGAATACCATAACCTGAACCGTCCGTTCTGTTATTACCAGGAGCCACAAATGTTGATCGGTATGTGCATGGACAACAGGAAAAACTTATGGATTCCTGACAATTTTGCCTTTGTGATCCGTTCGGGTGGAGCCAATCTTTTTTATCATGAATTTCAGGTTTCCTATGCGATTGCTGTCGGCGGAGTTCGATGTATCGCATTGATCGGGCACTCCAATTGCGGCATGGTAAAACTGGAAGAGCGGAAAGAACAATTCATTAATGGTCTCGTGAGAAATGCAGGATGGAAAAAAGAAACAGCGCGGATGCATTTCGAAAATTTATCCTTGTTTTTTGAAATTGGCGATGCTGTTGAATTTGTCATCTCCGAGGCCAAGCGTCTCAGGAAACGTTATCCTGCCGTCATGGTCGCGCCACTGTTTTATGAAATCGAAAGCGGCAATATATTACAAATAAAAGAGGATGTTCTGAAACATTCAGTCTGATGCCACCCTGATGGCAGTGAAAGATCGGCCGCTGTGATCAGCAGATGCTTCGCTGCGCTCAGAATGGCATTTTAGGAAAGTTATTCATTTTAGAAACGGACAGTTATTCCGGTTAGAAAATGGATCCCGGCCTGAGGAAAATATCCATCCATTCTGTAGCGCTCACCGCCATAGATGTAGGAATACACCCAGGCATTGCTTTCGTATTCCTCATTAAACAGGTTATTTACCAGCAGATGCAGTTTCACTTCTTCAAACAGTGCATTTTTAAGCTGATAATCGACTTTCAGGTTACTGACAAACCAGGAATCAAGTTTCCGGTCATCATTTGAAGAATTATCAATGTGCTGGTCACCTACATAATTTGAAAGCATGCTGATGCTTAACGATTTGTGAGGCTTGAAGCTGATCTGGCTGTTGACAATCGTTTCGGGGGAGAATGCCAGATCGGTTTTGCCCAGGCCAAAGGCATCCTGATTTCCTGAATCCCAGTTATCGACATATTCCGTGAAATTTTTTATTTTATTCCGGCTGAAGGTAGCGTGAATATCCCAGTTCAGACTGCGGCTGATTTTTAAGCCTCCCGATAATTCAATCCCGGTACGGTAACTGTCGTCTGCATTGACCATGATCGGGCTTCCCACATCATTGATCTCTCCCGTCTGGATCAATTGATCATTGTAACGCATATAGTACAGGTTGGCGCCCAGCAGGAAAAGATTGGTTTTATAGGTATAGCCGGCTTCGAAGTCATTGAGCGTTTCCGAAACAGGTTGCTTGCCGTCCGGATCGGCATCAACGAAATTACTGCGGTTGGGTTCCCGGTTGGCCCGCCCGTAACTGAGCCATGCTTCCTGCGACTGGTCGGGCCGGTAATAAATCCCGCCTTTCGGGTTAAAAAAATGATAGTTATGCGACTGGGTCACATCACGCAGATCATCATCAATACCATCGATGTCGTAATTGATGTTGCGGTATTGCATGTCTGCATACAGGCTGACCGACCTGGACAACTGATAAAGGTATTTGCCATAAACATTGAAATCTTTTTTCAGCCCTTTTCCGCGGTACCATTCATGGTTCATTTCGTTATTCCCGTAGTTGGCAGCCCAGATCACATTCCCGTAATGAGCGCCATCGTAGGTATTGTACCCGCCGCCGAACGTGGCCGATGACTTTTCTTTCTCGTATTGAAGAGAGAAGACACCGCCGTAAAGATCATTATCGAGCCACTTTCTTTTTACAAGATCGGTTACCGCATCCGGGGAGGGAGCAGTCATCCTGTATTTGAGATAATCTTCATCATACTCGAAATTTTCATAGTAACCCTTTCCCCGGGTAAGATACAGTGAAGCATTCAGGTGCAACGACGGATTGAATTCATGAGAAAAATGAAGCTGATAATAATCCTGCTGATAATGATCGACCTCATGGTCATAGGTATAAAGGTTGTAGGTCCTGGCGTCGGCCTTCACCATCTGATCATAGCGGATCTGGTTTTCCCGCTCCGAACTGCTGCTCCAAAGCCAGTGGTCGCGATAAAGCTCCATTCCTTCAGCGTCATTGTTCAGTTTCACCGATGGTACACCGTTCCAGGCCTGATAGGTTTCCTCGAACCCTGAAAAAACATTGAGCTTTAAGATTGTTTTTTCCGAAAAATACCCTGTGGAAATGAAGAACGATTTCAGATCGGATGTGGCCCGGTCAACAAAGCCATCGGAACTGACTTTCGACAAACGGACATCTACAGAGAACCGGTCGTTGATCAGCCCGGTGCCGGCGCTGATCGTGTTTTTCCATGTATTGAACGATCCGGTTGATGTTTTATACCGGGCATAGGCCTCTTTGTTCAACGAGTTGGTCTGAAGGTTCAGACTGGCTCCAAAAGCTGCCGCTCCGTTGGTCGATGTCCCAACTCCCCGTTGTACCTGGATATTATCGGTCGATTCGGACAGGTCCGGAATGTCGACGAACCAGGTTCCATGCGATTCGGCATCGTTCATGGGTATGCCGTTAATGGTCACATTGATCCGGTTCAGATCGGTGCCGCGAATCCTGAAATTGGTGTATCCGATGCCGGTCCCCGCGTCAGATGTGATCACAAACGAAGGGATCATACTGAGCAGATACGGAATGTCCTGCCCGATATTCAGTTCCTCCAGCGTTTCTTTACTGACAGTTGTTTTTGCCACCGGAGTCCGGTCGCCTGCGCGGGTTGCTTCGACAAGCACTTCTTCGGTCAGCATTCCCGAACGGTTCAATACAATCTCTAAATTTACGGATTTGCTCACCTGAACGGGAATTTTCTTTTTCGTATAACCGATAAAAGAAACCTGTAACTCGTAATTCCCTACTTTCATCTTTGTAAATTGAAAGCGCCCGTCCTCTCCGGCCGGCATTCCCCTGTAATTGTTGTTCAACACGACATGGGCTCCGGGTAAAGGTTCACCCGCTTCATTTTTAACAATCCCCGAAACGGAAAATTGCCCAAATGAAAAAATTGCTGTGCACTGCAACAGCAGCATGAAAAAAAATCGCTTCATCTTAGTCTGAAAATTTGGTTAATAATAACCAATGAGGTAGGAACTAAATTCCCTTCTTTTTCGCCCTCCCTACGCCGGCATTACCCGGATCAGGTTCAGTGGGTATGATCTCAGTCCGTTATTTTAGGACACCCCATTGCGTAAATTCTGCGTCAAAGATAACACAAAAAATTTACTTCTGCGGGAAGTGGAATTGAATCGTTGGTGGCGAAGACTGAAAATATTTCATAATGAGAATCTTATGCCCTGAAAAAATGACGTAAAAAAAGACAATTTGACAAATTTTGAACTCATTTTCCGGGAGTTTTGCTATGGCCCGTTCTTTGTAAAAAAGCAGAGTGGAAACAATGTTCAATTAAAAGAATAACTAAAAAATAGGAGGGAAAAATTATGTTACCGTTAGTTAGAAGCAGAAGAAACACACCGAGTCTGTTTGACGATTTTTTCGGAAGTAATTTTTGGAATGACATTTATGAAAAATCCGGGTTTAAAGCAACTCCGGGTGTCAATGTGTATGAGGGCAAGGATAATTTTGAAATTGAAGTAGCTGCCCCGGGTCTTGAAAAGAAAGATTTCCATATTGATGTAAAAGAGAATGTTCTGACTGTTTCCTCTGAAAAGAAAGAAGAAAAGGAAAAGAAAGAAGGGAACAAAGTGGTATTCTCTGAGTTTAATTACGCTTCATTCAGCCGTTCGTTCCAGCTTCCTGATGGCATCGACGTGAATAAGATCAGTGCCAGCCATCAGAATGGCGTACTGAAGGTTACTCTTCCGAAGCGGGAAGAATATATTGAGAAAGCTCCCCGAATGATTGAAATTTCATAAGTGTATTGGTTTAAGATTTTTAAGGCCTCGCTGACTGCGGGGCTTTTTTATAACCATCTGTTTTTTCTGAAGAACCATAGCATGAGGAGAATGATCAAAAACAGGGTTAAAACAAAAGCGGCAAAGGCATAAGGACTTTTTGCCATGGGGATTCCTGAAAGATTGACACCAAACAAGCCTGTAAAAAAGGTAAGGGGTAAAAACAGGGCGGCAATGATCGAAAGCAGGTACATTCGCTTGTTAAGCTGTTCGTTTTGCCGTTGGGTTATTGTATCCATACTCACGGTGGCTAAATCACGGGAGGCGTCCAAAACTTCCAGGTAACGCAACAGGTGGTCGCTGACTTCGCGTAAGCGGATTTGCTGTTTCGGTGTCATCCAGTTGGTCTTGTCGAGTTGAAGTTTTGTTAACGCATCCCGCTGCGGGATCAGGAAGCGCTTCAGCTGAATAATTTGCCGGCGAAGATGATGCAGGTCAGGTTTATAATCGTTCCGGGTATCATCCATCACCCGTTCTTCCATGGCAATGGCCCGTTCTTCTATATTTTCCATGGTATCGCCCATATTGATCACAATGCGTTCGTTCAACCGCACAATAAAATCACCGGTTGAAAGGGGAGGGTTTCCCTGTTCAATGTCGGCAAGCAGGTTCTGAATGGACGTAAGGGTTTTCTTTTGGCAGGAGATAAGCAGGTTACGGGTAGCAAGAATTCGCACAGAGATCATATTTTCAGGTTTTTCTCCTTTTATTTTGTTGATCCCTCTTACAATCAGCAACAATTCATCATTTGAAACGGCTACCCTGGGGCGTGATTCAGCTTTGGTAAGCGCATGAATGTTTAATTCGTTGATATTCAGCGACTGAAGGATTTGTTTGACTTCGGTCGCCGCAAAATTAAGCTGCAGCCAGATGTAGTCATTTTCATGCTTTATCGCAGGCAAAGCTGCAGGATCGGTTTTCGTTGCCGTCCTGCCGACCGAGTCAATATAGTAGGTATTGATAACAGCGTTTTTCATCTAAAAAATTGCTAAATTGTCAAATTGCTAAACTGGCTACTGGCAGCTAGCAGCTAGTAGCCAACTGCCAGTAGCCCTATGCCCCATGCTTTCTCACTCTTGTGTCTTGCGTCTTGATACTTGTGTCTCGTTGTTCAGCTCTCCGAATTTTCTTTTCTTCTGAATGTAAAACTTCCAGATAATGCTTTTGCAAAGGATCTCATCATGCCATTTCGGTGTAGCCAGTTCCGTCAATTGCTTCCTTTTTTCCTTTAAAGCGGATAATGTCTTATAATACGACATATGGGCATTCCAGACGCTTCGGAATCCCCCGAAATTTCCTTCCGACAGAAATTTTATGGCGGCCGCTCCGTCGAGACACCTCCGCAAGGTCATCACTTTAAACATTTTACTTGAAGGAAGGTTCTTGTAAAGCAGAAACAGGCTGTTCCGAAAATTCAGATAAAGCTTTCGGGGACTGTTGTAGGGGAGCGAACCTCCGCCCAGATGATAAACCGTGCTGAAGGGAGTGTACATGACCTTGTAGCCCATATTCTTTAATCGCCAGCAAAGATCGATTTCCTCCATATGCGCCCAGAAATCGGCATCGAAACCTCCTGCTTTATGGAATAGTTCAGCTCTGACGGCCATACATGCGCCGCTCGCCCAGAAGATACCGGAGATCCTGTCGTACTGCCCTTCATCTTTTTCGTTGACATTCAATATCCGGCCGCGGCAAAAAGGAAAACCCAGTTTATCAATAAAGCCGCCTGCTGCGCCGGCGTACTCAAATTCATCTTTCTTTTGCCAACTGCGTATTTTAGGCTGAACTGCTGCGATGGAATCATCAATCTCCATGAGACTGATCAGCGGGTCGGTCCATCCGGGAGTTACTTCCACATCCGAATTGAGTAAAATGTAGTAGTCTGCTTTTACCTGCCCAAGCGCTTCATTATAGCCTTTTGCAAATCCGTGGTTCGTATGAAGATCCAGGATTTCAATTTCAGGAAAGCGATCACGCAGCAGCGTCAGCGAGCTGTCGGTTGACCCGTTATCTGCAACGATAATGGTTGTACCTTCCCGGAGGCTGTTCGAAATGACCGACGGCAGAAAACGGGAAAGTAATTTTTCCCCGTTCCAGTTCAAAATAACAATTGCAATCGTTGGTTTCATCCCGGCAAAGGTAGTTATCCAATCATCACCCGGGACAGGATGTTAATCAGGTCTTCTTTTTTCAGGGTACTTAATTTTTCTTTGACCTTTTCTGCCTGTTCCTCCGTGTCCGAGGAAAGGATATCCTGCAATTCCTTTAGCTGTTTCCCGGTGAGTTCTTCGCCGAGGATCTGCCAAAGCAGGTCGGCCCGTTTTCCTGCTGCAGGCGAACCCAGGACTTCGAGTTCAGCAATGGCAGCATCGATCACCTGCCGGGCCTGGATCCTCACCGGGTCTCCCGTTTCCTTATTGCCCGTCACATCACGCAGGTGCCAGCTTGAATAATCATATTTTAACTCGCCGATCGTTTTGAGCACCGGGTGATCTTTGCCAAAGATCCGTTGTGCCAACAGGAGGGTCTGGCTTTTCCAACCTTCCAGATCGAAAACTTTTCCTGAAAGCTTTTCCCTTTGTTCTTTAAGCAGGGTGATTTCGTTATCAGTCATGGGACTATTGTACATTTTGATGCAAGTTAATGCATTGCCGGCCGATGTCCAACAGAAAGGCAGAAAAACTATCCCAGCAATTCATTGACCTTTTTAAAGAATTCGGGAAAATAGTTTGTATTGGCAGCGACAATTTCCCTGCCGAACAGGTAGTTTTCCCCTCCTTTGAAGTCGCATACTTTTCCGCCGGCTTCTTTGACGAGAATAATTCCGGCTGCAATATCCCAGGCATGGAGGGCGTGTTCGAAAAAACCGTCAAATCTTCCGCAAGCCACATAGGCTAAATCAACAGCGGCTGAACCCATTCTCCGCATTCCCCGCGTTTCAACCATAAAAAATCCGAGTAACCGGAGATATTTGTCCATGATCTCAAAACTATAATAGGGAAAACCGGTTGCCAGCAAGACATCTTCGTGCCTGGAAGAACCTGAAACCGTGATCCGCTTGCCGTTTAACCAGGCACCGCCACCTTTCCAGGCTGAAAACAATTCATCCTGCCCAACTTCATAAATTGCACCGGCCACAGGAATATTGTCTCTGATCAACCCGATGGAAACAGAATGGGGAAAAATGCCATGAATGAAATTGGTCGTTCCGTCCAGCGGATCAATGACCCATTGCCAGGTTTCCCCGCTTTGACCGGCAGTGCCCTCTTCTGTGACAAATCCGGCTTCGGGTAGGATGACACGGAGTTTTTCCACGATCATCTGTTCTGCATTTTTATCGACATAAGTCACAAGGCTGGCTTTTTCTTTGAGTTCAATGTCTTCGGGTGTGATTTTTGACCGCTCCTCACGGATAAATTGCCCGGCTTGTTTGGCAATATCGCCAATCTGACTGCAAATATTCTCTAAATCCATATTTATTAGTATCAAGTATCAAGACACAAGTATCAGGATAACGTTATCGGTATGAAAGCACGAAGTTCGTTTATATCGGGGCTACTTCAAAATTTCCATTGTTATTTATTTTTAAAGGTTTTATTTTTTGTCAGTTTTATGGCTCCTGATTATCTCCTGTAGAAAGCGGAAATATCCCTTAAGCTGTTTTTTATCTGAAAGAAAGCCCTTAACTTTCAGCTTTGATTATTTAAAGTCTGAATAAAAAGCGAATGAAAATCTGGAATCTGGGAATCATTGGCAGCGGCAGTATTGCCGACTTTCATGCGAAGGCCATCAAAAGCCTCCCTAATGCCTGTTTAACCGGTGTATGCGGACATAATGAAATGAAAACAAAGGCACTGGCAGAAAAATATTCCTGCAAGACTTTTAAAAATTCATCAGAAATGCTTCAGTCGGCCGATATCGATATGGTGCTAATTGCAACACCCAGCGGTGCCCATATTGAACCTGTTATTGAAGCGGCCCGGTACCGGAAGCATGTGCTTTGTGAAAAACCCCTGGAGATCAGCCCCGAACGGATTGACAAGATGATCCTGGCCCACGAAGAAGCGGGAACCTGGCTCGGCGGCATTTTCAATTACCGGTTTAATGACGCCGTACGTTTGCTGAAGCAGGCAGTCGACGACGGTCGTTTTGGCGTCATAACAAGCGCTTCGGTCTATGTACCGTGGTGGCGAAGTGACGCCTATTACGACAGCAGTTGGAGAGGCACCCTGGCTCTGGATGGCGGCGGAGCTTTAATGAACCAGTCGATCCACATGATCGACATGCTTCAGTATATGGTGGGGCCTGTCAGTTCTTTGCAGGCGTACACGGCCACGCTGGCGCATCCCCGGATTGAAGTGGAAGATTCGGCTGTAGCCATCTTGAAGTTCAAAAATCAGGCGCTTGGGCTGGTTCACGGGTCAACATCCTCCTATCCGGGACAGTTCCGACGACTGGAAATCATGGGAACAAAAGCTACGGTCGTTATGGAGGAAAACAGTTTCAAAGTCTGGCAGTTTGCCGATCCGCTGCCGGCAGATGACGAGATCAAGGAAAAATACAGCGCTATTGAGGGCGGGGGCGGCGTATCCGATCCGATGGCCATTCCCTTTGAACCTCATGCCCGGAACATTGCCGCGTTTATCGAGGCGGTGGAACAAGGCAAACCTTTTGAAATAGACGGAACGGAAGCCCGTAAATCGGTCGAAATCATTACGGCCATTTACCGGGCAGCAAAAGAGCATAAAGAAATAGTTTTATCATAACAGCGAAAGTCGGCCCGACGGTTTCAGTCGCTATCTAATCAGCTAACCGATGTTCGACGAAAAATCTTTTGAGGAGTTGTTCCGGGTTTATTACCGGCCACTGTGTTACTATGCCCGGAAATTTGCCCTGGATCACGTTGAATCGGAGGAAGTTGTTGAACAGGTCTTTTTGAAGTTATGGGAGATCAGGGAAGTGATTTCGATCGAAAAATCTGCTTCCGCCTATCTCTACCGGTCTGTCAGAAACCAAAGCATCAATTATTTAAAGCAGAGAATTACCTTTTCCAAAAACAAGGAGGATTATGCTTTAAAGCTCCGGCAGTCCCGGCTTTTTTCTGCGATCAGCGAAGAAGACGGAGCATCGGCCTTGCTTGCCCGGGAACTTGAACAACAAATCAATCAGGCTATTAATGACCTGCCGGAGAAATGCCGGGAAATATTCCTGTTAAGCCGGAGCGGGAATCTCTCCATCAAAGAAATTGCCGAAAAGCTCCACATCTCGACCAATACCGTTCAGAAGCAAATCTCCATCGCGATCGCTAAGTTGCGGGAGATCCTAAGCTATTACCTGACAGGTCTTTTGGCTGTCCTGCATTATTTTTTTTGAAAAAATCCGCAATCCTTTTTACTGAAGTTTCCTTTTCCTTTGTCTTATATGTGTAAGAGGGCGAAAATTATGACCAGGATCAACGAAGACATAATTATTAAGTTTTTATCGGGGCAGGCTACTGAAGCAGAAGCATCGGAGATCCTGCGGTGGAAAAACAGCGATGAAGCAAACAGAAAAACATTCCGCGAAATTGAAGTCGCGTTCAATACCTCAGAGATTATTCTGGACCCGGAAAAATTTGATCCGTCGGTCGCTTATCCCCGACTTCGATTCAAACTGAAGCGAAAGCGTTTGGTTGTCATTCCTGCAAACAGGATAAAGCGATTTGCAGGTTACGCGGCGACTGCAGTAATTGCCATTGGACTGACCTGGTTTGCACAGCATTATTTTTCGCTGCAGCCTGATTTCCTCGAACCAGGACAGCCGGTTTACCAAAGTGTGGAAACACCTGCTGGTGCAAAGAGCCTGATTACCCTGGAGGACGGAACCCGGGTGTGGCTGAATGCCAAAAGCAAGCTTGTTTACCCGACTCATTTTGCCGGTCACTCCAGAGAAGTTCAATTGGAGGGGGAAGGATATTTTGATGTGGCGAAAGACAAGTCAAAACCTTTTAACGTAAAGACGTCGCACCTAAACATTCATGTTTTGGGAACGGTGTTTAACCTGAAGTCATATCCGGCGGAGGGTCTGATCGAGGCGACGCTGGTCGAAGGCAAAATCACGATGAACAGACTCACGGGCGAAAATCAGGAGAAACAACTTCTTGAACTAAAACCGTATCAACAGGCTACATTTATAAAAAAAGAAGGATTTCTGACCGCGGATGAGGCCGCTGCCGCCAATATTTCGCCAGATGAAGCCAATCTTCGCTCCAAAGAGCATTTAGTGGTCGCGGAGCATATCGATCCCGGTACTGTAGCGGCATGGAAAGACAACAAGCTGGTCTTTAAGAATGAGACATTCGAAAGTATCGCGCTGAAGCTTGAACGGACCTATGATGCGAAAATCATATTTGAAGATGAAGCTGTTAAGCATTATCGTTTTTCGGGCGTTTTTTCGGAGATCAGTATTAACGAGGCACTTAAGGCGCTTCAGTTTTCGTCTGGTTTTAGCTTTAAAATAGAACATCGCACCATATTAATCAGGAGATGAGGCCTATGAAAAAAAAATGAACCGGCAATTTGTTGCAGAAATTACCGGTTCCGAAATAGTAAATGTTTAATAACTAATTCAGTACAAAAGTATGAAAAAAAATCGATCCGTTTTCCTTTTCGCAAAAAGGAAAGCCACAAAACTTTGGTTTATGATCAGGTGGATAGCTTTTTTTATGTTTCTGTCTATCCTGCACGTATCGGGTGCAGCTTTTTCGCAAGGGACGATCAGTATATCGCAAAAAAATGTAACGATCCGGCAGGCGCTGAGTGAAATTGAGCGGAATACGAGTTTCAAATTCCTGTACCGCAACGAAAATTTTGACGTGGGGAAAGTGATCAGTATCGATGTTCAGGACGCTGATATTGAATCTGTTTTGAAAACGATATTTGCAGGCCAGGAATTTTCGTACCAGATTTTCGGGAACAATGTAATTGCCCTGAATGTCAAAAGTAATCAGCAGCAGGATCGTAAAATTACGGGAAAAGTCACCGATGCTTCCGGCGCCCCGCTGCCCGGCGTTTCGGTGGTGATTAAGAGCACCACGCAGGGAACCGTTACCGATGCAGACGGGAATTATTCTCTTTCAGGTGTTCCCGCCGGCGCGAGCCTGGTGTTTTCGTTCGTGGGGATGAAACAACAGGAAGTTCCGGTTTCGGGACAAACGGCTGTCATCGTGATGGAAGATGACGCGGTCGGTATCGATGAGGTTGTCGTTACCGCTTTGGGCATCAGCAGGGACAAAAAGACACTTACCTATGCCACCCGGCAAATGAGCGGAGATAATTTGAATAATGCCCGGGAAATAAATATTTCCAGCGCTTTGCAGGGGAGAGTGGCGGGGATTAACATCAACAGTACCAACTCAGGTCCGGGCGGATCCAGCAGGCTTGTATTGCGCGGCGATAAATCGTTGTTGGGGAACAACCAGCCACTGATTGTTCTTGATGGTGTACCGGTCGATAATACCTCCGATGCGAACGCTGAAACTTCGTATGGTGCGCGGGATAAGGGAGATGGTCTTTCGAATATCAATTCAGACGACATTGAATCGCTTACCGTGCTTCCCGGTCCGACAGCCGCTGCCTTATATGGTTCTGCAGCAAGCAACGGTGTTCTGATCATCAACACAAAAAAAGGAACAGGAACAAAACGTCGTGTTGACTTTTCAAGTTCATTGGTGGTTTCAACACCCAGGATCTATCCGAAGTTTCAGAACACATACGGACAAGGCATTGGCGGCGCCTTTCTCAGCAACAGTGAATACAGTTGGGGACCGAAAATGACCGGTCAGATGGTAACCGACTGGACCGGGGAGTCGCAGGCATTAACACCTCAACGGAATAATGTCCGGGATTTTTTCCGAACCGGAACGGAGTTCATGAACACGTTGGCTGTCACTTCGGGTCATACCTATGCTTCGTACACAAACACCACGAGCAAAGGAATTATCCCTAATAATGAGTATAACCGGCACAACTTCAATATCCGCGAAACCTTTGAGCTGGCAAAAGGCTTAACAGTCGATGCCAGGCTGACCTGGATGCTTGAAGACGACTCCAACCGGCAGTCGACAGGCCAAAGGAATTTTGCCGTCAGCAGCCTCTATCAGATGCCCCGAAGTATCCGGCTTCATGATGTAAGGAATTATGAATCGATTGTCAATAATGAACGTGTTCAGAAGTTCTGGAACCCCGGCTCATTCACGCTCCAGAATCCTTACTGGTCGGTCTACCGCAACCTGTATGAACGGACCAGACGACGGTTGATGGGCATGGTGTCGCTGAAGTACCAGATCACCCCTGCGTTAAGCGCCCAGCTAAGAGGCAGTGCCGATTATTACAACGATACCGGAGAAGAAAAGGATTATAATAACACCTACTGGGTCGAAACGCCCGGGCAAGGCAACTACATCGTGGAAAAGTCATCGAACCGTCTGCTGATCGGTGACGCTTTACTCACCTTTGTAAAAGATATTTCTCCTGCCTTCAATCTGAATATCAATGCCGGGGCAAGTATTGAACGAACAGACTTCGAAACGACTTTGACAGAAAACAACGGACTGGTTATCCCCAACGTTTTCTCACTCAACAACGCCATCGGGCTGAGCACACAGCAAAACATGAGCAGGAGCGAAAAACACAGCGTCTATGGTGCGGCTCAGATCGGATTTAAAAATTTTGCTTTTTTAAATGTGACTGGCCGCAATGACTGGAATTCAACCCTGCCCAAAGATAACCTTTCGTATTTTTATCCTTCAATTGGCGCAAATCTTATTATCAGCGAAGTGCTTGAGCTTCCTGAGGCCATATCGTTTATTAAGCTGAGAGGTACCTATGCCGTTGTTGCAAACGGGACCGGTTTTGATTCCTACAGGACTCCCCGGTACGAATACCGGTCGGGTGGAAACAGCATTTTTATGTACAGCGACGGTACCCGGTATCTGGAAGAACTGAAGCCGGAGACAACACGTTCGTGGGAGGGTGGTCTTGAACTGAACCTATGGAAAAACAGACTCGGAATAGACGTATCGGTTTATAAATCAAATACCGACAACCAGATCCTGACGATCCCTATGTCGAGCACCAGCGGCTACCTGAGACGTATTATCAATGCCGGGGAAATAGAAAATAAGGGGGCAGAAGTGACCATCAACAGCAAACCTTTTTCCTCGCGCGAATTCTCGTGGGACTTAGGCATCACTTTTAGCAGGAATATCAATGAGATCCGGGAGCTAAGCCCCGAAAACGAAAAGCTGATCCTGGTCTGGGACCGCATGGCAAATATTACTGCGTACGTAGGCGGAAAATTCAGCGACCTTTGGGTTTCAGACTTCATACGCGATGAACAGGGCCGGATCATCGTCGATAACTCCGGCGTTCCGTTGACAGGCGAAAAGGAATATTATGCAGGAAACCCGAATCCCGATTGGAGAGCGGGCATGATGAATACCTTCCGCTATAAAAAAATTTCTGTTTCTGCCTTGATCGATATCCGGCACGGCGGGGTGATCCTTTCCCATACAGAAGCCATGTTGTCATACGCCGGAGCATCACAGAATACGCTGAAGAACAGGGAATCGGAATTTGTTGTTCCCAATTCGGTTTTTGAAGACGGCACGCCGAATAATATTCCGGTTTCGGCCGAAACCTACTGGAAAACGATCGGGGGAGGTTACCCCGTGGGAAGCCAGTTCATTTATGACGCGAGTAATATCCGGCTGAGGGAATTAAGTTTAAATTACGCCTTGCCGGATTATCTTACAAAAGGGCTTGTTAAAGGTGCTACCATCAGTTTTATCGGGCGGAACCTGTTTTTCATATCCAATAAAGCCAAAGTTGTTGACCCCGAAGCGGCCTCGCTCGGTACGGGGAACGCCCAGGGAATTGAGTACAGTTCAAACCCGGGACTGCGGAGCTATGGATTTCAACTGCGTTTAAACTTCTAAAACTATCGTATCATGATGAAAAAATATCGTTTTATCCCGGCGATTTTGTTTGCCACCATGTTGTTGGGCTGTACCGGTAATTTCGAAGAAATTAACACCGACGAAACAAAAATCGAGGAAATGAATCTCGAAAATATCGCCTTCTTTTTTGCCAACGCGGTAAACTATGGAAGTATTCAGGATATCGGTACCTATAACATTATTCCCCAATGGCATCAGGACTTTTGGGTACAGTACTTTACTCCGGTGGGAACCAGTCCGACTGACCGGTTTGATGTCCTTCAATGGTTCTTCTTTCATTGGGACGGGGTCTATTATCACACCCTGCCGCATTTGAATAAAATCATCGAGATTACGGAAGGAGTCGATATGCCCGCCAATGCGGTGGCCAAGATCTGGAAAGTTTATTCCATGCATATCCTGACCGATTTATATGGCCCCGTTCCTTATTTTGAAGCAGGCAAAGGGGAGCTAAGGACTTCTTACGACAGCCAGGAAGAAGTATATAACGATTTCTTCGTTTTACTGGATGAAGCGGTGACCGGACTCAAAGAGGCTGATCCCGGCGCAAGACCTTTTGGCGATGAAGACGTGATTTACAGCGGAGATCCCGGCAAATGGATCAAATTCGCCAACTCACTCCGCCTGAGGCTGGCCCTGAGGATTTCGTATGTAAACCCGGCCAAAGCGAAGACTGAAGCAGAAAAGGCGGTTGCCGGCGGTGTCATGACCGATGTGGCTGACGATGCCATGATCAGGGTGTCGCCCACTTCGCAAAATCCACTGAATTTTATTGCGGCCTGGAACAGCATGTGTATGAGCGGTGCCATGGAAAGTTACATGAAAGGCTATAATGATCCCAGAATGCAGGAGTATTTTAGTCCCAATGCGAATGGTTTGTATCATGGTATTCCCAACGGATTGGTGGAACGGGACTGGACCCTTCAGCCATACAAAACGATGGACTCCCTGAATAATTGCGGCCCGCGTTTTTCACCCGATCTGATGAATGAAAATCCCTATTACGTGATGTATGCCGCAGAATCTTATTTTTTACGGGCCGAAGGTGCTCTGAATAACTGGAATATGGGTGGATCGGCTAAGGACCTTTATGAACAGGGTATCCGGACTTCCATGCGGCAGTGGGGCATAAGTGCAGCAGCAAGGATAAATGATTACATCAGTAACACAGCCACGCCGGTTCCTTTGAACGATTATTTCAACACGCCGGCTGTCAGCGATATCCCTGTTGCGTTCAGCGCTGATCCTGCCATCCAGCTTCAGCAGATCATGACACAAAAGTGGCTGGCCCTGTTCCCGGATGCCTGCGAATCATGGTCGGAATTGAGACGCACCGGTTTTCCCGAACTCTACCCGATAAAAACGTCAAGTAATCCTGATGTGGCTCCAAATTCGATGATCAGGAGGATACCTTTTGTAAGCACGGAAAGGGATATGAACGCAGAGGCAGTTTTGGAAGCGACAACGTTATTGGGCCCGGGCGGCGATAAAGCCGGCACCCGGGTATGGTGGAACGTTTCGGCACAGTAGCGGCGTTTTTCCTATGAAGGCTGTCTATAGCCCGCCAGTTAAACAGCAGGAGATTATTTTTTATTCCGGTTCGGATTGAAATAATTTCCTGCTTGATTTTTCCGGCTGTTCGCTTACAGCAAATCGCTGGCCAGTTCAGCCAGATAGCTCCGCTCGCCTTTCACCAGGTTCACATGGGAGAATAGTTCCTGTTTCCGCATTTTGTCGGTCATGTAAGACAAACCATTCGATTTCATATCCAGGTAAGGGGAATCGATTTGTTGTAAATCTCCTGTAAAGATCATTTTAGTGCCTTCTCCTGCGCGCGTGATAATGGTCTTTATTTCGTGCGGTGTGAGGTTTTGAGCTTCGTCCACAATGAAATAGGCATTTGACAAACTGCGGCCACGGATATAGGCGAGCGGCGTAATGATCAGTCGTTCGTCTTTGAGTAACTCGTCAATTTTCAGATATTCCTGACTTCTCGGATTAAAGGCATGTTTAATGACCGAAAGATTATCAAAAAGGGGTTGCATGTATGGGCTTATCTTTTCGGATGCATCTCCCGGAAGATACCCCAGGTCTTTATTGCTTAGCGCCACAATCGGCCTTGCCAGCAGGATCTGTTCATAAAGTTTATGCTGTTCAAGGGCTGCCGCCAGTGCCAGAAGGGTTTTTCCCGTACCTGCTTTCCCGGTTAGTGAAACCAGCTTAATCTCCGGGTCAAGCAGTGAATTTAAGCTGAATGTTTGTTCTGCATTCCGTGGTTTTATTCCATAAGCCGTTTTCTTTTCTACCCGCACCATCCGGTTCGTGGCACTGTCGTATCTTCCTAAAACGCTTGATTTATTTCCTTTGAGAATGTAATACTCGTTGGCTGTAGGGATATTGGGCAATTTAACGTCACCAACAGGGAATGAGCCTTCGTTATACAACGCATCGATTAACCGATCATTGAACCCGTCCACATCGGTAATTGATTTTTCAAAAACATGCGGATCCTTGATCTGGTCATTTTTGTAATCTTCGGAAAGAATCCCCAGCGATTTAGCCTTCATGCGCAGGTTAATATCCTTTGAGATCAAGATGGCAGGCCGTTTGGGATTTTCCTTTGTAATATAATCGGCGATGGCAAGGATCCGGTGATCGGGGATATCATCCTTGAACGATTGTTTCATTGTTTCAGAGAAAGGCTTACCTGTAACGATGATCAGCTTCCCCAGTTCCCCGCCCAGTTTTATTCCGCCATTAAATGACTGTTCGCCTACAATATTATCCAGTACCCGTACAAATTCCCTTGCCTGGAAATTGATAGGATCATTCCCCTTCTTAAATTTGTCGAGTTCTTCAAGGACGGTAATCGGAAGGATGATATCGTTATCTTTGAACTGGTATATGCAGGTATGGTCGTGCAGGATGACGTTGGTGTCGAGCACGAAGATCTTAGTAAGTTTCCTCTTCGCCATATCTTGTACTTTATAACAGGATAAAAGTAGGAAAAAATAGAAGATAATAATTTTATTTGCCGTTAAAAAGTAAGGGATACAAACCGATGGAAGAATTTAATAAAGAATGATCAAAATGAAGGAATATTCTGAAATACTTGATTATCTGTACAGTCAGCTTCCGATGTTTCAACGAACAGGAGCGGCGGCTTATAAAAATACGTTAGATAATACCTGGGTGTTGGATGAAATGTTTGGTCATCCTCATAGGAATTTTAAAACAATTCACATTGCAGGTACGAACGGGAAAGGCTCTGTTTCTCATATGCTTGCCTCTGTGTTGCAGGAGGCCGGGTACAAGACAGGGCTTTATACGTCGCCTCATCTGGTCGACTTTCGCGAACGCATTCGTGTAAACGGTGAGATGATCCCGGAAAAGGATGTCGTGTGGTTTGTGGAACGGTTTCGTGATCTGAATTCCGCAGCAAAGCTGGAGCCTTCATTTTTTGAACTGACAGTTGCCCTGGCTTTTGATCATTTCAAAACCAGCCAGATCGACGTTGCGGTCGTTGAAGTTGGATTGGGAGGAAGGCTGGATTCGACCAATATCATCACTCCTGAAGTTTCCGTGATTACCAATATCAGCCTGGATCATACCGCGCTGCTGGGCAAGACAATTCCGCTAATCGCGGCGGAAAAGGCAGGTATTATCAAGTCGGGCATTCCGGTTGTAGTTTCCGAAAGCGGGGAGGATTATAACTTCGTTTTCGAGAGCAAAGCCACAGAAATGGGAAGTTCCATCGCATTTGCCGACCGGGAGTATCAGGCATCTTATTCCATGCTGTTGCCGGAAGGACTTCAGGTGTTTAACTTTAAAAGGAATGACCAACCGGAATATCCGGCTTTGAGGACGGACCTGCTGGGGAGTTATCAACGCCGGAATATTGCAGGCGTACTGAAAACACTGGAAGTTCTGAAGAATAAAGGGTGGCAGATTGATCTTGCAGCAATATACCACGGTTTGGAAAGGGTAAAAACCAATACCGGATTAAGAGGTCGCTGGGAAATAGTCGGATCCAATCCTGCCGTTATTTGTGATACGGGCCATAACGAAGGCGGATTAAGAATCGTTGTGGATCAGCTCCGGAGCATGGCATGGAAGAAACTGCACCTTGTTTTTGGCATGGTGAGCGACAAGGACATTGACGGCGTATTGAAACTGATGCCAAAAGAGGCTGTTTATTATTTCACGCAGGCAGCTATTCCCCGTGCGATGAATTCAGAAATGTTAAGACAAAAAGCGCTCGCCGCCGGTTTGCATGGGAATGCCTTTCCTTCAGTGAAAACTGCAGTAAAGGAAGCCCTGGCCCATGCCGGAACTGAAGATGTTGTATTTATCGGGGGCAGCTCTTTTGTGGTTGCTGATTATTTCTCAGGAGCCTGAAAAGGTTATTTTCAATAGTTGCTTCGTCTTTGAAAGTCGTTTCTTCCCCCGGCAAAGCCCGGACAAATTTGATTTTCCATTTGCTTACAGAAACGTTCTTCTAATTTTTTTTCTCATTTCTTTTGACGAAGAAAAAAAAGATATATATTTGCAACGCCTTTGAAGAACGGAGGCGGAGTTCAGATAGAAAGGGCGGTTAGCTCAGCTGGTTCAGAGCATCTGGTTTACACCCAGAGGGTCGGGGGTTCGAATCCCTCACCGCCCACCAAAAAAAGCAGCAAGCCGATCGGTTTGCTGCTTTTTTTATTTTACCAACATAATTTGTTCCGGTGTCCGATCAGGACCAAATCATCATCAACTATGTTATCTCTTTATTTTCAGTGCCATGCCGGCACGTGACTGCGCGCGTGTCCTTTTTTTATCCTTTTTTGTCCGATTTCTGCTTTTTCCACACCGATGTCCGAAGTAATTTTAAATCCTGAAAAACTGATAAACAGGTGAAAGATTCCTGACTACGCCGGAATGAACTTGAAAGATGACTTATGAAACGGAACTATTTGATGCTATGCTGCTTTTTATTTACTATCTCGGTTGTTGCTCAAAAGACACCTGATATTCTTATTGACGGGAATGGGGTCATGCGATGGAGCGACACCCGACGGGAAGCTTCCTTCTTCGGAGTGAATTACACGCTTCCATTTGCGCATGCCTATCGTGCCACAGGTTATCTGGGGGTTGACCGGAAGGCAGCAATCGACCGGGATGTCTATCATTTTGCCCGACTGGGATTCAATGCGTATCGCATCCATGTATGGGATGTGGAACTGACAGATTATAAGGGAAACCTCATCGTAACCGAACATCTTGATCTGCTGGATTATCTCATATTCAGGTTGAAAGAACGGAATATTCATATCGTGATCACCGCCCAAACCAATTTTGGGAATGGATATCCTGAAAAAAACCAGCCTACGGGTGGTTTTTCATACTACTATAACAAATGCGATGTGCACGCCAAACCGGAAGCCATTGCCGCGCAGGAGAAATACATCAGTTCGCTGGTGAAACACGTCAACCCTTATACCGGCAAGGCTTACAAGGATGATCCGTTCATTGTCGGATTTGAAATTAACAATGAACCTTGCCATGCTGGATCACAAGGTGAAACATGCGACTATATAAACAGGATGCTTGATGCCCTCGAAAAGGCCGGAAACCGGAAACCAGTCTTCTATAATGTCAGTCATAACATGCAGCAAATTGAAGCTTATTATTCTACTGCGATACAGGGAACAACCTACCAATGGTATCCGGCCGGACTGGTAGCAGGGCAAACCCGGCGGGGAAATTTCCTGCCTTATGTGGACAATTACAAAATTCCATTTTCGGATGTGAAAGGCTTTGATCAAAAAGCAAAGTTGGTTTATGAATTCGACCCGGCCGACCTGATGTATTCTTATATGTATCCGGCTATGACGCGAACTTTCAGAAGCTCAGGATTTCAATGGATCACCCAGTTTGCCTACGATCCGGTGGACCTTGCCCGGTTCAACACGGAATACCAGACGCATTATCTCAACCTGGCTTACACACCCGGGAAAGCTATCAGTATGAAAATCGCAGCGGAAGCCGCATATCAGCTTCCGCGAAATGAATCGTATGGTGCTTATCCCGAAGATACGGTGTTCGGTGACTTTCGTGTCAGCTATTTACAGGATTTAAGTGAACTGAACACGCCAAAGAAATTTTATTATTCCAATACGACTTCAACCGGACCGGTAAACGCAAGCCAATTGGAATCGCTGGCCGGATGTGGTCAATCACCGGTAGTGGGTTATGAAGGAACAGGGGCGTATTTTATGGATAAGCTGGAAAATGGGTTCTGGCGACTGGAAGTGATGCCCGATGCCGTGCAGGTGAGTGATCCGTTTGCCAAACCTTCATTGAAAAAAGAAGTGGTGAAGATCTTTTGGGGAACATGGGACATGGCGTTGGACCTTCCCGACCTGGGAAAAGCCTTTACTATAACCGGCATCAGCGATGGAAATCAATATCGTGAAGAAACAACCGACGGTGTCATTTGTTCCCTTCAACCAGGCGTTTACCTGCTTCAGCGGAAAGGTCTTGTGCCGGCACAGAAATGGGAGCCGGGATCCATCTGGAATAACATCCGGCTGAATGAATACGTGGCGCCTCAGAAACAAACAGATCAAAAAGCATTCGTGGTTTCTCATCTTCCTGCAAAAACTGTTGATACCGCTAAGCCGCTAGTCATTGAAGCATTCATTGCCGGAGCCGAAAAGCCGGACTCAGTGCTGATCTATACCGATAAGTTCTTTTTCTGGAGTGAAAAAAACGCCGGCAGAAAGATGGAGCATGTAAAAAGTTACCTGTACCGGGTAGTGATCCCTGCTACAGAACTAAAGGAAGGTTCTTTCAAATATAATATCGTTACCAGCAAGGGTGACGGGAGACAGACCTTCCCTGCCGGAACAGACGGCAGTCCGGCCGACTGGGACTACACGGGCGGTTCTTTTTGGGAAACAAAGGTAGCTATCCCTGAAAGTGCAATCGTCTTGTTTTCGGTAACGGATGAAACAAGCGGGATTGAAACCTTTACGATACCGGAATGGAGCTTAACGCAACGCAGAATCAGGGAGAACTTCTCCGCTGGAAGAAAGACCCTACACCTGACCTTTAACTCGAACGATGAGCGCCCGAAGTTCTTTCTGCGGAAATACATCAGGGAAGATGTTGAAAACCGTCAAGAGCGGCTGAATAAATGTATCTGGCTCTGCCTGCACCTGAAAAAAGTACCTGAACGACTATCTGTTGGTTTCATTACCACCGACGGATATACCTACAGTAAGCTTTGTCCATCGCCAAAGAACGACATTGTCCGTGTACCTCTTGCTGAATTGAGACAAACGGATACCGCTTTGCTTCCGAACTCATATCCGGTGTTCCTGGAAAAGTATTTCCGGCCGGCAACAGCAATTCCCTTCCGAATAGGATCAATCGAAAGCATCGAACTGTCGTTTGAAGGGAAAAAGGGCGAAGCTGCTGAGATTGAAACCGGCAGTATCTGGCTCGAATGAAATAAAAAGAGAACCAAATTAAAGACGTAACAATACTAAAACAAAACCTAACGCTATGATTAGTACAAACTTGAAATTTTACCTCCCGGCTATTTTGCTTATGCTTTGCGTGCTGCATGGAGTAGCTGCTCCTTTCCAGACGCGGCAACCCGAAAGGAAAACTGTTTCGGGGCAAGTGGTTGATGATATGGGAGAACCATTGCCGGGTGTCAGCATTGTTGTCGTGGGAACTAATGTCGGAACAGTCACTGGGGTCGACGGTGACTATACCTTGATCATCCCTGCAGGAAGTCAGGAGTTGAAATTTTCTTATATTGGATTTGAAACTCAGATTCTGGCAATTCCTTCCGGCAATTCCCTGAACGTAAAAATGATGGGTGATACGAAGGCGCTGGTCGATGTGGTTGTCATTGGTTACGGGACCCAGCGAAAAAGCGATCTTACCGGCTCGGTGACCAGTGTCGGCAGCGAAGACTTCAATAACGGACTGATCAGTTCTCCCGAACAATTGATTAACGGTAAAGTTTCGGGTGTGCAGATCATGTCGAACAGCGGTTCTCCGACAGCGGGCAGCACCATCCGTATCCGCGGGGGTGCTTCGTTGAACGCCAGTAATGATCCGTTGATCGTATTGGATGGCCTGCCCCTGGAAAACGGCGGTATTAGCGGAAATACCGGAAACTTCCTGAGTCTGATCAATCCGAACGACATTGAAAACATAACCATCCTGAAAGATGCCTCCTCTACGGCCATTTATGGTTCGCGTGCATCCAACGGTGTGATTCTCATTACCACCAAAAAGGGAAGCGAAGCCGGACTGAAAATCAAATTCACTTCCACCAACTCCATTCAGACCCGTACGAAACTTCCCGACATGCTGGCAACATCCGATTTTATCGATGTCATCAATAACCGGGGAACTGCGGAACAAAAGGCGCTTCTGGGAACGGCCAATACCGATTGGAACGATGAAATTTACCATGCTGCCTTTGGAACCGATAATAACCTGAGCATTTCGGATCTGCTGGCCCCGAATACCCCGATACGCGTTTCATTGGGATATTACAACCAGGATGGTATTCTGCAGACCGATAACGCCGAACGGGTCACCGGGAATATTTCGGTTTCACCATCCTTTTTTGACGATTATCTGAAACTAAATGTCAATATCAAGGGGTCGCGTAACAATAACCGTTTTGCCAATACCAATGCCATCTGGGCGGCCTCAGCCTTCAACCCAACGCTGGAAATCTATTCCGGCGATGATTCATTCGGCGGTTACAATGAAGCTATCGACAACAGCGGACTGCCGGTGAATGCGGCCGTGCGTAATCCGCTGGGACTGATCGACCAAAACAAATCGACCAGCAGGGTGGAACGGATCGTAGGCAATGCTGATGCCGACTATAAGATGCATTTCCTTCCTGAACTGAAATTCCATGCGACCATTGGCTACGATTATGCCAAAGGAAAAGGCCGGGTATACGTACCTGCCGAAGCTGCCGAATTTAACACAACTTTCGGGCGCGACTATCAGTATGGACCACAGGAGAACACAAACAGGCTGCTTACCATCTACCTGAACTACAATAAGTATGTTGAAGAACTAAAAAGCAATATTGAAGCGATCGTCGGGTATGACTACCAGTTTTGGAAAAGCACAACTCCCGCCTATTCGGAGCTGAACACCAAAGAAGAGCCACAAAATACCTACGCGGCTAAAGACGAGCGGCATAGCTTGCTTTCCTGCTACGGCCGCCTGAACTATAGCTTTGACTCGCGTTTCATACTGGCTGCCTCCGTTCGTCGTGACGGGACCTCCCGCTTCAGTGAGGATAACCGATGGGGAACCTTTCCTTCGGTGGCCCTGGCCTGGCGAGTGAACGAAGAGCCTTTCCTAAAAGATAATCGCGTACTCAGTACGCTGAAAATCAGGGCCAGTTATGGCATTACCGGGCAGCAGGAAGGGATCGGCAATTACAATTACCTTCCGGTGTATACCTACAGCCAGGACGGAGCGCAGGTTCAGTTTGGAGACCAATGGTACTATACTTACCGGCCGGAAGCCTATGTCGGAGACCTGAAATGGGAAACGACAAAGTCGTATAATGCCGGTTTTGACTTTGGTTTCTTCAAAGAACGGCTGACAGGAAGCTTTGACTTCTACACCCGTCAGACGGAGGATTTACTGGCAACAGTACCTGCACCCGCGGGGACCAATTTTGATAAAAACATCTTGACCAATGTGGGCAATGTCGACAGCCACGGTTTTGAGTTCACCTTAAACGCCATCCCCGTCAATACAAAAGATCTGACCTGGAATGTCAGTTTTAATATGAGTTGGCAAAAAATGAAAGTTAAAAACCTCTCACTTGCCGAAGGCGGGGCCGCGACCAACACCCTGGTCGGGCCAACCATCGACAGTTATAACTTCCAGGTATTAAGTGAAGGTTATGAACCCTACATGTTCTACCTCTACCACCAGCTTTACGATGAGGAGACCGGAAAACCAGTTGAGGGAGCATATGCCGATCTGAACGATGATGGAAATATCAATTCCAGCGATCTGTACCGTTATCATTCCCCCGCTCCGGATTTTATTTTTGGCCTGGGTACATCGATCAATTACAAAAAATGGACAGTGGATATGAGTTTCCGGGCAAATGTCGGAAACTATGTCTACAATGGGATGGCCATGAACACCGGCGCCTGGAGCACCGTCAGCTATAACTCGTATCAACTCAATAACCTTTCAACGAGCTTTCATGAAACGGGCTTTCAGAACCGTCAGTACCTGTCCGATCATTATATTGAAAACGGCTCGTTCCTGAAAATGGATAATCTGACGCTGGGTTATACTTTTGGCGAGATTGGCAATTGGTTCACGATGAACATCAACGCGATGGTTCAGAATGTATTCACGATTACGGAGTATTCAGGCGTGGATCCGGAAGTACCCAATGGCATGGATGTCTCATTCTATCCGCGTCCGCGCACCTTCTCCATTGGTTTAGGCCTTAATTTTTAATCTCTAAATGAAGTACAGTCATGAACAAGCTAATTTTCTATATACTGGTTTTAAGTGCATGGATGTTTGCATCGTGTGAGAACGATCTGGACCAGATGCCGCACACTGAAACAACCTCTGCCAGTGTTTATGCAGAGGCTGCCAATTACAAAGCCGTGCTGGCAAAACTCTATGCGTCTTTTGTGATCAACGGACAGGAAAAGGGAGGCGGCAATGCTGATATGGTCAGTAATAATGGACAGGACTACATGCGTAGTTATTTTAACCTTCAGGAATGTGGCACCGATGAATTAGCCTCCACCTGGCTCGAAGGCGATAAGGTAGGCGATCTGACTTTCCTGACATGGGATGCCAATGATCCCTGGGTTTCGGATATGTATTATCACATTTACTACACCATTGCCTTATGCAATGAGTTACTGCGGAATGCGGGTGACGACCGGATTGCCGGTTTTACTGAAACCGAGCAGGAAGATATCCGCAATTACCGGGCTGAAGCCCGCTTTATACGGGCACTGGCTTATTACCATGCACTCGACCTGTTCCGGAATATACCTTTTGTAACCGAAGCGGATCCGGTAGGCGCGTTTATCCCTCCGCGGTATGAAGCCACTCAGGTATTTGAATTCATTGAAACGGAACTGAAGGCAATCGAAGAAGAATTGCTGGACAAGGAGTCCTGCGAGTATGGGCGGGCTCCGAGAGCCGCTGCCTGGACCCTGTTAGCCAAATTGTATTTAAATGCCCAGGTATATACGGGATCTGAACGTTATACCGACTGTATCACATACTGCAACAAGGTGATTAATGAAGGCGGTTATTCACTCGAAGGTGATTTCAAAAAACTTTTCAACGCCGATAATCATAAACGAACGAATGAGATCATCTTCCCGCTTCCTGTGGATGCCGTACACACGGTTTCATGGGGCGCTACAACCTATATCATCTGCGGAGCCGTCAGCAATACATCCGACTATCAGATCCCGGGCGATTATGGCGTGACCAGCGGATGGGGCATGTTCCGTATACGCGGAGAGGTCCCATTGCTGTTCAATGCAGCAGACGGACGTAATCTTTTTTTCACGGAAGGACAGACGCGAACTGTCGAGGTGATCGACAATCAAAGCAACGGCTATTTCGTGGAAAAATGGACAAACCTGACTGATGCGGGCGGGGAGGCTTCCAATACAGTTGACGGAGGCGTGAATACGGATTACCCGATGTTCCGCCTGGCCGATGTGTACCTGATGCTGGCCGAGAGTGTGCTGCGCGGAGGGACCGGAAGCTCAGCAACGATCGCCCTCAACCTGGTTAATGAATTACGGGAGAGGGCGTTCGGCGATAATTATGAAACTTCAGGCAAACTGGTATCAACCGAATTTAATGTTAATCTTATCCTTGACGAACGCGCCCGTGAATTGCTTTGGGAATGTACACGGCGTACCGACCTGATCAGGTATAACAAGTTTACAACCTCCGATTACGTCTGGCAATGGAAAGGCGGAGTAAAAGACGGCCGGGCCGTGGATGATAAATACAACATTTATCCAATCCCGACATCCGATCTTACTGCTAACCCGAATCTGTATAATGAAGATTATTAATGACAGTAACTTATGAAGACGCTAAAAAAATACATATTTACATCATTATCGCTTGTGGCACTGACCTCCTGCGAGAAGGACGGGGATCTGATTACCCTTTCAGCATTGGAAGAAAGTGAACTGATAGCTACCGAAACAGCCGTGGTTCTGAATCAGGAAACCAGCAGACAAAACGTACTGTCGTTCACCTGGAATATCAGTACGCTGACCGTGAGCGATCCCGACATGTCAGCACCCGATATTCTGACTACCACCTTGCAGGTATCCAAAACGGATGACTTTGCTGCTGTGTCCGAATCGGTCGAGGCTTCATTGTCAAAAGCATATACCGGAGCCGAACTGAATACGCTGGCGAAGAACCTGGGAGCAGCACCCGATGTGGCGGCGACACTTTACTTCCGGCTGAAAGCATCGACCGGGAACAATATGGACCCGGTTTACAGCAACGTGGTTACCGTGGAAGTAACACCTTATCAGATTGATATGTCGGTCGGCTTCGTCTTGGACAAGGTTCAGGCGGATACCGGATTAACCCTCTATTCTGCTGATTCGGATGGTGAATATACCGGTTTTATGGGGGCAACATCGTGGTACAATTTCTTCCTTAAAGAAGGCGACGGAACCATTTGGGGAAATGACGGTGTGAGCGGAACAGCCTTTCTGCTTTCTTCGGAAGACGACGGAGCCAAACGTTGGAACTTTTGGTTCCCGGGCTTAGCTGGGTGCTATTATGTCGATGTCAATACCACCCGCAAACAATGGTCGGCCCTGTATATCCCTTCGCTCACCCTGAGCGGTGACCTGGAAGGAGAAATGACCTTTGACCGTCCGAATGTGAAGTGGATGGCAACATTTACCACAACTTCAACCAGTGTGACAGTAAACATAAGCGGAACCGGCAAACTTTATAATTACACAACCGGAACAGATGATGCAGCGGCAATTGAAACTCCGGTGGCTTTTGCTCAAAGCGGTGAAAAGCTTAGCTTAACGGAACAAGCCGGCAACATAACCGTTACGGTTCCGGCAGCGGGGACCTATACGCTGGTGATCAACCTCAGCGATCCAAAGAACTGGACCATTGAAGCATTAGAGGGAAGCCAGGAACCAGGTCAGGTTAGCCAGTATGTATATCTTCCGGGTATTGATGACGGCATTACTGGAGGAGACTGGAATTTCGACAATACGCTGACCCTCTATAACGAGGATGAACTCGCCTATGCCGGTGTGGTGAAAGTGAATTCCCTTTGGGGCTACGGCATCTTTACGGAAAAGGATAACTGGGAAGATTTCTATAAACTGGGAGAAGGCGATGCTTACGCAGGTACGCTGGGTTTCAAGGGAGCGACCAACATTCCGGCTCCTGCGGCAGGACTTTACCTGATCGACACCTCATTGAAAGGACTGATTTACAGCCTGATCAGCCTGGGAAGTACCATTTATATTTCAGGTCTGAATGATGTTTGGGATTTCAGCGTCACGCTGGCTGCCACGGCAACGGTTGGAACCTATTCCGGACAGATTACCATAACCAGCGCGTCGGAATGGGGATTCCAGATACACCTGGATACCTCCTGGAATCATTATTACGGTGGCTCAGCAGGCAAACTGTATTATAAAAGCAACATCACAGATGATGCCAGTCTCGCAGCAGGTACTTATACCATGACGGTGGATCTGATAGCAGGGACATATACGATCACGCAATAAAAAGAAGGAGACGGGAAAACGGAAACAGGAGCAGGAAAAATTTTAGATCAAAAAAAGCCTTTGTTCCTGCGTTTCTCCGGTATCCAATTATGATCTTGTGTTTTAATAAATATTAAACGATGAAACAAACAACCAAACTGATCGCCATTGTTCTTCTTTCCGGTCTGTTCACGGCATGTGAAGATGAACCCGGTCTGCAGACTCCACTCGACGAACCGGCCTATGACAATGACTGGTTTCGCTAAAGGGGCCGATGTAAGCTGGCTGACGGAAATGGAAAAGTCGGGCGTTAAATTTTACAACGCTGCAGGAAAGGAAACGGAGTGTATGCGGCTGCTGCGGGAGGCGGGTATGAACTCGGTCCGGCTACGGGTGTGGGTCAATCCTTCAGACGGGTGGTGCAATAAGTCTGATGTGCTGGTCAAAGCATGGCGTGCCCAAAAATTGGGGATGCGGGTCATGGTCGACTTCCATTACAGCGATAGTTGGGCCGATCCTTCGAAGCAAACAAAACCTGCTGCCTGGGAAGGGTTCAGCCTGGAGGAATTGAAAACTGCGGTAGCCGGCCATACGAAAGAGGTGTTGAACCTCCTGAAAACAAACGGGATCATTCCCGAATGGGTACAGGTGGGGAACGAAACCGGAAATGGCATGCTGTGGGACGAAGGCAAAGCTTCTGCAAGCATGGCACAGTATGCGGCGATTAATAACGCCGGATACGATGCTGTGAAAGAGGTTTTCCCTGACGCGAAGGTGATCGTCCACGTGCAATCCGGGAATGATAATTCTCTCTTCCGGTGGCTTTTTGACGGACTGAAGCAAAACGGAGCTAAGTGGGATGTTATTGGCATGTCACTCTACCCAACCGCGGCAACCTGGCAACAAATGACGACCAGTTGCGTTCAAAATATGAACGATATGATCAGCCGCTATGAGAAGGAGGTGATGATCTGTGAAGTAGGCATGCCATGGGATGAGGCCGAAGCAGCAAAGAACTTTTTGACTGGTTTGATCACAGAAGCCAAAGGGATCGCCAACGATCAGTGTCTGGGCATATTTTACTGGGAACCCCAAGCCTGTAATAACTGGAAAGAATATACCTTAGGTGCCTTTGATAATACCGGCAAGCCAACGATTGCAATGGAAGCTTTTAAGGTTGACGATCTGTAATTAACGATCTGATATTGAAGAAGAAAGTAACAAAGCACCTAAGTTCCTGGCTCTTGGTTCTTGGTTCTAATGTCTTGTATCTAAAATAAATAAATGAAACGAGTTTATTTTTCTCTTATTGTCCTTCTTGTCTGCATGCGTGTTCTGGCGCAACGTGTTGAATTTTTACTGGATAAAAACTGGAAATTCAGTAAGGGTGACTTTCCCGAAGCGTTCATTCCGGATTTTGACGATTCGAAATGGGAAACTGTTCAGGTTCCGCACGACTGGGCGATATATGGGCCTTTCGACAGAAGCCATGACCTTCAGCAGGTTGCTGTAAAGCAAAATCTGGAGACAAAAGCAACTATTAAGACCGGCCGCACAGGAGGACTTCCTTATGTAGGCATTGGATGGTACCGGACTGTTTTTGAGGTTCCGGCAGGCGGGCAGGTGAGTTTGCTTTTTGATGGCGCCATGAGCGAAGCCCGGGTTTACGTGAACGGTCAGGAAGCTTGTTTCTGGCCGTACGGCTACAATTCCTTCCATTGTGAGGTAACCAAACTGCTCACGCAGGACGGAAAGAATAATGTGCTGGCTGTGCGACTGGAAAATAAACCACAGTCTTCACGCTGGTATTCGGGTGCAGGGCTATACCGGAATGTTCATGTGATCGTTACGGATCCGGTCCATATTCCTGTCTGGGGAACGCAACTCACAACGCCGCATGTTTCCGATTCCCTGGCTTCTGTCCGTTTGCTCACAAAAATAAAAGGTTCAAGGGATAACGAAGTGCGCGTCGTGACGGAAATCCTTTCACCTGAGGGGAAAGTCGTGACCATCCAGAATAACATCCGGAGAATCAACCATGACCAACCATTCGTACAAAACTTCACCGTGACGGATCCTCGGCTTTGGTCGCCGGAAAACCCCGTTCTTTACAAGGCGGTATCCAAAATTTATGCCGGCGGCCGGCAAACGGATGAATACACGACACGCTTCGGGATCCGCAGCATTGAAATTATTGCCGATAAAGGCTTTTACCTGAACGGCAAGCACCGCAAGTTCCAAGGGGTATGCAACCATCACGATCTTGGTCCGCTGGGCGCTGCTATTAATACCGCCGCGCTGCGCCATCAGTTGACCCTGTTGAAAGACATGGGCTGCGACGCTATCCGGACGGCGCACAACATGCCCGCCCCCGAATTGGTCACGCTATGTGATGAAATGGGGTTTATGATGATGATCGAACCTTTCGATGAGTGGGACATTGCCAAATGCGAAAACGGTTATCATCGCTTTTTCAGCGAATGGGCTGAACGGGATATGATCAACATGCTGCACCAGTATCGCAACAACGCGAGTGTGGTGATGTGGAGCATCGGCAATGAGGTACCGACCCAATGCAGTCCGCAAGGGTATCGGGTCGCTGCTTTTCTGCAGGATATATGCCATCGCGAAGATCCGACCCGCCCGGTAACCTGCGGTATGGATCAGGTAAGCTGTGTTCTTCGAAATGGTTTTGCCGCCATGATTGACGTTCCGGGATTCAATTACCGAGCCCATCGCTATCAGGAAGCCTATGATCAATTGCCCCAAAATATCGTTTTGGGTACCGAAACCTCGTCAACCGTCAGTTCACGGGGAGTATACAAGTTTCCTGCTGAAATTAAGGCTGATGCCAGATACGATGATCATCAGTCATCCTCCTATGATCTGGAACATTGTTCCTGGTCAAATGTCTCCGATATTGATTTTGCCCTGGCAGATGATCATGACTGGACCATCGGGCAATTCGTCTGGACCGGATTCGATTACCTGGGTGAACCTTCTCCATACGATACGGATGCCTGGCCCAGCCATAGTTCTCTTTTTGGTATTATTGATCTGGCCAGTCTTCCAAAGGACCGTTTTTATCTTTATCGCAGCCTTTGGAACAAGGACGCCAATACCCTGCATGTTCTGCCTCACTGGAACTGGAAAGGACGCGAGGGCGAGCCAACTCCGGTATTTGTTTATACCAGCTATCCCGTTGCGGAAATTTTTGTCAATGGGAAGAGCTATGGCCGGCAGAGCAAAAGCGACAGATCGCTGCAGCACCGCTACCGTCTGATGTGGAAGGATGTGGTGTATGAACCGGGAGAGCTTAAAGTGGTTGCTTACGACATCAACGGGAATACCGTCGATGAAAAGGTTATCCGCACTGCGGGAAAGGCACACCATCTGGAACTGGAGACCGATCGGGACCTGCTGCAGGCAGACGGGAAAGATCTGGCTTACATTACTGTTCGTGTGGTTGATAAAGACGGAAATCTCTGTCCGAATGATCGTCGTTTGGTGAGCTTTTCGGTGACAGGAGCCGGAAGTTACCGGGCGGGAGCCAACGGCGATCCAACCTGCCTGGATTTGTTCCACCTGCCTGAAATGCATGCCTTCAGCGGCCAGCTTACAGCTATCGCGCAATCAGGAATGGAAGCAGGTGAGATCGTTCTTGAAGCAAAGGCGAAAGGGCTAAAACCAGGGAAAATAATCCTGAAAGTCTATTTTTCATCGTAGTGTCCCGCAGCGGATACAACCAGCACGGTTACTCTTTCGTCTTCAAATGGAATAAACTAAACGATGTTTTTGGTGATTCGCCTGGACCATTGCCCAACCCGGTTATGCCCCAGTGGTTTTGGTTTACCCGTCCCTATTTTGGGATGTTCCCTTAACTCTTTCAGAAGTGCTTCGGCTTTTTTGAATGCAGCGGATTCGTTTTTCTTTAGCCAGGCAAGATCTTCTCTGGCCTGGTCGGTAAAATCAATTTTGTAGATCATAAACTGTTCATAAACTGCGTCAATCCTTCTTCAGTTTCTATCGTTGTTACTTTCCCTTCTTTCGCCTGTTGGATTGAACGGTCAATTTTTTCGAGCATTTCCGGGGTAAAGTACCAATCATCATCATCAATCGGAGTGAGCACATAGGCTTGCTTTTTCTCCCTTTTGATCACTACTTTTTCCCCTTTGTCTGCCAGGTCGAAAATCGCTTTTTGTTTTTCCCTGAATTGCCTGCTTGTTACCTGAAGAATTGCCATATCTTCCTTAATTTATATTGTGTGCCAAATATGGTACAGAAATAGCGCTTTCCTCTGATGTAAACAAATAGATTTATATTTTAGAAAGGAAAGCATAACTTTGTGATACAACCTTTCAGAACCTGAATATGTGTCAAAGAACCTTTTTTTTTATGTTGATCCTCTGCCTTTGTTTCTCCTATAGCGATGGGCAGAAAACAAGCTACCGGATGTTTGAGAACATCAGTCTGGGGACGGGTGCATCCGTGATCAGCAGTTTTATCCAGGACAGCCAGGGACTGATTTGGATCGGATCAAATAAAGGGTTGTTTAGCTACGATGGCTACAATGTGCAGGCTCATTTTACTTTTGACGAGCGGAGCAATACCCAGATCTATTGCGGGGTCATTGTAAACAAAGACCGGCTTTACCTGGGGTCTGATAATGGCATTCTGATCTACAATTTAAAAAACGACCGATACGAGGAAACGGCAGTTGATCTCCCTACTGACGTCCGAACGATTGCGTTACAGCAAAATACCCTGTGGATAGGAACGCTGAACGGCTTGTATTCCTACAACCTGATCACCAGTGAGTTAAAACAGTTCTACCGGGAAAATTACAGCAACCTTCCTCATCAGACTGTCTATTCGATCATCCGGTCACATGATGACCGGATCTACATCGGGACATATGACGGGTTTTGCCGGTATTTGCCTGGCAAAGATGATTTCAAAAAGATCAGCCTTCCTTTCAACCCCCGAAAGAACAACCAGTTCATCAATTCATTGCTGGAAGATACTGCCCGTCAGTGCATCTGGATCGGCACGGAAGGTAATCTTTTGCAATACAGCCTGACCGACGGAAGGACCCGGCAAATCGAAGTATTTCACGATAATTCCATTAAATCGCTGGCGCTTGACGGGAATTCGCGTTTGCTCATCGGCACTGATAACGGCTTGTATGTTTATCATGAATCGGAACCTGCACAACACATTGTGCACGATTCCCGGAACCTGAACTCACTCTCCAATAATATCGTTTGGAATATTTTTGCCGACCAGGATCAAAACATTTGGTTTGGAACCGATTATGGCATTTCGCTGGCGCGTTATAACCGGGCGTTGCAGGATATTCCCCTATCACAGATTACCGGGACCGGTGAGGGAAACCAGCTATACTCCATTTTCCGGGATTCACGAAGCAATTACTGGTTTGGCGGGACCAACGGTATCATCCGGGCAGACCGGTCGGTTGAAGGACAGGCGGACGCGACCTGGTACAAAATGGGGGATCGTAAACACCCGCTGCCTCATGGGCGGATCAGGCATATCTATGAAGATAAGGATTCCGCACTGTGGATCGCCACCGACGGAAGCGTCAACCGCTATGATTACGTTACCCGTCAATTTGTCCATTATAACATTCTGGACAGTACCGGAACCTATAATACGAACTGGGCTTACCATCTGTTCGAAGATGATCACGGGCAGTTGTGGATTGCAACCTGCCTGGGCGGGATTTTCGTGGTAAACAAGAAGAAGCTGATGCAATCGGGCACGGGGAGCTATGTGTCCGACTACAATTATTCCACCCGGAACGGGCTGTCAGGAATGTTCATCAACCAGATCATCCCCGATCATGACGGGAATGTTTGGGTACTGTTATAGGTTCTTCGTCAAACTTGATGCAATAAAAATAAATTTGTTAACAGATCCGGACATTAACCATTATCTTTAAAGTGCTGATTTTTAAGGATAGAAAAATGACAAGATCTGCTAACGGAAGTAAA